>Ga0210086_1000015_pt1 | contig 131175 bp, 122 predicted proteins | sample China_Galinas_PW_3_FD_184867 | JGI IMG/M metagenome (GOLD analysis project Ga0210086, IMG submission 184867) | Wetland microbial communities from San Francisco Bay, California, USA, that impact long-term carbon sequestration - China_Galinas_PWB_D2... | ecosystem: Environmental > Aquatic >...
CCGCCGCTCCAACTGCTGCCGCTTCGGCTATAGGCAGATAGCCGACAGTGACAGCAAGGATCATCAGGGTTATCAGAGCTAAGGGGATAATCAGACTGCGCAGATACATCAGCAGAGTTGGGAGGTAGTCTGTTCGCGGCGTAGCAGACACCAATGCGGGGTGGCTCGAAGCGACCACCATGCAATAGCTGCCAAAAAGGACCAGCAACAGCAGCGACGGACCCAGCATCGCCAGAAAAATGAACGGCGCGTAGACTCCCATCGCGGCAGCCACGAAGACCAGCATCACGCCCGGTGGAAAGGCAACTCCGAGAGTTCCGGCAGCTGCCACAACTCCGGAGGCAAAGGACGGTTTGTAGCCCTGCTCAAGCATTAACGGCAGTGCAATCAACGCCAGGGTCACCACCGACGCACCGATCATCCCTGCGGCAGGTGCCAGGATTGTGCCGATCAACAGGGTCGCTATCGCCAGCCCGGCTGGAGACTTACGAAACAGCCTCTGCAGGCAGGTCTGAAGCTCATCAGCAATACCGCTGTAGTGCAGCACGATTCCCATAAAAAGCAGCAACGGCACCGCGCTCCAAAAAATGTCTTCAGTCTCGAACAGTGTCCCAAAAACACGATAGTAAATGATGCCGAAGTCCTTCCATTGCACCAAATCAAGGGCGCAGCCGATCACCCCGAAGCCTAATCCCGTACCAGCAAGAACGACCCCCACCGGTAGCCCACTGAAGAGCATGACTGCTAGCGTCAGCAGCATCATCTGCCAAAGATGTTGATGCAGAAGGGTTGTCATGAGTTTTCCTCTCGTGTGGTTGAAATCGTGGTTTTGCCGCAGAGGAAAAGAGCATTGCGGATTGTGACGCTGATGCTGGCAAGTAAGAACAGGAAGAATCCGACGGGAACTGATGCTTCATATAGGCCTTTCAGCCCTAGGAAGCCAAAATCACCTATCAATTCTCCCTGTCTGAGGTTCGTAAAGGCCTGTGAACTGCCGTAATATATGATAAGGATACAGATGGGAAGGATAATCGCGAGATTGCCAAACAATTCGATCCAGACGCGGAGACGTTCTGGAAACCTCTCTCGCAAAATATCAATGCGTACATGGGCGTCCTGCAGGTAAGCAGCGCCAATAAAAAGCAACGCCATGTTTAGAAACAGGATCGCCATAACGATGTTGATCGTCTCTCCGCCGGCATAAACGACCTGTCGCCCAATGACATCGATAGCACTGATGGTCACCAGGGATAACACAATGATCCAGGCCAGTAGCAGGCTGATTCGCAAAACCAAACGCTCCAGTTTGCCGCTCAGTTTCATCCAGAATTCCGCGGACATTTGCATAGCCCTTTCTGGTTAACTTACAGGTTCATTTAAATAACTCATAAACCCCTGGAAGCAAGTATTGCCCGCTCCATCCAGGTTGCGATAACAACTGCAATCGAACCATCATTCGAAAGTCCAAAAACTAAAAAACCACCTGCTAGTTTGCATATGCCTTGTAGTCATCGTTCACCCCTCCCCTGATTTCCAGACACCAGAAGAAATTGGGTAACCCCAATCTACCCCGGTCTCCAAGGAAGGTCAAAAGGTAGATGGCGTATTGGGAGATAGCCTGCACTGAATAGAGGATCAAGTAGAGGGTTTTTGGATCACTCTCACAATTCCTGGCATATCAGACACTGAAATTGACAATAGCCCCAAGCAGTGGGAGTTTCTTGACCCTGAATTGACGTGGATAGCGCTGCTCAGTTGTTATCAATTCCACGTTGGCTAACCCCAAAAAACCGAAAAAATGTTCCAAGCTGCGAAGGCTATAGCAGGAACGGACGGTCTGCTCTGGATTGGTATAAGGCCTAGCAGGCACTTCCTCCAAAATCATTGGGAAAGCTTTCAGAAAATGGTCTTCATAGAAAGTCTGGGGCCGCCAGTCGCCACCATACTTTTGTAATAGGTAGAGAGAAAAGAGAAAGGACTGTTGAATAAAACCAAGATCTGGATAACCGTCCCAATATCCCCAATTGAACTTCTCAACATAGGTGCGAAGCAACTTCGGGTAAACACAGGTCATCCCTGATTCACCCAGCAGCCTTCGACATTCACGACTGAGGATGAATTTTCCCTTGTATTTACGGATCAGTCCGGTGAGTTCAGCAACAATACGCATTACGTGAAGATCAAAAAAGTCTTCCTCTTTGTTGATGTTGCCATAGCGAGTTTTCTCTTCATGGACCACAGCACCCCAGTACTTAAGGGCAGCCTCGCGGCAGAAGTTCCGGGGAAGATTTCCCGTCGCGGTTGGCTTTAGACCCTTCTCGCCAATTGCCTCAGCCAGCATGCTGAAAAGGGTCAAAATCGGCGCGGAGGGTTCAGTCGCTAGCCGTTCTGGAAAGACGACGAGCGCAGCCGATTCAAATGGAAAATGGAGAAAGCGATGCATCTGCTCCGGCGATAACCCGGCAAAATCATTTTTCGGAGCCTGGTTGCGTTTAGACATCTGCGTGGCAAGAAAGGTGTTCACCTCTTCAAGGGAAGCAAACTCTTTTCCCGCCAACAATTGACGGACTTCGGCGAAGGTTTCTGCAACGCCCTCAGGTTGGCCGGAGGATTGGTGCTTTTCGAGGCAACACTTTTTATATTTCTTGCCACTGCCACAGGGGCATGGGTCGTTTCTGTTTATTTTCATCAGAACTGCCACAAATCCTTCTATTCCAGGCCTACCTCTTCAGAAATCTATATACATCTTTGCGGTGTCCGACATGGACAACCAGAACCACAAGAACATCATCCTCAATCTGATAGAGAATCCGATAGTCGCCGACCCGAACCCTGTAAAGGGGAGGATCTTCCCCAGCAAGCTGTTTGCTGCCTACGGGGACCGGATTTCCCGCCAGTGCCAGCAGAGTCCGATCGAGTCTTTTCAGTAGGGCTCGATTGCTCTTGGCAACCTTGGCAAGTGCCTTTTCCGCAGCCGGGGTCAGTTCAATGCGATAAACCACGGATTATAATCCCAGCTTTTTGCGAACCTCATCATAGGCGATTCGCTCTCCCTGAGATTCTGCAATAGCCTGACGAGCCTCTTTGATGTCGAGTTGATCCTCCAGCATTTCCAGAAGGTTCAGATCGTCAATCGAGATAATTGCTCCAACCTCACGGCCACGCTTGGTCAGGACAACACGCTCCTGGGTATATCGGGCACGGTCAACGACTTCGCTCAGATGGTCTCTTGCATCAGAGACGCCCATTCGTGTCATACGGTACCTTCCTTTCTTATGTACGAATTGTACAATTCGTACAGACCATCATCAACGACTTCTTGCCCCAGGTCAAGAGAATCTTAAACCCTTTCACAAAGGAGGTCGCCATGGGAATGCGGGTAGGATACGCCAGAGTCAGCAGTCTTGGCCAGAAGTTGGATGTCCAACTCGATAAACTTGAAAATTGCGATCGCATTTATTTTGAAAAGGTTTCCGGTGTCCACACAAAACTTCGGCTGGAACTTCAGAAAGCCTTGGATTTTGTCCGCGAGGAGGATGTTTTTGTTGTCACCAAGCTGGACCGCCTGGCACGATCGGTTGTCGATCTGGCGATGATTGTACAAAAGCTGGAGGAGAAAAAGGTCGACCTGATTGTGCTGGATCAAGGCATTGACACGACATCCATGTATGGTCGCCTGCAATTCAATATCCTGGCGGCGATTGGCGAGTTCGAACGCGAAATGATCAGGGAACGATCCCGTGAAGGCCGCGAGAGAGCCCTCGCCCGGGGTGTGAAGTTTGGCGCAAGGCCGAAACTGAAGAAAGCCGAGATCGCTCAGCTTGTCGAAGATTTTGAAGCTCCCGGCTGCAGTAAATCAGAAATTGCAGAGCATTACGGAATCAGTCGGTCTTCCGTTTATCGGCTTTACCAAGAGCACCACCAGAAAGCGTGTTAAATATGGCGCAATTCAAGACCAGCCCACGAAATGGTAATCGTGGGCTGGCAGTGTCCTGCAGGTCGTGATTTTCAGGACATCCGCAAAGCGGCAAAAAACCCTTGGATATATGAAAACTGATTTTGATAGGAGATTTGCAAATTAGAATGCCGAGATCTGATGTCCCGGAGTCTCGCCTGCCAATTCTGCTAAAAAAGAACGGAATAGATTTTGTCATAGAACCTGAAATAGATGGTATCCGCCCTGATTTCCTTGTCAGTATAAATGGGAAGAATATTGCAATCGAAGTGAAAGCATGGCGTGGTTCTATGCCACTCCATATACTGCGAAGAACAATCGACTATCTCCAGCAGCTTATTCATTCAGGGAAGGTGGATTGGGCTTACCTTGTTACACCCAAGAAAGAATCAATCCCTACTGGCAATTTAGCTAGTGAACGTATTACAGTTGTTTCTATGACTGAATTGGCAAGCGAACTAAAAAAAGCAGCTTAAACTGTATAACAAACGGCTACACTTGAAAATTTGGCCTGCGGCCAATTTTCAAGTGATCCGGCACGTTGAACAGCATGGATTATATAAGATGAGCCGTTGGCTTCGAATTCTATTAATTATTATAAAAGCACAATTCTGCAAGAAAACAAGTCCGTATGAAGAGATTTGTCTGAATTTCCGAGTATGGATGACCGATGTTGATCTTTCAATCATGAGCAATGCTGCTATGCTGTTCATAACGGAATTGGGACGATGGGATCTTACGGTTCGTACCGGATTTTTAAAATACGCCAGGAAGAAAAGTTTATATCTTCCACTCGCTTCCATATCTGCGCAGTTTAGACGACCTCTCAAACGATTTCAAAAATTCCAATTGAGAACTAAAATCATTTATTGGGATGAGGAATGGATATATATCAGCCATCATATTGTACGAAAGGAAAAAACAATTGCTGTTGCACTGGCAAAGTTAACCTTAAAAAGGGGCAAAGAGAGAATTCCTTTTGAAAGGGTCATGTCTGATTTAAACTGGAAAATTAAGCCCAAAGACCGACCTGAACTGATTGATGAATTTGAAAGGGGGGAAAATCTTTTTATGCAAAATTGTGAAGCATTATTGCATGACTAAAAGAGTCGACGGGTCAAGTCTGCTCTTGACTTACCTTCGCTAAACGGGTCGTGGGTGCTGATTTTCATTCTTTATTGAGTAGAAGACGTTATTCCAGTTTTCAACCGAAACGTCCAACCACCCAGTTTCAGCATATGAACTGCTGAACTGGAATGTTGTACACCATTGCCGTCCTGCATTCCCAAGGGGTTCATAGTACGGGTTTCCATTTTAAAAATCGGCAATTCATTTTTGAATGGAAAAATTTAAGCAGCCCTGTCACTTTTCAAAAATAGTAAGTTTTGATTTGCTGCCCACCCGCAACTTTCCGAAATGTTATCTCACTCCATTATGCCGGGTTCGATCCGGAGGAAATGAGCCTTTCTTACTGACCCTAAAATCCCGTATGACGATAAAAACCCCTCCGGATGACGGAAAAGTTTATTGATGTCCTGCAGATCGTTTTTGCTTCTTGAACGGGTCTATTTGGCGAGCGGGTGGGTTGGGTTCTGCCGGCAGAAAGCCTCCCGGGCGTCTTCGCTGAGCTGAAATACATAGGCCCCAAAGACCCTGTCGACGCCAGCGATATGATCCAGCAGCCACTCCTTTAAACATTCGGCCAGCTCATAGGCTGCAATTTTTTCACCGGTTTGATGCCTGCCGTGCAGCCGGCTTACCTTTTCCCTGAATGCGTCGTGTTCCGCAAAATGGGACTCCTGGAAAGGATAATCATTCTCCCGCATCGCCTTTTCTTCGGCAGCGAAATGGTCCTTGACATATCCCAGCAGTTTGGCCAGGATCTTCGCAGTCACGTCTTCCTCAGCTTCCGATTCAAGGGAGGTGTACAGCTCGTTGATCATGTTGACGATCATGGTGTGCTGCAGGTCGATTTGCGGCAGCCCCACCTCGTATTCTTCTTTCCATTCAAAAAAAACCATTTAAAACTGTCTCCCATTCCAGGTCAATCATCGAGATTATAGATTTTACAGAATAAAAAAGGAACACTCCCCCGGTTTTCGTCGACTTTGCAGATCGGTCAGAAGTTCCTCTAGGTTCCCTTTTCGTCTTCTCGTCCGCGGGTCTTTAGTGGCAAGACGAACCGGTGAGAAGCTGGTCTGGCACCTGGACATTAAAAGTTTTGCAGGGAATCGGAAAGCGGAAAAATCTTCGCGACCTAGATCTCTAGTCATTTATGGAGGACTGGATATTGGGGAGCAGAGATCCCGTAGATGATTCCGGGCCGCACTGGCGGGCAGAAGTGCGTCAGGTGTCGGACATGGATTCGCGTTCTTCCAGTAATTTCATCTCTTTATAAATAATCGTTTCAAGATTTGCGATCAGTTTTTTTATTTCTTTTTCATTCACGGACTCGGTAAAACCCATGCCGATCAACATTTCACAAAGATTTTTCAATCGCACGATACTTTCTTTCATAATTTTCCCACCTTATGCTGAGAGATAATGGGGAAAGCGCCTGTTTTCCCGGATATCCCCGAAAATCCCAGTCATTGGAAAAGGGCCTTGCACATATTTTATCAATGACTTGAAGGACTTTCAATTCACCGGAAGAATCAAGGTTCGACCCGAAAATTCCGGAGTGTTACGATTTTTCCTTCGGGATAGAGTACGCTCCGTTAAAATTTGCGGTATGTTTATACATAAACTGGAAAGGAGGTCATTCATGCTCAAGAAGCTCATGCGTCCGGTAAGTCTTCTCATAGTCGTTTCATTCTGCCTGCTTAACTTTAACCTGCCCAGGGCTCAGGCTCGGATGGTCGGGACTGATGCCGTGATCGCAGGGCAACAGGCAGCAGGCCAACGGGTTCAGGTGGCAAACTTCCTGGCACGTGAAGATGTCAAGCAGATCCTGACTCAAAACGGAGTTGATCCTGTCGAAGCCCAACAGAGGGTTGGCAGCCTTTCGAATGAAGAAGTCGCGAAAATTTCCAGGTCCATAGATCAAATGCCTGCCGGCGGTGATGGGATCGGTGCGGTTATCGGCGCGGCAGTCTTAATCTTTCTGGTTTTATTGGTTACCGACATTCTCGGCTTTACCCATGTTTTTTCCTTTGTTAACCACACGCGCTAAGCGCAAACCAGACAGATATTCGGCCCAGGTCGGCAATCGGTTGATTGCCGGCCTGCTGTTTTTGGCACTGTGGATATCGCTTGCAGGGTGCAGCCTTGTCCCGCCGGGCTACCTGTCCCAGGGTTCCGGAAGACCGCCCAGGGCCGCAGTTGAAGATGTGCCTTTTTTTCCCCAGGATGAATTGCAGTGCGGCCCGGCAGCTCTTGCCATGGTGCTGAACTGGAGCGGAGTTGCTGTTGAGCCCTCCGATCTCTCTTCCGAAGTCTTTACTCCCGGGCTCAAGGGCAGTCTCCAGAACTCCCTGATCGGAGCTGCCCGCCGGCATGGCCGGGTCGCCTACCCCATTGCCGGCATTGACGCACTGATGACTGAGATAGCGGCCGGTCAGCCGGCGATCGTGCTGGTCAATCTCGGCTTCTTCTGGTATCCGCAGTGGCACTATGCCGTCGTGATCGGCTATGACCAGGAGGAGGAAAAAGTCATCCTCCATTCAGGCCTCACGGCCGGGGAAGTCCTCAGTTTCTGGACCTTCAACAATATCTGGAAACGTTCTGACTACTGGGGACTTTTGGTCCTTCCGCCCAACCGGCTGCCGGCGGTTGCCGAAGAAAACAAGTGGCTTTCCGCCGTAACGGGTCTGGAGAAAGCCGGACAGTGGCAGGCTGCCGCAACCGGGTATACGGCCGCCTTGAAAAGATGGGATACAAGTTTTATCGCCTGGATGGGCCTTGGCAACAGCAAATACCAACTGCACGAACTCGACACCGCAGCAGATGCATTCTCTCAAGCGACCCGACTCCAGCCGGACAACGGCATCGCCTATAACAATTGGGCCAATGTCCTGGCGGAGCAGGGCAAACTGGATGAAGCCATGAAAACCGCACAGCGGGCTGTCGACCTGGGCGGCCCGTTTGAAGCGACATTTCGCCAGACCTTGGGAGAGATCAAAAAAATGGAATTGAACAAAGAGCAGTGAGAAGAAAATCCCTCTTAACTAATTCGGCAGTAACAGAGTAAAGGACCCTGGACCGGAACCAGCTAAAATTGCCCCGGGATTTGCGCCGCACCGGATTTGTTTTCACCTCTGGGTTTTCCCAAGAGTCACAGCCTCCATCGCCCTGGTCAGCCGGTTCTCTTTATCTTTCTGAACAGATTCAGCTCCTTTTGAGTCCGGCGTATCTGCAACAGGGTGATCGGCCGCCAGGGGTTCCGGTTCGATCGGGGCAACGTCCACCGGCGCAGCCGCTTCAATGCTCTTCTTAGCGACCATTTCCACAGCTGCCACATCCTCGCGGGGGAAATTTTCAGGCGGTTCTGCTTCGGCGACCTTGAAATCGCTGTCCACTTCCACGGCATTCTGCGAGGGGGGGCTTTGCTTTTGGTCCGGATCTGCAATTTCACGCTGCCGCGCATAGACAGGTGCGTTTTGCTCTGCTCCTGGTGACGCAATGTGCTCTGGAGATTCAGCAGGTTGCTCAGCGATCAATGTCGCTCTCCGGGGCTGGGGTTTTGCTAGCCTCCTCAGGGAACGCACCAGGCAAACCAGCATGATGAGAGTCAAGGCAGCCACCATGATGATGAAGTTGCGAAGTGATAGCAGACCGGTGGGGGGATCGGTCGGAGGCGCCGCCATTTCTCCCGGAACCAAGGATTTGGCCGGGCCCGCAACCGCCACGTTTGCGGGCGGCGATTTAACCCTGGCAGCAACCTCTGCCGTCGAATCCTTAACCGCAACCGGCGCCTCAACTTCCGGATTCTTTCCGGGTCCCTTGGCAGGCTCCAGGTTCGGCTTGATGGCTGCGGGAACCGGTTTTTCGCTGACAATCTGCTGCGGGACGTCCGGTTTCTCTTCAGGAATTATCGCTGGCTCCTGATTCTGATCAAGAGGCGGAGGAACCGCTTCTTCGCTGGCAATCTGCCGCGAGACTTCCTGTTGCTCTGCGGGGATGGTTGCAGGTTTTTTGTCCTGTTCAACGGGTGGGACAACCGGTTTCTCGGCAGCCGCTGCCCCATACATCTCGACCAGCCGGTTATGACTGACATAGGCTTTCATCAATTGTGCGTCCGGATAGAAGGAATTTATTTTCGTATAAAGATCCTTCGCTTCCTCCGGAGTCGCAAATTTACCCAGACGCAACGCATAATAGTTGTCCAAGTGCTCGATCCTCAGGTAGCTTTTTTCCTGCTCCTCCAGCAGCGCCAGTACCGACTTAAATTGTCGCCGGGCTCTTTGCTCCGACAAGTGGCTGCCAATCTGAATGGTGTTGATCAGTTGTGCCGAAAGAGCTGAAAACGGTGTCGAGATGATCATCATTAGCGCGATACCGATCCGCAACCAGACTCCCATCGCTATCTTATTCTCGCCATATGGCATTGTTGCATCCCCTTTTTCGGCCCTGGCCCAGCACTGTTTTTCGTATCATGGTTCCACCAAAATACCTGAACTGGCAGAATTGACAAGCGTGAGAAAAGAGGCGAGAAAAAAGGACAGATTTATTTCCAATCTCCAAAATAAATCTGTCCCCTCCTCTGCATTGTGGGGATGGAACCGGCTCCGCAGGTACCTGCCGCCTGTCTGTGGCTAATCGGTCTCCAGATCCGGCTGGTAGTCTCCCCGACGAGCCAGGCTGTTCAGGCGGGCTCGTTTCAACAGGGCGGTTTGCGCCGCTGCAACATTTTCCGTTTTCCCCTGCCAGGCGGCCAATACCGGTTGCTGCAAGGCCCGTCCGTAGGAAATGCTCAGCTGCCAGGGACCGCCGATTTGGTTGATGGCGTTCAGATTGATGGTCGCTTCTTCGGGGCTCTGGCCACCGGACAGGAAATTGATGCTGGGGACGGCTGCCGGGACAACTCTGCGGAAGACGCGGAGGGTCGCCGCGGCGATTTCACCGGGGTCTGCGGTTCGGCAGCCTTGTCCGGGCAACACCATATTCGGTTTCAGGATCATCTGTTCCAGCCACACCCCGTATTGCCGTAGCGCCTGAAACACGGCGTACAGCACCTGTTCGGTAACTTCCGCACAACGCTCGATATCATGATTGCCATCCATCAGCACTTCAGGTTCGACGATCGGGACCACGCCCAACTCCTGGCAGGCGGCGGCATAGTGGGCCAGCCGTTCGGCATTGGCGTGCAGACCCAGCCGGGTGGGATTGGTGGCGGTAATCTGGTAAACCTCCCTCCACTTGGCAAACCGCGCCCCCTGCTCGATATAGGTCTTCAACCGGTCGGCGAGACCGTCCAGCCCTTTGGTGATGAGATCGCCGGGCGCGCCGACGAGCGGTTCCGTGCCCTTGTCGACCTTGATACCGGGAACGATTTTCTGCTGCCAGGCCACCTCCGCCAGGGGAGTGCCGGCGGCATTTTTCTGGCCGAGGGTTTCTTCGAACAGAATCACCCCGCTGAGGAACTCGCCCAATCCCGCTGTTTCGAGCAATAAACTGCGGTAGGCGCGGCGGTGTTCTTCGGTGGATTCTAGGTTGATGGCGTCGAAACGTTTCTTGATGGTCCCTGTGCTTTCGTCCGCCGCGAGGATGCCGCGCCGGTCGTCAACCAGGTCTTCAATGGTCTGCTGCAATCTTTGGCTGGTATTCATGATCTGACACCTCCTCGGTCATCAATTATATCTGAATCGCCGGAATTTGCTTTTGGTGAGTCGGTGTAATTCAACCATGGAAAGCCCCGATCACCAGTGAACCGGGGCTTTTGTAACAACCAAAAGGTCAATCGGAATCGTCTTCAGCGACCGAGACGATTCGCAGGACTATTCATGCGTCGCCTGGTCCCCCCAGATCGCCTTCACTCGTTGGTCGCGGCCGCAGTTCCACCGGTAGAATTTATAGCGGACCGGGTTTTTCTTATAATAGTCCTGGTGATAGTTCCCCTCCTCCCCCTTGATCGGCCAGAACGTCGTCGCCGGCAGAATCTGCGTTACCACCTTCTGGTCCGGGAACAGCGCCTGGACCTCGGTTTTCGATGCTTCGGCGATCTTCTTCTCCTCGTCGTTGGCGACGAAGATCGCGGCCATATAGCTGTGTCCGCGGTCGCAGAATTGCCCGCCGTCGTCAAAGGGATCGATGTGCCGCCAGTAGTAATCGAGCAGCTGCTTATAACTCACCACCTGCGGGTCGTAGGTGATTTCGACCGACTCGTAGTGCCCCTCGTGATCACCGTAATAGGTCGGGTTTGGCAACGTTCCGCCGGTAAAGCCGGAGACAACATCCGAAACCCCGTGCAGCTTTTCGAAATCCGATTCCATGCACCAGAAACAGCCGCCTGCCAGAACCGCGGTCGCGGCAAGGCTGGGGGTAGCAACGGCGAGCAGGGCAGCACCCAGGCTTAAAATTCGTCTGATTTTCATGGTTTCAGCTCTCCTTATTTTTTTATACCCCGGAACCGGAAGCTCCGGGTTGGTTGATTGCTTTTGATTAGTATAATAGCAGGGCGGCGTAACAACTGGTTAACGCTCTGGTAAAGATTGGGTAATGATCCGGCTGAGGAGAAAGTGATCTGTTGGGAGGAAGTCAGCTTCTAATTTTATTGCTCTGATTGTCCGGAGCTTTGGTCCTCAGGTTTCACCGCCACCGTTTCGATCAGGCTGACGCGCCCCTCGTCCAGGTTGCGATGCAGATTATAGGCCTTGGTCTTGATGTCCTTGCCGACCAGCAGGTAGACCCCCAACACCGGAAGCTCCGACTCACCGACCGGTTCCTGAACCTCGGCAAAGGCCTTTTGGGCAAGATCGGTCTTGTCGTTCCAGACCTCGATATCAAAACCGGCGCTGGTGATTACCCCGCGAAAGGCTTCCGGCTGCAGCAGAAAACTCATGGAACCGTCCTGCGCCCAGGGTACCGGAAAATAGAGCGGTGAATTTTTATGGCCGCAGACTTCGTACAAAACCGCGCGCCCGCCGGGCCTGAGCACTCGACAGGTTTCCACCAGCCACGCCAGCTTGTCCTCGACATTCATGTTCATCTGCAGCGACCAGACACCGTCAAAAGAATTGTCGGCAAATGGCAGGTCCAGGGCACTGGCCGCATGAAACCGGACCCGGTCCTGCATGTCGATCAATTCCGTCAAGCGCCGGGCGGTATCGATGTAGGCATCGCTCAGATCGATACCGGTCACAGTGCAGCCGGTCTCATGGGACAAGCGGCGCGTCGAACCGCCGATACCGCATCCCACATCCAGAATATGCATATCCGAGGTGAAACCGGACAGCTTGATCAGCTCCCTGGTGGCGGTATCGCCGCGGATGTGAAATTCATCCACCGGCTGAAGATCATCCAGGGTGACTTGCGACAGATCCTTGCCGAGCTTATTCAGCCCGGCGATGATCTTGTTATACAGGTCATTCGGCGAATAATAGCTGTGGATGTGTTGGATATCGTCAACCATGTTCAGGCTCCGCTGCGAGGTGAAAATCAGTTTTTGAAAATCCTTAATTGATTACCGTAACGGTAGCATATCCGTTTCCCCCCGCAAGCTGTTATCCGGATTTAGAAAGTTGGACGAGCGGCTTTCCAATGTTTCCCTTGAAGAGGAAATGTCTCTATTGGCGAATTATTCCTGCCAGAAAACCCACCAGAGGCCCTTGCTGCACTCCAGGTGATATAATGACAACGTGTTTGGTCGCCTGAAAAAGCTGGACGGGGATAACACATTCATGAACCAAAGCCCGGTAAAGGTGCTGGTTGTGCCAATCCAGGTGCAAAGCAGACAGCTGAACCTTGGGCCCATAAAGGGATAAATCATGCAACATCAGAACCGAGTCAATGCTTCGGAAGAATCCATCAAAATCGGCCCGTTGGGAATCCGGTTCCTTCTCACCGGCGATGATTCCAACGGTAACGCGGCGGTGTTCGAGGTTTTCGTCCCTGCCGGGGAGAAATTGGCGGCGCCGGCCCACAAGAACGATGCCTACGAGGAGATCCTCTACGGCATTAAGGGTGTTCTTACCTGGACGCTAGACGGCAACCCAATCGAGGTCGGCCCCGGGCAAGCACTCTGCATCCCACGAGGGGCGGTGCACCGTTTCGACAATTACGGGACGAACGACGTGAAACAACTCGCCATCATAACCCCGGCAATCATGGGCCCGGCGTATTTCCGTGAAGCAGCCGAAGTCATCAGGGCTGCTGCCGGCGGCCCCCCGGACCGGGCAAAGATGATGGACGTCTTTCGACGGCATGGTATGACGGTAGCCGTGCCTGCACCGACAGAATGACGGGAGCAACAAGCAACCGAACCGCCCTGGTAGGCCTGAAGGGTTTTGCTGGGGCGTTTTTTTTTGTTGGGACTGGCTCCGCAAGGTGCTTGAATCGCTTTGGCAATTAGATACGCAGTACCGCAACAACATTATATCTGGTCGCCAGAGGCCAATCAAAGGAGGTTGCCATGAAACGCGTACTCTATTTCCCCGGGCGCTATATCCAGGGTCCGGGCGTCATCGAAGAGATCGGTTCCTATGCCGCGCCCCTGGGAGATTGCGCCTTTGCGGTTGGCGGCAAGACCGCCCTGTCGATCTGCGGTGCGGCTATGGAGAGCAGCCTGGCGGACCAGGGGCTCCGCTACCACCAGGACGTTTTCGGCGGCGTGTCTTCGCGCCGAGAGGTCGACCGGCTGGCGCAGCTCGCCCGCTCCCGGGGGGCCAACATCATCATCGCGGTGGGCGGCGGGGCCGCCATCGATGCGGCCAAGGCGGTCGCCCACGAGATGCAGCTGCCGGTCATCGTTGTCCCCACCACGGCAGCCACCGACGGCCCCGGCTCCGCGCTGTCGGTGCTCTACAGTGACGAGGGGGTGTTTGAGAGCTACCTCTACCTGCGCAATAATCCCGATTGCGTGATCATGGACACGGCGATCATCGCCAATTCTCCGGCCCGGTTCCTGGTCGCCGGGATGGGTGACGCCGTTGCCGGCTTCTGGGAGACCGACACCTTCGCCCGCAGCGGCAACACCCCCTCCTTCTCCGGCGGGCAGACCCCTGCCCTGGCGATCCTGGCCCTTTCCCGGCTCTGTTATCAGACGCTTCTGGAGTCGGGGCACCAGGCGAAGCTGGCCGCGGAGAAACAGGTGGTGACCCCGGCGCTGGAGGCGGTCGTCGAAGCGATCACCCTGCACAGCGGCCTCGATTCTGAGAACGGCGGCCACGCCGGCGCCCATTCGATCCACAACGGCCTGACCGCCCTGCCCGCCACCCGGCAGAAGTTGCACGGCGAGAAGGTCGCTTTCGGCCTGCTCGCCCAGATGGTGATGGAGGGGCGCTCCGCCGCAGAGATTCGCGAGGTGCAGGAGTTCTGCTGCAGCGTCGGCCTGCCGATCTGCCTGGCCGACCTGAACCTCCCCGAGCCGAGCACCGAGGAGCTCCGGCTGGTGGCTGAAACCGCGGTGGCCGCGGGGGAGACCATACACGCCAGTTGGTTCCCGGTCACCCCGGCCATGGTCGAGGCAGCGATCCTGGCGGCCGACGCCCTCGGGGTGGACTTCAGGCAGGGGCAGAAGGGTTGAGCAGTTTGCCAGGCCTCACCCCGCCATCCTGTTTCCTGTCAGTTTTACACCAGCAAGGGCCTGGTTCCAGGCCCTTTAGTTTTGCGGGTTAACCTTTTCACGATTCACAGCCTTCGAATAACTTTTCACCATTCACATTTCACCTTTCACGGAAGTCAAATATGGTGTAATCTTCGCGGCATAAATCTTTAGTAGATTATAGAGGATAGGATGTTTGAGGAGGGGAGATCTCAACCATGATTCCGAACCGCGTCGGCGGGCCTGAAAGGCTTTACCGGGGCGGTTTTTTTGTTGGGGCTGGCTCCGCAGGCGCCCGTCCCCCTTTCCTTCTCTTAGCGTGGCTGTCGAACGGATAAAGCAGGATGGAGGATTTATGCTGAATAGGCATGTCAGATTTCTGCTAGTCGTGTTTCTGCTTGTGCTGTGGGGCGGTTCCGGTTACGCGGCGGATACCGCCCTTCACTATGGGGGATCAGCTCAATTCGAAATCCAGACGCCGACAGGCCGTTACCTGCTGGTTGATGTCGCGTCTCCCGATGAGCTGCTGATATTGCCGGAGGCGGAAGATATCCTGTTGACGACTCATCGTCATCCCGACCATTGGGACCGATCGTTTCAAGAAGATTTCCCCGGCAAGCAACTGCTCATGGAAAAGGGCCCGATCCGACTTCCTGACGTCGAGGTGTATGGTTTGCCTTCGTCGCACAGTCCGCAAGATCCGATTGGGACCGGAGCGGAAAGTAACTGGATCTTCCTGATCGTCACCGGAGGTCTGCGAATCGCTCATTTTGGTGATATCGGCCAGAAGCAATTGACCGAGGAACAGTTAAATCAACTGGGGCGGGTGGATATCGCCATCATGCAGTTTGTAAATCCACGGAGCGACATAAGTGTTGAAAATGGCAAAGGTTTCATGCTGATGCAGCAGCTCGATCCAAAATTGATCATTCCCACCGCCCATGCAGGTTTAACCGCTTTAAAAGTTGCTAAAGACCACTGGCCATGTTTTGCCAGCGACCAGGAGGTATTGGTTCTGAATCCGGGAAAACTTCCTGAAAAAACAAGTTTGTTGCTCCTTGGGAACCTCTCAACGATCGCCTTGGAGGAATTGGGGTATGTTCAATGGCCGGAATAGTGCGAAAAACAAATGCCCCATTCGTGCCTGTCCCACATTAAACTTCGTCTTGCATTGCCACATTCACAAGAAAAATTTATGAGTAATAGGGGGAAGATTTCTTTGGCCTCTCACAGAACTGGGCGCAGCCGTCTGAAGACAAGGCTTTCTGAAGATGGCTAAATCAATGGCCAGATTCTATTTGCAAATCTCGAATAGCGTAGTGCATACAAAAAACTCCATAATAAAACCCATTACTCCAGGTCTGGAACTTATCAAACGCCAGACCTACCATTCTCAAGAGGATTGACAAACCACCAAGCATCACCTATAAGTTCTTATAAACACTGAATATACAAGTAGTTATTTAGGATTGCCATGCTGAAGAATGCTGAAATAAAACGGGTCATAAAGGACCATCTCGCCGAGTTGCACCGCGACTATGCAGTCTCGGAAATAGGGATCTTCGGCTCCTATGCTCGCAACGAACAAACACCACAAAGTGATGTAGACATTTTGGTTCAGTTCTCAAAACCGGTTGGTTTTATTGCCTTCATGCAGCTTGAGGAACGTCTTCAACAACTGTTAGGAGCCAAGATTGACCTGGTCACTCGCGCAGCCTTGAAGCCAAAAATTGGCGCCCGCATCCTTAAAGAAGTCGACTATGTCCAGTAAACGCGAAATTGGCGATTCCCTGGACGATATCCTTGAAGCAATTGCAGATTTGCGGAATTTTACTTCTGGAATGACCTTTGAGGAATTTTGCGCGGATCGAAAAACCACCAACGCATGCATTCGGAGCCTGGAAGTTATAGGCGAAGCAACCAAAAAAATTCCCGCCGAAATCCGTCACCGGAAACCGCACTTACCCTGGCAGGCCATTACCGGAATGCGCGACAAACTGATACATGAATATTTCGGTGTGGATCTGGCGATTGTATGGCAAACTATCCAGCATGACTTAACAATATTTGAGCAGACGATTTCGGAACTTTCTAAAAACAGATAAGGTTGTTGAAATGTCTGCAGGACAAAATAAAGGGGTACCTATTGGGGTACTCATAAATTGGACTTAAATATCGGCCTTGAATTTCAACAATTTAAACAACCAGTTGGATATTTGTATTCTGAGGGCAATCGCAACCCAATTGACTCAGCCAGCATATCCCTGTAACATGCCACCATTATAAAAATTTTAAAAATCTCCGAACGGGCAAAACCAGAGCAATCTGGCGACGCAAAGCCACGGGTCCTGCAGAGCAGGACAGCCGGGTTGCCGAAGAGATGAGTCAATCATCCAGGCCCCGGCAAAAAAGGAACACCAAAAGCACTCATCTTCGGCAGAGGATTTGAGTGCTTTTTTGTTTCCAAGTAATCGCCAAACAGGGGAAGGAGTTGTCGGATGAAAATACTCAATACCGTTCTTATGCTGGTGATTTTCCTGTTGTCCGCTTCATGTACCACCATCAACGCCCAAAGCCCAAAGAAATTGATCGGTTTTTCCGAAACAGGAAAGGCCTCCTATTACGCCTCAAAATATCAATTCAGAAAAACCGCAAGCGGGGAACGCTATAACCAGAACGCCAAAACGGCGGCGCACAGAAAACTGCCGTTCGGCACACTGGTCAGAGTGACCAACGTCAGCAACGGAAAAAGCGTCGTGGTCAAAATCAATGACCGAGGGCCTTTTGTCAAAGGTCGCATCATCGATCTGTCAAGATCAGCCTTCAAGCAGATCGGGGATACTGATCTAGGCATCATCAGCGTAAAAATTGAAGTAATATAAACAGGATAATCCTTTTGGCCGGGCCAGCCCCGGCCTTTCACTCACCCCGACCGTTACATATCGAACTTGCCCAACCTGCGAATCGCAGGCTTGACACACAAATCTGTACCTACTAGTATGTAAATCATGACAACCAAACACGATGACATCATTGAAGCGGCGAAGATCCTGCTGTGGGAAAAAGGCTACGACGCCACCAGCCCCAGAGCGATTCAGGAGCTCAGCAATGCGGGGCAGGGCAGTTTCTACCACCATTTCAAGACCAAGAAAGACCTGGCCGCGAAAACCATGGAAGTGGTCGTCGACGAGCGTATCGCCGAGTTCGATGAGATCTTTGGCGAATCGGGACCGGTGAAGGAACGCATCAAGCGCTTTCTGCTGGAACCACGGGACGTTCTGAAAGGGTGCCGGATCGGACGCATGGTCTGGGATTCGGCCATCGGCGAAGACGACTTGAGACGTCCGATCCAGAAATTTTTTCAGCATCTCCAGTCGCAGATGGTCGCAGCACTCGAACAGGCCCTGGCGGCGGGGGAAATAGAGACCGACATCCCGCCCGAGCAGATTGCGACCATGGTCATCGCTTCGATCCAGGGGGCCCTGACCCTGGGGCGGGCGATGCAGGACCCGGCCTGGTACGACCGGACGATACAGGGAGCGGTTGCCCTTGTCGATAGCGTTATCAAGCCCTGTCGCTGAACAAAAAGGGGAAACTATGATCCGGCACGACCCGGATATTTTCATCGTATCCATTGTACCAATTGGTAGGTACAATGGATACGATGGCCATGCCACGCAACCCGGTAAGCAAACAGAAACTCACCCCGGAGGTTGGCGATGAAAACGGAAAATTTAGAGCTCAAACCTGCCCGGTTGATTACGTCACCAAACCCAGACCCGAGCAAGATCACGCGCGAGATGGTCGAAGGTTATATCGCGCACGGGCGTCATTTGAAATCCCTCTATCTGCTCGATCTTTTCAGAAGATTGGGGCGATGGTCGAAACCGGCGTTAAGCCGATTCGCCGGGTCGCTTGGCGCGACCTTCGATCATCAACATGTCTCGGCGCGGAGAATTACGCCCCATGACAGAGGTGACGTTTGTAGACATCGGCACTGCTGGGTAGCAGTTGCCGCCTGGCGTTGCGCTACCAAGCAATCACCCATCATCCAAACCAAGAAGGAGTCAGTATGAGTCAATTAATTCCACGTCAGCAGGTTCCGTCCCTCCGGGTCCAAACTCTATCCGGCAAGCAATGGAAGATCGAGGAGCGAAACCCGCAGCAATTCACCATGCTCGTTTTCTATCGGGGACTGCATTGCCCGCTCTGCCGAAGTTATCTTTCCGAGCTGAATCGCCTTGCCGAAGAGTTCACGCAACGCGGGGTCGAAGTGATCGCCATTTCCAGCGATACCCGTTCCAGAGCGAGTGAAGCCGCCGAAACCTGGCGCCTGGACAAATTGGAGATCGGCTTTGAACTCGATCTCCAAACCGCCTATCGGTGGGGATTGTTCGTTTCTTCGAGTCGCGGCAAGACCTCCGTCGGCGTCGAAGAGCCGGAGCATTTCACCGAGCCTGGGGTGTTCCTCGTGCGTACCGACGGCACCCTGTACTGGTCCTCGATCCAGACGATGCCCTTTGCCCGGCCGCACTTCAAAGATATCCTGACCGCGCTGGATTTCGTCATAACTAACAATTATCCGGCTCGCGGCGAGGTTGCTGAAGCCAAGTGATCAGCGCCTGTCGTGCGGGATCGGCCCCAAGGAAGTCATGGACACTGCGGGCAAAATAGTTGATATTTGCCTTGCAAATGACTTTAATGTTCAATTTTTGCAGGTCCAAAACTGCCGATAAATCTCAGGGCAGAGGGCAGAGCTTCACCTCGATTGCCTTTGGAGGAATGGTATGCAGGAAGCGCTGAACGATCTGGAGGAAGCCGGCATTCTGAACCGGGAGCAGGCAACGCTGCTGCGCCGGATCTACGGACGGGAACTGCTGTCGGTGTACTGGGAACTCCGGTTGCTGCTTTACGCCGGCATCCTGATCCTGACCACCGGCCTCGGCCTGCTGGTCACCAAGTACTTCGCCTCCCTCGGCCACCTGGCCCTGCTCGCGGTCATCGCCCTCGGCTGCGCCGGCTGTTTCGCCTACTGCCTGCGCCGCGGCGGCGGCTTTGTCGCGGAGATGGTACCGACGCCCAACGCGGCCTACGACTATGCCCTGCTGCTGGGGTGCCTGCTGATCGGGATTTTCCAGGGCTATCTGGAGCTGCGCTTCCAGGTGCTGGCCCACGACTGGAGCTGGTGGCTGCTCGGCTCGGGGCTGTTCTACCTGCTCTGTGCCCACTACTTCGACAACCGCCTGGTCCTCTCCCTGGCCCTCTCCACTCTGGGCGCCTGGCTCGGGGTGAAGACCAGCTTTCTGAGCGAAGGGGTGTGGGGGGCCTCACTGCGGGGCAACGGCCTCATTTTCGGCGCCCTGCTGGTCGCCGCCGGTGCGGCCCAGGTGCGACTCGGCTGGAAGCGCCACTTTCTGCCGGTGCACCTGCACCTGGGCGTCAACATCCTCTTCGCCGCGCTGGTCGCCGGGGTCGACTCCCGCACAAAAGGCCTGTTCTACCTCGCCGGCCTGATTCTGGCCGCTGCGGGCAGCATCCTCTACGCCCAGCGGGCCCGCCTTTTCGCCTTTCTCCTCTACGCCGTGCTTTACGGCTACCTGGGCACCACGATCTTTGTCTTGCAACATGCCCATTGGCAGGTGGAGGGGATCCTCTTCTACTTCCTGAGCACCGCGGCGGTTCTGGTCGCGGCCCTGGTGGCTTTCCACCGCCGCTTCAGGAGCGCCGAATGATCAAGCTCTATGCGGACGGCGAGAAGCGGGTGCAGGTGGTGGTGGAGGCCCGGCGCTGGGAGCAGGCCGGGATCGTCTCATCGGAGCAGGACGCGGCGATACGGGAACGCTACCGCCCGCAACTGGCGCGGGTGAACCTGTTCATCCGCATCCTGCTGGCCCTGTTCACCGCCGTGGGCGTGGGGGCCATGGTGGGTCTGCCGGCCGCAATCTTCAAGGTCGATGAGGTCGGTCTCACGCTGCTCTGCCTGATCTTCGCGCCCCTTTGCGCCTGGACCGCGGACCGGCGGCTCATTCATGACCGCCACCTCTACCGCTGCGGGGCCGAGGAGATGCTGTTGTTCCTGGCCATCGGCTTGCTGGCCCTGGCCGTGGCTATCCTCGCCGAAAGGGGGGGCTATAGCGTCGCACGCCTGGGCTGGCTCGCCGGTCACGTCATCGCCCTGGTCGGCGCCGCGCTGCTGGCCGTCCGCTACGGCTACGCCCTGGCGGCCCTGGTGGCGGTGGTGGCTCTGGGCGAACTCCCCTTCCACCTGGCCGAGGCCCTGCGCTGGCACCAGCCGGGATGGAGCCGGGCCGCGTTATTCCTGCTGCTGGCCGCTGCGGGAATCTGGGCGCACCGGCAGCTCGGGCAGCGGAACAACCTGCAACGGAGCTACCTCTGGTGTCTCGAGACCGTGCGCCTTGCCGCCCTGGTGGGGATCTACCTGGACGTCAACCTTTTCGCTCACCGCCTGCTGTGGGGATCCTGGCTCGGCTGGACATCGCAGGCCGGGGCCCAGTCCTGGTCCGACCCTTTGTGCGCGGTGCTCACCGCCCTGCTCCCCGTGGCGGCCCTGGTTCTGGGGATTGTCCGTCGCGACCGGCTGCTGCTCTGGTACGCCATCTTCTCCGGCAGTGCCTCGATCCTCACCCTCAAGTACTTTTTCCACCTGGGTTATCTGGCCGAGGAGCTGACCGCCGCGGGTCTGGTTCTGGCCGGCTTGGCCTTCGGCCTGCTGCGCTGGCTGCGCACCGGTACGGACCGGCGCCGGGGAGCCTTCACCGCCGAACCGCTCCTGGAACCCCGCCTCTACGGCCTGGATGCCGAGGCCCTGGCGGCGATCCAGCCCCTGGCGCCGACCCCAAAAGTTCCCGCGACCGAGGGCTTCCAGCCGGGCGGCGGTGCTTCCGGGGGAGGTGGCGCTTCCGGGAATTTTTGAACGTCGGAAACCTGTCGCTGGCCGGACTGTCCAGAAGGACAATGCCAGGAATGGCAGTCAGGGGACCTTTGCTGATGATCGCTCCCAGGCGACTGCAACTGTCCCCATTGTGGCAACTGTTCAATCATTATTATCACGCGGTCGCACTGAACTTCACTGCGCTTCATGTCGCAGACGCTGTACAATTCCCGGAAGCACTTCCAACAAATAATCGACGTCCTCCTGGTTATTTTCCCGTCCCAAAGAGAAGCGGACTGTGCCCACGGTGGTTCCTGCGGCAGCCCCCATGGCCTGCAGGACGTGGGAGGTCTGCACCGTCCCCGATTTGCAGGCGGAGCTGGAGGAGGCGGCAACACCCGCCTGGTCGAGTTCTTCCAGGAGAGCGCCGGAGTCCACCCCCAGGATGGAGAGATTGGCGGTGTTGGGAAGGCGGCTGTCGGGGGTGCCGTTGCGCCGCACGTCTGGAATCGTTCCCAGAATCCCATCCTCCAGCCGCTCTCTAAGCATAGAGAGGCGCGCCGCCTCCTCAGTCAGCGACTCCCCCGCGACCTCGCAGGCCTTACCCAGGCCGACGATGCTGGCGACGTTCTCCGTCCCGGCGCGGCGGTTTCTCTCCTGCGAACCGCCGTGAAGCAGAGGATGGAGTTTGACCCCACGGCGGATGATGAGGGCGCCGACCCCTTTGGGGGCGTAGAGCTTGTGCCCGGAGAGGGAGAGCAGATCGATTTTCGCCGCCCGGAAATCGACGGGAATTTTGCCCACGGCCTGGGCAGCGTCGCAGTGAAAAACGACCTTGCGGCGGGCCGCCACCGCCCCGATCTGTTCGATGGGAAAAATGACCCCGGTTTCGTTGTTGGCGTACATGGCCGAGATGAGAATGGTCTGCTGATCAATGGCGGCATCTAGGGCCGCCGGGTCGAGCATCCCGTCCTCTGCTACTTCGAGGCAGCTGACCCGGAAGCCGAAATATTCCAGGTAGTAGCAGGGGGTAAGGACCGCCGGGTGCTCAACCGTGGTGGTGATGAGATGGTTGCCCCGCTCCCGGAGGGCCGCAGTCACCCCCTTGATGGCCGTGTTGTTCGATTCGGTGGCGCAGGAGGTAAAGACCACCTCGGCGGGATTGCAGTTGACCAGCCTGGCGACCCGTTCGCGGGCCTGATCGATGGCCGGTCGTACCTGCCTGCCCGCCCAGTGGAGGCTGGAGGGATTGCCGAACCGGGCCTGCAGGAACGGTTCCATTTCCTCGACAACCGCGGGGTGAACGGGGGTGGTGGCATTGTGGTCCATGTAGATCCGGCGCATGCTTTCGCTCCCTGACGCATGAAAATGAAAAGAGCTGAGGGGGCGGGTACCGCTCCGCCTGGTAAACCTTTGTCACTATACCACAGTAATATGGTCAATTAAATGCCTCAAGTTTCTTGTGATGCTTTACGTGAATTGCTATTCTTCAGTGTAGAAACTGGCGCCGAGGTTTTTCCCCTTCCAATATTCTGTACAGGGTTCTGTAATGCTTCTTTCTTGAATTTTTTGCCAGGTTATTGGTTGCCGCAAGAAAGGGATGACGCAACGGGGAGATCGAGACGGCAAGCGAAGGAAAGGGAAAGAAATGAGCTTTTCCGAAGAAGAGATCGAGCGCTATTCGCGCCACATCATCCTCAAGGAGGTCGGCGGGAAGGGGCAGCGGCGGCTGCGGGACGGGAAGGTCCTCATCATCGGTGCCGGCGGACTCGGTTCCCCGGCCGCCCTCTACCTGGCCGCGGCCGGCGTTGGGACGATCGGCATTGTCGACGCCGATGTGGTAGAGCTCTCCAACCTGCAGCGGCAGGTCATTCACCACACGGCCGACCTGGGCCGGGCTAAGGTGCTCTCCGCCAAAGACAAGATGACGGCCATCAATCCGGGGGTGGAGGTCGTCACCCACCAGACCTGGGTTTGTGCCGAAAACATCGCCGGGATCATCGCCGACTACGATTTCGTCATCGACGGCACCGACGGCTTCGCCGCCAAGTACCTGATCAACGACGCCTGCGTTTTGGCGGGCATCCCCTTCTCCCACGCCGGGATCCTCCACTTTATCGGCCAGGCGATGACAGTCTGCCCCGGCAGATCCCCCTGCTACCGTTGTGCCTTCCCCGAACCGCCTCCTCCCGGCGCCATTCCGACCTGCGCCCAGGCGGGGGTGATCGGGGTGCTTCCCGGCGTTATGGGTGCCATCCAGGCCACCGAGGCGGTGAAATTTCTCCTCGGGGTCGGAGAGTTGTTGACGGGAAGACTCCTGGTCTATGATGCCGAGAGAATGGACTTTTTTATCTCCCCCGTCGAGAAAAATCCCCGCTGTCCCCTGTGCGGCGAGGCTCCGACGATCACCGAACTGCGCGACGAGGCGGGAGCCCGGACGCTATGCGAACGCGAATGAAGGGGACTGACCGGTCCCCCGCAACCTGAGAGGTTAACATGCGAACCGTCGATCTGCGCGGCGTGGGATGCCCGACCAATTTTGTCAAGGCCAAACTGGCCCTGGAGATGGCCGACTCCGGCCAGGTCATCGAATTCTTCCTCGATGAGGGCGAGCCGGTGGAGAACGTCCTGGCCAGTCTCAAAGGAGAGGGACACCGGCTGGTGGAGATGGAACATAAGGAGGGCTACTACGCCCTGAGGGTGGAAAAGGCCGAAGAATAGCAAGGCAAGAGAACAGCACAATTAATTCTGGTAAAAATCTGCCTGTGAATTTCCGAAAAGTGATCATGGTCCGGCTCCAGACGTTCGGACGACCCCATCACCCCAAAAAGAGGTTGCGGAAAAATGACACTTCTTGAACTTAAAAAAATGTGGGATCAGAATGAAAAATTGCCCCTGAAAGACCGTAGAAAAGCTTACCGGACCGCCAGTCATTTTGCCGTCGAACTGGGGTTGAAATCTGATCTGGAGTTGGAGGACTTCGATTTCTGCATCCATGTGATCAAAGCCTGTCTTCCCGAACCGAGTTTGCCCACCGCAACACAAAACCTATGGGCATGTGAAAACGGATTGACTTGATCAATATGGGAAGCCTGAAACCTGTCACACCTGCTAACAATTGGAACAACCTGCCTGATTTTGAGAATTTGCGTAACTATCTACTAAGAGTGCAATTTTCATATAATCCTGTACAATGGTTTGCAATTTGAACCCTCAGCCAAACTGAAGTACTCCGTATATATGCCAAAAATCGCATTCAACGCTATCGAGAACAATATCAGCAACATCCTGGGTGGCGCCAAAGTTTCGCTGATGGAGGATAAGGGGGCTGCGTCCGGAGATGAGTCGGAGAATGCCGGGGAAATGTCGTTCCCTATAGTGATAAACTCTTCCCGTTATCATTTTTCTGCGCAACGCGATCAGTTAACTTTTACCGAAGCAGAAAAAAACTTTATCAGTGAGTTATTGACAGCATTTCAAGGACTATATGTCGGTTTTTCTGCTGAAGGTTATGCAGCCCATTTCCGTACAGCACTGCTTACCTCTCTTGCAGACATCTCAGTGGCCCGCTTCCTTCGTGGAGACCGCAAGGGTGTATTTTGGCCGATTCAAAGTATAATCCAGCTACTCAAAAACCTGTCATATCAGCGCTATGAAGGCGCACCCGCGACGACCGGGTTTCTTATCTGTCGAAGTCAACTCGCTGATTTTTTGAAATCGTTGAAAACAACCAGATATGGCTGGCTTGACCTCGACGAGGACCGCCGCCGGGTTGCCGCAGATTTTTTTCGGACCCCCCTTTCTTATCGCTTTGTCGATGGGCAAAGAGCTCTATTTGTAGGTGATATCCGAATGAACATCAAGGGGACGATCCGCACCAGCGCCCCTGGTCCGAATGACAACATTGAGCAGTTGGCCAATCGCGAAACCCTTTCGTTGCTGCGGAAGGCTGGCGAAGGTTCTTTCGCTGTTTTTGTCAATAAGGCCTCCGAGGTGGAGGTGGTTCTCGATACTGATAAAATTCTACTTTGGCGCAAAGGGTATTGGAGCATATTCGATCCGGACATCATGCGGGAATTTTTTCGCGGGAAACTGGAAAAACGTGCCACCGATCATTTGATCTGGTCGATCTACGCGCTGTCAAAAGCACGGCACGGAACAGTCGTTCTGATTGCGGATAAAAATACCGATCTCGATCATTTGTCCATGGGCTCGGTCGGTGGTCGAGATCCTCTCAGCCGTGCCTTGATTCGTCATGTACGCGGAAGCAAGATCGGCGCCCTGAAGCGTTCTGGCGAATTAAGCCGTATCCTTTCATCTGATGGCATGACGGTCATCAATAGTAGGGGCGAATTGCTCGATACCGGTGTGATTATTGATACCTCGAAGGTCAAGGATTTGGTTACCGGGGGTGGTCGGACCACTGCGGCTACGGCGGCCTCCTATTTCGGCCGGGTTATCAAGGTTTCTGAAGACGGTCCGATTGACCTTTATTCCAACGGTCACAGCCTCTACCACTTCGGGTAGCAAATCGCCACTCGTGTCCTGTCTGGTCAGTTGTGTCAGATAATTCTGGGGTGTTTGGATTGCTGGAAAGGCACGCCGACACAGGCTTGGCCTCAGATAAGTCGGAGAGATGCGACGCAGCCAGCGGGCAAAAAGGGCAGAATTAATGGATGGAATTAACCAGACGTGACGCTAGGAATTCCGCGTGGCCGCTTCTTCTAAAAAAGTCATTTATGCCGCCCTGTTCGGCAACACCCTGGTGGCGATAACCAAGTTTATTGCCGCCGCTACGACCGGAAGTTCGGCGATGCTCTCAGAGGGAATCCACTCGGTTGTTGATACGGGCAACCAACTGCTGTTGCTGCTGGGGCTGCACCGGGCAAAAAAACCGGCCAATGACCGTTTCCCCTTCGGTCACGGCAAGGAAATCTACTTCTGGAGCTTTGTCGTTGCACTGTTGATTTTTGCCGTTGGAGCAGGTGTTTCCCTGTATAAGGGCATTCACCATATACTGCATCCGCTGCCGATCGAAAATCCCTCCGTCAATTATATTGTGCTCAGCCTGGCGATCCTGTTCGAGGGTGCGGCGCTCTATTATGGGTTAACGGAATTTTCTCGCGCCAAAGGGAAATGGGGCTATCTGGAAGCGGTTCAAAAAAGCAAGGATCCGACCACCTTTGTCGTTCTATTTGAAGACTCCGCGGCAATCCTTGGGCTTCTGGTGGCATTTCTTGGGGTCTTTCTCTCCCACACGACGGGGAACCTTGTCTACGACGGGGTCGCCTCGGTTGTCATCGGCCTGATCCTTGGCGGCACGGCTATCTGGCTGGCATATGAGACCAAGGGGCTGCTGATCGGTGAGAGTGCTGATCTCAAGGTGGTGACGGAGATCCGCAGTATCGTCTCCAGCTATCCTCAGGTTGCGTATGTCAATGAAGTGCTGACCATGCACATGGGGCCTAAAGATATCCTCGTCAACCTGAGTGTTGATTTTCATGACCAGATAACGGCGAATGAGCTGGAAGCAAAAATTGCTGAAATCGATCTTAAAATCAAACAGGCTTGCCCAAATGTAAAGCGTATCTTTATCGAAGCCGAAGCGCGGCGACTGAAGCCTGCGGTCAGAGCATAAGCTTAGATTGTTTCCTGCCGTGTCGGGTCTGACCGACCGAAGCAATAGTGTCTTTGCCTGGTGATTTGAAACCGGAATAGAGAAACCTGGTTATGCGTAATACTCCAGTAATTTCACTGGTGAGCAATGCGAGGAGAAAATCTTCGTGAATAACCTCCCTCTCCCTTGCCGGGAGAGGATTGGGGTGAGGGCGAAAACCGGTCAGATACCCCCTTTGCTAGGGCCACCAAAAATTCTGAAGATTGGATCGGCCGTTACCATGCCATTGAGTCCTCGCTTATGACTGTAAACTTGAATCCCTCGTTGTCATACCGATGGAATGACAGGTTGAGTCCTGGTGTCGGTGTTGACATCATGTACATGAACGACAGGTTGAGCCGGATGATTGATTTTGGCAGCGCATCCGGGGTTTCTGCTCTTGCAGCCAATCCTGTTGCCGATGTGTTTTCAGAAATGAACCTGGATTGCTGAGTGGTGCGTTCATGAACAGTTCTGAAGCAGAAAATTGGCAAGGCGCATGGCGTTTTGCTGCCGGCCTGAGCTATGCCATCCGCAACGAAAGTCCAACGCTTTCCGGGGCCATGATACCGATTGCGGCTTTCTGAACGGCCTGAAAACAGGGCGATTTGACATCGAGCCGGCGATATGTTTACGTAATGGCGATCCGCACCGCTTCGGGCTGACTGTTCAGCCCGTTTTTTTTACTCAAACCCCAGGAGACCAATGTTTGATGCATCAGAAGTTGCTGTAACCCAGGAAAATGTCCCGTTCCCCTCTGATTGGGCCCGCCTCGACTGGCAGCAGGAGCTGCACAACAATATCACCAGTATCGACCAGCTTGTCGCTCACCTCGACCTGCCTGCCGCGGACGAAAAAGATCTGCGCAAGGTTGTCGGCGCGCACCCCATGAACATTCCGCGCTACTACCTGAACCTGATCGACCCGCAGGACCCACAGGATCCGATCCGCAAACTCTGTGTTCCGGAATCCGCCGAATTGATTGTTGCCGGGGCGATGGGGGCCACCACCAAGGACCCGTACGGCGACGATAAACACGACAAGGGAAACGGGGTCCTGCATAAATATTCCTACACCGCCCTGGTGGTGGCGACCGAATACTGCGCCATGTATTGCCGGCACTGTTTCCGCAAGCGCATGGTCGGTCTGCCGAATGATCAGACGGTGAAAAACTTCCGGGGAGCGGCCGAATACATCGCCGCCAATCCGCAGATTACCAATGTGGTGATTTCCGGCGGCGATCCGTTTCTGCTGCCGACCGACACCCTGCGGCAGATGCTTGCCGCCCTACAGGAGATCCCTCACCTGAAATTCGTGCGGATCGGGTCCCGGGCTCCGGTAGTTTATCCGATCCGCTTTTTCGACAATGAATTGATCGAAATGCTGGCCGAGTTCAACCGCCGCAAGACCCTGTTCGTGCCGACCCACTTCAATCATCCCAACGAAATCACCCCGCTGGCCGCCAAAGCGGTTCAGAGGTTGCGTCAGGCCGGAGTTACGGTCAATAATCAGGCGGTCTTTCTGCGGGGCGTCAACGACGACCCCGAGACCCTGGTCGACTTGATGAACGGCCTGCTGGAGATCGGCGTCAGCCCCTATTACCTTTACCAGTGCATGCCGGTGGAGCGGGTGCGTCACCACTTCCAGGTGCCGCTCAAGGAAGGGGTCGAAATTGTCGATGCCGCCCGGCGGCAGATGGATGGCTACGCCAAGCGCTTTAAATTCATCATCGGCCATGACATCGGCAAGCTGGAGATCTGTGGGGCGGTCGATGACAAACTGGTTCTCAAGCAGCTGCATGCCCGAGCGGGGCATGAAGATGAATCGTCGCGGTTGCTGGTCAGACAGTTGACCGAGGACGGCGGCTGGCTGGATGACCTGTCGGAGGTCGAGTTGACCTGATGACCTCTGCGGGCGTAACCTGCCCGGGACTCGAATCGAGCCCCTTCCAGAAGGTCCGGAAGGGGCTCTCCACACAACGGAACCCTATCATGCTGTTGGTCCTATTTTCCGCCCCCGCCTTTCTGGTCAGTGCCTACCTGGCCTTTCTCTGCTACCGGCAGGCCTGTTATCGGCAGGCCATCTTTCTCGCGTTTTTTTCCGGGTTGATGCTGGTCTTTACCTTGGGGGTGCTCGGGGCAGGCCTGTATTCCTGGCAGGCATTCCAGGGAGAGATGCCTACCCTGTTTTGATCTATCTGGATCGATTTTAAATCCAAAAGGGGACGCGACCCTTTAGCTTCTCCCCTGAATTCTAAGCACATACCCTGTTCTTGCCGGCACGCTTGGCCCGGTACAAAGCCTGGTCGGCGGCGTTGATCAACTCTTCAATCGTGGCCCCATCCTCGGGATAACTGGCCACCCCGATGGAGATCGTCGGGTGGAGCGGGATCCGCTCGAATTCGAGGTTGGCCTGGTCGATGCGCTGGCGAATCTCTTCGCCGATCTTCATGGCTGCAGACTTGTCCAATCCGGGGAGCTTCGCCGTAAACTCATCACCACCATACCGGCAAGCCCTCCCGTAATCGCCAAGTGTCTGCCCGATTATTCGCCCGGTTTCAGCAATCGCATAGGCCCCGAACTGGTGGCCATGAGTATCATTGATCGCCTTCAGACCATCCATATCCATCATCAGCAGCGAGAGAACGGAGGCAGTGCGTTGGGCGTTGGACACAGCAACTTCCAGGGCGTCATCGAAACAGTGCTTCGAATCCAGTCCGGTCAGCGGGTCGCTGTGCACCTTCTGAGCAAGTTCGTCATGAAATTTCAAATCCACGGCATCGGCCATGGCAAACCGGATCACCGACTTGCCGACAAATATCTTGTCGCCGTCGACAAGTTCGACCCGGGACTTTACCTCTTTGTGATTGATGCGGGTGCCATTGGAAGAACCGAGGTCTTCCAGGAGGTAAGAACCCTGTTCACTGAGCCATAAACGGGCATGCCGGGAAGAAACATGCAGATCGACCAACGCCAGGCCGCAATTCTTTGAACGGCCGATTTCAATCGATTGTCCGACCGGCGCACTTTTACCGAGATCGGCCCCGCCACCACCAACCACCGTGAGAAAGCCCTGTTTATCGTTTGGAGATAGTGGTTTTTCCTTCAGGTTGAAAATGATTGTCTCGGAGGTGCGTTTGTCGTTGTTGCTCATATGAACACCTTGGATCTCGACGGGTTATCAGCCTTTAGACAATATCAGGGGGACAAAATCCTGTCTATGCTGGTTTATTGAAAATCATTCTCAAAGTTTGACCCAAGTTAAGGTTCTCGATCGTCATTGCAGTTATGCTGAATTCATCAGCAACGCAACCGGAGTAGCACGGCTGCTCAACTGAAATTGATGACACCCGCAGGGTGAGAAAGGAAAAACACCATGAATCAATCGACCGCCCCCAAAGGAACTACCTTCCGGCTGGACACCTTCGTCGACTACGCTGCCGGCGCCGTGGTCAGCAAAACCCTGCTGAAAAAAGAGATCGGCAACCTGACCCTCTTCGCCTTTGACGCCGGCCAGGGGCTGAGCGAACACAGCGCTCCCTTCGACGCGGTGGTGCAGATCCTCGACGGCGCGGCCGAGGTCACCATCGGCGGCGACACCCAGACCGTCAAGGCGGGCGAGATGCTGGTGATGCCGGCCGACATCCCCCACGCGCTGCAGGCGCAGGAGCGATTCAAGATGCTGCTGACGATGATCCGCGGCAACTAGGTGATTTAAATGGGGGTTGAATGGACATTTTTCACTCATGTGAATTGTGGAACGCGACCCCTTTCGCTAGGCCATCGACAGCAGCAGGATAGAACAGATCGCTGCAAGAACCGCGAAAAGCTTGCGTTTGGTCATGCGCTCCATGCCCAGCATCACCGAGAGAACCAGGGCCAGGATGAAACTCATGTTGGCGATGGGAATGACGGTGCTGGCCTGACCGGATTCGATGGCGAGGAGCAGAAAATTGACGATGAGGAAGACCAGCACCCCTGACAGCAGGGAATAGACGGCATTTTTCCCGGTCGGCCGGAAGCGTTTTTCGCGAATGATCGCGTAACACGCGCCACCCACTACCCAACTCAGCGCCCCGATCATCAGCATCGACTGCAGATCGGCCCCGTGCAACAGCCCGGCCTTCGATGTGACCCCATAACCGGCCCGGAACAGCGCTGCCGTAACCGCCAACGAAAAATAGAGCGCAAACGTCCGGGGCGAGGTCCGGGACGGCCCGCTGCGCTGGTAGAGGAGAAAAACCGCCAGCATCCCGGCCAGAATCCCGAGGGCCTTTGTGACCCCGAGAGTCTCATCAAGGAACAGCAGCGCCATCACCACCACGCCCAGGGTGTTGAGCCGGTAAATGGTGGAACCAAGGCTCGCGTCGATGTGCGTCAGGCTTTCCAGCAGCAACAGGTTTGAAACTGTCAACATCAGCCCGGCTGCCAATCCCCAGCCCAATGTCACCGCGGTAGGTGAAAACTCGCCGCCGCGCGCATAAGTTGTCGGCATCTGCAGGAGAAACCAGATCAGGCCGATGCCGAAGATGTAAATTCCCCTGGAGCGATCTTTGATGGCATAGCGCTTGAATACCACATCGTTGACCGCGGCGCAGATCAGGCTCAGTAAAGCATATATGATTGATGGTGACATAAGTAACCGAAGGTCAGAAACGGATTAAAACAAGCTTGATTGTGCCTTCGACTGCTGTTTTGAGCAAATGGTTTTCAAGAGGTAAGCGCAGAGCGTGATTTCCCAGAAAAGGTGTGCTGAAATTTGCGCAGCAGGTTCCATTTTCAGGGTGTCTCGAGGACCGGCTGCGCGGCCGGGACCTGGCGTTCGTCGATGGTCAGGTGGATCAGGGTCGCCATGACGCTCAAGCCGCAGGCAACGATCCAGACCGCGTCGTAGGAACCGGTGTGGTCGAAAACCCAGCCGCCGAGCCAGGCCCCGAGGAAGGCCCCAACCTGGTGGCTGAGGAAGACCACCCCGAACAGGGTGCTCAAGTAGCGGGTGCCGAAGATCTGCGCCACCAGGCCGCTGGTCAACGGGACCGTGCCGAGCCACAGGGTCCCCATGCAGACGGCGAAAACGATCACCGTGACTTCGTTCTTGGGGAGCAGGATGAACCCGAGCAAGACCAGGCTGCGCAGTCCGTAAAGCAGCGAAAGGGAGTTCTTTTTTCGAAACAGCCCGCCCATATGACCCCAGGCGTAGGTGCCGAAGATATTGGCCAGGCCGATCAGGGTCAGCGCCAGAGCGCCGAGACCGGGCGCAAAGCCCAGATCGCGCAGGTAAGCCGGCAGATGCACGGCGATAAACACCACGTGGAAGCCGCAGACGAAAAAACCCATGGTCAGCAGCTTGTAGCCGCGGTGGCCGAAGGCCTCGCGCAGCGCAGCCAGCGGCGAGGCGGCGACCGCCACAATCTCTGACCCGGTTGCCCCGCCACGACTGCGCACCGCAAAGGCGAGCGGCGCCATGATCAGAGTGATAAGGCCGAACAGCATCAGTGCTTTTTGCCAGCCCAGGCCGGTGAGCAAGCTCTGACCAAGGGGGATCATGATGAACTGGCCGAAAGAACCGCCAGCGCTGGCCAGCGCCAGGGCCAGGCTGCGTTGCCGGTCGGAAACCAGGCGGCCGACCGCGCCGAGCACCACGGCGAACCCGCAGCCGCTCATCCCCAGCCCCACCAGCAGTCCGGCGCCGAGATTCAGCGCCAGCACCCCGCTCGCCTGCCCCATGACCAGCAGCCCCGCCAGGTAGCACAGGCACCCCGCAGCAATCACCCGGCCGGCGCCGAAGCGGTCGGCGAGCATGCCGACGAACGGCTGGACAAAACCCCACAGCAGGTTCTGGAAGGCGATGGCCAGGGCAAATGTCTGCCGCGAGATGCCGAGGTCGGCCGTCATCGCCGGCAGAAACAGGCCGAAGGTCTGGCGGATGCCGAGCGCCAGGCAAAGGATGGTGGCGCCGGCGAGGGTCAGCAGCAGCCACTTGTATTTTTGTACGAAGGTCATGAATGAAGGCCTGTCCTGTTCCGAATGCTGTTGATTCAATCCAAAGCTCATTATGACCCAGGTGACGCAACAGAGAAACCCTGAACGCCGGCGCAGCAGGTTACATTTTCACCAGGTAATTTCCGGCAAGGTCTTTTGGAGTGGCTGAAATCCTAAACCTAATGCAACACATAAAACAAATCACTTGTTTTTAGCGCTATGATAACTATTAATTATGTATCAAGATATGAACTTGAATTTATTGCGGGTTTTTCATGCGGCGGCGAAGGTGGGCAGTTTTACCCGCGCCGCGCAGGACCTTCACCTGACTCAACCGGGGATCAGCAAACACATCAAGACTCAGGAGCGGAGCTATGGTGCCAGGCTTTTTGAGCGCATCGGCAAACAGGTGTTGCTGACCCAGGCCGGTGAAATTTTGTATCGGACCACAATTGATGTTTTCCGTTTGATCAACGAGTCAAAGAGCAGAATCGATGACCTGAGTGGCCTTGCCGGAGGGAAACTGAACATCGGAGCCAGTATTACGATCGGGTCCTACATTCTGCCCGAATGGCTTGCCGCCTTTCGCGATAAATCTGCTGCCGTCAAATTGAAACTGGACATAGCGCAATCTTTTCCCATGTGAAGCCCCTACCCCTATTGATCTACCGCGCCAGAGGCGAGGTGACGACAGCCCAGTCCGGCGCACGACTCCCCTGGTGGATGAGGCGCAAGTTTGCTGAACCCCCGGATAGGAACGGGGGGCGGTCCACAGCCACTTTTTGCAGAATTCCCCCTTCAATTCCCAGGATCAGGCAATAGGCCCGGTGCGTCCAGTTCAGCGCAGGCTCCAGGTCGATAAAGGCGATAACAACAGGCTCATCGAAACGTCGCGTCATCCCGGCCCAGGGCAATTCATCTCCGGCCGGGATAACGCGTTGCTCAATGTAGGCAATTGCATCCTCCCTCTCATTCTGCGCCAGGGAGGCAATCACTTCAGTTGCCAGCGCTGTCCAGTTGCACTTATCTGGCATATTGATATTGACCGCCGGAACGAATAACCTCGCGAATAATCTCCTGAGCTTCTTCCGGCTTCGGCGGTTTTACGGCAAAGATGTCATCCAGGTCGGAAAGTGCGGGCAACAATTTTTCTCTCATGACCTGCCGATACTCAATGGGGTCGCCCAGTCGTTCGCGCAATATGATCAATTCCTTCAACACGAACTCGCGAAGCACCAGCAGGTAGCGCCATTTCTGGTGCAGGTTCTGATCGCCCGCATCGGTACCGTAGGCTGAATATACGGGACTGTCATAGGAGTCGTGCACGTCATCCGCGTAGGCGAACGCTTCACGGGCGGAAACCTTGCCGCTGCTGTCATAGTCGGGGTCGGACACCAGCGCAGAGCCATAAGGGTCGGCGCCCGCGAAGGCGGCGATCCAGTCACGGGCAAAAGGATCGAAATCGGCGCCGCCGATGGAATTTTTGCCTTCGGTGCAAGCACCGGCAAAGGTGGTCCGTGCAGCCGTGCTCCCCTCGATGACGCCATCGTTGAAGCCACCGGAATGACACTGCTCCATCATGACGATCAAGTCGGCATAAACCGGCAGCTCACCCAGTTTGCTGGCGAAATCGGAAGCGTTGTAGTCCGGTCCCGAATAGGTGCAGAGATAGCTTTCCGTGCCATTATGCCCCCCGTGGTTGTTGGTGTGGATGAGGAGCATGTCGTCCTGCTTCAACTTGGGCTTGAGCGCATCTATCGCATCTTCCAGCGCCTGCTTGGTTCCCGCATCATGCACGGGCATGGTATAGCCTGTTCCATCACCGGGCCAACTGGTGACCGGCTGGGGCCAACCGGAGTAGTTGAGGGTACCATCGTAATTCAGCACGGTGATTTTATCTTCATCGAAATAGAACCGATCGACGAGCTGGCGATAGAGAAACTCCAGATCATTGGTGTGACGGTTATTGGAAGCACCTGAAAACAGAATAGCATAGCGGTTCCCTTTGCGAATTCGCCATGGAAAGAGGACTTTCTGATCCAGAGACCAGATTTTTCGCAGCGGATTCTGCGCGACAAGGGGAGTGTGAAAAGCCTTGAACGTGTCCGGCGGGTTGACGAGGAAAGGCGGAAAACCAGCTTGCACTTCCTGATAGAGCTTTCCGCTATCCGCTTCGTGAAGCAGGTAACGGCAGTCGTGAGCCCAGTTGGCCAGGGGGTTGTCGTCCACGAAGACCACCACCGATGGTTTCTTTATGGGGATTCTCTGGTGGCGGGCCATGATTTCGCTATGGGCCGGCTGAATCTCCTCCAGGACGTACAGGTTGGTGGTGGCTCTGCGTTTTGCTGATAGTCGGCGAAAAGTGGCATCCTGAATCGAACGCAAGATTTTCGGATCAATAGGTGTTTTCATGGTATTTCTCCTTTTGATTTTGTCGCCATTTATATTCATCAGGTACCAAGAGGGCGACCATCCCTGGAGCCTGACGGTAGAATATGCGGTTATCGGTCGTTCAAATATGCCGGCAATAACACCATCCGATATGCCGGGGACCGGCCTGCAGACCGAAAAAACTAATGATTCCTGAGGGAGTAAAGTCGGTTGGCGGGATGACTCATTCAAAATAAAAAACCACCTCACCGGATGTCGCCGGCAGGTGGCTTGTAAATTACGATACGAAAATTTTTGTTCCCCTCGAAGGTCTCATCACGTTTTCCCCCTCAGAAAAGTGACTCAATTTTAGTAATTTACGTTACATTTTATGAAAGTCAAGTTGCCTGGTGAAATTTAAAGTTGAAATTGTTGACTAGTTTCCTATGGTGCGGAAAGAGAAGGAATGCATCGACTTTGCCGCCGAACGGCCTGGTCTTTTCAACCTTCAGAATCGGCGTCGAGAATTTCGCGGAGGGCTCTGGCCAGAAATGCCTGATCGATCGGTTTAAACAGAAGGGCCCGGGCTCCCAGTTCCCTGGCCGTGGTTTTATCCACCGCGGAGCTGAACCCGGTGCACAGAACCACGGGAATGTCCGGGCGGATCTGCAAGATCTCCCGGACCAATTGGTCACCCGACATTTCAGGCATGCTCTGGTCGGAAATGACCAGGTCGAAGTAATCGGCATTGTTTCGGAAGATTTCCAAAGCTTCAACGGGTGAAGTGGTGGCCGTGACCTGGTAGCCCAGGGCTTCCAGGGTCAATTTGCCCAGACTGGCCAGCGGCGCTTCATCATCGACAAACAGAATCCTTTCACTGCCGAGCTGCAGGCCCGCCTGGTCCTCTGCATTTTTCTCCTGTCCTCCGTCCGACAGCGGAAAATAGAGGCGAAAAATCGTTCCACTCCCCTCGCTGCTCTCAACTTCGATCATGCCGCCATGATTCTGCACAATTCCGTAGACCACCGCCAGGCCCATCCCCGTTCCCTCACCCTGCTTCTTGGTCGTGAAAAACGGCTCGAAAATCCGTAATCTGACCTCAGGCGGCATCCCCGTCCCGCTATCTTCGACGGTCAGTTGCGCATAATCACCCAGGGGTAGGTCAGGATGCTGAGCGCTATTCTGTGGGGAGATATTCACCGGTTCCACCCGGACCTTGATCGTCCCCTGCATATCGCGAACCGCATGGTAGGCATTGGTGCCAAGGTTGATAACGACCTGTTGAATCAGGTGCGGATCACCGAGGATGGTCAGTGCTTGAGGGTCAATGAAAGACTGGATGGAGATGGTCGCGGAAATGGTCGATCGCAGCAGGTCGAGAGCCTCCTGGACGACCGGGCCGAGCTCGATCTGCTCATGCCGCTCCTCGCGTTGGCGGCCGAACACCAGAATCTGTTGAACCAGCTGCTTGGCCCGGTTGGCTGCTTTAATGACCCCATCCAGGGTCGCTTTTTCCTTGGGATGATCGGCCAGTCGGTACTGGGCCAATTGGGTATAGCCCAGAATTGCGGCAAGGATATTGTTGAAATCGTGGGCGATGCCCCCGGCCAGGGTGCCGATCGCTTCCATTTTTTGCGATTGCCGCAGTCGCTCGTTCAACCGGACCTGTTCCCTTTCAATTTGCTTGCGTTCGGAAATGTCCATGATCTGGGCGACGGCGTACTGAGGACGGCCCTGCCCGTTGCGAACGACGCGGTAGGAGATCATCGCCTCGACGATTTCCCCGGTTTTCCTTAAATACCTTTTTTCCAGGGTGACCTCAGATTCGGATCGGTCGATGGCATCCTGATAATGATTCCGGCAGCCCTCTCGATCTTCAGGATGGGTGACCTCCAAAAATGTCATTTGGGCCAGTTCATCCGCCGAGAAACCGAGAATTTTCTGGAAGGCGGAATTGGTTCTGATAAACCGGCCGTCCAGGTCCTGAACCGCCATTCCCACCACGGCTTTTTCGAAGGAGTCGCGATAGCGTTCCTCGCTCAGCTGCAGGTCCCTGGTTCTTTCGGCAACCAAAGTTTCCAGCTCATTTTTGTAGGTGTTGAGCTGTGCGTTCGCCCTTTCAAGCTTTTGCCGGGTGGCATTCTGTTCCAGCGCTGAAAGATTGATTTTTCGGGCAATGGCATGAACCGCCATGACATAAATCAAGCCCATGAAACCGATATTCCGAAAAATATCGGTTTCTTCGACAATAAGCAGGTATACCAGAGGAGTGATCGCCGGGGCGACAAACATCGCGAAGGCGGTAAAGGACGGGGTCAGGGTCAGAACCGATCCACCTGTCAATCCGATGAGAACCGCAAGCAGGTATAAGCGGTGCGATACGGGATAGGTGGGATAGAGGACCAGGGAGGAAAATCCCCAGGCGATACCCTGCAGGGCGATGACGACCAGCGCTATCCGGTAGCGGAACAAATACTGGCGACGCTCTTTTGCCGGCTCCTTGCACCGCAAATAGAGCCCGAAGCGCAACGCGGAGACGATCAGGATAGACCAGAGCCAGTCCGCCCTGGGCTCTGGAAGGGACAGGTATAAAAGGGTGGCAATAACGGCATTGACCGCTGCCGCGACACCGGAACTATGACACAGGTGTTCCGCCTTTTCTTCGAGCAGAAGGTCGGAGGCTTTTTCTGATGGAGCCAAAGGCACGGAATTATCCTTTTCAGGCATAGCCGGCTCATGACCTGAAAGCGATTCCTGACGGAATCATTCACCCTCCTCGGTATTGATTCCAGCCTCTGCGAAGGCTGAAGCTATGGAAAATTGGCAGCTGAACTCACTGCTCATCCAGGGGGGGAATCGTAACACCCTCCATGATTAATTATACCCGCGGGTTTTTGAAGAGCAAAAATGGCGGCATTGGGAGGTCGCCACCAGCTGTTGAAAGTCCGGAGGATTTTTCTGCCAAGTGTGTCCAGACATCGGTCGTAGAACAATTTTGCGATGGCAATAAAAATAGGACACGGCTACACTTTTCATGAATTGTCCGGAGCAGACGCGGCAGCATTTTTTCACCGACTCCACAGATACCCGTAGCGACCAGGAGCAGCCATGCTGGATGAATCCGGTTTTCCCAAAATCTCCCTCGGCTTTTTCCCCACTCCGCTTGTCGAACTCCCCCGGCTCAGCAAGGTTCTGGGCAGCGTGCAGATCTATATGAAGCGGGATGATCAGACCGGGCTTGCCCTGGGCGGGAACAAGACGCGGAAGCTGGAATACCTCGTGGGCGGTGACCTGGAACGGGAGGCGATCATGCTGACCGTACAGACCGAAGGGATCCTGCGCGACCCGCCGGTTTTCGAATATATACAATAATGCGGTTGCCCCATCGGTACTGATCGTGGGACAACCGCATTATTTCTGTCAGACCTATTGATAAAGGAAAAAACAGCTACATCTGGTGACAATTCTCGCAATCATCTTCGACTGAAAAAGCCGTGCTGCCATCATGGCAGGCGCCGCAGGCTTCACCTTCGGACATGTCATCCATGGTGAAATCTTTATTCCCCGAACCGGGGATAAAGAGATCGGGGTGGCAAGAACTGCAGCCGAACATGCCGGTGTGGAGTTCGTGGCTGAAAGTAACGGGTCCGGGATCCTCGACCTTGAAGGTAATATCCTTGGTCGGGTGACAGGACGCACAATTGTCCTTGACGTTGAATGCAAAGTCCCCATTGTGACAAGCGCCGCAGGCTTTGCCCTTTTCCATGTCCTCCATGGTGAAATCCGGGTTTTTGGATTTTGGTATGTTGAAAATCTTATGGTGACACCTGGTACAAACGCTCTTACCGAGATAGTCAAAATGGTCGTTGTGATTGAAAACAACGACACCGTAAGCATCACCCTTGAATTCGACAACGCTTTTACTCCAGTTTTTGGTCCAACTGGCGTAGAGAACCGAGGGCAGGGCAACCAACAGCAGACAGACGACGATCCAGCGAAATTTCATGAATACCTCCATTTTTCAGAGTTCCGGTGTCGGATTTGAGAAAGTCTCTGATTTGCCAAAAAACATTAGCGCATACCAACAAGATCACGTCAATAATTTAATGACTTCGGCAACTATCAATGACCTTACCCAGAGGTTCGGTAATGTGTCAGCGAGGCCGTACTTGAAGGCCACCGGCAAAGGCACCGCATAACCCTTATAACGCCTGATCTCGGCCCGGCCGCCGACTTCAATATCTTTTGTTCGCAAAGAAAACGAAGCAAAGCAACCCATTTTTTTGTATCGTGAGGTTGCTGCCCTGTTTAAAGGGTACCGGTCCGATGACCTGATTGGGGTAGAGCTTCGTGGCAGCAGAGACGATTGCATGGTACGATAGCCTGCGCAGGCCGGTGTAAGGGGCTGTGCCGTGCGCAGCAACCTGAGTACCGCGTCATTGTCCAGTATCCGCCCTGGCCCGAATTACGTCAGCTGGAGATCACCATGTCCGGCCAAATGATCAATAACGCTGAAAAGACCTCCCTCCCCCTGGTCCGCCTCCTTAGTCGCGGCCTGCGTTTCCGTTACCTGCGGCTCACCGGGCGACCCGCCCGTCCCCAGGCGCTGAGTCTGGAGCTGACCCGCCGCTGCATGGCCCGCTGCCTGATGTGCAACATCTGGCAGACTCCCCGCGAGCTCCCCGAACTCGCCGCCGCGGACTGGCTGGAGTTGCTCGCCGACCCGCTGCTGGGAGACCTGCGGGAGCTTGATCTCACCGGCGGGGAGCCATTCCTGCGTGCCGATCTGGCAGAACTGTTCCGGGGTATCTGTCGCTTCAAGCGCAGCCATCTGCCGAAGCTGCAGTCGATCGCCATCACCACCAACGGTTTTCTGACCGAGCGTATCCTGGCTGAGGTGACCGAGCTGCTGCCCGTTCTTGAAGAGGCGCGGATCAGCCTGGTGTTCGCCTTCGGCTTCGATGCCGTTGGCGAGTTGCACGACCGGATTCGCGGCTATCGGGGCGCTTGGCAGAAGCTGGCGGCGACCATCGATGGTCTGGTGGCGCTGCGCGAGAAACATCCCGGGCTGGTGCTCGGCGCCAAGACCACGGTGACCCGCCACAATGTCGGCGAGTTGGAGGCGATTGTCCGTTTCGCCGATGAACACCGGCTGTTTACCATCATCTCCCCCTACATCCTGACCCCTGCCCGCTACGCCAACCTCGACCGGGAGGACAATCTGTCCCTCTCCGGGGCGGACCTGGATGCGCTGAAAAGCTTCTACGCTTCGCCCCGCTTCCAGTGGTCCTATTTCCGCCGCGAACTGCTACGTTACCTACAGCAGGGGCGGATGCGCAAGCCGTGCACTGCCGGCTTCAATTACTACTTCGTGCGCAGCAACGGTGACTTTTTCCCCTGTCCGCTGCGGGAAGTGAAGCTGGGGAACCTGACCCGAACGCCACTGGCGGAGCTGATGCAAAGCCGGGCTGCGGAGCGCTTTCGTAAGGGCGTCGGCCGGTTCCCCGAATGCACAGGCTGTACCGAACCCGGTTTGGAACGCTATGCCCTGCCGTTCGAGGGATTCCATTATCTTGGGCAGCTGTTCCGGTTGGGACCGGGCGGCCTGCGCCAGCTGCACCGCCACCTGGGACTCGACAAGTATTTTCCCTGAAACCGGTCGCATCCGGGAAATCCGGCGGGTTTTCGCGTTAAATGTCAAAGATTTGTAATAACTGGTCTTTTAGGCTCCTGGGCACTTGTTTCAAAAGGCGCCGCCGGCGCCTAATGAAATGAGAGGCTCCTTTTTGCCTTTCGCAGGAGACCAACAATGACTTTATCGCTCGCCAGACCCACTCCGGTTGCTGAATCGGACCCGACCTTTTTCTCCTTTCTGGAGGCCTTCAAGGCACGGTTGCGGCAGCTTTTCCACCAGCGCGAAGATCTCGACAAGTTGAGTATCGAGCGCGGACTGCCGCCTTACGTATTGCGGGAGATCATGAGCAGCAGTCCGTTTCGCGCCTTTATCCCCGCCGCCCAGGGCGGCCGCGGCGCTGAAATGAGGGAAGGGGTGGCCCTGGTGGATGCCGCCGCCTATGAATCGCTCCCCCTGGCGCTGATGTTCGGTATCAACTGGGCGCTGTTCATTCAACCGGTGGCCAAGTACGCCCGCCCCGAGGTTCGCCACCAGACCCTGGGTGACATGGTCAGGCAACGCAAGATGGGCGGACTGATGATCACTGAGCCCGATTTCGGCAGCGACGCCCTGCACATGCAGACCTCCTGGCGCGATCAGGCCGGCACCTGCCATCTGCAGGGGACCAAGCACTGGGCCGGTCTGACCGGCTGGGCCGACTACTGGCTGCTGACGGCGCGCCGGCAGGTCGGCGAAAGCGGGCTGGCGCGGGATATCGATTTCTTCATCTGCGATGTCAGCCAACCCGGTCAGCAGGTGGTGGTCGAAGAGAAATATCACAACCTCGGGCTCTACATGCTCCCCTACGGACGCAACCGGATCGATGTCCGCATCCCGGCTGACCAGAAACTGGTTCCCCGGTCGACGGGGATCAAGATGATGCTCGACCTGCTCCATCGCAGCCGCATGCAGTTTCCGGCCATGGCCATGGGCTTCCTGCGCCGGATCCTCGATGAGGCGACGACCCACTGCCGACAGCGGCAGGTCGGCGGGCGCAGCCTGTTCAGCTACGACCAGGTTCAGGCCCGCCTGGCGCAGCTCCAGTCGGCGTTCACCGTCTGCTCGGCCATGTGCCTCAACACCTGCCAGCGGGCCGGACTCGACCAGGATCTGTCCCTGCGCGGGCTCGAGGCCAATGCCATTAAAACGACCATTACCGACCTGATGCAGTCGGCTGCCCAGTCCCTGCTGCAACTGGTCGGCGCCAAGGGTTACCGGCTGGATCATTTTGCCGGCCGGGCCGTGGTCGACAGCCGGCCGTTTCAGATCTTCGAAGGCGCGAACGATATCCTCTACATCCAGATCAGCGAGACCCTGCTCAAGCAGATGAAAGCCGGGGGTGAAACCAACCTTTTCCGCTGGCTCAAGAGCTCGGAACTGACCAGTCGGGCGAGCGGGCCGCTGAAACACCTCTTCGATTTCGTTCCCGACTTCGCCATGCCGCAACGCAAGCTGGCCGAACTGGGCCGGATCATCAGCCGGGTGGTCTCCCTCAACCTGGTCCTTGGTCTTGCGGAGCACAGCTTTGACCGGGACCTGGTAGCCGGAAGTCGCAGCTGCCTGACCCGGGAGATTTCTCGTAGGATGAGCGTATTTGATGATTCTGCGGATGACAAACTTCGGCTCGATCCCGAGCGGGAGTTGCCAAGCTGGTTGGCTTATTGCTGAAATTCTTAGGCAGAAGAGGAGCCGGATTTATTTTTCAGTTTCAGAAATTAATCCGTCCCCTCTTCTGCTCTGATATTTTCTACCGGCCTGCTCCCGGCGGGAAACGGCCAGTCCGATTAATTCCGAGCCAGGCAATCATTTACCAGCCATCGTCCATATCCCCGACTGCCATCCTGATGCGGTCCAGAATCCTCTCCGGAGGGATCGACTTGTCCACATAGCCGGCAACCCCCAACTCCTTCATATACTCCCGGTCCGTATCGCTTTTAAATACCCCGGTCAAAGCGAGAATCGGCAGCTCCTCACTTACCCCCGCTTTTTTCAGCTCCTCAATGACCTGAAACCCGTCCAGTTTCGGCATCAGCATATCGAGAACCACCAGGGCGAGTTCAGGAAGCTCCTGCCTGATTTTTTCCAGGGCGTCTTCGCCATCAACAGCCGTTATCACTTCATAGCCGGCCTCCGACAAAAGATCTTCTATCATGGTTCTGAAAAAAGCCGTATCATCGGCGACGAGGATTCTTTTCCCCCCAGGTTGTCCGGTGTCTTTTCCCTCGGGGTTTCCATTATTGATGGCGGCAATTTCAGTGGCGGGAGGTGGTTTGACTTCAATAATGGAGTCGCAATGCTTGCATTTCAATCTGCTCCCGGCGGCAGGTATTTTTTCTTCATCGACCGAATAGAACTTGTGGCACCCTGAACACTCGATAATCATTGCGATCCCCATTTTTGCCCTGACCAAAAAGCTGTCAGAACTCGAACAACAAAATCATTTACTCCCCTTGCCACGACAATCGGCAACATCTCATGATCTCAGAAATATATCAAAGCTCAGAAAACAGTTGAATTGCTATATATTTTCCCAAAAGGTGCCCGCGAAGTTGCAAAACATTTACGGTTGTTTTTTCTGAACGACTCAATCTCCGTTTTTCTCAAGATCACGAGCAATACTTTCAAGTTGCTCAGAGATTTCCTCACAAGGGAAGAAGCAGAGAAATCGCCAGAAACACTTCTTGCATGTTCTAGGAGTAGTTTTCATATTCGCACTTTTCGTCATCCTCAACTATGAATACGATCTTCTTTCCGGGCACCTCCGGTATTCATGAAATAAAAAAACCTCTCTTCTCGCCGAAGAAAGGCTTCATTTATTCTCTTCGGCAACCCGGCCATCCATGAAGGACCCGTGGCTTTGCGTCCCCAGATTGCTCTGGGTTTGCTAGTGTCGGAATTCAGTCAACTTAAATCGAATCTAATATAAATTTCAACTTTTGTCAACAAAAAGGTAAATTCTATATCTTCTGGCTCATCCAACCAAAATGCCGCCCCAAGGTTGCACGAAGTCCATCGCGGATGGATAATTAAGGCGATATGCTGACCTTCAAATGAAAAGAGGCGCAGATGACCTATCGACCGATTCTCTGGCTGTCGCTGGTCCTGGGACTGGTACCTTCCTCGACCCTCGCTGCCGATTCCCTCCCGGTGCCGGACGCGCCGAACAAGATCTGTCCCCTGCTGATCGGCAGCCCCGTCCCCCCGATCACTCTGCAGACCTTGGATGGTGAAGCCTTCGACCTGAACGCCAGGCTGAAAAACCGACCGACCATCCTGATCTATTTTCGCGGCGGCTGGTGACCGTACTGTAATCTTCAGTTGGGAGAACTGATCAGAATCGAACCGGAACTGCTCAAGCTCGGCTACCAGATCATTGCCGTCAGCGCCGACAGTCCCGAGTTCCTGCAACAGAGCCGGGAAAAGCATCATCCAAACTATCTGCTGCTGTCCGACAGCAGCATGCAGGGGGCTATGGCGCTGGGGATTGCCTGGCGACTTGACGAAAAGATGTACCACAAATACAAGGGATTCGGCATCGACCTGGAAAAAGCGTCCGGCAAGAAGCATCACCTGCTGCCGGTGCCGACCGTCTATATCATCGATACCGACGGGGTGATCAAATTCGCTTACACCAACCCGGACCACCGCATCCGCATCAATCCGGAAGTTCTGCTCGCGGTGGCAAAAGCGGAGAGCGAAAATAAATAGTCAAGGCGGCAATTCTGCCCGCGACCCTGAGGGGACGGGGCAGATTTCAAACCGGAATCAGTTCATTTTGCAGGCTTGAACTCGAATTTCTGCCCGCCGATGGTGGCCTCGTACATCAGACCACCCTTGATGTGCACGAAGACCGCCATTCCTTTTCGATAGCCGGCGGAATACTGCTCGCCGGTAGCTGGCCCGGCGCTGGCGCTGGCCGTGGCTCCCTCGGAACCGGCCTTGGCCTGGGCGCCGGCGGTAATCGCCACCGCCGAGGCGGTGGCGTCAAACTCGAAGTCCCCGCTGGTAAATTCTTCATAGGCACGCTGGTCCTGGAAAAAAATCATTTCGCTGAAAGCCTGTCCTCCCAGTTGGAAGCCGATGGTAGCTTTGACCATAGTGGTTTCGCCGCTCACCTTGCCGTCGCGATAGACCTGCCCCTTGCCATAAGCGCCGCCGATGACAAAACCGCCCTTGCCGATCGTAGGGAAAACCGCATAACCGTAGGCCGATTTGAAAAACGGCTGGACGACCGGCGATTTCTTATAGATTTCAATCGTCTTCGAAAAGTCCTCGGCAAAGGCGGTGTGACTGAATCCGAGGGCCAGGAACAACGCGGTGATTCCAATCCTTAACCGATAGCTTCTCATAACTTACCTCCTTGAGAATGATCACCCATGAACGAGCTGCAAAACACCTGCTCAGCGTGACAGGCCGTTGCGGCCGTTCTGCTTGGCCCGGTACAGTGCGGCATCGGCAGCAGCCAGCAGCTGTTTCGGCGAATCCCCCTTTTGTGCCTGGGCCAGCCCGACGGAGATGGACACGGGCGGATAGGTGTTGCCGTCCCCCATTTTGATCGGCGTTTGCAGAATCTTCGCTCTGATCCGTTCGGCCACCCGTTCCGCCTGGTCCAGATCGAGCTCCGGCAACAGAACCAGAAACTCATCGCCGCCAAAACGCGCCGCGAGCTCATCGGGGCGCAGGCATTCCATCATGATCCGCCCGACGGTGTGAATCGCCTGGTCACCGCACAGATGTCCGTGCTGATCGTTAAACTGCTTGAAGTAGTCGATATCGAACATGATCAGCGACAAGGGCAGCCCGGCTTTTTCCTGGCGGACACATAGCCGGGGGAGAATCTTGTCGAACCAGTAGCGGTTGTGAATGCCGGTCAGGGCATCCACGGTGCCGTAGCGATGGATCTCCTGCTCCAGATGCTGGCGACTGCTGATGTGCCGGTCGGCGCTGCGCAGTCGTTTGGTCAGAATCTTCAGCAGATTGCAGGCAGCGGCATGGGACACCTGGACCAGTGACCAGAGCAGGTCTTCCTTCAGAACCAACAGGCGGCAATCGCTTTCAGCGACCACGAAGGCGCTGGATCCGTGGTTGTCGATCAGGGACATCTCGCCGACGCATTCGCCGCGTTGCAGATAAGCGACCGGCTCGGCCTCAAGCGAATAGATCCGCACACTCAAACTGCCGGAAAGGACCAGAAACAGGCTGCGGTTGAACTGGTCGAGGTTTAATAGCAGCTCACCCCGGGAGATTTCTCGGATTTCGCAGAAATCAAGAATTCCTTCGATCGCTTCCGGCGGAACCAGGTGGAACAGATCAAATTCCCCTATTTCCTCAAGATTCAGTTGGTGTTCGAAAGCCATAGCATGCTCCGGGACAAGGGAGAACCAAACGGTATCAACCGGTTATGAAAAGAATAGCCGGTTTTCAACTTACGGCAAAGCCGCTGGCGATATTCTTTGACCGTTCCCGATGTTGCAGGCGTTCGCAACCGCCGCGGACAATAACCTTGAGATCCATGCATTTCGCCCAAAAAACACCAAGGGCGACGGATCATGTCACCCGTCGCCCCGGCTCTCAAGTGTTCTTCCGGCTCACATATTGTGGCAGGATTCGCACTCCTCGGAGACGCCGAACGCTCCTGAACCGTCATGGCAGGCGCCGCAGAACTCTCCGTTCTCCATCGCTTCCATGGTCATCTTGTTCGCGCCATGCTTGGCCTTGAACAGGTCGGGATGGCATTCGTCGCAGCCGAATAGCTCGGTGTGGGTGGAGTGCGGGAAGGTCACATCGCCGGCATCGGCATTCTTGAACAGGATGTCGCCGGCATGACATTTTTCGCAGTTGGCGGTCACGCTGAATGCCCGCTTGCCGTTGTGGCAGCCCCCGCAGGACTTGCCCCGCTCCATCGCTTTCATGCTGACGTGGTTGCTGTTGTTTTTCTTCTTGAACCGTTTCGGATGGCATTCATTACAGTTGGCGCCATGGACTCTGTGACTGAAAACAACCTGGCCGACGGTCCGGGTCCGGATCTGGACTTTATCCACCATGGCTCCTACCCCGCCCATGCCACCCATTCCACCCATGCCACCCATCCCGACGGCATACAGAACGGAAGGAAGGGCGATCAGCAGCAGAACCATAAGAAACAACCAACGTTTTGACATCATATTTTCTCCATGGATGAGGATTGTCGGAAACGTGCCATCAATTATACGGATTTCAGCCGACCTGCCAACTTTTTATTGGTCCCGCCGGTTGTTGGCGTGATCTCCATCATTTCAGAGCAAATACTCTTTTGCCCCGGAGGCTTTTTAGCGGTAGCCCACTCGAATCCCGCTGTGCTAGACTTGCGCGCTGCAATGCAAATTCACTTTGGAAGGCATCTCCCCGATGAATGAAGCAACACCTGACTACACCCGCGTCCAGATCGATGACAAGGAGATCATCCTGATCGGCACGGCGCATATCTCCCAGGAATCGGTCGATACCGTGGTGCGATCGATCGAGGAAATAGAACCGGATGCCGTCTGCGTAGAACTGGATTGGCAACGCTATCAATCACTGATCAATCAAAAAGGGTGGGAGTCGCTCAACCTAAAAGAGGTCATCAAAAAAGGGCAGATTCCTTTTTTGCTGGCCAACCTGGCACTTTCTTCCTACCAGAAGCGGATGGGCCTGCAGACCGGGGTCAAGCCTGGCGCGGAGCTGGCTGCGGCCGCCCAGACCGCCGAAGCACGCGGCATGGAAGTGGAACTGGTCGACCGCAACATCCGCACCACCTTGCTGCGCGTCTGGCGCAAAACCGGTCTCTGGAACAAGCTGAAGGTGATGGCGGCGCTGTTCGGCAGCCTGTTTGAATCACAGGAACTTGACGAGCAGGAACTCTCCCGGCTGCGGGAGAGCGATACCCTGTCGAACATGCTGGAAGAGATGGGCAGCCTGCTGCCGTCGGTCAAGCAGATCCTGGTTGACGAACGGGATATCCACATGGCCTACCATATCCGCAACGCGCCGGGTGAACGGGTGCTGGCCGTGGTCGGCGCCGCGCACCTGCCGGGAATCGTACAGCGACTGCAGGAGGAGATTACCCCGGAAACGATCGCGGAGATCACCACCATCCCGCCAAAAACCACTTTTTCAAAAATGGTTCCCTGGCTGATTCCGGGGATCGTCATTGCCCTGTTTATCGGCGGTTTTTTCTTCGGTAACCGTGACCAACTGGCCCATGCCGCCGTCGCCTGGGTACTGGCCAACGGCCTGCTGTCGGCGTTGGGAACCATAGCGGCATTCGGTCATCCGGCGACCGTCGTCAGCGCCTTTGTCGCGGCGCCGCTGACTTCACTCAACCCGACCATCGGCGCCGGATTCGTCACCGGTCTGGTCCAGGCCTTTGTCGCCCCCCCGACCGTGCGAGACATGGAAAAGGTCGGTGAGGACCTGCTAACGCTGAAAGGCTGGTGGCGGAATCGCCTGGCGCGGGTGATGCTGGTCTTCCTCTTCTCTTCGATCGGCTCGGCGATCGGCACCTTTGTCGCGCTCGGCTGGCTCAAAAATCTGCTCTGATCCGGCACTGGCAACTTGCTGGAAGCGTCTTTCTGCGTTAACTTAAGGACGCCCACTTCAACCGACAGGAGTTCCGTTTTGAGCGCCTATCAGCAACGCCGGCAATTCTTCCTGCGCACCTCATTACGCGGTCACTCGCTGGTGCAGATCCTGATTTACGTCAACCTGATTCTGTTCACCCTGATGGTCCTGCACGGCACCATTCTCGGCCTCGGCATGCGCGCCATTTTCAACCCGCCGGGCCAGTTGCTGATCCATTGGGGTGGCCAGCTCTGGCCTTATGTGCTTCACAGAGGTGAATGGTGGCGTTGTATCACCTACGCTTATACCCACGGCGGCTTGATGCATGTCGGTTTCAACATGCTCGTGCTCTATCAGGTCGGCCCGCTGCTCGAAGCCGAAATCGGCTGGACCAGACTGTTCACTGTCTACACTGTCAGTGCCATCGTGGCAACCTTGGCGGGTCTGTTCTGGCATCCCGATGCACTGGTGGTCGGCGCCTCCGGCGCCATCTTAGGGCTGATCGGTTTCTCGGTCAGCTATTATCACCGGGTCGGCGGTTCTCTCGGAATCCAGCGGCGCAACTTCATGTTCCAGTGGGCGCTGATGGCTTTTGTCTTCGGCCTGGTGGTCGGCGCGGACAACGCCGCCCACCTGGGAGGAGCTCTGACCGGCGCCGCACTGGGGTGGTTCATCCCGACCACAATCCGCGCACAGAAAAAGACTGACGGCCTGTTTAAAGGGATCGCGCTGGTCTGCGCCGTGCTGACCGCCGTCAGTATCGCCTTTATCCTGATCTCCTGGTTTTTTTGAAGAGATAGTAGCCATGGCAAAGGGAAAGATCCCCGCAACCCAGGCGATCCGCGTTCTGAATCAACACCGGGTCGCATTTGTCCCGCGCCCCTACAAGTACGAGGATAAAGGGGGCACCAGGGTCAGCGCCCGGGAACTGCAGGTTGATGAGCATCAGGTGGTCAAAACCCTGGTGATGGAGGATGACCAGCGACAGCCGCTGATCGTCCTGATGCACGGTGACAAGGAGGTTTCGCTCAAGCAGCTGGCGCGGCAACTGAACGTCAAACAGGTCACTCCCTGTCCGGCGCAGAAAGCGGACCGACTGACCGGCTACCAGACCGGCGGCATCTCCCCTTTCGGTACCCGGCAAACCTTGCCGGTCTACCTGGAAGCGACCATCGCCGCACTGCCGGTCATCTATATCAACGGCGGGCGACGCGGGCTGCTGGTCGAAATCAGTCCGACCGACCTGGTCACCATCCTGCAGCCGACTCTGGTCGAGGTGGCAAACTAGTCCGAGGAGGTTACCGATGCCGAATTCCCCCTACTCGCAGGCAGCCGCGGCGATCAGCAACGCAACCGCTCTGGTGATCACCGCCGGAGCCGGAATGGGGGTCGATTCGGGCCTGCCCGATTTTCGCGGCAACCAGGGGTTCTGGAACGCCTACCCGATGTACGAACGGCTGGGGTTGAGTTTTGTTCAGGCGGCCAACCCCGGACATTTCGAGCGTGATCCCCTGTTCGGCTGGGGATTTTACGGCCATCGCACCAATCTCTACCGCGCCACCGTTCCACACCGGGGATTCGGTCTGCTGCGGCAATGGATCGAGCGCTTCGACCTCGACCATTTCGTCGTGACTTCAAATGTCGACGGGCAGTTCCAGAAAGCCGGCTTTGCCGAAGAACGGATGCTCGAAGTCCACGGTTCCATCCATCATCTGCAGTGCAGCGTCCCCTGTCACCACGATATCTGGCCGAATCTGGACCGGTTCAACATCGACGAGACGACCATGCGCGCCGATCGGGCGCCGGCATGCCCCCGCTGCCAGCGGGTTGCCCGCCCGAATATTCTGATGTTCGGCGATTATTCCTGGCTGCATCAGCGAACCTCGGCCCAGGAAGACAATTTCGACAACTTTCTCCAGGCGAACGGCAGTGGGCAACTGGTGGTGATTGAAATGGGCGCAGGGTCGGCCATCCCGACCATTCGCAGTCTCAGTGAACGGCTCGGGCGGCTCAAGCGGGCCAGAGTCATCCGCGTCAACCCCAGGGAACCGCAGATCTCAGCCCCTCATTTTTCCTTTGCCGGCGGCGCGCTGGAAACTCTCGACAAGATCGAAAGCCATCTCAACTGAGATAAAACAATGTTACTTATCCACGATATACAAAATCTTTATCCGCTGGACTATTAGCGAAGGAAGGGACCGGAGGAACAAATTCAATCGCAAATATTTTCATTATTTTAGAAAGATTTAAAATTCTCTCTTCGGAATTTCGAACATTAATAAAACGCTTTTCTATATTCTTCCCTTCTACTGGAAATCATTCTATTTACTGGTATTATTTGTTTAGAATAACGTCCGAAACAACGACCTGCACAGGACAATATTTCTCTTTGGCTTGAATCAGGAGGTCTGTTTTGACCCAGGAAATTCATTCCAGCCTGCTCCATCGCGCCCGGTTGAAAAGTTTCATCAAGCGGATTTTTGTCCTGCTGCTGCTATTTGTTTTCGGTTACGGCTGTATCGCCCTGATTTACGCTACCAAGACCATTTACAAAGTCCGGCGCAATTACGCCGTCATCCTTGAAACCCTCTCCGGCGAGCGCAAGGCGATTACCGAAATCGGCTGGCATCTGCGCCTGCCGATTTTCACTCGCCTTGAACTGGAAGTCCCGCTGATGAACCAGGAGATGCACCTGGGCAACAGCAATGATCCGCAGCGGATCATGTCGAAGGGGAATGTCGCTCTCTGGACCAGCGCCATGCTCACCTACCGGATCAGGGATCTCGATCAGTGGGGAATCGAGAATCGCTCGCCGATGACCCTACTGCAGACCGATTTCGACGGTCTGGTCAAGGATGTCATGCAGGGGGAAGCGATCAACGAACTGATCTCCGACCGGGCCCGCATCAAGGAGCAGATCTACCGGACCCTCAAGGACCAGCCACTGAATGAGGGGGGGCCGACCCTGGAAGAGAAATACGGAATCGACGTCATCTCCTTCGTTTTGCGTGACACCCGTTACGGAGAAAAACTGGCCGAAGCGAGTGAAGAAAAGAAACGGCGCGAACTGATTGCCGAGGCCGACAACTATGCCGCCGACCTGGAAGCGAGCCGCACCCGGAAACTTTATGCGGCCTATACCGAAGCGATCGATAAGATGCGTCGCTCCCTGAATCTGCAGAGCAGCAACGATCCTTACCTGTTTGACTTTCTCAACCAGCAGAAATGGGCGATCGCATACGAAAAAAATCAGCAGGGGCAGAACACCTTCGTCCTCAACAACACTGGCTCATCGACCTCGGTGACCCTGCCGGCGCCGCCTGCCCCGCAACCTTCACCGCCGATGGATAAAGATGCCGCAAACCCGCAAAACTAGGACGCCGATCTACGTCAGCCTGTCGGAATCCCGGATCAGTCAGATCGAAAATCTGGTCGCCGGCTGGAGCAATGAGACGCGTCGTTTTGTTCTGCGCCGGCTGCACCAGTACAATCCGCATCGTTCGCTGTTCGAGCGGCTCTATCTTTTTTTCCGCGGGCTGTATAAAACCGAGGAGCGGGTTTTCAACCTGCTGCAAAACCCCAGCCTGCTCAACAACTGGCACCAGCGCTTCGAGGCGGCCGGTTCCCAGGATGCGACAGCCGCCTGGAACCGGATTCTCTCCAAGGAGCTGGATCATCACGATCACCAGTATCTGACTTTTCTGCTGGAAAAGGAGACCGTCGACACCTTTGTGCCGAAATCGATCGCTTCGATTTTCGACAAGCTCTACCATGCTTTTGTGCTCAAGGAATACAGCGACGATCCGGAAGTGCCGCGGGCACCGCTGATCCTGGTGATCGGCAATTCCGGCAGCGGCAAAAGCGCCACCGTCAAACAGGCCGTTGAAGAAGCCTTTTTCTCTTCGGAGGTCCGGCCGGTGGTCGACCTCAAGGCCAAGCGGGAAGAAGTGATGGCCGACCAGCCGATCTGGAGCAGCCTGGCCGACGTCGATCCGGAACTGGCGGTGCGGATCGAAAAACGCCGCAAACGCACCCAGCTGCGCTTCTTTTCGCGACTGCCGATCATCCGCTATATCTTTCGCAACCGGATCAGCCAGGCCCTCTCCTCACTGGACGAGGAAGGGGTGCGGATCGACTACGCCATGATCACCCCGAACGACTACCAGACCGCCTGGGCCGGTGAGCCCGGCAACTATCTGCGCAAGGCGATGGGCAATCCGCGCCAGCTCTGTATCCGGCATATGGAAGAAGCTCACTCGGCTTTCGGTCGCGCCGATGAGCGCAGCACGGTCAAATCCCAGCAGACGACCCTGATCGACGCCGGCAACATCATTCTCGATGAAATCGCCCACGGCCGCCGCGACTGTATCCTGATTGCCACCACCGACCAGCCGGAGCAATTCGATCCGGCCATCTACCGGCGCTTCATGGAACGCGGCCTGATCATCGACATCAACGATATCTGGGAAGAACCGGCCAACCTGCGCGAAGTGGTCTGCCTGGAACTGCGCCGGCGCAACCATCCCAAGGATTTGAGCACCCCTCGCCCGCCGCACCTCTCCGAAGAAAAACTGGACCAGGCCGTCGACAAGCTCTACCCGATTTTCCGTCAGCGCAGTTTGAAGATCACTCCGGCCTATGTCCGCCGCCTGCTGGCATCACTGATCGCCATCAAGGGGCACTTCGCTCCCGACCATCTCAACGACCAGTTGCTGGTGCGCGATGCCCTGAAATCGGTGGCGCGCAATGTTCATGGGTCGATCTACAACAAGGTCGTCGGCCAGATGGACCGCAGTGTGCCCTGGAAGGATTACATCGGCAACATCAAGAACGAATTCTCCGAGATGGCCAATAATGCCCTATTCTACAACATCAACGAAGAAAAAGGGGTGGTGCTGACCGGCCCGCCCGGCTCCGGCAAAACCTTCATGGTCCGCGCCTGGCTGGGGGACAATCATGACGTCCAGGATATTTCCGCCAACCTGTCCGACCTGGCCGATATCAACAATCCGCTCGAAGGGATGGTGGCGAACCTGGAACGGATTTACGATATCGCCAAAATGATTTCTCCGGCGATGGTCTTTTTCGATGAAGGTGACGCTGTCGCGCCGCGCCGCTCGGCGCAGGGAGGAAGCCCCTACGACAAGATCACCAACAAGTTTCTGTCGATCATCGATGGCGAGGTCCCCCTCTTCCGGGTCTTTACCGTGCTGACCACCAATCGGCTGGACATTATCGACCCGGCGCTGATGCGTTCCAAACGCCTCAAGGTCCTGACGGTCACCGGCCACCTGCGCGAAGATGACTGTTCGCGGATTGTCGCCAAGGAAATGGCGGGACTCCCTCTGGCAGAGGGGCTGACTGTCGAAGAGCTCACCCGCCAGGCCAATTCCCTCTGCGAGACCCCGGCCGACTACACCGCCTACGCGGAAAAGGTCCGCGCGCTGCGCACGACGGAGATGGAAGTCATCCAGCAGCTGCTGAAAACCGCCACGCTGGACCGCGAAGAGATCCACCGCTTTGTGCGCTTCAACTACAAAATCCTGCTCGGGCTTCTGGAAGGTATGCTGCCGGATTCCGCCCTGACCCAGAAGGCGCGCCAGGGGGAAGAGGGGATGCTCGGCCGGATTGATGAGGTCATCTCGCGCCTGTCCAAAATCAGGGGAGAAAAAGACTTCCCGGTGACCCGCTGGCACCTGCAGAATGCCCGGCAGCAACTGGCCGGAAGTCCGTTGCGCAAGGGGAAGCAGCAGCTGGATGAATTCCTCGAAACCGAACTTTCAGAAGAACCCCAGATCGGTTTTGTGGTCGGGGTCGGCGCCAACGACGTCAGCGGGGTGCTGCTGCCGATCGCCTCGGCTCTGGTTTACCGGATGTTTCCGGAAAAGATCATTGTGACCGGCGCCGTGTCCACCAGCTCCGCCGCCGGCGCGGAATTGGACCTGGCGGTACAGATGACCCACCAGAGCGCCCGCGAGGCGCTGACCCTGGTGGAAAACTACCTGCAATCGCTGCTGCCGAAAATCAACATGTCGCGGCTGCTCGGCGAGTTCCTCGACGGCTACTCCCTGCACCATCAACTGCTCTCCGCCTCCTACAACGTCGGCGGGCCCTCGGCCGGCTTCGCCCTGGCGATCAACACCCTGTCGATCCTGATCAATCTGCCGGTGCAGAACGATTTCGGCATCACCGGCGCCCCGTGGATCAAGGGCGCACGCAAGGGAGAAATCGGTTCCTCGGTCCTTATCGGCGGGCATCGCAAGAAAACCGAAAAGGTTCTGCAGTATCTGCAACGGATGTATATGCCGATCCAGAATTACCTGGACATGGAACCGGAAGTTCTCGATTCCTACCGGGCAATCGGTAAGGACGTGGTGGCCATCTCCAGCTTCTCTTCCCTGGTGCCGGAAGTGTTCTTCTTCGGCGACGACTATCAGCAGCAGCTCGGGAAATTATTCCAGCAGCGGCTGGACCTGGCGCTGGCTCCGGGAGGACCGGAGTTGCTCCCGGAGGCCCAGGAAGAGAATCGCAAGCTGGCCGCTGAACTACGCAGCCAGGCGGAAAACCGGGTCCGCAGCCGTCTGCAGGCGATTGAAGGGCACATGCAGCACAAAGGCGCCCGCTTCGACAGTCTCGACGAAATCTACCTGACCGGTGATTCTTCAGTTCCGGGCAGCTGACAGAGACTCCGGGGAGAAATACACAGCTCGCTCCAGTTCCTAAACAACTCACTCGCCCGCCTGTTTTCCAATCCTCGCTATTTTGTATCAAGCCGGTTGAATCGGGCGGCCTGCGCCGCGAAATTGTTGCCTGTTGAAGAGAATCAATAATCCGGGTCTCAAAATAATGATCTTCTTCGCTGTGCATTACACCTATTCTGATGAAATTTATAATAATTTCAGAAAATTACAGGATTAACCCGAATAGAAATGGTGGTTTATCCCAATAATTGTTGTTTATTTTTCTCAACAATAATAATATAATGTGCAATAATTAATTGTTGCTTATTTTTTCGATACTGCCGATCGGGCCACCAAGTTGTGCAGAAAGATAGATAATGGCGCGAAAAAAAATTGGTGAAATCCTCATTGAGATGAGAATTATCATTCCGGAAACCCTGCACCAGGCGCTGCAACTGCAGAAGGGAACCGGGAAACGTCTCGGTGAGGTGCTGGAAGATATGGATGTGGTGATCGAGGAAGACGTCGCCAAGGCCCTCTCCAAACAGTTCGGCATTCCCCATGTCAAAGGACTCTCTCGCTTCCGCTTCCCGCAGGAAGTGTTAAATCTGATCGATGCGGATCTGGCGCTGACCAGATATGTATTCCCGCTCAAGGTCGACGGGAAAGTTCTCTATGTGGCAATGAGTGATCCCCTCAATATCGACTTACAGAATGACCTTTCCTTCAAGGCCAATCTGCGGGTCTCACCCTGTGTCACCACTTCGGAAGAGATCAAATCTGCCGTTCAAAAACACTACCTGAAAGAGGTAAACCCCCGTGAGGGAGAGCAGCAGTTGAGTATTCTGCTGGTCGATGACCAGGTCAATGCCCTGCTTGCTGCCGAAGCGGCGCTGACCAAGGACGGTTACACGACCTATAAAGCCAGAAACGGCGCCGAAGGATTGGCTATGGCGATTCAGGTCCGGCCACACCTGATCATCACCGACATCGCCATGCCACGCATGGACGGCGTGGAGATGTTTCGTTCCCTGCAGGCCAACCGCAGCGCCAGCGGAATTCCGGTGATTGCCCTCTCCGCCAAGGCTACCCCCGAAGAGGAATACCGGCTTCTCGAGATGGGCTTCTATGATTTTATCCCGAAACCGATCAATCCGGTCCGGCTGGTCGCCCGGGCCAGGCGGGCATTACGTCAGACCCAGGGCGCCCGTCAATAATCACCAGTTACCGGCCCTCCTGCAATTCCCAACCTAGAGATCATGAATTCCGGTTACAACTCCAGCAGGGTCTCGTCCGAATAGGTCAGGCGTTTCAGACCGTCCTCAGCTACTCGCCAGGTGTTTTCGACTCCGACCGCCCCGAGACCCGGGAACACCGCCTTCGGTTCAAAGGCGAAAGTCATGTTTTCTTCCAGCAACTGGTCGCTGAAGCCGCGGGCAATGAAGGGATACTCATCGACCTCGAGCCCGATCCCGTGACCGATGAACGACACCTGCGCGCCGGCGCTACCCATGAAGTGATCCCGGTAACCGAGTGTAACCGCCAAATCGTAGCACTGTAGATAAATCTCTTCCCAGGATTTGCCGGGTCTGGCAATTTCGAAAAGTTTTTCCTGGATTTTCAGCATGTCATGGTAAGCCTTGGTCAACTGCTCAGGGAGTTTCCCGATGACCATGGTGCGGGTCTGATCCACCAGATAGCCATCGAAAGCGGCAATAAAATCGATGATGATCGGCTCACCGGCGCGGATCTTTTTATAACTGGCACCCTGCCCTACGGCCGGATTCACCCCCAACCCGCCGAGCGGCGCGTCGAGATGCGCCGGAGCCGCCGCATCGGCGCCGGAAAAAACATGACCGTAGAAAATTTCCGCATTAAAGGCCCGGAAGCGAATCAGCCCCTGATGTCCTTCTTTCCGGGCGTAATACTCCAGCTCTGCAGCAACTTCAAGGTCGGATTTGCCGACGGCAACCACCTCGCGGGCATGTTGGAAAACCCGATCCATGAGCAGCGCACAGTCTTTCATAATCCCAATCTCGTAAGCGCTTTTGAGCGCCCGGACTTTGCGCACCAGCGGCGTGATATCAACGATATCGGCTGCGTCAAATAATTTTACCAGGCGCCGGTACTGCAAGACCGGCAGCACATCCAGTTCCAGACCGAGGGTTTTCGGCAGACTCAGGCCGAGATTCTGCAGCTGGGTCAAAAGTTCGCGCAGGCTGTTCAGCGGCAGAACCTGCTGCAACCCCGACTCCATCCGCGCCCGCCCGAAATCTTTACGCACCAGGTAAGCCGGGTCTCCCACTGCAGGCAGATAAAAGAAACCCTGTTGAATGGAACCGGTAAAATAGAAAAGGTCGGTGTTCTGTAGCAGCAGGGTGCCCTCGATGCCGTTTTCCTGCATCAGTTTTTGCAGCGACCGGCACCGCGTATTCAACTCTGTAGCTGGGGTGATTCGCATTTTACAGATCCTTTATATCCAGGTGCACAAGCACGGTGAAATGCTACAAAAAATATAAATCCACCAGGCCCCCTGGAATTCGTCAAACTGAATGAATAAGAATTATGGGAAAAAGTGACTGCATTTGTCCAAAATCAAGCCGGAAACAATGCCTCTTTTTTATGCAAAGAGGAGAGGGGCTGAGCCGGTGAGAGGCTGTGGATGGAATGGGCCAGTTTTTCACAACACTATCCACAGAAACTGTGTACAGTCGACCTTCCGCCGCACGCCGGAGATAGTATATTTATTTTTAAATCTGGATAGTTAGACATGTCTCACCGGCATAAAAAACGAGTCGAGCTAGAGATACATCAAATTTTTCCAGGGGACCCGATCGATAATTTCCGGAAGCTTCTCCGGTTGCAGACCGATCACTGCAAGTCGTTTCACCAGGCCGTCGGTATTAATGCTTTCCATCTCCACGCCGGTCAGATAACAACTGGACAACAGGTCGGCAAGATAAATCAGGTGCACAAGGATCTGATGTTCAGACATCGCCAGTTCAGGCCAATGGTGATGAGCGATGACTTCGGCCAATGGTGCAGACAGGTGCCACTGGTGCGCCAGCCGTTGTCCGACCTCCAGGTGGTCGGTATCAAACAATTCCCGTTCCAGTTCGGCATAGTCTTTTCGACCGCCGGAAACATATTGATAGAAAAACGGCAGTGCTTCGGCGACAAACCGATCAAGCACTATTTTTCCGATATCATGCAGCAGACCTGCGGTATAAGCGACTCCCGGATCGGCCAGCGCCGTATTGGCAGCGAGGTTCTTGGCGACCTGAGCGACCGCCAGGGCGTGTTTGTACAGCCCCCCTTTCATCAGGCCGTAACCGACGCCGGGTTCACCGAAAGAGGTGCTGATCGCTGCAGAGATGGCAATCTCGGCCAGACTGTTCTCACCAAGAAAAACCAGCGCACGATCGATGGATGTGATTTCCCGACCCTGGTTATAGAGCGGCGAATTACTGAAACGCAAGACCTTGGCCGCGATCACCTGATCCTGTTTGATCTGTTCGACCAGGCTGCCGAGTTTGCCCCCCCCTTCCAGCAGCGCCAGGATTTTCAAAGCAATCTGCGGAATCGGCTGAGTTGTCGCGATGGCATGATCGATCTGCTCTCTGGTCGGTTGATTGACGTTACTGACCGAGGGCGGCGCATGGTCCTCCATCAGTTCGATCGAGGCCTTCCAGTTCCTGGTGTCGAGCAACAATGACAGGGGACGAATCCCGCCCACCTCAACTGCCGCGACCGGAATCTGCCGGAGATTGAGTTGGTCCAGCAATCGGTCGGCGGCAAAACAGCACCAGCTGCAGCCGTTATCGCCGCCGGAGCCATGCAACTGTAAAGCGCCGCCGGCAACAGCAGCTTCTAGCTGTCCCGGCGCCGCTCCGGCTGTTTGGAGGGCGTCGATAAAAAGCGGCAGACCACTGCTGACATATTTCTTCGGATGGTCGACCGATCCCCCCCCCGAAGGTTCCGCCAGCAGAAAGCTGGCGATGCCTCCGATGCCGGAGGTTCGATCATAGAGAGCAAGCCCGACCGCATTGCCGAGAGATGCTGTCAGACAACCCGTCGCGGTACGCCGGACAGCAAAACTGCCGGTGGCCACGATGTCACAACCACTCGCGTCAGGTTCGGCCAGCCGATGCCAGCGGAAGAGTCGCAACAGATCATTCTGTTCCAGAGATATCGGCAGATCGTTTTCAGACATAGAAAAACCATTGAATATTTGAGAATCGGGACAGATTGATCAGGCCGCCTGTTGGTTCAAAAATTTTTTTACCTGCGTCAGATTCTGGTCTGTAAGGGGGTTGAAACGAATCCCCATACCGGTCGGCAGATGGGGTTTTTTTTCGGTGCGCGGGTGATTAAGCCAGGCGACCTGTCCCTGACAGTCGAGTATTTTCTGACCCGGGATCTGAACCCGCAGGGCCAGAGGGGTACCGATCGGATAAAGCTCATCAGTGGCCAGAAACATCCCCCCGGCGCTGAGGTTGACGGTAAAATGGCTGTTCAGCTGTTTAGAATCGGGGCCATAGTGCACCAAGACCCGCTTGGCAATCCGCATCTGCTGACGGTCACATAAATCGAGTATTGCCCGGGTAACGCTCAGCAGCTGCGCCCGCCGAACCGGACTGTGAATGATCGCATCACAGCCGGCCTGACGGCATAGCGATTCGGATTCGACATCTCCTGCCTCGATCAGCATGATAACCGGAATCTTTGCCAATTCGGGGTCCTTTTTGATCCAGCGACAGATACCATCCCCGCGCGCCCCGGAAATCTGCATATCCAGAAAAACCAGCTCAGGCTTACGCTCCAGAACCAGATGCATGATTTCCTGGGCATTGACTGCCATCAGCAAGTCGAATCCCTCCCGATGGAAAAAAGTTTTTTCCAGCTCAAGGAACAACTCGACATCATCAATTAACAGGATACTCCGATTCATCATTTGAGCATTCAACTTCCTTCGAAAGACTCAATCATAGATAAATTTAAGTTTAACAGTTTTTCCGGATAATGCTCGTATTTACCGGCATATTCACTACTTAGTCTCCTTACGGGCATTCCGGCGAGCAAAATGCCGACCGCTAGTCCTGTCCGCAATCCGCCGGATCGCCCTTGAGCTTTGCCAGCGCATGGGGCAGAACGGGAAGCAGAACTTCCAGGTTTTCGCGCACACCCTTCGGGCTGCCGGGCAGGTTAATGATCAGGGTCTCGCCGCGCACGCCGACCAGCGCGCGGGAAAGCATGGCTTTCGGAGTTTTTTCCCGACTAACGGCCCGCATCGCCTCTGCCATCCCCGGCACCTCGTAGTCGAGAACGCTCGCCGTTGCCTGCGGTGTCAGGTCGCGAGGGCTGAGACCGGTCCCGCCGGTGGTGAGAATCAGATCTAGATGCAGGTCGTCAATCCAACTTTTAAGCAGCAGAATAATTGTTTCCTCATCATCAGCAACAACCTGATACCGGGTGATTTCACCGAGGGAACTCACTAGTCCGCCGAGCAGACAACCACTTTCATCAACCCGCTCCCCCCTGGCCCCCTTGTCGGACAGAGTCAACACCCCGATGCGATAACGGGTATCACCCATGCATCCTCCTAACGTTTTTTGGTCAACAACATCCGCCTCGCATTGTTAACGATCGCCTGCGAAACGTTGCGGCTTTTCGCCAGGTCCTTGATATCTTTTTCAGTCAGATAGGCCATGAAGCGCATCGCTTTCTGCAGCGGTGTGCGGGGATGACAGACCAGCGCTTTTTTCATTTCGTAGTTTTTCAACCACTCGCGATTCAGCAGGATAATGCGGATCAGTTCCTCATTGGAACTGCGGTTTTTGGCCACGGCCAGCACCTCCCCCTCGGTGATCCGCGGATTTTTCAGCACCGAAGAGTTGACCATCTTGTTCGCTTCGCGGATCAACAGGGTCCGCCATTCCTTGTCGCCGGTGAGCGCCATCTTGATTTTTTCCGAAACCGGCATTTCCAGCAGCTGCTGATACTTGGAAAGGGTCTCTTCTTCGAACTGGCCGATTTCCTCATCGCTGAAGCCGCTCGGCTCCGCTTCGCCATCAGTATCCTCGGCGGTCGGTTCCGACTCCGATTCAGGTTCCGGTTCGGGTTCCGGTTCAGCCTTCGGCTCAACCCAACCGAGGCGAAGTTTCATCACTTTGTCAGCGTTGGGGTTGTTGATAATTGCGGTGCGCAACACCCTGGCCTTGAGCAACAGCTGATCATTGTGCGACAGCATATCGAGCACATCCCCGGAGCTGTTTTGGGCCAGGAACAGCAGAGATTTCAGCCCGATCATCGGGTTGGACATCGCTCCCTGCATGATCTTCGCATCCCGGTAGCGCTCCCGAACGACCAGGTCGATGATACTCGGATGCAATTCGGGTTGGTTCAAGGCGGCAAGCAGGATCTGCTCCGGCAGGCTCTTCAGGGTTTTCAGCGCTTCATTTTTCAGTTCTTCATTCTCGCCATGATAGAAGATGAAAAGCACCGTCACCAGGTTCGGACCGGACATCGGCAAAGCGCCTTTGGCCGCAGCCAGCCGCACCTTGTGCCCGCCCCATTTACTCATGATCTTGGCCACTTCGGCCGGAATTTTAATCTGGATCTTTTCCGATCCGTTCTGTTGATCCGACAAAATGAACCTCGTACTATCTGCGAACGACCTGGGTTTTAAAACCGGACCGGGAAATCTTTTCCGCAATCTGCTTGGCCGTCTCCAGATCGGCCTGAACCGCTAACAGCATTTTACCATCCATTTCAATTTCACTGGCGACCTGCCTGACGTCGATCCCCTGTTTGGCCAATTGAGCACGGTAGCGCTCGGCTCGTTCAGAATCGGCGAACGACCCGGCATAAAGCGCCAGCTTCTTGCCATCCGGCAGCAGAAACGCCGATTTAACTTTCTTTTTCATTGCGGCCAGTTTGTGCCGGGCCTGATCCGGGGGATAGACACCTTCGAGCAGCCGAATCATGGTGACCATTCCGCGTCCTTTGGTCTGTTCCGAACCGAACCCGAGCTTGCTCAGTTCGGCAGCCGCCGTATCCAACCCGGCAGTACTCAGGTAAGGACCGACCAGAACAGAGTAGATTTCCGACGACTTGGGCCGAACGGCCGCTACCACAGCCGGCTCAGTTTTAGCCTGAGGATTTGCGCCGGATTTTGCCGGCTGATTTTTCACATCTGCAGCAGCAACCGGCTTCTGTTCCATGACGACTTCTTCAACCGACCGTTCGATCGGGATTTTGATCGGGGCTTGCGGTTGGACAACAACAGTGGAAACATCTGTCTCTGACGGTATGCTGCTCAGCAGTCCGGTATTTAGCAGGAAAACTCCGCCGCCAAGCAGAATGACAGCCAGCAACAGCAAGATTAACAGGCGGTTGGAAGAACCTGCTTTAGGTGGCGATTCAACGGCGCGAACTTCACCGCCGGCGATTCCGCCTCCAGCGATATCCGCCGGACCCGGCTCCGTCAGGTTTTCTTCGGCGGCTTCCGGAAGCTTCTCGAGCCCCTCCGGCGCATCATCCATGGTCGCGGCCGCTACGGGTTCTTCTCCGACAGCGGAATTTCCCGCCGGTTCTCCAGACCGCTCTTCATCCCCATTGAACAGTTCATTCTGTTCCGACATCCGCAAGGCCTCCTGTTTTTCGCCACAAAGTAAAACAGGGCACCCCGTCACCAGGGCGCCCCGTGTCCAACATCTCAGGAATTTGCATATTCCTCAAGAATCTTCGCTGTCTGATGCGAAGGCACTTCTTCGTATTTGCTGAATTCCATGGTGAACATCCCCCGGTCAGAGGTCATCGATCGCAATTCCGGGGCATAGCGCAGAACCTCAGCCATCGGCACTTCGGCCCGGATGACCTGGCTGTTGGCCTGCGGCTCGACGCCGATGACCTTGCCACGTCGCGAGTTCAGATCGCCGATGACATCTCCCATGCAGTCGTCCGGTACGGTGATTTCCATCGCCACAATCGGTTCGAGGAGAACCGGTTTGCACTGTTCCATCGCTTTTTTGAAGGCCATGGAACCGGCAACCTTGAAGGCCATTTCCGACGAATCAACCGAGTGATGCGACCCATCATAGAGGGTGACCCGGCAATCGACCACCTGGTTCTTGGTCAATGGCCCCTGGTGCATCGCTTCCTGAATTCCCTTGTCCACGGCCGGAATGTAATTGCGCGGCACCACCCCGCCGACCACCTTATCGACAAACTCGTATCCTTCGCCACGCGGCAACGGCTCGAGTTCGATCCAGACGTCGCCGTACTGACCACGGCCGCCCGACTGCTTCTTGTATTTCCCCTGCACCTTGGCCGAAGCGCGAATCGTTTCCCGATATGGAACCTTCGGCTCCTTGAGGACGACATCGGCGCCATACTTGCGCTTGAGCCGCTCGACGGCAACCTCGAGATGAATCTGTCCCATCCCGGAAAGCACCATTTCCTTGGTCTCTTCGTCGCGATTGACCCGCAGCGTCGGATCCTCTTCCATCAACCGCTGCAGACCGGTATAGACCTTGTCTTCATCCCCTTTGGTCTTGGCTTCCAGAGCGAAGGAAATAATCGGTTTCAACGGCACCAGCGGCTCATAAATCACCTGCTGCTTCAGATCGCAGAGGGTGTCGCCGGTAGCCGTGACTTTGAGTTTCGGCACCGCCACGATATCCCCGGCCGCCGCCAGCGACATCGGCACCTGCTTTTTGCCTTCCAGTTCCAGGATATTGCCGATCCGTTCCTTTTCATCCTTGTTCGGATTATAAACCACGGTATCGGGTGTCAGGGTCCCGGAATAGACGCGCATCAGGGTCAATTTGCCGGCATAGGGATCATTGATGGTTTTGAACACCATCGCCGAAAACGGCTCCTCCTCGCTCGGCTGACGCTCGACCTTCTCATCGGTTCCGGGCTTGGTTCCGACCTGGGTTCCCTTGTCGATCGGCGACGGCAGGCAGGTGACGATATAGTCGAGCAGCTGCCGGACACCGATGTTGGCCGTCGCGCTGCCGCAGAGCACCGGAGTAAAGACGCCGGTCAGGGTTCCTTCCCGCAGCCCCCGGAGAATTTCATCTTCGGACAGCGTCTCCCCTTCCAGGTACTTTTCCATCAATTCGTCATCCGCCTCGGCGACCGCCTCCAGCAACTGTTCGCGCAGGCGATTGGCTTCATCCATCAGCTCTGCCGGGATATCGGTTTCGTCATACCCCCCCTTGCCATCGAACTTGTAGAGCCGGGCACGCATTGTGATCAGGTCGACAGTCCCTTTGAAACTCTCCTCGGCGCCGATCGGCATGGTCACGACCACTCCACGGGCGCCGAGCGATTTTTCGATATCGTCAACCGCTTTGAGAAAATCCGCCCGTTCCCGATCCATCTTGTTGACGAAAGCGATCCGGGGGATTTCGAACTGGTCGCACCAGCCCCAGATCTGTTTGGTCTGAGCCTTGGTCCCGGAGATCGCCGAAACAATGACCACCGCCCCACCGAGGACCCTCAGGCAGCGTCGGGTATCGTGCAGGAAGTTGCTGATCCCGGGAGTGTCGACGATATGCAGGCTGTAGTCGTTCCAGGTGCAGTGATTGAGACTGGCGCTCAGGGTCGCCTTGCGCTTGATCTCTTCCTCTTCGAAATCCATCAACGAGGAGCCATCGTCGACCATGCCCAGCTTGTTGGTCATGCCGGTATCGAACAGAATCGCCTCGACCAGTGATGTTTTCCCGGCGCTGTTATGCGCCACAATCCCCAGATTTCTCAGTTTTTCCGTGTCGTACTTTCCCATGAATTGCTCCTTTTCCAGATAAAAAGGGAACCTTCAGCGGAGTTCCGCGATAACAGTCCTCCAAACGAACGACGTAGATTCACGCCGTGAATGACTTTCCAACTCCTGCAGCGAAAGCGGCTCAGGACCGGTTCCGCTGGTAGAGGATTCGCAAACCCTCCAGGGTCAGCAACGGTTCAACCTGGTCGACGCAATCGGTCGCCGCCGCAATCGGTCCGGCCAGTCCGCCGGTGGCGATCACCTTGACCTCTTTGCCCAGTTCTTTCTTCATGCGGCTGACAATACCCTCCACCAGGCCGACATAACCGTAAAATATTCCCGCCTGCATGCTGTTAACGGTGTTTTTGGCAATAATCTGCGGCGGCCGGGAAAACTCGACCCGAGGCAGCTTGCTGGCCCTCTCGAACAACGCTTCGGCGGAGATCCCTACACCCGGGGCAATGGCGCCGCCCTGGTAGCCGCCATCGGCGGAAATGACGTCGAAGGTGGTGGCGGTGCCGAAATCAACCACGATCAGGGCGCAGCGGCATTGCTCATAGGCGGCAATCGCATTCACGATCCGGTCGGCTCCGACCTCGCGCGGATTATCGTACTGGATCGGCATGCCGGTCTTGATACCCGGGCCGACCACGTAGGGTTTCAGTTGAAAATATTTTTTGCACAGCCCTTCGATGATATTGAGCATCGGCGGCACCACGCAGGAGACGATCACATCGGTCAGATCGGCGAAGCTCAGATCCGACAATTGGAACAGGTCATTGACCAGCATGGCGTATTCGTCAACCGTCCGGTACTTGTCGGTTCCGACCCGCCAGTCCTTGATCAGCTGCTCCTCCCGGTAAATTCCCAGGACGGTATTGCTGTTGCCGACATCGATGACCAAAAGCATTTCGCTCACTCCGTTCGTGAGGATCGAGGCCCGAGGCTCTAGGTTCTGGGCTCTAGGTTCTGGGCTCTAGGCTCTAGGCTCTGGGCTCTAGGCTCTGGGCTCTAGGCTCTGGGCTCTGGGCTCTGGGCTCTAGGCTCTGGGCTCTAGGCTAGAGGCTAGAGGCAAGAGCCTATAAGATTTTAGGCATGGCCTCGTGCCTAAAGCCTCGTGCCTAAAGCCTAGAGCCTTGACCCTCGTGCCTAAAGCCTAGAGCCTCGCATGTTAAGCAGGCTTCACATCTCCCGCCAGAACCCGCTCGACCCGACCATCGTCAAGCTGCAGCCGTAATGCGCCGTCATTGTCGAGGCCGACCACCGTCCCCTGCAACGCTCCCTGCTGCTGATCGATCCGAACCCGGGCGTTCATCAGTTCACACAAGGCCTCCCAGCGGCGCCGGATCGGCACAAATCCGTCGGCGATAAATTCCGTGTAAAATCCGTCCAGTTTTTCCAGAAAGGTCCGGATAAACAGGACGCGATCAACCTTTTCACCGGTTTCCAGAAACACCGAAGTCGCCGGATAGTTGAGTTCCTCCGGAAACTGCTCCCCGGTCATATTCAGATTGACCCCGACCCCGAGAATGACAAAATGGACCTGCTCGGTTTCGGCATTCATCTCGTTCAGCAGCCCGGCGATCTTTCTGCCGTTGACCAGAACATCATTCGGCCATTTGACACGGGCGGGAAGCTGATAAAGCTGGCTGAGGGATTCGGCGACGGCGACGGCGGAAAGAAAGGTCAGTTGCGGGGCCTGCTGCACCGGGATCAACGGCCGCAGCAGGATGGAGGTATAAAGATTGACTCCGGTCGGGGATTCCCAGCGCCGGCCGAGACGCCCCCGGCCGGCGCTCTGTCGGTCGGCGATGATGACCGTTCCGTCAGCGACCCCGTCTTCACCGAGTTGCCGGGCGCGAGCATTGGTCGAGTCGGTCTCCTCGAGGCAGATGATCGATTTTCCAACCTTCCGGACATCAAGCCCGTGGAGAATTTCATCGGCCAGCAAGCGATCAGGGCCGCCGAGCAGGCGGTAGCCTCGTGAACGCTGGGCTTCAATGTCGAATCCCGCCTGACGCAGCGACTCCACCTGTTTCCATACTGCGGCCCGGGAAATATTCAGCGTCTGGCTGATCTCCTGTCCCGAGACAAAAGCCCCGGGATTGCGGCGAAACAGACTGAGGATCTGATCACGCGAAGTCAAACGAACTCCAGAGTTTCAGATAGAGGTTGTGGGAATTATCAATCAAACAGCAGTGAAATATCGGCGGCGCTTACCGAGTGGGTCAGGGCGCCAACCGAAATAATATTAACACCGGTTTCCGCAATGTCGCGTACGGAATCGAGATTCACCCCGCCGGAGGCTTCCACCAGGGCTCGCCCGCCGATCAGATCAACCCCCTGGCGCATCTCCTCAAGGGTCATATTGTCGAGCATGATGATGTCGGCGCCGGCGGTGAGCGCTTCCTGAACTTCATCCAGATTACGGGTTTCAATCTCGATTTTCAGGGTATGCGGCAGCTTTTCCCTGGCGCGCTCGATGGCAGCGGTAATTCCACCGGCGGCGGAAATATGGTTTTCCTTGATCAGCACCCCGTCGAACAGGCCGATCCGGTGGTTACGCCCGCCGCCCATGCGTACCGCGTATTTATCCAGCGCCCGTAGACCGGGAACGGTTTTGCGCGTATCGACGATCACCGCGTCGGTCCCCGCCACCCGCTCAACGTAACTTGTGGTCAGGGTCGCAATCCCGCACATCCGCTGCAGCAGATTCAGGGCAACCCGTTCCCCCTGCAGCAGCACCGCTGCCCGTCCCTTGATCCAGGCGAGCACCTCGCCGCGGCGGACCTTGCGACCATCCTCAAGCAATTTTTCGAAAGCGACCTCGGGATCGAGAGTCCGAAAGACGGCCGCCGCCACATCGATCCCGGCCAGACAGAAATCCTCCTTCGCCACCAGTTCAGCCCGGGCGATTGTCTCCGGGTCGACGGTCACCTCGGTGGTTACGTCTCCCAGTCCGATATCTTCTTCCAAAGCGGTCCGGACAATCCGCTCAATTTCAAACATCTTCCAGACTCCTGACCAGGTGCAAACAGCCCTGATAATACAGCGATAATCTTTTGCAAACGAGTATTATCTATAGCATAGCAAAACCCGGTCCCGCAACCGAAAACACCTGTTCTGGCTGGGGAAATTCCCTTTACATTTATCCCTCTTGTGATAAAAATGGGACATTCGGGAATGAAATTTTTCGCCAGATATTCAGGAGGATGAAAATGAAAAGCGGATTGATCGCGCTGCTGCTCTGCACCCCGCTACTGTTCGGGGCCTGTGTCAGCAAAAACACCTACCAGCAAAAGGTCAACGAATCCAACCTGCTCAGCCAGGATGTTGCCCGGCAGAAATCCACCATCGACGACTTACGAAAAGAAATAGCGGACCTGCAGGAGGAGCGTTCCAAATTGAACGCCCGGCTGGTCGAGGTTCTGCAGCAGAATTCGAAACTGCAGCGCGATCTGCTCGCCGCTCATGCCGATCAGGAACGCAAGGAAGGCACCCTGACCCAACGCCAACAGCAGCTGGCCGACCTGCAGAGTCAATTGCAAGACATGCAGCAGACCAATGACCAGTTGCTGGCGACCATCGATGAATTACAGCAGCAGGTGGAAAAAGAACGGGTCGCCCGCGAAGCCCGCCTGGCCAAGGTCAAGAACACCTATGATCAGTTGGTGAGCGCCATGGAACAGGAGATCAAGCGGGGCGAGCTGACCATCTCCAACCTGGAAGGACAGCTGTCGGTCAACCTGCTGAACAAGATCCTTTTCGATTCCGGCAAGACCGAACTCAATCCCGCCGGGCAAAAGGTGCTGCGCAGTCTGGGGGATGTCCTCAACAAATTCCCCGACAAGGCCCTGCAGGTCGAAGGGTACACCGACAACGTGCAGATCAGCAGCCGGCTGAAGGAGCAGTATCCGACCAACTGGGAGCTTTCGACGGCCCGCGCCACCAGTGTCGTCCACTTCCTGCAGGACAAGGTCGGTCTGCCGGGTGACAGGCTGATCGCCGCCGGCTTCAGCGAGTACCGGCCGGTGGCCAGCAACGACAGTGAGGAAGGACGGGCACAGAACCGCCGCATCCAGATTCTACTGGTCCCCTACAAGGAGAAAGCGACAGCGGACGATCAGAAACCTTGACTCAAACCGGGGGCTGCCGTATAACGGCCTCTCGACACAATTGAATTTGCCCGGCCAAGGGAAGAGGGGTGCGACTCCCCCGCGGACCCGCCGCTGTGAGCGAGGACAAAGGGCCACAACGCCACTGAGCTGATTTCAGCGCGGGAAGGCGGCCTGGAGGATGATTCGCAAGCCAGAAGACCTGACGGACAAACAGCCAGACCCTCCCCGGGAGTTCGGGAGCCAGCTGACGACAACGCTTCAAAAACGGATGAAGCCCGCGGACCGAATTACGGTCTGCGGGCTTTTATATTTCCTGGAGAAACTGATGCCGCACACTCTCCTGTACCGAGTTCTGCCAGCCCTGTTCATCGTCCTGATCACCTGCGGAGGAAGCATTGCCATGACCAAAACCAAGACCGCCAAAACCGCTATCGTCGTCGCATCCTTCGGCACCAGCTACCCCGCCGCCGTCAATTCCCTGCTGGCGATCGTCAGGGAGATCGAGACCGCTTATCCCCAGACCCCGGTACAGATGGCTTTCACCTCCAATATCATCCGCCGGAAATGGCACGGCCGGGAGGAAGACGCCGCATACCGCAGGGCCCATCCTGAAGTTCCCGACTACTTCTACCGGATCAAAAACGTGCTCGGCACCCTGGCCGATTTTCAGGACCAGGGGTATAGAGCGATCATCGTGCAGCCGACCCTGCTGACCCCGGGTGAGGAATACGCCGATGTGCAGGCCTATATCTCAGGCCTGCTGTCGATCCACACCGTCAGGGAGCACTGGCGCCCCTTCGAGAAGATCGCTCTCGGCCGGCCGCTGATGGGTCTCAGCGAGGCGGAACCGGGCAACCTGAACGACCTGGGCCCGCTGGCGGAAGCCCTGGCCGAAGATGTGAAGCTGGCCGAGCAGCAACAGGCCACCCTGGTCTACATGGGGCATGGCAACGAAAATCTCGCCAACAGCATCTATGTCGATTTTGAACGGCTGATGAACCAGCGCTATCCGCAGGTAAAAACCTTGATCGGACTGGTCGAAGGGCAACCTGCTTTTGCGCAAGTCCTGGAAAGACTGTCGGCCTCTGGCAGCAGGAAAGTGCTGCTCAAACCATTGATGGTGGTAGCCGGCGACCATGCCAGCAACGATATGGCCGGTGCGGAACCGATGTCCTGGAAATCGCAGCTCGACGCCGCCGGCTACACCGTACAACCGATCATGCAGGGGCTGGGGGATAATGCTGGCGTCCGGCGCCTGTTCGTCAACCACCTGTGCGATGCCGCCAAGGAGGCCGGGATTGAGCTGCGCTGAAGCCCTGAGCTGCAACGGCCGCCCCTGCGAAATCGAAGTCCGAGGCCTGACCCGGCGGTTCGCGAAGACGCTGGCCGTCGACAACATCGAATTCAAGGTCGGGCGCGGCGAACTGTTTGCCTTTCTCGGGCCGAACGGCGCGGGGAAAACCACCACCATCAATATGCTCACCGGCTTGCTCCGGCCGGATGCCGGAGAGATCGACTATCACGGCGAGCGGTTCGACCCCAGGCAACTCTCGGTCAAACGGCTGATCGGCGTGGTCCCACAGCACAACAATCTCGACCGCGAGCTGACCGCCGCCGAGAACCTGCTGATCCACGGCAAACTGTTCGGCATGAAGAGTGATGAGCTGCAGCAACGCATCGACACTTGTCTGGAGTTCGCCGATCTGAGCGCCAAGCGCGACACCCCGGCCGGGAAGCTTTCCGGCGGCATGAAACGCAAACTGGTCATCGCCCGCGCCCTGCTGCATCAGCCGCAGATTCTGTTTCTCGACGAGCCGACCGTCGGCCTCGACCCGCACAGCCGGCGCAAGATGTGGGCCTTTCTCCGTCGCATCAACCAGGAGCGGCACTGCACGGTATTCCTCACCACCCACTACATCGAAGAGGCGGAAAGTTTGGCCGACCGCGTGCTGATCATCGACCAGGCCCGGATCATCGCCGGCGGTTCGCCGGATCAGCTGAAGAAATCGGCCGGCAATCATGTCCTGGAGATCTACGACGGGGCAGAGTTGCGCAACGAGTTCTTCGCCGACCGCCCCTCCGCCATGCAGCGGCTGGAACAACTCGACACCTCGGTGCGCATCCGTGAAACCACCCTGGAAGATGTTTTTCTGCAGCTGACCGGCAAGAGGATCGAAGACTGATGGCGGCGCAAAAACTCAACGGCGTGCGTGGCGTCTACCTGCGCGAAACCCTGATCCTGCGACGCAAGCTGGTCAAAACCCTGCTCGCTTCGGCGGTCTCCCCGGCCCTGTTCCTGCTCGCTTTCGGCTTCGGCGTCGGTCGCGGCGCCCAGGTCAGTGGAGTCGATTACCTGGTCTTCCTGCTGCCGGGCCTGCTGACCATGAGCAGCATGAACCAGGCTTACGGCATCGCCACCGAGATCAACATAACCCGCTTCTATTTCAAGGTTTTCGAAGAGTTCCTGCTGGCGCCGCTGCAGCGTTGGGAGATCATCATCGGCGAGACCTGTTACGGCATCACCAAGGGGCTGATCCCGGTGGTGATCATCGGCATCTACAGTTTGCTGTGCGGAGTCAAACTGCAGTTCGGGCCGCTGTTCCTGCTCGCCCTGCTGCTGCACCTGGCGATCTTCGCCCTGCTCGGCTTCATCGCCGCGATGATCGTCAAGAGCCACAGCGACCAGGCGACCATCAACGCCTTTCTGATCACGCCGATGATGTTTCTCTCCGGCACCTTTTTTCCGGTCGAGAAGATGCCGTTGGCAATCCGCGCCGTGGCCAGCATTTTCCCGCTGACCTATTCGACCAAATTGATCCGCGCCACCCTGACCCCGGGGAGTGCGGTGGACTACAGCCTGTACGCCATTCTCGGCCTGATCCTGCTGGTATTGTTTCTGCTCGCCAAGCGGATCGTCGCCAGGGTGGAGATATGAAAAAACTGCTCCTCATCATATTCGCCCTGACCCTGGTCGTGGCCTGTCTGGTCGGATCGACGGCGATCAACCCGTTTGCCGCCAGCCCGGTCGAACAGGATATCCTGCTCTCGCTGCGCCTGCCGCGGGTGCTGTTTTCGGCGGTGATCGGCGGGATGCTCGGGCTGTCGGGGAGCGTCTACCAACTGACCCTGAAGAACCCTCTGGCCGACAGCTTCACCACCGGGGCGGCCAGTTCCTCGGCCCTCGGGGCGGTGCTGGCGATCGCCTTCGGCCTGCCGCTGCCGCTGGTGCCGGTGGCGGCCCTGGGGACCGGGCTGGTCGGGCTGCTGAGCGTCTACCGGCTGTCGAAAACCGGCGGCGTGATCAACCCGGTGACCATGATCCTGGCCGGGGTGGTGATGAACATCGTCGCCTCGGCGGTGATCAGTTTCGCCAAGTATTTTTTCGAAGATTCCCTCTCCTCGATCGTCTTCTGGCTGATGGGCGGTTTTTTCGTTGTCGACTGGGGCAAGCTGCTGCTCTGCGCGGTGGTGCTGGTCCTCGCCTACCTGCTGTTCTCGGCCAAAGCCCTGCAGCTCAACCTGCTGGCGCTGGATGAGCATTCGGCGCAGAGCCTCGGCGTCAACGTCGACCGGTTGCGCACCCTCAGCTTTGTCGTCGCCACCGCGCTGGTTGCCGTGGCGGTCAGCCACACCGGGATCATCGGCTTCGTCGGCCTGATCGTGCCGCATGTCGCCCGCAGCCTGTTCGGCAGCGACATGCGCCAGAACCTGTTCTTCTCTACCCTGCTCGGCGCCCTGCTGCTGGTGCTGGCCGACGCCGCGGCCCGTTCGATCATCCCCGGCGGCGCCGAGCTGCCGGTCGGCATCATCACCGCCCTGCTCGGCGGGCTGTTCTTCCTCTACCTGTTGCGCACCCGCCGCGAGAGGTTCTGGCATGGCTGAGCTGCGGGTGGAAAAACTGAGCTTCAGCCGGGGCGACTTTCAGCTGCAACTGGCTGACCTGCGCATCCGACCCGGCGAAAAGATCGCCATCCTCGGCGAGAACGGCAGCGGCAAAAGCACCCTGCTGCAGCTGCTCTGCGGCCTGCTGCATGGGAAAGGGAAAATATATTACGACGACCGGCCGCTGGCCAAAATCTCCTTTGCCGAACGGGCACATCTTTTCTCGCTGCTGCCGCAGTTCTCCGAGGTGATCTTCCCCTTCAGTGTCGAGGAGGTGGTGCGGTTCGGCCGCTTTCCGCACAGCGGGGGGAACGATTTCAGTGACGAAGACCGCCAGCTGAGTGAACTGCAACTGCAGCAGCTTGACCTGCTCCTGCTGCGCCAGCGGCCGTTCAACCAACTCTCCGGCGGAGAAAAGCGCCGGGTGATGCTGGCCCGGGTGCTGAACCAGCAGGCGCCGATCATCTACCTGGATGAACCGAACGCCGGCCTCGATATCCGTCACACCCTGGAGATATTCGAACTTCTCGGCGGCCGGGAGGAGACGCTGATCGCCCCGGTGCATGACATCAACCTGGCGGAGCGCTATTTCAACCGTTTTCTGCTGCTGAAACAGGGGCAACTGCTGGCCGATGTCAGCCGCGACCAGCTGACCCCGGAACTCTTGTCGGAGACTTACCATGTCCAGGTTACTACCGGTACTGCTGCTTTTACTTTTCACCACTAGGTGCTTCGCCGCCGAGCGGATCGTCATCCTCGCCCCGGCCGCCGCCGACATCGTCGCCAAGCTGGATGCCGGCCCGCTGGTGGTCGGCAAGACCAGGAATGTTGCGGAATTCCCCCAGGCGACGGAAGTCGGCTCGCACATCCGGCCGAACCTGGAGATCATCACCTCGCTCAAACCGGACCTGCTGGTGATTTCGAGCAACAGATTCTTCTCGCAGGAGATGGCCGAAAAGGTCGGCGCCGAAATTTTCTTCTACCACCCGAACAGTCTGGAGGAGGTTCTCGACCGAACCGGCCAACTGGCAGTCCTGCTCGGCCGGGAAAAGCAGACAGAGAAACTGATAGAATCGCAGCGGCAGAAACTTGAACAAGTCAAGCCGCTCAAAGTTGCACCCAGAGTGATTTACGAGATCACCGAAGCGCCGCTGACCATCGCCGGTACCGGCAACATCCTTGCCGACATCGTCAGGGCCGCCGGCGGCGTGCTGGTCAGCGGCGGGGAACGCAAGCTGCTGCGCTTCAACCCCGAAGCGGTGCTGACCCTGCAGCCGGATGTCTATCTCTGGCAGGTCGGGCCGATGAACCGCAACCCGACTCCGCCGGCGGAGCGTGGTCAGTATCAAGCGCTGAAAGCGGATTATTTAAAGGTCGACGAGCTGCAGTACTCGCGGGCGAATACCACCAGTTTCGACAACGTGCTGGAATTGAACCGGTACTTTCTTGGAAGAGCAGCAAGATAAGGATTGAATTATATGCCCAAAGCCCAACCCGGACATTTCTATGCCGTCGGCATCGGCCCCGGCGCGCCCGACCTGTTGACCGTTCGCGCAGTGCGAATCATCGAATCAGCGGATATCATCCTCACTCCGCAGGCGCAGGGGACCAACCGTTCCCTGGCGCTCAACGCCATCGAGCCCTACCGATGCGGGCAGGAGATCATGTGCGTCAACTACCCGATGCAGCGCAACGGCGACCAGACCCGCGAACGCTGGAACGCAGTTGCCGGAGAGGTGCTGGAGAAACTGCAACAGGGAAAATCGGTCGTGATGATCACTATCGGCGACCCGCTGATCTTCGCCACCACCAGCTACCTGCTGGCGGCGCTGGCCGAAGAACTGGAGCAGGAGAAAATCCACCTGGTTCCCGGCATCAGCGCCTTTCAGATCGCCGCCAGCCGCTTCCGCGATCCGCTGACCCTGCAGGAGGACCGCCTGACCCTGATGTCGGCCACCGACCTGGCTGCGGTTGAAAACGCCCTCGACCACTGCGAGACCCTGGTCCTCTACAAGGCCGCCAGAGTGATAAACGAGCTGCTGGGACTGCTGAGCGAACGCGGGCTGCTCGGCTCAAGCAAGCTGGTCAGCTGCGCCGAACAGGGGGATGGGGAACTGCTGGTCGATAATCTGGAGAATTGGACTCCGGGGGAACTGAATTACATGACAACGATGATTGTCAGGGTCGGAAATAAGGACTGGCGGGAACACACCTGAAAAATGGCTTCGCATCACCAGGCAATTTGTTACCGGGGTCATTGGAATCCAGTGTGGAATAGCGTTGGCCGGGTGCGAACCGACCGGCAGGCGATTGCCGGTCACTATGCCTTCAGCAACGAATTTTATCAAGTTCCTGGACCCGACCCGCTGCAATTCGCAAGCCGTTTTCGCGGGGGACGATGAGACCCTGGAAAGCGGCCAATCCAGTTCAATTTTGCCATTGCAATTCTTCCTGCCGGGCCATTCTCTGATAAAATTTGAATTGTGAGGCGCATTAAATTCAATGAATCGCTTACCGTAACGAACAGGTCAAGAACCATGGAACAACGGGATTACAGATCGACCCAGATCGCCAACATTGCTTCCCCGGCGCTGGGCTTTATTCTGAGCATTCCCGGACTGATCGCCTTGCTCGTGCATGCGGGCAGCGATGGGAATGGCGTACAGCTCCTGACCTTTATCATCTACGGCTTGAGCCTGGTCATCTCCTACGCGGTGTTTACCCTGTATCATATCTTTAAATTCCATGCCCGCTGGGGAAAGCTGTTCAAAATCTTCGACCACGCGACCATCTATCTCCTCATCGCCGGAACCTACACCCCCTTTGCGCTGGTTTTCCTGCGCGGCAACTGGGGGTGGACCTTGTTTGGCACCGTGTGGGGGCTAACCGCTCTGGGGGTGATTTTCAAAATCTTTTACATCAATCGCTTCAAAATCCTGGGGCCGCTGATCTATCTGGCGATGGGCTGGCTGATCGTCATCGTCGTCCAGCCGGCAATCGAATTGATCCCCGCGGCTGGATTGCTGCTGCTGTTGGCCGGCGGCCTGTTTTACAGTTTCGGGCTGATTTTTTACGCCTGGAAGCGGCTGCGTTTTCATCACGCGATCTGGCATCTGTTCGTCCTGGCGGGAAGCGCCTGTCACTACTTTGCGGTCTATTATCACGTCATTTCCTGAACCCGACCGACAGCTGTCGATCAGTGCGAATCTGGGGCGAAACCATGACAAAACCTGTAAAAACAATACTTTTTACCTTCATCGGGTTCATGACCCTGTTCGCTTTGGTCACCGTGGGTCTGCTTATTTTTGTGAACACCGATGCCTATCGGGTCCGGCTGGAAACAGCGGCCTCGACAGCGCTGGGGATGGAGGTCAGGGTCGGCGGCGCTCTGGGGATTTCCCTCTTCCCGGGTCTGCATATTACGCTGGGGGACGTGCACCTTGTTCAGCAGGGGGCTGAAGTCGCCAGTGTCGACAAGGCCAGGCTCGGGATTGATCTTCTTCCGTTACTGCAAAATAAAATCCGCATCGGGACGCTCGCGCTGAAACATCCCAGGATCTCCATTGAACGGGATCAGGAGGGGAAATTCAACTACCAGCAAACGGAGTCGAACGGCGATTCCGAAGCGACCCTGGGCTGGTCGAAAGTCTCTGTGACGAAAGGGACGCTGATCTTTTCGGACCTCCAATCGGGGGCCGGGTTCGAGGCAGCGGACTGCAACCTGAAGGTCGGCAAGCTGCGGCCTGCGGACTGGAAAGTCTCGGATCTGCTGAAAAACTTTTCCTTCACGGCGGAACTTGGCTGTGGTGCGATCCGGAGTCATGACCTGACACTGTCCGCTGTAACCCTTGCGGCCAGCGGAAAGAACGGCGTCATCGATCTTAATCCGGTCAGGATGCAGGTCTTCGGCGCCCCGGGGTCGGGGAGCCTCCATGCGGATTTTACCGGCGCAGTCCCCCATTACGACCTCCGTTACCAACTGCCCGCGTTCCGTATCGAGGAATTTTTCAAGCTCCTGTCGCCGCAGCCGGTCGCAGCCGGAACGATGGATTTCGCCGCGGACCTCTCGGCGCAGGGCAAGACCCTGAACGAGACAAGACCGACGATCAGGGGAAAAGTTTCCCTGCGGGGCGAGAATATCAAACTTCTGGGCCGGGTTCTGGATGAGGAGTTCTCCCACTTTGAATCCAGCCAGAACTTCAATCTGGTTGACGTGGGCGCCTTTTTCTTTGCCGGGCCGCTCGGCCTGATGGTCACCAAGGGTTACAACTTTGCCAGCAACCTTCAGGGCCCGGGGGGCAGCAGCGAGATCCGCACTCTGGTCTCCGATTGGCAGGTCGAGCAGGGCGTTGCGCGGGCGCAGGATGTCGCTCTGGCCACCGGCAAGCACCGGGTCGCCCTCCTGGGCGGGCTCGATCTGGTCAACGAAACATTCGATGATGTCACTGTGGCCTTGATCGACGCCGAAGGTTGCGCCAAGGTGCGCCAGAAGATTCGTGGCGGGTTTCATAAACCGGTGGTGGAACAGCCGAATGTCCTCAAGTCCCTCACCGGGCCGGTTCGGAAGATGCTTAAAATGGGGAGAGACTTGTTTCCGGGGGGAGAGTGCGAACCGTTCTATACCGGTTCCGTCGCTCCGCCGAAATGAGCATCCGCAACACAAAAAGGGCCCAACCTGATTCCAAATGGTTGGACCGTCTTGCATTTTAAGCGGTATGAACTTCTCACTTCAGCTGAAGATTTATTGGACAAGTTCGGCTGTCAAAAATCAGGATTTAGCTTTTGATGACGGATTGAAGTCCGCTCCGGTCTCATTTGCATATGGAGTTACATCTGAAAAATCCACAGCGGGGAAACAGAGCCGATTTTCTTAGTTCCACATTCTGCTTCAAGTTTTGAAATTTTTGTCTCAGGGCATTTCCCGCGCTGGATTCCGGAACAGCTATTATAAAGATTGCAGAAATTCCAGCAGGCAACGGTTAAAAATCTCCGGTTTCTCCAGATTTACCATGTGCCCTGCCCCCTCGATGACTTTCAGAGTCGCCTGGGACAGCCCTTGCGCCAGCACCTTCGAATGTTCCAGGGGAACGGCTTTATCCTGCGCGGCGCCGATGACCAGCGCGGGCAGTTTAAAGCTCACTAGCTGATTGATTGAATCCTTCCGTGATCGCATCGCCAGCAAACCCGCAGCCATCCCTTCGGCAGGCGTCGCCAGCATCCATTGACGCACCTCGCTCACCAGTTCCGGCCGAGTCTGCGCAGTATCGGAGCCGAATAGAATTCCCTCGAAGGTATCTGTAACTTTCCGCTGACCGTTGCTCAGGGTCTCGTCAGCCAGAAGCTGGCGGCGCTCCTTGGCTGCGGGATCATCCTCTGCGGCACGGGTTACCAGGAACATGGCAGCTCCGATCCGTTGCGGATATCTTTCGAGAAGATTCAGCAACACGTACCCGCCCATCGACATGCCACCGAATACGGCCTGTTCGATTTCCAGCTCATCCAGCAGATCCATCAGATCATCCGCATAGCTCTCCATCCCGGAGGGAATTGGGTCCGGCGGCGTGTCACCGTAGCCGCGCAAGTCCGGCGTGATCACCCGGAAACCGGCCGCGACCAGGGCCGGGACCTGTGGACGCCACATTTTACGGCAGAGTGGGAAACCATGAATCAAGACGACCGGTCGGCCTGTCCCGGCATCATCGTAAGCAAGTAAACTGGTTTTTTTCTGGTTCAATTTGCACCTCCCGACTGTCGACAGGGTCATTCCTTAGCGTTGAGTGTAGCAAAATAATAATCCTTCCATATTTAACCACAGCATTTCGAGTCCGGTAACAAGTCTGATAATATAGGAAATAGCGGGCACTATTGAAAGGAACTGCCAGATGATCGATCTCTATTACTGGACGACCCCCAATGGGCATAAAATAACCATTTTTCTCGAAGAAACCGAGCTGACCTACCGGATCATCCCGGTCGATATCAGCGCCGGTGATCAGTTCAAGGAAGAGTTTTTGAAGATCAGTCCGAATAACAAGATTCCGGCGATTGTTGATCATGCCCCGGCCGACGGCGGCAAACCGCTGGCGCTGTTCGAATCGGGTGAAATTCTGCTCTACCTGGCGGAAAAGAGTGGGCGCTTTTTAACGCAGGATCTGCGCGGCCGCCATGAGACCCTGCAGTGGTTGTTCTGGCAGATGGCCGGGCTGGGGCCGATGCTCGGCCAGAATCATCATTTCTCCCTGTATGCCCCGGAGGAAATCCCCTACGCCATCAACCGCTATCTGAAAGAAACCGACCGGCTCTACGGGGTGCTCGATGAGCACCTGGCGGAACGCGACTATGTCGCCGGGGATTATTCCATCGCCGATATGGCGATCTACCCCTGGATCGTCCCGCATAAGAGACAGGGGCAGAACCTTGACGATTCGCCCAACCTGAAGCGCTGGTTCGAACGGATTGCCGATCGGCCGGCCGTGCAGCGAGCCTACGCCAGAGCCAAGGAGGTCAACAGCAATTCGACGGTCAGTGAGAAAAGCAAGGCGATTCTGTTCGGTCAGGGACGGCGCCGGAAATAACAATCCTCCGTCTGTGTCTCAACAGAACCATCGGACCGGGGATACAGTATTGTATCCGTTCATTTTGTTCTGACGGGGAAAATCAATCTGCTTGTCACCAGGGATCAAGCAGGTTAGTATTTGCAAATGTCGATTCCCCCAGAGGAAAACAGATGAAAAAAATTATTGCCGTCTGCCTGCTGTCGGCGGTTTTCTGCTCTTCAGTTGCGGCGGCCGGTCTGGATGACCTGGTCCTGATCACCGAGGAATACCCCCCCTTCAATTTTTCACTGGATGGCGTCCGCCAAGGTATCGCTACCGATGCGCTGATTGAAATGCTGGCTGCGGCCGGTTCACTGAAAAGTCATAAGGATGTTGCTTCCATCCCCTGGGCGCGCGGCTATCAGATCGCCCTGCGGACTCCCAACGTTCTGCTCTACAGTATGACGCGCACCGAAGCGCGGGAGAAACTGTTTAAGTGGGTCGGACCGATCGTCCCTGCGGACATTGTCCTGTTGGAGAAAAAATCGCGGCGACTGAAAATCAGCGACCTGCAACAGCTCAATGAACCGAATATGAGAATCGGCGTGGTCCTGGATGACGTCGGTGAACAGCTGTTGAAGGAGCATCAGATCAGCGATAAACATATATTTCCGCTGAATAAAGGGATCTACCTGGCCAAAATGCTCAAAGAAGACCGGATCGATCTGGCCGCATACGACCAGCTGGTATTGTTCTGGCAGCTCAAGCAACTGGGGGAAAATCCTAAAGATTACGCTCCGGTCTACACTTTGGACGAATCAGGTTATTATTATGCCCTCAGTCTCGGCACCAGCGACCGGCTGGTGGAAAAACTGCAGAAAGAACTCGATCGGATCAAGGCGACCGGCCGGCTGGATGCCATCATCAAGAGTTACCTGCAGTGACCGGACTATCCGACACAATTACAATCGACCGGCTGCTGCTGAACTATCGTCAGTTGATCGAAGGGATCGACCGCTGGTTTTCCGCCTGTCTCGATCAGTTTCCCGAACAGATTAAATGCGCCGCGGGCTGTTCGGCCTGCTGTCGCGGCTTGTTTGAAATCAGCCTGCTCGACGCGGCGCTGCTGCAGCAGGGTTTTCGGCGGCTTTCCCAAGAAGTTCAACAAACCGCCCTGAACAAGGCCAAGCAGCGCCTGGCCGAGTTGCAGCAGCAATGGCCGGAACTTGTACATCCCTACATTCTCAATCGCCTGCCGCATAACGACTGGGAAGAGATGCCCGAAGATGACCCCACCCCCTGCCCGCTGCTGGGAGAAGATGGGAGTTGTCTCGTCTATAAAAATCGACCGTTAATCTGTCGCCTGCACGGCCTGCCGAATATCGACCTCTCCGGCCGGATCTTCATGGCCGATTACTGCACCCTTAATTTCCCCGGTCTTGATGCCGCTCAAAACAAAGACCTGCGCCACTGCTTTCACGCCACCTACCAACAGGAATTTGACCTGCTTGGCGAATTTTCCGAGCTGGTACTTGGAGAGCGGAATCTGGAAATCGATACCTTCATCCCTCTGGCGCTGCTGATCCAGTTTGCCGCAATCGGTTATAATTCGATGGGATAAGGACCGTATCAGCCAACAGAAAGGAGCATCACATGCCCCGTCTCCCCTACCTGCCGGCCGATATTGACGAACCGCGTGAAATTGTTGACGCGATCCTCGCCCGGCGGCGAGGAACCCTGCTCAACCTCGACCGGATGCTGTTGTACAGCCCGGAGTTCGCCGGCGGCTGGAATGCGCTGCTCAGCGAGGTACGCAGCAAACTCGGTCTTCCCGCCCGACTTCAGGAACTGGCAATCTGCGCCGTAGCCGTCCTCACCGAGGCCGAATACGAATACCGGCATCACGCCCCGGAATTCCTCAAGGCCGGCGGGACCCGGGAGGAACTTGAAGCGCTGCAGCACCTTAGGGACGACGGCGAACAACTACTGATCTTCACTGCCGACGAGCGGGCCATTCTCAATCTGGCCAGCGAGATGACGGTCTTCATCCAGGTCAGCGATGCGACCTTCGCCGCCGCCCGCGCCGCGGTCGAAAATGACCGGCAACTTAATGACCTGATCGGGGTTATCGCCTGTTACAATATGGTCTCCCGCTACCTGGTCGCGCTGCAGATCGAACCGGAAAATATCTGAACCGCGCCGCTGCGACAGGCTGTTCCAGTCTAAATTATTAACAAACTCTATATTTCTAGAGAGATATCAGTTAAACTTCCACAGACATACCCCGTTTCCAAACTCCGGAATTCAGGATCAAAGATGAGCGAAAAAACCACGGTTGAGGAACTGATCAGCAGACTGCAGAATAAAGAGAATTTCCCGGCAATCGCTCAGCACATCACCGAATTGAACAGCAAGGCATCACCCAACAGTGAATCTTCGGCCAGAGAGTTGGCCGCCCTGATTCTGCGCGACTATTCGTTGACCAGTCGGCTGCTGAAAGTTTCCAACTCGGCCATGTACGGACAATTTTCCGGAACCATATCGACCATCTCCAGAGCCGTCGTGGTGCTCGGCTTTGAGCAGGTGCAGCTTACCGCGACCGGGCTGATCTTCTTCGAACATCTACAGGACAGAGCCAGATCCCACTATATCAAGGAAGCCGTGCTGTCCGCCTTCCTCAGCGGCATCCTGGCGCGTGACCTGGCTCAGAACCTAGCCATCCCCGGCTGGGAAAATTTCTATATCGGCGCGATGTTCCACAACTTCGGCCGACTGCTGGCGATGAACTATTTTTCGGAGGAATACGCCGTTTTCAGCACCCTGGTCATGGAGGAAGAATGTGACGAAGATACCGCCATTCGCCGGGCGCTGGGAGTGACCTTCGCCGAACTGGGAATCGGCGTGGCGAAATCCTGGTGCCTTCCGGACCAGATAATCGTCAGCATGAAAACACTCCAGGAAACGGACCTGAAAGAAGTCCGCAAAAAGATCAATCACCAACAGGTCCTGCCGACCTTCGCCAATGAACTTTGCGACATTACCATGAATGTTCCGGCCGCTGAACGTCGCGCCCAACTGGTCAGAGTGCTGCAAAAATATCGTAAAATATACCCGGTCCGCCTGAACGAAATCGTTGCCATGATGGACAACGCGATCAAGGAGATGCAGAAATTTACGGATGTTCTGCGTCTCGACCGGAAAGATCTCGCGAAGCTTGACCAGCGCAGCTTCAACGCAACGGAGCAACAGAAAACAGCTTCCGAGCCGGCCCCGGCACAGCCGACGATCGCGTCGATAAAAGGTTTTGAAGTGTCGGAATCCCCACAACCTCGGCAAAATCTGACCACTGCGGAAGAACGAAAACAGCACCTGCAAGGGGGGATTCAGGAGATCACCAACGTCATGCTCGACGACTTCTCCCTGGATGAGATTTTGAGCATGATCCTCGAAACCATCTACCGCGGGATCGGTTTTGACCGGGTGATCATCTTTTTCAAGGATCCCCGTTCCAATGTCATGCTGGCCCGTTACGGGCTGGGACTGAATGCCGCCGGTATCGTCAAAGGTTTCAAATTTCCACTTGTTGCCGAAGCAAAGGATTTATTCAATCTGGCTATCAACGACAACAAGGATTTGTATATCGGGAATATTTCCGCGCCGGAATTACGCGACCTGTGCCCGGACTGGTTCAATGGGCCGATTTTCTCTCCCTGCCTGGCCATCTATCCGATTATCATCAACAAGAAACCGATCGGGATGATATTCGGCGGATTCGCTGATGCCGGAGACCATCTGGATCCGGAACAGCTGGGGGCGATAAAAACCCTGCGCAACCAGGCGGCACTGGCCATCAAGCAGAGTTTTTCCGGTACCATTTAGGAGCTTGTTATCCATGCAGAATTCCGACGGCACTCATCTGGTCAGTCTCGGCTATATCCTGTGGATTTTCGGCTTTACCGGTTCTCACCGTTTCTATTACGGCAAACCGGTTTCCGGAACAATCTACTTCTTTACCCTGGGGCTGCTCGGCATCGGTTGGCTGATCGACCTGTTCCTGATCCCGGGGATGGAACGGGAAGCGGACCGCCGCTTTGTCGCCGGGCCGATCGATTACACCGCTGCCTGGATCCTGCTGACCTTTCTCGGGCTGTTCGGCATTCACCGCATGTACCTGGGCAAATGGCTGACCGGTCTGCTCTACCTGCTGACCGGCGGGCTGTTCGGTCTCGGTTATCTCTATGACTTCTGGACCTTGAACACTCAGGTTTCGGATGTAAACCGAAGCTAGTTCCCTCCCCCGGACCGGCAGTTTTAAATGGGTCGGAAAATCATTTCTCAACAATCGATTTCTTTCAACTGGCGGACGCACCGGATCGATAAAAAAACTCTAGACTAACTACGCATTTCTGTTAGTCTATGACATTCGAAAAACTTTGGATTGCAGGAACATACCATGGGCATTTTTTCTTGTTCAGGGGGTAGCATGAGGACATCAGCAAGTTTTGGCAGATTTTTGGGGTTGGCGATTTTACTGGCGCTGTGCATGCCGATCTCAGTACTCGCAGCTGAAGTGAGTGTCAAGTCCGACACGCTGCTGCGGATCTTCCAGCGGGACACCGCGACGAAGACCGACGCGGCGGTCACTCCGTTCTACGAGTACCTTCAGGTCGACGTCGACACACCTGACGAACCGGGACTGGCCTTCCATCTTTACGGTTGGGGACGCTGGGACATGGTGGACAACGATTATTACTCCGACGCAACAGCCGGAGAACTGCTCTACGGCTACCTGGAATACACCCGGAAGGAGGCGCATTTCAACGCCCGACTCGGCCGGCAACAGGTGTTTGAAGGGGTGGCCAACGAAGCCATTGACGGGTTACGGGTCAGCTCCGATTTGGGAAAGTACTTTTCCGGGTCGCTCTACGCCGGCCAGCCGGTGGGGCTTAGCACTGAAAACGGGCGCGACGGCGACATCATCTATGGTGGGCGACTGGCCAACCACCTGGCGAGCTGGTACGATCTGGGCGTTTCTTACAAAAAGATTGAAAACAACAGTAAAGAAGCCGAAGAAACGGCTGGCGTCGATCTGTCGGCTTATTTCCCTGCCGGTATCAGCCTGTACGGCTTCTCTTCCTACAACACGAGCTATAAAGGCTGGGGAGAGCACTCCTATGAACTACGCTTCCCAGTTGGGCCGGTTTCGCTACGCCCCTATTTTCAGAAATTTCAGTACCAGGACTATTTCGGCACCGGCGCCAACAGTGCCAGTCCTTTCCGCGCGCTTGTAAATTCCGACGAAGAATTGACGGTATTCGGTTCCGACCTGACACTGCCGGTCGGGGATTCCTGGACCCTGGTGGCAAAAGCCAAACACTATGATTATAAAATACTCGCCGGCAGCTCGCAGTATTTAGCCGCGCAGGCCACCTGGTCCAGCGAAAGGCATTATCAGATCGGCGGGGAAATCGGATTTATGAATGGCGACGATGACCAGAACAAGTACACTCTGGTCCGTCTTTTCACTTACTGTGACCAGTTGCCCGAGGGTGTTCCACTGGGATTTGTCAGCGGTGATCTGGTCTATGTCAGCTACAACCAGGACATCTACGGAGAGGGCCGCTCGCTGTTCGCCTCCCTTGGGGTCGGCCAAAAGTATCTCGATGATGCTTTAGAGCTGAAACTGTCCGGCGATTACAGCGCTGACCCGTACTTTGATAAAGACCTGCGGGCGATGCTGACGGTCAGCTACCATTTCGACCGGAACCTGTAATGGCGCTTATATGACGATCAGGAGTCGAATGATGCGTACGAATATTTTACTGGGATTGGGCCTGTGTCTTCTGCTGCTGGGCCTTGCGGCCTGCGCGGCGCTTGACAGCGGCATGGATCTGCCGTTTCGCCACCTGTCTGCGGAAGATCTCGGGGAGTCACCGAAAACGTGTACCAACTGTCACGATGCCCGCGGCGAGAAACTGGCTTTCGGTGACTTTGTCCATAATGCAACCTGGATGCAGAACCACCGGATGCAGGCTTATCAGCATGAACAGGTCTGTGCCATGTGTCATCAGACCAGTTTCTGCAATGACTGTCATGCGACCCGCGTTGAACTCAAACCGTCGGATAAAAACGATACGGAAACCTACCGGCAGATGCCGCACCGGGGCGATTACCTGAGTCGGCACCGGATCGACGGTCGAATCGACCCGACTTCCTGCTTCCGTTGCCACGGGAATCCGAAGATGTCCAAAACCTGCGCGCCCTGCCACGGGTAAGGCTTAGAAGGAGGATAAGATGAGACGCCGTTTTGCCTTGTTATTGTTACTGCTTCTGCCCCTCGCCATGACGGGATGCTCCAACGGTAATTCAGAGGCGCCGGGGGAGGATGAGCCCCATCCGGCGAGCTGGCTGGAGACTCATCCGGCCGCAGCGCTAGCCGAAGCGGGATTTGCCGACTGCACTGACTGCCATGGCGCCAATCTGAAAGGACGAGGAGAAGCAGTCAGCTGCTATTCCTGCCACTCCTTTAACACGACGCCGCCATTTATCATCCATCCGGCCGCCTGGGCCGACCCGTACTTTGATCATCGCAACTATGCCGTACTCAACGGCACAGCATCCTGCGCCAAGTGCCACGGCTCCACCCTGCACGGCAGCATCGCAGCGCCAAGCTGTTTTTCATCCAGTTTCGACAGCCAGTCCTGCCATCCGGCCGGCCCCGGCTCAGCGCCACATCCGCTGGATGGCACCTTCCTGGACGGCTCGGTCCACGGTCCGATCGCCAAGGCCGACCTGACCGTCTGCCAAGGCTGTCACGGCGAGTCTGGCGGGCCTGGGAGCAACCCCCGCTTCAATATCGGGATCAACAGCGTCAGCGGGACCGGATGCGAAGGCTGTCACGGCGTCAATTACGCCCATCCCGCGACCTGGGCTGATGAGGGTGCTGCGGTATTCCACTCTGGAGCTGGCAATATCGCGAATGCCTGCACCCTCTGTCATGGTACTGACCTCGACGGTGGCGTTGGTATCAGTTGTTTTACCTGTCACGGAGCCAGCCCGGCGGACAATCCGAGTGGCTGTCTCTCCTGTCATGGGGTGCCGCCGAATGGTGCCGCACCGGTAGGAAATATGAGCCCGAACCGTCAGGGTCGGCACGCCCGTGACGGTCATTCCATCTACCTCAGCAACACTCCAAGTTTGACCTGCCAGCGTTGTCATCTTGGTGCGGGTTCAGGATCGACAGCACACTATGATGCAACCAATCCTGCAGATGTGGTCTTCGACCATCCGGATGCCAGCGACACTATTACATCCGTTTCCGACGCGAGCAATACAACCTGCAATGGAAACTGCCATATTCAGAATGGTACAATTGACATTGTCTGGCCCCATAACAATCGGACCTGGTATTGACCGAAAGGGCACATTTGGTGGGATTGACTCAGAACAACTGTTTGATAGTAGAAGTTCCACCTCTTCCACACCAATAGACATTATTATGACGATAAGAACATAACGAAATATCCCCCGGTAGTTTCCGGGGGATATTTCGTTATAAACCCTTATTAAAGCGGATTTCCGTTTTCATCCCACTTCATTACCTGACCAATAACCCTACCGTATTCGATATCCAGGAATCGCTTGAGCCGCCCGTTCTCGTAGAACTCCACCTCGATACCGTCCGGGATGAATTTCCCGCTGGCGTCAATTCTCCCCTGCACCAGTCTACGTGGAGCCGAAGAAGGGTAACGCTCCAACTGGACCTTAAGCGGCTGCGGGTTGAGCTGCTGCCCTTGGAGCGATTGCTGAATTTGCACCAACTTCGCGCGGGCATCGGAGTTATTCGGGTTGAGGCGCAACGCCTCCATCAGACTTGAATAGGCAATCCGTGGCCGACCGCGCTCGATCATGTCAATTCCGAAAAGAGCGCGCGCCCAATCATAGTAGGGCTTCTGCTGAATGACCACCAGCAGGTTGGCAGCTGCTGCTTCCAGGTTTCTGATACGAAGGTCGAGCAGAGTCTCCCCCAGTTTCAGTCGCAGTTCCACCGCACTCGGGTTTTTTTGGAGATATGAGTACAACTGTCTCACTGCAATTTGCGGCTGACCATTGCGGACATAGGCTGTCGCCAGCGTACTGGCCGCATTGACGGCTACCTGTTGATATTCGCCTGCGGTTTCCACGGCCTGCCTGGCAAGTCGGGCAGCGTCCTCGTTCTTGCCCGCCCACAAAAGCACGCGGGCCAGGTTGGCCAGCGCCCGTCCCTGTTCCTCCTGATTAACGCTGCCCTCGATTTTTGCAGCTATCGCCGCGACAGCCTGTTCACCCCAATCGGACCCTGGCAGAACCGTACCTTGATCGGTCAAAGTCTTCAGCAGAGCAAGCGCCAGAATTTTGTGTCCTTCAATGGTCGGGTGAACATGATCGAGAAAATACTCTTTGCCCAAAATAGAATAACCTTGTTCGCTCAGCATGCGCCGCTCGAGTAGCCCTTTGAAATCAACCAGCGGCACGCCCTGCTCCCTGGCGACATCGGCAACAATCCGGTCCATTGAGGTCAGTGCCCGCAACGGGCAGACATCCTCGTCGCGAGCTATACGCAGGGCGGTTTTAGCCTCTTTGAAACGGCCCAGAGCCAGTAACGCCTGACCGCGACTATATTGCAGGTTGGCAAACCGCGGATCGAGTTTCACAGCCTGGTTCAAAAAATTCAGGGCCATGTCCCAATCTTTTTCCCAGATGAGCGGCCTGCTCATGGCCTGCAGTTCTTCGGAGCGTTGCAAGGCCACCTTGCTGATGCCATCAGTGTGCTGGCTTTTGAAGGGAGAGCAGTCCTTAAGATTTGAAGCCGGCGTGACGAAGATGACCTGTGCACCGACCGACCTGGCCAACGTCACCATGTGCTCCAGACTGATCCGGTAATGCTGCAGGATCTTATTTCTCAGCACATCGTCGCGGGTGTAGCGCGCCGGGCCGGCGGACTGATCGAGTATGGTCCCGACCTCCGCACCGAGCTTGAAGCGATCTTCCTGGTTGATCTGGGGAGACAGATTGAGTTCCTGAAGAACACTTTTAAATGCCGACCAGGTCCGGGTGTGAGAAAGCACCGATACTGTCGAGCGAACCAGAGGAGATGTGTCGCGCAATTCCCGGTAAGTCCGTTCTTCGAGAAATTCATTATGCCCGGTATAGACAATGAACAGGTCCGGCTGATACTGGACCAGTTCTTCCATCAGTTTCGCCACCCGATAGCTGGCGTAGCTGATCCCCCCGGCGTTGATAACCTCCCACTTCTTGCCCTTGTCAGCCACCGGTAATAACTCGCGAAGCCAGCCGGAAAAGGAGGTGGTGTCATCATACGGCCGGCCGTAAGTGGTCGATCCGCCAAGGCAGAAGACACGATAGCTGCCCGGAGCTTTTTTCTCCGGAAAACTTTGCCGGTTGAAAAATTCTTTCTTATTCGGGGCGGTGGTCAGCATTGTCTCACCGCCCGGGCCTGGTGCCGGAATGAACAGGGGCGTGGCAGCAAAGCCGACGAATGGGTCTTCGGTCAGTGATGCCGGCTGGATACCGAAGAGTGCCAATCCACCTTCGAGCAGCAATAAAAAGACCAGGATCGCAAACACCGGCAGTACAATTGCCAGCCAGAGAGGAGTATGCCGCGAAGTATTTGACTGGGAATCTGAATCAGAACGCGAATTGGAGGGAGGTTGGATTTTTGCCATTGTAAAGTGAACCTTTGATCCTCATTGATTTGAAAAATTCCTGAATATTCTTAATAATTAATACAAATTTTTATAAGAAGGGAAATGACCTCCGGGGTCAAGCAATTTTTGGTTTTTGCTCGGGGGACAGATACTCGACAGGTTGAAGGAAGGGCAGAAACATGCCATGATGAAACGATATCGCTCCAATAAACACAACTGAACAAACTGAGAAAAAACCAAACGGCATCTCGGTGTCAGTCTGCCGAAATCCACTTGACGGCGCGGTGCAATCTTCTACATCCGGAATGAGGTCGTACATGAAATTTTATATTCATCAGATTCTGCAGACGACACGCAAGGCCCGGATCGCCATGTTACTCCTGCTGATCTGTGTGTTTCCTGGAACGGCTGCCGCCACAGTCTACCAATGCCTGACCCAGGACGGGGTACTCTTCCTGACCAACGATCGCGACAATTTCCCCGCGGGCTGCGAAGAGGCTGGCGAACCGATCGGTGAAGAATCTGCGACTCTGGCGCCAAAGTCAAACTCATCCTTTTTGAATAGCGGCCGAAAAAGAAACATCCAACAGGGTTCATCAGCTCCCTCCCGTTCCCAGGCATCCACGAGTAAAGCGGAAGAAGCCAGATCAGAGAGTCCGGACCGCACGACAGAGGCCCAGGCGAACATACCAGGCGTCCTGACGCATAAAAAAGAAATGACTCTCTGGCGCGGACTCGCTCAGAGAATGGCCAATCAATACAATGCCCTGCAAAATTCGACAGAATCGCCGGCTGAGAAGGCCGAAAAGTTTGAAAAACTGGAAAAAAGCATGATAATGCTACGCGAAGGCCTGGCTACCAGCCCGATTTCCGCAGAAGAAGCGGCAGAGATCGAGGCCAAATTACCACCCCTGTAAAAGGGAATTCCATTCGAACCCTTGGCCAGCGGACCTACGAAAACTTCACTCGGGTAGCACATCTGTGAATAATTTTACCTGAACCAAATTCTTTGCCGAGGTTCGGTTGTCAGAAGGTCTGAACAGGGTGTTGTCCATAGAGGAAAATAGGTAGATCTCTTCATTATCTTAAAAAGGGGTTCGGAAAACCGAGCCCCTTTTTCGTGTTCAAAGTTCTTGCCACCTGTCTGCTGTGACTATTTCCAGTTATCCAATAAAGACAGACAAGCCAGTTGAATAAAGACTGGTCGCTAGAACCAACACCCAATATCTGGGGTCCTGATAAAATCCCGAAAACTAACAATTCATCATTTCAAAAAAAAGGGGGCGGGCTTGATGCCCGCCCCCGTCTCAACGGAAGCTAATTCGAATTAAATGATTCTCAATTCAGATTAAGGTTCCTCAGTCAGGAACGATTCATCGAAATCGGCACCCATCTGAACCATATGGTCCTTGGAGTCCGGGGTATCACCATGGCAACCGACACAGGCAAATCCGAGCGGATTGGACTGGAAGGATGTGTTGCCGGAAGTATGGCAGGTCTTGCAATGGCTGACAATCTGCGGATAAGTGACCTCAGACCAGTCTCTAGATAAACCCGTATCGCTCTCGATCGCTAAGTCGCCCATTGAAGCAGCGGCATGGACAGCATGCACACGGTTTGCCAGCGGGTCGGCATGGTTGCCCGACTGGTCGTGGCAGGCCAGACAGCCGTCGGTGCCGAAGAAGGCGCGGTGTGCGGTCGAGGAGTAGTCTTCAAGGTTGTGACAGCTTTCACAGCCGCCTTCGGCAGCAAGGGCATCCCTCGTTCCGCCGCCGGAAACCTTATCCTGTACCGTAGCCGTCCCGACCTGGAAGGTCTTGATAGCCCAGGCACGCTCGCTGCTGGAGGAACCGACACCGATACGAGCCATAACCATGTAGGTACCCGGGGTCATGTCTGCCGGGATCGCCAGGGTCTGGTACTTGAAGCCGGTAGCGTCGGTCATGACCAGAGGATCAACGACGTCCGTACCCGTGAAGTCAGTAGTGCTACCCACGTACAGCTCGTGGGACTGTTCCGGAGTCAGGGTGTCATCCAGGGCCAGCGCAGCGACGAAATCAGGATCGTGCTGGGTGCCCGTGGCCAGAACCGGAGCCGACTTGGAGCGCGGCCCATAGATGTAGACGCGAGCGTCGTTGTAAGTACCGGTCGGGTTGGTGGTAGCATTGTAATCAGCATCGGTGTAACCGCCGACATCGGCAGCGGAACCATCGGCAACCGTGATGGTGATCAGCGGGGCATCGCCTTCTTCATAGATGCCATCGGCATCACCGTCAGCTTCCATAGTAATGGTGGTCACGTACTCGGTGGTGGTGAACTCGTGAGTCGCCTCAACGCTGAAAGCGCCGGAGTGGCAGGTGACACAGGTACTGTCGTTACGGCCGGAATGGGTCGCATCCCAGGAGGCCTGATCATGGCAGCTCACACAGGCCCGTTCAGACGGAGCAGTCAGCGGATTGCCGCCATCAGGAGTCGCAGCGTCGGCAGGGTCGTGACATTTCAAGCAGTTATCCAGCCGGTTGGGGTAGCCGATTTCCGAGAAGTTATTGTCGTTGCCGCGGTGACCGACGATGTAATCATCTGCCCGCAGGACGGCGCCATCTTCGTTGAAGCCACCGGTGATGGCCGCGTGTGCAGTACCGGCTGCGACGGTGGTACCGGCTTTGTCACCGAGGTGGATGCTGTGGATCATGTTCGCCATGTCCATCGTCATGCCGCTGTCAGGATCGGTGGTGCCGGGGTTGTGACAGACGACACAGATGGCGACTTCAACGCGGTCGCCGCCGTGGCCATGAAGCTTGCCATGACATTCGTTACAGGAAGCGGTGGTGGCGACGTCGCGGGTGTCAACGACAGCCGCTTTAGCGGTGGCGAAATCAGTAGCAAGGCCATTCGGAACCAAATCAACCCAGCCGTTGCCCGGGTAGGCCGGATCAGAGACGTGAGAGCCGAAGTAGATCGCCACACGGTGGGTCAGAGCCGGCTCCCAGGCGACATCCAGAGCATCGCCGCTGGCCACGGTGATGTTGGTCAAGTCGGTGGCGTCGGCACAAGTGTAGGAACCGCCACCATTGTCGGTGAGAACGCAGGTAGCGCCGGTCGCCTGGACAACTTTAGTCGGGCCTTCGGGATCCGGATCGAAGAAGCCGGGACCATCTTCACCTTTGAGACTGTTATAATAGTCCTGCCAGTAGAAAATCGTGGCGGGAGTGGTATTGATTGCTTGCTGCACCAGCTTCGCAACGGCGACATGTGCGCCCGAGGTGGCCGCGGCCAGGGCAGCAGCATCAGGCGTTCCGCCCATACCGTCACCTACGGTAAAGTCGACTTCGATACCGCCGGAGCCGGCGCCGGAGCCAGCGTCAAGCAGTCTGACGTCGTCGATCGTGACGTCAAAGTTGGGGGTGTACTCATTGACGTCCATGTAGGTAGCCACGGAAAAGGCCCTGTCAACACCGTGACAGATGCTACAGGATTCCACGGTTGCACTCGAGCCCGGATCACCCTGAGGACCTGTCGGACCTGCCGGACCCCTAGGACCGGGAGCTCCATCATCGCCGGAACAGCCGGCCAGAGCCAGGACTGCGACCAGCAGTACTGCCATGAGAGTTTTGTACCAAAATTTTCTTTCCATTCCTCACTCCTTCTTTGTGGGTTGGGGGAATCTTAGGTTCGGGAACGGTGCCTCCCCATTAGCCGAACCTTCCCTGTTTATTCACAATATTCCAGCATCATTAGAATGCTGGTGATCGATCAACAGATATTTAAGTCGGTATGTTTATAAAAGTGAATAACTCGATAACAACTTTCGCAGAACTTCAAGGCCCTAAAAAAGGAGACCTCCCTGATCCATGACACTAATTGACAAGCCATTGAGCGCGGCCGCTCGGGCCTGGCCCGCTTGCTACACCCTTCAAAATTTTCGTTGAATCCGCTTAAGATCAGTTATGTAGTAGCAAAGTTCATTCCATGATTTGAGCAACAAAATTCCAAGGGCAAAAATGCCCCGAAAGCAGACGGTCGAAAAATATAATAGATCATAGTTCAAAAACTTCAAGTGAAATTAGAAAATTTTTTATTTTTTTTGTTAATTTTTATCTTATAGCCTATCCACGCGAGAAATTTGAGATAGTTACCCGACTGCTCGCCGTAACTTTGGCGAACTATCGGGCAATCTCGGGTGGATTACTCAGCCCGCCGAAAAGTTTCATTTTCAGGCCGGATGTCCGCAGCCGTTCTGGCAAAATCCCCAATCTCCAACCACCCTTCGGTTATTTCACGTTATCTGTTTGTCAAATGGCGGCTTTCCGAAATGGTTTTGTCGATATCCATAAATTCTTCGCCGCTGTTGGCTGCAATCATTTTCTCTTGTCGATTAATGCGCTACCGGCAGTTCTCCTCTCGTTGATTTGCGACCTCCCCTTATTCGGCATATTATTAATAATAACGATAAACCGACTCTGAGGTTTTAATCTTACCAGACCCGAGGAGATAGATATGACCGAATCCAGCTGTCAGAATCCGGAAGAGCATTGCGACCTGCATGCCTGTCAGTTGCAGTACAAGGTACGCAACCCGGAGATCGACAAAATTTTTGAAGCTCCGCAGTTTATCTGCACCAACTGCGGGGCCAAAACTCACGAAGCCGCCAACCTCTGCCGGCCGAGACCGATCTAACCGGCAGACGGCTAAATTCACCGGGATATCCGGCAAGGGTCTCCTCCTTCGTCCACAACCACCTTCTGAAACCGCTGCCGGATTCTCGCGGGAAAGGAGCAAACGACATGGCGAAGAATTTGACCCGGAAAATTATCGCCGCGCATCTGGAATCAGGAGAGATGATCCCCGGCGCGGAGATTGCGATGAAAATTGACCACACGCTGTTGCAGGACGCCACCGGAACCATGGCGATGCTCGAATTTGAAGCGCTCGGCATTGAGCGGGTCGCGGTTGAACTGGCCGCGCAGTATGTCGATCACAACCTGCTGCAGACCGATTTCAAGAATGCCGATGACCACAAATACCTGCGCACCGCCTGCGCCCATTACGGGGTGCATTTTTCCGAGCCGGGGAACGGCATCTCGCACATCGTCCACATGGAGCGCTTCGGCCGGCCGGGACTGACCATGATCGGCGCCGACAGCCACACGCCGGGCGCGGCCGGGGTTTCGATGCTGGCGATCGGCGCCGGCGGCATGGACGTGGCCCTGGCGATGGCCGGCCGCCCCTACTCCTTCCCCTGCCCGAAAGTTCTCGGCGTCAAGCTGATCAACCAGCTGCCCGACTGGGTCAGCGCCAAGGACGTGATCCTGGAAATGCTGCGCCGCTACAATGTCAAGGGATGCGTCGGCAAGGTCGTCGAGTACTTTGGCCCCGGCGTCGCCAGCCTCTCGGCCACCGACCGGATGACCATCGGTAACATGGGGACCGAGTTGGGCGCCACTTCGACGGTTTTCCCGTCCGATGAACGCACCCGGCAGTGGCTGGTCGCCCAGGGGCGCGAGAGCGACTGGCAAGAGATGAAAGCCGATCCCGGCTGCGAGTACGACGAGTATGATGAAATCGATCTGGCGGCCGTCGAACCGCTGATCGCCTGCCCGACCTCGCCGGGCAATATCAAACGGCTCAGAGAGGTCGCCGGCACCAAGGTCGACCAGGTGATTGTCGGTTCCAGCGTCAACGGCAGCTACCGTGACCTGATGGCGACGGCGCACATTGTCGGGGGGAAACACGCCGCCCACGACCTTTCGTTCCATGTCAATCCCGGCAGCCGCCAGGTGTTGGAGAACGTTGCCGAGAGCGGTGGAGTGATGCCGCTGTTGCTGGCCGGCACCCGCATCCACCAGTCCGGCTGCCTCGGCTGTATCGGCATGGGGCAGGCGCCGGGAACCGGCCAGGTGTCCTTGCGTACCTTCCCGCGCAATTTCCCCGGCCGCTCCGGCACCACGGGGGATCAGGTCTACCTCTGCTCCCCGGAGACCGCCGCCGCTTCGGCGTTGAGAGGCGTGATCACCGACCCGCGCGATCTCGCCGCCGAAATGGACTATCCGCGGATTGCCGAACCAGAAACCTATCTCGTCGATACCTCGTCGATCGTCTTCCCCGGTCCGGAACAATACCGAACCGAGATTACCCGCGGCCCGAATATCAAACCCTTCCCCGGGTTCGATTCCTTGCCGGAATCCCTGGAAGCCCAGGTGGCGCTGGTCGTCGGCGACAATATCTCCACCGACGGTATCATGCCGGCCGGCAGCAAGGTGCTGCCGTTGCGCTCGAACATCGAGGCGATCAGTGAATATGTTTTCTACCAGATCGACCCCGATTTTCATAAACGCTGCCGTGAGTTCGGCAATGTGGTGATCATCGGCGGGGAGAATTACGGTCAGGGGTCCAGCCGCGAACATGCCGCGCTGGCGCCACGCTACCTCGGGGTACGGGCCAAAATCGTCAAAAGTTTCGCCCGCATTCACAAAGCCAACCTCTGCAACTTCGGCATATTGCCGCTGACCTTCAAAGATCCGAATGATTACAAGCTGTTCGACCGAGGAATTCAAGTGCGCCTGGTCAAGGTTCGGCAGAACCTTGAAAATGGAGATCGGGAAATTCCGGTGATGGTTGGCGAACAAGAGATCATCACGCTGCTCGAAGTATCGGACCGCCAACGACAGCATCTGCTGGCCGGAGGAACGTTGAATTTCGTCAAGCAGCAGTTTGCGGCTTAAGGTTAATCAGAGGATTACCTGGAAGGGATGGAATGATTGTTCCGGCAAAAGGTGCTCTGCGCCTTTTGCCGGACAGGGGATGATCAGATCATCGGTCCTGATTTGGGATGCATCAGATCAGTACATTCATTGAAATTCCAGCAACGGGTTTGATGATTACGGGTCTCGACCACCATATGACCGCTTTTCATAACGCAACTGGTGACCATTCCCTCTTCGTTGCTGCCGGGATGACGGACAAAGGCATCCCGCCCGGCTTCAGCTTCCGAACATAGAAACTCAAATCTGTCTTTTTTCATAACCGGCTCCTTTTGTTTGTTCTCCCCCCTCCCATTTTATGACAAATCTGGAATCGGCGCACAAGCCGGGGCCATGATTTATACCTGAGGGGATCTGTAAAATCTTTAAGGTCGATCTCTCGTCCGCTCGCAAAATTCTCTGCCGCCTCACTTGAACGTTTCAGCAAACATCGCTTTCATCGCCTCCCAGGATTTCCGGTCGGCGGCGGCATTATAAGCGATCGGCATACCGAATTTTTTGCCCAGCATATCTGCATCCGGATTGGTGAAACTGTGCAGCGCACCCGGCAGGTTGAGGAATTCGAAGGCCACTCCGGAAGCGGCAAGTTCTCCGGTCAGCCCGGCAACATCCTCCGGTTTGATAAACTTGTCCGCAGCGCCGTTGGCGATCAGGACCCGTTGCACTTTGATCACACCCGGCATGGCGCGATGAGTCGTTCCCAAACTGCCATGGAAACTGGCGACCGCATTCAGCTCAACCCCCTCGCGGGCCATTTCCAGAACGATTCCGCCACCGAAACAGTAACCGATGGCGGCGATCTTTTTCTGATCGACCGTCGGCTGTTTCTTCAACAACTCCAGGGCGGCCTCGAACCGCGCCCTGGCTTCCGGCAGGTTATTCTTTACGGCCGCCGAGAATGCGCCGGCATCTTTGGGATGATCGGCGGTTTTGCCGTCACCGTACATGTCGACCGCCAGCGCCGTATACCCCAGCTTGGCCAGCATATCAGCGCGCTTGCGGGCATAAGCATTATGCCCCCACCATTCATGAACCACCAGGACGCCCGGCCGTTTGCCAGTGAAAGCGTCATCTGTCACCAGATAACCTTTCATGGTCGTTTCGCCGGATTTGTAGCTCACCTCTTCACCTTTGACCTCGGCTAGAGCAAAGCTTGTGGTAAAAACGGTGACCAGTAGTAAAATCATCCTCAGGATCATGGTTCTTCTCCCCACAGTTGAGGTGGATTCTTGACTCATTAAGTCATTATTCTATCACTTTATTTACCTCGGCAACCGTCCCAACCGGATTTTTTTGTTTTCCGGATATTTATCCTGGCCATCCCGCTCAGATTTTTATTCTTGCAAATGGATGGCACTATTCCCATCCGGTTTACTCAATAATTTCAACAAAATAAAAATTATAATCGTGGAATTTCAAGGATCTAGAAATTTTATGATTAAGATATTTTTCTGAAATGACGATGATATGGGACGGGATTTGTTATCCCACCAAATGAATAACGCTGTCGCTAAGGAGCCGAACATGAGTTTTGAAATCACTGCATCGACCACCTTACCCAGCCGGACAATCCCCCCGGAACCACTTAAGACCGATCCGGCTCGAAAACAACCTGGAAAACAACCAGCCGACAAAACTGCTTCCAATCAGCCCGAAACCGCAAAGTCCACGGATTTTTTCAAGGCTGCGCTCTCCAAGCTCTCCGCCGGACATAAACATGCTGAAAAACACAGCCTCAAAACCATCTCACACCTGATGCGTTCTCTGCAAAAAGTTTTCGGGGACGCCCCGAAAGTTGATCGGGAAACCGGCGCGGAGGAAATGCGTCATGGTGGCATGCGCCGTGTCGGCAATGATTTGCGCAAACTGTTCAGGGGGCTCGGGATTCCGCCCCAAATGGCCAAGGAGTTTGCGCACGGTATGACCGATGCGCTGCAGAACCAGGAAACCGAGCAGATCAACTTTTCACTGACTGCCACTCGTTCGGTCAATCTGAATATTCAGCAACTTCAGAGCGGCTACCAGGCCAGCGGCGATGGTAGTTCCATTGCTGCGGCAACGGCCAACAGCTTTCAGCTATCGGCCGTACAGGCCCGCTCTATCGACATCTCCATCAATCTGCGGACCGGTGAATTTTCACTGACCCGGACCAGCACGGACACACTGTCGATCAGTGGTGCCAGGGCCACCGCCCAGGCCGGCGCTGCCACACAAGCGATGGCCGGCAGCGAGCCGGCGCTGCCGACGGAAACCGCCCCGCAAACCGCTGAGGGAACCACCACCGGCTCCGATTTTTCAGCGACAGAAGTGCCGGAGGCAACCGCAGAATCGCAAGCGTCCGACACCGCGGCGCCGACTGCTGAATCGCAACCTGCGCCGGTCGATGATTTCGCCGCGCTGGTTCAATCCAACGGTTTCCTGCTGCAGATCAGCCGGACGATTCAGCAATCGGCGATGATGCAGTTGAAACCGGCCGGCGGCAGTGGTACCGACGAAGCGAAAGCGATTGACGAAGATAAACCGAGCGGCGGCCTGAGAGTGCTGCAGGACATGATTGCACGTCTGCAGGAACTGAGCGGAGCAGCTCATGACTTGTTCGATACGCTGGTGCAGGTGAATAATCTGCGGGTGGAAAACCAGGATGGCGATGATCACTTGCGCTTTACCATCGATGCCCTGGCCCCGGTCGGATTGACCGCGGTGGACAAAGATGGTCGCGGCGCCACTGTCTATCCGCGCCCGGACGGCAGCCTTGCCAAGGTTGTTGAGGAACCGGTAACGGCGACCGCCTGAATCTTTTCACATTCAGCCGATTGAAAAAAGGGCGGGGTTCAAAATCCCGCCCTTTTGCATGGCCGACCGAAAATTGCAGCAATCCTGTGCAGTCGTGAAAAACTGATGATCCGGGCGGAACACCAGATTCCGCTTGTTTCGTCCAACTCTCAGGATCCTTGGAAATTCCCCGGCAAACAACCTATTGAGCATATTTCAAAATGCGCCGTTCCAGAAGATAGGTCGGGTTGCAGCTTCCGGTTGACTTCGTATATGAGCCGGTCTCGCCGGTATGAAACGACACTGAATCGATCACATTCAATGGTTTTGGTGAGAGCACAGACCCGCCGGACAAGGTGATTTCAGAATTCTTGGTCAGGAGATATCTGCAGTCGACGGAGACCTCTGTCATTCTCGCGGAGATTGCTTTGACTTCCACCTCAATATTGGCCTCAAGGTCCAGATTTCTCTTGACTGTGTACAGGTTGCCTTTATCCGCGACTTCAAAGGTCATATTCTGTCTTGAGGCAGGGAAATTGTAGAATCTTTTGCCATGAATATCCTTAACTTGCATCTTCACATAACCACAATCGACATATCCTTCAGGATCGCCGCTGTAGCTGAGTCTTATCTTCCCGGAATCCTTTGAAATTTCATTGCTGGTAAACACATCCTTTTCAAGTTTTGAAACCAGGCCGTTCCAGACTTCGTCTTTGGTTTTATTGACCACGATGCTGTTTTCCGCCTTACCGGGAACCGGCGGAGAATAATTGTGTGTACCGGTAATACAGCCGCTGAGGGTCAGCCCGACAATTAACAACAACATTAAAACTTTTCGATTCATTCCCCATCTCCTTGGTGTATTAGCATTATAATGTATCATTGATTTCGCGACAGGTCAGCATCTTGTATTGCGGGATCTGTGATTTTTTCCTAGCAACGGCAGATGAGGGGATGATTTAGCTTGCCAGATCTTCAAAAGGAGAGGTGATGGAAAAAATAAACTACAAAAAACAGCTTCAGCATCTTTACAAACCTTCCGCTAAAAACGTCGAAGTCGTCGAAGTTCCGCAGATGAACTTTCTCATGGTCGACGGTGAAGGAGATCCCAACCACTCGAAAGCTTTCAGCGATGCAGTCGAGGCTCTCTTTCCGATTGCCTATATGCTCAAGTTCATGGTCAAAAAGGGAGAAACTGCCGTCGATTATAGTGTCCTGCCGCTCGAAGCTCTCTGGTGGGCGGATGACATGTCTGCCTTTAGGACAGGAAACAAGGATGCCTGGAAATGGACCTTGATGATTATGCAACCGGAATTCATCTCCGCCGCGATGGTAGAAAAAGCATTGGAAAACGTAAAAAAAAAGAAGCGGCCCGTTGCTCTGCCTCTGGTCAGGTTTGAACCCTTCAATGAAGGCAAAGCCGCGCAGATAATTCATATCGGGCCTTTTTCCGAGGAGGGGCCGACTATTGAAAAAGTCCATAACTTTATTGAAAAATCAGGCAGACGACGGGTCGGCAAACATCACGAAATCTATTTGAGCGATATCAGGCGGGCAGCTCCGGAAAAATGGAAAACGATTGTCAGACAACCGCTGGCATGATGACAGGAAGATCGCTGAGGACAGAAAAAGTTCTTCGGGCCGGACACCAGACCGGAAAATTACTGTTCCTTGCGACTGGAGCAGTACAAGACCTGAGCGACGGCCATGATGGCGATGGCAAACAGCGGGGTGCAGAGGACATACACCCCGGTCAGGATCATCCGGCGGCGGTGAAGGGACTTTTCGGTCCAGATGTTTCTTGGGTCCCAGCCGGCGTATTCGAGAAGTTCGAACCTGGCCAGATCGGGATTGCGGCGGACGAACTCCTTGACATCGTCACGTAGTTCGGAGCCGATATACAATACCTGCCCCTGATGGTTGAGGGTCCATTCCTCAGAGAGGTTCTGGTAAGTGAAAAAGGCGGCAATCCCCGCCAACAGGGCGATGGCGGCAATCTTTCCCCAGAAAAAGGCATAACGTTTCCTCCCGCTCCATTTCATCATCGGCAGGACCATCAGGCCGATGAGCACCGTGATGATGAACTGGCTGAAGTAGGTGATTGTCCTGGCGCTTTCTGCCCCCAGCCCGGGTGGAGGCTCGTGCCAGAAATTCCCTATGACGCCCATGATCAGAGTCGCTGCGGGGAGCAGCTTCTTCCACTGGGACTCGATGCGTCCGACCGGTTGAAGTGGTTCATCAGTAGCAGATTTCTTGGCCATCAGCTCTCCTCGGGCAGATCAGGGAACAAGGAGATCCAGGGTCAGCTCCTTCATCCCATCGCCGATGCGGAAAAGTTCTTTTCTGGTCGGCTCGTCTTCCGGCAGCCCCGGTTTCCAAGCCCACATGAGATAGCGCCCGGCGGGAAGTATCCCGCTGGTGGGACTGCTCAGTTCGGTGAAACGGTTCGGTTTTCGACCCTCGGCGAATTCGAAAATGCCGAGCTTGTAGTAGACCACCCACCCTGGATCCTCCCGGGTACCACTCCTGGTCTTTACCTTGACGGTTATATCCGCGCCCAGGCCACGGGTGCTTTTCCGACAGTGGGCCGCCTTGACTCCGATGTCATCCACGATATTGACCAGGATGTTCAATGCCTTTTTCTTGTCGGATTCCCAGATTGCGGAAGCGAGGACCTTGAAACTCTGGACCAGGCTCTGCTGATAGGCGGGAGAAACAAATTCCCCCCAGTGCCAGCTGCTCTTGAGATAACTCACCTGGGCATTTGCGGCGCCGGCCAGAACCCCGGCCTGAGGAAAGTCAGAATCAAGTCGTCCGGCGACCGCGGAAAGGCATGCGGAAAATGACTCAAGGAACCGGTCGACCAGGAAATTATTTTCCCGGTCGAGCCAGTCACTTTCCTGACAACCCTGGCTGGCCCGTAAACTGATTTCCCGGTCCGAGGCGGCATCCACCCCGACCAGGGTGAGCAGGTAACGGCCCGGTGGAGTGGGTTTGAAAAAGGTGCGGACGTCAAGCCGGTACTCTCCGCCCTCTTCGCTCACAAACCTGATTTGTTCCGTTCCGCTGCTGAATGCCGTACTGCCGTAGGTGTCCAACCTGTTCCCGCGGGGAGAGAATAGCGTCGCCACGGCTGCAACCCCCTGTTTTTCGAACTTCAAGATTACAGTCCGGTCGGCGGCGAGCTTCAGCAGGTAGGAATGGGTCTCGCCGACGGTCAGTTCCCGATTGACCGTTTTCCCCTGAGTCAGAGACTCAATGGCAGGCTTTTCGGCCGGCTTTGCGTCGGCAGCCGCGGCAAATGACAGAATGGAAAGCAGGAAGATGACCGAGGCGCACGGTGCAGAACTGCTGAGGATGGATTTCCAAGAGAACAAGGCCCAACTCCCCCGGGCTGAAGCTAGAGTTCATATTTACTTTTCATTAATTTTACATTATCACGAAATAGCGCTCCGTCAATATCATCTGGTTGCGATCGATTACTTCCTGATTATGCTATATATTCGGGGCGAGGATAAATCTTGTCATAACCGGGATGGAATAGGAGGGATTATGTCGGGTCTCACCAGGATCTATGTCTCAGTTGTCTTTTGCTCCCTGGCCGCGCTGCTGGTAATTGACGGCTGCGCTCCCAGTAATCCCCATGAAACCAGTGGTTTCCCGATCCCTTTCGCCCTCCAGCGCGCCTGCATTTCGGGCAAGGTTACCGATGCCGTGACCGGTCGGGGAATTGACGGAGTGGCCCTGCGGACCGAACCCAAAGTTGCCGGGGCGCAGATCCTGACCAACCGCGACGGCTTCTTCTACGCCGAGCTGGGAGGAGGCAGCTACCGGATCAGTTTTTCCAAAGCGGGTTATCGGACCGCCGAAACCTCCTTGAGCCTGAAAACCGGAGAGGTCGCCGGACGGGAGATCGCCCTTCCCCCCCTGGCGCCGGTCATCGTCGATGCCGGAGGATCGTTCACCGGCATTACGCCGGGTGCGACCGTCGACCTCAAGGCCACCCTGACCATCCGCGACGGTTCGCGGTTGCAGGAGATCCGCTGGAGGGTGGTCGACCGGGAAGGAGGCGTCAGCGCCAAGCTCGACCGGACCAGCGGCAGCAGCGTCAAACTGACTCTTCCCGCCGAAGCCGAGTTCCGGCGGGCACTGCTCTACGGGTTGCGACGGGACGGCAGACTCCTTGACCGGTGGATGCCGATGGGACTCTCCCCTTTCGACCTGAAGGAGGCCGGTCGGATGACCCTGACCGTGAGCGCAAAGACCGACTCGGGGACCTACACCGACAACGTGGACGTCATCGCCGACCTCCACGCCTTCGCCGCGGTCAACCCGGGGCTGGCCAATGTCGCTGTCGGAGAACCGGTGTTCCTGCAGGGGGAAACGCAGCCGGCCTATGAGTGGACCCTGATCCCTCCCGCCGGATCGCGATCTGTCCTGCGCTTTGCAAACACCGCGAATCCATCTTTCACCCCCGACCTGGCAGGAACTTACAGCGTTCGCGAAGGAAATTCCGAAAGAGTCCTGATCCAGGCCGGGACCTGGAGCGGCGCCCTGGTGACCAGCGATACTGTGAACCGCCGCCAGTGGGTCGGGGTAAACGGCTGTCTGTGTCATTACAATGATCAGAAATTTCTCGACTGGAGCTCTTCCGGGCATGCCGAAATCTTCAAACAGTGCGCCGACACGATCTTCCGCTACGAGGAGCGCTGTTTCACCTGCCATACGGTCGGTTTCGGCGGACAGGCGACCAGCAACGGGATCTCAACGGTACCGGGTTACGCCGAATACCTGAAAGATCCGGTCTATTGGGATCTCGACAAAACGCCACCGATCGGGCGCCCACGACCGGGGAACGACAATACCCTGCTGCAGGATTACCCGGAAGTGGCCAGACGGACCAACGTCCAGTGTGAGAACTGCCATGGCCCCAACAACAACCCCGTCCATCAAACCCTGAAAAAAACCGGAGCGCCGGAGCGGATTTCCCTCTCTCCCCAGGTCTGTGAAACCTGCCATGACCAGTCGATCGAGCCGAGTTACCAACAATGGAATGAAACCGGCCATGGTAATTATCCCCTGGCTATTCGCACCTCGGCCGTTGAAAACCGCGGCACCTCCGCCGGGGATTGCGGACGCTGCCATTCCGGACAGGGATTTCTCGCCTGGCTCGCCCGAGGTGATCGATTTGTCCGGCTGACCGTCCCGGACGGAAGTACCGGCTCAGCCGATCCGGTGGTTCCGGGACTCACCGCCGGGAAAGTTCAGCCGGTCACCTGCGCCGTCTGTCACGATCCCCACAACCCAGGGAGCACCTTCCGCTCCCAAACGGAAAAAGTTCCGATGCGCCGGGTCGATGCCGCCCGCATGCACCCACGGGAAATACGGGGCGAAACGACGGGGCGGAGCGCGCTCTGTATCACCTGCCACAGCACCCTGACCGGAGCCTATAACGATGTCGATTACCCGCGAATCATGGTCGACACGGCTCCGCACACCTCGCAGGCCGACGTGTTGTTCGGGGAAAACGCATATTTCGTCAAGACCGGAATCCAGAAAAGTCACGCCGGAATCGAGGACAGTTGTATCTGGTGTCACGCGAAACCGGTCCCGAAAGCTTCCGACCAGGGATATCCGCGCGGTGGGGCCAGTCACAGCTTCAGGACGGAATCGGACCTGTGCGCCCGTTGCCACCAAGACCTTCCGGGTGATGAACTAATGGCCGCCATGGCAAGGGACATCGATCGGCTCAAACAGAAGATCGAAGTTCAACTGCTGCGGGCAATCGCTGTTAAAGGTTCGGAAAATCTGAAACTGGTTGAAGCAGAAGAGGCCATGGCCGTAGAGCTTGACGGGGAAAAGGCCTCCCCCCGCGTCCGGTTCCGGGACCTGGCGCTACGGGGTGGCCCCCTGCTCGAAACCGACCGGGGGCAGATACTGGTCAAGGCGGCCTGGAATTATTTTCTGCTGCAGAATGACAACAGCCAAGGTGCTCATAACCCCCGGTTCGTTGCCGGGGTGGTGGCGGCGACACTTGATGAACTTGACAAGTTGGAACAATGAGCCGAGAGGAAACCGGGACAGGCGCCGTTTGCGCCTGTCCCGGCTAATTTAGTCGTTCATTTGAACAACGCCAGATATTCTCCGTACCCTTCCTTTTCCAGATCCGCCTTGGGAATGAACCGCAGCGCCGCAGAATTCATGCAGTAGCGTAGACCGGTCGGGGCGGGACCATCGTTGAATACATGCCCCAGGTGGGAATCAGCGTGCTTGCTGCGCACTTCGGTGCGGACCGAAAAGAAGCTGCGATCCTCTTTCTTGACGATGTTGTCCGGCTCCAGCGGCTTGGTGAAGCTCGGCCAGCCGGTTCCCGATTCGTACTTGTCGGTGGAACTGAACAGCGGTTCACCGGACACGATATCGACATAAATGCCGGCCGCATGATTGTCCCAGTAGGCATTATTGAACGGCCGCTCTGTGCCTTCGTTCTGGGTCACATCGTACTGCAGCGGGGTCAGCCGTTTGCGCAGTTCCGCATCACTGGGAATCACATAGCTGCGTTTTTCCGTCATGGTCTGCTCCATCTTCTTGTCGTCCGATTTCATCATCTTATCGTCATTTTTCATCCCCATCTCGTCGGACTTCGGTTTCATGTCATCCTGCTTCATCGTCTGAGACACCCGCGGTTTCAGATCCGGATATTCCTTTTCGATGGCAGAAAACTTCAGCTCATCCTTGCCCCAGGAATCCTCGATGAACCGATCACGTCCCGAACCGGAGCGGTACCAATGATAACGGAGCGGGTTGCTACTGTAATAATTCTGATGGTAATCCTCGGCCGGATAGAAGGGGCCGAGCGGCCGAATTTCAGTGACGATCGGTTTGTCGAAGTGCCCTGAAGCGGCAAGCTTCTGTTTCGACGCTTCGGCGATCCGCTGCTGCTCGTCGTTGGCGTAGAAGATCACGCTGCGATACTGGGGGCCGCGATCGACGAACTGCCCGCCCGAATCGGTCGGATCGACATGCCGCCAGAACCACTCGACCAGCTGGCCGTAACTGACCTTGGCCGGATCGTAAATCACCTTGACCGATTCCACGTGCCCGGTGGCGTGGGAGGAAACCTGTTCATAGGTCGGGTTGACCTCCTTGCCGCCGGTGTAGCCGGAAATGGCCTCGGTTACGCCGGGAACCTTTTCGAAATCGGATTCGGTGCACCAGAAGCAGCCACCGGCGAAGACGGCGGTTCTGGTGGCCGTCGCCATCTCGTCGGTTTTACTCATCGCCTTATCCGTGTCCATCTTTTCGTCCGTACTCATGCTCTGAACCTGTAAATAGCCGACCAGGACCAGCGAGAGAGTTAGGAATGCAAGTATCAGGGCTTTCATGCTGTCCTCCATTCTTCAGGAGCCGGTCGTTGCGGACCGGGTTGGTGTTGTTTCGATGGTGGAAGCATACCGCAACGACATAATGACAGTTTAAAGCTCCTTTAAAGATCAGGTAAAGATAGACGGGATACCGGGCAGGAAGGGCTTATTTGATAAATATATGGAATTCCGCCCCCTTGACCTCTGTTTAAACCGTGGTCTGAATGAACTGTCCAAGTTCGAGCAGTTTTTCGAGATCGGCGGAGCGGGCCAGGTACCCGAAATCGCCGATGGCGTCACTGAAGACTGAATGGATCGGCGCATGGTGCACGATCAGGTGGCCGTAGGTGAGCATGATCTCCGTGTGATCGTGGGCATAGTCTTTTCCCAATTTGCGGCCGATGTAGGCGCAATGGTAAGGACGCCGGTAGTCGGCAGAAAACCGATTGTGCAGCAAGATATTCGCCCATTCCCGGTACAGGTCGATATCGTTGGCGAAGTTGAACATGTCCATGCTCAATCCCCCGGGCGGGCGCATGTTGACCTCGATGGCGACGATCCGGTCGTCAGGAACGGTGCGAAAGAATTCGATGTGAAAGAACTTCTCGCGGATGTCGAAGGCGCCGACCGCCCGGCGCCCGGCATCTTCCAAATCGGGGGGGATCTCACGCTGGGAATAGTAAAACAGGTCGCGATCCTCATTCACCGTTTCCATGATCCCCTGGCTGAAAACATGGGAAGCGCAGAACACGATCCGGCCGTCGCGATCCGTCAGGCCGTCGAAGGAATGAATCACCCCCTGGATGAATTCCTCCATGATGATGTCTGGCTGTTTTTGCGCAAAGATCCGCTGTAACTCCTGCTGATCGTCGATCCGGTAGGTACTGGCCGCTCCGACTCCGCGATCAGGCTTCACCACCACGGGGAAACCGACTTCATCGACAAAGCTGCGCGCCTCCTGCAAACTGGCAACCTTCCGCCCTCGGGCCACAGCGATCCCCGCCCGCTGAAACCCCTGCTTCATCCTGGATTTGAGGGTAACATCGGCAATGCGATCGGGCTTGACCCCGTCGATATTGAAATCCAGGCGCAGCCGCGCTTCGGTTTCCAGCCAATACTCGTTATGCGATTCAACCCGATCGAGCTTGCCGTACTGATGGGTGAAATAACCGCAGGCGCGGATCAGATGATCGTAATTGGCCATGTCAGTGCGATAGTAACCGGTCAGCGCCTCCCGCAGTTCCGGCGGCAAATCCCTCCAGGAGGTATCGGCGATGCCCAGAACGTTGGCGCCGAGCTGACGCAGCTGAACGCAAAACAGGTAGTAGTTGGGGGGGAAGTGTGGCGACAGAAAAACGATATTCATAATTATAGGCCTCAAGGTTCAGCGAACGTTCCGGCAGCAATTTATCATCCCACAATTTGAACACACCTCTTCATCATTGCAATGCGGATCTTCACTTATTGGGTTGCCAGCATCCGTTCACGCCTTTGTCTAAAAAATTTCAGGATCCCTTTCTGACACAGGTGGCAATGAATAAATCTGGTTATCCACTTTGCTCCAGCTCATGCCTGAGCAAAGCAAAAGCTCGCAGGGTTTCACAGGAATTAAGGGGATGGAGGGAATATATCATCGCCAAAGAATCAGAATCTGATCCCATTGATCCCTTATATCCTTGTTAAATTTCTTTAGGCTTTTGATCTTGTTTCCATTTAATCGAAGTGAATAACCAGATTAATAAAAAACACTTCCAATTCTGACGAGTCGGAAGGTAGGAACAACAATGCCCCGGCTACAGAGCCGGGGCATTAATATGGTAGCCAATATTTAAAAAGCTTTGACCAGTAAATTTCATCCAGCCACAAGTTTTGCAATGATCGGCCAGGCGACCAGCACCGCCGTGCAGAGCAGGGTTCCGCCGAGGCAGACCGCCATGAGCCCCAACCAGAGGTTGGCCAAAGGGTTGGAAGCGGCTTGTTCAGCATGTTGTTCGACGACTTCGGCGTTTTCAAGAGTTCTTGCGATTGCAGTTGCCATGATCATTCTCCTTTTATGCAAGTCAGAAAGTTAATTCCGGTTTGGGTCTTTTCAGCCGGCCACAATTTTCGCGATGATCGGCCAGGCGACAAGCACCGCAGTGCAGAGCAGAGTTCCGCCGAGGCAGACCGCCATGAGCCCCAACCAGAGGTTGGCCAACGGGTTGGAAGCAGCTTGTTCTTCGATCTGGACGTTTTCGATTGAGGTAGTGATTGCCGTTGCCATGATGTCCTCCTTATGGGTGTGGGCGCCTGGGCTGCCCTTTTACATTGAGTGGGGAACTTTCTTGTTCCCGGTTCTTGCCTTCTCTATGTTCCAAGCTTTGTGCCAAAAGTAAGATAAATAATTATATATCGATGTTCCCTTTATTTTCAGCTAGTTAGACATCTGTGGATATAGAGCGCAAAAATCCGCTGAAGAGAGTCTTTTGTTGCACATGCAACGTCAGCCCTCGACGAACGGTTTTATTTATATGGAATATTTTCCCATAACAGTCGGACGTCGCACCGCCATCAAACGGCCCAATGCGCATTTTCAGGCCGCTGCCCGGGAAAATATTCGTTATCAGGTTGTGCGGTTCAAAACCGCGTTATTCTCATATTGCATTCCCTTGTTGCATCCAGCGTTGCGCAATATGTGCAACATCGGGTGTTTTTTCCCATTGTCATTCGCCGTAAAACCAGCTGCTGCAATAACGGTTAAAGGGCTGAATTTGCAGTCCCCGGCGACATTTAACCCCAGTTTTCTCTTTCCAGAACTAACGGGCCGAATCCAGTTTCACCTAAGAAACAGGGCAGCAGAACGGTCAATCTCAAGGCAAGCATTTCGCCCGGCGGAAATACGCATAATATCAGCCTGGACCAAGGCGCAATCAGTCCCGGGCGCATAGACCGTCTTTTGTCCTGGGTCCGAAAGGCTCGCCAACCGTTTAATATCCACGGGATAAAATTACCCGTAAATTATAATTGCAACGAATACGCCGATATTTGTTTTTTACCTGACGATACTGAAATTTATAGGTTTTCCACGACGGATGGTGAACTCTTTTCCAGGCAGGATCTCAAAGGCTCAAAAAAGAAAGGGCCGCACAGGCGGCCCCGGGTGACGAGGGAGTCGTCAGGGAGTCATTTCAACGTACAGAACGGCTGTACATCTGCCGGGCGGAGAACCGGCTCCATCACATTCGAATTCCATTCAACTGTTGCCAGGAAAGTTTCTTTTTCCAATTCCGGGCACAAACGATCACTTCTCCCCGCCAGCGGGGAGAATGACCGGAATAAACCATCAAACTGGGGTGCCGCTCAGTCAACCCGCCGCCGCAGGAAGGTCGGGATATCGAACTGTTCGTCGTCATTGAACAGATCACGGGTGCGGCTCGGCATCTCGCGCGGTTTCGGTTTGGCCGACAAGACGATTTCCTGCTGTTGATTACGGATATAGGTCGGCACGTCGCGATCGATCTTGCCGCTCATCTGGGACAGGGCACGAGCCCGGTCGTTGATGATATCGGTCACCTTGCGCTTGTTGCTGTCAAAGGTCTCGCCAAAGCCGGTGGCGATGGCGGTGATCTTGATCTTTTCGCCGAGACTTTCGTCGATCACCAGGCCAACAATGATGTTGGCGTCCTCGTGCACCTTCTCATGGATGATGGTCGAAGCCTCCTCGAACTCTTCCATGGTCATGCTCGATGAACCGGAGATGTTGACCAGCACTCCCATGGCGCCGGAGATATCGACCTCTTCCAGCAAGGGGCTGCTGATCGCATTGTGGGCGGCTTCGGCGGCGCGCCGCTCCCCTTCGGCGATGCCGATCCCCATCATCGCCATGCCGCGGTTGCTCATCACCGTGCGAACGTCGGCAAAGTCGACGTTGATCAGACCTTCGGTGGTGATCAGGTCGGAAATCCCCTGCACCGCCTGGCGCAGAACGTCATCGGCCGGCTTGAATGCATCGAGAATGCTCATGTGCTTGCCGGCCAGCCCGAGAAGCCGGTCGTTCGGCACCACCACCAGCGAATCGACCACTTCGCGCAGTTCGGCGATCCCCTGCTCGGCGCGTTGCATCCGCTGCTTTCCTTCGCGGCTGAATGGCTTGGTCACCACACCGACTGTCAGCGCCCCGACTTCCTTGGCCGCCTTGGCGATCACTGGCGCGGCGCCGGTTCCGGTCCCACCGCCCATCCCGGCGGCAACAAAGATCATGTCCGAACCTTCGAAAAATTCGACCAGCCGCTGATGATCCTCCTCGGCGGCCTGCCGACCGATATCCGGGTCCGCGCCGGCGCCGAGACCCTTGGTCAGGGTACCGCCGAGCTGAACCTTCATTGCCGCTTCGCTGCGCCGTAATGCCTGGGCATCAGTGTTGGCGGCGATAAACTCCACCCCTTCGACCTTGCTGCGGATCATGGTATTGACGGCATTGCCGCCGCCACCACCGACGCCGATCACCTTGATCTTGGCGGTTTGATCCAGAGCATCCTCAAACTGAAACATGACTCCCTCGTATTCAGGCATAGTGCCCTCCCTGGTTGTTGTGTCATCGGTCTCTCCGCGATTCCGACAACTGGTTCAATGCTGTTTTAAGGCGTTCCGCGCGATTATCCTGATCCTTAACAATAGATAGTTATATTTAATTCTAAATATCCTATCATTATTTATACTCTTTATCAACTAATTATTATATAATTATGTTTAGAAAAACTCCCCGAACCAGTCCTTCATCCGCCTGACAACCCGCTCAAAAACGTTGGCTTCGCCGATCCGGAAGTTCTGGGTCTGAGTATTGCGGCTGCCGTACTTCACCAGACCGACCCCGGTGGCGTAGATCGGCGAATGGACCACATCCGACAAGCCACCGATATCAGTGGGATTTCCGCGACGAACCGGCAGGTTGAAAACCTGTTCGGCCAGTTCCGGCGTCCCCGGCAGAATCGAGCTGCCGCCGGTCAGGACGATCCCCGAGGCGATCAACTCCTCGTAGCCGCTCTTGATAATTTCCCGGTTGACCAGGGAAAAAATTTCCTCGACCCGCGGCTCCAGGATTTCCGCCAGCAGTTGCCGCGATAGAATCCGCGGTTCGCGCCCGCCGACCGAAGGCACTTCGATGGTTTCATCCTTGCCGACCATCGAGGTCAGACAGCAGCCGTAGGCCTGTTTGATCTTCTCCGCCTCCCCCATCGGCGTGCGCAGGCCGACCGCGATGTCATTGGTCAGGTGATCCCCGCCGATCGCAAGAACCGAGGTGTGCTTGATCGCCCCTTCAGAGAAGATCGCGATATCCGAGGTGCCGCCGCCGATATCAACCAGCGCGACCCCGAGCTCCTTTTCGTCGGCCGAAAGTACCGCTTCACTCGATGCCAGTTGCTCAAGGACGATATCCGCGACATCGACCCCGGCCCGGTTGCAGCTCTTGACGATGTTCTGGGCGCTGGCCACCGCGCCGGTAACGATATGCACTTTCGCCTCCAGCCGCACTCCGCTCATGCCGAGCGGTTCGCGGATGCCGTCCTGATCGTCGATGATGAATTCCTGCGGCAGGATGTGCAGTACTTCGCGGTCCATCGGAATGGCGATCGCCTTGGCGGCATCGATGACCCGCTGCAGATCGTCCGGGGTGACCTCGCGATTCTTGATTGCGATCACTCCCTGCGAGTTGAGGCCCTTGATATGGCCGCCGGCGATCCCGGCAAAGACCGACTTGATTTCACAGCCGGCCATCAGTTCCGCTTCGCGGATCGCCTTCTGGATCGCGTCGACGGTGCTTTCGATGTTGATGACCACCCCTTTGCGCAGCCCCTTCGATGGGCTGGTGCCGATGCCGACCACTTCCAGCCCTTCGCTGGTCATATTGCCGACAATGCAACAAATTTTTGTGGTCCCGATGTCGAGTCCAACAATCAGATTTTCTTTTCGGTTATTCATGATACCCCCTTGGGATCAGCCTCTGGCCGCCTTGGCGGTCCGTTCAATTCTGACGATAACTTTTTCGTCAACATTCAGGTCGATATAGTCGAGCATCGGCAGGCGCGGTTGCAGTTGCGCATAGATCCGCTCAAGCCGATCGAGTTTATTTTTATAATTTCCGCGCCCCAGTTTGATCTTGACCCCGGCGTCGAGAGTAAACAGAGACAGCCCCCCCCCCGGCCCCCGGCTGATCTCGGAGAGCTGGTTGAGACCGAACTTCTCGCGCTGCTGCAAATCCTCCAGCAGTGCGACGATCCGTTTCAGTTCCTTGCCGGTCCGCGGGTCCTGTTCTTCCACTTTCCGATAATCGAAACCGGTAATGACCGGGTAATCGAGATTGTCCTCCGCCTCCAGTACCTTGAAAACTTCTCCATGGCGATCAAGATAATAGAGATAACCGAGGTTGATGATCGCCACCGCCTCACGTTCCTCGATATTGATTTCGATCTGCCGCGGGAAGATCCGCTGGACCCGTGCTTCGCGGACCCAGGCATTTTCGGCAATCTTGCGCCCGATCAGACCGAGATCGAGTTCGAAAGTATTCAGACCGGGGCGGATATCCGAAAGGGCGATGATCTGCTCCCGGCTCAGATGATGGCCGCCTCTGGCGGTGATCCGCTCGATGCGGAAGATATCGGATGCCAGCAACAGCTGAACCATCAGGACAACGCCGACCACCAGTAAGATCACGCTGAACGACAGCACGCTGATCCGCAGCAGCCGATGCAGCAGTTTGCGCAGCCTCAATGGCTGCTGCTTCTGCTTGCGCCGATTCTGTCGAACCTTGGCGGTTTTTTTATTCTGCTGTCGTTTCAAGTCACGCATCACTGACCTTTTATTTATCCAGATCCGCATCGAGCAGGATCTGCTCGACCAGCTGGGCAAAATCGATCCCGGCCTCCGCTGCCGCTTTCGGCAGCAGGCTGGTCTCGGTCATACCGGGAATTGTATTGACTTCGATACAGTAGAATTCACGCTCGCGGAGCATGAAATCGACTCGTGCCGCTCCACGGCAGCCGAGTGCCCGGCAAGCAGCGACTGCAGCCTGTTGCACCCGTTGGTAACTGACGGCATCGATCGGTGCCGGCAGCAGGTATTCCGTCTCTCCGGCAGTGTATTTGGCGTGATAATCATAGAATCCTCCCTTGGGCACAATCTGAATGATCGGCAGAGCCTGTCCGTTGAGAACCGAGACGGTCAGCTCAGAACCGTCAATAAAATCCTCCACCAGCACCGTGCCGTCGAGAGCCGCCGCGGTATCGATACCGTGGCGTAGCGCTTCCTGGCTGCGGGCGATGGTGATTCCGATCGTCGAACCTTCACGGGACGGCTTGACCACCAGCGGCAGATGCCGGCAGCGGGCCAGCAGATCGTCGCTCGAATCGCCCGGCCGCATGAAGTCGAATCCCGGCGTCGGCAGTTCGTGGTAAAGCAGCAGTTGCTTGGTGACCACCTTGTCGATGGCCATGCTCGAAGCCAGCACGCCGCTGCCGGTATAAGGGATCTGCAGCATCTCCAGCAGCCCCTGAACCCGGCCGTCCTCGCCGAAGCGGCCGTGCAGAGTGATAAACGCAACCTCCACTTCCGCCTCCCGCAGCTGCGCCGGCAGGTCGGTTCCGACATCAACGGCCACCGCCTGATAGCCGAGCTGCTGCAACGCCGCCAGCGCAGCCTTCCCGGTCCGCAACGAGATCTCCCGTTCAGCCGATATGCCTCCGAGCAGCACACCGATCTTTTTCTTCAATAATTCTTGACGGTTGAAAGGACTCATGAACCGGACAGCCTTTCACGCAATTGAGTTCCGAGCAATTCACAAACCTGATTGACATTGCCCGCTCCCAAGGTCACCACCATGTCGCCCGGCCCGACGATCCCCGCCAGCAGCTCGCTCACCTCCTCCAGGGTTCGTCGATAGTAGGTTTCCTTGTGCCCGTGCTCAATGATCCCGGTTGCCAGGGCCTCGCCGGTGGCCCCTTCGATCGGCTCCTCTCCGGCGGGGTAAACTTCGGTAACCACCAGCAGATCCGCCTGGTAGAAGGCGGTCAGAAACTCGTTGAACAAGGCATGGGTCCGGGTGTAGCGATGCGGCTGGAAAACCGCTACGATCCGCTTTTTCCAGCCCGACTTGGCGGCGGCCAGGGTCGCTTTGATCTCGGCCGGATGATGGCCGTAATCGTCGATCAGCATCACCCCGCCGACTTCGTCACGTAATTGGAAACGGCGCTGCAGGCCGCCGAAATTCCGGAATCCGCCGATGATGGTCTGAAACGGGATTTCCAGCTCCAGCGCCACGGCGATCACCGCCAGGGCGTTCAGCACGTTGTGCCGTCCCGGCATGCGGAAGGAAACCCGTCCCAGCTCCTTTCCCTTGTAGTGCGCGGTAAAACTTGTGCGTCCCTGGCGCTGCCGGACCTCGCTGGCATAAAAATCAGCCTGGCTGCTGAACCCGTAGGTCAGGTAGCGCTTCTTCACCTCGGGCAGAATCGCCTGGATGTTCGGATCGTCCAGGCAGAGCACGGCACGCCCGTAGAACGGCACCTTGTTGATAAAATCGATAAAGATCTGCTTGATTTCATCGAGGCCGGAGTAGAAATCGAGATGATCGGCATCGATATTGGTCACCACGGCGATGGTCGGCGACAGGTGCATGAAGGAGCCGTCCGATTCGTCCGCTTCGGCGACCAGGAACTTGCCGCGGCCGAGTTTGGCATTGCTGCCGAAGGCGTCCAGCTTGCCGCCAATCACCGCGGTGGGATCGACCCCGGCATGATGCAGCACCAGCGACATCATGCTGGTGGTGGTGGTTTTGCCGTGGGTGCCGGCGATGGCGATGCCGTATTTCATGCGCATCAGTTCGGCGAGCATTTCGGCGCGTGGAATCACCGCCACATGCTGGCGGTGCGCTTCGACCACCTCCGGGTTGGTGGGCTTGACCGCGGTCGAGGTGACAACCACGTCACTCCCCGCGATATTTTCCGGCCGATGCCCCACGGTAATTTCTCCGCCCAGTGTCGCCAGCCGGCGGGTGGTATCGCTCTCCTTCAGATCGGAGCCGGATACCCGGTAGCCCTGGTTCAGCAACAGTTCGGCGATCCCGCTCATGCCGATTCCACCGATTCCGACAAAATGAATTTTTTTGATCCGTCCGTACATGTCAATCCTTCGGATTGAGGTTCAAGGCCCGAGGTTCGAGGTTTTAACCTCATGCCTAGTGCCTCGTGCCTAATGCCTGGTGCCTTCAATTATCTTCCGGCATTCGTCTAAAATCTTTTCCGCGGCACCCGGCCGACCGAGAGAACGAGCCTGTTTCGCCATCTGGGCCAGTTTCTCCGGGGCGTCCAGTAATTCCCTGATTATCTCCGCCAGTCCGGCCGCACTCATCTCGCTCTGCGGCAACAGCCGTGCTGCGCCGGCATCAGCCAGCGCCCGGGCGTTGGCGGTCTGATGATCCCCGGTCGCGAAGGGGAAAGGGATCAGGATCGCCGGCCGGCCGCAGGCGGTCAGTTCCGCCAGGGTGGTCGCTCCGGCCCGGCAGATCACCAGTCTGGCCTCGCCGTAGGCCCCGGCCATATTATCGATAAACGGCACCACCTGTTGCGGGTCGAACCCGGCGGCGTGGTACGCCTCTCGCACCTGCTCGAAATCCTCTTCCCCGGTTTGATGCAGAATGACCGGCGGGGATGGCCAGGCGTTGAACAGCGGCAGTATTTCCATCACCACTTGATTGATCGCCCGCGCCCCGCGACTGCCGCCGAAGATCAGCAATTTGCCGTTTTCGGACAGCTCGGGGGCGATCTGCTCCATTCCGGCACGCAGCGGATTGCCGGTCACCAGGATTTTGCGCTGGTCGAATCCGGTGCTGCTGTTTGGAAAGGACAGGCAGATCAATTGGGCTCCCCTGGCCAGCAGGCGATTGCTCAGACCGGGAACGGCATTCTGCTCGTGGATCAGATAGGGAATCCGCAGCAGTCTGGCCATCAGCAGCACCGGCACCGTGGAATACCCGCCGACTCCGATCACCAGGTCCGGCGCGAACCGGCGCAGAATCTTTCTCGCCTGTCCCAGGCTTTTCAGCAGTTTCGGCAGCAGTTCCAGCTTGCCGCGCCAGCCGCGGCCGACAACGCCGGCCATATCGACAGTCGCCAGCGGCAGCTCCAGTTTCGGCAGCAGCCTTGCTTCCAGCCCCTTCGCTGTGCCGACGAACTGCACCGCCGCCTGCGGTTCCTGAGCGAGCAGCCGTTGCGCCAGCGCCACGGCCGGAAACAGATGACCGCCGGTTCCGCCACCGGCCAGCAGCAGCCTCATGACCGCCCCCCCTGCAGCGAGGAAATATTCAGCAGGATCCCCACCGCCACCAGGCAGACCACCAGGCTGGTGCCGCCGTAGGAGATAAACGGCAGCGCCAGCCCCTTGGTCGGCAACAGACCCATGCAGACCGCGAGGTTGACGAAGGCTTCGAAGCCGAGCAGGAGACTCAGGCCGAAGGCCAGGTTGCGGCCGAACGGCTCCTGGCACTGCAGGGCGATGCGAATGCCGCGCAATACCAGCAGCAGAAACAGCGCAGCGACCAGCAGTACCCCGACCAGCCCGAGTTCCTCGCCGATCACCGAGAAGATGAAGTCGGTATGCGCTTCCGGCAGGTAGAACAGTTTCTGTTCGCCGATCCCCAGCCCCTGGCCAAAAATGCCTCCTTTGCCGAAAGCCACCAGACTCTGGATGATCTGGAAGCCGGTATCGAACGGATCGTTCCAGGGATCGAGGAAGGCCAGTATCCTCCGGCGTCGATAATCGACACTCATGACCAGGAAATAGAGCACCGGCAATGACATCAGCAGGGTGGGCAAAATATAGACCCAGCGCACCCCGGCGACGATCAGCATCGCCAGCGCGACCCCGGCAATGATCATGGCGCTCCCCAGGTCCGGTTGCTTGAGCAGCAGCAGCAACAGCACGCCGAGCACGATCAGGTAAGGCAGATAGCCTTTGGTCAGCGAGCGGACTTTTTCCTTCTTGCGGGTCAGGGAGTGGGCCAGGTAGAGCACCAGTCCGAGTTTGACCAGTTCCGCCGGTTGCAGGGTCAGTCCCGGAATCCGCAGCCAGCGCAATGCCCCCCCGACCCGCATGCCCAACCCGGGGATAAAGACCAGCGCCAGCAGCGCCAGCCCGCCGAGCAGCGTCAGGACCGCCAGCTTGCGCCAGTTCTGGTAGTTGAAATAGGTCGCTCCGGCCATCAGCACAAATCCGACCAGGGCAAACAACAGCTGCCGCTTCAGAAAGTAGAAGCTGTCGTGGTAACGTTCCGCGGCCATGATCGCCGAAGCGGAATAAACCATGACCAGACCGATACAGGTCAGACAGACCGCCAGCAACAGCAACGTGGTATCGATGTCGCGGCGCAGGGTCATGAGTCCTCCCCCGCATCCGGCAGCCGCTGCACCAGCTGGACAAACTGATGGCCGCGCTCCTGGTAATTTTGAAACATGTCGAAACTGGAACAGGCCGGCGACAACAGCACCGTCCCGCCAGGCGCGGTGACCTTGTGTGCCTGCTCAACTGCAGAAGCGAGGGTCGCGGCGAAGCGGATCTGACAGGCGCCGGACAACTCAGTCGCCATCCGTTTGGCCGCTTCGCCGATCAGGATCAGGCTCTCGACCTTCTCTTCCAGCAACGGCCGGAGCGGCGCATAGTCTCCCCCTTTGTCCTTGCCACCGGCGATCAGGGTCACCGGCGATGACAGACCGGCCAGACTCTTCAGCACGCTGCCGACGTTGGTCCCCTTGGAATCGTTGTACCAGTCAACGCCGTTCAGCCGGCGGACCAGATTCATCCGGTGCTCCAGCCCGGTGAACGCACAGACCGCGCTCCAGGCCAGATCGGCGGGACAGCCCTGCAGCAGGGCCGGAATCATTGACGCCATGGCGTTTTCCAGATTGTGCTCGCCGGCCAGCTGCAACCGTTCCAGCGGCAGACTGACCTGAGCGCCGTTCCAGTTCCAGAGTAACCGCCCTTCCTGGCGGAGCATCCCCTTGACCGCCTGACCTTTGGCCGAAAACCAGACCTTGGTTGCCTTGATCTCCCGGGCCAGCTGACAGATCTCGGCATCATCGGCATTGAGGATCGCGTAGTCGCTGGCGTCCATGTTGCGGAACAGCTGCAGCTTGGCCCGATAGTAGGTATCCAGGTCCGGATAACGGTCGAGATGGTCCGAACTGAGATTGAGCAGCAGTCCGAAACGCGGATGGAAACGCTCGATCGTCTCCAGCTGGAAGGATGACAGTTCCACGGCCAGCACGTCATAATCCTGCCCGCAGGCTTCCACCAGCGGCGTGCCGAGATTGCCGCCGACAAATGCCTTCTTCCCCCAGGCGCGCATGATCTCACCGATCAGGCTGGTGGTCGTCGACTTGCCGTTGGTCCCGGTGATACCGATGATCGGCGCCTCGATCTCCCGCGCAGCCAGCTCGACTTCGCCGAGCAGTGGGATATTGCAGGACGCAGCATACTGCAAGGGTTCACAGTCGAGCGGCACACCGGGGCTGACCGCCACCAGATCGGCCTGTTCGAACAGGTCCAGATCGTGGCCACCGAAATCGAGCCGGATCGGCATTTTCCGCAGTTCTTCGATACCACTGATCCGCTCCGCGTCGCGCTGGTCGGACAATGCGACGGTTGCGCCGCGCTGAAGCAGAAAACGGACCAGGGCCTGACCGCTGAGGCCTGCTCCGATCACCACCACCCGCTTTTCAGAAAAGTTTTGTTTCATCTCAATTTCAGGGTCGACAGGCCGATCAGGGCCAGAATGATGCTGATAATCCAGAAACGCACAATAATCTTCGGTTCCGGCCATCCTTTCAGCTCAAAATGATGATGAACCGGCGCCATTCGAAACACCCGCTTCCCCCAGAGGCGGAAGGAAGCCACCTGGACGATCACCGACAGCGCTTCGACGACGAAGATCCCGCCGACCAGCACCAGGACGAATTCATTCTTGGTGATCACCGCGATCACCCCCAGCGCGCCGCCGAGCGACAGACTGCCGACATCCCCCATGAACACCTGGGCCGGATAGCTGTTGAACCACAGGAATCCGAGCCCGGCGCCGACCATCGCCCCGCAGAGGATCGCCAGCTCGCCGGCTCCTTGCACGCCGCTGATCTGAAGGTAGGCGGACAGCTTGGCGTTGCCGGCCACGTAGGCGAGCAGCAGGAAAGTGCCGGCGGCGATGATCATCGGTCCGATCGCCAGGCCGTCGAGGCCGTCGGTCAGGTTGACCGCATTGCTCGCCCCGACCATCACCAGCATGGCGAAGGGGATGTAAAAAATTCCGAGATCGGGCTGCAAGTTCTTGAAAAACGGCAGACTCAACCGCGTGTCGAAGCCGCTGCTGTTGTAGAGCAGAACCGCCGCCACCAGGGCGATCAGCAGCTGCCAGAACATCTTCTGCCGGGCGGAGATGCCGTCGCTGTTCTTCTTCACGACTTTCAGATAATCATCGACAAACCCGATCGCACCGTATCCGGCGGTCACCAGCAGGCACACCCAGATATACAGGTTGCTCAGATCGGCCCAGAGCAGGGTCGGCAGCATGATCGCCAGCAAGATCAGCGAGCCGCCCATGGTCGGAGTCCCTTCCTTGATGAAATGGGACTCGGGACCGACCTTGCGGATCGCCTGTCCGATCTGCATTTTCTGCAGGGTCTCGATCAGCCAGGGACCGAGGATAAATGAGATCAGCAGGGCGGTAATCGTCGCATAGATGGTCCGGAAGGTGATATAGCGAAAAACGTACAACACCGAATACTCGGTATGCAGCGGGTAGAGAAGGTGATAAAGCACCGGTCAACCCCCTTGCTGCCCGTTCGGCAGCTCTTCGCTGGCTGCCCGCAGGGCATCGGCCAGCCGATCCAGTTTGACGCCGCGGGACCCCTTGACCAGAATCCGGTCACCGGAACGTTGTTTCTCATGCAGATATTCCGCGGCCTGTTCCGCATCGGCAACGACCACCAGCTTTTCCACCGGCATGCCGGCGGCGGCGGCGCCCCGACAGACATCCTTGGCGAAATCTCCAACCGCGATCAGCAAATCCGCAACCTCGGCGGCCCGGCCCCCGACCTGCTGGTGCAATTGCGCGGCCTCTTCCCCCAGTTCCAGCATGTCGCCGAGCACGGCAACCCGCCGCCCCTGCCCCTTGAGTCCGGCCAGGGCATCAAGGGCGGCCGTCACCGACAGCGGATTGGAGTTGTAGCTGTCATCCAGCAATATCCCGCCGCAGGGGAGCGGGAAAAAATTCATCCGCCCCTGGATTGGAACGAAGTTCTTCAGCCCGGCGACGACTTTGTCCAGCGGCACGTCCAACACCAGCGCGGCCGCAGCCGCAGCCAGGGCGTTGAAAACATTATGCTGCCCGGGGGTTTGGAGTCTGACCGTCGCCCGCTGCTGCTGATACAACAGGTCGAAACTGACCGAATTGGTCGCGGTGCGGACCACTCCGGCCCGCACCTGGGCTTCTGCGGACTTTCCATAGGCGAACTTGGCCACTCCGTTGGCCACCGGCAGACTGGCCACCCGCTTATCATCCAGATTGATGATTGCAGTCCCGCCGTGCAGCCCGGCAAACAGCTCCCCCTTGGCACGCGATACGCCATCCAGGCCATGCAGGGTTTCGAGATGGGCCGGGCCGATGTTGGTGATGACGCCGACGGTCGGCGCCGCGATCTCGGTTAACCGCTCAATTTCACCCAGTGCGCTGCTGCCCATTTCCAGGACCGCCCACTGATGCTCGGGCTTGAGGCGGAACAGGGTCAACGGCAGGCCGATCAGGTTGTTGAAATTGCCGGCGGTCTTCAGTCCGGGGCCGACCAGTTCCAGAATCGAAGCCAGCATTTCCTTGGTGGTCGTTTTGCCGACGGATCCGGTTACGGCGACCAACGGCCCTTTCAGCTGCAGCCGCCAGGCCGCGGCCAGATCACCCAGCGCACGCAGAGTATTGGCGACCCGCACCACCGGCACGCTCAACCCTTCGATGACCTCTTCACTCAGACAGGCGGCGGCGCCGTTTTTCACTGCCTGACCGAGATAATCATGGCCGTCGAAATGCTCGCCGCGCAACGGAATGAACAGTGCGCCAGGGGTCATATTACGGCTGTCGGTCGAAATCCCGCTCAACGGACAGTTCCTCTTCTTCCCGGAAATCTCTCCGGCGGTTATCCGTGCCACCCGTTCCAGATCAAACATCCGCTTGTTCTCCAGTCTGCGCACCGTCACGCTGAGGATTCAAAGCCCGAAAAACTTCTTCACGATCGTCGAAATGGATTTTGGTGGTTCCAAGAATCTGATAATCTTCGTGCCCTTTCCCCGCGACCAGCAGCAGATCCCCGGGTTGAGCCAGCTTGCACGCCAACTCGATTGCCGCGCGCCGCTCCGGCACCACGATAAAACCCCGCGCGGATTCCGCCTGGCGATTCGACGACATCTCGACCGCGCCGGCCGCCAGCGCCCCGGCGCGGATCTGCTCCAGAATCCGCAACGGATCTTCAGTCCGCGGGTTATCCGAGGTGAAGACCACCAGATCCGAGTAGCGGACCGCCACCGCGGCCATGATCGGACGTTTTCCGGGATCGCGATCCCCGCCGCAACCGACCAGCGTAAGCAGGCGTCGATGTTTTAGTTTTTGCAGGGTTTTCAGCACCTGTTCCAGGGCGTCGCCGGTATGCGCGTAGTCGACCAAAGCCAGCACGTCCCGACGATTTTCAATCCGCTGCAGCCGTCCCGGCACCTGGGGGGCCTGGGCGATCCCGATTTCAATCGCATTGTTGTCGATTCCCAGTAATTGCGCGGCATCAACGGTGGCCAGCAGGTTGCTGATATTGAACTGGCCGATCAGCGGGCTGTTGATCCTTACGCTCCCCCCGGGGGTGGCAAATTCTCCCATGATCCCGTCACGGCCGGTTTCGATCTTCAGCGGACGAACGGTTGCCGAGTTGGAAGTCCCGAAAGCGACCGCCTCGAGCCCTTCAACGAGAAGCTTCCGCCCGTAGCTGTCATCCAGGTTGATCGCCGCCTTGCCCTGCCGGAGCAGTTCTACGAACAGGCGCCGTTTACTGGCAAAATAGTTATCCAGGTTTTGATGGTAATCGAGATGATCCTGGGTCAGATTGGTGAACACCGCGACGTCGAATTCGATCCCGTCGACCCGGTGCTGCTCAAGCGCATGGGAGGAGACTTCCATGATGAAAGCGTCCGCTCCCCGGCTCCGGAATTCCCCCATCATCCGCATCAGATCAAGCGATTCCGGAGTGGTATGGGTCGATTCAAGATGCTGGTCGCCGAACCGGTATTCAACGGTCCCGAACACCGCCGGCTGATAACCGGCCTGACGCAACACCGATTCAAGCAGATAGGTAATGGTCGTCTTGCCGTTGGTCCCGGTCACGCCGATGACCGGCACTCCTTTGGTCGGCTCGCCGAAAAAGCGCGCGGCCAGCAACGCCATCGCCCGGCGCACGTTGGCCACCTGGATAAAACAGACCTGCTCCGCAAACTGCGGCGGTAGTTCCCTGGCGACCACGACCCCGGCGCCGGCCGCCACGGCCTGGGGAATGAACCTGAAACCGTCGACCTTGACCCCCGGCAAAGCAAAGAAGATGTTGTCCGGCGCCACCTGCCGCGAATCGCAGACCAGGCCGCTGATAGTCCGCTCGGTGGAGCCGACAATCTTTTTAACGGTCAGTGCCTGCAACAGATCGTTTAACTGCATCAATTCCCTTTCGATCAGGTCCCGAGACGGACCCAGGCCTGCTTGCCGTACCTGATCGGTTTGCCCGGCGCCGGTGACTGCTCCACCACCTGGCCGCTGCCGGACAGTTTCAGATTCAGTTTCTGGCGCTGCATCACCTGCATCACCTGACGATAACTCTGGCCGCGAAAGTCGGGCATCACCAGTCCTTCAGCCGGCGGCGTATCCGGAAGCAGCGGCGCCAGGTCCGGCAGTGGTTCGGATTCGACCGGCACTGCTGCGATCTCGGTCGGCGAGCCTTTCGGCAGAATATTCAGATGACTGAGCGACTGACCGGCGATCTTGGCAAAAACCGGCGCCGCAACCAGTCCACCGTAGGCCTTCCCTTCCGGTTCATCAACGGTGACCGAAATCACCAGCGCCGGGTTATCCGCCGGGACAAAACCGATAAAGGAAGAAACCCGCTTGTCCGGCGAATAACCACCGGTGACCGGATCGACCTTCTGGGCGGTGCCGGTCTTTCCCGCCACAATGTAGCCCGGCAGGGCCGCCTTGGTGCCGGTACCGCCGCTCTCGGTGACGGCAACCATCATTTCCCGAACTTTTCTGGCGGTCTGCTCGGAGATCACCCGCCGTCTGACCTGCGGCAGCCGCTGCTGGACGACCCGTCCGTCGGCATCGGTGATCTTCTCGACAATAAAAGGTTCCATCAACAACCCGCCGTTGGCGATCGCCGCAAGCGCCGAGGTCAGTTGAATCGTCGTGACACTCAGCCCCTGGCCGAAAGATATCGCCGCCAGATCGATTTCGAACCAGCGGGACGGTGGCCGGACCAGGCCGGAAACTTCACCCGGCAGATCGAGACCGGTCGGTTCGCCGAAGCCGAAATCCCGGATGTAGGAGTAATAACGCTCCCGCTCAAGCGCTTTGCCGAGCTTGGCAAAACCGATGTTGCTGCTGAACTTGAGCATCTCTCTCAAAGTCAGCTTACCAAATCGGGCGTGGTCCCGGATAATCTTGCCCCCCACTTCATAGCGACCGTTTTCACAATCGGTCTTCTGATTGGGACGAACAAGCCCTTCTTCCAGGATTCCGGCGAGCAGAAACGGCTTGAAGATCGAACCGGGCTCGAAGGTATCGCAAACCGCCCGGTTGCGACGCTGGGCCGCGCGATACTTGCCGGGCTGATTCGGGTCGTAATCGGGCTGGCTGGCCAGCGCCAGAACCCGACCGCTGGCGGGCTCCATGATCACTACGGTTCCGCCGATCGCGTGGGCCTCCTTGACCACACGAGCCAGCTCTTTATCGGCCACATACTGCAGCGACCGGTCCAGAGTCAGATGCAAATCCAGTCCGGGCATTCCGCCCTGCACCTGCTGTCCGGCCGTAGCCAATCCCCGCCCGCGCGCATCCCGCTGCGACTGCAGACGACCCGGTTCACCCTGCAACTGCTGATCATATTCCAGTTCGATCCCTTCCAACCCTCTGGGATCCAGGCCGGTGAAACCGACGACATGCGCAGCGACACTCGATTTCGGATAATAGCGTTTCGGTTCGGTGACGAACTGCAGACCGGCAATCCCCAGCTGACGAATCTTTTTGAACACATCCGGATCGAGTTTGCGCTTGATCCAGACAAAATGCTTTTTCTCCGAGAGCAGTTGTTCAAGATCCTTGGTCGGCATCTCCAGCAGTTTGGACAGTTTTTTGGCAACCTCCCGAGGCTGCTTGATCCTAGCCGGATCAGCGTAAAGCGACTCGGCATCCAGGCTGACCGCCAGGGGCTCACCGTTGCGGTCGAAAATAGTGCCGCGTTGCGGAGCCAGCATAATGACCTGCTGGCGTTGTTGGTCCGCCCGTTCCTGCAATTCCGGAGCCTGGACAATCTGGAGATAACAGGCCCGCGCGGCAATGATCAGGAACACCAGAATGAACAAGGCGCCGAACAGCCGGATGCGGATCTGAATGCCTCGCTCCGATACCGTCATTTCAATCGACCCTGATAATCTGCCCGGGAGCCGGCGGACGCATCCCCAGCTGACGGACTGCCAGGTTCTCAATCCGTTTATTGCGCGACAAATAGGCCGTTTCCAGTTCCAGCTGTTTGATTTTTTGCTGGCTGCTGCGGATCTGTTTTTCCAGGCTGGAAATGCTGTACTCCAGGTTGATGGCGTGGATACGAGACCAGACAAAGAGCAGAGAGAGCAGCGAAACCAGCAGGATTGCAACGAAAATCGGGGCAAGGCGTGGCCGGTGGAGGGAAAATCCATTGATCTTGACAAAAGACCGTTGCAGAGTTTCTGACATGGGCACCTCCCTGATTTATTTCAGTCGCGATCGATCGGTGTTGATCAGCAACGCTCAACCGCCCTGAGTACGGCGCTGCGCGAACGGACATTGACTTCAAGTTCCGCAGCCGTCGGCTTCACCCCCTTGCGGGTCAGGAGCCTGACCTCTGGCTGCTTGTCGCATTGGCAGACCGGCAGGCGCGGCGGGCAGATGCAGCCTTTGGCGCGCTCGCGAAACAGTTGTTTGACGATCCGGTCCTCGAGGGAGTGAAAGCTGATGACCACCAGCCTGCCCCCCGGTTTCAGCAGATCGATGCCGTCATCAACGCCGTTTCGCACCTGTTCAAGTTCATCATTGACATAGATCCGCAGCGCTTGAAAAACCCGCGTTGCCGGATGAATCCGCCCCGGCCGGTTACCTCCGGGAACCGCCTGCCGGACCAACTGGGCCAGTTCGACGGTGCGGGTGATCGGCGTTTCGCTACGCCGGGCAACAATCTTTCTGGCAATCCTTCTGGAGAACCGTTCTTCCCCGAAGGTGAAAAAAATCCTCGCCAGCTCTTCCTCTTCGGCGCCGTTCACCACATCGGCGGCGGTCTGTCCGGTCTGAGGATTCATGCGCATGTCAAGCGGTGCATCATGCCGAAAGGAAAAACCCCGCTCCGGGGTGTCGAGCTGATGGGAAGAAACCCCGAGGTCAAGCAGCATTCCATCCAGCAGGTCGATCCCAAGCTGTTGCAATACCTGACCCGCCTGATCGAAAGTCGCCTGCTGCAGGCTGACTTGATCCCCGTAGGGAGCCAGCACCGCCGCGGCTTTCTGCAGCGCCGCCGGATCCCGGTCCAGGCCGATCAGGCGGCAGCCGGGAGCCGCATCGAGAATCAGCTTGGCATGTCCTCCCCCGCCGATGGTTCCGTCGAGGTAAATGCCGTCAGCTTGAGGCTGGAGCCGGTGCAGCACCTCTTCGGGCATCACTGACAGATGCTCAAAAGCAGCTGCAGTCATTGCTCAGAAACCCAGATCCGCCTGCCCCTGGGCATCATTATCCAGCAGCCTTTCGGAATCGCCGGTGATCTGAACATGAGCCTGCTGACTCCAGATCTCGATCTTCTCAAACATACCGATCACCACCACGTCTTTGTCGAGGCCGGCATGATTGCGCAGTGACTGGGGAATCTGGATGCGCCCTTGAGCGTTAAAACCGCACTCTTTGGCCGGCGCAATCCGGTTGCGCAGATAGGCTTCGCGGTTCGGCCCCGGAGTCATATCCAGAACCTTGGCGCAGATTTCATTCCAGCGCTTGGGAGGATAGGCAACCAAGCCCCCCTTGAAACGGGTGACGACCAGGCTCTCGGCGCTGTAAACATCGCGCAGTTCATCCCGAAACGAGGCCGGGATACTGATCCGCCCTTTCAGGTCGATACTGACGTTATATTCACCCGAGAACCGCATATTGACACCCATTGACACTGTTTGACACTAGATTGATGAAAATATAGCGGCAGGTCCATCCCCTGTCAAGGAGAAATGCTTGTTTTCTCGGCTGTTAATCGATATGGAATTTACTGCGCTGAGGTGGGTTGACTTTTCATTAAACAGCAGCCTGAATGCCAGTCTTTTGGAATGCGGCAAGCAGGATGAATACAGCACAACGCTGTAGAAAAAAGCGGGACGGCTTGAGGATATATATAAAAAAGGTGTTCCGTTTCCGGATCACCTTTGCGCGGTTCATAATCATAAGCTGTGCAATATCGTCAATCGCTGTTGTTTTCCAGGACCATTTCCACCTGTTCGATCCGCCGCTCTTCCATGGTCCGCACCCGGAACAGGATTCCTCCCGCTTCACAGGATTCCCCCTCCGTGGGAATTTTCCCCATGACCTGTAGCAGGTAGCCGGCCAGGGTGGTGGCGTGCTCTTCGGGCAGTTCCAGTTTGAAATGCCGGTTAACCGCCCGCAGCGAAACCGCCCCGTCGACCAGGTAGCGTCCCGGGCTGAGCATCCGAAAATCAACCTCCTCGATATCATATTCATCGTGGATCTCGCCGACGATTTCCTCGACCACATCCTCCAGGGTCACAATCCCCTCGACCCCGCCGTATTCGTCGACCACGATCGCCATGTGTTCGTGCATCTGACGGAAGCTCTGCAGCAGTACCGCCACCCGCTTCGATTCAGGGACGAAATGGGGTTTGCGGCAGATATCCAGCAGCGAGAATTTTTCGGTATGGCCGATAAAATCAAGGACCGCCTTGGAATGAACCACGCCGACGATGTTATCGAGACTGTCACGATAGATCGGAAAACGGGAGTGCCGCGCCTTGCGGACGATTTCCAGCACAACCTCGAAACTGGCGGTGACGTCGAGACCGACCATCTCGGTGCGCGGAATCATCACGTCGCGGACCCGGGTTTCCGACAGGTCGAAAATGCCGTGCAGCATCCGCCGCTGCTCGGCGGCAACCACTCCCGATTCTTCGCCGACTTCGATGATCGCGCGGATTTCATCCTCCGAAACCGACAATCCTTCGATATCCTTGCTGCGAAAGAAACCGGTCATCAACCGTGACACGGCGGCCACCAACCAGACGATCGGAGAAAACATCCAGAGGATCAACAGGATCGGTCGCAGGACGGAAAAAGAAGTTTTTTCTGGATATTGCGCCGCGTAGGTCTTCGGGCAGACCTCGGAGAAAATCAGCAGAATCGGGGTCAGAATCAGCACCGTCAGCAACTCCCCCTGGTCGCCGAAATAACTGACGAACAGTCCGGTGGCAACCACCGAGGCGGCGATATTGACCAGGTTGTTGCCGACCAGGATACCGCTCAGCAGCCGGTCGGGGTTATCCAGCAGCCGACCCAGTTGGTCGGCCCCCGGCCGCCCTTTCTGTTGCAGAAAGCGCACCCGTAATTTGTCGATAGACATCAGTGCCGTTTCGGAACCGGAAAAAAAACCTGAACAGGCCAGCAATACCAGCAGGCCCAGCAAACGCCATATCGTTTCGTCGGACATCGAATCTCCAAGTCGGAATTAAATCTTGAATCAGTGAGTTTCCTGACGGTCAATAGCACAAGTCATTGAATTGCCTGAGCGTCCCAAAAATCACCGCTGAACCTAAGGGTGCAGCTCAGATTTTTGCAGCACCTATGCAATCCAAGCATTTGCACTCCTATCCCGCCCGGAACCCACTGCAAACAAGTTAAATACCGGCTCTGTCCGATAGAGCCGGAGTGGCATAAAATCAAGTATAGCGGAAACCGCGCGCTCGTGCGGCAGTCTAGCGTAAACCGCAAAAAAGGGGAAGCGCTAGTCGTTGCACCAAGTTACCTGTCATGCTATAAGCCGATGACGGACTCCTGGCAACAAAAAAGGACGCATAGGATGGATAAATCCCCGCCGCAGGAAAGCGAACAGGTTCGCCGCGAGCATCGCGAGCTGAGTCGCCGGATTCATCATCACAACTATCTCTACCATGCGCTGGACCAGCCGCAGATCTCCGACAGTGAATACGATCGCCTGATGCAACAGCTGCTGGCGATCGAGGCGCTGCATCCCGAGCTGGTAACCCCCGACTCGCCGTCCCAGCGGGTTGGCAGCGCGCCACTCGAACGGTTCCGGCCGGCCACCCACGCCAGCCCGATGCTGTCGCTGGAAAACGCTTTCGGCGCCGACGACCTGCGCGAATTCGACCAGCGTATCAAGCGCTTTCTCGCCCGCAGCGAGGAGATCGAGTATATCTGCGAACCGAAGTTGGACGGGGTCGCAGTGGCCCTGACCTACGAGGAGGGGATGCTGGTGCGTGGCGCCACCCGTGGCGACGGCAATACCGGCGAAGAGATCACCCAGAACCTGCGCACCATCAAGGCGATCCCCCTGCAACTGCGGAACCAGTTCCCGCTTCAACTGGAGGTGCGCGGCGAGGTCTACATGGAGCTGGCCGCCTTCCGCCAGTTGAACGAGCAGCGCCGTGACGAGGGGGAGACCACCTACGCCAACCCGCGCAATCTCACCGCCGGCAGTTTGCGCCAGCTGGATGCGAAATTGACCGCCGAGCGCCCGCTGACGATCAGCTGCTACGGCATCGGCGACATTGAGGGGGAGGAACCGCCAAGCCATTTCCGGTTGCTTGAGCAGCTGCGCGACTGGGGGCTCAGGGTCAACCTGGAGACGGTCCGGGTGGTGCGGGACATCGAAGAAGTGATCGAACGCTACCGGGAGCTGCTTGCCCAGCGCGATCAGCTCCCCTATGAAATCGACGGCATGGTGGTCAAGGTCAACAACCGTACGCTTCAGCTGGAGTTGGGGGAAAAGAGCCGCACCCCCCGCTGGGCCATCGCCTGCAAATTCCCGCCGCGCCAGGAACAGACTGTACTCGAATCGGTCCGCTTCCAGGTTGGCCGCACCGGCGCAATTACCCCGGTCGCCAACCTGCGCCCGGTCAATCTCAGCGGCGTCACCGTCTCCAGCGCCAGCCTGCACAACTGGGATGAAATCGACCGGCTCGGCATCCGCATCGGCGATACGGTTGTTGTCGAACGAGCGGGCGACGTGATTCCGGATATCGTCCAGGTCGTAACGGAAAAACGAACCGGCGCCGAGCAACCGATTCCCGAGCCGACGGAATGCCCGGCCTGCGGCTCGGCCGTCGCCAGGGAAACCGGGGAAGTGGTTCCCCGCTGTCAGGGGCTGAGCTGCCCGGCCCGGCTCAAGGAAGGACTGAAGCATTATTGTTCGCGGGGAGCGATGGACATCGAAGGGCTCGGCGACCGGCTGATCGACCAGCTGCTGCGGCTCGAAATGGTGAAGAATATTACCGACCTGTACCGCCTGAACCGCGAGGACCTGTTCCAGTTCGAACGGATGGGGGAAAAACTGGCGGACAACCTGCTGAGCGCCATCGAGGCAAGCAAACAGCGCCCCTTCGACCGGTTCCTTTTTGCCCTCGGCATCCGCCACGTCGGCAGTCACCTGGCCAAGGTCCTCAGCCGCCGCTTCGGCTCGCTCGACGCCCTGGCCGCCGCCGACCCGGAACAGCTGCTGGCCATCCACGAGGTCGGTCCCCAGATCGCCGCCAGCGTCACCCGCTTCTTCGCCGACCCGCACAATCTGGAGATCCTGAACCAGCTCAAGGAACTGGGGGTCACCCCCCTTGCCACGGAGCAGTCTCGGGGTGATAAACTGCAGGGAAAGGTGTTTGTCTTCACCGGCAGCCTGGAACGCTTCAGCCGCAAGGAGGGGGAAACCCTGGTCGAGGCCCAGGGGGGACGGGCCAGCGGCTCGGTCAGCAAAAAGACCGATTATGTCGTCGCCGGTCCCGGCGCGGGGAGCAAGCTGGCCAGGGCCGAACAGCTGGGGATCACCGTCCTCGACGAAGAGCAGTTCCTGGAACTGATCAAAGCGGAGGATTGAGATGACGCAGATCAGAGCGGAAGTCCGGATCACCGGACGGGTCCAGGGGGTCTGGTTCCGCCAGAGCACCAAACAGACGGCGGAAAAGTACGGCGTGCGCGGCTGGGTCTGCAACCGGCCGGACGGCTCGGTGGCGGCAGTCATTGAAGGTGAGCGGCAGAACGTTCAGGCGGTGATCGACTGGTGCAAATACGGCCCGGAGCTGGCGCGGGTTGATGATCTGCAGGTGGAATGGAGCAACCCGACCGGCGAGTTCAGCGGATTCCGGGTGCGCTGACCCCACTGAATGCCGCCCGGAGAATCAGTGCTTGCGCCCCCGGCCGTGCCAGGGCTGGTTCCCCCGG
>Ga0210086_1000016_pt1 | contig 127952 bp, 119 predicted proteins | sample China_Galinas_PW_3_FD_184867 | JGI IMG/M metagenome (GOLD analysis project Ga0210086, IMG submission 184867) | Wetland microbial communities from San Francisco Bay, California, USA, that impact long-term carbon sequestration - China_Galinas_PWB_D2... | ecosystem: Environmental > Aquatic >...
CACTACGTCGCAGACCTCCTGTCTGTTCCTGCGTCGGCTCCCCTCCGCTCACTGTCGCGGCCATCCGGGCCGCTTTTCTGACATTCAGTCAGCGCTCGCTCCGCTTCGAATCCGGCTGAACGAAAAAAGACCTGAGCAGACACTAAGCTGTTCAGATCTTTTCAATTTTTTCTGGCGCGCCCGAGAGGATTCGAACCTCTGACCTCTGCCTCCGGAGGGCAGCGCTCTATCCAGCTGAGCTACGGGCGCATAAGGCTGTACTATATACTCCATTAATAAAGACATTGCAACTGTAAATATCCAGTATTGTGGAGCGAAAACTTGCTGCCGAGAGACACTATATTATTGAAATGACGTACTTTTCTATATGCTACAGGTTTTTCTGTCGTTTCCTCTACCGACCTTTCCAGAGAATTTCTGCCCCAGAAAAGGATTCTCCCAAAGAGCAAACCACGACATTTCAAACTGACCACAACAACCAATATCATCCAGGTCACCGCCCTCGCGATCATCCCGTTCTTGCCAGGAACAATCTGACAGATTTACAGAGACCAATGAATATTATCTATTTAAATGGCTAGGATTTTTGTTAACCTTCTGCTAATCTTTACGCCATACAAATATTTACGGGAGGTTGCACATGAAACGTGTTCTGATCGTGGACGACAGCATTGCTGTGGCGCGACAGCTGGAAAAAATAATCTCCAGCGCTGAAGAATTCGAGGTCGTCGGTCAGGCTCGTAATGGCGCCGAAGCGATCAAACTCTGCAAGCAACTTACGCCGGACATTGTCTGCATGGATATGAACATGCCGGTAATGGATGGGATGACGGCACTGCGCCAGCTGATGCAAATCATGCCTGAGGTGCTGGTGGTGATGGTGACCTCGCTTGGGGGTGTCGGCGACAAGTACTCTGAATCACTGAGGCTTGGCGCCAAAGATGTCATCTCGAAACCGTTTGAGAAAGAGAGTGTTCTGGAACAGCTCCGGAAACTTGGATAAGGAGGAGGTAGATCATGGCAGTCAAGTTTTTTGGGCAGTTTCTGATTGAAAAGGGGGCCGTCACCCGCTCGGCGCTATTGCAGGCGATCGACCTGCAAGAGCGCACCAATCTCAAGTTCGGTGAAATGGTGATCGAAATGGGGCTGATATCCACTGCTGAGGTCGCCATGGTTCATCAGGCTCAGCGCAGTGAAGATCTGCACTTCGGGGACATGGCCGTTAAAATGGGATTTCTTTCCGAGGACCAGGTTCAGCAGGTTCTGACTCGGCAGCGCAACAATCACCTCTATATCGGTGAAGCGCTGATCCAGGTTGGCGCGATTTCGAGGGACAAACTGGATCAGTACCTGGAAGATTTTAAACAGGACCAGCAGGACTATATTGCGGAAAAAATTGAAATCCCGACCGGGGTTTCTCACCAGCCGATCTGGGAGATGGTCGCCGATCTGACCTACAAGATGCTGACCCGGGTGGCCAACCTCTCCTTCCGCGCCGGCCCCTGCACCTTGATCGACAAGATTCCCGGCCGACCGATTATTGCCGAAATGAGATTTTCCGGTTCGGTCAGCGCCAGTTACCTGCTGGCGGTCTCGGAAAACGCTCGCAAACTTATTGCGAAAGCAATCCTCGATGAGGAATCGGTCGACAATGAGCCGACCGAAGTTCTGGATGACTCGGTCATGGAATTCGTCAACATCGTCTGCGGAAACATTGCTGCCAAGGCGGCGCAGCTCGGCCACACCATCGACATTGCCCCACCGGAAATGCGTCAGGACTGCGCGGATGGGATTGCCGTACCGGCCGATCACACCGGTCTGATGTTCCCGATCTACCTGTCAGGCGGCGAGATTATAGAATTGACGATTTTCATCTCTCGCGATTAGGACAGACGTTCAAACCGGTCGTCCTCTATCGCTGTATCAGCGTCGGGGCGACGATCGACTGGCAATGCGGCAGCAGACGGCCTGGCGGGCTCAAACCAGGCCGCGGTTTTCGACGCAGCTATCGGCCCGTGCAGCCGCCGCCGGCAACGCAACATGAATGGAGTTTCGTTAGCAGAAAAAACGGCAGCTGTCGGTCGGCCGCGGTTTTTTGTCGATCAACTCTCAAACGACGTCCAGCCAGTCGCAATCGGAACGTAGCGGCCGCGACCGACGCAACAGATAAGCCAGGTAGGTCGGACAGCGGTCATGTTCGTCCGAGTTGCACAGCTGAAGTCGCGCAGCAGCAACAGGTGATTCGTTTTTCTCTGCCCGACAGCTCTGTTTTTCACGATTATAGAATGGGCAGGGCAGGTCTTCCGGCAACAGCTCTGCCCGATCTTCCCAGCGCGGATGCGCTTTACGATCCTTGGTCGTTATAAACAGCGCGCTTTCCATAACCGTTTGCTCCTCTGGGTCTGCATCCTTGCGGATAATTACTTCTTCATCTCTTGTCATTCGGTGCAAAACCTAGCGTGATTTCGTTAGTAACAGGTGAGGAGCTGATGAGTTTTCTGTTCTTCTGGCAGAGAGCATCTAAAAACCTCCCGCGCGTCTCGACGGTCAATCTGCCAGCCCTTACATCTCTCTAAGTTGACAGGCTATTAGAGCCTGTTATTCTTTTGAAAAATGCCTTTTTAATGATAGCCGTCCCCAGCGAATACCTTCACATTGGATAGAGCATGAAAAAACTTCTCTTTCGGCTCCTGCTGCTCGGCATATTCGGTTCAATGCTGGCGGGTTTGGCCTTGCTATACATCCTGCCGCTGGACACTCTTGATCCATCACCCGAGCAGCCGCTTCCTTTCAGCCACAAACTCCATGCCGGCGACTATCAGATCGACTGCCGTTTCTGTCATCGCCATGTCGAGGCCGGTCCGGTCGCAGGAATTCCGGATCTGGCCCTCTGCCGCGCTTGTCACCAGCACATTGCCACCGACCGCCCGGCGATCAAACAGCTCGCGGAATACTGGGAACGCGGGGAACCGATTCCCTGGGTACGGATTCACCAGTTGCCCGACCATGTTTATTTTCCGCATATGATGCATATCCGGGCCGAGGTCGCTTGCAGCTATTGTCATGGCAAAGTCCGAAAAATGGAGCGATTGACGCGGGTTTCTTCACTGAAAATGGGTTGGTGTCTGAACTGTCACCGGGACCATCAGGCCAGTATCGACTGCTGGACCTGCCATATCTGAATGAAGGATAAGGCATGAAACGACGTAGTTTTCTGCAGCTCAGCGGGATGTCGCTGGCATTGAGCATGTTGGCCGGATGCCGGAAAGGGAATGAGAAACTGATCCCCTATCTGGTGCCGCCGGAAGATGGAGCGACCCCTGGCATCGCCACCTACTACGCCAGCGCCTGCCGCCAATGCCCGGCCGGTTGCGGCATTCTGGTGCGGGTTCACGAAGGACGAGCCAAAAAAGTGGAAGGAAATCCCCGCCACCCGGTTAATCAGGGGAAACTCTGCGCCCGTGGGCAGGCGATGCTTCAGGAGCTCTACCACCCGGACCGGATCAGGCAGCCGCTGAAACGGACCGGACCGCGCGGCAGCGGCCAGTTCGAGCCGATCAGCTGGGACGAGGGTTTGAAACAACTGGCCGAGGCGCTGGCCCCCTTTCAGCAAGCGGACCGTGACGGGCTGGCGTTGGTCAGTGCTCCGTTGCGTGGCTCACTGGCAACGCTGACCGGTGAATTTCTACAACATTTCCCGAAGGCGCGGCACCTCGCCTGGGAACCGCTGTATCCCGAATGGCTGCACCAGGGAATGTTCGGCAAGCTCGGCACCCCCGATTACGATTTCGAAAACACCCAGTACCTGCTCAGCTTCGGCGCCGATTTCCTTGAAAGTCACCTGTCGCCGGTGCGTTACGGACACGGTTTCGGCCACATGCGTCAGGCCCGGCCGACGGTGCGCGGCCGCTACACCTATATCGGCCCGCGTCTGTCGCTGACCGCCGCTTCGGCGGACCGCTGGCTGCCGGCCCGTCCCGGCACGGAATGGGCGCTGGCGCTGGGGATCGCCCGCCGGCTGCTGAAGGACCAGCGCGTTGATGCCGCCGCGGTCCAAGCGGCCGGTCTGTCACTGTCTGCCATAGGCGAATTGGTTGCCGGTTTTGATGAGCAGCGGGTGGCGGAGATTACCGACGTCAGCCCGGCCGACATCCAGGCGGCGATTGACGAAGCGGTCAGCATCTCGCCGGCCCTGGCGCTGGTCGGCGAAATGACCGCCTGGCAGAGCAACGGTCCGGCAGCGGTTGCGGCGATTGAACTGCTCAATCTGCTCTTCGGCAACCTGAACCGCCCGGGAGGCCTCTACTTTATCCCGGAGACAGGAAACCAGCTGGCCAGCGGTTATGCCGAAGTGACCGGCCTGATCGAGCGGATGCATCGGGACCAACTGCAACTGATGCTGGTTTACGGCAGCAATCCGGTCTACAGTCTGCCCCCCGGCAGCGGTTTCACGCCGGCGCTCGCCAAGGTGCCACAAGTCATCAGTTTCTCCTCCTTCCTCGATGACACCAGCCGCCAGGCGGACCTGATTCTGCCCGATCACAGCAACCTGGAAAGCTGGGGGGATCTGATCCCGCCGGCCGGGACCCGTTCCGAGGTGATCGGCCTGATGCAGCCGGTGGTTAAGCCGCTCTACGATACCCGCGCCTTCCCCGATGTGCTGCTGGCGCTGGCCAAGGCGCTGGGCGGAGAACTGGCCCGGCAATTCCCGGAAAAATCCTACCTGCAATGGCTCGAACAGGATTTGAGCAAACGGATTCCGGCGTTGGCGACCGGCGACCGGCGGCAGAAAATGGACCGCCTGCTGCAGGAGGGAGGCTGGTTCGGTCCGGAGGTTGAGCCGGTTTTGCCGAAAAGCCTGGTGCTGCCACAATTGCCGCCGGCGGCGGAATTTTCCGGCGCGCCGCAGCAGTACCCGTTGCAGCTGCAGGTCTACCCGGCAATCAATTATTATGACGGGCGCAGCAGTCACCTCCCCTGGTTACAGCAGCTGCCCGATTCGATGACCACCGCCGTGTGGGGCTCTTGGCTGGAAATCAACCCGCAGACCGCCCGGGAGTTGGGGATCAACCAAGGGGATCTGATCGAAGTGACTTCGCCGGTGGGAAACATCCGGTTGCCGGCGGTACATTATCCCGGCCTGCGCCCCGAAGTGGTCGCCTGTCCGATCGGCCAGGGTCATCAGGGGCTGGGACGTTACGCTGATGGCCGGGGAGCCAATCCTTTGCAGTTGATCGCGACCGCGGAAAATCCGGGGCAGCAGCTGCCGGCCTGGGGGGGAACCCGGGTCCAGATCCGCCGGCTGGCGGATAATGGCGGCCTGGTGATGGCCGGCCACCCCGAAGGCAGCTATCATCGCGACCTGCTCGGGATCTAAAGGACGATGACGATGAGTAAAGAGACGAGCGATTTTCACTGGGGGATGGTCATCGACCTGGACCGCTGCACCGGCTGTGGCGCCTGCGTCACGGCCTGTCAGGCGGAAAACAATATCCCCATTATCAAACAGGACGGCATTGCCAAGGGGCGCAACCTGCACTGGCTGCGCATCGAACGCTACTGGGACGGCGAATTCCCCCATGTCCGCGCACGCTTTCTGCCGATGCTCTGCCAGCAGTGTGATGACGCGCCCTGCGAGCCGGTCTGCCCGGTTTACGCCAGCTATCACAACCCGGAAGGACTCAACGGCCAGGTTTACAACCGCTGCGTCGGCACCCGCTACTGCGCCAACAACTGCCCTTACGCGGTGCGGGTCTTCAACTTCTTCAATCCCGACTGGCCGAAGCCACTCGAACAGCAGCTCAGCCCCGATGTCACGGTCCGCAGCCGCGGGGTCATGGAGAAATGCTCCTTCTGTATCCAGCGGATTCGGCGGGCCAAGGAGGTTGTCAGGTTGGAAAATCGGGAACTGGCCGATGGCGAGATCGTGCCGGCCTGCGCCCAGACCTGCCCGCCACAGGCGATCGCCTTCGGCAATCTGAACGATCCCGACAGTCACGTCTCCAGGCTGGCCCGCAGCCCGCGCCGCTTCCGGCTGTTCGAAGATCTGGGCACCGAGCCTTCGGTTATCTATCTGAAAGGGGGAGGTCATGAACACCCGGGTTGATCACAACGATGCCGCCCGGATGAACCGGGCGATGCTTTCCTCGATGACCGCGCCGACCTGGCGCTGGTACCTGCTCGCCGCGGTTCTCGGTGGAGTGGTCGCGCTCGGGCTGTACGCCTTTACCGTACAGGTCACTACCGGCATGGGGGTCACCGGGATCAACCGCCCGGTGATGTGGGGGATCTATATCATCAGCTTCGTTTTCTGGGTCGGCCTGTCCCATTCCGGGACCATGGTCTCAGCGATCCTGCGTCTTTCCCAGGCCAGCTGGCGTCGGCCGATTCTGCGCGGCGCCGAGGCGATGACGGTCTTTTCCATCGCCGTCGCCGGCCTGTTTCCGTTGATCCACCTGGGACGCAACTGGATTTTCTACTACCTGCTCCCCTATCCCAATCAGCGCGGGCTCTGGCCCAACTTCCGTTCGCCGCTGCTGTTCGACATGGTGGCGATCAACACCTACATCATCGGCAGCAGCATCTTCCTCTACATCGGGATGCTCCCCGACCTGGCGGTGGTCCGGGATCGCAGCAGCGGCTGGAAGCGCCGGGTCTACGCCTTTCTGGCCATGGGCTGGCGCGGCAGCGCCGAGCAGTGGCGGGTTTTCTCCCGCGGCTCAACCCTGCTCGCCTGCCTGATTATCCCGGTGGCGGTCTCGGTGCATTCGATCGTCGCCTGGGATTTCGCCGTCACCCTGGTGCCGGGCTGGCACAGCACCATCTTCGCCCCCTATTTTGTCATCGGCGCCATCACCTCGGGGGTGGCGGCGGTGATCACCCTGATGATCGTTATCCGCAAGCTGTTCAAACTGGAAGAGTTCCTGCTGCCGATTCATTTCGATAATATGGCTAAACTGCTGCTGGCCGTCTGTCTGCTCTGGAGCTATTTCTATTTCGCCGAGGTCTTCACCACCTGGTATGCCCACAAACCGATCGAGTGGGAGATCTTCCGCTTTATGACCAGCCACTACGGGATCATCTTTCTGATCATGATGCTCGGCAACACTATCGTACCGATTATCAGCCTCTGCTTCCGCCGCGTCCGCCGCTCAATACCCGCACTACTGATCATTACCGTACTGGTCAATGTGGCGATGTTCATCGAGCGTTTCCTGATCGTGGTCCCCTCGCTGTCGCACAAAAATATCCCCTTCATCTGGGGGAGCTACACCCCGTCCTGGGTCGAGCTGTCGATCGGGATAGCCGCTTTTGCTCTGTTTTTCCTACTCTATACCCTGTTCGCCAAATTCTTCCCGATTCTGGCCGTCACCGATGTCCGGGAACAGGAAGAGGCCTTGATCGGCAGCCAGCAGCTGGGACGGACCCGGGTCGGAACTCTGGTCAACGAGGAGTGAATCGATGGAAATTCTGGGGATATACAAGACACTGGATTCGGCCGCGACCGCTGTTGACCAGCTGATTGCGGACGGTGTGGCCGAAGAACGGATCACCTCGCTCAGCTCAGTGCCTTATCCCGAAGGGGTGCTGATCCGCGAACGCCGCCGGCCGGCCTTCTATTTGTCGACCCTCGCCTTCGGGGCCTTTGGTGCATTGTCCGGCTTCGCCCTGGCCGCCGGCACCGCTTGGCTCTATCCGCTGCGCACCGGCGACAAACCGATCATCTCGATCTTCCCGGTGGGGTTGATCACCTACGAGCTGATGATGCTGTTCGCTATTATCGGCACCTTGATTGGCCTGTTCTGGACAATGGGGTTGCCGGAATTCAACCGCCGCGCCTACACCGACGAAATCGGCGACGGCGCCATCGGTATTCTGGTAATGACCGGAGATGACGAGGAACTGGTTCGTGCCAGGGAGAGCCTGCTCTCTTCCGGGGCCGAACGACTCTGTACCGAGGAGGAAGCTGGATGAAAAGATTCGGCTTGCTGATTATTTTCGGCTGTCTGGCACTGACCGCCGGCTGTGATGATATGCACCATCAACCTTCCGTAAAGCCTCAGGAAGCGCCGCGCCTCTCCTCCCCGGCGCAAGCGGTACCGATCACCGGAATCGAACGGCTGCAATTCGGCCAGAAACTGCAGAACCCCGTTGCCGCGACGCCGGAATCGCTCCAGCGCGGCGCCGCCTTGTATGCCATCAACTGCATACATTGCCACGGCAGTAAAGAGAGCCACCCAGGCAAGGTCGGCGGCCTGCTGAAACCGCCGCCGCCCAACCTTCGCGACGGTCATCTGCGCAGCCTCGATGATGCCACCCTCTATGAATTGTTTTCCCTCGGGTTTGGCCGCATGCCCGCCTTCAAGCAGCGTTTGACGACTGAAGATCGCTGGCATCTGGTCAATTATCTGCATTCCGACGAATAAACGTCAGGCATCAAACGTATAGAAAACCAATTGCCCCGCGTGCAGGTTTTTGCTGCAAAACAAAGGCCCGCTCAAATGAGCGGGCCTTTGTTTTGGGACGAGTTCAATTTTCCCCCAATTAGCGTTGCGCCTGTTCTTCCTGATGATAAGTTTTGCGCATCAGGAAGCAGATTATACTGGCCAGAAACAATAATCCGGCAACGATACCGCCCCATAATTTGCGCTGATTCAGTTCATCATGAATCACATCGATCTGCTTCCGGATTTCTGCGCCACGCTGCTGGAATGCGGCCGTTTCACTGCGGACTTTTTCGACATCCACACTATGGAAGAGCCTGTGAAAATCGTTGCGCAGGGCAAAGGTTGCCCCTTCCATCTTTTTCACCGCAATCCCCTGTTTTCCCAGAGCCCGCAGGTCCTTGTCCAGACCGGTCAGCATATGGTCGGTATCACCGATTGCGGCCTTGATCACTTTGGCGCGCTCGTACGAATGACAACGGGTACAACTTTTTTCATTGATCAGCTCGAGACTGGCCTTCTGCACCCGGTGATTCTGGTGGCACATGACGCACTGGGCACCGCCCTTGTCAAGCGCACGGCCATGGGCGCTGGCCAGGTAATCTTCTTTGACCCCGATATGGCAGCGGCCGCAAAATTCAGGGACCTCGGTATAGCTCGGTTTGCCGCGGAACCCCCGCTCCGGGCTCATCGCCATGGCAAAATCGGTGGGATCGCCACCGTGGCAGTTGTGGCAGGAGATGCCGTTTTTGGCGTGGATGCTTTGCCGCCACGCAGCCACGGGCGCGCCGAGACGCCCCTGTTGCGCCCCGTGACACTGGATACAGACGGTATCTTCAGCCAGGGCCGGAGTACTTGAAACCAAGAGACCGGTCAGCAGCAACAAACAACTCAGATATCTTGCAACTGTCATCATGAGTAATGCCCCCAGAAGGAAATGGCGACAAACAGCAAAATCCCCAGAATATAGCAGGTGACGAAAAGCGGGCGCCGGGCCGGCCGGCGTTCCTTGCCCCGGTCAAGAAAGGGGAGCAACAGCAGAAGGGTCATTACCAGCCCCTGGGCTGCCAGGCCGAGAAATTCGCTGGGGAATATTTTCAGAGTCTGATAGGCCCAGAGGAAATACCATTCCGGCTTGATATGCTCCGGAGTGGTGAAAGGATCGGCCGGGACAAATGCATCTGGCGGGATAAACAACCCGGGAGCAAAAAAGACCACCAGCACCAGGACCCCGATGAAGAAGCAGATGACCGCCAGGTCCTTGATCGCATAATTGGGGAAAAAGGGAATGCCGCCCGGATGTTCCTCATGATGGAAATGATCCTTCACTTCAGCCGGCCGGTAGCCGTCACCGAAAGGCGGCCGGGAAATACCGATCCTCCGGACACAGAACAGGTGAAATCCGATCAGCGCGGCCAACAAGGCCGGAAGAACCATTACGTGGAGGGCGAAAAAACGTCCCAGTGTCTCTTCGCCGACGATTGCTCCGCCACGCAGAAAACGGACAATCGCATCGCCGATTACCGGCACCGCTCCGGCCGCTTCGGTTGCGACGGTGGTCGCCCAGAAAGAGAGCTGACTCCAAGGGAGCAGGTAGCCGGTCAGGCAAAGGCCCAGCCCCAGGTTGAACAAAATGAAGCCGGAAACCCAGGTTAACTCCCGTGGCTTCTTGTAACTGCCCATAAACACCACGGACAGCATATGCAGTAGCAGGGTGATGATGATCAGATTCGAGCCTATGGCATGAATATAGCGAATCAACCAACCGTAGGGAATCTGATTCATGATTCGGTCGACACTGTTAAAAGCTTCGCTCGGATTGGGGATATAGTCGACCAGCAACAGGATGCCGGTAACAAACTGAATTGCGAACAGGGTCAGCAGCACAGCACCCAGGGTGTACCAGATATTGACATTCTGGGGCAGCAGATACTTGGTCAGGTTCTGTTCCAGAATGTCTTTAATCCCGAGTCGGACCTCGATAAAATTGTACAGTCGTTTAAACATAGCTGCTCCTATCCGACCTGGATCTCATCGTCCACCAGCGAAACCGGCAAGGTTTCCAGCGGTTTGGGTGGGGGACCGCCCAGAACCTTCCCTGCGGCAGAATAACGACCGCCGTGGCAGGGGCAGAGGAATTCATCTTTTTCTGGAACCCACTTAACGATACAACCGAGATGGGTACAGACCGCAGAGAGTGCAGAGAATTTACCTGGGTTCTCCTGCAGGGCCACGGCCGGCCGGCCACGATAGTTGAAAAAATATGCCCCGCCCAGAGGTATCTTGGCCCGGGGAATCTTGACTTCCTCCAGCTTTCCGGCCCCGGTGCGAGGAGACAGAAAACGCCAGATCGGCCAGGCAGCGGCGGCTGCAATCACCACACCGACTCCACCCAGCATGATCCCCAGAAAAGTTCTCCGTTCAGACGAATTCGCCTGCGTCTCAGCCATTACATGCTCCTTGAAAACGAAGATGTGAAATACTGCAGAAATTATTTTGCCAGGCGTGCCCTGACCGACAGCCTGATGTGCGGCAGTTTCTGATAATCGGTCGGAATTATAACATAACCGCTGATACGCGTCTGTTCAGGCTTGAGCTTCCCCCGTACCCGCAGTTCGACCTGCCCTCCCGGTGGCAGCTGCTGCGCGCTCAATTCGGCGGTCAAGTCATCATGAGTGGTCTGCGGGGGCTGCAGGTTCACCGTTGTCTGACTGTGGTTCGTGATGGTAATGGTCGATTCAAGTTCCTTCCCGGCGGGAACTGTCCCCCAGTTGACCTGTTCCGGACTGTACACCAACTCAGCCCGGACATTTCCCAACAGTCCGAAAATCACCTGCTGATGGCGCGGATCATTGGTTTCCAGGGAAATCGATTTATGGACCGCGCCGCGAAAGCGCGTGGAATCAAACTTGGCTTTCAACTCCCCGCTGTCACCCGGAGCGATCCGCCGGGTCGAAAGCAGTGCCGCCGTACAGCCACAGGAGGTATGTACATTGCCGAGCTCGAGAATTTCGTCTCCGGCATTGCGGAAACGATAGGTATACTCGACCTGATCGCCCTGGACCACTTCGCCGAAATCATGATTCAACTGTTCGACCACGACCCGAGGAGCGGCCAGCACCGGCGCAGCAACAAAGAGAGTCAGCAGCAACAAAATAGAAGAGCGAAACATCCTCTGATTCCTTTCCTACCAGGTCATCTATTCAACAGCTTCGAATCATAGCACAAAGCGGTTCTTAATACACCCCACTTATACAACTGATCAGATTGACAAAAATGCTTTCTACCTGCTATAGATTGCTGTCAATTCATACAATTAGGAGGGACACTGGACGTATGGCGGAAGCTACCCGTAAAATTCTTTTCTCACGTGAGAAGATCGCTGCAGAAGTCAGACGCCTCGGCCAGGAAATCAGTCGCGATTACGGTGATCAGGAGCTCATCCTGGTCGGCGTGCTGAAAGGCTCCTTCCTGTTTCTTGCCGATCTGGTTCGCGAAATCAGCTCACCGACGCTCGTTGACTTTGTCCGACTGGCCAGTTACGGCTCCGATACCCGAACTTCCGGAATCATCGAATTCCGCAAAGAGCTGGAGATGCCGATCCGCAATCGCGATGTCATCATCATTGAAGATATCATCGACAGCGGCTACACTCTGGAATGTCTCTACAACAAGCTGTTGCTGCAGGAGCCGCGTTCGCTGAAGATATGTACTCTCATCGACAAGCGCGGACGCCGTGAAGTTGAAATCGAAGCCGATTATGTTGGCATCAGTATGGACGATGGTTTTATTATCGGCTATGGTCTCGACCATGACGAGCGCCATCGAAATTTGCCGGATATTCATCTGATTGAAGGTGTTTGATTTTCCATTTGGAGTTTTATTGAAGGCTCCGACAGCGAGCCGTGGCAAAGGAGAATAACTGATGGTCATCGCCTGCCCTGAATGTTCGACCAAATTTCGGGTCAATCCGGAACGAATTCCTGAACAAGGTGTGAAAGTTCGCTGCGCCCGCTGTAAGCATATCTTCCCGGTGCAAAAACCGGTGGCGGACGCACAGGCCTCGGAGTCGATCGAACCGGCTATTTCTCCGGCCGTCCCCGAACCGGAAGAATCGGCCAATATCTCTCCTTCCACAGGCCAGAAAACCGAACAAGTTGAAGAACGCTTTTCACAGATTGAAGATGACCTATCAGCGCCGGCAGCTGAAGCCGATTTCAATTACGACCAGTTCCGCAATCTGGACCAGACGCCGCAGGAAGAAGAAACCTTCGGCTTCAGTTCAGATTCGAAAACAGATGACATTCCCGCTGGTCCAGATGAGCTTTCAAGAGATGATTTCACCTTCGGAACCGAACCGGATGAGCGGGCAGAGGCCTCAGCATCAACTCCGGAAGTGACGGAAACCGGGGAATCGACAAGTGCCGCCAGCGTCGCTACTGACGAAGAAATCGCCAAGGCTTTCAGCCCGGATATTGCTGAAGAAGAGCCGGCCGTTCCGGAAACTCAGATCCCTGCGGCCCAGCCGCAGAAAAGCGGTCCTCTGGCAAGTGTCATCAGGGTTCTGCTGTTGCTGGTTCTCTGCATGCTGATTGTCGGCGGAGTTCTCTACTACATGAACGGCCCCGAACAATTCGAACAGATGATTCAGCAATTCATCGGCCAGTCGACCGGGCAGCCGGCACCGGCCGGCAAGATCGCCCTGGATAAACTGGAGGGGAAATTCATCAAAAACGAGGAAGTCGGCGAACTGTTCGTAATTCGCGGTGAAGCGATCAATAAATTCAAGGAGCCGCGCGCTTCGATCCAGGTCAAAGGGGTGATTTTCGACCACAACGGCAAATCGTTGCTGCAGAAAACCATCTTCTGCGGAAATCCGATCAGTGATCAGGAGTTACAGTCCCTGCCGTTCAGCAAAATCGAAGAACTGATGAGTAACCAGTTCGGCAAATCACTCAGCAATATGAATGTCAATGCCGAGCAAGCCATCCCCTTTATCATTGTTTTTCGCGACCTGCCGAAAAACCTGGCGGAATTCAGCGTCAATATCGCGTCGTCAGAACCGGCCACTCAATAAGCCAGTCATCACGCAATACTCAATCAGCTCTTCTGCTCCAAACTCCACAAAAAAAAACGGCGACTATCGCTAGCCGCCGCCTTTTACTGTTTTGCCAGGATGCCATTTACGCTGGAGAGATTGCATCCACCGGACAGCAATCAACACAGGCGCCGCAGTCGGTGCAGGTTCCGGCGTCAATGACGTACGGCTCGCCTGCGCTGATCGCTTCGACCGGGCAGGTTGGTTCGCAAGCACCGCAGGCGATACATTCTTCAGAAATTACATGAGCCATTTTTTCCTCCTCAGATCGAGAGTTCTTCAACGCTCGATACTCGAGCGCCGCTTACTGATTGAGGTCACTTTAACCGATCTTCAACTTGCTGTCCAGTCCAGAAAAATCCTTGCCATAGACGTTGCTCTTAGGCTAGCCTGTAAGCTCTTGTTTGTTCGGCAACCCCCTTACAGAAAAGGGGTTTTGCCATTTTAAGCATTTTCCCGGGCGTTTAAGTTAATACTGATACGTTATCCAATTTCACTAATAGATTCTATTCTTGGAATCGACTTGCAATGGAGAAGAAAAGACATGGATATTCTGGCATTAAACTGCGGCAGTTCATCGGTCAAGTACCAGCTGTTCGACTGGAAAAAGAAAGAGGTCATCGCCAAGGGGATGGTTGAACGGGTCACCATCGGCGACTCCTATATCATTCACGAGGTGCCGGGGCGGGAGACCTACCGGGAAGAATACGAATGCCCCGATCACAAGGCTGCCATCCACCTGATCGTCAAGATTCTTACCGACAAAACTTATGGTGTGGTCGAAGATATGAACCGGATTTCGGCCGTCGGGCACCGGGTGGTGCATGGCGGCGAGAAGTTCACCCGTTCGGTCCTGATCAACGATACCGTTCTCGACGCAATCAAGGAAGTTCAGCACCTGGCGCCGCTGCATAACCCGCCGAATATCGCCGGAATCGAAGCCGCCCAGGCCAACCTGCCGGACGTCCCGCACGTGGCGATCTTCGATACCGCCTTCCACCAGACCATGCCGGAGCACGCTTATATCTACCCGGTGCCGCAGGAATGGTACGAAAAACACGGCGTGCGCCGTTACGGGTTCCACGGCACCAGCCATCTCTACGTCTCCAAACGGGCTGCCGTCCTGCTCGGAAAGGCCCCGAAAGATTGCAATATCATTACCATGCACATCGGTAACGGCGTTTCCCACGCCGCGATCAAAAATGGCGTCTCGGTCGACACTTCCATGGGCCTGACCCCGCTTGAAGGCGCGATAATGGGTACCCGTTGCGGCGATATCGATCCGGCAATCCCGGCATTTATCATGGGGCGGGAGGGGTATACCCCGAAAGAGATCGACAGCATTCTCAACAAGAAGTCCGGGGTGCTCGGCGTCACCGGCGAATTTACCGATCGGCGCGATGTGATTGAGGCTGCTGAAGCCGGAAACGAGAGCTGCAAACTGGCGCTGGAAATCGAAGGTTATCGGCTGAAGAAGTATATCGGCTCTTACTGTGCAATTCTCGGCCGGCTCGATGCCGTCGTTTTCACTGCCGGCGTCGGCGAAATGGGCTGGCTGATCCGTGAAAAGGCCCTGGAAAATCTGGAACAGATCGGCATCAAGCTCGACAAGGAGATAAACCGCAAGACCATGACCCGCAAGAAAGAAACAATGATCACCACCGCCGATTCGCCGGTCAAGGTTTTCGTTATCCCGACTGACGAGGAACTGGTCTTCACCGAAGATGTGGCCGCCATTCTTGAAGGGACTTACACCGACCACATGAACTTCAAATACTCCTTTGCCGACAGCACCTTTCAACGCAGCTAGTCGGAAACCCGGCCTGGAACAAGCCGGCAGCCTGCCGCCGGCTTGTTCCAGGTTTTCCGTTTGAATATGCCCACCGAACTGGTCTAGGATGGAGAATCTGCCAACCGGATAACTGATGCCCGAGAAGATGGAAGAATTAAAACGGCAACTTGCCAGCCTTCAGGAGCAAAACCACCAGTTGAAGGCTACCTGCGAAAGCCTGGAAGAAACCCAGGCATCGCTGGTGCAGGTCATCAGTGAAAGCAATGACAAGCTGCTCCGCTCAGAAATGACCAGCATGGAGTTGGAGCAGGTCTTTTCCGCCTGCACTGACGCTCTCTGGGTAATCCGGGAAGACGGTGTTGTGGTCCGCGCCAACGATGCCATGCTGGCCCTTCTGGGAAAATCCGCCGCCGAAGTGATCGGCCAGCAGTGTTCGACCCTGCTTGATTACACCCTCTGCCAGGAATCCATCTGTCCGATCAAACGCGCGCGCAGCAATACCAGGCGCGAATATGACATCCAGCTTGCTCATATTGGCGACGGCAACCAGCATTTTATCCTCTCCACGGCTCCCTTGATTACGCTGGACGGCAGGCCGGGAATCGTTGGCCAGTTCAAGGACATCACCAGCCGCAAAGAAGCCGAAACAGAACTGGCGGCGGCGAACAAGGCCCTCGAACAGATGGCGCGGATCGACAGCCTGACCCAGATTGCCAACCGGCGCTGTTTTGATGAAACCCTGCAACGGGAATGGCAGCGGTCAAGCCGCGAACAGAAGCCTCTTTCGCTGCTGCTCGGCGATATTGATTTCTTTAAGAAATATAACGATCACTATGGGCATCAGGCCGGCGATGAATGTCTGCGGCAGGTCGGAAAGGCGCTGGCCGAGGCGATACTGCGGCCGGCTGATCTGGTGGCACGTTACGGCGGAGAAGAATTCGTCATCCTGCTGCCGGATATTGATCTGCCGGGAGCCTTGCATGTCGGTGAAAGAATCCTGACAGCGATCAAACAACTGGAAATCGAGCATCAGCCGTCAACGGCCAATGAATTCGTCACTATGAGTATCGGAGCCGCGACCCTGATCCCGAACCCGGACCAGAATTGCGAGGAACTGACCAAACTGGCCGATGAAGCTCTCTACCGTTCAAAAGAGGGAGGGCGTGACCGGATTACGCCGGCCCAGAAGAACCTTCCCGACAGCCACAATATCACATCCGTTTCAACCTGAACCCGCCGAAGACTCTCCTGGTTTTTCAATGAGTAACCCATCCCCCTGTAAGGGCAGACGAATCGTAAAACAGGTCCCATCTCCCGGCGTTGATTCAACATCTAGTGTGCCGCCGTGTTTTTCCACCACCACATAGTAAGAAACAAACAGGCCGAGCCCGGTCCCCTGACCGACCGATTTGGTTGTGTAAAACGGCTCAAAAATATGCTTTCTGGTCTCCTCATCCATTCCGATGCCGTTATCTTTTATCCGTATTTCTATTGATTCCTCAACAACTTTGAGGCCCAGGTTGAATTGCGGACGCCGCCCTTCCTGGGGTCGATCGAGCATGGCATGGGCGCCATTACGCAACATATTCAACAGGACCTGCTGAATCTGGGTCCGATCACAACGGATATCCGGAAGATCTTTCGCAAATTCACGTACGATGTTGATCTTTCGAAAATCGAAGTGCGATGACAGATCCAGCTCTTTCGACGCCAGTTCAATCGTCTGTTCAAACAGATCGCCCATATCAATCGGCACCGGCTCAATGATCCTGCGACTGCTGAATTCCAGAATATCGGAAACGATCCGCGCGACCCGTTCTCCCGATTCGCGGATACTTTCCAGCAACAGCGGAACTTTTTGCAACTCAAGATAGGTTTTAAATTCCTCTGGTGACAAATCGGTCTGCTGGAAAAATCCGGTATTTTTTGCCGAAGTTCCGAGCAACCGATTTTGCAGCAACTGGGAACTCTGTAGAATCCCGGCGATCGGGTTGTTGATCTCATGCGCTATGCCGGCGGCCATTCCGCCGATCGACACCATCTTCTCCGTCTGCAACAGCGTCTCCTCCAGCTGTTTGCGGTGGGTGATGTCATGGGCGATATTGTTGATCGAATCCACCTCCCCGTTCGGCAGATAATGGATGTTGGTTGTCCAGAGCATCCAGGTCACTTTGCCGCTGCGACTGACTTGCCGATTCTCGAACTCGGCACTGTCGAGGCGCTGCTCAATTGACGCACGAAATTTAGTGACTGTCGCTTCCCGGTCATCCGGATGGATGAAATCGAACGCCGACAGACCGAGGCAGTCGTGCGCTTCAAGACCGAAAACGTCCCGCGCACGCGCATTGACGTAGGTAAGGCACCCGTTTCCGTCAACCCGCGTCACCAGATCATTCGTTTCTTCGATAAAATCCCGAAAGACTGCGGAGTCGTCATTCAGCTGCTGTTTAAGAAGTTGAGATTTCCCAACAAAGGTGCGCACCAGAAAGAAGATCAGTAAAGCGGTGAGAATGACGTAGAGCGATCCCTTGATCGACTGGATCGTCGTCAACAGCTCAGCATCGGGAACCAGCAACACCAGCAGGTGGTCGGAGAACAGAATCCACAACAGGCCGAAAACCGCATAAATAGCTGATATTTTCAGGGCAACCTTAATCTGGAACTGTCCTGGCAATTTGGTCATGAGCAATCCGGGAGAACAGAAAAACCGATATAGCGAAAGATGACAGGTGGATATGCCGTTTCCCGGAATCCCCCCTCCGGCAACGGGCAGTGTTTCCACTATCGCAGTCACCCCGGTAATTTTCAATCGTTTTTTTACCTGATCCAAGCTGTGATCGGTCGCCGCAATCTGATGTAGCCGAATGTCAGCCCGCAATCTTCAGCCGTTTCCGGTTCACGAATCTGACGCAGGCCTTAACTGTTTCCGAGCAACAGCTCGAGAATATCTTTCTCTTTGATGTTCTGCTCCTTTCGCCCCAGATCGGCGCGCATCGCCTGGACCAGCTTAGTCAGCAATCCGGCGGTTTCATTGCCTTCTTTCCCGGTTTCCGATACGGACCTTCTGAGCTGCAGATACGCAGTGATGACCTTGGGACTTCCGTACAACGCCAGGTGTTGTTCGAGCCTGACACCTTTGCTTGCATCGACCTGTGCTGCCGTTTCGGCCTTTTCTTGGGTCAACTGATCTGCCCAGAAGGCGGCGAGCTCCTCATACAGATTCGCTTTCGGGACGGTCTCGTTTTCGCTTGCACGGCGCGCTTTCAATCCGCCGGCAACCAGAACGGCGCAAAGCACGGCAACCACGGAGGCGATTGCGGCCAGGGTCTTGACCTGCGGCTCAAGCGTCCCAAAAACATCGACAATATATCTGAACAGAAAATACATGCCCGCCAGCGCTACCGCCAGTACGGCCAGGGCTAAAATCATCCCCAGAATGGTGCTGATATTCTTCAAGAGACCTCCTCCAGGAATGCAAAACTAAAATCAAGATCTCCGCAATTCATTTCTTTTTGTGCGGGACCTTTTTGTATGGAGCCCAAGTTGACCCCGCAATGCTTTTCAATTTTCCCCGCCAGCCGCCTTTCAAACTGAGCGCTGCAACCGTCGCTAGGCCGACCTGAAGGAGTTGATTAAAGACACTGTTAAACGTCCTCCTTAATTGTTTCGTGTCCGGATTTTTTTCCTTTAGTTTAAAAGGAGCGGGGACGTTGCGCCGGATCGTCGCTCTGGTCGGCTTTGTCGAAACCTCTCCTTTCGAAGTCGTTATCACCGGTATGGTCATAGTCGGCTTGGTTCCATGCACCGTGACATGGTCTTTTTCCGATAGCAGGATGGCGGACAAACCCTCTCCCTCCGGATTGCCCTTGCAGACATTGGCCTGCGCGGACAATCTCTGACGAAGATCCTTGTCGTCCGCTTTCTTGCTCGCATTTTCGAGAACTTCACCAAACCACATTTTCATGACCTTGACTGGAACATGATGGGACTCGCCCTTCAGCTTGGGATCGGTCACCGTATGGGTCCCCACCTTGTAGCGCGGCTTCAGTTTAACTTTCTTCTTTTGCCCGGAAACTTTGCTGCTCGCCGCAGCGGTAAAGTGGACCGTCTCCGTCTGATCCTCCTTGGAATCGACCACCAGGTTAAGCTCCAAGAGTTTATAGCGTTTTTTGATCGATCCCAACTCCCCACGCACTGTGTCTTCATCAAAATCCTGGTCCGACAAGAGTTTTTCGGCTGCGGCAATCGCCGCGAGCTTATCCTTGTTTTTCTGCTCTTCGGTCCGCTCATCCTTCTGGCCCTTCCCGAACAACTTTCCGAACAGCGCCTTCGCCTTCTTCACGATCCAATTGATCGCCGTATCGATGGCCTTATCGACGGTTTTGCGAACTTTCTGAATGACCCCCATGATCTTGTCCGTGACCTTGCCCAGGCCGAGGAATCCGGCGAGGAAGCTGATCGCGAGCGACAGCAGTCCGGCCAGGACGCTTTCCACCCGCTTGGCAGCGGCGCCGATATTGCCGGCGGCGATGGTGACGATGGAGTTGATGAACGCGCTGACCACCTGGGCGATCTTGGATATCTTCTGCACGAACACCATGATGGTGTCGTAGATCGAAATGATCGCCGAAATGAAGCCCGCGCCGGGGATGAACATGCTGATCAGCTTGGGGATCGCCTTCATCACGATCGTTTCGGTCACAAAGCTGATGATGCCGCTGACGACCGCATCCTTGAGATCGGTCAGCTTCTCCTTGATCAATTCCCAGGCTGCGGCCGGCCCGCCGGTGATCAATTTCTTAATGATCTCGAAGCCGGTTTCGAGCCCTTTCATGATGGTCTCGCCGCGCGGGCCGAGCGCTTTGACGATCTTGGCGCGGATTTGCGCCCAGGTGATCCCCAGCACGCTGAGCGCAAACTTGCCGATCTCCATGAGGCTGAGCGCCTTCGGAATATAGACGCCTTCAAGCGAGCCGGTGAGCCAGTCGATCAGCCCGGCCTTGAGATGTTTGCCGATGTGGGCCGCGAAGTTGCTGAACCCGAGCTTGGCGGCCCGCACCAGATTGCCGACGAAGGGGATCGGGTTCTTCAGGATGCTTTTGAGGGCGGCGCCGGTTCGCTTGATGTACCCCATCAGGCCGGGTTTGACGGAGTCGAAGATGATCTCCAGCAGCTTCCAGACCGCGCCACCCGCCCAGCTGACGAACTTGCCGACAAACCCGCCGAATACGCCTCGCAGCTTGTTGAAGGCTTTCGACAGAAAGATGATGTCGATGATTTCCAGCGACCGGAACGCAGTGATAAACAGAGTCGGAATCTGCTGAACGGCGCTTTTGACTGTACTCAAAGCCCCCTTGAACCAGGCCCAGGCACGGTTGACCGCATTCGCCTTCTTCATGTTTTGCCAGACGTCTTCCTGACCGATCAAGGCCATAAACGGACCGATCAGGTTTTCGGCCGTCGGCGGCACCACCTCGCCGCTGATCGGATCTTTGCCCAGGACCGCGCTCAACAGCGCATAGCCGTTGGGCGCATGCGCCTTGGCGAAAGCGGCGATCGGCTTGAGGATGGCGTCCTTGATAAATTTGACGATCGTATCCTTGAGCCCGATCGCAAAGGCCTTGATCTTATCGATCGGCGTGGTGACAATCTTCTTGGCTTTATTCCAGACCTCGCCCGGATGGCGCAGATCGGTGATGGAGAATTTCTTGACAAACTGTTTGATATCCGACCAGACGTTGCTGGCGATGTCTTTAAGCGCCTTGAACTGCTGTGAAACGAACACGCTGGCCTTGCCGAAGATGCCGTGATTTTCCAGCGCCTGGGCAATCAGCGGGCCGGCCACGGGGATCATTCTGATCGCGCCATTGAGGATGTTGCCGGCATTTCGCTCAACACGGGAACGCGTGATCGGATTGTATCCGATCACCACCGTGAGCATGGTGAAGCCCGGAACCTCGGCGGCATGATCGGCAATATAGGTGACGGCTTTATCGTAAAGGTACGCAATGGGATCAAGACTGAAGCGCTGGACCTGGGGGGGCGAAGCCGCCCTGCTCGTCTGGGGACTACGCATTGCCGCGTGCCCCTGCTGAATGGTGTGGGTCAGCTCGTGCGCCAGCAGGCGCTTCCCCTCGCTGGTGCCGGGCTGATACTGATCCCGGGAGAAGAAGATGTGATTCCGATAGGTGAATGCCCGGGCGCTTAAATTTTCGCTCATTGCGGCGGATTCGGCATCGTTATGAATGCGAACATTGCCGAAATCGGCGGAAAAACGCGGTTCCATGTAGCTTCGGGTCGCGCTGGGGAGCGGCTGGCCGCCGCCGGTTCTGTTTTGAATCGAAGAGAGGGTGCCGGCCCCGACGGCAGGCGCCGCAGCGACCCCTTTACGCTGCAGTTGATCTTCCTGCTCAGGTGGTTTTTCCTGAACGGAAGATTTCTGGATCTTATCCTCTTCTGCTCCGACCGGCCTGGTCTGAACCTGTTCCTCCTCGGGATGTTCCTTGCGCTGGACGGTTTCCTCTTCTTCCTTGACCGGCTGGGGCTGGACCTTATCCTCCTCGATTTTCTCCTTACGTTGTACGCTTTCCTCTTCTTCTCCGGCCGGCTTGGTCTGAACCTGTTCCTCCTCGGGATGTTCCTTGCGCTGGACGGTTTCCTCTTCTTCCTTGACCGGCTGAGGCTGGACCTTATCCTCCTCGACCTTCTCCTTGCGCTGTACGGTTGGCTCTTCTTCCTTGACCGGTTGAGTCTGGGGCTGTACCTCTTCCTGCTTATCCTCCTGGCGCTGCAGCGGGGCGGAGCCGACCGCAGAAATTCGCGGGGTTCTCACCGCCGCGGGATCGGGCGAGGTCATCACCTTGTCGGCCATGCCGTCCGCTTCCCGTTCATAGCGATCGTTCGGCTGGCTGACCTTCAGCTTCGGTTGCATGCCGGCATTGCGGATCAGGTGACTGAGTTGCACCGTGGCGGCATTCGGCGCAAAGGCCGACCGGCCCGGTTGGGACGGTTTACGGTGGCTGGCGGAAGAGGATTTTCTATTTTTGCTCGGTGCTGCAAACATGGCGACACCTCGTTTCAGATAGGCGCTTTATCCCTTGCCTGGTCCCGGCGACCGGTCATCGTCATCATGCTGTCTTCCCCTCTTTCTGAAACTCCCGGCGGATGCCGTCGAGCAGATCGCTGCCGGAAATCACCAGGTCTTCCCGGTCGAGCACCCGCAGGGTCGCATAGCGCACCACGTTCATGATCGATCCGCCGGACAGTTCGTAACGACCGGCGATTTCCTTGAGATTGATCCCCTCCGCCAGCTCCGTCTTTGCCGAAAACGCCGAACGCCACAACTGCAGCCGCGCTCGGGGGTCAGGCAGGGGAAAATGGATGAGCGACTGAAACCGGCGGACGAAAGCATCGTCCAGATTGGCGCGCATGTTCGAGGCGAGAATCACCACCCCGGAGTAGTCCTCGACCCGCTGCAGCAGGTAGGATATCTCCTGGTTGGCAAAGCGGTCATGGGCGCTGGAAATCTTGGTCCGCTTGCCGAACAGCGCATCGGCCTCATCGAAGAAGAGAATCCAGTCGCGCAGCTCGGCCTTCTGGAAGATCTTCTCCAGGTTTTTTTCCGTCTCGCCGATGTACTTGGAGACCACCGTCGACAGGTCGATCCGGTAGACATCCCGGTCGAAGGTCTTGCCGAGCAGGGCGGCGGTGAGGGTCTTGCCGGTGCCGGGCGGGCCGTAAAACAGGCTGCGATAGCCCGGCTTGAGCCGCTTCGCCAGCCCCAGGTCGTTCAGCAGCCGTTCCCCGTGTTCCAGCCAGGTCCGGATCTCCAGCACCTGCTCCAGGGTCACCGTATCCAGCACCAGGTCGTCCCAATCCATTTCGGTCATGATCAGCTTTGCCGGAAAATCCGCGCCGAAAATCGGCCGGCCGACCTTGCCGGTGGTCATCAGCTCGATGATCTCCCGGTTGATGGTCAATATCCCGCCCAGATAAGGCTCGCCGGGCAGAACCCGCTCCAGAACAATGATCCCGTGCTCGGCGAAGACATGGTCGGCATCGAACAGGTAATGGTAGGAGAAGCGCTGCGCCAGGTCGGCGCCGGCCAGCAGAAACAGCGCGGTTTCGGCGGTGGGCAGAAAGCCGCCGAACGCTTCGCTGCTGCGCCCGCCGAATTCGGTGAAGTCGCGGTTGCTGAGCGAGTTTTTGGTGAACAGCACATCGAGCAGCTGCGGGCGGATATGCGGTGCCAGCGCAAGGATAAGAACCAGCCGCTCGGCGAAATTGAACTGATAGTGATCAACGAAGCGGGCGAAGTTGGACGGGTCGTTTTCCACTGGCGGCGGTTGCAGTTCGAAGATGTCCCGCTGTGCGCACTCCTGCTCGAAGTGCAGCTTGATCCGGGTATCGAGCACCTGGAACAGCCAGTCGAGTTCGGCGTTCAGGCTGGCGGCATTCTGGGTAAATGGATTGACTTTCACTTCACCTCCATACCGACCTGGACCCACATGGTCAGGTCTACTACCATTCGATCCGCAGCGGTTTGGGCATCCAGGAAAATTGTATCATCCCGATCCCCCAGGGGAGCTGTTCCAGCAGCAGATCATAAGCTTTCCGCTCCACCTGCAGCACCCAGCCATGCGCTTCTTCCCGCAGCAGCCCTTCGCGCTGCAGAAAGGAGCTGCGAAAGCCGTGGAGCGAGGTGTTTTTCAGCGCCGCCCACTGCCCGATAACCGCCGCCAGCAACGCCTCCACCTCGGCATCCCAGAGCTTCGAACGTTGCCGGCGACGCGGGACCGGGACGGTCTGTGCCATCCCGCACAGCAGCTTGTTCAGCGCCAGCTGCGGTTCCCGGCCGGCCGGTTTTCCCGTTGCCAGCTGCTGCAACAGCAGAACCGCGGCCATTTGGGGGCGCTCGTGGCGCTCGTCCGGCCGTTCCAGCAGTTCCAGCTTGCGGAAGATCTCAGCCAGATGCGGCCGGAGCAGAACCAGCCCGGCGTTGTCAACCAGCGCCTCGAAAGCGCAATCTTCCCGTTCCGCAGCCAGCACACGCAGCTCATCCTCTTCCCGGTTCACTGGAGAAACGGGTGGCCGCTGGCGAACCTGGGGGACCGATGCTTGGGCTGATGAATCCTCGTGCAGCAGTCGGGCCAGAACCTCTCTGGTCGGCGCGGACAGCCGTACCCGGGAAATTTCGGAATCGAGTGAGACCAGCAACCGCTTGCGACTGCTGCCGCAGACTTCGGCCAGGAGCGTGAAATACCGGCCAGCCAGTTCCGGCCGGCCCAGCTGCGGTTGCCGCAAAGAGTCTGCGAGCAGGAGATAGAGCGCTTCATAACTGAAAGGGCGCGCCTGCTCCCGAGGGAATTGCCGGAACAGCAGGGCCTGGCCGAGTTTTCTCAGATCATTCAGCAATTCGGCCTCCGGACCGATCAACCGCCGCAGCGCCTCACTCTGACTGCGATTCGAGAATTGCTCGATGTATCGCCGCCGCCGGGGGAAATCGGCCAGCGTCTGCAGCAGGAGAGTTCGCGCCGGTTCAGGAGCGATTTCCCAGAAACGCCGAAACAGCCCGTCGAGGCGGCTGCTCGATTCCCGGTCAAGCCACCAGGGAAACTGCCCCGTCTGCAGAAAGGTCGCAAACAGTTCCTCCAGATCAGCGGCTCCCAGAGAATCAATTTCGACCCGCTGCCGATGAGGCGGCGCTATGTCGCTCGATGCCACAGCCGGCGGCACGAGCAGCTGTGCTTGCAGCGCTGCCGTTGCCTGCTGGCGCAGCCGCCCGGAAAGCTCGCTCTCCAGTTGATCCGGGCGCAGCGACCCCAGATCGATTTCCAGCCGCTCAAGCCGCAGAGTTCCGTCACCGGCCAGCTCGGCAAAGACCCGCTCCAGTTCCGGCAGGATGACCTGCTGATTCAGCTCGGTGAGGCGCGGCGACCAGCGCTGCGCCTGCTCCCGGCCGGCAAAGGTCACTTCAAGAATCTGACGGTGGATCAGATGCCGCATAGCTCGATCACTTCATGATCAGGTTGTTCAGCATGTTCGACATATAGACCTTGCTGCCGGCATTGCTTTGAATATTCTGCAGGTTGACGGACAGTTTCTGCTTCTCCGTCGCATCGGTCATCCGGGCATTGGTCGCGATCGCTGTTTGCATGAATTTCTCTTCTTCCGAACCCGGAACGATATCGGTTCCCTTCTCCTGGAAACCCTTGACCGTTTCGTTGATCAGCTGGCCGCTCATCGCTTCGGCCTGCTTCTTCAGCGCCAACTCTTCCGGCGTGGCCTGCCCGTCGGCCGCTTTCCGGTCGATATCGGCCATGTAGTTGCCGAGCATCTCGAGCATGCCGGCCTGGGTTCCCAGTTCCTTGTCGCTGAACATGCCTCCGGCAACCGCCATTTTCCCCGAGGTGTCAAAGATGGTGTCGGTATAGGTCTTCAAACTGCCGGCATAAACCTTGAGGCCGTTCTCCTGACCGGTCAGCCGGATGTCGAACAGATTGAAATTCTGCTTGAGCTGGTTGACTTCCTCGGCCAGCACCTTGGTATCGGCCCGCTTGACCAGGAAATCGTTGAAATCGATCCATTTCAGATCGGTCTCCTCCACGGTCTGCTCCTCCGGTTCCTCCGCTTCCGGCACATCGACATGCCAGTAGGGGAGGCAGAAATCGGCGACCACCTTCTTGCTGCCGGCCGAATAGACGAGGATGAAGGTGCCCCCTTTCGGCGTCCCACCCAGATGCTCCATGGCCGGCGCTTCCTTGAGGAACTTGGCGAAGACCGACAGCTCTTCGGCTCGCTGGCGGCGCTTGTTCAGGATATCCTCGATCCAGCCGAGATACTTGAATTTGCTGTCGTTGAGCAGAGTCTCATAGGGGGTGAAGGCCGAGGCGTAGGTCACCCCCCGCACCCCTTTGTTGATCCCCGAGGCCTTCTGCACGGTGTTCTGATAGTCGACCTTGAAATCGTTGAACTTGAACTGCTGGTAGCTGACCTTGAGCCCGCTACTGAGCTTGGTGATCGCCTGGTCGAGTTCCTTGGCGCCGTCATTGACAAACGCCTTGTAGGACAGGGTCTCGGCCTGAACATCCTTGGCCGGCAGGTCATCCGCCTGCTCGACGGTGTCCTTGACCTTGGCGGTGAAGGTGCGGATATTGCCGAGGTTCAGCAGCAGGTCCTGGCGATAGAGGCGGTGCATCACCTGCAGGTCGCGCAGCGGACCCAGCGGGCGGATCTTGAGCGGCGGCAGGCCGGTTTCGATCTGCAGGGTGAGCACCTGGATCGGCAGATTGAAATCTTCGATCTGTTTCTTCAGCGCCGCCTCGACGGTCTCCAGATCACCGCCGAGATGCCCCTCGATGCGGAAGAAATCATGTTCGTAAAGATCAAATTTGAGCGGCTCCCTGGCCTCGCTGCTGCCGCCCAGAGCGGCTGCGTGATAGCAGTAGATGCCGTTCTGCAGCTCGCGCCGGCTCAGCTCGAAACTCCAGTTGCCGGTCAGCGGCTGCTGCTGATCCGGTTGGTAGTAGTAGGGGATCGCCCGGCCGCCGAGACCGACACACTTGGACCGGCTCGGGGTGATGCGGATCGTCGTAGTGACCGCCGGCAGCTGAAAGAGGCTGATCATGCGATCGAGCCGCTGGTGGAGAAACCGCACCCGGGCGATGGCCGCCGCTTTCCGGTTGAGCTGCGGCGATTCGTAGAAGCCGTGGCGCAGTTCCGCCAGCGCGCCCGAACCACCGAGCAGCAGATGCTTGGGAAACAGCTCCACCGGCGGCACGCAGAGCACGTTGTCGGCGAACAGCGCCTCCTTGAACTCGGCGTAGGCCCGGGCCAGATCGTGCAGGAAATCGTACAGATACTGGACGGCAATCAGGCTGTTCTGAATCTTGTTCTGCCAGTTGTCGAGAATCTGCCCCCAGTTCTGGGTCGGATCGGTATTGCCGTACAGATCGGCCAGCAACGGTTGGATCAGCGGCTGCCAGGTTTTCTGCAACACTCCCTTGAGGGTCGGGATGGCCGCAAGGATGACATTGCGGTAACTGGTACCGAGCGCAGTGAAGTCAGCGATCTGATCCGGGTCGAGAATCACCCGCGGCATTACGAACTGCGGCAGCAGCGGGTAGCGCCGCCCCAGCAGTTGCTGATCGCCCAGCAGCTGCTGGGCGCTTTCGGCGTCGACCAGTAGCACCCGCAGGTTATTGCGCGCCTCCTTGCCGAGGTTGTCACAGCCGCTGCCGGTGCACAGGTCGGGATCGTAAAAGTAGCTCTCCAGATAGAGGACCGCCACCATGCCGCTCAAGTCTCGTCCGGTTTCGGCGCTGAAATTGCCGAGCGGCACGCCCTCCGCTTCAACCAGCTCAAACAGCGGCAGCAGAGTTTCTGCGGGGCGGAACAGCGGATACTTGGCATCCTCGTCGGCGAAGGTCTTGAACTGGGTGAAGGTTCGCGGCTGGGCGATCTCCAGCAGGTCGCCGTCGCTGGTCAGCGCCACCCCCTTCCCCAGCGTGATCGCCGTGTTTGTCACCTGCAGTTCCAGCCCGCAGACGATACCGATGCCGATCAGCCGCGCCCGGGTCAGCCGCTGCTGCCGGTCGAGATAATCGGTCTGCTGGTTGAGCTGCTGCGAAGTCAACACCTGGTTCTCTTCAAAAACCGTGTAGGAAGTCACCTGCGTGGAGAGTCTGTTTACGTCTGCCATGGCATCACCCGTCTCGTCTGCCCAGGACCGCGCGGTCCAGGATGAAATCGCAAGGCGCCAGTGTCGCCTCGGGATAAACACTGCGTAAATTGCTCAAGGTGGCAACCAGCTCGGCCAGTACCTGTCGTCGGTCGCCGCTGAGATTGCCGAACGTCACTTTCAGCCAGCGCTGGTAAATCCGCTCGAAACCGGCCATCTGCTGGCGATCGACCCAGCAGATTTTCGGCAGGAGGTGCGCCGGGGTCTCCTGGCGGATGGTCTTTTCGACAAAGCGGCGGAAATCCATGTCGGCAAAGCGCGCCGGCCAGGCCGGCAGCACGAAACTGATCCGGCACGAATAAGGATCGATATACTTGACGTCGCGGCAGTCGCCGCCGGTGCAGATCGGCAGGAACAGCGCCAGCTGCTCCGTCTCGCTCAGCGCGCCGGCCTCCGGCGGCCGCAGCAGCAGGTGTTCGACCAGGAACAGCCCCTCGTCGCTGAAACGGTCCTGCAGCAGATCGAGAATCCGGTCGATGGCCGCATCCCGCTCGGCGGCGGTGGCGAAATACTCGATCCGGCGGGCGAGGATGTCGCCCGCGCCGTCGGTCAGGTTGAAATAGAAGCGCCCGTCCTTGGTGATACGCAGCTGGTAATTGCTGCGGTCGAAAGCATAACCGAGCACCCGCTGCATCTCGCGACGGGCATCGCGCGAGTCGTAGAACTTCCAGCTGCTGCTGAGCAGAATCTTGCCTCCCGCGTTGGGACGATCGTCGCGGATGCGGAAGCGGTACTCCTTCAGCTCATCGGCGTCCCGTTCGTCGTAGATATCGAGTTTCAGGTTGGCCAGGTTGCGCCGCCGGATATTGCGGATGCCGAGCAGGCGGCCGAGCCGATCACTGAGGCCGCTGATATTGTCGGTGTTCCAGAGTTCCTTGCTCAGGGCGTAGTTGAATGCCCCGCCGCGGTTGGCGCTGACTGCCGGATATTCGCGCAGGAACTCCCGCTTGGCGCGGGCCGCTTCGGCGGCGGCGACACTGCGATCAACGGCGTACATGGTCCAGACGTACTCGTTGAAATTCTCGGCAAAGCGCGCCAGCAGGTGATCGAGAAACCGGTTGCGCCGGTCGAGGAACAGGGTGTCGTCCTCGGTCAGCTTTTGGATGGCGTCCGCCAGGGCCGTCGGCTCGGCAAAAAGCTCGTCGCTCCCCTGCACCCCCTCGACAACCTGGGTGAAATAGCTCTGGCCGATGGCCGGATCGAGGGAGAACAGCTGTCGCACCTGCCCGAGCTGGGCGAAATAGTTGGCGAGAACCTGATCGAAAAACAGCAGATAAGCCTGCAGCTGGCGGGCCTGGGCTTTGCGCTCGGTGGTCGCCGAATCGGGCAGCCCGCTGTTGCTGATTCCGTAGGTGCGCGGATAGTGCTGCTGGAGACTCTGATAACTGCCGCTGTTGCGGTAACGGCCGGCCGGCAGCGGCAGATCCGCATTGCCGGGATAGGCGCCGGCCTGCTCCTCGGCCGCCATTTCCGCCAGCAGGGTTTCGACCTGCGCGAAGTCGGCCTGAAACGGCAGCAGGTCCTTGTAGAACACCAGCCGCGAGCACGCGACGCTGATCACCGGCTGCACCGCCTCTTCGCCAGCCGCCCAGACCGGGATGACCCAGGAATCCTGTTCCTCCGGCAAGGGCGCCCCGGACGGGGCGATGATGATATCGCGCACCGCCTGCACCCCCTCGATCTTCATCATCTCCTGCAGAATATCGGAGAGATGGATCTGCTGGCGAATCTGCGAAGCGGCCAGTTCCGCGGTGTCGAGAAAGCCGCTGTTGAGCAGCGGCCCGTCGAAAATCGTTTCGACCGGCGCCCCTTTAGCCAGCAGCTGTTCCAGCGAATAGAATTTCACCGACGGGGTGAGAAACTGCTGCACGGCACGGAAGATACGGGCCTCGGTCAGGTCGATCGCCGCGTCGGGCGCTAGTTCGATCTCGGCGCAGAGACAGAACGGCCGCTGCTTTACCAATTCAATGCCGGTGAAGTCCTCGCAGAGGTTGCGGTTGGCCTGCAGCCGTTGCCAGGCCTGCTGTTTAAGGTCCTCGCGCTGCTCGCTGTCGTCGGCGGCAATCTCCTCCTCCAGTTCGAGCAGCACCCGGAAGAGCCCCTTGAGGTCGATCTGCCCCTGCTGCTGCGGGTTCCCCGCTTCGGGAAACTCCAGGCGGCTACGCTGGCAGTTGATCGCGTAACCGGCACGGTCGGGGAGCAGCCAGGCGTTGCGGATGCCGGGGAGGTCGATCAGCAGTCGCCGGTAATCGTCACTGGTCACCGGCCGGCTCGGCAGCACCTGGGCGGCGGTCGGGAAACCGGCTTCGGCCGTTTCGTCCGACTCCGGCAGCGCCAGCAGGTCGGGGAGCGGCTGGTCGATGCGATAGCCGAGATCGGTGATGGCGTAGCTGAGCAGTTCGAGGGTGGTGATCCCCGGATCGTGGATATTGTAATCGGTCCACAGCTTGCGCGAGAGCAGCTGGATATGCTGCAGCCCTTCCTCGCGCAACAGACCGTAGTTGCGGGCCGGGGCGCTGCTCGGCTGTCTGCTGATGGTCGGCTTGTCGGCCATTTCCCTCATCCTCACAACTTCTGGATATCATGCTCCGCCGCCGAAACCAGGATGGCGCGCGGATCGGTCGCCTGGGCCTGCCCCAGGTCGTTGCTCAGGTCATCCCCCTGGAACAGCTTGAACTCGGTCAGGTAGTCGACATAATCGAGCTGTTCGATATGGTTCAGGATCAGGGTCTTGTGCAGCCGGCCGCCGAAGGCGATCTCGCTGCCGGCGTCGAAGGCCCAGGGGGAAAGGAATCTGACAATTTCCTCAGCCAGCAGCCGGCGATAGAAACCGAAATCGAGCTGCTGCCGGAACTGCACCTTGAAGGCCACCCGGATGCTCTGGTAAAGCGGGTTCGCCGTATGCACGGTCGCGGTCGGGCCGGTCAAGTTGGCAAGGTAAGTCCTGATCCGCTCCAGGGTGTCGAGGTCGGCGCGCGGCCGCAGCGGATCGACGGCGTTGCGGTTCCGCAGGCTTGGGATCACAATCACCGTCAGGTGCCCCGGCGCCTCGCAGGAATCGGGCGCGGTATGGGTCAGGCACTTGACCTTGTAAATTTCCGGGAACTGCTGCAGCACCAGCCGCTCGACATCCCAGGGGCTGAGCGCGCGGTTCTTGTGCCGCAACCGCTCGCTGACCCGGACCCGGAAGGCGCTGTCGTCCTCGGCCATCCGCCCGCCGAAGGAAGCATAGGGCTGGCTGAGGGTTTTGATGCCGGCGACCGGCACGACCAGCTTGGCGATGCTGTTCGCCGGCAGCGGCAGCCGCAACCGTTCGGGGTCGTTCTCCTGATCGACAAACACCGCCTGCACCGCGTTCGGCTGGACGTCGATCAGCCGGCAGAGCGCCGCGCTGTTGTCGCCCGCCACCGCGCGCAGCCAGTAGTGTCCGGCCGGCAGCAGGGTGTTGCTGGCGGTCGCCTCGTCCGGCAGCCTGAGGCTGATCACCCCGCTGCGCAGCAGGCCGTTGGTGCCGTCGCTGAGCAGCTCTTTGCCGGTCAACGGCCGCCAGTAATTGTCGCTCAAAACACTCCATTCGACTTCCGGCCTGCTCAAATCGGGATCGCCGCTCCCCTCGGCCACCTGGAACAGGAGCGACAGGTTGCGGCCGGGGTCGATGCCGGAGAACCCGAGATAGAATTCGCCTTCGTAGGGATAATCCGGCAGCAGGCTGACGGTTTTGGCGCTCAAAAACGGCAGCTGGTTGCGCAGGTAAGCGTGATCGCGGCGCTGGCCGAAAGCGGCGATCTGAAAGAAAACCAGGGTCCCCTCGACCACCCCGTCGGCGCTGCCGGCCGCCAGATCGACCTTGCCGCTGGTCGCGGTGTAACTGAGCGAGAGCGATTCCAGCGTCGGGGTGTAAGGCGCGTTCGGCAGATCGGGAGTGGTACCGGCGTTGGCGGCCGCCACCACCCGCTGGGTGTAGACTTCGCTGTATTTTTGATGCAGGAAGCCGTTGGTCAGACGCAGCGAGACAGTGCCGTCGCGCAACCGCGGGGCGGGAACCTGCCGGAAAAACAGCAACGGATAGTACCAGTGGATCGGGCTGACCAGCTGCATCGTCTTGACCTGCCGGATGGCCCAGCGGGTCTGCTGCAGCTGCAACCCCCTGGCGCGTTGCAGATGGGTCTTTTTCCTGGCCACGGTGGGCAGGTTGCCGCCGGTATCCGGCACCTCTATCAAGTGCTCGGCGGCAGCGTTATCATCTTCGAACAGCTTCACCGTCGGGGTGGTGGCCTGGCCGTTGACCCGGGCGCTCAGCCGGGCTTTGAAATAGCTGTTCTGAGAGACGCCGTAACCTTCGCTGCCGGCGTTGTAAATACTGGAAAATTTGACCGGCGCATTCAGCCATTGCAGCTTGAGGGAGAAGCTCTCCAGCTGCTTGTTGAACGCCTCGGGGTTGCCGACGTGGAAGCTCGCCCCGGCTTTCGGTTGCGGGCCGAAGGGGAGAAACGGCTTGGCCGGATCGAGCTGGCCGAGATCGTTCTCCAAGGTCAGGGTCGCTATCCCTTCGACCCTGACCTTGATCTCCACTTCGCCGACCTTGACCGACTGCAGCTGGTCGTAGCCGAAAGCGCTTGTCTGCTGGTTGAGCAGCAACTGCAGCAGCGGCGCATCGCTGTCGAAGCTGTGACCGTGCAGAGCGACCTCGTAGTTGACCACCGCGTCCTCGTCGGCGGTCAGGCCGATCTCCACTAGAAACCGCCCCGGCTTTCCCGCCAGAGTCTGCAACGACGCGGATTTCGGCCCGATCCATCCCTTGGCGCCGGTCAGGTAGACCTGGAAGGCATTCCGGCCGGCGCTGTCCACATCCAGCCCGCCCGGCAGGCCGGTCAGCGCCAGCTCAATGCTGATGGTCCTGGTCCCTTCCTGCATCGCCAGCACCGGCGCGGCAAAAGCGAAACCGACCTGGGCCCGCGGCAGCGCGGCGTTGCCGAAGGGGGGCCAGTGCCCCTGATCGGTGGCGAATTCACCCCCCAGACCATCGGCCGAATCGGCGAGCGGCGCCAGGTGGATGGTATTCTGGTCCGCCGCGTCGACAAACACCGACTTGAGCGCATCGATGGTCACCGGGAAGACGCTCAGGTCATTGGTCAGGGCGAACTGGATCTCCTTTTTCGTGGCATCCTTCCCGGCACTGACCCTGGTCCCCTGCGGCAACAGCAGCCCGTTGACCTTCTTCTTCAGCTCGAACAGCAGGTGCACCCGGTCCGGCTGCGGCGGAGCCGATTTAAGCCGCAGCACCTGACGATAGAAATGATCGAGATGGCGGCCGGTGATGCCGTTCAGTTCGCTGCGGAGGTGGCGACAGAGCCGCAGGAAACTGATCAGCAGCCCGAGATGGGGCGGCAGGTCGCCGCGGTCGGCAAAGCTCTGCTCAACCTGATCCAGATCGATTTCGAAGGCCAGCCGGCGGGCCAGATCGGGCGGCAGCTGGTCGAAAAATGCGCTCCAGTTACCGTCGATCCGGTTGGTCTGCGGATTGATGAAATTGACCAGTTTGGCGAATTCGGCGGCGAAGTCGAGCCACTGCTGCAGGTCGCGCCCGTCGACCGGAGCGCTGGCCGGGTCGAGGGCCGGCAGCCGGCGCTGGCGCTGACTCTGGCCGTCGCGCAGCAGGTTTCCCTGGCACTTCTGACAGGTGTTCGTGCTCATCCGCCAGCCTCACCTTGGTAGAACGGAAACACCAGGTTGTATCGCGAGTTGGTCGCCCGCACCCGGTAATAGACCGCCAATTCGATCTTCCCCGCCGGTTCGTCGAGGGTCTCGATCACCACATCTTCCAGCTCGATCCGCGGTTCGTAGTGCAGGATCGCCTGCTTGACCAGCCCGCGGATGTAGGTCTTCACCGTCGTATTGAGCGGTTCGAACAGCAGCTCATCGAGGTTGCAGCCGTACTTCGGCTGCAGGAAGCGCTCGGTCAGCCGGGTGGACAGCAGAATCCGCAGACTCTCCTTGATATCCTCCTCCCCCGAAACCAGCTCCACCCCTTTTTTGATCTTCGAGAAGCGGGGCGGAAAGCTCCAGCCGGTGCCGAGAAAGGGATTGTTGGTGTCGTCGAGCTTGGCCATTTACGTTCAACTCCTGTCGTATCCGTTCAGCCGGATGCCCTCAGGCTGCCCTCGTAAAGGGTGTCTGCCGCCCGGATGGCGGCAGTCAAGCCCCAGGGATGGGTTCATGCGCCCCTTGGAGAGGGCGGCCTGAGGGCATGCACCGCGCTGCTGAAGAGCCACCCTCCTGTCAACCGATAATCACCGTCGGGCAGCCGACCGCCGCGCTGGCGCCGCAGATGCAGCTGTCCCCGACCCGCAGGGCCATCTTGCCGCCGATCAGCACCGTGGCGCTGCCGACCGGAAAGGGGCTGACCGTCGGGTGGGGCGGCGGGATCGGGCAGACGTGGTTGTCTGGCACCACCGCCGCCGGCAGCCCGCCGATCAGCACCGTCGGTACTCCGGGACCGATAATGGCGCCGCCGTGATTCGAAAGATCTCCCACCCGTGCTGCCGGAGGCATGTCTCACTCCTTTCTGCGCCGCCCTTTCCGCCAATGGCGGTACGCTCAGTTGATCTGCACCAGCGCGCCCTGAATCTTGGCCGTCCCGCCGGCTTTCAGGTCGACGCCGCCACTCCCTTCCGCCTTGAAGGATGCGCTCGCTTTGAGGGCCAGATTGGTCCCCTCCAGTTTCAGGTCGCCGGTCGCCTTGATGCTTACATCCGCCGGGCTTTCCATGCTGATGCCGCTGCTGTCGACGGTCAGGGTGTTGCCGTTTTCATCCTCGATCAGAATACTGCCGGCGTCCTCGTCGAGGACCAGCTTCTTCCCCGCCGGGGTTTCCACGGCCAGGCTGATCTTGTCGTCGTTCCAGATCATCTTCAGGCCGCTGCGGGTGACGATCCCTTTCTCGTGATTGTCGTCGCTGCCGGTCAGCGGCGCCGGCTTGGCGCTGCTGTTGAGCATGCCGAGGATGATCGCGTCGCGTGGGTCGCTGTTGAGAAAACCGAGCACCACCTCGTCGCCGATTTCCGGCCGCCAGAAGGTCCCGCGGTTGTCTCCGGCGTCGAGGCTGGCCACCCGCGCCCAGATGCCGTCGGCAGCGCCGGAGATCAGCGGAATCCGCACCCTGACCCGGTCTTCGCCGTCCGGATCTTCCAGCGACGTGGCGATGCCGATCTGCAGTCCGGACACTGCGGGGAGCAGGCCGGCAGCCGGCGGGCTGTTGACCGGGAAGTTCTCCGCGAACCACTCCGACGGCATGCCGATCTGAATATCGGTGGTCCAGGGGCCGCGGCTGAACTCATGACGCACCCCGGAGACGAAGGCGCGGCCGTTGAAACGCTCCCCCACCCCCTGCAGTTCGACCAGAGCCCCCGGCTGCAGGTTGAAGCCGGTGCACTTGGCCCGCCCCTGCACCTTGGCCAGGCGCGCCTTCAACAGCCGGGCGTCGGCCCAGGCCTTGAGTTCTTCCTCCGGCAACTGGCCGCCATGTTTCTGAACCGGGGCGTCCTGCTCGGCGACTTCGGCCAACGTATCGAAAGCGAGATTGCCGGGGGCGACCACCTTGTCGGCTTCGCCATCACCACTGAGCAGTTCCTGGCCGGCAAAATCCCACCCCTCGCTGCTGACCGCGGCCAGCTGGTCGCGGGCGTCGATCTGCGCCTCGAATTCGAGCATGGTCGCGCCGTAGACCAGGGTCAGGTCCGGATCGGCGGAGAAGTCGGGGGGTGCGACCTTGAGCTGTGCATCGTTGGTCAGCACCTGCAGGCCGTTGGCTTCGGCGCGGGTCAGAAGAAAATCCCAGTCGCTGCTGTCGAACTGCACCAGTTCGGCATGTGTGACGCTGGTGTCGGCGATGTCGTTGTCCAGACCGTAGTTGCCTGCCAGCTGGCTGAACACGTCGCTGTCCTTGAGCTCGGTAAAATAGGCGCTGCGCCGGTAGAGACTCATGCGGAAGGCAGCGTGGCGACACTCGATCGACAGGTAGGAGGGGCGATTCTGGCGGGTCTTGATGCCGTGGCCGGTAATGATCCCCTGAAACAGCGACTCTTCCCGGGCATGGTAGCCGCCGGTCACTTCGACCGCCTTGCCGGGCACGAACAGCTCGGCATTGCTGACGGTAAAGTCGCCGCCGGCCGGATCGCCGTCAAGCAGCAGGATGCTGGCGGTGGCGATCCGGTTGACCTGCTTGACCACGGTCAGCGCCGCCACCTGGTACTCGCGCGGGATCTCCTCCCCCTCGATCAGGATGGTGAAGGTCGGCCGATCGGTCGGCGCCCGGGCCGGTATGACACGTTCGTCAGGCATTTGTCCCCTTCTCCAGCGGCGGGAAAACCAGCTGCTGGCCGACCTGTAGCCGGCGGAAATCGTCCAGTCCGTTGGCTTCGGCCACCTGCAGGTAGTAGGATTGATCGCCGTAGGCCCGGTAGCAGAGCAACGGCAGAGTATCCCCCGCCACCACCGTCACCCGCCGCATCAGGTCAGGGGACTGGTCGTTGGCCTCGGCGGCGCGGGTGCTGTCATCGATGTTTTCGCTGAAGGTGGCGTCCATCACCGCCCGCAACGGGCGGCCGTCGCTGTAGAACAGCTTGTAGGTGATGTCGGCCTTGAGCAGCACGCACTTCGATTCCAGCTTCCCCCAGATCAGTTTCAGGTAACGCGGGCGGTGGATCTCGCCGTCGTAGCCGACAACGCTGAAAAACTCCTGAATCCGGTCGTAGACCTCGACCTTTTCGCCGCTGGCGCCGGTGCCGTCGAACATCAGCTTGAACTTGTACTCCTGCGGCTTGACCTTGCGGAACACCACCGGGCTGCCGGTCGTTCCCTCCCCCTGCTGGCGCTGGTACTCGACGTCGTAGACCTGGCCGTACTCCTGGGGGTTGAAATCGACCTTGAATTCGGCCACCGGCTCGCCGCTGTAATCGGCTTCGCTGTAGGCCTTGATCAGCAGTTTTTCCAGTTCGCCTTTGTTCGGTTCGGCCACTTATCTGCTACCTTTCCTGGCGGTTCTTGAGGATTTCGAGCACCTGCTCGACACATTCATTGACAATCTCCGCCGGCTGCGGTTGCTGGTCGGCGGGCGGCGAGCCGCTCTCCCCTTCGACCACGGCGCGAATGATGATTTCGTTGACCTGTACCGGCATTGTTTCCTCCGATTGTTGCTTCCTCTCTCCGAAATAAGAGGGAAGGTTCCTGATTGTTACGCCGCTAGGCCGAGATCCGGGTGAAGTAGTTGTAAGACAGCTCCAGGGTTTCGATCACCAGGCCGTTCTCCTGCGCCTTGAAGTTGGAGACCGTCCACTTGACCGGCCAGGCGCGCACGAAGCTGTAGGTGAAGCCGAGCGGTTCATGCTTTTCGTTGAGCAGGGTGACGTTGACCGTGGTCGGCTCGAAACGAAAATTTTCGATGGCGTCACGGCACCACTGGATCAGCCCCGAGTCGGTGAGCAGACCGCGCTTGAGCACCAGGTTGCCGTACTTCGGCAGGGTCGGCAGCCGGTGGATGAAACGGTTTTCGCCCCCTTCATGCAGTTCTTCGGTGCCCAGTTCGGCGGTAATGCCGCTGACCTCCTGGAAGCGGCTGTCCCGCTCTCCGGCCCCGTCCAGACTGAACTCGACCCGAAAGTGAAATCCGACCGGCGGATACTCAGCCATAGTCTCAGCCGTTCTCGATCGTCAGCCCTTCGTGAGCGACTTCGATCGACTCGATCGCTACCTCGTTGCCGGTCGCCTTGAGAGCCGGCCCGTCAATCTTGACCGGAAAAGCGTTGACCGCTTTCCAGGTGGCGACCGGTTCGTGGTTTTCGTTGAGCAGGCTGACGATCAGGTCGCGCCGTTCCACCTTGTTGAGGCTGGTGGTATTCAGCCACTCGAAAAACTCATTGTCGTTCGGCAGGATTCCTCGTTTGAGGGTGATGTTGCCGTTCTTGGGAATTCCCGGCATCTTGGTCGGCGCGTAGGTCGGGCTCAGGCCGTCGCGGTACTCGATCACCTGGTTTTCGATGTGCAGACCGGCCACCTCGGAAAAGCCGAGCTTGGTGCCGCCCCACTGCACCTGAAAATGAAATACCGGCAAAGGATAATCAGCCATGGGTCAGTCTCCTTATTTTAGGATTCCATCATTTTGTGAGAGAACTTGAGGATGATGAACTCGGCCGGGCGAACCACCGCCATGCCGATTTCGACGTTCATCCGCCCTTCCAGAATGTCCTGCGCGGTCATCGTCTCGCCGAGACCGACCTTGACGAAGAAGGCGTGCTCCGGCTTGACCCCCTGCAGGGCGCCGTCGCGCCATTTCTGGATCAGATAGTTTTCGATCATCGCCTTCAGCTTGATCCAGGTGTTGGCGTCGTTCGGCTCGAAGACCGCCCAGTAGGTCGACTTCTTGACCGACTCCTCGACCATGTTAAAGAACCGCCGCACCGAGATATAGCGCCACTCGTTGTCGTTGCCGGCCAGGGTGCGGGCACCCCAGATCAGCGTGCCCTTGCCGCTGAAGGGGCGGATGGCGTTGATCGACTTGCCGGCGTTGACATCAACGTTCATGTCCTCCTGCTGTTTGGCGTCGATCTTCAGCGACGGCCCGTTGACCGAACTGATGCTGATGTTTGCCGGCGCTTTCCAGACCCCGCGGGTCCGGTCGGTAAAGGCGTAGATCCCGGCGACCGCGCCGCTCGGCGGCAGCACGCTGAGCTTGTCGTTGATGCCGTTGACGATGTTCTTGTAGAGGGCGAAGCGCTCGGCCAGCAGACCGTCGAAGGTCGACTCGTAGTCGGCGGCCGAGGCGGCCAGCTCGGCGACCGCGGCGTTGAGTCCGCCGAAGGCCATGTGCGCAGCCTCCAACGAGATGTTCGCCTTGGCGTTGGGATTGGCGGCGGTGTTGTAGCGATCGGTCACGGCGGTCGCGGTCATGCTGTCGGTCAGGGTGCTGCCGGTGATGCTGTTCAGCGCGGCGATGGTTTCGCTCAAGCGGGTGCCGGGCGCGCCGCTGGTGACGAAAACCTTGCCGGCGCTGAACCCGATCGGGGCGTTGTGATGCTCGAGCAGCATCTGGAAGTCCTTTTCCAGCTGGTTGTTCTTGACGACCGTATCGAGGTCGGTTTTGAGCTTGAAATCAGCGGTTTCGGTGATGCCGTTGCGGTAACCGACCAGCATCGCGTGCAGCACATCAAGAACCAGGGTGAACAGTTGCCGGATCGGCGTCTGGAAATCATCTTCGGCGGCGAAAGGCTGGGCGCCCTTGAAACTGTCATCCAGTTCGCCGAATTGATCCTTGAGGGTCTTGTTGTCACCGGTGGTGAAAGCGTCGATCAGATCGGTCTGCAGATCGGTCACGGCCGCGATCGCGGCATTCAGGTCCCCGCTGATGAAGGCCTTGAGGTCGGCATCCTTGGTCAGGTTTTCCAGCTTGAGATCCCCGTTGGTCGAGGCCCGCTTGAGGCTGACGTTGCGGGACTTGATCACCTTGGTGTAGGAGGTTTTCAGCCAGGGCATGTAGGAGGCGCCGTACTTGAGGTTCTTGATGCCGATATTGTTGCGGAAGGCGGCTTTGTCGGCTTCGAGGTCACCCGTATCGACCAGGTCGCAGACGGTGACCCGGTCCATCAGCTTGCCGCACTGGGCCAGCGCCTGCTGCTGAAACTGGTAGAGGTCGGTCCCCGCGAGCAGGGTCGCGTCGGGGCAGAGCAGAATGGTCGGCTCGTCCTCTTTTTCCAGCAGCTTCAGGCCGCCGAGAATGCCGCTGCTGTCGTTGCCGATCGCCGGCGGCGCGCTGTAATCGCCGACCGAGATGATGTAACACTTGCCGCCGCCGTTGTCGAAGTAGAGGCGCATGCTGTCGTAGAGGTAGTAGCTGTTGCTCCCCAGGTCAACCTCGCTGACGGCATTGGCGTCATCCAGTTTGACTACCGGCGTGATCGGCGGCCCGCCGCCGAAATAGCGCTGAAACTCGACCATCGAGCGGATCATGGTCGGTTTCATCGCCAGGCTCTCGCCATTCTTGTCGGCCTTCTCGGTGTAACCGATAAACGCCGGAATGGCGGTTTCCACCTCGGCGACCGATGGCGGAAACAAGGAAATTTCTTCTACGTAAACATCGGGTGTCTTGTAAGTCGCCATGTTCCATCCCTCATCCGGTTAAAGGTTAATCATACTTAGACATAGACGTAGACCCTGGAAATCACTTTGCCCCCTTCCGCCGGGATGATCTCGGCCACCGACGGGTTGGGCAGATTATCGATATCGAGCTTGGGCGTCGACGCCCCCTTCTTCTTGCTCAAGGCGATCCCCTTGAGTGGCTGCCGGGTCAGCGGCAGCGGCGTGCCGGCGACAAAGGGGATCGCGGTGCTGCCGTCGGCCAGCGTTACCGGCGACTGTCGAGTGAAGGTCACCGGCGGATCGTCGAGCGTCAGGGTCAGATCGGTCGGTTTAACCTCGGTTTCGTATTTGCCCACCACGAAAAATTCCCAGGTGGTTTTGCGCGCCTGCATTTTCAGCAGGTAGCGACGGAACTGCACCTGGCCGCCGGCGTCGACAAAACTGAACTCGTTATCGACCAGCGGATCGACGGCAATCTCGATCAGTCCGAAGGGAAAGCTGCCGGCCAGCCGGTCGGACGCGTAAAAGTGCAAGTGATCCTCGCCGTTGCGGCGCAGCAGATAGCGTCCGGGTGGATGGGTCGCCAGATCGACCAGGAAACTGCAGATCCCTTCAACCGTCATGACCCGCAGTCGTCGCATCAGGGCTCCCTGCACGTCGAACAGCTCCCAGAGGAGGGAATCCGCGCCGGTTTCCACATCAACCTGAAAGCGTTGCGGTCGCAGGTTGAGCAGGTCGGCCGATGAGAGGAATTCATCGCCCGGGTCGGCGCTCAGCAGCCGTTGACCGTGGTTGAGGTTTTTCTGGCGGTTGCTGAGATAAAAGATCTGCTCGGGTAACTTGTCGAGAGGCAGGTCGGTGAAATTGAGCAGAAACGGCGAGGTTCCCCGGAGAATAAAAGCGAGCGCCAGCGGCGGCACGATTTTCCGTTTCGGTTCCGGCGGCCCGTCAACACCGGTGGTTTCGTAAAGCACAACAAAACCGCCCGGGGTCTCCTTGAACAGCAGCCCGTACCTCTGTAACTGCTGCCGGCAATGCGGGGTCGGTTCGATGTTGAAATCGGCGCTGATCCCGTCCGGGTAGTAGTCGTGACGGATATCGACGGCAAAGGCCTGTTGAAAATCGATCTTCATCCGGCCTCCTTCCCTTTGCCGACAATCTGGATGGTAGTGATCGGCGCCTGCTGATCCCTGAACTGCCCCTCCTGGATGCTGATCGCCCGCACCTTGTAGAGCACCGACGGCAGGTACTTGGCGCCGAGGGCGCCCCAGAGGTTGTTCTGCTGTTCGAAATTGAGCGGATGCAATTCCGCCACCAGCCGCTCAATACCGTCCGCCATGGTCGGCGAGTTGTCCGGGGTGAAAACCGCTTTCTTCTGGAAAAAGCGGATCAATCCGCCGATGAACTGCAGGCTGGTTTTGTAATCGCCGAAATGGGCGGTGAACAGGATGAAGAGATTGAGGCGCAGCTCCGGGTTGAGATGGCTGATGCTGTTATCTGGATTGACCCGGTGCGGGGTAACATCACGGACGGTCCGTTCCTCCTCGATGTTGACCAGCGACAACCCCAGACTGTTGTTCGGGATCTGGATCGTGCCGTCCTCCTTGGCGACGTTCGACAATTCAACGACCTGGGGCTCCGAGATATTCAGCTCGGGGAGTGATTTCAGGTAATCGCTGAGTTCGCTTCTGAGCACTTCCAGGGCATGGTAGATCATAAAAATCCCTCACAGACACAGAGCATATGCGATCTTTTGAGCCGGCGCCGCAACCTAACGGTGTCGGCTCCCGGCTTGCGTGAGCGCTAATAACTCACCGACTCCCCGGGGTTCTGCAATAATTTACGGATTCAGTTGAAACACGATCTTTTAAAGGAATCGCCGGAGCGACACAGCAATGAAAACGCCACCTCCATCCGTGACTGAATGTTGAAGTGGCGTTTTCAACAAAAAAGAAAAAACATCCTTTTCCCCTCGTTCCGGCTGTTTGATATTTTAATTAAATACGCCGTTATTAAATCTTCAAGCTGTGCAGAAAATTTTATTTTTTTAACAGAGCAGTTTTTCCAAGGCAGGTTTAATTTGCTTAAATATTTAGTGATTTACACCTATTCAATGAGAAAATAATGGATCAACTGAAGGAAAAACTGAGATTTATTCTGCTCACGCAGAGGTAGGAAATTTTACCCGGGGGATAAGAATCTAACCTTTTGGGGGCGGCGGCCGGTTAAAGTTCAGTCTGCTCAAACATTCTTCAAAAATGTTCTTCGGCGTAATCGGGAACCTGCTGAAGCCAGTGAGGATGCTCACTGGCTTCACGTAGCGCCGTTTCCGCCTGGAGGATCAGCTTGTCGCGATCTTTCGGGTAACTGCCGGCCAGATTGAGAATATTCGAGACATGGTTGGAACGGAGAATGGTTTTGTGCGGATTCAGCTGTCGAACAATCGCCAGGACTTCGGCGAGAATCTCGCCATTGCACAACGGCTCGATCTGAGTGAAATAGGCGTCGTTATGCCGCCGGAACATGGTCAGCAGCGAAAAATATTCCGGCGATAATTGATTGATCCAGTCCGCTGTGGCCGCAGCATGTTCGGCGCTCCGCGCTCGTCCGGCCAGCCCGAGGATGGCGGTCACCGACAGCTTCAACCCGGCCGCTTGCGCATTTCGGCAGAGTTCCAGCATCTGCTGCGGAGAAAACCCTTTGTTGACCAGTTCCAGGGTCGGCGCATCCCCCGACTCCAGGCCGAAGTAGAGAATCCGCAATTTCTTCTTTCTGAGCTCCACCAGTTCGGCGACCGTCTTGGTCGTCAGGCTGTTCGGCGACGCATAGGCGCCCACGCGGGTCAGGTTCGGGAAATTCTCCGCCAGCAGCTCGAGGATTTCCAGCAGCCCGGCCTGGGGGTAGACCAGGGCGTCGCCATCGGCCAAAAAAATCCGCTGATAGTACTGACGATGCGCCTGCGGGACCGCGGCAATTTCCGCGGCGATTTCCGTAACCGGCCGGATGCGGAACCGTTTCATCTTGTACATGCCGCAGAAGCGGCAGTGATTCTGACTGCAGCCGATAGTGATCTGAAAGATCAGGCTGCGGGCTTCGGATGGGGGGCGGAAAACCGGCTCGGCATAGTCGAAATAATACATCTAGTTAACCCTGATTGGTTTGTCCGCGCTGACGTTCCAGCTGGCGCAGATAGTGGGTCGCTTCGGCGGCCAGCTGCTCGCTGCGGGCGAGATCGAGCGCCGAGAGGAAATAGTGATAGGCGCTGGTCAGATAGCGTGGCTGCGGCAACATGCTCTTGCCGGCGCCGAGATAGGCCTGATCGAGATTTGTGTCGTTCTGCCGTTCGGCAATGAAACGACGATAGACCTGCAGGGCCTCCTGAAATCGCCCCTTTCCATAGAGATAGTTCCCCACCGCCAGGATATCCGGCGAGGCGATCTGCGCCCGCTGGTCGCGGCTGTCCAGCTGCAGGTAAGAGTCCGCCGCCGCCGCAAGATCGCCGCGCAGCAGGGCCGGGCCGATGTCGTCCAGTGTCGTCCGGTTGGTGCGGACTTCTGCTGTGGCCGCAGCGGAGGTTGGTTCGCTGCGGCGAGAGAGATTGTATCGATCCAGCCCCCAGGCACACCCCAGTCCGCCCAGGAACCCGCCGATATGGGCGCCATGGGCGACGCCGCTGGCAGAGCTGCCGACCAGCAGAAACGGCAGCAGGTTGTCGATCAGCAGGAAAGCGCCGAGCACCAGCCGGGCGGACAGATAGATGCTGGTCATCAGAAAAGGGAACAGGAACAGGAAGCAGCGCACCCGGTTGCGCGGAAACCAGAGAAAATAACAGCCCAGCACCGCGGAAATCGCTCCGGATGCGCCGATCAGCGGCACCTGCGAGTGGGGGACGAACAGCGCAAAAAACAGCGTGGCAACCACCCCGCCGCCCAGGTATAGCGCCAGGTAACGCGCCGCTCCGAGGCGGTACTCGACGTTGTCGCCGAAAATCCACAGGAACAGCATGTTGCCGGCGAGATGCAGCACCCCCCCATGCAGGAACAGCGAAGTGAAGAGTGAGACTGGCGAGAATTCGGCCGGCCGGAAGCCGTACCGAAAAACCAAAAGATCGTAGGCACTGACCCGCTGCAGCACCTCGCGGGCGCTGAACTGACCCTGCAGACCAAGCGTCCGCAGGTAGTCGAACAGCAACGGATCGTTCAAGGAAACCTGCCGGGTCGAGGCGGGCAAGGTGATCAACAGGTAGACAGCAACATTGGCAGCGATCAGCAACCAGGTGATCAGCGGCCGGCCGGGGGGATTCGGAGAGTCGGCGATGGGGAAGAACATGGGCAACCTGTCCGGGGAATTGTTGGTGACATACTAACACAGCCAAAGGGATCGACCAACGCTGCAAATCTTGCATTTATCACCCGATATCTCTATCTTCCGGGCAGGAGGAAATACCATGAACCTGCTTTACCTGCTCGATCTGATCGGCACGGCCGCCTTTGCCGCATCGGGCGCCTGGGCCGGGGTGCGCCGCGGCATGGACCTGTTCGGTGTGCTGGTGCTGGGGATGGTGACCGCGATCGGCGGCGGCACTCTGCGGGATCTGCTGTTGGGGGACCTGCCCCCCTTCTGCCTGCAGAATGAGATCTATCTCTGGCTGCCGGTTCTCGTCGCGCTGCTGGTGTTCGGCGCACACCGCTCCCTGCCGAAGCTTGAAGCCCCGCTGCTTTATTTCGACGCCATCGGCCTCGGCACCTTCGTCGTGATCGGCACCGGCAAAGCCCTGGAACTGGAGACCGGGGCTTTAGGGGCAATCCTGATGGGGGTCATGACCGGCACCGCCGGCGGCGTTTTGCGCGATCTCCTGTCGAATCAGGTGCCGCTGATCATGCGCCGCGAAATCTATGCTTCGGCCTGTATCCTCGGCGGCACTCTGCTGGTGATTCTGCATAAACTGGAGATATCTGCTAATCTCTCCTTATTGCTGGCGGCAAGCAGCGTGATCCTGCTGCGGCTGCTGGCCATTCATTACAACTGGGCGCTGCCGAAAGCGGAATAAATTTTCCATTCAACTTCCATTCAGAGCAACGGAGAACGAAATGCATCAGGTCAGAATCAAGGGAAGTGATCAGGTTTACAGCGTCGGCAAAATCGTCTGCCTCGGCCGCAACTACCTGGAGCATATTCGCGAGTTGGGCAATCCGGTGCCCGACCGGGCGGTGATTTTCTGCAAACCGGCCAGCAGCATTGTCCCGGACGGCGGGGCCATCCGGATTCCAGCCTATTCGAACGACTGTCACCACGAACTGGAGCTGGCAGTGCTGATCGGAAAAACCGGCCAACAGATCACTCGGGAACAGGCTCTTGAGCATGTTGCCGGCTACGCCGTCGCCCTCGACCTGACTCTGCGCGATGTGCAGAGCGAGCTTAAAGCGAAGGGGCTGCCCTGGGAGATCGCCAAGGGGTTCGACACCTCCTGCCCGCTTTCCGATTTCGCTCCGAAGTCCGCGGTCGAAAATCCGAACAATATCCACCTGACCCTGAAAGTCAACGGCGAGTTGCGGCAGAGCGGCACCACCGCCCAGATGATGCGGTCAATCGAGGACATCATCGCCGAAGTTTCCACCTTCTATACCCTGGAAGCGGGCGACATCATCCTCACCGGCACCCCGGCCGGAGTCAGTCGCCTGCAGAGCGGCGATCAGCTGCTCGGCGAAATTGAGCAGGTCGGAACGTTGCGGGTCAGGGTCGCATGAGTTAAAGAATCGTACCGATCGTACTGAAACAAGGTCTATTCGGACCGCTCATTTATACAGACAGCGGCAGATCTTTCAGAAATTCGGGATTCTTCTTCATCACGACGACTAGATAGAATTGAGGACTATTTACTCAACAGTTGGTTGAAAATTCAACTCTTCCGATTGAAACAATGCCCAAATTTCAGATAAATAAATGAATGATTTAAGTATCAATATATGCTATTGTTGGCAAAATCTTTATTGGAACAGAAAACTTTTGTAAAAACTTTCCCACACAATTTGGTGCAGGACCCTTAACCTCCTGCTGCCCTTGTATGTTTTTTGTCTGACATGAGCGGTGCTGAATTTGCAGCGGATCTATTTTAAAGATAACAGCTACCAAATTGAAACGCTCCCTTCCGAACCGACTCTGCTGGTTGAACTGGTCGATCTTTGTCATAATGACGCCGCAACCTTCGAGATGTTCACCGAGGCGATCGGGAAGGACGCCGGTCTGGCGGCGAAAATCCTGCAAATTGCCAACTCTCCTCTTTACCGGCAATGGAACGCCACCACTGACATTCGCCGTTTCCTGATCGTCCTGGGATTGCGCAACGTCAAACAGATCGTCATTACCAACACCATCCAGCAGTTCTTTGCCAGCTTCGGCAGAAAATTCGACAATAATCTGCAATTTGCCTGGTTCAGATCGATCCTCTGTTCGTCGCTGGCAAAAATACTGGCCGATTTTATCGGCTACGACAAGCCGGAGGAAGCCTATCTGGCGGGCCTGATGCATCAGGTCGGGCAACTGCTGTTTCTGATGAATTACCGGAAGGAGTATCCCCCCATTCTCCGGCAGTATTATCAGACCGAAAATTTCAGACAGCTGGAAAAGGAAAAATTCGGGGTGGATCATTGCGAACTCGGTGCGGCCCTGATCGAAAGTTGGAGGATGGATTCATTCATCGCCGACGCGGTCCTCTTTCAACATGCTCCGGTGGAGGAGTTGCAGAGCGCGCCGCTGTTGCTGAAAATTCTGGCGGTGGCCAGTCCCTTGAGTTCCCAGAATTATGAAAAGGTGAACAATGCCAGCCTGAAACGGGCCGGCCAGCTGTTCGACATGACCGAAGCCTCAATCCTGGAATGCTACTCCCAGGCGCTGGAGCAGAGCAGGCAGATGGTCGAGACGCTGGGATATAATGGCGACTATTACCTTGAACACAATTACAACCAACAGCTGCAGAACGACCGGCATCAGGAGGCTGAAGCCGAACTGGCGGAGCGGGTCAAAAATATTGCTCTTTCCCGGGGAGCGATCGCCGCGGACAATAATGAAGTTGAAGTTCTGTCCCGCGATATCCGTACCGCGTTCAGCACCCTGTTCGGGGTCAGCTCCCTGTTATTGCTGCAGGTCGATCCGAATCTGGTGAAACTTGTTCCGATCAATGATCTCAATCTCAAACAACTCGGTGAAATCAACCTGCCGCTGAAGGATCGGAAGAGTGCCCTGGTCAAAAGTTTCAACGAACGGACCCGGCACAGTTGTCGGGACGCCAGCGGTTCGATTGCCGACCGGCAGATCCTCCGGTTGCTCAAGGCTGAAAACGCCTATGCCTTCCCGATTCATTCCGGTGGAGAAGCGACCGGAGTCCTGGTCATCGGCAGTGCGGCTGATAAGGCGGATTTTTCCGCAAACAAACTGAAATTTATTGAATTACTGACCACGGAATTGGCCCGGACCCACAAACGTATTTTCGACTCTCAATACCGGGAAAAAGTGATCAGCCAGACCGAGTTTCGCAAAATCGCTCATGAAGTCAGCAACCCCCTGACAATCATCAAGAATTACCTCTACCTGCTGGGGAAGAAGATCGATCAGGAGCACCCGGCACAGGAAGAGATCGGTTTTATCAATGAAGAAATCGAAAGGGCCGGCAATATTCTGCTCAGAGCCAAAGATCCCGATAATTTTGCCCGCCAGCCCAGCAGGCTGCTTGACATCAACGAGTTGATCTCAAACCTGGATAATGTCCTGCAGAATTCGCTCTACAAAACCGGTGGAACCGAATCATTGCTCAGGCTGGACTCCGGCATCCCGAAGCTGCAGGTTTCAGGTGACAAGCTGAAACAGGTTCTGATCAACCTGACCAAGAATGCCGTAGAAGCAATGCAAAATGGCGGCAGGATCGAGATTTCCACCCGGGATCACTTTTTCCAGAACGGTCTCGAGTATGTCGAGATTTCGTTGAAAGACAATGGTCCTGGAATTCCTCAGGAGATCCTGCAGGAACTCTTCAAGCCGGTCGCCAGCACCAAACAGGGGCACTCCGGATTGGGACTGGCAATCGTCAGAAATCTGGTGACGGAACTGGCAGGATCCATCTCCTGCTATTCTTCCCCCGGTTTCGGCACCGAGTTCAAAATTCTTATTCCGCGTGATACGCAACAGAATCCTATGGATTGAGGTCATGAGTCTGAAAAACTTTGACAATCTGAGCCGGCTGTTAAATCCGGCGTCGCCGGAGGGGATTCTGGTAGTGGATGATGATCATAACGTCTGTAAAAGCATCCAGACAGTCTTGGCGACTGTCGGGCTGGTATCAGACGCGGTTCATTCCGTCGCAGAAGCGGTCGCTGCGCTTGACCGGCAAGCCTACTGTGTCGTTCTGCTTGATCTGAACATGCCGGGCGCCGAGGGGATTGAACTGATTGATCACATCAACCGGCATGAAATCGATACCTGCGTGATCGTGGTCAGCGGTGCATCGGAGATCAATAAAGCCATCAATGTCATCAAGAGCGGCGCACGCGACTTCATCAGAAAACCCTACAATCCGGATGAACTGCTGATCTCGATCAAGAATGCGCTGGAAAGCAGGAATCTGGAAACCGAAAACCGAATCATTGTCGAAGAGCTGAAACGGTCGGAAGCCCTGCACCGTTTTATCGTCCACAACTCTCCCGATCTGCTCTATATTATCGACCGGGATGGGCATTTCTCCTTTATCAACAACAATGTTACCGAGCTGCTCGGTTACAAGAAGAAAGAGGTCATCGGCAGGCATTTCTCCGATTTTGTCTACGAAAAAGATATCGAGCGGGCCAAGGCTTTCTTTTCCACCAGAGGCTTTCCCAACGATTCGAACTGCATTGAGTTGAGACTCAGGAGTAAGGGCAAGGACTCGTTCATCTTTGTCGAGGTCCGGGCGATCCAGATCGAGAGAAATTTTGTCGGCGGCTATAAGCTGAACGGCAGCAATGGTCGGAGTGATGCTGATAATTTTGTCGGCGTCTACGGCACGGCCAGAGATATTACCGACCGAAAGCGTGCGGAAGAGATCATCCGCTTTCAGCACAATCATGATCTGCTGACCGGCCTGCCGAACCGCAACCTGCTCAACGAACAGATCTCGATCCTTCTAAATCATGCCAAACGCAACAGCGAAGGGCTGGCGATTCTGCTGATCGATATCGACCGATTCAAGCTGGTTAATGATTCTTACGGCCAGGCGGTCGGAGATCAGGTGTTGCGTTTTGTCGCCGAGAACCTGAATCGAGGCATCCGCGAGTCCGATTTCCTGGCCCGCTTCGGGGGCGATGAATTTATCCTGCTGCTGCCGGACATCAAATCAGCGCATGATGCCATGAACGTTGCGAAAAAGATCGTCAAGGAAACCTGTGTTCCGTTCCGGTACGGCAAAACCGATATTCACATCACTTTGAGTATCGGAATTGCGCTCTACCCTGATCATGGCAACTCCTGGGAACAACTGCTCAAGAACGCTGACACCGCAGTGTGCAATTTACGACTGACGGCAAACAGCAATTTCTGCATTTACAACGACAGTCTGAAAAACCACAACAGCAACAAGATCTCGATAGAAAATCTGATCCGCACCGCAATCAAGGAGGATCAGTTTATTTCCTACTATCAGCCGCAGATCAATCTGGAAACCGGTGAGATCCATGCGCTGGAAGCCCTGGGCCGAATCAACTCTCCCGACCACGGCCTGGTCCGACCGGCCAAATTCATTGAGATTGCTGAAGAATCGAGTCTGATCTGCGATGTCGGGGATGTGATCCTGACCAAGGTTTGCGAAGACGTAAAACGTTGGCAGGCCTACGGCTATCATGTCCCGGTATCGATCAATATCTCAGCAATTCAATTGGCCATGGACAGCTTCAGCAGTTATTTCCTGGAAAAAATTCACCGTTTCGGCCTCTTCCCGGAAATATTTGAACTGGAGATCACTGAAAACGTCATCATCAAAAACCTGGAAATGACCCTGAACAATATTATCAAGCTGACCAAACTCGGGGTCAACATTGCCATCGATGATTTCGGCAAAGGTTATTCGTCGCTGAGCTATCTGGACCAGCTGCCGCTCAAGACTCTGAAACTGGATAAATCGTTCATCCGGAATATCAATGTCTCTGATGCAACCAGCACCATCATCCCGGCCATGATCAACGTCGCCAACGGGCTCAAATTGAATTTCGTCGCCGAAGGGGTGGAAACCCGCACCCAGCATGAATATCTGATCGAACAGGGATCCTGCATCGCCCAGGGGTATTATTACAGCAAACCGGTCGGCATCGACAAAATTATCGAATTCATGCAGAATTTCGACCCGAGCGCTCTGCAGGTCACCCAGATGTCCAATTAACGACAGGCCCTGCTCGGAAGAGCAGGGCCTGTTTGATTTCACTGCAAATCAAGGAAAGGCAACCGATCAGCCTTCCTGCAGGGCCGCATGCGCCGCCGCGAGCCGGGCAATCGGTACCCGGTAGGGAGAGCAGGAAACATAGTCGAGGCCGATCTCGTGGCAGAAAATAACGCTGCTCGGTTCGCCGCCATGCTCACCGCAGATCCCGACTTTCAGTTCCGGGCGGGTCTGCCTGCCCCTCTCGGTCCCCATTCTGACCAGCTGGCCAACGCCGGCCCGATCCAGGGCCACAAACGGATCCCGTTTGAAGACCCCCCGTTCGACATATTCGGGCAGGAATCGCCCGGCATCATCCCGTGACAAACCATAGGTGGTCTGGGTCAGGTCGTTGGTCCCGAAGGAGAAAAAGTCGGCCTGCTGGGCAATTTTATCCGCCATCAGGGCAGCGCGAGGCAATTCAATCATGGTGCCGATCAGATAGTTGACCCGCACCTTGAAGCGGTCGCAGACTTCTTCGGCGATCTTGACCGCATTTTCACGTAAAATCCGTAACTCGTTCACATGGCAGACCAACGGTATCATGATCTCCGGAACGATATCATATCCTTCTTCCTTGACCAGTTGACAGGCCGCTTCCATGATCGCCTGGACTTGCATGTCGTAGACTTCCGGATGGGAAATACCGAGCCGGCAGCCGCGGTGCCCGAGCATCGGGTTGAATTCATGCAGCGCTTCGACATGCGCGCGAACATCGGAAAAACGAATCCCGACCGTGGAGGCCAGTTCCGCGACATCATCGTCGTTCTGCGGCAGGAACTCGTGCAGCGGCGGGTCGAGCAGCCGGATGGTGACCGGCAGCCCCTTCATTTCGCGAAAGATCCCGAGGAAATCTTCTCTCTGCATCGGCATGATTTTGGCCAGGGCTTTTTTCCGCCCTTCCAGGTCGTCGGCCAGGATCATCTCCCGAAACGCCTGAATCCGCTCCCCTTCAAAGAACATATGCTCGGTGCGGCACAGGCCGATCCCTTCGGCGCCAAAACCGCGAGCCACACTGGAATCACGTGGGGTATCGGCATTGGTCCGGACTTTGAGCTTCCGGAATTTATCGACCCAGCCCATCAGTTCGGCAAAATCACCGCTGACTTCCGGCTGGACTTTCGGCACATCTCCCAAGATGACTTCCCCAGCCGAGCCGTCCAAAGTGATGATCTCCCCCCGTTTGACGACCAGCCCCGATTTGGTGGTCATCTGCTGCTTCTCGTAATCGATCTTCAGCTCACCGCAGCCGGCTACGCAGCACTTTCCCATCCCCCGCGCAACCACGGCGGCGTGCGAGGTCATCCCGCCGCGGGCGGTCAGAATCCCCTGCGCGGCATGCATGCCATGAATATCCTCCGGGCTGGTTTCCACCCGGACCAGGATCACTTTATTCTTCAGGCGGGCCAGCTCTTCGGCCTCATCGGCATTGAACACCACCTTGCCGCTGGCCGCGCCCGGTGAGGCGGGCAGGCCTTTGGCGATGATCTGCTTGTCGGCTTTCGGATCAAGCGAGGGGTGCAGCATCTGATCAAGCTGGTTCGGATCGATCCGCAATACCGCTTCCTTTTCACTGATCAGCCCTTCCTGGACCATTTCCGTAGCGATATGGACCGCCGCTTTCGCGGTCCGTTTGCCGGTTCGAGTCTGCAGCATGAAGAGTTTGCCTTTTTCGATAGTGAACTCGATATCCTGCATGTCACGATAATGTTTCTCGAGAATTTCACGGATCTTCACCAGCTGTGCATAACAGTCCGGCAGCACATCTTCCATTGCCGGCAGGTCCCCCTCCTTGTATTTGGTCTTGTTGATCGGCTGGGGTGTCCGAATCCCGGCGACCACGTCCTCTCCCTGGGCGTTGACCAGGTACTCGCCATAGAAATAATTTTCCCCGGTCGAGGGATCGCGGGTAAAGGCCACCCCGGTGGCGCAATCATCCCCCATGTTGCCGTAGACCATCGATTGAACGTTGACCGCGGTTCCCCACTCGGCAGGAATTTCGTTGAGCTTGCGGTAAGTGATCGCCCTCGGGTTCATCCACGAATCGAATACCGCGCCGATCGCGCCCCAGAGCTGTTCCTCAGGATCATCGGGAAAACCCTGGCCGAGTTCTTCCTGGACTTTTTTCTTGAACATCGCCACCAGCTGTTTCAGGTCAGCGGCATTGAGTTCGGTATCCTGCTGGACGCCGCGCTCCTCTTTCACTTGTTCCAGAATATGCTCCAGGATGGCGCCATCCATGTCGAGCACCACATTGGCATACATCTGAATAAAGCGCCGATAGGAATCGTAGGCGAAGCGTGGGTCGCCACTCTGATCGATGATCCCCTGTACGGTCTGATCGTTGAGACCGAGATTCAGCACGGTATCCATCATCCCCGGCATCGACGCCCGGGCTCCGGAACGCACCGATACCAACAGCGGCTGGGCCGGATCACCGAATTTTTTTCCCATGAGCGTTTCAACCTGGATCAGAGCCTCCTTGACCTGGGCAACCAGCCCGTCCGGATAGTGGCGATTATTCCGATAAAACTCGGTGCACACTTCCGTGGTCAGGGTAAACCCCGGTGGGACCGGCAGCCCGATTGACGTCATTTCCGCCAGATTCGCACCCTTGCCTCCCAACAGTTCCTTCATTTTTCCGCTGCCGTCGGCCTTGCCATTGCCAAACGCATAAACATACTTCTTCATTGCATCTACTCCTCTGATTGTCTGATCCGAAAATAAAAAAAGGCCGGGTCATCTGTCCGGGTCCCGGCAAGCTTCAGGCGTGCAAATTCCGGGCAGACAAACAGCCTGAAGAAATCAAGCTTCATAACTGTTCAGCTGCCTCTTGATCTGTTGCACACAAGAACCTCCCGAGGATTCCGAAACATCCTCCGGCCATCAAAAACTGTATTCTGTTAAGCCTGCCGTTATTTACCGGTCGGCAGAACCGGTTGCTCATCTGAAATGAACTGCTGTTGAACTTACGAGATCCGGCTGAAATCGGCAATCCCTTGGAACAGGCTAGCAATACCGGTCAGCAAAGCCAAGCGATTATTCTTGACCGTTTCATCTTTGTCCATGACCATGACTCCGTCAAAAAACGCATCGACCGGGGCGCGCAATCCGGCGATCGTTTCCAGCGCGGTGGGATAGTCGCGTCGGGTGACCAGTTCGGTGATCCGGGTTTGAACCTGCTGAAACTCCGTCCACAAGGTTTTCTCGCACTCCGCTGCAAACAGCGCGGGATCGACCGGTTGGGCAAGCCCCCCCTTGATGATATTGCCGACCCGCTTGAAGGCTACCGCCAGCGGTTCGAAATCCTCGCGGCCTTTAAGCGCGGCCAGCGCCTTGACCCGGTCCACGGCATCGAGCGGTTCAATGAAGGCGGCACTGAGCACCGCCTCGACCACGTCGGCCGGATAATCCTGCCCGGTGAGCAGATTGACCAGGCGCAGGCGGATAAATTCAATCACTTCGGCGACAATCTCCGCCGCCGGCCGCTGCCGCTTGGCTTCGAGCAGCGCCACACTCTTGGCCACCAGTTCCGGGATCGACAGCGCATAGCCGCGTTCGAGGATGATCGCCAGAATACCGATGGCGCAGCGCCGCAGGGCATAGGGGTCGGCGGTACCGCTCGGGATCAGGCCGACGCTGAAGCAGCCGCAGATGGTATCGATCTTGTCCGCCAGGGAAACGAAGGCGCCGACATCGTCGCTCGGCAATTCTCCGCCGGCCTGGGTCGGCAGGTAGTGCTCAAAAATGGCGGTGGCAACCCGCGGGTCTTCCCCTTCCAGCAGCGCGTACTCGCGCCCCATCACCCCCTGCAGCTCCGGGAATTCGTAAACCATGCCGGTTTCCAGATCGCACTTGGCCAGCAGCGCGGCGCGGCGGGTCGGTTCGACCACGCCCGGGTTCAACTGTTGCGCCAGGCCAACGGCCAGATCGCTGAACCGCTCGATCTTCTCGTAACTGGTCCCGAGCTTGGCCTGATAGACAACTTTTTTGAGCGGTTCCAGCCGCGCTTCCAGCTTGGTTTTCCGGTCTTCCTGCCAGAAGAACATCGCATCCGACAGGCGCGCCTTGAGCACCCGCTCGTTACCGGCGACAACCACCTGAGGGTCTTTGGCGTGGGTATTGGCGATGGTGATGAAATTCGGCAACAGTTTGCCGTTCTCATCCAGCAGAGTAAAGTAGCGCTGGTGCTCGCGCATGCTGGTAATCAGCAGTTCGGGCGGCAGTTGCAGAAAACGCTGCTCGATGCTCCCTGCCAGGGCCTGCGGAGATTCGACCAGATAGGAAACTTCTTCAAGCAGTTCCGGGTCCGGATTGAGTTTGCCCCCCAGTTGCTTGGCGAGCACCGCCAGCTGTTCCTCGATCAGCTGCTGGCGCTTGGCGACGTCCGGAATGACAAAATGCGCTTCTGCCTTAACCAGATAATCCTCCACCCCGGTCACAGAAAACTCCTCGGGGGCCATGAACCGATGCCCGCGTGACCGATCACCGCTCTGCAAGTCGCCGAACCCGAATGGAATCACCTGACCGTCATAGAGGGCCACAATCCAGTGGAGCGGCCGGGCGAAACGGATCTCGAGATCCTTCCAGCGCATCGATTTCTTAAAGGGGATTTTGCCGATCACGCGGGGCAGAATCTCCGGCAGTTCGGCCGCCGTCTCCCCCCCCTCAATCACCTTGGAAATGAACAGGTACTCCCCTTTTTCCGTTTTGACGGTTTTGATTTCGTCGAGTTCAACGCCGTTGGTCCGGGCAAATCCTTCCGCCGCCTTGGTCGGCTTGCCGTCGGCGTCAAAAGCGATGCGGGCCGGCGGGCCGGTAATTTCCAGCTCCTGCCGTTGCTGCTGGCGGGCGACATCCCGCACGGCGATACACAACCGGCGCGGGGTGGCGAAGGTCCGCACCGCGCCGAAGCTGATGCGCGCCTGCTCCAGTTCCTGACTGAGCAGGCGTTCCATATCTTGCAAAGCCCGGGGGATGAATCCAGCCGGAATCTCCTCGGTGCCGAGTTCTAAAAACAGTTCAGCGGACATCTAATAACTCCGATAGCAATGGCCGTCCCGGCGGGGAAAGTCGGACGGCCGGATCATCATTTCTTCAGCAGGGGAAAACCGAGCTTTTCACGCTGCCTGACATAACCTTCGGCGCAGAGTTTGGCCATATTCCGTACCCGGCCGATGTAACCGGCGCGTTCGGTCACCGAGATCGCGCTACGGGCGTCAAGCAGATTGAAGGCGTGGGAGCCTTTCAGGACGAAGTCGTAAGCCGGGAAGACCAGGTCCTTGGCCGCCAGCCGCAGACATTCCTTTTCATACATGTCGAACAGCTGGAAGAGCATGGCGGTGTCGGCTTCCTCGAAATTGTAGTGGGAGAATTCCACCTCGGTCTGATGGTGGACGTCGCCATACTTGATACCGTCGACCCATTCCAAATCGTAAACGTTGTCCACCCCCTGCAGGTACATGGCGATCCGCTCGCAGCCGTAGGTGATCTCGCCGGAGATCGGCTTCAGGTCGATGCCGCCGCACTGTTGGAAATAGGTGAACTGGGTAATTTCCATGCCGTCCAGCCAGACCTCCCACCCCAGCCCCCAGGCGCCGAGAGTCGGCGATTCCCAGTCATCCTCGACAAAGCGGATGTCATGGGCGTTGGGATCGATACCGAAACTGCGGAGCGAATCGAGATAGAGATCCTGGATGTTCTGCGGCGAAGGTTTAAGAATCACCTGGAACTGGTAATAGTGCTGCAGGCGGTTGGGATTCTCGCCGTAACGCCCGTCGGTCGGGCGCCGCGAGGGTTCGACGTAGGCCACATTCCACGGCTCCGGTCCGAGCGCGCGCAGGAAAGTCGCGGGATTGAAGGTTCCCGCCCCTTTTTCTATATCGTACGGTTGCTGAATGATACAGCCTTGCCTGGCCCAGTAATTCTGCAGGGAAAGAATCAGATCCTGAAAAGTCACATTGCCTCCGAAAAAACAGCCGCCTTTAGGGCGGGAATTCTGCATACAGCATACGAACGCCGAGTGTAGCCGTCACCCCGCTGGATGTCAAGAATCGCGGCGCTATTGCGGGGGGAGGAATTTGAGAGATTTAGGTTCCCTGGGCAGGACCCGCGCCAGCACTTGCGAGAGCATGGCCCCGGCTTCGCTGCAGGTCTGCGGGCCGAAGCGGAATCCGGCAAATTGCTGATGTCCGACCTTCAGCGAGCGGGCCAGGGTGCCGATGGTCCCGAGTCCGACCGCCAGCCCCGCCGGACCGGCGCACTGCAGGCACAGGCTGCCGCCGCGCCCGGCATCAAAACGGACCGGTTCATCGGCAGTAAAGATTTTCAGACACTCGCTGCAGTGCAGCAGATGCGGGACGTAGCCGAGCAGATAGACCAGGCGTAATTCGAGCAGCAGCCGGGCCACCGCGCCGTCGCCGCCACCATTGAGGTAGTCGAGGAAACCGCAGAGCAGTTCATAGATCTGCGGCTGCGGCTCCCCCTCTTCCAACAACAGTTCCAACAGTTCGATCCCGTAACTGGCCAGAGCCAGTCGTTCGAGGTCGGTGCGCAGGCCGGTCCTGGCATCGAGCAGTTCCAGCTCCTGCAAAGACCAGAGCCCCCCTTTCCCCTGCCGCCAATGGACGACGACCTGGCAGAACGGCTCCAGGGCGGCGCCGAAACGTTTAATGCTCTTGCGCGCCGAACGGGCAAAGCCTTTCTGCAGACCGTGTTCAGCGGTCATCAGGCTGAGAATCCGGTCGGCTTCACCGTAATCGACATGGCGCATCACCAGCGCATCACAGCGATACAGGGTCCGTCCAGCAGCTTTTCTCTCAGTTTGTTCAGCCATGTATTAGCCGATGATTCACCACTAAGACTTATCCATTCATCAGGCAACAAGTTTCTGCGCGGATTATTCTGCTAGCAAAATTATCCGTGTGTTCTAAACACTGCGTCTAACTGATCCTGTTCTAAGAGGATCTGATCTGTCTCTCGGGGAGAGAGATAGGTATGAGGAAGTTCACTTGGACAACTCGCATCTGGTTACCACTTTGGCCGCATATTTGGGAAAGTGTTCCTTCATGCAGTCCGGACATATGCCATGGGAAAATTCAGTTTTTGAATGGCCGGATATATATTCTTCAGGTTGAATCCACTGGTCTTCCTGTCTGATTTTTTTGCAGTAGGAACAGATGGAGAGCAGCCCTTCCAGAAATTGAATTCTTTTGGCGAGTGATCGGGTCTGGTACGAAGTATAAATGATAACGGCGATCGCAGTGAGCAGTTCTACGATCCACCAATCTGGAAGTTCGTCCCTCGGCAAGATATGGGTAATATCAAGGAGATCATCCAAGACGAGAATTACCAATAAAAAAGCAAAGCCCATTGTCATCTTACGCAAAATCTGCTTAACAAGATCGATTCCTGAGGGGGGAACTGTTTTCCGCGGCTTGTCACGCATATAGATTCACCGTCCATAGCGGATAGCTGTCTTTATCAGGTATAGGTATATTTTGAACCAATTGGGGACTTATCTAAATTGAACTTTATATCGTTCCCATAGGATCATTCATCCATTGATGGCACAACTGTACCTTCAATGAATCACTGTGGGATTATATCACAACAAAGTTTATTCTAAGTCAGATGTGCTAGAAAGAGGGTGGCGGTAGTGAAATAGATCAGGATACCGGTGATGTCGTTGACGGTCTGCACGAAGGGACTGGAGGCGATGGCGGGATCGATACCGATCTTTTTGAAGAATGAGCTGACCAGAACCCCCATACAGGCCGCCACGGAAATGGCGATCGCCATGGCGAGACCGACCACCAGCCCGAGATAAAGATTCTGGTGCCAGACCAGGGCGACCGCGGCGATCACCAGACCGCAGACCGTGCCCATGATCAGACCAACCCGCAATTCTTTGAAAAAGACCTGCTTCAGCACGGAAAAATCGATCCGGCCAGTGGCAAAACCGCGCACCATGATGGTGGAGGTCTGCCCGCCGACATTGCCTCCCATGCCGGTAATGACCGGGATAAACGAGATCAGCATGAGCGCCTGTTCCAGGGTCGCCTTGAAGTACCACATCAGGGAACCGGTGATTACGCCGCCGAACAGGGTCGTCAACAGCCACGGCAGCCGCAAGCGGGCGATGTGAAACGATTTATTGCCGTAGAGCAGCTCTTCTTCGCTGGTCCCGGCCATCCGCAGCAGGTCCTCGGTCGCTTCGTCGCGCATGACGTCAATGACGTCATCAACGGTGATCAGACCCATCAGCTTGCCATGCTCGTCAACAACCGGAATGGCCAGGATATTGTACTTGGCGACCAGCTCAGCGACCTCTTCCTGGTCCATATCGGTCCGGACCCGCAACACATCGGTAGTCATGATGTTGCACAGCGGGGTAGAAGGGGGGACGGTCAGCAACTGACGCAAAGACAGAACCCCGACCAAATGATTGTGCTCATCGGTCACATAGACATAGAAGACCATCTCGTAGTCTTCTGCATCCTGCAGGGACTCAATTGCCTGTCGGACGGTGATGTCCTGGCCAAGGGAAAAGACATCGGGGGACATGATGGCACCCGCAGTGTCTTCGTCGTAACCGAGCAGATGTTCGACATCCTTGGATTGTTCGCCATGCAGGGCGTCGAGGATTTCGGCTGCCAACTCCTCCGGCAGATTACGGATCAGCAGGGCACTGTCGTCGTCTGCCATCTGCTGAACGATCGAGATCAGATATTCCTTGTCGAGCAGAGCGGCCAGTTTGGCCCAGGAATCCTGTTCAATTTCGGAAAAAACATCAGCCGCCCGGCTGATATCGGGGATCAGGCAGAGGAGAGTTTTCTGGTCCTTCAGAGGGAAATAGCGAAGCAGGTGGGCGATATCGGCCGGATGAATTTTCCCGAGCGCTTTTTTCAGGTTGGTGGTGGCGCCGCGACGCAGCAACTTACTGACGGTTCCTTGCAGTACCTGCATCTTTTGTTCATGCATCAGAACCTCCTCCCGACACCCTTTGAAAAGCAAAATTGAAACGGAATGCTTGACGAACCGCAAGTGAAACTAGCACTTACGAAACGACAGAGTCAATGCCGCGCCCGGCAGGTGCAACAAAAAAAGGGCAGGGAGTCGCGAATCTACTCCTTGCCCTTTTAATCTCTCGCAGAGAGTAAATCAGTTCTCTTTATTTTCGTCCTCTTCTGGCGATTCTTCAGCAGCCGCTTCCACGGCAGTTTCCTCACCGGCTTCCTCGGAGACCGCCTCTTCAGTAGCCTCTTCTGCCGGTTCTTCAGCGGCAACTTCCACGGCAGTTTCCTCACCGGCTTCTTCGGCGGCCTCTTCCGTGGCCTCCTCGACCGGAGCCGGAGCAACCGGCGCGGGCTCAGCAGCAACTTTCGGAGCGGGTTTTTTCACTTTGGGAGTAAACTCTTCTTCGACCAGTTCAATAATCGCCATCGGCGCGTTATCTCCCTGCCGATTGGCCAGCTTGATAATCCGGGTGTAGCCGCCGGGACGCTGCTGGTAACGCGGAGCGATCATTTCAAACAACTTGCCGACCACCTTCGGTTCGCGGATCACCTGCAGAGCCTGACGCCGGGCGTGAAGATCGCCACGCTTGCCCAGAGTAATCATCCGGTCAACGACTTTGCGCAATTCCTTGGCACGGGTATCGGTGGTGGTGATCTTTTCATTTTCGAAAAATGAAGTCACCATGTTGCGCATCATATGCTGACGATGGTCAGGTTTACGGCCAAGCCGACGGCCGGATTTATTGTGACGCATTGCTTCGGTTCCTTTCTACAGACCAAAAGGGGAGACTATTCGTCATCCTGCCCTTTTTGTATCATTTTCAGATAATCGGGGTCGGGATAGTTTTCCAGTTTCATCCCGAGGCTCAGACCCATTTCGGCAAGGATGTCCTTGATTTCGTTCAGTGACTTACGGCCGAAATTCTGGGTTTTCAGCATTTCAGCTTCGGTCTTCTGAACCAGTTCACCGATCAGATTGATCTGCGCATTCTTCAGACAGTTGGCGCTGCGCACCGACAGTTCAAGTTCTTCAACCGAGCGATAGAGATTTTCGTTGATCTTCTGCTTCTCGCTGTCCTCTTGTTCCGGAACCGGTTCATTGGACTCGTCGAAGTTGATGAAAATCTGCAGCTGTTCCTTGTAGATCTTGGCAGCATAGGCCACCGCATCTTCCGGTTTCACGCTGCCGTCCGTCTCCACTTCCACGGTCAGTTTGTCATAATCGGTGATCTGACCGACCCGGGCATTCGACACGTTGAAGTTGACCTTGACGATCGGCGAAAAGATCGAATCGATCGGGATGGTACCGACCGGGGCATTGTCATCGCGGTTCTTGTCCGCAGACACATAACCCTTGCCCATGGCGACCGTCATGTCGATTTCAAGATCGGTCTCCTCGCCGCAGGCGGCGATATGATGATCGGGGTTGAGAATCTCGACGTTATTGTCGGTAATAATGTCACCGGCCTTGATTACCCCGGCTCCTTTTTTGACAATACGGACGTTACGCGGATCATGCCCGTGCAGGCGCACCTTAACTCCCTTGAGATTAAGGATGATGTCGGTCACATCCTCGGTGACCCCGACCACACTGGAGAACTCGTGCTGGACATTTTTAATCCGCACCGAAGTTATCGCCGCTCCCTGCAGGGAAGACAGCAGAATGCGGCGCAGTGAGTTGCCGAGTGTCGTACCGAAACCCCGTTCAAATGGTTCAGCAACGAATTTACCGTAAGTATCACCCAAATCAGCTGCTTCGAGACGCTTCGGTTTAATCAGGTCTCTCCAGTTTTTGTACATATATAGCTTCTCCCTCTCAAGATTCCCTGATGAGGTTATCAATTACTTGGAGTAGAGTTCGACAATCAACTGTTCCTGGAACTCAGGCGTCGTCAATTCGCTGCGAACCGGCAGAGTCTTGATGGTGCCCTTGAACGCATCACGCTCAAGTTCGACCCAGGAGGGGACACCACGCCGCATGACACTGTCCAGCGACTCGTTGATGCAGACAATCTGGCGGCTCTTCTCTCGCAGGGTAACGACATCTGCCGGGCGAACCTGATACGACGGGATATTAACCTTCTGGCCGTTGACCTGGAAATGACCATGTCGCACCAGCGTCCGGGCCTGAGCGCGGGAAGCAGCAAAGCCAAGTCGATAGATAATGCTGTCGAGACGGCGTTCCAGCAGCATCAGCAGGTTTTCGCCGGTTACGCCTTTCATCCGATCAGCTTTCTGGAAATAAAGGCGGAACTGCTTCTCCTGCAGGCCGTAAGAACGCTTGGCTTTTTGCTTTTCACGCAATTGGATCCCATAATCGGACACCTTACCGCGCCGCTGACCATGTTGCCCGGGAGCGTAATTACGGCGCTCAATGGCGCATTTATCGGTGTAACATCTGTCCCCTTTCAGGAACAGTTTAGAATTCTCTCTTCTGCACTGACGGCAGACCGGACCGGAATACCTAGACAACTTCTTCCTCCTTGACGCTTAAACGCGACGACGCTTGGGCGGACGGCAACCATTGTGAGGAATCGGGGTCACGTCCTTGATCATGGTGACAGTGAGACCAGCGAGCGCCAGGGCCCGCAAAGCCGATTCGCGACCACTGCCGGGGCCTTTGACGTAGGCTTCCACCGAACGCATGCCATGCTCCATCGCCTTGGTCGCAGCTTCTTCAGCGGCCATCTGGGCGGCAAAAGGCGTGCTTTTCCGAGAGCCTTTAAACCCTTTTGCCCCTGCGGTCGACCAGGCAACAACGTTTCCAGCCGGATCGCAGATGGTGACAATAGTATTGTTGAAGGTTGATTGAATATGGGCCACACCTTTGGCGATATTCTTTTTTTCAACCTTTTTCCGTACGACCTTTTTTCCTGACTTAGCCATGTTAACTCCGCTTATTTCTTCTTACCGGCGACGGTTTTCTTCGGACCTTTCCGGGTCCGGGAATTGTTCTTGGTATTCTGGCCACGAACCGGCAAACCTTTCCGGTGGCGCAGGCCGCGATAACAACCAAGATCCATCAACCGCTTGATATTCATCGAAATCTCGCGACGCAGGTCACCTTCTACCCGGTGACCCTGATCAATGATTTCACGAATCTTCGCCAGTTCGGCTTCCGTCAGATCATCGGTCCGGGCATTGAGATCAACTCCCGCCTGGGACAGAATCTGCTGAGATGCGGTCCGGCCAATCCCATAGATATAGGTCATGGCCACTTCAATGCGCTTGTTGCGCGGCAAATCGACTCCAGCAATACGTGCCAATGTCTTTTCCTCCTAGGGCCTTATCCCTGTCTTTGCTTGTGTTTGGGATTCTCGCAGATGATCCGGATAACGCCTTTGCGCTTGATGACCTTGCACTTATCGCACATCTTTTTGATCGATGCTCTTACCTTCATCTTGAGATCCTTTTCAACTCATATCTTTCGACTGACTAACAGCCATGAAGCTAATGATCCAAACAGGTCAGAATTTCCGGCCCGTTCTCAGTAATTGCCACTGTGTGTTCGAAATGCGCCGAACGCCGACCATCGATCGTCACGGCCGTCCAGCCATCTTCGAGCACTTTGACCGCCGATGTTCCGATATTCACCATCGGTTCAATCGCCAGGGTCATCCCGGCTTTCAGTTTCGGACCCCGGTCTGGCGGCCCGTAGTTCGGAATCTGCGGGTCCTCATGCAGCTGACGACCGATCCCGTGGCCGACAAAATCGCGCACAACACTGAAGTGGTCCTGTTCGACCCGCGTCTGTACCGCATGCGATATATCAGAGAGTCGGCCGTCCGGCCGAGCAGCCGCAATGCCGAATTCAAGCGCCTCTTTGGTCACATCAAGCAGCCGGCGGGTGGTGTCGTCAATCTCGCCGACCGGAATCGTTACCGCCGAATCACCATAAAACCCATCGATGACCAGGCCGAAATCGATACTGAGGATATCCCCCTCAAGCAAAGGTTGCTGATTGGGGAAACCGTGCACCACCCGGTCATTCGGTGAGGCACAAATAGTAAACGGAAAGCCGCCATACCCCTTGAAGGCCGGGCGCGCCTTCCATTTACGACATTTTTCTTCCGCCAGGCGATCCAGCTCCAGGGTGGTCGCCCCCGGACGAACATGACCTCTTAGCAGCTCAAGTATCTCTGCGACCAGGCGCCCCGCCTTACGCATCCGCTCCAGTTCCGAGCGGGACTTGAGAATGATCATCTCAACCTGCCTGAAGTGCTGTCACAATCTCTTGCTGTACCGAGGCGATCTCAGCCATTCCGTCAATTGTTGTCAGCAGCCCCTCGCGACGGTAGTAATCTTCCAGCGGAGCGGTCTGCTGCTGATATACCGTCATCCGGTTGCGGATGGTCTCTTCCTGATCGTCGGCACGCTGAACCAGCTCTCCGCCGCAAGCCGTGCAGCGGCCATCAGCGCCAGGCGGATCAAACTTGAGGTGGAACCCTTTCCCGCACTGACTGCAGGTCCGCCGCCCGGTCAGCCGCTCGACCAACGCGTCAGTATTAACTTCCAGCGAGATCGCTGCATCAAGCGGTTTGTCCAACTCTACCAGGGTCTGCTTCAGGGCATCGGCCTGGGGCACGGTTCGCGGAAATCCATCAAGAATGAAACCCGCAGCACAATCGGCCTGCTGCAAACGATCCCGCACAATGCCGATGACCACCTCATCCGGCACCAGCCCGCCGGCATCCATGTATTCTTTCGCCTTGATGCCCATCGACGTCTGCTCACGAACCGCAGCACGCAGCATATCCCCGGTCGAGATCTGCGGGATACCGTATTTTTCAACCAGCATCGCAGCCTGGGTTCCCTTCCCGGCACCTGGCGGGCCAAGTAAAACCAGCTTCATCACACCCCTCCTACCCCTGTCGGCTCTTCAAAGTCACACCCTTCATAAACCCTTCATAGGATCTTGAAATCAGGTGCGCTTCGATCTGGGAAGCCGTATCCATACCGACCCCGACCACAATCAGCAGCGAGGTCCCACCGAAGAAGAACGGCACATTCAGGTTGCTGATCAGCAGAGTCGGCAGAACACAAACGGCTGACACGTAGATCGCCCCGGCAAAGGTCAGCCGGCCGAGTACGGTATCCAGGTAGTCGGCAGTCTCTTTTCCGGGGCGGATACCGGGCACAAAGCCGCCCTGATTCTTGACGTTCTCAGCGACGTTGACCGGGTTAAAGGTTATAGCCGTGTAGAAGTAGCAAAAGAAAACGATAAAAGCAATATAAAAAAGATTGTACACCCAGTGCGAGGGCGTTAGAACCGAGGAAACCGATTTCACCCAGGGCACATTGATAAAATTGGCGATGGTCGCCGGGAACATCATGATTGAGCTGGCAAAGATCGGCGGGATGACACCGCTCATATTGATCTTCAGCGGCAGATGGCTGGCCTGTCCGCCCATATTGCGCATTCCGACCACCCGCTTGGCGTAATGGATCGGCACCCGTCGCTGGGCTCGTTCCATGTAGACAATCGCCGCGACGACAACCAGCATCAATACCACCAGGAAGAAGATAGTGGTCGGGGTCATGGCGCCGGTATCAACCAAACGCAGGGAGTTCACCACCGCAGCCGGCGTACCGGCGACAATCCCGGCAAAGATGATCAGCGAAATACCATTGCCGATTCCGCGCTCGGTAATCTGCTCGCCCAGCCACATGATGAAAGCGGTACCGGCGGTCAGAGTAATGACCGTCATCAGAATGAAACCGATTCCCGGGTGCGGCACCACCGGCTCACCGGCCGGTCCGGTCATCGACTGGAGACCGGTCGCAATGCCGATCCCCTGAATGACTGCCAGCATGATCGTTCCGTAACGGGTCCACTGGGTGATCTTCTTGCGTCCCTGCTCCCCTTCCTTGGACAGCTTTTCGACCGGCTCAAAGACCACCGTCAACAATTGCAGAATGATCGATGAACTGATGTACGGCATGATTCCGAGCGCAAAAACAGCCATCTTTTTGAGAGCGCCACCGGTAAAAGCGCTGACCAACCCGAGCAGAGTTCCTTCGCTCCCCTCGAAGAATTTCGCCAGCACATGGGCATCGACCCCGGGTGTCGGAATATGACAACCGATGCGATAGACAGCCAGCATACTGAGGGTAAAAAGGATTCTCCGCCGCAGTTCCGGTATGGCAAATATGTTCTGCAGCGTCGACATATCTTAGAGTACCTCGGCTTTGCCGCCAGCCGCTTCAATCTTCGCAGCGGCAGCTTTGCTGAATTTGTGAGCCTGTACGGTCAATGCTTTGGTCAGCTCGCCGGCGGCGAGAATTTTGATCCCATCCTTGATGCCGCTGACCAGTCCGGCCTGCCCCAGGGCTTCCGGATCGATCACGCTACCGGCCTCAAACTGATCCAGGTCACGCAGATTGACCAACGAAAAAACCTTTTTGTTCAGTGAGGTAAAACCGCGCTTGGGCAGACGGCGCTGCAGCGGCATCTGGCCACCCTCGAACCCGGGCTTGATACCGCCGCCACTGCGGGCCTTCTGCCCCTTATGACCTTTGCCGGCCGTTTTACCGAGGCCGGAACCGGGACCGCGACCAATACGTTTTCTATTACTTGTTGAACCGGGAGCCGGTTTCAGATTACTTAAATCCATCTCGCTGTCCTCTATCAGTCTTCGACTGCAACCATGTGTTCAACCTTGCGGATCATGCCACGAATCTCCGGGGTATCCTGCAGGGTTACCGTCTGATGCAGGCGGTTCAGCCCGAGCCCTTTCAGCACTTTGCTGAAATAAGCTTTGCGCCCGATCGGGCTCTTTTTCAGGGTGACTTTGACTTCAGTCGCCATAAGCTCGTCCTCCTCAGCAATTCCCTAGTCGTTGGCAACGCCACGACGGGCATTGATCTGTTCCGGGCTCTTGAGCATTTTCAGTGCGTTGATCGTTGCCTTGACCACATTGTGTGGATTGTTGGAGCCAAGACATTTGGTCAGGATATTGTGGACACCAACCGCTTCAAGGATCGGACGCACGGCGCCGCCGGCAATCACTCCGGTACCTTCCGAAGCCGGCTTCAACAGCACCTTGCCGGCGCCGAACTTGCCGATGACATCGTAGGGGATGGTGCGACCTTCTTGAATGGGCACCTTGATCAGGCTTTTCTTTGCCTGTTCAACCCCCTTGCGGATCGCTTCGGGTACCTCTTTGGCCTTGCCAAGTCCGTAACCGACATGTCCTTCGCCGTCACCGACAACAACCAGCGCCGAGAAACTGAAACGGCGGCCACCCTTAACCACCTTGGCGTTTCGATTGATGTGGATGACCCGATCGGTCAGATTCAATTCATTGGGATCAATGAGCAGCACAGTTCTTCTCCTCTACAGCTTCAGTCCGGCTTCCCGTGCAGCCTCGGCGAGTGCTTGAACACGCCCCTGGTACAGGAATCCGTTACGGTCGAAAACAACGCGAGTGATATTCTGCTCAATGGCCTTTTTGGCGATCGCAGTACCGACTGCCTTTGCCGCCTCGACATTACCGCCGCTTGCCGCAGCCTCAGCATCCTTGCTGAGGGTCGAAGCCGCAACCAGGGTCTTGCCGGTCGTGTCTTCAATGATCTGGGCATAAATATGCTTGGCACTGCGGAAGACGGAGAGCCGGGGGCATTCAGTGGTCCCGCGCACTTTTTTTCTAACGCGCGCCTGGCGCTTCAGCCGGGCAGCTCGTCTCATCTGGGAAACGTTCACAGCCTATGCTCCTTAATGGAAATAAGTCTTACTTGCCGGCCTTACCAGCCTTACGCACAATTCTTTCAGCCGCATATTTGATCCCCTTGCCCTTGTAAGGCTCGGGTTTGCGGAACGAACGGATTTTTGCCGCAGCCGAACCGACCAGCTGCTTATCGATACCGATGACCGACAGTTTGGTCTGTTTCTCAATCTCGACCGAAATCCCTTCCGGCAGTTCGTAGACAACCGGGTGGGAGTAACCGAGCGACAGGGTCAGGACTTTGCCGCTGACTTCAGCACGATAACCGACCCCGTTGATCTCAAGATCTTTTTTAAAACCCTCAGTCACGCCGATCACCATGTTGTTGATCAGCGAGCGGGTCAGGCCATGCAAAGCGCAATCCGATTTTTCATCCGTCGGACGAGAGACAGTAATCAGCTCCGCCTCGACAGCAATCTGCATCCGTTCGTGCAGGACCTGTGAAAGGGTTCCTTTCGGGCCCTGAACGGTCATTTTACTGCCATCGAGTGAAACCTTGACCCCGGAGGGGATGGCGACCGGTAATTTCCCAATACGTGACATTGTCGATTCTCCTTGTTTCTTCAGCTCTTACCAGATGGTGCAGAGGACTTCGCCGCCGACTTCCGCCTGGCGCGCCGCGACATCATCTAGTACCCCTTTGGAGGTCGACAGGATCGATGCCCCAAGACCATTCTTGACCCGGGGAATCTCATCCTTGCCTACATAAATCCGCCGTCCCGGAGTAGAAACCCGCTTGATTTCATGGATAACCGGAGTCTGGTTCTCATCATATTTCAGATAGATCCGCAGAACACCCTGCTTGTTATCGCTGATCAGTTTGAAGTTTTTGATATAGCCAAGGTCTTTCAGGACGGTGGCGACAGCAACCTTCAGATTGCTGGAGGGGATATCAAGCTTGGCGTGTTTCGCCATCCCGGCATTACGGATGCGGGTCAACATATCCGCCATCGGATCGGTCATGGACATCGGTGGTACTCCTCTTTAACTGTTACCAGCTGGACTTGACAACCCCGGGGATTTTCCCCTCGGAAGCCAGTTTCCGCAGACAAATTCTGCACATATCGAATTTACGGTAATAAGCGCGGGGCCGGCCGCAGATCGGGCAGCGGTTATAGTCCCGGACGGCAAATTTCTTTGGCCGCTTCGCTTTGAAAATCATCGATTTCTTTGCCACAATATCCTCCGCTATCCAGATCTATTTTCTGAACGGCATGCCGAGACCGGCAAGCAGCGCTCGCCCTTCCTCGTCAGTTTTCGCCGTTGTTACAATCGTGACATTCAATCCGGATACCTTGGCGATCTTGTCAAGATCGATCTCCGGGAAGATCAACTGTTCACGGATCCCAAGGGTATAGTTGCCGCGGCCGTCAAAAGCCTTCGACGAAACCCCTTTAAAGTCACGGACCCGAGGCAAAGCAACGTTGATCAGACGGTCGAGAAACTCCCAGGCGCGATCCTGGCGCAGAGTCACGCAGGCGCCGATGGCCATCTCCTCGCGCAGTTTGAAACTGGCGATCGATTTTTTCGCTTTGGTGATCACCGCTTTTTGCCCGCTGATCCGCCCCAGTTCTTCGACTGCGGATTCCAGCAGTTTCGGATTCTGAATCGCCTCGCCGAGTCCCACATTCAGAACGACCTTCTCGATCTTCGGAACCTGCATGACGCTCTTATACTGGAATTCCTTCATCAGGGCAGGGACCTGCTCCTGAATATATGCCTGTTTCAACCTGGCCATCGAACTCTCCGTTTACTTGTCAACAATCTTGTCGCACTTTTTGCAGAAACGGGCCTTGCTGCCATCATCCAGCACGCGGATACCGGTCCGCGTCGCTTCGTTGCAGGACCCGCACACCAGCATCACATTGGAGATACTGATGGCAGCTTCTTTTTCGATAATCCCGCCTTCCTTATTCTGCTGCGAAGGGCGGGTATGCCGCTTGATAACGTTGAGGTTTTCCACCACAACACGACCCTTGGCCGGGAAAACGCGCAAGACTTTGCCAGTTTTGCCTTTTTCCTTGCCGGCGATAATTTTGACCATGTCATTTTTCTTGACATGAATTTTTACGGTTGCCATCTCTTTGCGTCTCCAATCGACGGATATTAAAGAACTTCAGGGGCCAGCGACACGATCTTCATGAAATGCCGCGCCCGCAGTTCTCTGGCGACGGGACCGAAGATCCGGGTTCCGATCGGCTCATTCCCCTGATTGATTACAACTGCCGAGTTGTTATCAAAACGGATGAAGGAACCGTCCGGACGCGGGACTTCCTTGGTGGTCCGCACGATCACCGCGCGAACGACATCGCCCTTTTTCACCTTCGAATTCGGCAGCGCCTCTTTGACGCTGCAGATGATAATGTCGCCGATCCCAGCGTATTTACGCTTCGACCCTCCGGGAACCTTGATACAACAAAGTTTCTTCGCGCCGGAGTTGTCCGCGACACTGAGTATGCTCTGCATCTGAATCATGACTTACTCTCCTACGCGATTACGGCCTTCTCCAGGACCTGACGCACGCGCCAACGCTTGTCTTTTGACAAGGGCCTGGTTTCGACAATGAGGACTTTATCTCCAACGCCGCAGCTGTTCGACTCGTCATGAGCTTTGCAGTTGACCTTGCGCTTGATGAACTTCTTGTAAATACTGTGTTTGACCAGACGATCAACCCGCACGACAACGGTCTTGTCCATCTTGTCACTGACCACAATCCCGACCCGGGTTCTCCGGTTTCCTCGTTCTTGACTCATTGTTTCCTCGCACCCTTAGGCGTTCAGCTTGCTGGAAATGACCGTTTTTACCCGGGCAACATCTTTTCTCAGCTGAGAAATCCGGGCGGTATTTTCCAGATGACCGGTATGCAGCTGGAACCGCAGATTAAACAGTTCCTGTTGCAATTCGGCAGCCTTGGTCTGCAACTCTTCGACACTCAGTTCTACAATCTCACTAGCCTTCATCGCCAGCCTCTCTTTTCACAAACTTGGTCCGCATCGGCAGCTTGTGCGCCGCGAGACGGAAGGCTTCCCGAGCAATCTCTTCGGTCACCCCCTGCATTTCGTAGAGGATATGACCCGGTTTGATCACCGCCACCCACTTTTCCGGCGAACCCTTGCCCTTACCCATCCGGGTTTCTGCAGGCTTGCTGGTCAGCGGCTTATGGGGAAAGGTCCGGATCCAGATCTTGCCACCACGCTTGATATAACGGGTCATCGCCCGCCGGGCAGCTTCAATCTGGCGGGACGACAACCAGCTGCACTCAAGCGCCTGCAGACCGTAATCGCCAAAATTGACTTCGGTTCCGCGGGTGGCCTGCCCGGTCATCCGGCCGGTAAACTGTTTTCTGCGTTTTACCCTTTTCGGCATTAACATGACAATCTACTCCTGATCAGCCGGCAGGCTGTTCCTTCTCTTTACCAAGGACCTCACCTTTGAAAATGAGAACCTTGACACCGATAATTCCATAAGTGGTTTTCGCCTCGGCAAAACCGTAATCGATGTCAGCGCGCAAGGTATGCAGCGGCACCCGACCTTCGCGATACCATTCGGTCCGGCTCATCTCGGCGCCGCCCAGACGACCGGCACAGTTGATCTTGATCCCTTTTGCCCCGAATTTAAGGGCCATGCTGACGCTGCGTTTCATGGCGCGGCGGAATGCCACTCGGCGCTCAAGCTGCAAGGCCACATTCTCGGCGACCAGTTGCGCATCCATCTCAGGCTTGCGAACTTCCTGAATATTGATGAAGCACTCATCATCAGTGATCTTGGCCAGATCCTGTTTCAGAACCTCGACTTCAGACCCTTTCTTGCCGATAATGATGCCGGGACGGGCGGCGAAAATATTGATTTTGACCTTATTCGCAGCACGCTCAAGCTCAATTTTCGAGATCCCGGCATGATACAGGCGCTTTTTCAGGAAATTGCGCAATTTCAGGTCGGCATGCAGTTTTTCGGCGTAATCACCATCTGCATACCAGCGGGATTCCCAGGTCCGGTTGATCCCCAGACGAAATCCTATCGGATGAACTTTCTGGCCCAAAGGGACACCTCCTCGACTTACTTAACGTCCAGAACCACGGTAATGTGGCTGGTCGGCTTACGAATCCGGCTGGCGCGTCCCTGAGCACGTGGGATGAAACGCCGCAGCACCGGGCCCTGATCAACCATCACTGTCTTAACGAACAGTGTGTCGACATCAGAGACGCCTTTCTGCTCCGCGTTGGCGACAGCAGATTTCAACAATTTCGACAGAATGGGCGCGGTCTTCTGCGGGGAAAACTGGAGGATATTCATCGCCTCCTGAATCCTTTTACCGCGTACCATATCGACAACAAGTCTCGCCTTCCGCGGGGAAAGGCGGACGTTCCTTAGTTTAGCTTGTGCTTCCATCGCTCGGAACTCCTGTCAGGAATCGCGGTAATTACTTTTTGACCTTGCTCTTCTTATCTGAACCGTGGCCGAAATAGGTCCGGGTCGGTGCAAACTCGCCCAGTTTGTGCCCGACCATGTTCTCGGTGACGAACACAGGGACAAACTTTTTGCCGTTATGCACGGCAAAAGTGCTGCCGACGAATTCCGGAATGATGGTCGAACGCCGCGACCAGGTTTTAATGACCTTATGCCGGTTCCCATCACCTTCGAGATCGACCTTACGCAGCAGACATTCCTGAACGTAGGGTCCCTTTTTTATTGATCTTGCCACGATCGTCTCCTAAAACCTTCTATGCTGAATTTGAATTACTTCTTATTCCTGCGCCGCACAATGAATTTGTCGGTACGCTTGTTGGTGCGAGTTTTATAGCCTTTGGTCGGCACCCCCCAGGGAGTGACCGGGTGACGGCCGCCGGAGCTCTTGCCCTCACCACCCCCATGCGGGTGATCAACCGGGTTCATGGCAACCCCGCGGGATTGCGGCCGCTTGCCGAGCCAGCGATTCCGGCCGGCTTTGCCGATCTTGACCTTTTCATGGTCCAGGTTGCCGACCTGCCCGACCGTCGCACGACACTCCTGGAGGACCAGGCGAACTTCACCGGAAGGGAGACGCAGTTGGGCGTAACGACCTTCCTTGGCGGCGATCATCGCATAAGCGCCGGCGCTGCGAGCCATCTGGCCACCTTTGCCGACCTTAAGTTCAACGTTATGTACCCAGGTGCCCAGGGGGATCGACTTGATGGCCAATGCGTTCCCCGGAGTGATGTCGGCAGAATCGCTGGCGACCACCGTATGTCCCACTTCCAGACCTTTGGGCGCCAGGATGTAGCGTTTTTCGCCGTCAACATAATAGAGCAGAGCGATCCGGGCGCTACGATTCGGATCGTATTCGATGGCGGCGACCTTGGCCGGCACGTCTTTTTTGTCGCGCCGGAAATCGATCACCCGATACTTCTGCTTGTGGCCACCTCCGGTATGGCGCTGGGTGATACGACCGTAGTTGTTACGGCCGCCCGATTTTTTCAACGGAGCCAGCAGCGACTTTTCCGGTGAAGACTTGGTCACTTCCTCAAAGGTCGAGGAAGTCATATGACGCCGGCCAGCAGAGGTCGGATTATATTTTTTGATACCCATGATTCGCTACTCCATACCTGCGAGCGGTCTTAAACGCCGTAAAAATCGATATTATGACCTTCTTCGAGGGTCACGTAGGCTTTTTTCCTGTTGCTGCGCTGGCCGAAAGTCTGACCGACGCGCTTGACCTTGCCACGCTGTTGAATCGTATTGACCGACTTGACTTTGACATTGAAGGCCTTTTCAACCGCCTGCTTGATCTCAATCTTGTTGGCGGTGCGGGCCACCTCGAAGGCGACAACCTGCGCGGCATCCTTGAGCAGATTGGCCTTTTCGGTAATCAGCGGCTTACGGATAATTTCATGCAAAGGCTTCATTTTTCCAGGGCTCCTTCAAGCTGAGTTACCGCCGCATCGGTCAGCACCAGATTGGGATACTTGAGAACGTCGTAAACGTTCACACCCTCAGCGCGCAGAACCTTGACGTTGCGCAGGTTCCGGGCCGACAGTTCAACCTTCGGATCAGCTTGATCGATCACTACCAGCGCGCCTTCAAGTTCGAAACGCTGGAGCAGTTGAGCGAAGTTCTTCGTGCTGATCGCGTCCAAGGCCAGATCCTTGATCACAGTCATTTTCTCCGCCTGATAGCGCACCGAGAGAGCGCTGCACAGGGCGGCTTTCTTGACCTTGCGATTCAATTTGAAGGCATAGGAACGTGGCTGCGGGCCGAATGCGGCGCCACCGCCAACAAAGTGCGGAGCGCGGATGGTGCCCTGACGAGCATTCCCTGTGCCTTTTTGACGATAGGGCTTTTTGCCGCCCCCGGCGACTGCGGCCCGGTTCTTGACCGCGGCAGTCCCCTGGCGGCGAGCCGCCAGCTGATAACGGACCATATCGTGCAGCAGGTAATTCTTGACCTCGGTGTTGAAGATCGCATCTGCGATTTCACGCTCCCCGACCTGCTTCTTGTCCTGATCGAAAATTGTTACGGTAGCCATTTATCTACTCCTGTGTCCGCAGCACTCAGACCTTGATTCCCTTGCGGATCATGACCAGGCCGTTTTTCGGTCCGGGCACGGCGCCACGCACTAAGATAAGGTTCTTATCCGGTCGCACATCGACAACAATCAGGTTTTGAGTGGTAACCCGCTCGTTCCCCATCTGACCGGCCATTTTCTTGCCTTTGAAGACCCGTGACGGCCAGGCGCTGCAACCGATGGCACCGGGACCACGTTTGAACATCGAACCGTGGCTGGCACGCCCACCGGCAAAGCCCCAGCGCTTCATGACGCCCTGATATCCTTTACCCTTGCTGGTGCCGGTCACATCAATCCGGTCGCCCGGCTGAAACAGCGTACAGTCGATTTCATCACCAACCTGACAGTCCGCAACCGCCTTGAATTCACGCACACAGACAAAAGCCCCCTTGCCGGCCTTTTTGAAGTGACCCATTTCCGGCTTGCTGACACGCTGCGCTTTTTTCGTCCCGAAACCGACCTGAACCGCGTCGTAACCGTCGGTGGCAACGGTTTTCTTCTGCAGCACGGTACAGGGACCTGCTTCCAGTACGGTAACCGGAATCCGCTGCCCATCCGCAGCGTAAACCTGGCTCATCCCGAGTTTTTTTCCTACGAGTCCGTTAATCATGGTTGGTGCCCTTAACTAGCTAGGTGGAGATCGCCTAGAGCTTGATCTCAACATCAACTCCGGCCGACAGGTCGAGCTTCATCAGCGCATCGACGGTCTGCTGGGTCGGTTCCATAATATCCAGAAGCCGCTTATGAGTCCGGATTTCAAACTGCTCACGACTTTTCTTGTCAACATGCGGCCCACGCAGAACACAGTACTTGTTGATTATGGTCGGCAAGGGAATCGGGCCGACCAGTCGGGAACCGGTTCGCTTGGTGGTGTCAACGATTTCAGCTACAGCCTGATCGAGCAGCGTATGATCATAGGCCTTCAGGCGAATTCTGATTTTCTGGGTAGACATGTATTGACCTCTTATTACGCAATAACTTCGCTGACCACGCCGGCGCCGACAGTGCGGCCGCCTTCGCGGATTGCGAAACGCAGTTCTTTGTCCATCGCGATCGGGGTGATCAGTTCCACCGTCATGGCGATGTTGTCGCCAGGCATGACCATCTCGGTCCCTTCCGGCAGCTCGACAATCCCGGTCACGTCGGTGGTCCGGAAGTAGAACTGGGGACGATAGCCCTTGAAAAACGGGGTGTGACGCCCGCCTTCTTCCTTGGTCAGGATGTAGGCTTCGGCCTTGAACTTGGTGTGCGGGGTGATGCTGCCCGGCTTGGCCAGCACCTGGCCGCGCTCGATGTCTTCACGCTTGACGCCGCGCAGCAGAATCCCGACGTTGTCGCCGGCCTGACCCTGATCGAGCAGCTTGCGGAACATCTCGACCCCGGTGACCACGGTCTTGGTGGTCTCCTTCATGCCGACGATCTCGACTTCTTCCTGAACCTTGATGATCCCGCTCTCAACCCGACCGGTGGCCACGGTGCCGCGACCGGAAATCGAGAACACGTCCTCGACCGGCATCAAAAACGGCTTGTCGATGGCACGCTCCGGCTCCGGAATGTAGCTGTCGACCGCTTCCATCAGCTCGAGAACCTTGTTCTTGCCGATCTCGTCGTCACGCCCTTCGAGGGCGGCCAGCGCCGATCCGGCAATGATCGGAATGTCGTCGCCGGGGAAGTCGTAGCTGGAGAGCAGCTCGCGGATTTCCATGTCGACCAGCTCGAGCAGTTCTTCGTCGTCGACCATGTCGGCCTTATTCAGAAACACCACCATCGCCGGAACCCCGACCTGACGGGCGAGCAGAATGTGCTCACGGGTCTGCGGCATCGGACCATCGGCGGCCGACACTACCAGGATCGCACCGTCCATCTGCGCGGCGCCGGTGATCATGTTCTTGACGTAGTCGGCGTGCCCCGGACAGTCGACGTGGGCATAGTGACGATTGGCGGTCTCGTATTCCACGTGGGCGGTGGCGATGGTGATCCCACGCTCACGCTCCTCGGGAGCGTTGTCGATCTGATCAAAGGCCTTGACTTCTCCGCTGCCGGATGCCTCGGCCAGCACTCTGGTGATCGCTGCGGTCAGAGTGGTCTTACCGTGGTCAACGTGACCGATGGTCCCGATATTGACATGCGGCTTTGTCCTCTCAAATTTCTCTTTGGACATAACAGTCTCCTCTCCTCGGCCTGATTAACCGTTGACCTTGGCGATAATCTCGTCGCCGATCGCTTTGGGCACCTGATCATAATGGTCAAAAACCATCGTATAGGTCGCCCGACCCTGGGTTGCACTGCGCAGATCGGTGGCATAACCGAACATACTGGAAAGCGGTACGTGTGAATTTATAACCTGCGCCCCACCGCGGGCATCCATCCCCATAACCCGGCCTCGACGGCTGTTCAGGTCACCGATGACATCGCCCATATATTCTTCCGGCACCACAACCTCGACGGCCATGATCGGCTCGAGAAGAGCCGGGGAAGCTTTTTTGGCGCCTTCCTTGAATCCCATGGAACCGGCGATCTTGAAGGCCATTTCCGAGGAGTCGACATCATGGTAGGAACCGTCGAAACAGGTCACCTTGACATCGACGATCGGGAAGCCGGCCAGAACGCCCTGCTCGGAGGCTTCCTCGGCCCCCTTGCCGACCGCCGGGATATATTCGCGCGGGATGACCCCACCCTTAATCTCGTCGATAAACTTGAAACCTTCGCCCGGCTCGCCCGGCTCAAGCCGTAACCAGCAGTCGCCGTACTGACCGCGACCACCTGACTGGCGAACAAACTTACCCTGGACTTCGACCGATTTGGTAATCGATTCCCGATAGGCAACCTGGGGGGCGCCGACGTTACACTCGACCTTGAATTCGCGCTTCATCCGGTCAACGATAACATCCAGGTGCAGTTCGCCCATCCCGGAGAGAATGGTCTGGCCGGTCTCTTCGTCGGTACGCACGCGCAACGAGGGATCTTCCGAAAGCAGCTTGCCGAGAGCCACGCCCATCTTTTCCTGGTCGCCTTTGGTTTTCGGCTCGACCGAAAGGTGGATAACCGGCTCAGGAAATTCCATCGCTTCAAGAATAACCGGATCATTTTCATTGCACAGGGTATCGCCGGTGGTCGTGTGTTTCAGACCGACTGCAGCCGCGATGTCACCCGCATAGACCTGTTTGATCTCTTCGCGCTTGTTGGCATGCATTTTCAGCAGCCGGCCAAAGCGCTCCCGCTTCCCTTTGGTTGAGTTGCTGACCGAGGTGCCGGATTCGGCAACACCGGAATAAACCCGGAAAAAGGAGAGCTGACCGACAAAGGGGTCGGTCATAATCTTGAAGGCCAGTGCGGCAAATGGGGCAGAATCATCCGCCGGTCGCTCAATCTCTTCACCACTGTCAGGGTGAATTCCCTTGATCGCCGGGACATCCAGCGGTGAAGGCATGTAATCGACCACGGCGTCGAGCAGGGTCTGCACGCCCTTATTCTTGAAGGCGCTGCCGCAGAGCACCGGGCAGAAAGCAATCTCCTGGGTCCCTTTGCGGATCGCCGCCTTGATTTCCGCCTCGGTCAGCGTTTCACCGCCGAGATATTTCTCCATCATGACGTCATCGTGGGACGAGATCTCCTCCAGCAGGGCCTCGCGCGCCATCTCAACATCATCGACCATATCGGCCGGAATATCGATAACATCATATTTTGCGCCCATGGTCTCATCGTCCCAGACCATCGCCTTCATGGTGACCAGGTCAACCAGACCACGAAAATCCTCTTCACTGCCGATCGGCAGCTGGATCGGCAGCGGGTTGGCGCCAAGACGCTGGCGAATCATGTCGACGCCGCGCTGAAAGTCGGCGCCGATCCGGTCCATCTTATTGATGAAGGCGATCCGCGGTACTTTATACTTATCGGCCTGCCGCCAGACGGTCTCCGACTGCGGTTCGACACCGCCGACCGAACAGAACACCGCGACCGAGCCGTCGAGCACTTTCAGCGAACGCTCCACCTCAATAGTGAAGTCGACGTGACCCGGAGTGTCGATGATGTTGACGCGATGGTCTTTCCAGAAACAGGTGGTCGCCGCCGAGGTGATGGTAATTCCCCGCTCCTGCTCCTGCTCCATCCAGTCCATGGTTGCAGCGCCGTCATGCACTTCACCGATCTTGTGCGAGACACCCGTATAAAAAAGAATACGCTCTGTGGTCGTCGTCTTCCCGGCATCAATATGCGCCATGATGCCGATATTACGGGTTTTATCCAATGCTACCTTGCGGGCCACAACATTCTCCTGATTTATCTGAAGCCGGGTTTACCAGCGGTAATGAGCAAAGGCCTTATTGGCCTCGGCCATGCGGTGGGTGTCTTCACGCTTCTTGACAGCGGCACCGCGGTTATTAAAGGCATCAAGAAACTCGCCGGCGAGACGCTCACGCATGGTTTTCTCGCTGCGCCCCATGGCGTAGGTGGCAATCCAGCGCATCGCCAGGGCGGTCCGGCGGGACGGACTGACTTCGACCGGAACCTGATAGGTCGAACCACCGACCCGGCGCGACTTAACTTCGAGCATCGGACGAACATTGTCCATGGCGGTCTTGAAGACCTGCAACGGATCATTGCCGGAGCGCTCAGCCACCAGATCGAAAGCGCCGTAGACAATCTGCTCGGCCACGCTTTTCTTGCCATCCTTCATCACATTATTGACAAACTTGGCAACCAGCTGATCGCCGAACTTCGGATCAGGCAGAATAATCCGCTTGGGGACTTCTCTTCTTCTTGGCATAGGGTCCTCGTCTTCTGACTAAATATTACTTCGGGCGCTTGGCGCCGTATTTCGAACGGCCCTGCTTGCGGTCCTTGACCCCGGCGAGGTCAAGCGTCCCGCGGACGATGTGGTAACGCACGCCCGGCAAGTCCTTGACCCGGCCGCCACGAATCAGTACCACGGAGTGTTCCTGCAGATTGTGGCCGACACCCGGTATATAAGAAGTTACGACCAGCCCGTTGGTCAAACGGACCCGGGCAACCTTCCGCAGCGCTGAGTTCGGCTTCTTGGGCGTCGTGGTATACACACGGGTACAGACCCCACGCCGCTGGGGGCAACATTTCAGCGCCGGAGCAGTCGATTTGGTGACTTTTTTCAGACGCCCCTTGCGGATCAGTTGGTTTATCGTTGGCATTACAATCTCCCAAATCTCTTCAATGTTCAGCCGTTTAAAGCATAGTCTTTCTCAGGGGAAAAACCCGCAAACATTATCAATCGGCCTATGCTTTGTCAAGCTCTTTTTTCGACGATTTAGATTAGCGATTACACAGCAGGAAGGCCCCAGTTTTGGGGCCTTCGCACCGATTCAATCTTCGATTTCGGAAACTTCGGTTTCCGACTCATCAATCTCCAACGGCTCTTCCAGTTTCGCCTCCGGTTCCGGGATCATCAGTTCCGCAGCGCGGTACTTGGCGACTCCGGTTCCGGCCGGAATCAGCCGCCCCATAATGACGTTCTCTTTCAGGCCGCGCAATGAGTCAACCTTGCCCTGAATCGCCGCCTGGGTGAGCACCTTGGTGGTCTCCTGGAAGGAGGCCGCCGAGATGAACGACTCGGTCGACAGCGAGGCCTTGGTGATGCCGAGCATGATCGGCTCGCCGATGGCCGGCTGGCCGTCTTCCGCCAGCACCCGATTGTTTTCCTGTTCGAACTCCCAGCGCTCGACCTGATCATCCAGCAGGAAGTTGGTATCGCCGACTTCCTTGATCTGTACCCGGCGCAGCATCTGGCGGACAATGGTTTCAATGTGCTTGTCGTTGATTTTGACACCCTGCAGTCGGTAAACCTCCTGGACCTCGTCGACCAGGTATTTGGACAGCTCCTTGCTGCCGAGCACCCGCAGGATGTCGTGGGGATTGCTGGAGCCGTCGACCAGTTCCTCACCGGCCCGCAGGTAATCCCCTTCGTGCACCGAGATATGCTTGCCCTTCGGAATCAGATATTCCATCGGCTCGCCGACCTCCGGAGTCACGACCACCTTGCGCTTCCCTTTGGAATCCTTGCCGTAGGAGACCACGCCGTCGATTTCGGAGATGATCGCCACCTCTTTCGGCTTGCGCGCTTCAAACAGCTCGGCAACCCGCGGCAGACCACCGGTGATGTCCTTGGTCTTGGTGGTTTCACGCGGGATCTTGGCCAGAATGGTCCCGGCGTGAATGGTACCCCCTTCTTCCACCGAGATATTGGCGCCGATCGGCAGCATGTAACGCGCCGGTGAACCATTCGGCAGCTTGGCGGTCTTGCCGTCTTCCCCCTTCAGGGTGATCCGCGGGCGCTTGTCGGCCTGTTTCGATTCGGTGACCACCTTGCGGGAGAGACCGGTGACTTCGTCGACCTGCTCCTCCATGGTCAGCCCTTCAGCGATATCGCCGTAGTGAACCACCCCACCGACTTCGGTGATGATCGGCACGGTGTACGGATCCCATTCAGCCAGCACGTCGCCGGTCTTGACGGCGGCACCTTCCTGACGGGACAGGCGTGCGCCGTAAACCACCGCATAGCGCTCTCGCTCACGGCCGGTGCCATCAACTACGGCGACTTCACCCTTACGGTTCATGACGATCGGGAAACCGCCGGCATCGTTGACAGTGGTCAAGTTGATGAACTTGAGCGCCCCGTCGAAGCGCGCTTCGAGAGCGGTCTGCTCGGCGCGCCGCGAGGCGGTGCCGCCGATATGGAAAGTCCGCATGGTCAACTGGGTGCCCGGCTCGCCGATCGACTGGGCGGCAATCACCCCGACCGCCTCGCCGAGATTAACCAGATGTCCGCGGGCCAGGTCACGGCCGTAGCAGAGGGAGCAGATCCCGCGCCGGCTCTTGCAGGTCAGCACTGAACGGATCTTGATTTTTTCGATCCCCGCGTCCTCGATCTTGGTGACCAGCTCCTCATCGATCAACTGGTTCTCTTCGACCAGCAGTTCGTCGGTGATCGGGTCGACGATATCATCGAGGGCTACCCGACCGAGAATCCGGTCGCCGAGCCGCTCGATCACCTCGCCCCCTTCGGTGAGGGAAGAAACTTCGATCCCATCGAGGGTATCGCAGTCCTGTTCGGTGATGATCGCATCTTGGGCAACATCGACCAGACGCCGTGTCAGGTAACCGGAGTTCGCGGTCTTCAGCGCGGTATCAGCCAGACCCTTACGGGCGCCGTGGGTCGAGATGAAGTACTGCAGCACCGTCAGTCCCTCGCGGAAGTTGGCGGTGATCGGCGTTTCGATGATCGAGCCGTCCGGCTTGGCCATCAGGCCCCGCATCCCGGCCAGCTGGCGAATCTGCTGGGCGCTGCCGCGGGCGCCGGAGTCGGCCATCATGTGGATAGCGTTGAATGAGGAGACCTCGACCTCTTCCCCGTCGGCCGACTTGATCTTGTCGACCGCGATATTGCCGAGCATGGTCCCGGCAATATCCTCGGTACACTTGGCCCAGATGTCGATGACCTTGTTGTAGCGCTCGCCGTCAGTGATCAAACCCTCGGTGTACTGCTGCTGGATATCCTTGACCTCGTCGGCGGAAACCTTGATCCGCTCTTCCTTGGTGGTCGGAATTTCCATGTCGTCGAGGCAGATGGAGACCCCGGCCAGTGTTGAGTAGCGGAAACCGGTCTCCTTGATTTTGTCGGCCAGGATAACGGTTTCCTTGTTGCCGGCGAGCCGGAAGCTGACGTCGATCAGGTCGGCAACCTGCTTCTTGCCCATCACCTGATTGACATGCTTGAACGGAATCGAGCTAGGCACCACTTCACGCAGCAGAATCCGGCCGACCGTGGTATTGATCAGCTGCAGCTGGGCTCCGTCCTCCGGAATCATCCGGACCCGGATCGCGGCTTGCAGGTCGGCCTCGCCCGAATCGTAGGCCATGCGCACTTCCTGCGGCGACATAAAGGCTCGGCCGGTTCCCGTCACGAAGGGACGCTCGCGGGTCATGTAATAGAGACCGAGGACCATGTCCTGGGACGGTACGATAATCGGCTTGCCGTTGGCCGGCGAAAGAATGTTGTTGGTCGACATCATCAGCACCCGGGCCTCGATCTGGCTTTCGATCGACAGTGGCAGGTGGACCGCCATCTGGTCGCCGTCGAAGTCGGCGTTGAACGCGGTACAGACCAGGGGGTGCAGCTGGATCGCTTTCCCCTCGATCAGGACCGGTTCGAAGGCCTGGATACCGAGACGGTGCAGGGTCGGCGCCCGGTTGAGCATCACCGGGTGCTCCTTGATGACCTCCTCCAGAACGTCCCAAACCTCCGACTTTTCCTTCTCCACCATCTTCTTGGCGCTCTTGACGGTGGTCGAAAAGCCTTTCTCTTCCAGCTTCTGGTAGATGAACGGCTTGAACAGTTCGAGGGCCATCTTCTTCGGCAGACCACACTGGTGGAGCTTCAGTTCGGGACCGACGACGATAACCGAACGGCCGGAGTAGTCGACCCGCTTGCCGAGCAGGTTCTGGCGGAAACGACCGCCCTTACCTTTGAGCATGTCGGAGAGCGACTTCAGCGGGCGCTTGCTCGGACCGGTAATGGCCCGGCCGCGGCGACCGTTATCGAACAACGCATCGACCGATTCCTGCAACATCCGTTTCTCGTTGCGGATGATCACTTCCGGGGCGCGTAATTCCATCAGCCGCTTAAGGCGATTGTTGCGGTTGATCACCCGGCGATAGAGATCATTCAGGTCCGAGGTCGCAAAGCGACCGCCGTCGAGCGGCACCAGTGGGCGCAGTTCCGGGGGCAGCACCGGGATGGTTTCGAGGATCATCCATTCGGGACGGTTGCCGCTGTGACGGAAGGAATTGATCACCTTAAGGCGCTTGGAGACCTTCTTCCGCTTCGCCTCGCTGGTCGCTTCCTTCATTTCAATGCGCAGCCGGTCGCCATCTTCTTCCAGGTCGATATCGGCGAGCAGTTCGCGCACCGCTTCGGCACCCATCCCGGCGGTAAACTGACCGGCAAACTCGTCCATCGCTTCGCTGTACTTGTCTTCCGGCAGCAATTGCCCCTTTTCCAGGGTGGTGTCGCCGGCATCGAGCACGACATAGGCCTCGAAATAGAGAACCTTCTCCAGGTCCTTGAGGGTCATGTCGAGCAACGCACCGATCCGGCTGGGAAGCGACTTGAGGAACCAGATATGGGCCACCGGGCAGGCCAGGTCGATATGACCGAGCCGTTCCCGACGCACCTTGCTGGGGATGACCTCGACGCCGCACTTTTCACAGACGATACCGCGGTGCTTCATCCGCTTGTATTTCCCGCAGTTGCACTCGTAATCCTTGGTCGGGCCAAAGATTTTGGCGCAGAACAGGCCGTCACGCTCCGGCTTGAAAGTCCGGTAGTTGATGGTTTCCGGCTTTTTCACTTCGCCGAAAGAGCGTTCGCGGATCTTCTCCGGCGAGGCCAGCGACAACTGGATGGCGTTGAAGCTCAACGGATCTTTCGGACGCTCAAATAAACTGAAGATATCTTCCAAAACGCATCCTCCTTGTAGGATGAGTGCTCGGTTTTTTCAAATCAGGCCACCAGGCCGCCAGCATAAAGGACCGGAGATCAGTCCTCTTCCTCCTCCAGCAGATCGACATCGAGACAGAGAGCCTGGAGTTCCTTGATCAACACGTTGAACGACTCCGGCAGGCCGGCCTCAAGAGTATGCTTCCCTTTGACGATCGCTTCGTAGATCCGGGTCCGTCCCGCCACGTCGTCCGACTTGACGGTGAGGAACTCCTGCAGGGCATGGGCCGCCCCGTAGGCTTCCATGGCCCAGACCTCCATCTCCCCGAGCCGCTGGCCACCGAACTGCGCCTTGCCGCCGAGCGGCTGCTGGGTGACCAGACTGTAGGGACCGATCGAACGAGCATGGATCTTGTCGTCGACCAAGTGATGCAGTTTCAGCATGTACATGATGCCGACGGTGACCTTTTCCTTGAAGGCATCACCGGTCTTGCCGTCATAAAGAGTCATCTGGCCGCTGGTACTGAATCCGGTCCGTTCCATCTCGGCTTTCATCTGCTCTTCGGACACGCCTTCGAAGACCGGCGAGGCCATCGGCACGCCTTGCGACAACCGGCGGGCCAGAACCTTCAGATCTTCCTCGTCGAGCCCGTCGATGAAACGATCCAGTTCCTTATCCTGGTAGGCCGTCTTGATCTGCTGTTTCAGCGCCTTTTCGCTGTACTGGTCGTGCAGCACCTGCTGAATCTGAATGCCCAGTCCGCGAGCGGCCAGTCCGAGATGGGTCTCGAGTATCTGCCCGACGTTCATCCGCGACGGCACGCCGAGCGGATTGAGGACGATCTCGACTGGGGTGCCGTCTTCCATGTACGGCATGTCTTCCTGCGGCAGAATCCGCGACAGGACCCCCTTGTTGCCGTGGCGACCGGCCATTTTATCGCCGACCTGCAGTTTGCGCTTGATGGCGATATAGACCTTGACCATCTTGATGACGCCCGGCGGCAGGTCGTCGCCGCGCTTGCACTTCTCGATCTTGTCTTCGAAAACGGCGCGGATCAGCTGTTCCCGTTCGGCCAGGCTGTTGAGCAGCCCGCTGGCCTTCTCTTCGACTTCCGGGTCGCCCGCCACCGAAATCTCCCGCAGCCGGTCGAAGGGGACCTTGTCGAAGGTCTCTTCGCTGATCTTGCGTTTCTTCGGCAGCAGCGGCTTGCCGTCTGCGTCATCAATGGCAACGGCGGAGGTCATCCCGATCAGCAGCGAACGGATCTTGTTGCGGGTCGACCTGCGCAGGATACGGATTTCATCTTCCTGGTCCTTGAGCAGTTTGTCGATTTCGCGCTGCTCGATCTGTTCGGTCCGGGCGTCCTTGTCGGACCCCTTGCGGGAAAAGACCCGGGCGCCGATCACCACCCCTTCTTCTCCCGGTGGCACGCGCAGCGAGGTGTCCCGGACATCGCCGGCTTTCTCGCCGAAGATTGCCCGCAGCAGTTTTTCTTCCGGGGAGAGCTGAGTCTCGCCTTTGGGAGTGATCTTGCCGACCAGGATATCCCCCGGCTTGACGCTGGCGCCGATACGGATGATCCCCGACTCGTCGAGATTGCGCAGGGCGTCCTCGCCGAGGTTCGGAATATCGTCGGTAATCTCTTCCTTGCCGAGTTTGGTATCGCGGGCGACACACTCGAATTCCTCGATATGGATCGAGGTATAGCGGTCATCCTGGACCAGTTTCTCGGAAATCAGGATCGAGTCCTCGAAATTGTAGCCGTGCCAGGGCATGAAAGCGACCAGCACGTTCTGCCCGAGAGCCAGTTCGCCCCACTGGGTCGACGGCCCGTCGGCAATCACATCCCCGCGCTTGACCCGATCGCCGACCTTGACGATCGGTTTCTGGTTGATGCAGGTGTTCTGATTGGAACGGCTGAACTTGAGCAGGTTGTAGATGTCGACCCCGGTGCCGCTTTCATCCAGTTCCTTATCATCGATCTGGATGACGATCCGGCCGGCGTCAACGCTCTCGACCCGGCCATCGTGACGGGCCACCACCGAGTTCCCCGAGTCGTGGGCCACCACCCGTTCCATCCCGGTACCGACCAGCGGCGCATCGGCGCGCAGCAGCGGCACCGCCTGGCGCTGCATGTTCGAACCCATCAGCGCACGGTTGGCATCGTCATTCTCGAGAAACGGAATCAGCGCCGCGGCCACCGACACGATCTGCTTCGGCGACACGTCCATCAGGCTGATTTCTTCGGGCGGCAGCAGCATGAACTCCCCGGTCTTGCGGACGTTGACCAGTTCATTGATGAAGCGCCCCTTGGCGTCGATCGGCGCGTTGGCCTGGGCGATGGCGTGCCCTTCCTCCTGTAGCGCCGAGAAATATTTGATCTCGTCGCCGACCTTGCCCTCGCTGACCAAACGGTACGGGGTTTCGACGAACCCGTATTCGTTGATTCGCGCGTAGGTTGACAGCGAAGCGATCAGACCGATGTTCGGACCTTCCGGCGTTTCGATCGGGCAAACCCGGCCGTAGTGGGTCGGATGCACGTCACGCACTTCAAAGCCGGCGCGCTCACGGGTCAGGCCGCCGGGACCGAGGGCCGACAGACGGCGCTTGTGGGTGACCTCGGAGAGCGGGTTGGTCTGATCCATGAACTGCGAGAGCTGCGACGAGCCGAAAAACTCCTTGACCACGGCGGAAACCGGCTTGGAGTTGATCAGGTCGTGCGGCATCAAACTGTCGACATCCTGCAGGCTCATCCGTTCCTTGATCGCCCGCTCCATCCGCACCAGGCCGACCCGGTACTGATTTTCCAGCAGTTCGCCGACCGCGCGCACCCGGCGGTTGCCGAGATGGTCGATGTCGTCGATGGAGCCCTTGCCGTTACGCAGATCGATCAGGTAGCGCACCACCTCAAGGATGTCTTCCTTGGTCAGGGTCGACAGCTCCAGCGGGCTGTCCAGACCCAGCTTGTGGTTAAGCTTGAGCCGGCCGACGGCCGAAATATCGTAGCGATCGGCATTGAAGAACAGACTCTCGAACAACGCGGTCGCGGTTTTGACCGTCGGCGGGTCGCCGGGGCGCAGCCGGCGGAAAATTTCGATGATCGCGTCTTCCGCACTATCAACCTTGTCCACCCTGAGAGTATCGCTGAGATAGGACCCGACATAAAGGTTGTCGATAAACAGGATCTTGAAATCGTTGATCCCTTTTTCCCGCAGTTCTTCCAGCTTGGCTTCGGTCAACTCGGCGTTGCACTCAATGATCACCTCGCCGGTCGACTCGTCGACGATGTCATTGGCGACGATCTTGCCGACCAGTTCTTCCGCGGTCAGGGGGATGAACTCGACCTTTTCCTCGGTCATTTTGCGGATCGCGGCGCGGGTGAATTTACGGTTCGCCTTGACCAGAACTTCACCGCTGGCGGAAACCACATCGCTGCTGGCGCGCTGGCCGGTCAGCAAATCATAATTGATCTTTTTCTTGTAGGATTTGCCGTCCCAGCTGACATCTTCCAGATTGTAGTAATAATTAAGCAGTTCTTCGGTCGTGTAGTTAAGCGCTTTGAGCAGCACCGTAGCCGGCAACTTGCGCCGCCGGTCGATCCGCACCCAGAGAATGTCCTTGTGATCGAAATCGAAATCGAGCCAGGAACCGCGGTAAGGGATCACCCGAGCGCTGTAGAGCACCTTGCCGCTGGAATGGCTCTTCCCTTTGTCATGGGCAAAAAACACCCCGGGAGAACGGTGCAGCTGGCTGACGATAACCCGCTCGGTCCCGTTAATGATAAAGGTGCCGTTTTCGGTCATCAGCGGAATTTCACCGAAATAAACTTCCTGCTCCTTGATGTCGCGGATCGACTGGGTGCCCGACTCCTTGTCCAGATCCCAGGTGACCAGGCGCACTTTGACCTTGATCGGCGCCGCATAGGTCATCCCGCGCTGGTGGCATTCCTCGACATCGTACTTGGGAGTCCCCAGACCATAGGAAACGTACTCCATGGAACAGGTATCACTGAAATCGCGAATCGGAAATACCGAGCGGAACACCGCTTCAAGGCCGCTCGGCTTGCGCGCCGAGGGGGGCAGTTCCGCTTGCAGGAAGCGTTTGTAGGAAGTTTTCTGAATATCGATGAGGTTCGGAATATCGATAATATTCGTCACCTTTGCGAAGTGCTTCCTGAGGAGCGGATTATTCGCAAACGAATAGGCCATGTTTTCTCCTTTGGGTCAGGATCACGGGTTAACACGTTAACCCTGGCGCAGACACCACATGAACGAACTTACAGCGAGGCCGATAATAACTGGCCGGCAGCGCCTTTGCCGACGCCTGAAGACGACCTCCAGACGCCCGGACCGACAGACAGGTCCGCCCCGGCGGAACACCGGGGCTGATAACGAGAATAGCCAAGGCCGCACAAGACGACCTTGGCTAAAGACTAACTATAGGGCAAAGGAACTATTTCAGCTCCACGCCGGCGCCGGCTTCTTCAAGCTGTTTTTTAATATCTTCGGCCTCGGCCTTGGCGCAGGCTTCCTTGACAGTATTCGGGGCGCCGTCAACCAGATCCTTGGCTTCCTTCAGACCCAGGCCGGTGATCGCACGCACGACTTTGATGACGTTGATCTTTTTCTCGCCAGTGCTGGTCAGAACCACGTCAAACTCGTCTTTCTCTTCAGCCACTTCGGCAGCAGCGGCCGGGCCAGCGGCGACAGCCACCGGAGCGGCGGCGGAGACACCGAATTTCTCTTCGAGTTCCTTGACGAACTCGGACATTTCCAGAACGGTCATGTTCTCGATGAATTCAACAACTTGTTCTTTGGTAATTGCAGCCATTTTTTCCTCCAGATATATTTGGTTCAATTTCTGTTGTTAGCCAATAATTGGTAGAGATAAAAGCAGTGATCAAGCCGCCTTGCTCTGTCCGATTGCGTTGAGCACCTGAACCAGTGAGCGCGGAATTGCGGCCATGGTCCCGACAAAATTGGAAATCGGCGCCTGCATGCTGCTGAGCGCCTTGGCCAGCAGTTCCTCGCGGCTCGGCAGGTCCGCCAGAGCAGAAATCTCTGCGACTGACATCATCTTACCGCTGAGCACACCGGCCTTCAACTCGAACGCTTCGACTTCCTTGGCGAACTTGCTGAGAATCTTGGCCGGGGCGACCGGATCAGCTCCCGACAGCGCGATCGCGGTCGGACCGGCGCAGAATTCCTGCAGCCCTTCTGCCGGGGTATCCTTGGCGGCCAGTTTCAGCAGGTTGTTTTTGACTACGCGATATTCGACACCGGCCTGAGTCAACTCACGCCGCAGCTGTGTGGCTTGCTCGACATTGATTCCGCGGTAGTCTGCCAGGAACGCGGCCTGGGTTTCAGCCAGACGCGCCGACAACTCCTGAACGATTTGTTCCTTTTCGGTTCTGTTCACGTCTCTCCTCCTTTCGTTAAGATCTTGGGATCTGGTAATCCCGCCCAAGTCAAGGTGAGGGGGGAGACGACGGAAGTCGTCACAGTACCCTGCAGCCTCGGCAGGTGGCAGTTGCCATTAAATGTCCCGCATGCCTGCTGTCTTTGACCTTGAGCCCTGTCGCCGGTCAGTGGTTACCTGACCAGAGTTTGAATCTGCGGTATATCCAAATTGATCCCCGGCCCCATGGTGCTGGAGATCGAAATCTTCTTGAGATAAGTTCCCTTGGCTGTCGACGGCTTGGCCTTGATCAGCACATCGAGCAGCGAAAGGATGTTTTCCTTAAGTTTCTCGGCGTCGAAGGAAATCTTGCCGACCGGGGCATGAACGATGCCCGCCTTTTCGACCCGGTACTCGATTTTACCCGATTTTGATTCTTCAACAGCGCGGGCGATATCCATGGTCACCGTGCCGACCTTGGGGTTCGGCATCAGACCACGAGGACCGAGCAGCCGACCGATTTTGCCGACCACACCCATCATGTCCGGAGAAGCGATAGCGGTATCGAAGTCGAACCAGCCGCCCTGGATCTTTTCCACCAGGTCATCGCCGCCGACAAAATCGGCGCCGGCTTTTTCCGCCTCGGCGGCCTTTTCCCCCTTGGCGAAAACCAGCACCCGGACCGTTTTTCCCAGACCGTTCGGCAGGACGACAGCGCCGCGGACCATCTGGTCGGCTTTACGCGGATCAACTCCGAGCCGCACACTGACATCGACCGTTTCATCGAACTTCGCAAATGCGCTCGTCTTGAGCAGCTCCAGACCTTCGTCAAGCCCGTAAACCTGGGAACGATCGATCTTCTCTTTCGCATTCTTGATGTTTTTACCAGTTGCCATGATCTATCTCCACTTGCGCCGTCTCAGGCGATCTCAATTCCCATGCTGCGAGCAGTACCTTCAATGGTACGAACCGCCGCCTCTTCCGAGAAAGCGTTCAGGTCGGGCATCTTCAGGCGAGCAATCTCCAGCACCTGCTCCTTGGTCACCTTGCCGACCTTGTTCTTGTTCGGGACCCCGGAACCGGACTTCAGCTTGGCCGCGCGCAACAGCAGCACCGCCGCCGGCGGAGTCTTGGTGATAAAAGTGAAAGACCGGTCGGCGTAGACGGTAATCACAACCGGGATGATCAAGCCTGCCTGATCCTGGGTCTTGGCGTTATACGCCTTGCAGAATTCCATGATATTAACGCCGTGCTGACCGAGCGCGGGGCCGACCGGAGGCGAAGGATTCGCCTGACCGGCTGGGATCTGCAGTTTGATCTGTCCGATAATTTTCTTGGCCATTGCTGACTCCTTGTGTGTACCAATCGTTCAACCAGCCTCAGCTGGTTTTTTCCACCTGAATAAACTCGAGTTCAACCGGGGTCACCCGGCCGAAGATACTGACCATAACTTTGAGCGTGCCGCGGTCCGGGCGCACATCCTCGACCACGCCGGTAAAGTTGAGAAACGGACCGTCCACGACGCGAACCGTTTCACCCACTTCAAATTCCACTTTCGGCTTCGGTTTTTCGACCCCTTCTTCCATCCGGTTGGTGATCTTGGCGATCTCGTCATCCGGAATCGGTGGGGGATTCTGGCCGCCGCCGACAAAACCGGTGACCTTGGCGGTTCCGGTGACCACATGCCAGGTCTCGTCATTCAGCTCCATCCGCACCAGGATATAACCGGGGAAAAACTTACGGGTCGAGGTTTTCCGCTCACCCTTGCGCATTTCAACCACGGTCTCCGAGGGAATCAGAACCTCTTCGAAACACTCCTCAACCCCCATCGAGCGGATCCGCTCTTCAAGGTTGAGTTTGACCTTGTTTTCGTACCCGGAATAGGTATGCACGCCGTACCATCTCATAGCCATGGTAATTTCCTCTTCCCCCTCAACCGAGGATCAGGCGGATCAGGCGCGTAAGAATTATATCCACAACACCAAGAAAGACTGCGGAAACCAGCACCAGAACAATAACGACTATGGTTGAGGAGTAGGTATCCTTTTTGGTCGGCCAGGTTACCTTTTTCAGTTCCGCTTTGACGTTGGCGAGAAACTCGTTTGTTTTTCCAATCATCGATTCGTCGGCCTCATCTGTGGTGTTACCTGCAAATTCTGGCAGGCCAGGAGGGATTCGAACCCCCAACACCCGGATTTGGAGTCCGGTGCTCTAGCCGTTAGAGCTACTGGCCTGCAATTAACCTGTCAAACCTGCCGGGGCAGAGCCCGTTACTTGGTCTCCCGATGGGGAGTGTGCTTACGGCAGAAACGGCAATACTTGCTGAACTCCAGCTTGTCCGGAGTATTTTTCTTGTTTTTCGTGGTGGTATAGTTCCGCTGCTTGCATTCGGTGCAAGCGAGGGTGACGATATCACGCATAGCGCTTACCTCAAGAGTCCCCCCCGGCTGATGCCGGAGGGGAGTGTCTCACAAATGTTTCTGTAAATAATTACGCAATAACTTCGCTGACCACGCCGGCGCCGACAGTGCGGCCGCCTTCGCGGATTGCGAAACGCAGTTCTTTGTCCATCGCGATCGGGGTGATCAGTTCCACCGTCATGGCGATGTTGTCGCCAGGCATGACCATCTCGGTCCCTTCCGGCAGCTCGACAATCCCGGTCACGTCGGTGGTCCGGAAGTAGAACTGGGGACGATAGCCCTTGAAAAACGGGGTGTGACGCCCGCCTTCTTCCTTGGTCAGGATGTAGGCTTCGGCCTTGAACTTGGTGTGCGGGGTGATGCTGCCCGGCTTGGCCAGCACCTGGCCGCGCTCGATGTCTTCACGCTTGACGCCGCGCAGCAGAATCCCGACGTTGTCGCCGGCCTGACCCTGATCGAGCAGCTTGCGGAACATCTCGACCCCGGTGACCACGGTCTTGGTGGTCTCCTTCATGCCGACGATCTCGACTTCTTCCTGAACCTTGATGATCCCGCTCTCAACCCGACCGGTGGCCACGGTGCCGCGACCGGAAATCGAGAACACGTCCTCGACCGGCATCAAAAACGGCTTGTCGATGGCACGCTCCGGCTCCGGAATGTAGCTGTCGACCGCTTCCATCAGCTCGAGAACCTTGTTCTTGCCGATCTCGTCGTCACGCCCTTCGAGGGCGGCCAGCGCCGATCCGGCAATGATCGGAATGTCGTCGCCGGGGAAGTCGTAGCTGGAGAGCAGCTCGCGGATTTCCATGTCGACCAGCTCGAGCAGTTCTTCGTCGTCGACCATGTCGGCCTTATTCAGAAACACCACCATCGCCGGAACCCCGACCTGACGGGCGAGCAGAATGTGCTCACGGGTCTGCGGCATCGGACCATCGGCGGCCGACACTACCAGGATCGCACCGTCCATCTGCGCGGCGCCGGTGATCATGTTCTTGACGTAGTCGGCGTGCCCCGGACAGTCGACGTGGGCATAGTGACGATTGGCGGTCTCGTATTCCACGTGGGCGGTGGCGATGGTGATCCCACGCTCACGCTCCTCGGGAGCGTTGTCGATCTGATCAAAGGCCTTGACTTCTCCGCTGCCGGATGCCTCGGCCAGCACTCTGGTGATCGCTGCGGTCAGAGTGGTCTTACCGTGGTCAACGTGACCGATGGTCCCGATATTGACATGCGGCTTTGTCCTCTCAAATTTCTCTTTGGACATGATGATCCTCCCTTTGTTGTCTTGTAACTGATGCTCTGGTTTTGTTTTCGCACGTTCTTTAAATTTTTAATTATAAACGCAAAAACCTCCGCAGAAAAGACTGGAGCCCACAACCAGATTTGAACTGGTGACCTCATCCTTACCAAGGATGCGCTCTACCGACTGAGCTATGTGGGCTTACCTGGTCCTCTAACTGCGGAGAGAAAATGGAGCGGGAAACGGGACTCGAACCCGCGACCCTCAGCTTGGAAGGCTGATGCTCTAGCCAACTGAGCTACTCCCGCCCAAACCCTCTCGTATCACAACTGGCGGATAAGGACTCCGCGCGACCCTGCCCCAGTTCCTGCGACCTATGGTCTCCTGGCGCACAGCAGCCGGGCTTCATCCGGCGTGTTGATTATGGTGGAGGGGGGAGGATTCGAACCTCCGAAGTCTCTGACGGCAGATTTACAGTCTGCTCCCTTTGGCCGCTCGGGAACCCCTCCAGGGGAACCTGTATTCACTTGTCCTGAATCCGCAGATTCGCTTGTTCAACTGGAGCTGGCGACAGGAATTGAACCCGCAACCTGCTGATTACAAGTCAGCTGCTCTACCAGTTGAGCTACGCCAGCACAAGACGGGGTTTATACCCCAGGGGAGGCTTGATTGCAAGGAAAAAATCACACAATTGCCCAAGCTCTTCAACGTCGGTCCGGCAGGGTCGTTATATAGTGCACCATCAGAGGATTGTCAAGCACTTAGGTGGTGCTAATGACGACCTGCGCAGATTTATTTTCCCGCCTGTCGCACCACTTCAAACATGGCGACTGCCGCCGCGACCGAAGCATTCAACGAATCGATCCGGCCGTGCATCGGAATCGACAACAGGCCGTCGCAATGGCTACGGATATTGGGCCGCAACCCCTTCCCCTCACTGCCGATTACCAACGCCAGGTTGCCGCTCAGATCAGTGCCATAAAGATTTTGCGCGCCTTCCTCGCCGGCCAGCCCGTAACACCAGATCCCCGCCTGTTTCAGGTCCTCGATGGCCCGGGACAGATTGGTCACGCGGCACAGCGGCAGGTAAGAAAGGGCTCCGGCGGCGGTTTTTTCGACGACCGGAGTAACCGGACAGGAACGATCCTTCGGCACAATAACGCCCTGACAACCGGCCACCTCTGCGCTGCGCAGAATGGCGCCGAAATTGTGCGGATCGGTGATACCGTCCAGCAGCAGCAAGAAAGCGGGACGACCGGAACTTCTCCAGGCCGCCAACAGCTCGGGGAAATCGACGTAGTTAAACGGTTCAAGGCGCAGCAGCACGCCCTGATGTTGGGAATGTCCGGCCAGCCGGTCCAGTTCCCGCCGGTCCCGCCAGCGGATTTTCAGTCGCAGCCGTTCCGCCAGCGGTAACAGCTCCGCCAGCCGCGCCGAGCGCTCGCTGTCGATGACCAGCAACTCGAGGGGCTTTCGTCCTTTCCCCTGCAGGGCTTCACGAACCGGGTTGATCCCGTAGAGAAAGTCTGTCATCAGGGAAGTGCGGACTCGATCTCCGCGAGAATCAGTCCGGCGGCCTGCAACGGGTCGGCAGCCGCCGAGATCGGCCGGCCGATCACCAGGTAGGTCGCTCCCGCAGCGATTGCCGCGGCTGGCGTGGTCACTCGCTTCTGATCATCCAGCGCAGCAAATGCCGGGCGCACCCCAGGGGTGACGATGGCGAACTCCGCACCGCAGGCAGCGCGGATCAGCTCGACCTCCTGCGGCGATGCGACGACACCGTCGAACCCGGCATCTTTGGCCAATCTGGCCAGCCGCGGCACCATTTCACTGACCGGGCGGTCGATCCCGACCCCGCGCAGGGTTTCTTCGGTCGCGGAGGTGAGAATGGTCACCGCCAGCAGCAGCGGCCGCTCGCTGCCGACAGCGGCGCAATAGGCATCAACTTCCGCGACGGTTTTGCTCATCATTTCCGAACCGCCCAAGGCGTGGACGTTGAACATCTTTACCCCGAGCTTGCAGGCCTCCACGGCGGCCTTGGCCACGGTGTTGGGGATGTCGTGATACTTGAGGTCGAGGAAAACCTCGCCGCCCCGTTCCCGGATCATCCGCACGACTTCGGGGCCGCAGCGGGTAAACAACTGTTTACCGACCTTGAAGACGCCAACCTTCTCCTGCAGGCGACTGACCCAATCTTCAGCCGCAGCGAATTCGTCAACATCCAGCGCGAAAATCAGCCGCTGTCTGGCGCTCTCTTCCATCTAACTCCTCCCGACCAGATCCCGCACCCGGTTGGTTGTCGCCTGAATGCGGTCAAGCAACGGCCGAGCCTGCTCGGCACTCAGCTCGCGGCGCACAACCATGGTTTCCATAAAGACCAGCTCACTGAGAGAATCGGCAAGCAACTTCAGTTTATCCCCTTCTTCCAACCCGGCGAGGTTCGACACCACCCGGTGACCGTCAAGCGAGCCATCTTCCAGGAGTTCCACATCACGCAGCACGAAGGAATAGGGCTGGGGTAATTCACGCAAAAATGTTGTTATTTCCTCGGCAAAACCAGGGCAGGGCTTGGTCATCCGGGCAAATACCACCGCCAGCAGACCGTTGTAGATTTTCAGCATCTGCCCCAGATCCCCTTCAATCTCGGTAGCCGGGGCATCTTCCATCCGCAACAGCCCCTTTTCCACCAAACTGTAGAGGATGCGCATCCCGTCGTATTCGCGGACCCCGGCCTTGCGGAACAGATCCCGGGCATTCAGCTGCCCGTTTTGGGCCAGGGTGAACAGGCGCTTTTCGCCATGACTGAGATCCGGAGCATCATGCCCGGTCAGCACCGGAAAATAATCGAGGGAGATTAAACGCCGCATGTAGAGGGATTTCTCATCCTGGCGGCGCAGCCCTTCCAGAATGATATTCTGGGTATTCATCGACAAGCGCAGGAGCTGTTCCTGATCCAGGGATTGGGCCTGGAAATAAAAGCCTCCCTCATGAGCGGCGAACAGGTTGAAGACAATGGTTTCCACCTGGCTGCGCGCCGCCAGCCAGAGATCCTTGGGAGTCACCATCCCCCGCTCCACCAGCATTTTCCCCAACGTGGTCTTGCCCCGGACCAGCTGATAGGCCTCGAGCAGGGAGTCCCGCTCGACCTTGCCGAGGGAAAAGAGGATTTCTCCCAGATCTTCGTTGGCAAAGGTGCTGGTGGCAAAAACGATTTCCCCCTGCTGAAAGAAGAGCGCCTTGTCGCCATCTTCGAATTCAAAGTTGAGCACCCCGGTCTTGCGGAACATATTGAAGAACGAGAGCAGGTCCGGGACCGAGATCTCACCGAGGGTTCCGGTCATCAGCACCGGGCTGTTGGCAGTGCTGCGCCCGAGCAGCAGGTGCCCGGCGGAACTGGACAAGGGCTCCAGGGGCTCGTTGCCGAGCTGACTGCAGATGGTTAGAGGAAGTTTCAATGCTCCGCCGGCATCGATCTTGATTTGACTCATGCTCTCCTCATTGAAACAGAATGTTAACCGATATTTCGGCTAGCCGAATGCCAGAGCATCGGCGACCTGACTCTGAACCGTGGCGGCCGCTTCGTCAACCGGCAACAGCGAGGTTTCACCGGAAGCCCGCTGTTTCAGCTCGACCAGTCCTTCCTTGAGGTTGCGCGCGCCGACCGTGATCCGCAACGGAATGCCGATCAGATCGGCATCCTTGAATTTGATTCCGGGCCGCTCGTCACGATCATCCAGCAGCACCTCAACCTCGAGCTCAAGCAGTTGCCGATAGAGCTTTTCCGAGGCCTCGCGAACCTCGTCATCCTTCGGATTGACCATTGAAACCAGAGCCTGAAAAGGGGCCAGCGGCATCGGCAGGGCCATGCCGTGTTCGTCATGGTTCTGCTCGATCGCTGCCGCCACAGTGCGGCCGATCCCGATCCCGTAGCAGCCCATCACCAGGGTCCGCGCCTTCCCTTCCGCATCGAGAACCGTCGCATGCATGGCATCGGAGTACTTGGTGCCGAGCTTGAAGACGTGACCGACCTCGATGCCGCGCCAGCTCTCGACTTTGCCGCAGTCGCAACGCGGGCAGGAATCGCCGGCCACCGCCTGGCGCAGATCGGCGAATTGGCTGACTTTAAAGTCGCGAACAAGATTAACGCCGGTATAGTGCACATCAACCGCATTTCCACCGACGACGAAATCGGCCATCCCCCGCACTTCGTGATCGGCGATGATCCGGATCTTCAGGCTGATCGGCCCGGCAAAACCGGTCGGAGCGCCGGTCGCCTGCTTGACAATTTCATCCTCCGCCAGCAGCGCCCAGTCGACGCCGAGCAGGTTGACCAGTTTGATTTCGTTCAGCTCCCGGTCGCCGCGCAGCAGCACCGCCAGCACCTCATCCTCCGAAGTCTGGACAATCAGAGTTTTGACCAGTTGACTCGGCTTCAGTTTCAGGAACGCGGCGACCTCTTCGATGGTCTTCTGCTGCGGAGTCGCAACCTTCTGCAACTCGGCGGTTGCCGGCGGGGTTTTCAGTTCGCGGTAAATCAGTTCGGCCTTCTCGACATTGGCCGCGTACTCGCAGGCATCGCAGGAGACGATGGCATCCTCGCCGGAATCGGCCAGCACCATGAACTCGTGGGAGAAGGACCCGCCGATCGCTCCGCTGTCCGCCTCGACAGCGCGAAACTTCAGCCCACAGCGCTTGAAAATCCGCCGGTAGGCCTGATACATCTTGTTGTAAGAAGCATCGGCGCCGGCATCGTCAAGATCGAAGGAGTAAGCGTCCTTCATAATGAACTCGCGGCCGCGCATCAACCCGAAGCGGGGACGGATCTCGTCGCGAAACTTGGTCTGGATCTGATAAAGGTTGAGCGGCAGCTGGCGGTAGGATTTGACCGTGTTGCGGATGATGTCGGTGATCACCTCTTCATGGGTCGGCCCCATGCAGAAATCGGTCTCCTTGCGATCCTTGAAACGCAGCAGCTCCTTGCCGTACTTCTCCCAGCGTCCCGACTCCTGCCAGAGTTCGGCCGGGTTGGCCATCGGCATCAGGCACTCGATGGCACCGGCACGGTCCATCTCTTCGCGAACGATCTGCTCCATCTTGCGGATCGAGCGCAGACCGAAGGGCATATAATTATAGATTCCGGCGGCGACCTTGCGGATCATCCCGGCGCGGGTCATCAACTGATGGCTGACCACCTCGGCGTCAGCCGGGTTCTCTTTCAGAGTCGGCAACAGATACTGAGAGTAACGCATGGATTCAGGTCCTGATCTTGGAGATTATTTACGAGAAATATAACGAAGAAAAACAAGGTTGGAAAATTAACCCGTTTCCGTTTGAAAAGCAAGTCGCTTGCGGGGTGAATTTCCGGCCGGCTGATTTGCCTTCCGATTCCAGCGGTCCTAGTCGCCACACTTCGTTCCAGGCTCTCTCGACCGGCAGCTTGAAAGGTGGCGCTTCCATTTGACTGCGAAACGATAGAATGTCCTTTATCCTCACCGGAACTGTCGAAAAAGTTTACACACAATAAACCAATCAAGTAACAACCTGTTTTTTGTCAATCATAATCGCAAGTTATAAATTGGCTCAGAAATTGCCTGTCCATGCCTGAACTGCAATCTGCAAAAATGTCAAAAAATAAAACAGGAGGAATATGAAAAAGCAACTTTTTACAATTCTACTTTCAGGACTTCTACTGATTGCCATGGCGGGGGTTGCCTGTGCGATTCCAATTACCCTCAAAGAAGTGGGCGTCAATAATGCTGCCGTCATCAGAGGAACCTTCGGAGCGCCGATCAACGGGACCTACAACGTTTATGCCGGGTACTACCAGCTTTCGATAAACGGAGCGAGCGCCGTCAATGGCTTCTGCGTTGATCCGGCCTGGGCTCCATCAACCACTCAAGCATACGACCTGAGAGCCATTGACCCCACTTCAAATTACGCAAAAGCTGCATACCTGTTCTCCCTCAGCAATCCAGGAAATGCCGCTGCCGTTCAGGTGGCCATCTGGGAAACGGTCATGGGGCCTGACTTCACATGGGTTAACCCCAATGCAGGATTGCAAGCCACGGTCGATAGTTTATTGACAGATCTCAGCAACATGCCCGTCGATTTTGACCTTAGTCGTTACATGTTAGCTGTCAGCCCCGGGGATGCCCCTTCTGGTTATGGTCTTGGGTACCAGGACTACCTTGTTGCAGCGCCAGTCCCTGAACCTGCCACGCTGATGCTGTTTGGCGTTGGAATATTAGGACTTGCAGTATTCGGTAAGCGCAGGAAGAATTAAACAACTGATAGATAATTGACGAGCACTGATTGGAAGTTGATTTTACGGGGAGGGGTCGCAATGCTGTTCGCGACCCCTCCCCGTTTTTTTAAGGCAATAAAATCGACCTGGCTGACTTCTGACGTTAGCTGGCTAAGAGCTAAACAGATCCTAGGTTCTTAATGCGCCATAGGTAAAGTCATTTCCCGGTCGTTTCATCCCGGTCCAGCCGCCGTACCTCATTCCAGGCTTCCTCGACCAGCGCGTCGGCCAATTGTGCCTGCGGCACCTTGCGCACCACTTCACCGCGGCGGAACAGCAACCCCTGCCCCTTGCCGCCGGCAATCCCCAGGTCGGCTTCGCGGGCTTCGCCGGGGCCATTGACCACGCAGCCCATCACCGCGATAGTTAGTGGCCGCGGCAGATCGTGCAGACGCTGTTCGACTTCCTCGGCGATCTCGATCAGATCGATCTGGCAGCGGCCGCAGGTCGGGCAGCTGACGAACACCGGTCCACGCTGACGTAACCCGAGCGATTTGAGGATTTCAAAACCGACCCGCACCTCTTCGACCGGATCGCCGGTCAGCGAGACCCGCAGGGTGTCACCAATGCCGTCGTAGAGCAGGGTCCCCAGGCCGACGGCGCTTTTTATGGTGCCGCTCCAGGTGGTGCCGGCTTCGGTAATGCCAATATGCAGCGGATAGTCGACCTGCTCGGCCAGCAATCGGTAAGCCTGCACGGTGCGGCGGATGTCCGAGGCCTTGAGGCTGACCTTGATTTCCCGGTAGTTCAAGTCTTCGAGAATTCGGATGTGTCCCAGGGCGCTCTCGACCATTGCTTCGGCGGTGGCGTGGCCGTATTTCTCCAGCAATTCCTGCTCCAGGGAACCGCCGTTGACCCCGATGCGGATCGGCACCTGTCGCTCGGTGCAGGCCCTGACCACCTCTTCAACCTTCCAGCGCGCGCCGATATTTCCTGGGTTGAGGCGTAGTCCGTCGATCCCGGCGTCAAGGGCGGTCAGTGCCAGCTGATAATCGAAATGAATATCGGCGATCAACGGCAGGACACAGCCCCGCTTGATCGCCGCCAGCGCTTCCGCCGCCGGCCGGTCCGGCACCGCGCAGCGGACAATCTCGCAACCCGCCGCCTGCAGCTTTTCGATCTGCGTAAGAGTTGCCTCGACATCGCGGGTATCGGTGTTGCACATCGACTGGACAGAGATCGGCGCGCCGCCGCCGACGGCAAGATTCCCAAGAGCAATCTGCTTGGTACGGGACATTAATTAAAGCTCCTCTGGAAACGGTTCATGGTATCTATCAGATACCTGAATCCGTGAGTGTAGCGGCGGGAAGCCAAGCAGGTCAAGCCTCAGCAGCGTATACCACTGGCAATACCGTTTCATCCCCGAGACTCCGGAACCGCTTGAACGGACATGTCCCAACGAATCAAACATTTGCCGATTCCACATGAGAACAGTCTCCAAATATCGCTCACAAAATACCAGAAGTAGCTGAATTTTAAGAATTAAATACTTGATCTTTTCACTATGTTTACTATAAATGTTGATAATTTAATTTACTGTGCTTTTCCTCATGGAGCTGTGAAATGAAAACCGAGCAGACCATATGGACCGCCTCACGGGGCTGGCAGCCGCAACAACCCGGAGGACTTGGTTCATCCGCCCAGTTGGTGCTGATTTTCGGCAGCAGAAGTGCCCTGGAAGAGGCACCGTGGCAGGAGGACATCGGGCAGGCTTATCCGGAAGCGCAGTTGCTCGGCTGTTCGACAGCCGGAGAAATATTCCAGGAATCAGTTTTGGACGATTCACTGGTCTGTACCGCCATCCAGTTTGAGCACACCCAGATCTCCGGGGCCAAAACGGTCATCACCTGCAAGGAAGATAGTTATCAGGCCGGCATAACCCTGGGGCAGGCCTTGCCCCAGGAAAAATTGTCCCACGTGCTGGCTCTCTCCGACGGGCTGCATGTCAACGGCAGTGATCTGGTCAGAGGACTGACCAGCACCCTGCCGGCCGAGGTAAAAGTGACCGGCGGGCTCTCCGGCGACGGTGGCTGCTTCAGCAAGACCCTGGTCGCCTGGAACGGCCCGGCCAAAGAAAATCAGGTTGCGGTTCTCGGTCTTTACGGCGACCGCCTGAGGGTCGGATACGGTTCCCTGGGTGGCTGGGACCCTTTTGGTCCCGAGCGGCTGATCACCAAATCGGACGGCAACACCCTTTACCAGTTCGACGGCACATCAGCCCTGGAACTTTATAAACAGTATCTCGGTAAACATGCCGAAGGGCTGCCGGCGACCGGCCTGCTGTTCCCGTTGAGCCTGCGCTTCAAAGACCGGGAAGATCGTCTGGTGCGTACCATCCTGGCGATTGATGAACAGGAACAGAGTATGACCTTCGCGGGGGATGTCCCGGAAGGCGCCTATGCCCAATTGATGAAAGCCAATTTCGATCGCCTGGTCGATGGCGCGATCGGCGCAGCCAAGTTGAGCTATGCTTCGATCGGTTCCTTCACTCCGGACCTGGCCCTGCTGATCAGTTGTGTGGGACGGAAAATGATCCTCAAACAGCGGGTCGAGGAAGAGGTGGAAGGGGTTCAGGAAATACTCGGCAAAGATGTTTCCCTGGCCGGTTTCTATTCCTACGGCGAGATATCGCCTCAGATTGCCAGCGGCCGGTGCGAACTCCATAACCAGACCATGACCATTACAACTTTTGCCGAAAAGTAGGTTTTCATGCACAGCCTGTTAGCACGTCAGATCAAAAAATTTTACGGCACTTGCGCAGCCATTCCGAGCCCCTGCCAGGAGTTTATCCAAGCCGTTGAACAGGCCTATATCCAGTTCGACGACGACCGGGAAATGCTGGAACGGTCTCTCGAATTGAGTTCCGATGAATTGTTGAACGCCAACTCCGAGCTCCGCGCCCTGCTCAGCGCCATCCCCGATCTGTTTTTCCGGCTCGATGCTGACGGGGTGATTACCTATCAGAAGGCCGGCAGCAGCAAGGATCTGTTCAGCAACGGCCAGCAACTGCTCGGCAAACGGCTGCAGGATGTGCCCTTTGCCGAAGTCAGCGACCTGTTCCGCAACGCCCTGGAAAAGGTGAAAAAGACCGGTGAGATGGTAAACGTGGTGTACACGCTCGACATTGCCGGCCGGCAACAGGCCTACGAGGCCAGATTGTTGCCGCTGATGCAGCAGCAGACCATGGTCATCATCCGCAACATGACCGAAAAGATTAAACTTGAAGAAGAGATCCTCAAAGGTCAAAAGCTCGAATCAATCGGCTTGCTGGCCGGGGGGATCGCCCATGATTTCAACAATATTCTCAGTGCGATTCTCGGCAACATCACCCTGGCCAAGAGGGAATGCGACCTCGACAGTAAAATCTACCGGCGTCTCGGTCGAGCTGAAAGCGCCTCCTATCAGGCGCGCAAACTGACTCATCAGTTGCTCACCTTTGCCAAAGGAGGAGCACCGATCAAGAAAACCGACCACTTGGATGACTTGCTGCGGGATACAGTCGAATTCGTTCTCAGCGGCTCGAATGTCAATTTTATTCTTGATATCGATTCCAATCTGGCTCCGGTTGATATCGATCGCGGCCAGATCAGTCAAGTGATCAACAACCTGATCATCAATGCCGTTCAGGCGATGCCCGAGGGCGGGACCATTCGCATTCAGGCGCGCAATCACAACCTTCCACCGGGCAGCCCGGAACCGATCTGCTCCGGAGACTATGTGAGAATCTCTATCAAGGACCAGGGTTCCGGTATCGCCAAGGAACAGTTGTCGCAGATTTTCGATCCGTATTTCACCACCAAAACCCACGGCAGCGGCCTGGGACTGGCGACCAGTTATTCGATCATCCAGAAACATGATGGCTACATAACCGCCAACTCAGAACTCGGCCAAGGCGCCACCTTCACTTTCTATCTGCCGGTTTCCGGCAAGCAATCGCAGGAAGTCCAGCAACCGACCGAACTGCCGCAGTTCGACGTGACCGGTCGGATCCTGATGATGGATGACGAAGCGGAAATTCTGATGATCAACCAGGAGATGCTGAAGATACTGGGATTTGAAACCGTCTGTGTCGAAGACGGCCTGGCGGCGATCCAGGCTTATCAGAAAGCGTTTGACCGGAAACAGCCGTTTGATGCGGTGATCATGGACCTGACTGTTCCGGGCGGGGCCGGCGGCAAAGAAGCGATCGGCGCCTTGCGCGAAATCGACCCCGATGTTAAAGCGATTGTTTCCAGTGGTTATTCCAATAATGAGGTGCTGTCCGACTATGAAGCATTCGGCTTCCAGGCGGTCCTGACCAAACCGTTCAAACTGGAAGAGCTGGCCCTGACCCTGTACCGGCTGCTGAACAGAAAAACTTATTGCCCCCTCGAATCCGCGTCCTGATCCCCATCGACAATTGACAGTTCCACCGCTTCGGCAGTAATCTGCGTTGCCCGACATCCGGAAGTGATCATAAACTATTACAGAATTGTCTTCTCAGTGAAAAATTCGCAGAAAAAGATCCAGCCGCGCCGTGAAACCCTGAAACTGACCATCGATTCCCTCGATAACGAAGGAATCGGAACAGCGGCCCACGAAGGAAAGATCGCACTGGTGCAAGGAGCGTTGCCGGGTGAAACCGTCCTGGCGGAAGTCGAACATGTCGGACGCACCCACATCTTCACCCGTTTGAAAAGGGTGCTGCGCAATGCCCAGGATCGAACCAGCCAACAACACTGCGCCATTGAGCAGAACTGTCTCGGCTGCCCACTGCTCTGCATGAAATATCCGGCACAATTGACTTTCAAACAGCGCCGCGTCGAACAGGCCCTGGCCGGGCCGGGATTGCTGCGGGACGGGCTGGTTGTGGCGACGCTCGCTTCGGAACCGGCACTCGGTTACCGGGCCAGCGCCAAACTGGTGTTCGGTCGCAAACGGGAAAAGGTGCTGATCGGTCTCTATCAGCGCGGTACTCACGAAGTGGTCGACTGCCCCGACTGCCCGGTTCATCATCCGCTGATCAACCGGATCGCCGCCGTGGTGCGCGACGAAGTTCAACGGCAAGGGATCTCGATCTATAACGCCAGGCATCGAAACGGGCTGCTGCGTTATCTGCTGGTGCGGATCAGTCCGGTGGGCGGCAAAGCGATGGTGACCTTTGTCAGCAACTTCCGCGACCTGCAGCAGCTGCCAAAATTGGGCAAATGGCTGATGCGCAAAGTTCCGGAGGTGATCAGTGTGCACCAGAACGTCAACGGTTCGACCGGTAACGTGATCATCGGTCAGGAGACCCTGAAATTGCACGGCACTCCCGATCTGATCGACCGGGTCGGCGACATCCGCCTGCGGATCGCTCCGGAAGCATTCTTCCAGGTCAACACGAGTCAGGCGGCGCGAATTTACGCGCTGGTGCGGAAATGGGCCGGGCTCACGAGGAAGGATACGGTCGTCGATCTGTATTGCGGCATCGGTGGCATCGCCCTGCACCTGGCCCAGGACGCCGGCCGCGTGTTCGGCATCGAATATGTTCCCGAGGCGGTGCGTAACGCCGCCGACAACGCGCGCCTGAACACCCTGGAGAACTGCCGCTTTATCGCCGGAGATGCCGCCGAGGAGTTGGAGAAACTGGCTGAGCAGTTACCCGGACTACAGCTGGCAACGCTCAACCCGCCGCGCAAGGGGTGCGGGGAAGAACTGCTGCAGGTGCTCAGTAAGCTACGGCCGGCCCGGATCATCTACGTTTCCTGTGATCCGGACAGCCTGGCTCGCGACCTGGCCCAGCTGACGACCGCCGGTTACTCGCTGGAAAAGGTGCAGCCGGTCGACATGTTTCCGCAGACCGCACATATCGAAACCGTCGTTCTGCTTAAACGGAACAGCTGAAATATAGAGTTATAGATTCATCATGACAGTCGGTTTGAATCAGGTTAGACTACAGGAAATAGGCTTTCCCGATAACTGGAATCATTATTCTCAATCAGCTTTAAGGAATAATTCATGCTCACACTCGATTATCGCCAGTTCCAGTGCCCCTACCCGGTCGTTGAAACCCGCAAGCAGATTCTCGCCAATCCGGGACGGAGCATCCTGGTGCAGGTCGGCGATCCGGCCGCCTGTGAAAATGTCAGCCGGCTGGCGAAGAGTCAGGGCTACTCGGTGGAACAGCAGACCATCGAAGACGGTTTTGCCCTCTCTCTGGTTCCCAATACCGGTGACAGACCTGAAACGGAATCTGGCACTGCCGGCTACGGCAGTACTGTCGTCTTCTGCAAAAGCGAGCGGATGGGAGAAGGTGATGAGGAACTCGGCCGGATCCTGCTGAAAAATTTCTTCATGACCCTGACCGAACTGGAACAGCTGCCGGAAACGATTCTGTTCGTCAATTCGGGGGTCAAACTGGTCTGCTGCGATTCCGAAGCGCTCGAAGTCCTCGCTAAGCTGGCCTGTCGCGGAGTTGATATCGCCGCTTGCGGCCTGTGTCTGGATTTCTATCATCTCAAGGACAAGGTTCAGGTCGGCCGGGTGACCAACATGCTGGAAATTGCCGAAAGCCAGCTTAAAGCAGGGCGGATAATTTCTCCCTGAAGCTCCCGGCGAACGAAAGCAAGAGTTCCCTTCCTTTCGGGAATGTGCTAAATTAAATAATTGTTCATTTTATGTTTTTCACAATTTAGCGATCATTTTCGAAGGGCAGGTTGAACAGAGTGAATAAAAAGATTCTCGTTGTCGATGACAGCGCACCGATCCTTGAACTGGAAACCAGCATTCTCCGGCTGCTCGGTTATGAACCGATCGGCGCCGCCAGCGGCATGGAAGCCCTGAAGCTTTTGGTGCAGGAACAGCCGGCCATGGCGCTGCTTGATGTGACACTGCCGGATCTGGACGGTTTCAAAATTTGTCAACATATCAAAAGCCGGCCGGCGACTTCGCATATTCCCGTGGTTATGGTTTCGGCGAAAAAAACTTCGGCAGATGTGGAGCAAGGTGAAAAAGCCGGTGCGGATGCATATATTTCCAAACCTTTCAATACAGCGGAGATCGCCGGCTTGATCAAGAACTACCTTGGCGATCCTGACTGAGAGTCGTTCCCGGCAGTAAAAAAGCTTTCCGCTGAAGACGGAAAGCTTTTTGTTTGTGTTATCATTCTGCAGAGTTGCCGGTCTGCCGGCAGCATCTTTTCTGGAGCTAACTGATGAGGAAACCACGCCGTAGCGGGGTCTTGTTGCACCCGACCTCTCTCCCCGGCCGGCAACCGGTCGGTTCATTGGGGCAGGAAGCCTTCGACTTTGTCGATTTTCTGGCTGCGGCCGGTCAATCGATCTGGCAAATTCTCCCCCTCGGGCCGACCGGGTACGGCCATTGTCCCTACAGTTGTTATTCGGCCTTTGCCGGAAATCCACTGCTGATCAATCTGGAAAAGCTGGTTGAAGCAGGCGATCTGCCGAAAAACGATCTGCCGGAACCAGGTCCGGCCACGGAGCTGGCTGACTTTTCCACCGCGGAACACCAGCAGTTCGTAGCGCTGAAAAATGCCTGGCAACACTTTAACAACCAGAAATACCCGGAACGGCAGCAGGCGTTTCAGGAATTCTGCTCTCGGCAGGCGTTCTGGCTGAACGATTACGCCTTTTTTGAAGCGATGCGTCACAATCAGCAGGGCAAAGGTTGGCAGCACTGGCCTGTAGAGGTCCGCCACCGTCAAGTCCAGGCGCTTCAATTCTGGGGTGATAAACTGCAGGATCAGATCGCCTGGCACAAATATCAACAATTCGTTTTTTTTGAACAATGGGAAAAACTGAAAGCACATGCCAACCAAAATGGGATAAGCATCTTCGGTGACCTGCCGATTTTCGTCGCCGAAAATTCTGCGGATGTCTGGGCCAACCCGAAGCTGTTCTTTCTGGATAAAAATGACCGACCAACCCTGGTTGCCGGTGTTCCTCCCGATTACTTCAGCAAAACCGGGCAACGCTGGGGAAATCCACTCTACCGCTGGGATCAGTTGGCTGCCGATGATTACAGCTGGTGGCTGTCGCGCTTTTCCTGGAATCTGCAGCTGTTCGATCTGGTGAGGGTTGATCATTTTCGCGGTTTTATCGCCTGCTGGGCGATTCCGGCCGAGGAAAAAACTGCAGTTAACGGGTCCTGGCAAGCCGTCCCCGGGCGGGAGCTGTTTGAGCACCTGCGGGAGAAATTGGGCGATCTGCCGATTATCGCTGAAGACCTGGGGGTGATCACGCCGGATGTCGAGGAACTGCGCGACCATTTTGCTCTGCCCGGCATGAAAATCCTGCAGTTCGCCTTTGATTCCGGCCCCGACAACCCCTATCTGCCGCATAATCTTCTGCCGAACAGCGTGGTTTACACCGGCACCCACGACAACAATACCAGCCTTGGCTGGTGGCGCGCGCTTTCAGCTGCCGGTCGCCGGCAGGTGCGCGAATACCTCAAACGCCCCTGCCGCGATATGCCCTGGCCGCTAATCGAAACGGCGCTGGCCAGTGTTGCTGACACCGCCGTCATTCCCATGCAGGATCTCCTCGCCCTGGACGGCAAAGCCCGCATGAATCACCCCGGAACTGCAACCGGAAACTGGAACTGGAGGCTGCGGCCTGACCAGGTTTCAAGTGAATTAATTTCGAAATTCCGAAGTGTTACGCATCTATACGGACGCCTTCTGTGCAATCCCGCAGAAATGCATTAATCAGCTGCAAAGCGCTTGTATCTCTTTTAATCCCTGTGCTATCGTCAGGCCCGAATTAAAAAAACATGTGCCGAAAACGGCCGACTCAAGTTCTGGAGGATAAATTCGTGAAAATATTTCTTACGCTGATCAGTATTGCTCTTATGACCCTGTCTCTGGTTGCCTGCAATCAGGAACCTGCCCCCCCGGCCGCAGCTCCGGCTGCAGCGCCGGCCCCAACTGCAGCACCGACTCCGGCCGCAGCGCCGGCCACGGCTGGCGGAGTTACGGGCACCGTGGTCGAAACCATGAATGCTGCCGGCTACACCTACGTTCAGGTTGACAACGGAAAAGAAAAGATCTGGGCTGCCGCGCCACAATTTACTGTGGCGGTCGGTGATTCGGTTGTGGTACCCGAGGGGATGGCCATGCACGACTATCACAGCAAATCCCTGAATCGCGATTTCTCGGTCGTCTATTTCGTCGACTCGGTCTTGAACGCCAGCAGTGATGGCGCTTCAGCAGCAAATACCCCCGCCCCCTTGTCCGCCCTGCCTGCCATGAACGGTTCTACCATGCCCAAAGGCCATCCGTCGACCAGTGTATCGGCCACGGCGACTGACGTTGACTTCAGCAATATCAAGAAACCAGAGGGGGGCATGACGGTCGGTGAAATCTTTGCCGGCAAAACCGACCTGTCCGGCAAGGAAGTGACTCTGCGCGCCAAGGTTGTCAAATTCAGCCCACAGATCATGGGTAAAAACTGGCTCCATTTGCAGGACGGTACTGGTGATGACAGTGCCGGTACCCATGACCTGACCGTGACCTCCAAGACCGATGCCAAGGTTGGCGACACGGTACTGGTCAAAGGCCCGGTCACTTTGGACAAGGACTTCGGTTACGGTTACAAGTACACGATTATTATCGAAGACGCCAACGTTACCGTTGAATAAAAAATATCTGCAGAACGCATAAACCAAAGGCCTCCGGGACAAACCGGGGGCCTTTTTGTATGATGGAGACCGGGAAAGAGAATCAATGATCAGGCGTTACCCCAACAAACTTCACCCAAACCCGTTCGGGTTCTGCTCCTGCCAACGCCAGGCATCCTGACACATCCGGCTGATGTCATATTCCGTGCGCCAACCCAGGAGTCGATTAGCCAAGGAAGGATCAGCAAAGCATTCGGCAACATCGCCGGCCCGCCGCGGGGAAATCAGGTAAGGGATCGGTCTGCCGCTGGCCTGTTCAAAAGCCCGGACCAGTTCAAGGACGCTAGTCCCATTGCCGGTCCCAAGATTGACAGTCAGGTTCTTGTTTTCCGCCAACAGGTAATCCAGCGCGGCCACATGGGCGCGAGCCAGGTCGACGACATGAATGTAATCACGCACCCCGGTCCCGTCGGGAGTCGGATAATCGTTACCGAAAACATTCAGGGCCTCACGGCGACCGACCGCCACTTGACAGACAAACGGCATCAGGTTGTTCGGAATCCCCCTGGGATCCTCGCCGATCAAGCCGCTGGCATGGGCGCCGACCGGGTTGAAATAGCGCAGGATCGCCGCCTGGAACTGCGGGTGCGCCGCACAGACATCGTTGATCAACTGTTCCATCACCAGTTTGGTCCGGCCATAGGGATTGGTAATCCGCAGCGGGGCATCCTCGGTGATCGGGCAAGTGTCCGGCTGTCCATAGACGGTGGCCGAAGAGCTGAAAACCAGGCGCTGAATTCCCTCCTGCCGCATGATTCTGAGTAAAGAGATGGTGCCGGAAATATTGTTGTCGAAATACTCCAGCGGCTGCTCGCAGGACTCGCCAACCGCTTTGAGAGCCGCGAAATGGATCACCGCATCAATTGAATGACGCTTGAAAACATCGGAAAGAAAAGCGGTGTCACGGATATCGCCACGCGCGCAGATGATTGTCTGGCCGGTAATTTGTGCCAAACGGTCAAGAACCACTGGTGAACTGTTGCAGAAATTATCAACAATAATCGCCTCGTGGCCGCGTTCAACCAACTCAACAGCCGTATGCGAGCCGATATAACCGGCGCCACCGGTCAGCATGACAGATGCCATAATCAATTACCCTCTTGATTTGCGGCTCAACAACTGCCATTGCGGGCAAAGACAACTTTGACCGTCTTCAGCAGTAGCTTGATATCCAACCAGATACTCCAATTATCAATATAAGCGATATCGAGCCGGACAATCTGATCAAAATCATTGATCTGATTCCGACCGCTGACCTGCCACATCCCGGTAATCCCCGGCTTGATGCTGATCCGCCGCCGATGCCAATTTTCGTATTGTTCGACTTCCGCCGGGGTCGGCGGACGGGTTCCGACCAAACTCATCTCCCCCTTCAGCACATTCCAGAACTGGGGCAGTTCATCCAGGCTGGTTTTCCGCAGGAACCTGCCGACTTTGGTGATGCGGGGATCATTCTTTATTTTGAAGATGGCGCCATTCATCTCGTTTTTCGCCATCAGTTCCTGCTTGCGCTGTTCCGCATCACATTGCATTGAACGAAACTTCCAGCAAGTGAACTTGCGGCCGCTTTCACCGATCCGTTCCTGGCCGAAGAACAGCGGGCCAGGAGAATTCCTCTTAATGGCCAGCGCAATGAAGGGGAACAGGACGGCGGTAAACAGCAGGCCGACCAGAGCGCCAGCGATATCTATCAGGCGTTTAAAAAGCAGTTGCTGGGCATCAAGACACTTGGAATGAAATGTCAGGATCGGCAGCTCGTCATGAAACAGGCTCAACTCTTTTTTGGAGTTATACAGATCGTAAAAATCGAGCACCATCCGCACCGTGATCCCCAACTCCTCCAAGTCCTTCAGATGCTCCTCGGCATCGATGAACAGATCCTTCGGCAGGCAAAAAACCACCTCGTCAACCGGAATGGATTTACAGACCGTCATCAATTCGCTGGCATAACCGAGCACCTTATGCCCTTCAATCGATTCAGACAGCGGCTCATTTTCTGCGGCCTGCAAAAAACCGACAACCTTCAAGCCCCATTCACTATGATCCGCAATCAGACGTTGCAGGCGTTGCGCTTTTTCCTGCGTGCCGACAATCAATATATTTCTGAAGTTGTATCCCCGTTTGCGCAAGTAACCGAGGATGCCCCGAACCGAAAGTTTTTCGATCAGCAACAGCAGGTAACCAAAGATATCGAAAGTTATGAACAGGGTTCGGCTGAAATGGGTCTTATCAAAAATGTAGATTAAAAATCCCAAGGCCAGGCAGGCCCCAAGGTGCGCATTGAGCAGTTTGAAAGCGATGTCAAGCGGGCTTAAGCGTCGAAGCGAGGCATAGAGTAGATAGCGATGGAGAAAAAACCACCATAAAGGTCCAGCGATCAGCAAAACCCAGGCATAGGTTGCGAATCGCGCAAGGGGCACCCCAGTGAAGGCAACGAGTATATAGGCCAGCTCCAGGGCCAATACCAGGATGGCGAAATCGATCACCATCGCAATTCGTTTAAACAGAACTGCCTGTTCTCTGAGCATATATATTAACCATTATTTCAAACGTCAGGGGCTATGGGTGCCGGTCGAAATACTATCACGTTTCCGGACAAATGCTCCAGTTGAAACGGCCCATCTTTGTGACGTGGAGCCAGACAATTCGCTGAGGAGAAAACCTGGAATCAATCGATTCAGGAATTAAATCGACTGCAGTTTTTCAGATACCAATCGTAGGTCGAGCTGATCCCCTCAGACAATTCAATCCCGGCGGTCCAGCCAAGTTCCGTCAGCCGTGAGACATCGAGCAGTTTCCGCGGCGTACCGTCCGGCTTGCCGGTATCGAAGCGCAAGTTTCCATTAAAACCGATAACGTCTTTGACCAGCTCGGCCAGTTCGCGGATCGTCACATCGGCCCCGGTCCCGACATTGACAAATGACGGCGCAGGTTGGGCCCGGAATAGACCATCAACCTTCTCATCCGGAAGGTTCATGACAAACAGGCAGGCAGACGCCATGTCATCCACATGCAGAAATTCGCGCCGCGGTGTCCCGGTACCCCAGATGACAACCTCGGAACTTCCCGCTTGTTTCGCCTCATGGAATTTACGGATCAGGGCCGGCAGAACATGGGAATTGGACAGATCAAAATTATCGCCCGGGCCGTACAGATTGGTCGGCATCACCGAATAGAAGCGCACTCCATACTGCCGGCTGTAGGCCTCACACATCTTTATCCCGGCAATTTTGGCGATGGCGTATGGTTCATTGGTCGGCTCAAGCGGCCCGGTCAACAGGGCGTCTTCGGCCATCGGTTGCGGCGCCATCCTGGGATAGATGCAGGAGGACCCGAGAAACAACAGGCGCTTGACCCCCGCCTGCCAGGCAGAATGAATGACGTTGCTCTGGATCGACAGATTTTCATAAATGAATTCGGCCGGGTAGGTGTTGTTGGCATGAATGCCACCCACTTTGGCCGCTGCGAGAAAAACGTAGTCGGGCTTTTCCGTTGCAAAGAAATCACGAACGGCCGCTTGGTCGGTCAGGTTCAGTTCATGCCTGGATCGAAGCAATGGATTTCGATAACCATCCACCTTCAGTCGGCGAACCAGCGCCGAACCGACCAGACCATTGTGCCCGGCGACATAAATTCTGGCATCATGCTTCATTTGTTGGACCCGTTGACTCAGTTTTACTCATGATAGTCAAAGGTATTGAACCCATGCCGCTTGCACAGTTCGTCCCGACGGGCCACTTCCAGGTCGGAACGGACCATCTCGGCAACCAGTTCCTCAAAACTGATCTTGGGCACCCAGCCAAGTTTCTCCTTGGCCTTGGCCGGATCACCCAACAGGGTCTCTACTTCCGTCGGGCGGAAATAACGCGGATCAACCCGAACCACGACCTGGCCGGGTTTGAGTTTTGATTGGTCGTCACCTCGGGCCTGAAGGTTATCGACGATCCCCACCTCGCCAGTCCCTTCCCCTTCCCAGTGGAGAGTCATCCCCAGTTCAGCAGCTGCCGCATTGACAAAATCACGCACCGAATACTGCACCCCGGTGGCAATAACAAAATCTTCCGGCTGCTCCTGCTGCAGCATCAGCCATTGCATTTCGATGTAATCACGGGCATGCCCCCAGTCACGCAACGCACTTAAATTCCCCAAATAGAGGCAATCCTGAAGTCCGAGAAAAATCCGTGCCATCGCCCGGGTGATCTTGCGGGTGACGAAGGTTTCGCCGCGGATCGGCGATTCATGGTTGAACAGAATGCCGTTGCAGGCGTACATGCCGTAGGCTTCGCGATAGTTGACCGTGATCCAGTAACCGTAGAGTTTGGCAACGGCATAGGGAGAACGGGGGTAAAACGGGGTGGTCTCCTTCTGCGGCACCTCCTGCACCAGCCCATAGAGTTCGCTGGTCGAGGCCTGATAGAAACGGGTCTTCTTTTCCAGCCCGAGGATGCGGATCGCCTCGAGAATTCGCAAAGTGCCGATGCCATCCGCGTTGGCGGTATATTCGGGGGTTTCAAAAGAGACGGCGACGTGCGACTGGGCAGCCAGGTTGTAGATCTCATCCGGCTGCACCTGCTGGATGATACGGATCAGATTGGTGGAATCGGTCAGGTCGCCGTAATGGAGGACAAAATTACGATTCTCCACATGCGGATCCTGATAAAGATGGTCGATGCGATCGGTGTTGAACAACGACGCCCGCCGCTTGACTCCGTGGACGACGTACCCCTTCTTCAACAAAAATTCGGCCAGGTAGGCGCCGTCCTGTCCGGTGATCCCGGTGATAAGTGCAACCTTTTTCGCCATGAGTATCCTCATTCGGTCTGTTTATTCTGATGAACCCCAAAACTCGGATGTCGACTATACCGAAACCATAGGCATTTATCAACGAATCTATGGCCATTCGAGAGGATGGATTGGAGGTCAATGGAGCCTGTTGCGGAAAAGCTGACAGTGTGCTTAAATACCTCATTAATTACCGGCATTCTCCGATATATATTCAAGCTTAGGGAGCGTTGCAATGTCCATGCGAATCCTGATATCCGTCCTTTTGACCCTGCTGCTAACCGTTGCTCCCGCCCTGGCTGACGGTCCCCCTCCCCCCGGAGCGAAAGACCGCTGCCCGGTCTGCGGAATGTTCGTCGCCCCTCACGCGAACTGGGTCTCGGTCATCCAGTTCAAGGACGGCGCCAAGGTCTATTTTGACGGTCCGAAGGATCTGTTCACCTTTTTCCAAAATCTCGCAAAATACCGGCCCGGGGCAAAGGCAGAGGACATCTCGGGAGTTTACGTGACCGAATATTATTCAACTAAGCTGATGAAGGCCGAAGAGGTCTATTTTGTCGGCGGCAGCGACGTAAAGGGGCCGATGGGGGACGAACTGGTAGCTATCCGGGGCCGGGATCAAGCGGAAACTTTCCTGAAAGATCACGCCGGCAAGAAACTCTTGCAGTTTGACGGGAAAAGCTTGACCGAACTATCAGCGGCGCAATGATCAAGCATCGCATTTTCATCGGGTTCACCCTGCTGGAGGTTTGCGTTTTGGGGCTTCTGCTCCTGGTCGGCCAGGCTCAGGTTTCTGACCGGTCCGCACAGGAACTTCCGGCACTGCGAACCCTGGTCGGCGCCCTGCAGCTCACCGACCTTTCCCTCTGGACCGAAGCCCGCTACACCCGCCATCCTTCCCAAACCGACCTGTTCACCCCGTTTCAGGATTTCCCCTCGGCGTTGGAACACTTCCCCGCCGGCTCCATCCTGGCGCCGGCCCGGCGGCAATGATTCACAGACAGGTTTTGAACTGATGCGCCATCTGAAGATCCTCGAATACGCCCTCTCCTCGCTCTGGCGACGGAAATATAAAAATATCGCCATCATCCTGGTCTACACCTTCACCATCGCCGTGCTGGCATCAATCCTGTTTCTGACCCACTCGTTGAAAACAGAGGCCTCTTATCTGCTTGACGAAGCTCCGGAGTTGATCGTGCAAAAGCTTGCCGCCGGGCGCCACGACCTGATTCCGATCGACTACGCGGCACAGATCAGCAAGCTTCCCGGTGTGGCAGAGGTTCGTCCACGATTCTGGGGCTATTACTACGATGCCCTGACCGAAGCGAATTATACCCTGCTGGAGGTTTCCTCCGGGCAACCCCGGCTGGACATGCTCCAGGGACGGCTCCCTTCCGCCCCCGGCGAATGCGCCATCGGGGCGGGAGTGGCGGAGGTAAGGAGAATAGGGACCGGAGACGACCTGATCCTGATTGACAGCAGCAATATTGGCGTTTCGCTGGAGGTGACCGGGGTCTTCAGTTCCAAATCCGACCTGCTCACCAACGATCTAGTGATTCTGGGCCGGGAGGATCTGATCGCCTTTTTCGGTTATCCCGCCGATCTGGCCGCCGATCTGGCGGTCCGGGTCAACAACCCCAGGGAGGTCAACACCATCGCCGCGAAGATCAAGCGCCAGTGGCCCAACTCCCGCCCGATCAGCCGCAGTGAAATCCTCCGCACCTATGATGCGGTCTTCAACTGGCGCAGCGGCATGATGCTTTCGGTTTTCGCCGCCGCGCTGGTCGCGTTCTGCATTCTCGCCTGGGACAAGGCGACCGGCATCAGTGTCGAAGAGAAACGGGAAATCGGGATTTTGAAAGCCGTCGGCTGGGAAACCTCGAACATTCTGGAACTCAAGTTCTGGGAAGGGACGGCCCTTTCCCTGACCTCGCTGCTGCTCGGTCTGCTGGCCGCCTATGTGCATGTCTTTTTCCTGGGAGCGACGCTGCTGACGCCGGTTATCAAGGGATGGTCGGTACTCTTCCCGCCCTTTCACCTGATCCCCTTTATCGACCCATATCAGGTTCTGGTCATCGGTTTTCTGACCGTTCCCCCTTACGTGGTCAGCACCCTGGTCCCTTCGTGGAAGGCGGCGATCACCGACCCCGAAACCGCCATGAGAGGATAGCGTTGCTTTGGAATTCCTGATCCGAACCGAAAACGTGGGCAAGATATACAACGCCCGTCGCCCGGATGAGTTCCGCGCCCTGGAGGATATTTCTCTGCGGGTTGAAAAAGGGGAAGTGGCGGTGCTCAAAGGCCCGAGCGGATCGGGGAAAACCACCCTGCTCAGTCTCATCGGCTGTATGGCGCGTCCCACGTCGGGAAACATTTTTGTCGCGGGGAAAAATGTTTCCAAGCTCTCCGAGCGCTTTCTCACCCGGACCCGGCAACGAACCTTCGGCTTCATCTTTCAGCAATTCAATCTGCTGCGTGATGTGAGCGTACTGGAAAACATTCTCCTGCCGCTTTATCCGCAGCAGGTCCGGATCAGTGAAATGTTGGAGCGCGGTCGAAATCTGCTGGCCCGGCTCGACATGGAGAACAAGCAGCAGATGAAAATCAGCAAACTCTCCGGGGGAGAGCAGCAGCGGGTAGCGATCGCCCGGGCCTTGATCAACGATCCGGAGATTATCATCGCCGACGAGCCGACCGCCCACCTGGATCGCAAGCTCTCGGTCGATCTGCTCGACATCCTGGCGGAAATCAACCGGATGGGCAAAACGATCATCATCGCCACCCATGATCCCCTGGTTTTCGATCATCCCCTGATGACCCGAACCATCGCCATGCGTGATGGGCGGATTGAAGAGGAATCCGAGTAGTGCTCCTGCACCCGGGCATCCTGGCGCTGATCTGCGGAACCGGCCTGGTCCTGTTGATGATGCTCTATGCCAGCGGGCTGGCGATAATGATCCTGCGTCGTTGGGATTTCAGCAGCAGTTCCGAAGTACAGCTCGCGCTGGAAAGAAAAAGCTATCTGATCTCTACTATCGTCAACTATGCCCTTGGATTCGAAGTATTTTCTCTCTTTCTGTTTATTTTCACCCTTGAGGAAATCCATCCGCTCTTCGTCGGTGCCATGTGTGCCACCGGCAGCCTCAACGCCAATCCGATCGGCTGGTCAGCGCTGTTGGTAAAAATCGTCATCTTCTTTGCCGCCGCGTTGTGGATCACCCTGAATCTTCTCGACGGCAGGGCCGAGGATTTTCCGCTGGTCAAAGCAAAATTCCGCTGGCTGCTGCTGCTCACACCACTGATCGGCCTCGAGCTGTTCCTCCAGCTTAAATATTTTCTCGGGCTGCATCCCGAAGTGATCACCTCCTGTTGCGGGTCCCTGTTCAGCTCAGGCGGCCAAGGTCTCGCCGCCGATCTGGCCGGCCTGCCGGTCAAACCGATGCTGGTGGTTTTTTATGGGACTGGCTTCCTGGTCCTGGGCGCCGCCCTGTGCTGTCTCAGATGGTCGGCGAAGGCATGGCGCTACCTCTGCACTCTGTTGGCGGCCGTCTTTTTCCCCGTTTCCCTGGCCGCCATCATTTCGGCCATTTCCCTCTACATTTATGAACTGCCCACCCATCATTGCCCCTTTGACATTCTGCAGGGAAATTATGAATATATCGGCTACCCTCTCTATCTCAGCTTATTCGGCGGCACCCTGTTCGGGCTGATGCCCGGATTGTTCGAGGCGGTCGGAAGAATCCCCAGCCTGCGGTTGGAAATCAAAAAAATAGAGAAAAAATGGTTGCAGCTGACAGTACTGTTGATTGCTTCTTTTTTGTTCCTCGCGTTTTGGCAGGTCGCTTTCAGCCATTTCCAGCTGGCGGGATATCCGGGTCTGTTCCAGGGCCCATTCGGTTAGCTCTTTTAGTTAAATCTGAGGCATTTTGGTCGCGGGAATGGCGGGTCGACACAGGCCTGGCCTCAGCTAAACCGAGGAGACGCCACCCAGCCAGCGGGCAAAAGCATCAGAATGAATGAATGAATGAATGGAATGAACCTGGCGGGACGCTAGACCTTGATAAATTTTGATCCTGTTTGAACCCAGGGAGGAATTATTTTATTTTCGGTGCGGCAACAGGGAGTGCGAGAGTGCAGGTAGGTTTCATAACTGAGAAAGTCTTGGTTGAACCAGGTGCCGGATTCCTTTTCGGTACATAAATTACGCATGTTACAATTCCGGCAGGCGGGATAATCGTCCTGAAAGAAATCGATCGTGACCTCCAGCCGCCGGTAGTTATCGGAAAAAGCGATATCGGTAACTCGCCAGGCTTTCGAAAGTCCCAGCAGCGATGAAAGTATTGTCGGGAGTTGCATGCGTTCGTCCTGCTTGCCAGTGAGGCAGAATCTCAGGTCAACCCCGTAGAGGACACCCCCCTGTTACGGAGAATACCTGGATAGATCCACTCAAATTACAATCAATCTTCATGCCAATTGAGTTAACATGCCTGATTTGCGCCACTTCGGCGAGTTTTCGGTCGAAAGGGAATATCTGCTGGGTGAGAAACTTTCTTTCAATTGTCGTCAGATCCTTCTTCATATATGATTAAATACATATAAATTCAAGAACTTTTTTGAATTGTCAGAATTCGGGCAGAAGCATGACAAGTTGCACCCCTTTTCGGCGCAAACATGTCATCGAACCAACAACTGTGAACCTATGTCCAAAACCACCTCAAAAAACAGTTGGAAAGTCGCCTCTATAGGCACTTATGTTTTTCTGCTGGCCGCTATTTTCGTAACCGAGCTGGCCGTCATGGAGCTGAATCCACAATTCCTGACCCGCCTGGCCCGGCTACCGGCAGCCCTGGTTGACGCCGGCATCCTGGTTTCGGTGTTTTCCCTGCCCCTTTTTCTATTCAGCGTGCGACTTAATTCGGCAGAGGCAGGAGTCAGCCGGGTGCCCTGGAAACTGTTCCTGCAGACCCTGGCAATCATCTTTCTGATCGAGTTTGCCGTCATGCTCCTCCTGGAAGCCCCAACCCCCGAATACGGCTTCCAGGTCCCCGGCGTCATCGACGCTTTTTTGACCACGGTATTGAGCGCCGGGCCGGTATGGTGGTTGTTTTGCCACCTGGAAAGGCAAAATCGCCAGGTCAGATTGGCGGATTACCTGAACAGCCCGATGATGCTCAGTATCTTGCTGTTGTTCATGGTTTTTCTTGCGGATCTCCAGCTCGAGATTCTGCTGCCGAAGATGTTTTCCGAGGGAAACACGGCGCTGCTCAAAATAACCAGTTCGGTCCTGACCACCCTGTTCGTCGCTCCGATCCTCTGGTTGCTGGTCACCCGTCCGCTTCAGCGGGTGGCAATTTCAGAACATACCAGAACCAGGGCGGTCTATGCCCAGGTCAACGACGCGGTCATCACTTTTGATACCCAGGGGTTGATCGAGTACTTCAATCCCGGCGCTCAGAGGATCTTCGGCTATCCTGCCGAGCAGATGATCGGACAGCAGGTATCGCGGTTATTCCAGAATGACGAGCAACTGGTGACCGACCTTATTCATGCGGCAACATCCAAGGGTGATGGCTCGAACAAGGTGGTCAGTTACGAACTGCTGGGCTGCCGGCAGGACGGTTCGCCGGTGACGATGGATGTCTCGATCAGCAAATTACAACTGCTTGAGAACACAGAGTTTTTGCTGATCATGCGCGACATTACCGAACGTAAAAAATCCGCTGAAGCACTGCAGGCCAGTGAGACCCGCTTTCGCCAGGTTTTTGAAAAGACCGATGATGCCGTTATCTTTCTGCACCCGCGCAATAGTTCCATCATCGATCTCAACACCACCATGGTGAACATGTTCGGTTACAGCCCCGATGAGCTACGAACCGGAGGGTTGAAGCTGATCTTCAGGGCGGATGATTGTCACAGGGTCCTGGCATTGGTCGAGAAGGTGGACCTAAATGAAACCCCCCAACTGGAGAACCTGGTCGGTGTGCGTAAGGACGGTTCAGAGTTGATCATTTCCATGCGAATCAAATATATGCTGTTACAGGATATTGAAATATTCTACTGTACATTTCGCGATGTAACCGACAGGGTGCGGATGGAGGCCGAGGCTCGGGAAATCCAGTCAAAACTCATTCAGGCGAATAAAATGACGGCCTTGGGACTGATGGTGTCCGGGGTAGCGCATGAAGTCAACAATCCAAACAACTTCATATTGACCAACTCCCAGCTGCTGGAAAAAAGTTGGCAGGACGCCTGCAAGATCCTCAATGAGTATTTTCAGGAAAACGGTGATTTCCTGCTCGGCGGCCTGCCGTATTCGCAAATCGGTGAGCAAGCGCCGCAACTCTTTGCCGGAATTGTCGAAGGCTCATATCGCATCAATGAAATTGTCACGAATCTGAAGGGCTTCGCCCGCCAGGAATCGGTTTCATTGGACAACCAGGTCGAAATCAATCGAGTGGTAAAATCGGCCATTTCCATTCTGCGCCATGAGATTGCCAGGCTGACTGAGGATTTTCGCTTTGAACCGGAAGAAAATCTGCCTCTGATCCAAGGCAATCGCCACCAGCTCGGCCAGGTGATCATCAATCTACTGATGAACGCTTGCCAGGCGCTACCCAACAAATCGGCTGCCGTGGCCTTGAAGACCTATCAGGACAAAGCGACAAAACAAATCGTCGTGGCTATCCACGATGAAGGATGCGGAATGTCGGCAGAGGCGGCTGAGCATATCATGGACCCTTTTTTCACCACCAAGCTCGAATCCGGCGGAACCGGCCTGGGTTTGTCGATCTGTCGTTCCATCATCAAGGATCACCAGGGGGTACTTGATTTTGAAACCGAACTCGGTCGGGGGACGACCTTTTACCTAAAATTGCCGGTGTTGGATTCTCCTCAAATGGAAACAAAATCATGAAACAGAAAGAGGCACGTGACCAATCGGTTTTGCTGGTTGACGATGAACAGTATATTCTCAGCTCCAGCCAACTCTCGTTACAGAGCGCCGGCATCAAAAACACCCTGACTCTGAGCGACAGCCGCAAGGTCATGGACCTGCTGGCGGAAAAGACCGTCGAGGCCGTGGTCCTCGACTTGCACATGCCGCATCTTTCCGGAATGGAGTTGTTGAACTTGATCGTCAGGGAATATCCGCAGGTTCCGGTGATTCTTGCGACCGCCGATGATGATGTCCAGGCGGTCGTCGAATGCATGAAACTTGGTGCATTCGATTACCTGGTCAAGCCGATCGACTCCGGTCGATTGGTCGCAACGGTTCGCAAAGCGATCGATATGCGCGCCATGTCCAATGAACTCTCATCTCTCAAACAGCATCTGCTCACGGACGAACTGGAACAGCCGGAAGCATTTTCCCACATTATTACCTGCAACAAGGCAATGCGCGCGGTGTTTCATTATATCGAGGTGGTCGCCAAAACCCAGCAACCGATCATGATCAAAGGGGAGACCGGCGTCGGCAAAGAACTGATCGCCCAGGCCATTCACACCCTCAGCGCCCGCAAGGGGGAGTTCATCTCAGTCAATGTCGCCGGCCTGGATGACAATCTGTTCTCCGACACCCTGTTCGGGCACAAAAAGGGCGCCTTTACCGGCGCTGAGCAGGCCCGGGACGGGCTGATCGCCAAAGCCTCCGGGGGAACCCTGCTGCTTGATGAAATCGGCGATCTAAACCTGGCATCCCAGGTTAAACTGCTCCGGCTGCTGCAGGAAGGGGAGTACTATCCGGCGGGCTCGGATCTTCTGAAAAAGAGCGAGGCCCGGGTGGTCCTGACAACCAATCGCGATCTGCAGGAATTGGTCAACGCCGGTCAATTCCGTAAAGATCTCTATTATCGCCTCTATTCACATCGGGTTCAGGTTCCACCGCTCAGAGACCGGCCGGAGGATATTCCGCTGCTTCTCGATCATTTCCTGGAGCAGGCGGCAACCCAGTTGGGCAAAAAGAAACCGACCCCGCCACGGGAACTCACCCAGTTATTGACTCTCTACTCTTTCCCCGGCAATGTTCGGGAACTCGAGGCGCTGGTCTTCGACGCGGTTGCCCGGCACGGATCCGGAATCCTTTCCATGAATGTATTTCATGCCGTTCTAGAGACCCAGGGCGCGGAACACACCAAGGCGGGAATCGGCGTCTCGCCGGAAAACGAAACCCTCCCCCTGTATGAACTTTTCGGGCATTTCCCAACCCTCGCCGAGGTCGAATCCTACCTCATTGAACAAGCCATGGTCCTCGCCAAGGGGAACCAGAGCATGGCCGCTAAAATGCTGGGGATGGGGCGACAAACTTTGAACAAACGGATCAACAAGTAAAAGCCCGCTACCGAGAACTGAGACCGCCGAAAGAGAACATCTTCTCGCTCAAATGCGTTGTACAATTATTCGCACCCGTCTTCTGATTTGTACAAATTTTTTCAGGCTTCCTCCCTGGTATATTGCAGACATCAGATTATACTTTTTAGTGAAACCGGCCGGTTGGGAAAGTCTTCCCGAATTGGCATGCTATCTGAAATGGTCATAATTTACTTGGGGGCCTCCAAAATCGACAATATATAGATATGTAGATTCTATGATGTCGAGATCTTATCAGGCCAATCCGCAAGTCATGTGTCCCACCGACACAACCGATCAATGAAAAGTTAAATGGTGAAGTGAAATATTGATTTTTCAGCCTGGTGATGAACGCGGAATCAGAATCGCTCTGGTGTGGAGCGTTCATCATCAAAGAGGGTCAGTACCATGAGAAAATTACCAGGTGGACATCTTCCCTTCATTGTTCTGCTGCTGTTCATCACCGCACTCCCGGCTTCAGCGAATAAACCACGTTATGAGCGCACAGTCGAAACCATCAAAGTTCCCGACGTGGTGCTGACCAACCAGGATGGAGCGAGGGTTCGCCTGACCTCTCTGCTGAACTCCGACCAGCCGCTTATTGTCGATTTCATTTACGGCACCTGCACCACGATCTGCCCGGTTCTTTCCGCCGGTTTCTCCAATCTGCAGAAAAAGCTTGGTCCTGACAGCGCCAAAGTTCACCTGGTGTCGATCACCATCGATCCCGAAAATGATAGTCCCCAGGTCATGAAAGAATATCTGCAACGCTACCGGGCCAAACCGGGCTGGGATTTTCTGACCGGCAGCCGTAAAGACATCGATCGGGTCATGACCGCGTTCAATGCCTATTTCAGCGACAAGATGGATCACCAGCCGTTGACCTTCATCCGGACTCAACAGGACGGCGAATGGATCCGGCTCTACGGGCTGCTCAGTGGCCGTGATTTCATGAACGAATGTAAAAAGGTGGGTATTTGATGAACAACATGAAAAAAATTCTGAATTGTCTGAAACTAGGGTTCACGGCACTTACTGCAGCGCTGGTATTGGCCGGCTCCGGCAGCGCCTTTGCCGCAACCGACCCGCCCAGGCTATCCGTCGATGAGCAGTTGCGCCTGGGTGAGCGGATGTATCGTGAAGGCATCCTGCCTTCCGGGGAGCCGATGAAAGCCTTTGTCAGTGGCGATGTGCCGGTCGACGGAACCGCTTTCACCTGCGTCAGCTGCCACCTGCGCAGCGGGCTCGGGTCCGTTGAAGGGGAAGTGATCACCCCCCCGACCAACGGCCGGATCCTTTATCAACCGCGTGAGTCCTACATCAAAGGTTCCGCGTTTGTCCCTTCCTATTCCAACTATGCCAAATACCTGCCGGTGCGACCCGCCTATACCGATGAGACCCTGGCCACCCTGATCGCCGCGGGAGTCGATCCTACCGGACGATCGGTTGTCAAGGTCATGCCCCGCTATGAAATCGATGACCGGGACATGGCGATCCTGATCGCCTATCTCAAAACCCTCTCCGGCCAGCCATCACCGGGAGTCAGTGAGAAACACATCAGCTTCGCGACCGTCATCGTTGAAGGAACCGATCCGGTTGCTGTCGAATCGATGGTTCTCCCCCTGCAATTCAGCGTCGACCGCAAAAACGCCCTCGCCGCCGCGTCCAAAGCCAACGACCGGGTGGCCCGAATGGGCTACAACATGCTGGGCGACCTGCACAGCTACACCTTCTCCTTATCGCGCTGGATTCTGAAAGGGGCGCCGGAAACCTGGCGGGCTCAGCTTGAGGATTACTACCGCAAGGAACCGGTCTTCGCTCTGCTCGGCGGAATCTCTCCCGGCACCTGGGAACCGGTGCATCGGTTCTGCGAGGAGCACAAAATCCCCGATCTCATCCCGATCGTCAACGAGCCGGTAATATCCGACCACGACTGGTACACCCTCTATCTGTCGCGCGGAGTGCGCCAGGAAGGGGAAGCGGCGGCCGGGTACCTGAAAAGCATGTCCGATCTGATCAAGGATCGGACCATTGTTCAGATCACTCGCGACAACCGTCGCGGCCAGGCGCTGGCTGACGGGTTCAGCTCCACCTGGCTGGCTGCCGGTCATAAGCCGGCAATCAACATTCAGCTGCCGGCCGGAGACCCCCTCAGCGCTGAGAAATTGCAACAGATCGTGACTCAAGACAAACCCGCGGTTCTGCTCATCTGGGACGACGCCTCGCTTCTTCCCGCCCTGACAGCGTTGGCGGAACAGGCCGATCACCCCGACATGGTCATGGTTTCCGGCACCTGGCTCGGCAAACAGGCGAAGAATCTCCCCGGCTCGCTGCGCAAACTGGTTTACCTGACCTGGCCCTACCGCCTGCCGCAGGAAGATAAGCGCTTCGATATCGCCGCGCGCAAGGTTCTGGCCGGTAAACGTCCGAATAACTACGATCCGATTATTGTTCGCCAGGAGTACGTCGCCCAGGAGCTTCTGGGCAAGGCGCTGATGGACATGCGCGGCGAGTATTACCGGGATTTTCTGCTCGATACCATCGGCATGATGGAGGATCAGTATTTCCCACTCTATGAGCGACTCAGTTTCGGCCCCGGACAGCGTTATGCCTCCAAGGGGTGTTTCATCGTTCAGGTCAGCCCCGGAGAGAACCCGAAACTGGAACGCCGCAGCGAATGGATGATGCCGTGAAACCGATCTTATTATTATTGATCTTCGGACTCCTTGCGGCCGGAACAGTTTTGGCTGACGGAGACAAGGGAATCAAAGGCGAGCATGTCTTCATCGTCCATGAATACCGATATGAACCGGGGACTACCGCTGGCGATCCCGATACCGGTCAGGCTCTTTGCGGCACCCGCTGCAACGCTTTGTCGGTCGACTACCGCAACTTCATCGATCCCGGCGGCTGGCGCTTCATCAAGATCGCCAGTGACCGCGAAGTCACTCTTGATCTTGGCAATCCATTTTTCGGTGGGCAATGCGTCTGCACCGCCGATGAATACATTGTAAGGCTCAACGATTTCAACAAACCGAATCTCAAGAATGCAACCGACTTGCTGAAAAGAGAATAGAGACCAGGAAAATTCCGAGAATCTTTTTCAAATGGAGGTAACGTGTGATGAAAAAACTCTTCATGTTGGCAATCGTTCTGATGTTGTCCGGACTGCTGACAACCGTCGCCCTCGCTGCCGGGCAAGGAAATACGGCAACGCAATCTGACCAGACTCAGAAGGCCAAAAAGCAAGATGAAAGCGAAGCACAAAAGGAACTGAAAGCTTATATCCAGAAAAAGAAAGATGCGAAAGCTCGCCAGCAGGCAGCTGCCGAATTGCGAAAGCAGAATATTGCAACGGACAACCCCGGCAATACCGGGCTGTAACCGGACGGCCGCGAAATGGTTCGTTCCTGCAACGATTTGAATTCAAACTGTCACGACACTGTCACGAAGTACATATAGATCTAGAGGAGGCAACATTATGTTAAAGCAAGTTTCGCGATTCGTTCGCACCCTGCTGCTGACGACCCTGCTGTTGGTGGGTGTCAGTGGGTTGGCCAGCGCCTATCTCTGCCCGGTCAATCCCCTGGCCGGCGATGGCAACCCGAGCTATGAAACCCCGATAACAATTCTTACAGAGGGAGACCCGGCATGCACCAATTATGTTATCAGTCCGGGAGACCCCTACCCTGATAATTTGACCTCTCCCAACTGGGCCTATTCTCCGCCGCTGCGCAAATTTATCGACCCATTGCCGGAATTATGTGATCCGTCAGCCACCGACTGCGATGCCGGCGACCCGACGACCGACACCTCCGTAAAAAATATTCCGATCGCCATTCCCGACATCGTCACCTATCCCGGTTCCGACTACTACGAAATCGAACTGGTTCAGTTTTCAGAACTGATGCACAGCGACCTGCCGAATGCGACCACCCAGCGCGGCTACCGTCAGGTCGGTTTTGCGACCGACACTTCGGGCGGCTGTACCGACCCGGTGCTCGGCGAAGCAAACCCCTGTACCTCGGCAAACAACACCATTGACTTCACAGCGTCCCAAGCGCATCACCTTGGACCACTCATCGTTGCCCAAAAAAATCGCCCGGTACGGGTCAAGTTCATCAATAAACTGCCTACCGGTTCGGGCGGCGATCTGTTCATTCCGGTCGACGAAACCATCATGGGCGCGGGCGATTTTCAGATCGACTACGATCCGACCACGCCCCTGAAGGAAGAAACCACTGCTGACAGCGGGACTTTCACCCAGAACCGCGGCCTGCTGCACCTGCATGGTGGACGGACCCCGTGGATCAGCGACGGCACCCCGCACCAGTGGATTACTCCGGCGGGTGATGCCGCCGCCACAAAATATCCCCAGGGTGTCAGCATGACCAACGTGCCCGACATGCCCGATCCCGGCGCTGGCGCCCAGACCTATTACTGGACCAATCAGCAGAGCGCCCGGCTGATGTTCTATCACGACCATGCCTGGGGGATCACCCGGCTGAACGTTTACATCGGTGAAGCAGCCGGTTACCTGATTGGGGATGATACCGAAACGGCTCTGATCAATGAAGGGATTCTCCCCACCGAGCAGATTCCGCTGGTTCTCGAGGATAAAACCTTTGTCGACGCCGACACCATCGGTGCGACCGATCCGACCTGGAACTGGGGGATGACCCCCCCGACGCCGCATACCGGCGATCTGTGGTGGCCGCATGTCTATATGTCGGCCGAGAACCCCTTTGACATCACCGGCATCGCGCCGATGGGACGCTGGGCGTACGGCCCCTATTTCTGGCCGGCCACCAGCAACCCCTATCAGCCGATCGACAACCCCTTCTACAACCCGAACTGCGAACCCACCGACCCTACGCAGAACGAAAGCAATACTCCCGGCTACACGGTGGTCAACGGCGTCCCCTATTGCCAGCCGCCGGAAATCCCCAGCACCCCGAACCCCTCCTGGGGCGCCGAGGCCTTCATGGATACGCCGGTCGTCAACGGCACCGCCTACCCGGTGCTGAATGTCGAGCCGAAGGCCTACCGGTTCCGGATTCTCAACGCGGCTCACGACCGCTTCTATAACCTGCAGATGTACCAGGCTGATACCGCAATCGACCCGAATACGGCGATCGCCGATGATCCGACCACCCCGATGGACGAAGGAGCTTTGACCACGGCCTCAGCAGCAGCTTGTGGCGGCACTTGCGCTACCGATACTGAAGTCCGTATGGTTCCGGCAGCTGATACCGGGAACCAACCGGCAAACTGGCCGGCTGACGGCCGCGAGGGAGGCTTCCCCGACTGGAATTATGTCGGTCCCAACTGGATCATGGTCGGCGCGGAAAGCGGCTTCCTGCCTAAACCGGTCGTCGTCCCTCCGCAACCAATTTCCTGGAACCTGGACGTCACCACCTTTAATGCCGGCAACGTCAACGGTGGTTCGTTGATTCTCGGCCCGGCTGAACGCGCGGACGTGGTCGTCGACTTCACCGCCTATGCCGGGCAGACCTTGATCCTTTACAACGATGCGCCGGCGCCGTTCCCGGCCCTTGATCCGCACTACGACTATTACACCGGCGACCCGGATCGTACCGATATGGGTGGAACGACAACCACCCTGCCGGGATTCGGCCCCAATGTTCGTACCATCATGAAAATTGTCGTTGCCGGCTCGGCGACTTCAAACTCAACCAACACCTCGGCGGTCAATACGACCGGCGATTTCGACATGACTCTTCTCAACGATGCCTTCGCCGGCACCTTGGCAGGCAGTTCATTTGCCACTCAGGGAGTGTTCAGACAAGGTCAGGACGCATTAATCGTTGGGCAAGGCAATATGAACCCGGATGGAGATCCGGCACACTATGAAGCTTTCCAGTTCGACGGTACCACCTACGACGCCTTCAATACCGTCTACAACACCACCTTCCCGACGACTTACCCCAACTGGGGGATTTCGCGGATCAACGACCAAGAGATCAGCTTCAGAATGGTGAACGAGGATGGGAGCATCAACCCGACCATCCAGACCTACACCATGAAGGCCAAGGCGATCCAGGACGAGCAGGGTGAGACCTTCGACGATTACGGGCGCATGCGCGCCGGTCTCGGTCTTGAATACTCCAACCCCGGCGCCGGTCAGGTCAACTTCTTCATCCAGACCTACAGCGACCCGGCAACCGAGATTCTTGAGCAAAATGGCATCCAGGTCTGGAAAATCACCCACAACGGGGTTGACACCCACCCGGTTCACTTCCACCTGTACGACGTGCAGATCCTTGACCGCGTTGGCTGGGACGGCTTCATCCGCCTCCCCGACCCGACTGAACAGGGCTGGAAAGACACCATCCGCATCAGCCCGCTGGAAGACACTATTGTCGCCCTGCGGCCGATCACTCCGATGGTCCCCTTCGGCGT
>Ga0210086_1000017_pt1 | contig 125393 bp, 118 predicted proteins | sample China_Galinas_PW_3_FD_184867 | JGI IMG/M metagenome (GOLD analysis project Ga0210086, IMG submission 184867) | Wetland microbial communities from San Francisco Bay, California, USA, that impact long-term carbon sequestration - China_Galinas_PWB_D2... | ecosystem: Environmental > Aquatic >...
CAGGGGCGTCGAGAACCGGGGCGGCGGGTGCCGGTGCTGGTGCGTCGGGTGCCGGTGCGGGTAGGACAGGGGCGTCGGGTGCCGGTGCCGGTGCGGGCGCGGCGGGCGCGGGGACCTGCAGCGCGATGTCGATGACCGGCGCGGCGGCCGGGGGCGCGATATCGGCGGGCGGGGCGGCCGGCGCGGGCGGGGCCGCAGGAGGTGCCGGCAGGTCTTGTGGTGCGGGTGCCGGGGCGCCGGGCAGCGGGTTATCCAGCGGAGCGGCGTTCAGGTCGGGCGCGTCGAGCGGAGCATCGACTGGAACGGGCTCGGTGGGGACGTTTCGGGGGGTGGCAGCCGAGAGGCCGCGACCACACACCGGCCAGGCGCCGCGGCCCTGGCTGGCCAGCACACGCTCGCCGATGGCGATCTGCTGTTCCCTGGTGGCGAGGTTGGCGGCCGGGGCGTAGTCGGTGCCGCCGTGGGCGGCCCAGGTACCGGGGGAGAACTGCAGGCCACCCCGATAGCCGTTGCCGGTGTTGATGGCCCAGTTGCCGCCGGACTCGCAGCGGGCTACCTGGTCCCACTCGCCATCGGTGGCCGCGTGTGCGGTACCGGCCAGTGCGATGCTGCCTCCACCGATCACGGCGCCCGTGAAGGCGATCTTGGCCACGCTGATGGATGAAGAAGTGGGCTTGCGATGCCGTCCACTCATAGGTCGGTGTGTTCCTCTCTCAACGCGCCTGCGAGGTCAGCTGTCGGGTTCGGGCTGGAGAGGTTGCCCGGCCGGGACGCTTCAGGTGGAAACGTCGTCGGCTTCACCCCAAGGAGCCGCTGGCGACTCCGGGTCCGATATCGGCGGACCGGTCGGGTCCCCCGCCTCCATCCACAGGGTCGTTGGTCTCTCCGCCCCACGGATGGAGCTCGGCGCTTGGAGCGAAGAGGGCCCGCCACTTATTGAGGGTGCGCTGGCCTGCGAGAGACGCTAACGCCTCCCAAGAGCGCCGTCACCTTTTGCAGATGCGGGCGTTTCTGCTACTGGCAAACCTTAAAAAGGGTCTAAAGGCCCACGACGAAAGGTCGTTCGCCCAGGTAATTCGGCCCGTCCGCCGCGCTGTGGCCATCTTGTGACCTGATCGTGATGTGATGCAAATCACGATCAACCCCCGGCGAAGGGCGGTAGCACGTCCAACGTCTGGCCCGCCTGCACCACCACGGCCTTGTCTTTCACCGCGACGCCATCACGGAGGTACGAACACCTCTGTAACACGCGTGCTAGTTCGTCACTGCGGCAACATAGTTCACCGACTATTTCGGCAACCGTGGCGCCCGGACGGATCGTCAACGAATCGGACTCGGCGCCCGCCGCGGCCCGCGCCGCCGCGAAGAACCGGACAGTCACCTGTTGAGGGGGCGTCGTCTCGGCCATCTCAGCCACCGATGGCGCTCATTGGCCGCTGGGGCTGAACGAAGCCAGGATCGTTGATGCCGTGTCCGGCGGCTTTGCCCCACATCGCCACACGCCACGCCGCCTCGATCGCATCGTCGTCGGCGCCGCCGCGTAGTAGTCGCCGCAAGTCGGTCTCCTCGCTGGCGAACAGGCAACTGCGGATCTGGCCGTCGGCGGTCAGCCTGGTGCGGTCACAGGCCGAGCAGAAGGCGTGGGACACCGACGCAATGATGCCGACCGTGGCCGGTCCGCCGTCGACCTGCCACAGCTGCGCCGGTGCCGACCCGCGCGGTGCTGGGTCTGGGGCGAGCCGGAAGTGCCCGCTCAGTGCGGTGAATATGTCGTCGGCGCGCAGCGCGGCATCGCGGCGCCACCGGTGGTCGGCGTCCAGCGGCATCTGCTCGATGATCCGCAACTGATAGCCGTGCTGCAGGCAGAACCTCAGCAGCGCGACCGCGTCCTCGAGCCCGGTGGCGGGGTCCAGCACCGCGTTGACCTTCACCGGGCCCAGTCCCGAGGCGGTGGCTGCGGCCAGACCGTCGAGCACCTCGGAGAGTCGGTTGCGACGGGTGATGGAGGCAAACCGCTCGGCGTCGAGGCTGTCGAGGGAGATGTTGACCCGATCCAGGCCCGCTGTTGCCAACCCTTGCGCGCGGCGCTCGAGGCCGATGCCGTTGGTGGTGAGTGCGATCTCGGGGCGCGGGCGCAGCTCGGCGACCGCGGCCACGACCTCCCCGAGACGCCGGTACAGCAGTGGCTCACCACCGGTGAACCGGACATTGGTGATGCCGAGTCGAGTCACGGCCAGACGCAGCAGCCGGGTGAGTTCGTCGAAGGTCAGCAGGTCGTCGCCGGGCAGCCAGTCGAGGCCCTCGGCGGGCATGCAATAGGTGCAGCGCAGATTGCACCGGTCGGTCAGTGATACCCGCAAGTCGGTGGCCACCCGGCCGAACGTGTCGACCAGCGGACCGTTGCGCGGCATGTCGGCCGGAGGCTGATCGGGATCGCGGCGGATCGACGGGAGACCCAGTGTGGTGAGGGTCATCGGGTCACCTGCACCTGATCGACGGGAACGATCTCCTTGCCGAGCGGCACCAGCGAGACGGGGATGAGCTTGAGGTTGGCCAGCGCCAGTGGAATGCCGACGATCGTGATCGCCATCGCCACCGCGCTGGCGAGGTGCCCGATCGCCAGCCACAGACCGAACAGCAGAATCCAGATCACGTTGCCGATCAACGCACCCGGACGCGTCCCTGGCTTCTCGACGATGGTTCGGCCGAACGGCCACAGTGCGTACGACGCGATCCGCAGCGCGGCGAAGCCGAACGGGATCGTGATGATCAGAACGAAACAGACCAGTGCCGCCAGCAGGTAGCCCAGGGCCAGCCACAACCCGCCGAACAACAACCAGATGATGTTCAGGACCAGGCGCATGTCTCCTCCAGCGGTAAGGCCAGCCTACCGAGTAAGTACAGGGGTGCTCGCGGGGGCTGCCCTCCGAGTACGATCTCCCTGCGCGTCCTGCACAGCCGGGACGCTTCGTCATGTTGTCACGGACCCGTCAGACAAGCAGGTGAGACCAGTGCCGACCGGCAAGGTGAAGTGGTACGACGTCGAGAAGGGCTTCGGTTTCCTGTCCCAAGAGGACGGTGAGGACGTTTATGTCCGTGCGTCTGCGCTGCCGGCAGGAGTCGAGGGGCTCAAAGCCGGTCAGCGTGTCGAGTTCGGCGTGGCCTCGGGTCGGCGGGGTCCGCAGGCATTGAGCGTCAAGCTGATCGATCCGCCACCGAGCCTGTCGCGGACGCGACGGGAGGCGGCCGCGGCCGAGCACAAGCACACCCCCGACGAGCTGCACGGCATGGTCGAGGACATGATCACCCTGCTGGAAGGTGCGGTCCAGCCGGAGCTGCGCAAGGGCCGCTACCCGGACCGCAAGGTCTCGCGGCGGGTCTCCGAGGTGGTCCGCGCGGTCGCCCGCGAACTCGACGCCTAGACGGGCGACGATGCGGCGCAGCGAAGCGAGCCGCTGAGGAGTCCGGCGGTCGGGTCTAGACGGGCGACGATGCGGCGCAGCGAAGCGAGCCGGGTGTGCAAGGGCGGCTTGAGAGTCAGGCGATCGCCACCAACGCGGCACCGGTGTGCGCCACGATCGGCCAGAACACGCCACCGCTGCGCCTCGCGATGAACGCGAGCAAGAACCCGAGAAGCGTCGCACCGACGACGTACCTGAACACCGGACCGTGCCTGGACATCACCGGCGCGATGTGCCACAGGCCGAACCAGAGGCTGGGCCAGGCCGACCGCCAGCACCGACGGTCGAGGAAGAGCTGCAGGTACACGCCTCGCCACAGCAGCTCCTCGAAGAAGCCGTTACCCAATGCAGTCACCGTTAGCAGGACCAGGACCATCGCAGTTGATCGTTGGTAGAGGGTGGCTCCGCTGCAGAGTCGCTCGGCGATAATGACTGCTGCAGGCAGGGCGACGAGCGTCATCGCCACACCGTCAGGCCGCCTTGGGCGCAACAATTTTCGAATGTTGGGCCGACCCAGTACCCACAGCGGAAACGCAGTGCCCCATAGCAGCCAGTAAGCCGCCAGTCCGGTAGCCCAGGCGAGATAGCCGTCCAGCCGGTCGCCCAGCAGATAGCTGGTGAGCAGGAAGATCGGGTACATCACCACGAGCACCGCGGGCGCGGCGACGATTGCGATCCGGCGCTGCCGCGCGTCGGTCTGCGGTGCGGTCATGTCACAACGTCAGCACGTGTTGCCCCAAGCGGTCCAGGGCCGACGGTCACATGTAGACAGTTGGGGCAGCCTGGCGGTTCGGGCAGTCTGTAGCCATGGCTTCCTCTGTGGCCGGCGGCGGCGAGTTCAACCGCGACACCAACTACATCACCACTCGCATCACCGCGGATGGCCGAGACGGGTATCCCGTCGAGCCCGGCCGGTATCGACTCATCGTAGCGCGGGCCTGCCCCTGGGCGAACCGGACGATCATCGTGCGCCGGTTGCTGGGCTTGGAGGATGCGTTGTCGATCGGGTTCTGCGGTCCCACCCACGACGAACGCAGCTGGACGTTCGACCTCGACCCGGGCGGGGTGGACCCCGTGCTGAAGATCCCGCGGTTGCAGAACGCCTATTTTGCGCGTATCCCCGACTATCCCAAGGGAATCACCGTGCCGGCGATCGTCGAAGTGCCGACCGGCCAGGTGGTCACCAATGACTTTGTCCAGATGACCCTGGACTTCTCCACCGAGTGGACGGCCTATCACCGCGACGGCGCCCCGCAGCTGTACCCCGAGCCGCTGCGCGACGAGATCGACGAGGTGAGCGAAAGGGTCTACACCGAGGTCAACAACGGCGTGTACCGCTGCGGCTTCGCCGGCTCACAGCGGGCCTACGACAGGGCCTACGATCGGTTGTTCGCCGCACTGGACTGGCTCTGTGAGCGGCTGGCCGGTCAGCGCTATCTGGTGGGTCAGACCATCACCGAGGCCGATGTCCGGCTGTTCACCACGCTGGCCCGCTTCGATCCCGTCTATCACGGTCACTTCAAGTGCAATCGGACGAAACTGACCGAGATGCCGGTGCTGTGGGCCTACGCCCGAGACCTGTTCCAGACGCCCGGCTTCGGCGACACCATCGACTTCGTGCAGATCAAGCAGCACTACTACATCGTGCATGCCGACATCAATCCGACCGGAGTCGTGCCGAAGGGGCCGGACCTGGCCAACTGGCTGACCCCGCACGGGCGAGAAGCCCTCGGCGGCAGACCATTCGGCGACGGGACACCGCCGGGCCGCACGCGCGAAACCGAGCGGGTGCCAGCCGGGCACGGCGCGGGTTAGCGCGCTGCGCGCAGGTGCGCACCTCAGCGTCGATCTTCGATGATCAGAGGGCGATGAGCTGGGTATCGGGGTGAAAGTACTTCCAGGAGAACCAGTACTCGTCGGAGACCGCGATGGGCGTGAGATCGGCGTGAAGCTCTCCGCGCACCCGGTGACCGCGAAGGTCCCAGACCGTGCCGCTCGTACGGTCGTGGAGCAGATGGTCGTCGCCGAACGCCAGCGCGATGTCGTGGCCGTCGGCTTGGGCCCGAAACCCGTTGACGGTGCCGTTCGCGGCCACGAGGTAGCAGCCGGTTTCCTCGTCCTTCACCACGGCATGCTCGAGTAGCTCGTTCTTGACGTAGACCGGGGTCGGGTGGACCGTCGGCTCCAGGATGCCGACGACCTGCGTGCGTGCCGGCAGGCGGTGATCGCGGTCGCTGCGTCGCAGTCCCGGCGTGGCCTCGCTGGCGACGATTCGTCGCCAGACGCCGTGGACGGGCAGCTCGAACGGGCGAAAGTCCTTCTCGGTGACGTTGATGACCCGGGGAAGCGGGTCGAGCCGCTTGACGTCAGCCCAGGACAGGATCTGGTAGTGGATCATCGTCAGGGTGTGCGGATGCAGCGGGCCGATGATCGAGTCGAAGGTGGCCTGCTGGAAGAACGTCTTGGTGCGGCGATCGGCGACGATCATGTTTGCGTTCTTGAAGGAGCCGACGAACAGCGGCCCGATGTCGGTGACGTCGAACGGGATGATGCTGCGGCACATGGCGCAGTACGTCAGCGCAACGGTCGCGTCGCCGAAGCGGTCGTTGACGACGTGGTGGTGGATGACGTAGTCAAGGGGATAAGCCTTGCTGATTCCCCGGTACTCGATCACGGCCAGTTGCATGTCGTCGCGTAATGGCAGGCGCAGCGGATCCTCGGCCATCCGCGGGTAGTCCACCGCTGGGAACACCACCTCTTGGTGGAAGCGGTACGCCAGCACGATCGCCGCCGCCAACAGCAGCAGTGGCACCAGTGTGGCCAACGGAAACGCCCCGGTCCGCCAGGTGCTCCACCCGACGGTGAGAACACCCACGGCACCCAGCAGCCAGACCGCAGGTTTGCGCACGCGGTAGTGGTAGTAGACCCAGGTGGCGGGAAACGCGGGGATGAGCGTCAGATAGAGCGCGCCGGTGCTGACGACCAGCGCCACAGCCGCGAGAACGTAGAGCAACGCGAGCATCACAAGCTCCCCTCGTCGAGTAGGGCCGTACCGAAGAGCTCGAAGAGCCCCATCGCGGAGCGCAGGGTTTCCCGCTCCGCCGGGGTGAACCCGCCCACCACGGCGGCCAGCCGCCGGAAATGGTCGGGCGCGATCTCCCGGACCCGCAGGTGTCCTTGTTCGGTCAGCTCCACCGGCTGATGTCGCCGATTCGCCGGGTCCGCGCATCGCCGCACCAGCCCGGCGTTTTCCAGGCCGTCCACGATCCCGGTGACGGTGGGCCGTCGCACCGCTATACGTTCGGCGAGAGCGGAGGGTGTCAGCCGCCCCTCCGGGGCGGATCCCAACGCGATGAGCACGGCGAACCTCCCCGTCGACAGGCTGTAGCGCTGAAGGTGGCTTTCGATCGCCCGGACCAACTGCGCAGAGCCGGCGAACAGCCAGGCGCCCAGTCCCGCGTCGTCGACGTTCAGTTCGGGCATGGACTGGGAGACCCAGTCCAGTGCCTGCCGGCGGGTGGCATCGATGGGCCGCGGTAGCTGTGGCTGGCGTGCCGGCGGCAACATAGTTAGGAGCCTAACCGTATTGTGCCGAGGTTGTTCCCGAATCGGTACTTCGATGGCCGGGAGTTCGATGCCCGACGTTGCGGGTGGGTGGAATCAGCTCCACACGATGCGCACCGACCACTCGGCGTGTGGAGCCTCGTGCAGTTCGCCGGTTTCGTCGATGACAAGGGTCACCAGTTGTACCGCGATTCCCACCAACCGCCCGCGTTGCGGGTCGACGGTCGGGATCGTCACGGCCAACCGGGTGTCGGGGCGAAACAGCGTTGTCGTCGAGTCGCGCTCGTCCTCATAGACCTGTAGCAGCCGCCAGGGCGCCCGGCCGATCTCGACCGGCACCGACAGCTGTACCGGGTAGCGCCCATCGACGGGCAGCTCACCCTGGGTCTGCGGCCGTCGGCAGTCGTTGAGGTTCACCACATTGCAGTACAGGTACGGCCCGACCCGCACCGAATGTCCATGCGAGTAGGCACTGATCTCGGGCAGGCGCGACCCGCTGTCGCGGGCCAGCAGCCACGCCCCGACGCCCGCGCCCACCGACGCTGCTACCACGGCAACCACTAGAACCCAGCGGACCAGACGCGTCACTGGTTGGTCACCGCCGATGCACCTTCCTGCTCTGCCAGCACCGGGCGGTTGCCGCCGAAGCCGGGAATCAGCGAATCGCCGCGGTAGGTCACCACGGTCTGCGCCAGCCCGAGAATCAGCAGCGACGAGATCGCGGTGAAGCCGACCCACAGATCGGTGTACACCAACACTCCGACCGCGCCGCCGAGCACCCAGGACAGCTGCAACAACGACTCCGAACGGCCGAAGGCCGACGCGCGCGACTCCTCGGGCAGGTCGTCCTGCAATGAGGCGTCCAGCGAGGCCTTGGCGATCGCACTGGATCCCGAGGTGATCAGGGTGGCCAGTGCCGCGATGGTCCAGCTGCCGGTCACCGCGGCGACCAGCGCCAGCGCCGTGACGGCGATGGTGGCCCGCACGACCAACACCGCCGGCCTGCCGAGCCTGAGCCGGGCGGCGGTGAAGTTGCCGGCGAAGTTCCCGATGCCGGCGGCCGCCCCGATCATGCCCAACATGCCCAGCTGGACCCAGCCGCTGGCCTGGTGTTCCTTGGCGACGAAGGCCGGGTACAGGAACAGGAAGCCGACCATGGCCTTGATGGTGCAGTTGCCCCACAGTGCGGTGATGATGTTGCGGCCCAAGGGTTGTCGCGGAGATCCCCCGGAGCTCGGGCGCTCGCCTCCCGGCCAGCCACGGTGCAGTGGGCCACTGCGGCCGTGGTAGGTCAGCGTCGCGGGAACCTCACCTTCGGTGACCTCGACCCAGCGCGGAATCCGCATCGTCAACGAGGCGCCGGCCAGGGTGACGAACACCACCACGAACAATGCGCCCGGCAGGTGGAACAGGGTGGTGAACACGTACTCCACGCCGGCGGCGACACCGCCGCCGATGATGGTGCCGCCGATCAAGCCGAAGACGGTCAGCCGCGAGTTGACCCGTACCAGATCGATCGTGGGCGGCATGACCCGCGGGGTCACGGCGCTGCGCAGCACGCTGAAGGATTTCGACAACACCATCATCCCGAGTGCACACGGATACAGCACCCACGACGGGTAGCCACCGGAGGCGCCGTCGTAGTTCATGATCAGCATGATCGCCAGGCCGGTGCGCAGCATGAACGACGCAGCCAGCGCCGCGCGCCTGCCGTGCTGGACACGGTCGAGCGCCGGCCCGATCAGAGGGGCGATCACCGCGAACGGCGCGATCGTGATCAGCAGGTACAGCGCGACACGACCCTTGCTCTCACCGGTGGCGGCCGCGAAGAACAGGGTATTGGCCAACGCCACCGCCATCGCCGCGTCCACCGCGAAGTTCGCCATCACCGGCCAGGTCAGCGCGGTCAGACCCGACTTGTCCGCACCATCGGCGGTCGCCGCGCGATGGACCATCGAGTACATCCGTGAGCCCATCTCGCGGCTGCGCATCGCTGCGGCACGAGTCACCGTGATGTGTTCACCGTTACCGGCTCGGGTACCCGGCGGAGGGCCGGAGTGCGCCCCGTTGTGGCTGCGATCGGCGCCCAGCGGCGGCAGGTAGCGATTGGCGCTGGGCATCGGATTCGAGCGGCGGCCGGTGTCGGTCCGGCGGTGGCCGCTCTCGTCGCTGGGGTAGTTGGCCATGCCGGGGTGCTCGCCGGTATGGCCGCCGGAATAGCGGCGGCCCGACCCGGACACCGGTTCCGCCGCACCGAGGTGATCACGCCGCCTTCCAGACACGTCGTCGATTCTTCCCTATACCCGCATGCCCGGGGGTGCACGTGGCCGGTGTGGCTGCCAAGACCTGTCGTGAGGCACTATGGAGGCGATGGACAGCTCGATCGACTCAGTGCAATCTCGCGCGCCGCAGCAGCCGGCTGCGTCATCGGATGCGCTCGTCGCGGTCCTGCGAGGGGCCGTGGATTCGGCCCGGCGGGCGATCACCGAGTTCGGCGGTGACACCGTCGGCGAGTATCTCGGGGTCAGCTTCGAGGACGAATCGGCCGCGACGCACCGGTTTCTAGCCAACATGCCCGGCTATCAAGGCTGGCAGTGGGCGGTGGTGGTGGCCGCCTGCCCGGGTGCTGACCATGCCACGATCAGCGAGGTTGTGCTGGTGCCCGGACCGACGGCCCTGCTGGCCCCGGCCTGGATGCCGTGGGAGGAGCGCGTCAAGCCGGGTGATCTGAGCCCGGGTGATCTGCTGGCGCCGCCCGCCGACGACCCGCGGCTGGTGCCGGGGTACACCGGCACCGGTGATCCTGCGATCGACGACACCGCCGCCGAGATCGGGTTCGGGCGCCGCCGGGTGCTGGGTCCCTACGGCCGCGCCGACGCCGCCCAACGCTGGCACGACGGCGACCACGGACCCGGTGCACCGATGGCCCGCGCCACCAAGCGGGTCTGCCGCGACTGCGGCTTCATGGCGCCACTGGCCGGTGCGCTGGGCGCCATGTTCGGCGTGTGCTGCAACGAGCTGGCCGCCGACGGTCACGTCGTCGACTTCGAATACGGTTGCGGCGCGCACTCCGACACCCCCGCCCCGCCGGGCACCGGGTCACCCGCGTACGACCCCTACGATGACGGCGTCCTGGAAGTCGTCGCCGGTGAGACTGCCGCCAAGGGCGATCCGGCCGTCGAGTCCTAGCCGGTTTCGGCAGCGGCCTTGATGCGGGCCAGCGAGAGTTCCATTCCCTCGACCAGCTCCTGCTCGAAGCCCGGAACCCCACCCAGCACTGCGTTGGTCGTCATCGTCGAGATCGCCTTGATGCCGTTTTCGGCGTGCCGGGTCTCGACGACGCGGGTGCCGTTGGGCGTCGGCTCCAGCTCGTAGCTCCACACCGTGTTGTTGGCGTTGACGCGGAAGGCCAGCTTACGCTGCGGGATCACCTCGGTGATCGTCGATGTCGTCGGCCAGAACAGGTAGTTGCGCCGATTGAGGTTGAACGTACGCGTGCCCGGGCGCAGCGGGCCGAACGACTTCATCAGCCGGCACTGCGGGCTCCACTGCGGCATCCGGCTGAGGTCCGAGACGAGGTTCCAGACCTTGTCCACCGGTGCGTTGATCTCGGTTTCTGCCTGCAATAGCGGCGTTGCCATCGGTGCTCTCCTTTGCTTGTGTTCAGGGTGAGTGGCGGCGCGGTTCCAACCCGGTTTGGGCTCCCCGCGCGCCGCGCCGGGCTGCCGTCCACTGCCAGAGGAATATCGATGTGCCGAGCACTCCGACGCCGAGGCCGGCGACGGTGACCGGACGCCAGCTTTCCAGGGCCGGTGCGGCGAAGGCCGCAATGGTGGCCAGCGCCCACAGCAGTGCGCCCGCGGCGACCACCGGCCATGGGTTCAGCAAGGCCGCGGGCAGCGCCGGCGGCTCGGGTTGGGCCACCGGAACCGGGCTCGGTTCGGAGGGGTCGGAAGGCATTGCCGTCCAAGGTAACCGATGAACGGTGCGCCCAGTCGCGCACTTCGACAAGTTGTCGTTCAGTGTTCGTCCAGCTCGGTTCTGTCGTACTGTTTTTCGATGTGGGTGACGACGAGGCGCGGCTGGCCAGCGATCTGTCGTTGGCGGTGATGCGGCTGTCACGGCAATTGCGGTCCCGTCGGCCCGAATCCTCGGTCACGCTGTCGCAGCTGTCCGCGCTGGCAACGTTGGCCAAAGAGGGCGCGATGACCCCCGGGGCGCTGGCCGTCCGGGAGCGGGTCCGCCCACCGTCGATGACCCGCGTCATCGCCTCCCTGGCCGAGATGGGACTGGTCGCGCGTACTGCGCATCCCGCCGACGGACGCCAGGTCCTGGTCGCAATTTCGACCACCGGTACCCAGCTCATCGAGAGCGAGCGTCGCGCCAGCCAGGAGTGGCTGTGCAAGCGGCTGACGACCCTGGACGCCGACGAGCGCGCCACCCTGTTGCGGGCGGCGGATCTGATGACCGCGCTCGTCGACGAAGACGCGTGAGCGCCAAGGCCCACGGCGCGCACGAGGTCATCGACATCACCGATCCCGACGATGTTCGGGTGGATGACTTCCGCGACCTCAACAGCGTGGACCGCCGTCCCGATCTGCCCACTGGGAAGGGATTGGTGATCGCCGAGGGGGTGCTGGTGGCGCAGCGCATGCTGGTGTCGAGGTTCGCTCCGCACGCCTTTCTCGGTACCGAGCGCAGGCTTGCCGAGCTGGCCGAGGACCTCGTCGGCGTGCCTGCCCCGTTCTACCGCGCCTCGGCCGAGGTGATGGCACGGGTCGTCGGCTTCCACCTCAACCGGGGCGTGCTGGCAGCGGCCCGCCGGCCGCCCGAGCTGACGGTGGCCGAGGTGCTCGACGGCGCGCGCACCATCGCGGTGCTGGAAGGGGTCAACGACCACGAGAATCTCGGTTCGATCTTCCGCAACGCGGCCGGGCTCGGTGTCGACGCGGTGATCCTCGGCAGCGGCTGTGCCGATCCCTTGTATCGTCGCGCGGTCCGGGTGTCGATGGGACATGCTCTTCTGGTGCCGTTCGCCAAGGCCCAGCGCTGGCCCGCCGATCTGCACGACCTGCGGCAGAACGGCTTTCGGTTGCTGGCAATGACCCCGAACCCGCAAGCCGGCACCCTCGCCGAGGTGATGGGGAGTCTCGGCGCCGACCGGGTAGCCGTGCTCGTCGGAGCCGAGGGCCCGGGTCTCACCGAGACGGTCATGCGGGCCAGCGACGTGCGGGTGCACGTCCCGATGTCGCGGGGTACCGATTCGTTGAACGTGGCCACTGCTGCGGCGCTGGCGTTCTACGAGCGGGTCAGATCCGGTGGGCCGAGACCACCTCCAGCGTGCGGCGAGAGCGAAGCGAGTGGGGATGTACGTGGGGATATACATTGAGCCCGTGACCGAGGAACCGACGCCGTGGGGGACCGGGCTGACGGTCGCCGCATTCGCGGCCGCGGTCACCGGGGCGGCGATCGTGGTGCTCAGCCTCGGGATGGCCCGGGTGCATCCACTCCTGGCGATCGTGCTGAACCTGATCGCCGTCGGCGGTCTGGCGCCCACACTGTGGGGCTGGCGTCAGATTCCGGTACGGCGGTGGTTCGTGCTGGGCGCCGGCATCGGCGTGGCGGGCGGCTGGATCACGCTGTTGGCGCTGGCTACTCGCTAGTCGGGAGTCGTCGTTGGAACGCAACCGCGGTTGCCGATTCGGACCTGCCGGGAACTGGACGCCCGGTGCATACGACTGGATTGGCACCAGGGGTATGGCCACTCGTCGGCGGACCGGACCGTCTGGTGCACGACCACCAACCATCAGGAGGCGAAGTGTTGAAGTGGATTGTGCGATTCGCGGCCATGTGTCTAATCGCCGGATTCGCCGCGTTAGCGGGAGCTCCGGTGTCGAGCGCCGACGATGTCCGGGACGGCGTGTTCATCCACATCAGCCACGGCCCAGAGGAGCCGCACAGGGTGCTGATGGGCCTCAACATGGCCCGGATCATGTCTGAGGATCGCGATGTCTTGGTCTACTTCGACATCACGGGAGTGAATGTCGTGCTCGCTGATTCCCCAGATCTGACCTTCGCCCAGTTTCCCTCATCGAAGACCCAGATTGCCGCGCTGCTGGACAAGGGGGTGACGCTGATGGCGTGCCCTGGCTGCTTGGCGGCCGCCGGTAAGCAGCCCGCTGACCTGGCCCCTGGAATTCAGCTCGCCGATCGCGACCGCTTCTTCTCCTTCACCGCCGGCAGAATCCTCACACTCGACTACTGAGCGCACCGGAGTCCTAGCGGTCGCCGCTGGAACGCACTCCGAGCAGAACGTCTTCCCATGCCGGCACGGCCGGTTTGGCTTTGCTGCGCTTGGTGCGGGCGGGTCGTTCCGGTTTGGCCTCGACCGGGGCCGGCGGCGAGGCGGGCGCGGTCTCGAACTCCAGCTGGGCGACCGGCGCGACGGGCCGCAGCGGACGGTCGAAGTTCGGGTCGATGAGCTCGCTGGCCGTGTCGTCGAGGGCCGTTACGGTGCCACCGTGTGCGCCGGGGACGAACCGGAAGTGCGCAACGTTGTCCGACCGGCCGGCCTGCCACGACATCTGTATGGTCCAGCGGCCGTCCTCGTTGCGCCATGCATCCCAGATCGTCGCTGCCGCGTCCAGCCCGCGCGCGACCAGAGCGGTCGTGATGGTCTCCAGCAGGGTCAGTACCGCGGGGCCGTCGGCCAGGACCGGGTGTGCAGCGGTCGCCAGTTCGGCCGCACGCTGTCGCTCCAGCAGCACCGGGTGAGCGAATCGCTCGATCTTGGTGATGTCCATCCCCGACGATTCGGCGAGCTGTTCGACGGATGCGCCCGCTCGAATGCGAGCCTGAATATCTTTGGGACGCAACACGCCTCTGCCCTCGTTGTCCCTGGGGAATTGACCCAGACTCGACCGGTCGCCGCGCAACGCGGCGCGCAGCCGGTCATCGACTTGCAGGGTGAACCTGTCGGCTGAGTCCCCGCCCTCGCAAATGATGTGCTCGCCGTCGACATCGAGCCCAATGACCGTGAGTTCTCGCATGTCGACCTCCTTCGTCGGGACTCTAGCCCAGGGCGCCGGAATATAACGGGAAGGACACGCTGGTTTCGCGCAGCGATCGGGGAGTTGAACCGCACCGGTTCCCCTTCGGGCGGGTGGCGCCCGCATCGTCACCGGTGCGATGCGGTGTCGGACCGGTTCTCCACCGGTCAGAGCCGCTCGACGACCCAGTCCACACACCGCGTCAGCGCGGTGATGTCGTCGGGCTCGATCGCCGGGAACATCGCGATGCGCAGCTGATTGCGGCCCAGCTTCCGGTAGGGCTCGGTGTCGACGATCCCGTTGGCTCGCAATATCGCGGCGACAGCCGAAGCGTCCACCTCGTCGGAGAAGTCGATGGTCCCCACCACCTGGGAACGCAGATCGGGGTCGGCGACGAACGGGGTGGCATACGAGGATGCCTGTGCCCAGGAGTAGAGCCGCTGTGAGGAGTCGGCGGTGCGTTTCACGGCCCAGTCCAGGCCGCCGTTGTCCAGCATCCAGTCGATCTGTTCGGCCATGAGCACCAGGGTGGCGATGGCCGGGGTGTTGTAGGTCTGGTTCTTGCGGCTGTTGTCCACCGCGATCGGCAGCGACAGGAAGTCCGGCACCCAGCGGCCGGAGGTCGCGATCGCCTCGATGCGCGCCAGCGCAGCCGGTGACAGGATCGCCAGCCACAGCCCGCCGTCACTGGCGAAGTTCTTCTGCGGGGCGAAGTAGTAGGCGTCGGCTTCGGTGATGTCGACGGGCAGGCCGCCGGCCCCGGAAGTGGCATCGATCAGTACGAGGGCATCGCCGGAGTCCTCGGGCCGGCGCACCGGCACGGCCACCCCTGTCGAGGTCTCGTTGTGCGCCCAGGCGATGGCGTCCACCGATGGGTCGGACTGCGGCTTGGGTGCGCTGCCGGCGTCGGCCTTGACGACGATCGGGTCGCCGACGAACGGGTTGGCGGCGACGGCCGAGGCGAATTTCGAACTGAACTCGCCGTAGGTCAGATGCAGCGACTTCTTGTCGATCAGGCAGAACGCGGCGGCGTCCCAGAATGCGGTGGTCCCGCCGTTGCCCAGGATCACCTCGTAGCCGTCGGGCACCGAGAAGAACTGTCGCAACCCGTCGCGTACCCGGCCCACCAGGTTCTTCACCGGCGCCTGGCGATGCGAGGTGCCGAACAGCCCGGCCGCGGTGGTGTTCAGCGTGGCCAACTGTTCGGGGCGGACCTTCGATGGACCGCAGCCGAAACGGCCGTCACCGGGCTTGAGGGCATCGGGGATCGTCAGCTGTGTCGATGAGCCGCTTGCGCGAAGAGCGTCGGGTGTCGATGAGCCGCTTGCGCGAAGAGCGTCTGAATCAGCCATGCCCTAAGCGTAGGAGCCATCGGCTCCGGATTCGAAACCGAGGCCGCCAGCAAACCGCGAATCACGGTATGGACAGCTAGCCGATACCTGCGGTACCGTTTGTACATCAACCGCCCCGATGTAAACCTCATGGGAGGCTTGCCATGGCTAGGACCCGGACGGTCAGACGCTGGCGTCGCAACATGGAAGTGCGCGAGGACGCCGACTATGTCGCCATGCTGACGACCCTCTCGGAGGGGTCGGTGCGGCGAAACTTCAATCCGTACACCGATATTGACTGGGACTCGCCCGAGTTCGCTGTGGTCGACGACGACCAGCGCTGGATCCTGCCGGACACCGATCCTCTGGGGCGGCATCACTGGTACAAGACGCAGCCGGTCCAGCGGCAGATCGAGATCGGCAAGTGGCGCCAGGCCAACGTCGCCAAGGTGGGTCTGCACTTCGAGTCGATCCTTGTGCGCGGCCTGATGAACTACTCGTTCTGGGTGCCCAACGGCTCCCCGGAGTACCGCTACTGCTTGCACGAGTCGGTCGAAGAGTGCAACCACACCATGATGTTTCAGGAGATGGTGAACCGCATCGGCGCCGACGTTCCGGGGATGCCGCGTGTGCTGCGCTGGCTGTCGCCGCTCATCCCGCTGATCGCGGGCCCGTTGCCGGTCCCGTTCTTCTTCGGTGTGCTCGCCGGTGAGGAACCCATCGACCACACCCAGAAGAACGTGCTGCGGGAGGGTGGGTCGCTGCACCCGATCATGGAGCGGGTGATGGCCATCCACGTGGCCGAGGAAGCCCGCCACATCTCGTTTGCCCACGAGTATCTGCGCAAGCGTCTGCCGCACCTGCGCAGGGGCCAGCGGTTCTGGCTGTCACTGCATGTACCGGTGATCATGAGGGTGCTGTGTCAGGCGATCATCGTGCCGCCGCGTAGCTTCTTCGCCGAGTTCGACATCCCGCGCGAGGTCCGCAGGGAGCTCTTCTTCCGGTCGCCGGAGTCGCGGCAAATGTTGCGGGACATGTTCGCCGACGTGCGGATGCTCTGCTGCGACACCCGTCTGATGAACCCGCTGGCAAAGATCATCTGGCGGATCTGCAAGATTGAGGGCCCGCCCAGTCGCTACCGCGGCGAGCCGCAACGCGGACACGTCGTGAGCGCCGCCTAGGCCGGACGACCCACGGCCATGCCACATGTGATCACCCAGTCCTGCTGCGGCGACGGGTCCTGCGTGTACGCCTGCCCGGTCAACTGCATCCACCCCACCCCGGACGAGCCCGGCTTCGCCGGCTCGGAGATGCTCTACATCGATCCGGTGGCATGCGTCGACTGCGGGGCCTGCGTCAGCGCATGCCCGGTCGGCGCGATCACCCCGGACACTTGGCTGGCTCCTGAGCAGCTGCCCTTCGCCGAGCTCAACGCGGCCTACTATCCGCCACGGCCCGACACCAAGCTGCCGCCCACCTCCAAGCTCGCGCCGGTGTTACCTGCGCCGCGGGTGGCCCGTGGGGCGGCTGCACTGACCGTGGCGATCGTCGGCTCCGGACCCGCCGCGATGTATGCCGCCGATGAACTGCTCACCCAGGAGGGTGTGCGGGTCAACGTCTTCGACAAGCTGCCCACACCCTACGGTCTGGTGCGCGCCGGCGTCGCACCCGATCACCAGGACACCAAGGGCGTCACCCGGTTGTTCGACCGGATCAGCCGCAAGCGGGGCTTCACCTTCTACCTCAACGTCGAGGTGGGCACGCACGTCTCGCATGCGGACCTTCTCGACCACCACCACGCGGTGCTCTACGCGGTCGGTGCGCCCGACGACCGTCGGCTCGGTGTCGACGGCATGGGTCTGCCGGGGACCGGGACCGCCACCGAGACCGTGGCCTGGATCAACGGCCACCCCGACTTCGCCGACCTGCCTGTCCACCTCGGCCACGAACGAGTCGTCATCGTCGGCAACGGCAACGTCGCTCTCGACGTCGCCCGGATCCTGACCGCCGACCCCGACGACCTCGCCCGCACCGACATCGCCCACGCCGCGCTGCAGGCCCTGCGGAACTCCGCGGTACGTGAGGTCGTCGTTGCGGCGCGGCGTGGCCCAGCCGACTCGGCGTTCACCCTGCCCGAACTCATCGGGTTGACCTCGACCGCCGCGGTCGTCCTCGACGCCGACGACCGCGAACTCGTGCGTCGCGACCTGGGCGCAGCAGAGGATGCCGTCGTCGCGGCGAAGCTGGAGATCCTGGCCAAGCTCCCGGAGAGCTCGCAGGTGACGGGCCGCCCGCGAATCCGGTTGGCCTACCGGTTGACCCCGCACCGCATCGTCGGCGACGGCCGTGTCAGCGGAATCGAGCTACGCCGCCCCGGTGATGAGGAGCCGATCTGTCTGGAGACCGGATTGGTGCTTTCCTCGATCGGCTACCGCGGCAAGCCGGTTGCGGGCTTGCCATTCGACGAGGCCACGGCCGTCGTGCCCAACTGCGACGGGCGGGTGGTCGATCCGGACACTGGCTCGCCACTGGCCGGCGCCTACGTCGCGGGCTGGATCAAGCGCGGCCCGACCGGCTTCATCGGCACCAACAAATCGTGTGCCAGGCAGACCGTTTCCCGCCTCGTCGACGACTTCAACGCCGGCCTGTTGGTCGACCCGGTGTCCCGGCCCAAAGAGTTCGACCGGCTGGTCCGCGCCCGCCAGCCGCAGGTCGTGAACGTGGCGGGTTGGCGCGCGATCGACGCCGCCGAAACCGCACGTGGTGCAGCCCGCGGCCGCCTGCGGGAGAAGTTCACCGCGGTTGCGGACATGCTCGAGGCCGCGGCCGGAGCGCCATCGCCGCCGATCGGCGAACGGCTTCAGGCGCTGGTGAGCAGATAGGCCGCCACGAGCGCATCCTCGCAGCGCTCACCCGTCACATCTGGCTCACGGCCCGCTGGATCTCGTCCTGGCCGACCTCGCGTACCGGCTGGCCCAGCGACCAGCGGTGCCCGAACGGATCCTGCACAACGCCGTAACGGTCGCCCCAGAACTGGTCCTCGAGCGCCATCACCGGGGTGGCCCCGGCGTCGAGTGCCTGTTGAAACCGGTCTTCGACGTCGGTGACGGTCAGGTGGATCGTCACCGACGTGCCTCCCAGTGCCTTCGGCGTCACCGATTCCCCGCCGTTCATTTCCGGAAAGTCGTCGGCGAGCATCACGGTGAAGCCGTTGATCTGGAGGGCGGCGTGAACGAGCTTGCCGCCTGGCCCCGGCACGCGGCCCAGTTCGACGGCGTTGAACGCCTTGACGTAGAAGTCGATGGCGGCAGCCGCGTCATCGACGGTCAGGTGGGCGGACAGTGCGGGTTCGACAACGATCGCCATCGGGAGCCTCCTAGAGTTTCGTCGCGGCCCGGGAATGGAGCCGTCAACCCCGCAGATGCCCGAAAAACATCTGCGGGGCCCATGCAACCATCAGGCACCGACAAGAAACCGCCGGCTAAACCGGGGAGTGGGCGATCTCGCTCCAGCCTTCCACCGACTGCGGTGAACGGGGTGCGGGACCGACGTACAGCGCCGCCGGACGTACCAGCTTGCCGAGTCGCTTCTGCTCCAGGATGTGGGCACACCAGCCGGCCGTGCGGCCGCAGGTGAACATCGCGGGCATCATGTTCGCCGGTACCTGAGCGAAGTCGAGGATCACCGCCGCCCAGAACTCGACGTTGGTCTCGATCGCACGATCGGGTCGGCGCTCCCGCAGCTCGGCCAGCGCCGCTTGCTCGAGTTGGGCGGCCACTTCGTAGCGTGGCGCCGCCAACCGCTTGGCCGTCGCGCGCAGCACACGCGCACGCGGGTCTTCGGCCCGGTACACCCGATGGCCGAAGCCCATCAACTTCTCCTTGCGGTCGAGAATTCCCCGCACCACCGCCCGCGCGTCGCCGCTGCGTTCGACCTCCTCGATCATGGGCAGGACCCGGGCGGGCGCACCGCCGTGCAGTGGTCCGCTCATGGCCCCGACAGCGCCAGACAACGATGCGGCGACGTCGGCCCCGGTGGAGGCGATCACCCGCGCGGTGAACGTGGAGGCGTTCATCCCGTGCTCGGCGGCCGACACCCAATACGCGTCAATGGCCTCCACGTGCCTGGGGTCCGGTTCGCCCTGCCACCGAGTCATGAAACGTTCTGTAACCGTGGAACATTCGTCGATGACGCGTTGCGGCACGGCGGGATGGTAGATCCCGCGCGCCGACTGGGCGACATACGACAGTGCCATCACCGAGGCGCGGGCGAGCTGATCACGGGCGGTGGTTTCCTCGATGTCCAGCAGCGGCGCGTACCCCCAGATCGGGGCCAGCATCGCCAGACCGGCTTGCACGTCCACCCGCACGTCGCCGGTGTGGATCGGCAGCGGGAACGGCTCTGCCGGCGGCAACCCGTGGTCGAACCGCCCGTCGACCAGCAGCGCCCAGACGTCACCGAAGGTGACTCGGTTGTTGACCAGATCCTCGATGTCGACGCCGCGATAGCGCAGCGCCCCGCCGTCCTTGTCGGGTTCGGCGATTTCGGTGGTGAACGCCACCACTCCCTCGAGGCCGGGGACGAAGTCTTCCGGTACCGCAGTCATGGAAGGATTCTTGCATTCGCCGCCGGGTCGGTTTCTGCCGGTCGGTAACACGCGGGCAAACATCGGCGGCGTAGCGTTGTCGGGGCAATGGGTACAGATCAGGATCGCCTGGCGGCGATGCGAGTGGAGTACGGTTCCGTCGAGAAGGACGGCAGCGGCGACCTGGATGCCGACTGGCTCGCCGACGGTTGGCTCGCCTTGCTGCACAGATGGATCGGCGACGCGGGAGCGGCCGGTGTGGCCGAGCCCAACGCCATGGTGCTGGCTACTGTCGATGCGGGAAAGCCGGTCAGCAGATCCGTGTTGTGTAAGAGCGTGGATGAGGCGGGTATCACGTTCTACACCAACTACGACTCGGCCAAGGGCGCCGAGCTGGCCGCAACGCCGTACGCCTCGGTGACCTTCCCGTGGTTCGCCCTGGGCAGGCAGGTGCACATCCGGGGTGCGGTGTCCAAGGTCAGCCCCGAGGAGACCGCCGAATACTGGTCGAAGCGCCCGCGCGGATCGCAGTTGGGCGCCTGGGCCTCGGAGCAGTCGCGTCCGATCGGCTCCCGTGCCGAGTTGCTGGCCCGGCTTGCCGAGGTGACCGAGCGGTTCGCCGATTGCGAGCAGGTTCCGGTACCGCCGCACTGGGGCGGGTATCGCATCACGCCGGATGTCGTCGAGTTCTGGCAGGGCCGGGAGAACCGGGTACACAACCGCATTCGCGTGACGGGTGATCGCATCGAGCGTTTGCAGCCTTGAGCGTGAGGGAGAGTCTGGCCGTCGTGGTCGCCATCGCGGTGTGGGGTGCGGCCATGATCGGTTTTGGTGTGGTCGGCGTACTGGCGGCCGCACTGGTGGTGCCGGCATTCGTGCGCTATCGCGTCGCGCCCGGCCTGCCAAGCGCGCTGTGACCACGGATCAACCGGCTGCGCGGCAATACGCACTACCATCGATGACGTGGCTGAACTCAAGGGGGAGGCCGCCCTCGGACTCAGAGAGCGCAAGAAGCTTCGTACCCGCGCGATGCTGCTCGACGCCGCGGTGCAGCTCTGTCTCTCGCAGGGCTACGAGCACACCACGGTCGAACAGATCGCAGCGGCCGCCGACGTATCGCCACGCACCTTCAGTCGCTATTTCGCGACGAAGGATGCTCTGACCCAACCGCTCATCGCGGATCTGGTCCGCGGAGTGGTCGTCGAACTGTCGAGCATTCCGGAGTCGGTGCCTGCATTGGAGGCCCTGGCCCGATCGCACATCGGTGCGCTGCGCAAGGTGTCCTCGGGGCAGGTGGCCGGTTTGACCCCCGGACGCGTGGCGCTGATGTCCAACATCCTCAACTCCTCACCCGCCTTGCGGGCGGCCGCAGTCGAGTCGCGACCGGCTCCGATCGCCCGCGACGCGGCTGTGCGCCTCGGTGTCCCCGCCGATGACAGACGGGTCGACCTCGTGGCCGCCATCTGGTCGGCACTCGTGGTCACGGCATGCTCCAGACTGGTCATTGCGCCAGATGAGGTCGACACGGCCGCCGACGTCCTGGCCGACGCCATCGAGCGGGCATTCGCCGAGTTCACCGAAATCACAGGCGCGCAACTGCGACGAGCGGTATCGTCGGGGGTTTGATATCGGGGGGCGGGGTGATTCGCAATACCAGCCGTCCGGAGCCGACACCGTGAACGGATCAGTTCTGGGCCTGCGCGAACTCAAGAAAGAGCGCACACGCGCGGCGCTGGTGAATGTGGCCACCCGATTGTGTATCGAGCAGGGTTACGACAATACGACGGTAGAGCAGATCGCCGCCGCGGCTGAGGTGTCGCCGCGCACGTTCAGTCGCTACTTCCGGACCAAGGAAGCCGTCATCGCCGCTCTGATCGAGGAGTGCGCCGAGCCCATCGCCAGGGCCATTGCCCGCCAGGCTCGCGACATCACCGAATACGAGGCGATGGTGCGAGCCCATGTCGAGGTCTTCCTGGCCGCCGAGCGGGGCGAACCCGGTGCGTTGTCGTTCGACCGCGTCTGCGGGCTGCTGCAGATCGTCAGCGCTTCACCGTCGCTCGGCCTGGCGACCTTCGCCTACCGGGCCGACGGGCCTACCCACGCGGCGGTGGAGGTGATGGCGGGGCGAATGGGGGTGCCCGTCGCCCACCCGGCGATCCGCATCCTCTTCGACACCTGGGCCGTACTGATGGCCGCCGCCTGCCAGGAGATCGCCGCCCTGGGCGGTCCGCCGTTCGGGCAGCGAGTTGTCTGCGACCGAATCGAGTCGGCGTACGCGGTCTTCGCCAGTCTGTGGAAACCGCGGCTGGCCCACGGCCAGCCCCCCGCGGGCGAGTCGGCACAATAGCGACTACCTTCACGTAAGTACGGACAGCCTTATCGGGCGTCGAAGACCGCAGAAGGGGTTCACGTGGCCGCAACCGACGAGACTGCCACCCTGAAGTACCCGGGTGGCGAGTTGGACCTGGACATCGTCCACGCGACGGAGGGGGCCGACGGAATCGCGCTGGGGTCGCTGCTCTCCAAGACCGGCTACACGACGTTCGACCAAGGTTTTGTGAATACCGCGTCGACCAAGAGCGCCATCACCTACATCGACGGTGACGCCGGCATCCTGCGCTATCGCGGATACCCGATCGAGCAGCTGGCCGAGAAATCCACCTTCATCGAGGTGAGTTATCTGCTGATCCACGGTGAGCTGCCGACCCCCGAGCAGTTGGAGAAGTTCACCACCCAGATTCAGCGGCACACGCTGCTGCACGAGGATCTCAAGCGGTTCTTCGACGGTTTTCCCCGCAACGCGCATCCGATGCCGGTGTTGTCCAGCGCGGTCAATGCATTGAGCGCCTACTACCAGGATTCACTGGACCCGCTGGACAACGCACAGGTTGAGCTGTCGACGATCCGCCTGCTGGCCAAGCTGCCGACCATCGCGGCCTACGCCTACAAGAAGTCGGTCGGCCAGCCGTTCCTGTACCCGGACAATTCGCTGACGCTGGTCGAGAACTTCCTGCGGATGACGTTCGGCTTTCCGGCCGAGCCGTATGAGGTGGATCCCGAGATCGTCCGCGCTCTGGACATGCTGTTGATCCTGCACGCCGACCATGAGCAGAACTGTTCGACCTCGACGGTCCGGCTGGTCGGATCGTCGCAGGCCAACCTGTTCACGTCGATCTCCGGCGGCATCAATGCGTTGTGGGGTCCGCTGCACGGCGGAGCCAACCAGGCCGTCCTGGAGATGCTGGAGAAGATCCGTGTCGAGGGCGCTGACGTGCACGACTTCGTCAAGAAGGTGAAGAACCGCGAGGACGGTGTGAAGCTGATGGGCTTCGGGCACCGCGTCTACAAGAACTACGACCCGCGGGCGCGCATCGTCAAGGAGCAGGCCGACAAGATCCTCGCCAAGCTCGGCGGCGACGACGAGCTGCTCGACATCGCCAAGTCCCTCGAAGAGATCGCGCTGACCGATGACTTCTTCATCGAACGCAAGCTGTACCCGAACGTCGACTACTACACCGGCGTGATCTACCGCGCGATGGGCTTCCCGACCCGGATGTTCACCGTGCTGTTCGCGTTGGGCCGGCTGCCCGGGTGGATCGCGCACTGGCGTGAGATGCACGACGAGGGCAGCAGCAAAATCGGCCGGCCGCGACAGATCTACACCGGCTACGGCGAACGCGACTACGTGAGCATCGACGCACGCTAAGAGCGATCGAGCCTGCGCTGTGAGCGTCGATTCGGCCCCCGATTTCACGATCTGGCCGCGGAATCGATGCCGTGAGAGGTGTATCACCGCGGGCCCTCTTGCACGCAGAACAATTGTAGTTTCACAATAGTTGTGTGATTACAACTGTAGGTTTCAGTGCGCGGCGCAAGGCCGTCATCTTGACGTCCTGCTGCCTGAGCCTGCTGATCGCCTCGATGGATGCCACCATCGTCAACGTTGCGATCCCGTCGATCCGTTCCGATCTGGGTGCGTCGGGGACGCAGATCCAATGGGTCATCGACATCTACGCCCTGGTGCTCGCGTCACTGCTACTGCTGGCCGGGGCCACCGGGGACCGGTTCGGCCGCCGCCGGGTGTTCCAGATGGGCCTGACCGTCTTCGCGGTCGGCTCCCTGCTGTGCAGCATGGCACCCGATGTCAACACCCTGATCGGCGCCCGATTCATCCAGGCAATCGGTGGCTCCATGCTGAATCCCGTTGCATTGTCCATTATTTCGCAGATATTCGTCGAGCGGGTCGAACGCGCCAAGGCGCTGGGGGTGTGGGGGGCGGTGGTCGGGATCTCGATGGCGCTCGGCCCGATCGTCGGCGGTTTCCTCATCGAACTCATCAGCTGGCGTGCGGTGTTCTGGATCAACCTGCCGATCTGCGTGGCGGCGATCATCCTCACCGCGATCTTCGTCCCGGAGAGCCGGTCGGCGACCATGCGCGATATCGACCCGATCGGGCAGCTGTTGGCTGTCCTCACCTTGTTCGGTGTGGTGTTCGTGCTGATCGAAGGCCCGGCCCAGGGTTGGTCCAACCCGCGCATCGTCGCCGTCGCGGTCGTTTCGGCGCTGGCATTTGCGGGCTTCCTGCGCTTCGAGTCCTCTCGCCGAGACCCCTTCATTGATCTGCGGTTCTTCCGCAGCGTCCCGTTTGCGTCGGCCACGGTGATCGCCGCGTGCGCCTTCGCCGCCTGGGGTGCTTTCCTGTTCATGATGTCGCTGTACCTGCAATCCGCGCGCGGCTATTCGGCGGCCCACACCGGGCTGATCTACCTGCCGATCGCGATCGGCGCGTTGGTGTTCTCGCCCCTGTCGGGTCGGCTGGTGGGCCGTTTCGGCAGCCGTCCTTCACTGCTGGCGGCGGGCCTGCTGCTCACCGCCGCCTCGGCGATGCTGACGCTCTTGACGGACACGACACCGCTGTGGGCGGTGCTGGCGATCTTCGCGGTGTTCGGCGTCGGCTTTGCGATGGTCAATGCGCCGGTGACCAATGCCGCGGTGAGTGGGATGCCGCAGGACCGGGCCGGTGCGGCCTCTGCGGTGACCTCAACCAGCAGGCAGGTCGGCGTGAGTATCGGTATCGCACTGTGTGGTTCGCTCGCCGCCGGGGCGCTGACTGCCGGCGGCGTACAGTTCGCGGAGGCGTCCAGGCCGTTGTGGGCAGTCTGTATCGGATTGGGCCTGGTAGTCACGGTGCTGGCCATCACGTCGACCTCCGCGCGTGCGCAGCGATCCGCGGATCGGCTGGCACCACTGATCGAAAGCCGTCCACTGGAGGGCGCTCATGTCGCGTGATCGGTTGGCAGACGAGGTGTGGCGGTCGATGTCGAGCCTTGTGCTCGACAACAAGGACGCCTGGAAGCGGTCGGTCGTCGACCGAACCGGATTGCCGTTCAGTCGAATTCGAATCCTGCGCCGGCTGGCTCGCCACCCGATGTCGGTGAAACAGGTGGCCGAGGCGGCCACCATCGACGCCCCGGCCGCGACGGTTGCGGTCAACGATCTGGAGGCGCGTGGCCTGGTCGTCCGCGAGACCGATCCGGACAACCGGCGCTGCAAACTGGTGTCGTTGACCGATGCCGGTTGGGATGCGGTTGCCGTCCTCGATGCCACCGAGGACCCGGCACCGGACTTTCTCGCTGCCCTCGATTCCGGGGATCTGGAGACGCTGCATCGGATCCTGGCCAAGATCACTCAATAGCTGGCCAACACCGCCATCGCCGCGTTGTGGCCACCGACTCCCGACACTGCACCACCGCGGCGAGAGCCAGATCCGCACAACAAGATCCGTTCGTGTGCAGTCGCCACGCCCCACTGGCGTGCGGAAGTGTGCAGTGGATCGTCGTCGTCGGCGAACGGCCAACTCAGCGCTCCGTGGAAGATGTTCCCCCCGGTCATGCCGAGGCTGTTCTCCAGGTCGACAGTGGTCTTCGTCTCGATGCACGGGTGCCCGGCGGCATCGGTCATCACTACATCCTGGATCGGTTCGGCCAGAACCGAATTGAGCGACGACAGCACTGCATCGGTCAACCGGTCACGCATCGCGTCGGGGTCGGTGGCCTGCAGCTCGTGGGGGACGTGCAGCCCGAACACGGTCAGTGTGGCCGCGCCGGAATCCCGCAGTCCGGCCGACAGGATGCTGGCGTCGGTCAGCGAGTGACAGTAGATCTCGCAGGGCAGGGGAGCCGGTAGCCGGCCCGAGGCTGCCTGGGAGTAGGCGGTATCCAGCTGCGACCAGGTCTCGTTGATGTGGAACGTGCCGCCGAATGCCTGCTCCGGGGTTACCGAGCCATCGCGCAGCCGCGGCAGCCGGCGCAGCATCAGGTTCACCTTCACCTGGCTTCCGGGCGCCAGCCGGGGAGCGGGTTCGCCGAGCAGATCGGCCAGCACTGCCGGTGTGACGTTCGCCAGGACAAACCGTGCGCGCACCCGCCGCTCGTCGCCGTCCAGGCGGTAGCGAACCTCTCCATCGGGATCGACGGCGAGAACGTCTGCGCCGGTAAGGATCTGGGCGCCATGCGCTCTGGCGGCGGCCGCCAGCGCCGTCGTCACCGTACCCATACCGCCGACCGGAACATCCCAGCGCCCGGTGCCCCCACCGAGCAGGTGATACAGGAAGCACACATTCTGCTGCAGCGATTCGTCGTCGAGGCGGGCGAAGGTGCCGATCAACGCATCGGTGGCCATCACGCCTCGAACCAGATCCGTCGAGACGGCCTCGGCGATGCTGTGCCCGACGGGTTGCTCGATCAGCGCATCCCAGGCCGGGACCGCATCCGGATCCTCACCTGCCAGCACGTGCCGCCTGGCCTGTTCGCGGGTGCGAAGCGGCTCCATCATCGTCGGCCACAGCCGCTCGGTGACGGTGCGACAGCGCCGGTAGAACTCTGCGAACGGCTTCTCGTCGGCGGCGGCGCCCACGGCGGCGAAGCTGGAGGGCGGCCCGATGAGTAGCCCGGTGCGTCCGCCGTCGCTCGGATCAGGGGTATAGGAGGAGTATCTGCGCCTGGCCAACCGCACCGGCGCACCGAGGTCGTCGACAATGCGCGCCGGCAGCAGGCTGACCAGGTAGGAGTAGCGAGACAGCCGCGCATCGACTCCCTCGAACGCATATGCCGACACCGCGGCGCCTCCTACGGTGTCCTGCCGTTCGAGCACCCGCACCCGCAGACCGGCCCGGGCCAGGTAGGCCCCGGCGACAAGACCGTTGTGCCCGCCGCCCACCACCACGACATCGACGTCGGACGCCGCTTCGACAGTCATCGGCTCATGACCACATCGACAGTACGGTGGTGAACTCCGAGCAGAACCAGTCGACGTCCGACGGCGAGAACACCAGTGGCGGCCGGATCTTGAGCACGTTTCCGTCGCGGCCGCAGACCGAGATCAGCACGCGACGCTCTCGCAGCCCGTTGACCAGCATCCGGGCCCCCGCACGGTCGGGAGCACCGTCGTCGGTGACGATCTCCACGCCGATGTAGAGTCCGGCGCCGCGGACGTCACCCAACCGCGGGTGTTCGCCGGCCAGACCCGCCAGTTCGGTCCGCAGTCGGCCACCGACCTCGGCTGCGTTGGTCATCAGCTTCTCGCCTTCGATCACGTCGAGCACAGCCGCCGCTGCGGCCATGGCGACCGGGTTTCCGCCGAAGGTGTTGAAGTACGGCACCCCGCGTGCGAACTCGTCCAGCACGTCGGAGCGACCCGCCAGCGCCGCGATCGGAAGCCCGTTTCCCATCGGTTTGCCCATGGTCACCAGGTCGGGCACCACACCGTGGCGGCTGAAGCCCCACATCGCATCGCCGGTGCGGGCGAAGCCGGGCTGCACCTCGTCGGCGATGAACACCCCACCGGCCCGGCGCACCGCGGCCACGGCGGGTGCGAGCACCGAAGGGTCGGGATAGATGCCGTCGGAGGAGAAGACGGTGTCGACGATCAGGCAGCTGAACCCGATGCCGCCGGCCTGCAGGTCCTCGATCGCGGCGGTGACATCCGCGGCGAAGCGGGCGGCCAGCTCGTCGCCCGGTTCGCGGTAGCTGTCCGGTGGGGCGACCGTGCGCACGTGCGCCCCAATGCTTGTCGCTCCGCCGATCGAGGGCGAGATCGCCGTGACCGCGGCGGTATTGCCGTGGTAGGCGTCGGAGGTGATGATCACGCCCCTTGCGCCGGTATGCATCTCGGCGACCCGCAGCGCGAGGTCGTTGACCTCAGAGCCGGTGCAGGCGTACATCACATGGTCGACTTCGTCGGGCAGGGTGGACAGCAACCGCCTGCTGTACTGGATGATGGCCCCATGCAGATAGCGAGTGTGGGTGTTCAGGGTCGCCAACTGGCGGCTGGCGGCCTCGACGACCTGCGGGTGGCAGTGCCCGACGCTGGCGACGTTGTTGTAGGCGTCGAGATAGCAGGCTCCGTCGACGTCGTAGAGTTGGGTGCCCTCGCCGCGGACCAGGTGTACCGGCCGATCGTAGAACAGCCGGTAGGATGGTCCGAGCATGCGGTCGCGGGCGGTGATCAATGACTCCGTGGCGGCATCCACCGGGTGATCCGGGGAGTAGCTGTTCGAGTCCATGATGTTCGAGAAGCTCATCTCGCGTCCCTTGCCTCGTTGATCGCGTCCTGCCTGTGCGGCAGCGCTCGTCGCCCTCGGAGCGGTCCCATCTCACGAGCCCGCCGTGCGCTGTTTTTGGTCTGGTTTTGTCCGATATGCACGTGGATCGGGCGAACGATGACGATGTCGGCGACAGCGCTGTGGTGCGATGCCGACATTGTTACCTCGGACAGACATCCTGGTCAACCCGACCATTCGGTGTGGGCACCTGGTGTTTCGGCGTTGTTTCGATGGCCTTCGGCCACGCAACGGCGACGTAAAATGCGTCTATTTGGTCTGCTCGGTGAGCGGAACTGGTAGACACTTGAACTATGCCGGGACTGCCGCCGACCCATGAGTTGTTCGCGCGTTCCGCGCTACCCGCCTACGGCCGCACCGCCGAGTCCCCGTTGCGGCTGCTGAGCCTCTCGGAGAACGCCACCTACCTCGTCGAGGACGACGACCCGATCGTGCTGCGAGTGCACCGGCCCGGATACCACTCGCTCGACGCCATCCGTTCGGAGCTGGCCTGGATGAAGGCGTTGCGCACCGAGACGTCGGTCACCACACCGGAATTGATCCCCGCCCGCGACGGCAGCGATGTGGTGGCCGCCGAGGTCGACGGTGATGTCCTGCATGTCGACGCGGTGACCTTCGTGCCCGGGTGCACCGCCGAGGAGGACCCCGAGGCCGTCGGGTTCGACGAACTGGGCCGGCTCACCGCGATCATGCACGACCATGCCCGCAACTGGTCGGCGCCGAGCGGGTTCACCCGGTTCCGTTGGGACCTGGAGACCATCCTGGGGCCCGAGGCCCGCTGGGGTAATTGGCGGCAGGCCCCCGCCCTGACCGACGGCGACCGCACCTGGATCCAGTGGGCCGCCGACGACATCACCGCCAAGTTGACCGAGTTCGGTTGCACACCTGATCGTTTCGGTCTGGTGCATGCTGATCTTCGGCTGGCCAACCTCATGATCGACCCCGGCGATGCCGGCGGCGGGATCACCGTGATCGACTTCGACGACTGCGGCTGGTCCTGGTACCTGGCCGACCTCGGTGCCGCGGTCTCCTTCATCGAGGACACCCCGGCCGGCGAGCGCATCATCGCCGACTGGCTCACCGGATACTTCGATGCCGGCTCCATCCCGGCCGAGCACCTGGCGCTGATCCCGTCCTTCGTCATGATGCGCCGGATCATGCTCACCGCCTGGATCGCCTCCCACCATGACGCCGACGCCGCGATCGACGTCGGGGAGCAGTTCGCGCCCAACACCGCCCGCCTTGCACAGCGGTACCTCGAGGACCGCACCTGGCTGCGGGATGCGATCTTCAGCTCGCGCGTCTGAACCACCTGCGGCAGAAAGGGTTACCCCACATGTTCGACCTGCAGTCGACGTCGGTCCTGGTCACCGGCGGCTCCAAGGGAATCGGTCGCGGAATCGCATCGGTGTTCGCCACCGCGGGTGCCAACGTGGCGGTCGCGTCGCGGTCGCTCGCCGACATCGAGGCTGCGCTGGCCGATCTCGACACCCTCGGCAGCGGCAAGGTGTTCGGTGTCGCCACCGACGTGGCCGACCCGGAGTCGTGTACCGACATGGCCGCGGCCGTGGTCGACGCGTTCGGCGGCCTGGACGTGGTGTGCGCCAACGCCGGGATCTTTCCCGAGGCACCGCTGGCCACCATGACCCCGGCCCAGCTTGCCGAGGTGCTCGACGTCAACGTCAAGGGCAACGTCTACACGGTGCAGGCCTGCCTGGACGCGCTGATCGCCTCGGGCCGGGGCCGGGTGATCCTCACCTCCTCGATCACCGGCCCGATCACCGGGTTTCCGGGCTGGTCGCACTACGGTGCGTCGAAAGCCGCGCAGTTGGGCTTCATGCGCACCGCCGCAATCGAATTAGCCCCGCATCGCATCACCGTCAACTCGGTGCTGCCGGGCAATATCTACACCGAAGGCCTGGCCGACCTCGGCGAGGACTACATCGCCGGGATGGCCCGGGCGATCCCGGCCGGCGCGCTGGGCAAGCCCGAGGACATCGGTCATCTCGCGGCGTTTCTGGCCACCGTCGAGGCGGGCTACATCACCGGGCAGGCCATCGCCGTCGACGGGGGGCAGGTGCTGCCGGAATCGCCGGACGCGGTAAGCCCGTAGCTCGACGATGGAGGAGTCAGCGGGGGGACCGATCGCCGAGGACGTGCGTCGCCGCATCCTGTCGATGCTGGCGCGGGGCGCGCTGCGGCCCGGTTCGCGGCTGGGTACCGAGCGTGAGATGGCCGAACGTTTCGCGGTATCACGCTCCACGCTGCGCAGCGCGCTGCTGCCGTTGAGCCAGGCCGGAGTCCTGCATCGGCGCACCGGTCGCAACGGCGGCACCTTCATCCGTGCCGATGTGGTGGAGCGCAACGCCGCCGAGCTGGCCAGCCTGCCGGTCCGGCTGCGCAGCGGCGGACACACCAGCGCCACCCGGGTGCTGGCGACCGACCGTCGGCCGGCCACGCCGGCGGAGGCCGCCGCACTGCAGATCGGTGTTCAGGCGGAGGTTTTCGAGATCCGGAGGCTGCGGTTCGCCGACGGGGTACCGCTGTCGGTGGATCTTTCCTGCTTCATCGCCGAGCAACTGGACGGTCTGCTCGAACAGCCGTTGGGCGGCTCGCTCTACGAGCTGTTGCGGATCCGCTACGGCCTGGTCCCTGCGACGTCGACCGAGACCATCGAGGTGGTCAGCGCCAGCCCGCGGGAGGCCGACTGGCTCGCGATCCCGAATCGGCGTCCCTTGCTGGCGATCACCAGGGTCACCCGCGACGCCGCCGACCGGCCCTTCGAGCACGCCTACGACCTGTTCCGCGCGGATCGGGTGCGCCTGACAGCCACGACCTCGACGGTCACTGCGCGCGAACGGCGCGGTACGGACGGCAGAGTGGAGCGTTTCTTCAGCAGCGCGTGAACAGCCAACCACCGCGCTCGTTGCCATTTCCGCCCAAGCCGACGTTTGGGCGGAAAACCGCGAGTGGAACCCGCCGAAACGTCGATCTCGATGCGACTACCGTGTGTGCGGTGACGAGCAAACCCGAAATTGAATTCCCCGACGGACCCGCTCCCGCCGAGCTGGTGATCAAGGACCTGGTGGTCGGCGAAGGCGATGAGGCCAAGCCCGGCGCCATGGTTGACGTGCATTACGTCGGTGTCGAGTACGACACCGGTGAAGAGTTCGACAGCTCGTGGAATCGCGGCGAATCCATTGTCTTTCCGTTGCGCGGCCTGATCCAGGGTTGGCAGGACGGGATTCCCGGGATGCGGGTCGGCGGCCGCCGACAGCTGATCATCCCGCCCGAACAGGCCTATGGCCCGGCCGGCTCCGGCCACCAGTTGTCCGGCAAGACGTTGATCTTCGTCATCGACCTGCTGGCTACCCGATGACGTGATCTTCGTCATCGACCTGCTGGCTACCCGATGACGTGATCTTCGTCATCGACCTGGTGGCGGGCGCCCGCTCGTTTCAACGCCGAAACTGAAGTCTGGGCGGGAAACTGCCCCAAATCCCGCCCAGGCTTCAGTTTCGAGGGCGTGCTCTCGCCGAGCGAAGCGTGCCCTCGGAGTGTGTAATGCCGTGGTGAGCAGCGAAACGCGCAGCGCAATTGTCACGGGAGCCTCAGGTGGTATCGGTTCTGCGATAGCAGCGATGCTTCACGAGGAAGGGTTCGAAGTCACCATGGTGGCCCGCGACCCGGCGAAGCTGGACGCTGCGGCTGCGACGGTGTCGGCCCAACCCGGCCCACCGGTGCACACATCGGCGGGGTCGTTGGCCGACGAGGAATTCATCGGCAGGATCGTCGACGAGCATGCTGCGCGACACGGCGCGCTGGACCTGCTGGTCAACAACGCTGGGGCGTCGGGCAACCGCGCGGTCGGCGAGATCACCGCCGACTTCCTCGACGGACAGCTGGCGGTGAACCTCCGCGCAGTGATCCTGCTGACCAGCAAGAGCCTGCCGTTGTTGAAAAATGCAGTGCAGCAGAGGAAGTCGGCGCAGGTCGTCAACATCGCCTCGAACGCGGGAAAGCGCGGCGAGGCGACCTTGGCGTCGTACTCGGCGACCAAGTTCGGTGTTGTCGGGTTCACCGAGTCGCTGCACGACGAGTTGTCGACCTCCGGTATCAAGGCCACCGCGATCTGCCCCGGTCTGGTCGACACCCCGATGGCCGACAGCTACCGCGACACGGTGGGTGCCGACGAGATGATCGCTCCCCGCGATATCGCCGAGGTAATCCGCATGACCACTCGCGTGTCCCGCAGCTGCGTTGTGCCCGAGGTCGTCCTGCTGAGGCCGATCGAGTGGCTCCAGCCGCCGGGCGCTTGACGACGATGCGGGCTGTGTGGCCCGAGGAGGTGGGCAACCGTGGTTGACGCGAGGCCGGAGTCCCTCGACCCGGCGGCCGACGAGCCGGAAATCGCCGATCCCGCCGACCTGCGGGCGCACCGCAAGCGCCGGCTGGCACTGGCCTACCGGGTGTTCGGTGCGATGGGCTGGGGTTCGCTCGGCGACGGGCACATCTCGGCCCGCGACCCCGAGCGAGCCGACTGTTTCTGGCTGGGGCGCTACGGTGTGCCGTTCCGGTTCATGACCGTCGACGACCTCGTGCTGGTGCGCGCCGACGGCACCGTCGAAGGTGGTGGCCACACAAACCGCGCGGCCTACTACATCCACGCCCCGTTGCACGAGGCACGCCCGGAGATCGTCTCTGCGGCCCACTGCCACACGCCGTACGGGACCCCGTTCTCGGCGACAGTCACTAGGCTGCAACCCATTTCACAGGAGGCCTGCGCCTTCTTCGGCGACCACGAGATCTTCGACGACGAGGAGGTGAACATCGCCTCGACCGACGGGGGCAAGCGCATCGCGGCCGCGACCGGCAGCGCCCGGGCGGTGATCCTGCGCAACCACGGTCTGCTGACGGTCGGCACCAACGTCGACGCGGCGGTCGGCTACTTCCTTCTGATGGAGCGATGCGCCGAGGTCCAGGTGAAGGCCCGCGATGCCCGCCCGATCGGGGCTGCTTCGGCGCGGCGGGTCCACGATGACTACGACGAGGCTGCCGCGTGGCAGGTCTTCCAATGGGCGCAACGCACGTATGTGCCCGACGCCCGTTGCGCGGAATCGTAGGTGGTCACGATTCCTTGTCGCTCAGAGCCGGGCGCCCAGCACATCTCGACAGCATGAGCCTGTGGTGACAGCCGGGAATCAGCCGCGCCGAAATCCCTGCGCCTAGTGCGGCGCCGGCAGCCGCAGCATCAGGCGTGCACCGCCCAGCGGGCTGTCCTCCAGAGACGCTGTGCCGCCGTGAAGCTCGGCTTGCTGCGCTACCAGCGCCAGCCCGAGGCCGGACCCGGATTGTGAGGCCGTCGAGCCGCGGGCGAACCGGTCGAAGAGACTGGTGCGTTCCGCTTCGGGGACGCCGGTGCCGTTGTCGTCGATCGCGATCTCCACACCGTCGCGCGAGCTGACCGCCGACAGCTGAACCTTCGTCGCGCCGCCGTGTTTGACGGCGTTGGCGATCGCATTGTCGACGGCCAGCCGGAGCCCGGCCGGCAGTCCGATGATGATGCAGGTCGGTGACGGCATCAGCGACACCTCCAGGTCCGGGTAGACCCGCATCGCCTCGTGGGCGGCACGGTCGAGCAGTTCGGTGATATCGACCGGCACCTGGTCGGCCTCCGTCGACAGCTCGCCCTGGGCCAGGCGCTCCAGCGCAGACAGCGTGGCCTCGATCCGCGTCTGGGTGCGGACGACGTCGGAGAGCACTTCCTTGCGCTGCTCGTCGGGCATGTCGAGGGTGGCCAACACCTCGAGATTGGTGCGCATCGCCGTCAGCGGCGTGCGCAGCTCGTGAGCGGACACCGCGGCGAAGTCGCGCGCCGAGGCCAGGGCCGCCTTGGTGCGGTCCTGCTCGGTCCAGATGCGTTCGAGCAGACCTTTGAGCGCCTCGCAGATCTCGATGGCCTCGGTGGCCCCCCGGACGTCGACGTCGGGCGCTTCGTCGCCGGCCTCGATCTGGCGGGTCTGCTGGGCCAGGCGGCGAAACGGCCGCACCGCGAATGCGGCCAGCAGCCAGCCCAGCAGCGCCGCCGCGCCCACCGCGAACACACAGATCACCAGCACTCGCCGGTGCAGGTTGTTGGTGTCGGCGATGGTGTCGCCATAGGTGGCGCCGACCTCCAGCGTCGTCGGCTCCGGATACGGGATCTCCACCGTGCGCACCCGGTAGCGCACCCCGTCGACCTCGGTGGTGGCGTAGTCGGCGTCGAGGTCGGGGAGCACGACGCTGGAGTTGGACCGCACCTGGCTGTTGCGGCGGACCGTGATCACCACATCCTGATCATTGGGCGACGGCGGGATCTGGTCGAGGCCGCGCGGCACGAACGGAACCGCAAAACCCGCGGCCTCGTCGAGCCGGCGGTCCAGCCGTTCCTTGCGGTCGTTGGTGATGCCGATCCACACGATCGTGCCGACGATGGTCACCACGATCGCCGCGCCGATCGCCGTCGCGAACGCCACCCGGGTGCGCAGTGAAGGGGTACGGCGGAAGATGCGCGACAACTTCACGGCGGGGTTGCCGTCATTGAGTACGCAAGACGAAGCCCACACCCCGCACGGTGTGCAGCAGTCGGGGCGCGCCGCCGGCCTCGAGCTTGCGGCGCAGGTAGCCGATGAACACGTCGACGACGTTGGTATCGGCCGCGAAGTCATAGCCCCACACCAGCTCGAGCAGCTGAGCGCGGCTCAGCACGGCGGTCTTGTGCTCGGCGAGCACGGCCAGCAGATCGAACTCGCGTTTGGTCAGGTCGACGTCGACGCCGTTCACGCGGGCGCGCCGACCGGGGATGTCGACCTCGAGCGGGCCGACCTGGATGGTCTCCGACGAGAACGTCGCCGTCGACCCGCGCCGGCGCAACAGGGCCTTCACCCGGGCCACCAGCTCGGCCAGCACAAAGGGTTTCACCAGGTAGTCGTCGGCGCCGGCCTCCAGGCCGGCCACCCGATCGTCGACGGAACTGCGCGCCGAGAGCACACACACCGGAACGTCGTTGTCCATGGCTCGCAGCGCCGTCACCACGCTGACACCGTCGAGCACCGGCATGTTGATATCGAGCACGATTGCGTCCGGTCTGGTCTCGGTGGCACTGCGTAGGGCTTCGGCGCCGTCGACGGCGGTGGACACGTCGAACCCGGAGAGTCGCAGACCCCGCTCCAGCGATGCGAGAACGTCGGGGTCGTCGTCGACCACCAGCACGCGGGGAGAGGTCGAGCTACTGTCCATGGGCCCATCTTGCCTGATCGCCCACCGCACGAGTGGGAGGCGGAGGGAACGTTTTGACCTCATCCATTGTTCGGGTTTTAGCGGGAGTGCGCGTCACGGCGTGCCGCCGTGGTGTCGGCGCGGCGTGACATGATCACCAGCGGGGGTCGGCCGCTGTGGCGATGTCGCACATGAGGTGTAGCTGGCAGAGGGACGGTTCCGTGGTGGACGAAGTGATTTCCGCGCCGGGCGCACTGCGCTCGGATCCGGTGATCGCGCCGCGGCGCGGCCGTCCCCGCGCCGTGTCCGATCTGCTGCGGATGCTGCCCTATCTGATGCCCTACCGGGTGCGCTGGATCGCGATGATCGGCGTGGCGGTCACCAGCCTGGTGGCCACCGTGGCCATCCCGTTGATGACCAAGGCCGTGATCGACGGCCCGGTCCGCCACCAGGATCAGCGCGGGTTGTGGTTGGTGGGGTCGGCAGCAATAGCCATCGGCCTCTCCGAGGCGCTGCTGTGGTTCATCCGCCGCTGGCTGGTCGCCCGCGCCACGATGGGAGTGGAAGCAGACATCCGCAAGGACCTCTACGCGCGCCTGCAGGTCCTGCCGATGTCGTTCCACGGTCGCTGGCAGTCGGGCCAGCTACTGTCGCGAATCATGAACGACCTCAGCACGATTCGCCGGTTTCTGTCATTTGGCCTGGTGTTCTTGTTGCTCAACTTCCTGCAGATCACCGTCGTGACGGCCATCCTGCTGGCGATGTACTGGCCGCTGGGTGTGGTCGTGCTGGTATCGATCGTGCCGATCACCGTGATCGTGCTGCACTTCGAGCGCACCTTCACCCGGCTGTCGCGCCAGGCGCAGGATCAGGCGGGCCATGTCGCGACCCATGTCGAAGAGTCGGCGCTGGGCCTGCGTGCGGTGAAGTCATTCGGCCGCGAGGACTACGTCTACGACCGGTTCGATGAGCAAGCCACCACGTTGTATGACACCCAGATCCAGAAGGTGTCGGTGTCGGCGAAGTTCTGGACCCTGCTCGAGGTCATCCCGAATATCACGCTGATCATCGTGCTGGGCTTCGGTGCCTACGCCGCCGGACACGGCCTGGTCACCCTCGGCACGCTGGTCGCGTTCATCACGATGATGCTGTCGCTGGTGTGGCCGGTCGCCTCGCTGGGCTTCCTGCTGTCGATGACCCAGGAGTCGATGACGGCGGCCAATCGCATTGCCGAGATCTTCGACGCCCCCCGTGAGATCACCGACGGCCGCCGACGCGCCGTGCCGCGCGCGGGCCGGCTGGAGCTTCTCGACGTGGGCTTCCGCTTCCCCGACAGTGGTGACAGCTGGGCGCTGCGACATGTCACCGTCACCGTCGAGCCCGGTGAGACACTGGCCCTGGTGGGCGCCACCGGCTCGGGCAAGTCAGTGCTGGCGGCGCTGCTGCCGCGGCTCTACGACGTCACCGAGGGGCAGATCCTCATCGACGGCAACGACATCCGCGACCTATCGCTGTCGGCGTTGCGTCAGGCCGTGGCCACGGCGTTCGAGGATCCTACGCTGTTCTCGATGTCGGTGGCCGAGAACCTGGCGCTGGGTCGCGCCCCGGACAACCCGGCGAGCGAGGCCGAACTGGCGCAGGCCATCGAGGTCGCCGCGGCGCAATTCGTCTATGACCTGCCGTTCGGCCTGCAGACCCGCATCGGTGAACAGGGGATGAGTCTGTCCGGCGGGCAACGCCAGCGGCTGTCGCTGGCCCGTGCGATCCTGGCCGCACCGAAGATCCTCGTCCTCGACGACACACTCTCGGCGCTCGACGTGCACACCGAGGCGGCGGTCACCAAGGCGCTGCGCCACGTTCTGGCCGGGGTCACCGGAGTCGTTGTGGCGCACCGTGCCTCAACGGTGCTGCTCGCCGACAAGGTGGCCCTGCTCGACGTGGTCGACGGCGCCGGGACGATCACTCACCTCGGCACCCACGCCGAGCTGCTGGCCACCGTGCCCCGCTACCGCTACCTGCTGGCCGCCGAGGACGAGCTTGACGACGGGTGCGAGCCCCGACCGGACTGGGAAGACGACAACGATCGGCGACGGCTCGACCGCGCCTACGAAGAAGCCTACGAACAGCGCGCAGCCGTGCGCGCCCCGGCGGATTTCGCAGCGTTCGAAGGCGGAAACCGATGACCGCCACGGACTGGCGCGGACGTTTCGACGAGGAGCCCGACGACCTTCCCATCGACGAGACGCTGCCGCGGCGGCGTGAGGCCCGCGTGCTGCTGGGTTCGCTGCTGCGGCCCTTCCGGGTGACGGTCGCTCTGCTGGCCCTTGTGGTGATTGTGGAAAATGCTGCGCGGCTGTCGGTTCCGTTGCTCATACAACGCGGTATCGACCACGGCATACCGCCGCTGTTGGCGGGCGAACCGGCACGCGAGCTGGTCATCGTCGTGACCGTCCTGTGCGGCGTGGTGGCGGTTCAGGCCGTCAGCCGGCTGTTGTTCCTCAGCCGGTCCGGGCGCGTCGGCCAGCGGGTGCTGCTCGAGCTGCGCCGCCGGGTGTTCCGTCACTTCCAGCGTTTGGATGTCACCTTCCACGATCGTTACACCTCTGGGCGGGTGGTCAGCCGCTCGACCAACGATGTCGAGGCGATCCAGGACATGCTCGAAACCGGTTTCGACAGCCTGATCACCGCGGTGCTCACCCTGTTCGGCACGGCGATACTGCTGGTCACCCTGGACGTGCGGCTGGGTTTGATGTGCCTGGCGGCCTTCCCGGTGCTGGTTGCGCTGGTGTGGTGGTTCGCAGGTGAGTCGGCCAAGACCTACCGCAGGGTCCGGGAGAGCGCCGCCCTGGTGATCGTGCAGTTCGTCGAGACGATGACGGGCATCAAGGCGGTGCAGGCCTACCGCCGCGAACCCCGGAACCAGGAGATCTTCGACGACGTCGCCGATGAGTACCGCGAGGTCAACGAGCGGACCTTCCGGTTGCTGGCGATCTTCATGCCGGGGGTGAAACTGGTCGGCAACCTCACCACCGGGGTGGTGCTGCTCTATGGCGGCTACCGGGTGCTGCACGGCAATATGACGATCGGCACGCTGGCCGCCTTCCTGCTGTACCTGCGGATGTTCTTCGAACCGATGCAGGAGATCTCGCAGTTCTTCAACACCTTCCAGTCCGCGTCGTCGGCGTTGGAGAAACTCGCCGGTGTCCTGGCCGAGAAACCCGGCATCGCCGATCCCCGCCACCCGGCGCGACCGGCCACGATCAGCGGCGAAATCGCCTTTCATGATGTCTATTTCGGCTACGCCCCGGACCGTCCGGTGCTGCCCGGGCTCTCCCTTGTGCTTCCGGCCGGACAAACCGTCGCGCTGGTCGGGACCACCGGAGCGGGCAAGACCACCATCGCCAAGCTCATCGCCCGGTTCTACGACCCGACATCGGGATCGGTGAGGATCGACGGTATCGACCTTCGCGATCTGGCCCAGAGCGATCTGCGCCGCCACGTCGTCATGGTCACCCAGGAGAATTTCCTGTTCTCCGGCACCATCGCCGACAACATCCGGTTCGGGCGGCCGGAGGCCACCGACCCCGAGGTACGCGCAGCGGCCGCCGCGGTCGGCGCCGATGCGTTCATCGCCGCGTTGCCCGACGGCTACGACACCGACGTCGCCAAACGGGGCGGGCGGCTCAGCGCGGGGCAGCGGCAGCTGATCGCGTTCGCCCGCGCGTTTCTTGCCGACCCCGAGGTTCTCATTCTCGACGAGGCGACGTCGTCGTTGGATATCCCGAGCGAGCGGCTGGTGCAGCGGGCGCTTCGCACCGTGCTGGCCGACCGGACCGCGCTGATCATCGCTCACCGGCTGTCCACCGTGGAGGTGGCCGACAGGGTGCTGGTGCTCGATTACGGCCGCATCATCGAGGACGGCCCACCCGGCGAGCTCATCGGCTCCGGCGGACGCTACGCCGCGCTGCATCGGGCCTGGATGGACTCGCTGGCCTGAACCTGCCGAAATCGACGTTCTGGCGTGACTCACTCGCACTTTCTCGCCCATACGTCGGCTTGGGCATCGGATACTTGAGGTGTGCATCGTTTCGCGGATCGGGTCGACGCGGGCCGTCGGCTGGCTGAGCATCTGCAGGACTACCGGGACCAGGACGTGCTCGTGGTCGGCTTGCCGCGCGGCGGGGTGCCGGTGGCCTACGAGGTCGCCACATCACTGGGCGCGCCGCTGGATGTGCTGGTGGTGCGCAAGCTCGGTGTGCCCTACCAGCCCGAACTCGCATTCGGTGCGATCGGTGAGGGTGGCATCCGAGTGCTCAACGATTCGGTGATGCGCCACGTCCGGCTGACCGAGGCCGACATCGCCGCCGTCGAAGCGGCCCAGCGCGTCGAGTTGCAGCGGCGCGTGGACCGCTATCGCGGCGGGCGTGAGCAGCTGCCACTGTCCGGCCGGGTCGTCCTGATCGTCGACGACGGGTTCGCGACCGGATCCACGGCCCGCGCGGCGTGCCTGGTCGCCCGTGCCCAGGGGGCGGCCAAGGTGGTGCTGGCCGCGCCGATCGGGTCCGCCGACACCGTGGCCGCGCTGCGCGACTGTGCCGACGATGTGGTGTGCCTGGGAGCGCCGCAGTATTTCGTCGCGGTCGGACAGGGCTACCGCAACTTCAGCCAGACCTCCGACGAGGAGGTGTGCGCGCTGTTGGAGCGTGCACACCGCGGCCAGCCGGGGGGTTAACTCGGCAATCCGATCCGCCGGTAGCGCGCCAGCCTGGCGGTGTATCGCTGCGGTGCCGGTACGCCGCGCAACTTGTGCAGTTCGCGAGCGATCGTCGACGAGAGCCGCCGGGCGAACTCGACGGGCTCGTCGGCGGCGTCGGGATGCTCGGGCACGATCACATCGACGATCCCGTTGCGCAGCAGATCGGTCGACCGGATGCCTTGTGCGGCCGCAAGTTCGGGGGCGTGGGCCGTGTCGCGGAACACGATCGCACTGGCACCTTCCGGCGGCAGCGGCGCCAGCCAGCCGTGCTGGGCGGCCAGCACCCGGTCGGCGGGAACCATCGCCAGCGCCGGCCCGCCGCTGCCCTGACCGAGCAGCACCGACACCGTCGGCGTGTCCAGGGTGACGAGGTCGGACAGGCAGCGGGCGATCTCACCGGCCAACCCGCCCTGTTCGGCCTCGGCCGACAGCGCCGGTCCCGCCGTGTCGATCGCGAGCACCAGCGGCAGCCGCAGGCCGGCGGCCAGCGCCATCCCGCGGCGCGCCTCGGCGAGCGCCGCCGGGCCGACCACACTGTCCGTCGCCCGCTGCTGACCGACGACGACCGCGGGCTGCCCACCGAATCGGGCCAGCGCCAGCACCGTGGCGGCCGCCTCGCCCTGGGTGCCGGACAACAACAGGCATTCGGTGCTGCCCTCGCGCAGCAGCCGGCCGACACCGGGGCGGTCCGGACGCCGGGAGGCGAGCACCGATTCCCAGGCCGGTACGTCGGGCAGCGGTTCGATCGGGTCGGGTTGGGGCGGCGGCGCGGGCGGGTCGGCCACAACGGTCAGCGCCCGGTCAAGGGTGGACCGCAGGTTCTCGACGGGAACCACTCCGTCGATGACACCGTGGCGCAGCAGATTCTCGGCGGTCTGCACGCCGGTCGGAAAGTGCTCGCCGTACAGCTCGCGGTAGACCCTCGGTCCGAGGAATCCGATCAGCGCACCGGGTTGCGCGACGGTGATGTGGCCCAGCGAGCCCCAGGACGCGAACACCCCGCCGGTGGTGGGGTTGCGCAGGTAGACCAGATAGGGCAGGTGCTCGTGCTTGTGGGCGGTGACGGCTGCGGCGATCTTGACCATCTGCAGGAAGGCGACGGTGCCCTCCTGCATCCGCGTTCCGCCCGAGCTGGGGGAGGCCAGCAGCGGCAGCCGCTCGGCGGTGGCGCGCTCGACGGCCGCGGTGATGCGTTCGGCGGCGGCAACCCCGATGGACCCGGCGAGAAAGTCGAACTCGCAGGCCACAACGGCGACCCGGCGGCCGAACACCTGGCCTTCGCCGGTCAGCACCGCCTCGTCGAGGCCCGTCGCGGCCCGGGCCTGCGCCAGCTCACGGGCGTACTCGGCGTCGGTGGGCACGGTATGTGGCGCACCGTCCCAGCTGACGAAGGAGCCGGGGTCCAACACGGCGTCGCGTAGCTCGCCCGCCCCGATCCGGCCCACGCGACGAGGTTAACCGGCCAGTAGGCTGACTTTCTATGACTGAGTCGATGATCGGTATCAACCGCCTCGGGGACGTGACCACCATCGAGTTGCAGCGCCCGGAGCGCCGCAATGCGCTGAACTCCGAGCTCGTCGACACGCTGCGCGAAGCAGTGGAGAAGGCCGCCGCCGAGGACGTGCGCGCGATCGTGCTGACCGGCCGGGGCACGGTGTTCTGCGCCGGTGCGGACCTGTCGGGCGACGTGTTCGCCGCCGACTTCCCGGACAAGGCCATCGCCTTGAACAAGGCGATCGACGCCGTGCCGATGCCGGTGATCGGCGCGATCAACGGCCCGGCGATCGGCGCCGGTGTGCAGCTGGCGATGATCTGCGACCTCCGCGTTGTGGCTCCCGGCGCGTATTTTCAGTTCCCGATCGCCAGATACGGCCTGGCGCTGGATAACTGGAGCATCCGACGGCTGACCTCGCTGGCCGGCTACGGGCGGGCGCGCGGCATGCTGCTGGCCGCTGAGAAGCTGGACGCCGAGACGGCGTTGATGACCGGGATGGCCAACCGGCTGGGGGACCTGGCCGACGCACAGGCGTGGGCCGCCGAAATCGCCGGGCTGGCGCCCCTGTCACTGCGGGCCTCCAAACGGGTGCTCAACGACGACGGTGCCTTCGAGGAACCCTGGCCGCCGGTGCACAAGGAGCTGTTCGACAAGGCGTGGGGCAGCCGTGACGTGATCGAGGCGCAGGTGGCCCGGACCGAGAAGCGGCCGCCCAAGTTCCACGGGGCCTAGGTGCCGAACTTCTCCCGGGTCGCTTCGCTCTCCCCCGCAAGCGGGAGGTACCCCCCAGCCCTCATGTTGAAGACGGCGTTTCGCGTCGCCGCCGGAACGGCATCGCTGGCCGCCGGTGGATGGATGCTGCGCGCGCTGCGCGACGCGCCCACGTCGCTGGGAGCGGGTCCCTCCGAGATCGGCATGGTGGCCGACGGCTCACCGAACTACCACGACGGGGCGTTCCACAACCTCGACCCGGCCTCGGCGCTGCGAATGGGCGCCGAGGAGAGCCGGCTGGTGCTGTTCGACATGCTTGCCAGCCGATCGGTCGGGCGCCCACCGGTCGCGATTCCACTGGTCGTCCCGTCGGCCGCCGAGACCCAGCCGCTGGCGGTCCGCTGGCTCGGTCATTCGACAACGGTGCTGGAGATCGACGGCTACCGGGTGCTGACCGACCCGATCTGGAGCGACCGATGCTCACCGTCGCGCACGGTGGGCCCGCAGCGGCTGCATCCGGTCCCCGCCCCGCTTGACGCCCTGCCGGCACTCGACGCCGTGGTGATCAGTCACGACCACTACGACCACCTGGACATGGACACCGTGCTGACGCTGGTCCGCACGCAACGGGCGCCGTTCGTCGTCCCCCTCGGTGTGGGTGCGCATCTGCGGCAGTGGCGCATCCCTCCCGAGCGCATCGTCGAACTGGACTGGAACCAGCACACCCGCATCGGGGAGCTGACCCTGGTGTGCACGCCCGCCAGACATTTCTCCGGACGGTTCCTGTTCCGCGACACCACGCTGTGGTCCTCGTGGGCGATTCTCGGCCCGCAGCACCGCGTCTACTTCGGCGGCGACACCGGATACACCCGGAGCTTCGGGCAGATCGGGGCCGATCATGGGCCGTTCGACCTGACGTTGATGCCCATCGGGGCCTACAACAGGGCGTGGCCCGACATCCACATGAACCCAGAGGAGGCCGTCAAGGCCCACCGCGACCTCACCGACGCGGGCCTGCTGGTGCCGATCCACTGGTGCACGTTCCGTCTTGCCCCGCACCCGTGGGCCGAGCCCGTCGAACGTCTGCTCGTGTCCGCCGGTGACACCGGGGTCGGCATCGCCGTGCCCAAGCCGGGTGGGCGTGTCGTGGCCGCCGGGACGGCGGCATTGGACACCGCCGCGGCCTCGGCGGCGACTGTAGACGCCCTAGCCGAGTCGGCGCCGTCAGACACCCCCGCCGGGACGGCGACATTAGACGCATGGTGGCGGTCGTGACCCACTACGGTGCATCCCATGACCGCTCTGGTGAAACGTGTCGCGACCATCGCGCTGCTGGCCGCATTGACCGCTTGTAGCAGTACGGCGACCAAGCCCGAGCGGTCTCTGTCGGATCGACCGCCCCCGCTGGTGCCCGCGATGGCACTGCCGGACAACGCCGTCGACAACGCGGTGGCCAAGCTCGACGGCATCGCCGAGGACCTGATGAAGTCCTCCGGTATCCCGGGTATGGCCGTCGCGGTGGTCCACGGTGGAAAGACCGTGTACGCCAAGGGCTTCGGTGTCAAGGACGTGAACAGGCCGGCAGACGACCCGGACAACCGCGTCGACCCCGAAACAGTGTTCCAGCTCGCCTCGATGTCCAAATCGATCGGTGCCACCGTCGTGGCCCACCAGGTCGGCCAGAAGGCGATCGGCTGGAACACCCCTGTCGTCGACAAGCTGCCGTGGTTTGCGCTGTCCGACCCGGCGGTCACCCGGATGGTGACCATCGGCGACCTGTACTCGCACCGATCCGGGCTGCCCGATCACGCCGGGGACAAGCTGGAGGATCTCGGCTATGACCGGCGTTACGTCCTGGGGCACCTGCGCCAGCTGCCACTGGAACCGTTCCGAATCTCTTACGCCTACACCAACTTCGGCTTGACGGCAGCTGCCGAGGCGGTGGCCGAAGGGGCGGGTACCACCTGGGCGGACCTCAGCGAGCGGGTGCTCTACCGACCCCTGGGGATGGCCTCGACAAGCTCGACTTTCGCCGACTTCGAGGCCAGGCCCGACAGGGCCGTCGGCCACATCCGGACCGGCGGGAAATACGAGCCGCTCTACACACGCGATCCCGACCCGCAGGCACCCGCGGGCGGGGTGAGTTCGTCGGTCGACGACGTGACCCACTGGCTGGCGATGGTGCTGGCCAACGGTACCTACCACGGACAGCAGGTCATCGACCCGAAAGCGTTGCTACCAGCGCTGACGCCCCAGGTCCTGTCCAGCCCGCCGCGTGAGCCGGCGATGCGCTCCGGCTTCTACGGCTACGGCTTCAACGTCGGTACGACCTCGGCGGCCCGGGTGCAGTTGAGCCATTCCGGTGCCTTCCTGCTGGGTGCGGCCACCAACTTCGTCATCATCCCGTCGGCCGACGTCGCGATCGTCGCCCTCACCAATGCCACACCGTCGGGCGTTCCGGAAACACTGACCGCCGAGTTCGCCGACCTTGTCCAGTTCGGCGAGGTCCGCGAGGACTGGCACACGCTGTACCGCAACGCCTTCGCCGAGATGGACGCGCCGGTCGGCGAGCTGGTGGGCAAGCATCCCCCGGCCAACCCGGCACCGGCCAGACCGGCGCAGTCCTACGTGGGCAGCTATGCCAACGGCTACTGGGGGCCGGCCACGGTGGCCGACAAGGACGGAAGGCTCACCCTGTCGTTGGGGCCGCGTCCCGACACCTATGACCTCAAGCACTGGGACGGCGACGTGTTCACGTTCGGCTTCGTCTCGGAGAACTCGGCGCCCGGAAGCGTTTCCAGAGCCACGTTCGACGGGAACACGCTGACACTGGAGTACTTCGACGACAACAAGCTGGGGACCTTCACCCGATGACCGTCAGCACCGCCGTGGGGCTGTCTGACGTCGAGGTTTCCGCCCGGGTCGCCGAAGGCAAGACCAACGACGTCCCGTCCCGGGCTTCGCGCAGTGTCGCGGAGATCGTCCGGGCCAACGTGCTGACTCGCATCAACGCCATCCTGGGTGTTCTGTTCCTGATCGTGTTGGCCACCGGATCGCTGATCAACGGCCTGTTCGGACTGTTGATCATCGCCAACAGCGGCATCGGCATCATCCAGGAACTGCGCGCCAAGAAGACCCTGGACAACCTCGCGATCGTCGGGCAGGCGAAACCCACGGTCCGCCGCCAGAGCCCGACCGGCCCGGTGTCGAAGGCATTGGCGCCCAACGAGGTCGTCCTCGACGATGTCATCGAACTGGGCCCGGGTGATCAGATCGTCGTCGACGGTGAGGTGGTCGAGGCCTCGGCGCTGGAGATCGACGAGTCGCTGCTGACCGGCGAGGCCGACCCGATACACAAGAACCTCGCCGATGCGGTGATGTCGGGCAGTTTCGTCGTCGCAGGGACCGGGGCCTACCGGGCCACCAAGGTGGGCCGGGAAGCCTATGCCGCCAGGCTGGCCGAAGAGGCCAGCAAGTTCACCCTGGTGAAATCCGAACTGCGCAGCGGCATCAGCAAGATCCTGCAGTTCATCACCTATCTGCTGTGGCCGGCGGGCCTGCTGACCATCTACACCCAGCTGTTCCTTACCCACGTGAGCTGGCGGGAGTCGGTGTTGCGCATGGTCGGTGCGCTGGTGCCGATGGTCCCCGAGGGCCTGGTGCTGATGACCTCGATCGCGTTCGCCGTCGGCGTCATCCGGCTGGGGCAGCGCCAGTGCCTGGTCCAGGAACTGCCCGCGATCGAAGGCCTGGCCCGTGTCGATGTGGTGTGCGCCGACAAGACCGGGACGCTCACCGAGAACGGGATGCGGGTCTGTGACGTGACCGCGATGAGCGAGGGCCGAAACCAGGCAGGGGTCGCCTCCGTGCTTGCGGCGCTGGCCGGCGACGACCCCAGGCCCAACGCCAGCATCCAGGCCATCGCCGAGGCGTACCCGGATGCACCGGGGTGGACCGCCACCGCGCTGGCACCGTTCAAGTCGGCGACCAAGTGGAGCGGTGCGTCATACGGCCCGCACGGCAACTGGGTGATCGGCGCCCCCGACGTGCTGCTCGACCCGCAGTCGCCGGCCGCCGTGCAGGCCGAGGAGATCGGCGCGCGGGGCCTGCGGGTGCTGCTGCTGGCCGCCACCGGCACCAGCGTCGACAGTCCCGATGCGCCCGGTCTCCTCACACCGGCGGCGCTGGTGGTCCTTGAACAACGCGTCCGGCCCGATGCGCGCGACACACTGGACTACTTTGCTTCCCAACATGTCTCGATCAAGGTGATCTCGGGCGACAACGCCGTCTCGGTGGCGGCGGTCGCCGCGGTGCTGGGTCTGGAGGGCGAGACCATGGACGCCCGGCGGCTGCCCGGCGAGCCCGAAGCGCTGGCCGAGACCATGGAGGACTGCACCACGTTCGGGCGGGTGCGCCCCGACCAGAAGCGGGCCATGGTGCACGCCCTGCAATCGCGCGGCCACACCGTCGCGATGACCGGCGACGGCGTCAACGACGTGCTCGCGCTCAAGGATGCCGACATCGGTGTGGCGATGGGCGCGGGCAGCCCGGCGTCGCGGGCTGTGGCTCAGATCGTGCTGCTGGACAACAAGTTCGCCACACTGCCCTACGTCGTCGGCGAAGGCCGGCGGGTGATCGGCAACATCGAGCGGGTCTCGAATCTGTTCCTGACCAAGACCGTTTACTCGGTGCTGCTGGCGTTGCTGGTCGGGCTCGCGGGCCTGTGGTCGAAGTTGTTCGGCACCGATCCGCTGCTGTACCCGTTCCAGCCCATCCACGTAACTATCGCGGCCTGGTTCACGATCGGCATCCCGGCGTTCATCCTGTCGCTGGCGCCCAACAACGAACGGGCCCACCCCGGTTTCGTGCGGCGGGTGATGACCTCGGCGCTGCCGTCGGGAGTGGTGATCGGAATCGCGACATTCGCCTCCTACCTGATCGCCTACCACGGCCGCAACGCCAGCGCCGTGGAGCAGACCCAGGCCTCCACAGCCGCGCTGATCACGCTGCTGATGAGCGCGCTGTGGGTGCTGGCCGTGGTGGCGCGGCCCTACCAGTGGTGGCGGGTGGCGCTGGTGGCCGTCTCCGGGCTGGCCTATGTGGTGATCTTCGCCATACCGCTGGCCCGGGAGAAGTTCATGCTCGACCCGTCCAACCTTGAGGTGACTTCGACCGGCGCGGCGATCGGACTGACCGCTGCCGTGCTCATCGAGGCGGCGTGGTGGATCCAGGGCCGGATGTTGGGCGAACCCCGGGTTTTGTGGCGACCGAGGGGCCCGGTGCAAGATTGAGCGGGACACATACCGGCGACGAACACGCAAGCGTGACAGGAAGGGTGAGCTGATGGGATTCCTCGACAAGGCCTTCGCCAAAGGCAAGGACATGCTGCACCAGAACTCCGACAAGGTGGAGCAGGCGATCGACAAGGCCGGCGACATCGTCGACGAGAAGACGCAGGGCAAGTACACCGGCGTCGTCGACCAGGCGCAGGACGCGGCCAAGAAGGCCCTTCACGAGGGTGACGAAGACGCCTAACCGATGGCAAAACTCTCGGTATCCGTAGACGTTCCACTACCGCCACAGGAGGCTTGGCAGCACGCCTCCGACCTGTCCCGGTACAAGGAGTGGCTGACCATTCACCGGGTTTGGCGCTCCACGCTGCCCGACACAATCGACAAGGGAACCCAGGTGGAGTCCATCGTCGAGGTGATGGGCATGCACAACCGGATCAAATGGACGATCGTGCACTTCCAGCCACCGGAGGCGATGACGCTCAACGGCGACGGCAGGGGTGGCGTCAGGGTCAAGCTGATCGGCAAGGTCAGGCCCCAGGCCGCCGACACCAATGCCTCCGTGGTCACGATGGACGTTCATCTCGGCGGGCCGGCGTTGTTCGGCCCGATCGGCATGCTCGTCGCCGGCGCCCTGCGCAGCGACATCCAGGAGTCGCTGGACCGGTTCGTGCGGGTCTTCGCCGCGGCGTGAGCCCGGGTCAGGCCCTGATCACTCGGTTCGGGCTCGGGTAGGGACGAACGCGGGGGCCGGTGTAGGGGGTCGGGTCCGCACCGGCGGGATGTCGTGGTTCGGCGCGGCTGGTGCCGAGAAACCGTTCCTCCAACTTGGCGATCAGCTGATGCACCGAGCGGCGCTCCCGTTCGGCGGCCCGGATCAGGGCGCGGATGCGGCTCGCCTGGGTCTGCTCGCCTCGGCGCTGATACCGTTCCAGTGCCGAGCCGTAGGTCGCCAGGCTCGCGTCCAGTTCATCGCCTCGGGCGCACAGCATTTCGCGCAGGTGCACGGCCTGCCGGCGATCGGCGGGCTCGGGCGCAGGCCCGTTGCGTCGGTCCTGGCTACTGGGCGTTGTCACCGCCGAACTGTAACCGACCTGGATGGGCGACGCCCGCTGGGCACGAACGCCTGTGCCCGCGCCATCTTCTGTTCACCGAACGGTTCACTCGACGTCGCGGGTCAGCGGTCGGCCAGCAACGTCTCGAAGGCGACCCGGTCACCGCGATACAGCGCACGGACCATTTCGATGGGCCGATCGTGGATGTCGAGGGTCCGGCGGTTGAGCAAGAGCATCGGCATCGCCGTGGTGGACTCCAGCAGCGCCGCCTCGTGCGGCGAGGGCAGCACGGTCTCGATCCGCTCGACGGCCGACCCGAACGTGACCCCTGCCGCGCGGATCGCCGCGTACAACGATGTCGTGGGGTCGAACGTGGACCGCAGGTCGGCGAACCGGTCCATCGGCAGATAGGTGCTCTCGAGCCCGATCCGCTGGCCGTCGGCCAGCAGTACCCGCTCCAGGTGCATCACCGGTGCACGCGCCGGGATCTCAAGGCCCTCAGCGATATCCGGCCCCGCCTCGACGTCGTCCCAGCTGACCAGGAGCCGGCCCGGCGCCCGGCCCATTCGTTGCGCGCCTTCGGTGTAGGACTGCAGTGACAGTGGCTGGACGAGTTTGGGTGCGGCGACGACGGTGCCGCGGCCGCGCCGTTCGATGCGTCCTTCGACCAACAGTTCGTGCAACGCCTGGCGCACCGTCTCGCGCGCGACGCCGAATCGCGCCGCGAGTTCGCGCTCGGCGGGCACGGGTTCACCGGTCTGCAGCGCATCGATCAGCCCGACGACCGCCGTGCGAACGAGGTACGGCTTGGACGAGCGGACCTCCGATGTCATGGCGCGGTGTCTTTCCCGGAAACCCGTTGGGCGACTTCGAGGACGTCCGCGATCGAGGTGCCGCGGGCGTGCGGATCCTTGGCGGCGTCGTCGTAGTGCCGCAACCGCAGCGCGTCCGGCCACCAGGGGTGCGCGGCGAGGTCGGTGTCGACATGGGCCCCGCCCTGGTGGCGCAGGGAGACCACCGACGTGGGGGAGAGCGCCTCGGCGTATCCCGGCTGGGTCGCGGCCAGATAGCGCTTGGCGGCGACATGGCTGCCCGCCAGCCACCCCACCCGCTCGCCGAATCGTGGGGCCAGCCACTCGTAGGCGACCCGGTCGTGGTTGCGCGCGCCGGGGCCGGCCAGCAGGGGGCTGTGGGCGAGGTCGTGCAGGGTGGCGGCCAGCACCAGTTCGTCGTCGGCACCGTCGGCGATCGCAGCGGCCGCCGACTGCAGCGCATGGCCCAACTCGTCGACGGTGTCCTCGTCCCACACCCCGTCCAGAGACTCCAGCAGGGCGGCGGTCTCACTCAGCACGCGCATGCCCGCAGCATACCCCAAATTGGTCTATACCAATTCTTAACCTGCTGTTCGCAGACCCAACACCCGGCCGTCGTGGCGACGCTGCCGGGGCCGAGAAAGGTGTGCGCAATGCGAGTGGCCATCGTCGGAGGAGGCATCCTCGGGACAACACATGCCCTGGAAGCCGTGCGCCGGGGCCATCACGTGGTCCAACTGGAACGAGAGGTCGAGGCCCGCGGTGCCACCCTCCGCAACTTCGGCCTGGTCTGGGTGTCCGGGCGAGCGACCTACGAGATCCACGCCGCGTTGCGCGCCAGGGAACTGTGGGAGGACATCGGCGCCCGGATCCCCGATATCGGATTTCGGCCCGCGGGTTCGCTGACGCTGCTGCGCACCCCCGGCGAAGTAGCCGTCGCCGAAGAGGTCGCGGCCCGCCCCGATGCGCCGGCACGCGGCTTCCAGTTGCTGGAACCCGCGGCGGTGCGCGCCATCAATCCCGCGCTGCGCGGAAAGTTCCTCGCCGGGTTGCACTGCGCGCGCGACGCGGCGGTGGAGTCCCGCCGTGCGTTGCCGGCCATGCGCGCCTACGCCCAGGCCAGCGGCCGCTACACGTTCGTGGCGGGTGCCGAGGCCAGGTCGGTCGAGAACCGCAGTGTTCGCGACGATCACGACCGTCGCTATGACGCCGACCTGGTCCTGGTGTGCCCCGGCGCCGCGCACGGCGGGCTGACCCGCGAGATGGTCGGCGAGCTGCCGGTGCGCCGGGTGCGGCTGCAGATGATGCAGACCGACCCGCTCGATGAGCAGCTGACCACCGCCATCGCCGACGGCGACAGCTTCCGCTATTACCCGGGATTCGGCGGCGAGGCGCTGAGTCGTCTGCAGGACAGCGAATCTCAGCAGGCGGTGGCCGCCGAGCACCGCATGCAGTTGCTGTGTGTCCAACGTCTGCACGGCGGCCTGACCATAGGTGACACCCACGAGTACGACGAACCGTTCGCCTTCGACGTGACCGACGAGCCCTATGCCTATCTCGCCGAACTGGTCGAGGAGTTCCTGGGCCGGCCGCTCCCGCCGGTGCGGTTGCGCTGGGCCGGCGTCTACAGCCAGTGCGTCGACCCGGGAGAGCTGGTGTGCCGGGCGGTCGCCGACGACGGCGTCTGGGTGATCACCGGCCCGGGCGGGCGGGGCATGACGCTGGCCCCGGCACTGGCCGAGCAGACCGCCGACATGCTGAACCTCTGAAGAAAGTGAAACACGATGCCGCAGAGCCGAATAGATCTGGCAGTCCTCGACATGGCAGGTACCACGGTCGTCGACGGGGGCTTGGTGGTGGAGGCTTTCGAGGCCGCGGCCACCGCCGTCGGCGTGCCGGAGACCGGCGCCGAACGTGACGATGCCCGCCAATATGTCATCGACACCATGGGGCAGTCCAAGATCGCGGTGTTCCGCGCGCTCTTCGGTGACGAGCGGCGGGCGCAGCAGGCCAACGCCGCGTTCGAGCGCGCCTACGACGCGCTGATCGACAACGGCGGAGCCTGCCCCGTCGACGGTGCGGCAGAGGCGATCACCCGGCTGCGCGAGGCCGGGGTTCGCGTCGCGCTGACAACGGGATTCAGTGCCACCACCCAGGAGAAACTGCTGGCCGCGCTGGGCTGGCAGTCCCTGGCCGACCTGGCGCTGGCTCCCGGTGAGGGGGTCCGCGGCCGGCCCTTCCCCGACCTGGTGCTGACGGCGCTGCTGCGGCTGCAGATCGACGCCGTCCACAACGTCGCCGCCCTCGGCGATACCGGCAGCGACATCGACAGCGCGCTGCGTGCGGGTGCCTCGATCGCCGCCGGCACCCTCACCGGCGCGCACACCGAAGCGCAGCTGCGTGCGGCCGGCGCGACCCACATCGTCGGCAGCGTAGGCGAATTCGCCGACATCGTCCTTACCACCCGCTAGAAGCCGGCCCTGTCCGGAATATCCCAGAAGAACCCGAAGAACCCGAAGAACCAGAAGAAGAGGAAGCATGAACCTGCGGAAAGTCTTGCGAGCGACAGCGCTGGCCGTCAGTGCCGCCACCGTGCTGGCCACCGCCGCCTGTGGTGGTACCGGCTCATCCGGCTCCGGCAGCGGCGACACCGTCACCGTCTACAGCGCCGACGGCCTGGCCACCTGGTACAAGTCCCAGTTCGACAAGTTCACCAAGGACACCGGCATCGCGGTCAACCTTGTCGAGGCCGGTTCCGGCGAGGTGGTCTCCCGTGTGGAGAAGGAGCAGTCCAACCCCCAGGCCGACCTGCTGGTCACCCTTCCGCCATTCATCCAGAAGGCCGACAAGTCCGGCCTGTTGCAGCCCAGCGGGATCGACACCTCCGGTATCCCGGCAGACCAGGTGGGCCCGGACGGCACCTACATGCCGATCGTCAACAACGCGTTGTGCTTCATCGCCAACCCGGCGGCGAACCCGCAGCCGGCCACCTGGGACGACCTGCTCAAGCCGGAGTTCAAGGGCAAGCTGCAGTACTCGACACCCGGCCAGGCCGGTGACGGCACCGCGGTGCTGGTGTTGCTGCAGCACCTCATGGGCCGGCCGGCCGCGCTGGACTACCTGAGCAAGCTTCAGGCCAACAACGTCGGCCCGTCGTCGTCGACCGGCAAGCTGCAGCCCAAGGTGAGTAACGGCGAACTGCTGGTGGCCAACGGCGATGTGCAGATGAATCTCGGCTCCATCAAGGACGACGGCTCGAAGTTCAACATCTTCGTCCCCGCCGACGCCGACGGGAAGAAGGTCACGGTCTCGCTGCCCTATGTCGCAGGCGTCACCAAGGGCGCCCCGCACGCGGAGGCGGCCAAGAAACTGCTCACATTCCTGGTCAGCGAGGACGTCCAGAAGACCGTCGGTCCCGACGCGCTGGGCATCCCGGTGCTCGACAGCCTGGTGAGCGAGGCGCAGCAGGATCCCGCGTCCAACACCCCCGCCGCCGTGCTGCAGGGAGTCGACGTGTGGACCCCGGACTGGTCCGAGGTGCTGGCCAACCTCGACGCCGACCTGGCCGCCTACCAGAAAGCGACCGGGAGCTGACGTGACCGAGATCGGGGTCAGCCAGCCGGCGACCGCGGCGTCGCAGAGTAGGCAGGCGGCGCCGTCACCCGAACCGGCGATCGTGTTCGACCGGGTCGGGGTGACCTTCGGCCACGGGGCGAAGGCCACCGTCGCGCTCACCGACTTCAACCTGAGGGTGGGCGTGGGTGAGACGGTGGCCCTGCTCGGGCCGAGCGGGTCGGGGAAGTCGACGGCGCTGGGCGCGCTGGCCGGATTCGTGCGGCCGACGTCGGGCCGGGTGCGGCTGGGTGACCGCGATATCACGGATCTGCCACCGGCCAAGCGCGGTATCGGGGTGGTACTGCAGTCCTACGCGCTGTTTCCGCACATGCGGGTGGCCGACAACGTGGCATTCGGTCTCAAGGCGCAGCGCGTGGGGCGCCGCGGCATCGCCGACCGGGTCTCCGAGGTGCTGGAGATGGTCGGTATGGGTGGGTTCGGCGACCGGCTACCCCGCGAGCTCTCGGGTGGTCAGCAGCAGCGGGTCGCGATCGCGCGGGCGCTGGCCATCCGACCGCGGGTGCTGCTGCTCGACGAGCCGCTGGCCGCGCTCGACGCGCGGCTGCGCGAGTCGATGCTGACCGAACTGCAGCGGCTCAAGGAGGCGCTGCCCGACACCGCCATGCTCTACGTCACCCATGACCAGGCCGAGGCGCTGGCGTTGGCGGACCGAATCGTGGTGATGAACGATGCCCGGCTGGTCGATGTCGATACCTCCCACAACCTCTGGAAGCGCCCGCCGAGCAGCTTCACCGCCGCGTTCCTGGGCGGCGCCAACCTCATCCCGTGCACGGTCGGCCGGGTCATCGGCACCAGCGCCCTGGTCACCATCGCCCACAAGACCCTGACCGCCGAGGCGCCGCAGCCCCGTACCGGGAAGATCGACTGGGCGCCGGGATCGGCTGCGCTGCTGTGTATCCGGCCGCACGCATTGCGCGTGGTCGGCGTGGGGGAGCGGGATGCGTTGCGGGCCACCGTCAACGCCGTCGTATGGCGTGGGGCGGTAACCCGGATGACCGTGACGGCCGGCGTGCTGCCCGACAGCGTGATCGATGTCGATGTGCCCGGTCAGGCCGACTTCGAGATCGGCAGTGAGGTCGGCCTGCGTTTCCTCGAGCCTGCCGGTGCGTTGGTCCAGGTCGGGCCGTGACCACGCTTCTCGACCGGGCGGCCCCGGCCGCCAGCCCCGACGCGCCTGCGCGGCGCAGGTCGCGTGCCGTGTGGTGGGCGCTGCCGCCGTTGCTGCTGGTGCTGTTCACCGTGGTCTATCCGCTGGTGCGGGTGTGCTTGGAATCAACCAAGGTGTCGACGAAGGTATCAACCACGTCCGGCCGCGGCGCGTCGACATGGGTGTCGGTGCTGGGCTCGGAGGTGTTCCGCAACGCGCTGTGGCGCACCGTCGCGATCGCCGTCACCTCGACCGTCGGCTGCCTGATCCTGGGCATCTTCCTGGCGATCGTGCTGGCTTTCGTTCCCTTCCCGGGGGCGCAGCTGGTGGGCCGGTTGATCGACACCGTGCTGGCGTTGCCCTCGTTCCTGATCACCCTGGCGTTCACCTTCCTCTACGGAACCGCCGGCGCAGTCAACGCCGCGCTGGCCGGTCTGCTCGGCGGTCAGTCGCCGGTGCTGAACTTCCTGTACACCCCGGCCGGGGTCATCACCGCAGAGATCACCTACTTCACCCCGTTCGTCGTGCGGCCGCTGCTGGCGGCCTTCGCGATGCTGCCCCGTGCCCAACTCGACGTGGCTGCCAGCCTGGGGGCCTCCCCACTGCGGGTGCTGCGCTCGGTGGTGCTGCCGGAGGCGTGGCCCGCGCTGATGGCCGGTGGCAGCCTGGTTCTGCTGCTCACCCTCAACGAGTTCGGCATCGTGTTGTTCACCGGCGCCAAAGGCGTCATCACGCTGCCGGTGCTGATCTATACCCGCGGCATCGTCACCTTCGATCTGCCGGGCGCCGCGGTGATCGCGACCGTGCAGATCGCGCTGTCGCTTGTGTTGTACGGCCTCTACCGGGTGGTGTTCGCCCGGTTGCTGGGCGGAAAGGGGGCCGGCCGTGCTGCTGTGGACGCGCCGAAGTAGGGCCGCCGCGATCGCCGCGTTCGCGGTCGTGGTACTGGTGGTGTTCGTCGCGCCGCTGGCGACGGTGGTGCTGGCCGGCCTGGCCGGTTCGTGGAATGGGGCGCTGCCCGCCGATCTCGGGCTGGCCCACTTCCGAAAGGCGTTGTCCGGTGATGACCTGGCCAGCCTTTCGGTCAGCCTGCAGACCGCGCTCATCGCCTCGGCGATCGCGCTGCTGCTGGGCACCTGGGCGGCGCTGGCGATCCGCAGCACGCCGCGCTGGCTGACCCGCCTCACCGACGCGGTGTTCCATCTGCCGATCGCGGTTCCGTCGGTGGCCATCGGGCTGGGCCTGCTGATCGCCTTCAACGGCAGGCCGCTGCTACTGGGCGGCACCCGCTGGATCGTCATCCTGGCGCACACCGTGCTGGTGCTGGCGTTCGCCTTCAGCGCGGTGTCGGCGGCCCTGGACCGGCTCGACCCCGCCTACGCCCAGGCCGCAGAGTCGCTGGGTGCCGGGCCGGCACGGGTGCTGTTGCGCGTCACGCTGCCGCTGCTGCTGCCGGCACTCGGCGCGGCGGCCGGGCTTGCGGTGGCCCTGTCGATGGGTGAGCTGGGCGCCACGGTGATGGTCTATCCGGCCACCTGGAAGACGCTGCCGGTGACCATCTTCGGCCTGACCGACCGCGGCCAGGCGTTCCAGGCCGCGGCGGTCACCAGCGTGCTGCTGCTGGTCACCCTGATCGCCCTGGTGTTGTTGGGGCGGATCCGGGGGCGTGCGGCGCTGCGCTGAGCCTGCGGGTTGCGGAACCGGCCGGCGTCGTTTGATGATGTCGGCGTGGATCGTGCTGAAGAAGAGCGCCAGATCGCCAAAGTGGTGGACCGGCTCACCGAGGCGTTCCCCTACGTACCGCCCCACGTCATCACCGAGACGGTGGAGTTCGCCCACCGGCGGTTCGACATGGCACCGATCCGGGAGTTCGTCCCGCTGTTCGTGGAGCGCGAATGCAAGGCACTGTTCACACAGCAGCCGGCGGTCGAGATCTCGGCCTGACGCTAGGGCAGCGGTGCCGACCACAGCAGTCGCGTGCCACCACCCGATCGTGGCGTGATGGTGAACCGTCCGCTGCAGTCGGCGGCCCGGGCGGCCAGATTCGCCAGCCCACTGCGGGCGATGCCCTCGGGGATGCCCAGGCCGTCGTCGGTGACACTGATCGTCAGGTTGTCGTCGACGTTGACCGAGACGTTCACCGACCGCGCCCCGGCATGCCGCACGACGTTGCTGACCGCCTCGCGGACCACCGCCTCGGCGTGGTCGGCCAGCGTCGCGTCGACCACCGACAGCGGGCCGCTGACGTGCACCACCGGGCGCACCGGCGAGTCGGCGGTCATCCGGGTCACCGCCTGCTCGACGCGTTGGCGCAACCGGGTGGCCGACCCGCCGTGCAGATCGAAGATCGCGGTCCGGATCTCGTGCACCACTTCCTGCAGGTCGTCGAGCACGGCGGTGATGCGGCGGGCCACTTCGCCCTGATCGGCGCCCAGCGCACCATGCAGCGACAGGCCGACCGCGAAGAGCCGCTGTATGACGTGGTCGTGCAGATCCCGGGCGATACGGTCGCGGTCGGTGAGTACATCGAGCTCTCGCATCCGGCGCTGGGCGGTAGCCAGGTGCAGTGCCAGGCCGGCCTGGGCGGTGAACGCCGCCATCATGTCGAGCTGGCCGTCGGTGAACCGGTATCCGCGCGCCGCCACGCACACCAACACCCCAACCGAGGTGTCGGGCTCGCACACCGGCAGCATCAGTGCCGCGGACGATTCACCACCCAGATCACTGAAATCGTTGATCCGCAACGGAACACAGTCGGCCAGCGCCAAGCCAACTGGGCTCCCCGCCGCCGGTAGTCGCCGGCCCACCAGCTCTGCGCGCGTTGATGTGGTCACCACCAGGTCGCCCGAGTCGTCCGGTGTGGCGAAGAAGCTGAAGTCACTGCCGGTCAACGTGACTGCCTTGGCGCCGATCTCGCATTGCGCGATCGCCGGATCCTCCCCGGCCAGCAGGTTGGTGCTGATGTCGCGGGTGGCCTCGATCCAGATCTGGCGGGTGCGCGCGGTCTGGTAGAGCCGGGCGTTGTCGATGGCGATGCCGGCCGCACCGGCCAGCGCCAGCACCAGGAGTTCGTCGTCCTCGGTGAAGGCGGCGCCGTCAGCCTTCTCGGTCAGGTAGAGATTGCCGTACACCCGATTGCGAATCCGGATCGGCACACCGAGGAAGGTGTGCATCGGCGGATGATGGTGCGGAACACCGATCGAGGCCGGATGCTTCGAAAGGTCATCGACGCGAAGAGCTTTGGGTGTGTTCATCAACACCCCGAGCATGCCGTGGCCGGTCGGCAGCGGGCCGATGGCGTCCGCGGTGGACTGGTCGATGCCATCGAAGACGAACCGCTCCAGCACGGGGTGCGGTTCGGAACCCACGACGCCGAGGGCGCCGTACGTGGCGCCGACCAACTCCTTGGCGGTGCGCACGATCGTGCGCAGCGTGCTCTCCAGGTCCAGTCCCGTGGTGACGGCCAGGATCGCATCGAGGAGACCGTCACGCACCCCGACATCAGGCATTCGGGCGGCCCATCGTCTCGGCGGCGAACACGGCTGCCTGGGTGCGACCGGACAGGCCCAGCTTGCTCAGCAGCCGCGACACGTAGTTCTTGACGGTCTTCTCGGCCAGGAACATCCGCTGGCTGATCTCCCGATTCGTCAGACCCTCGGCGAGCAGGCGCAGTAGTGTGCGTTCGGTTTCCGTCAGGTTGCGCAGGCGCTCGTCCTGCTGGGTCTCCTTGCGGAGCCTCGACATCAGAACAGCAGCAGCACGGTTGTCCAGCAACGACTTTCCCGATCCCACCGCCTTGACCGCGTCGGCCAGCTCCATGCCGCGGATGTCCTTGACGACATATCCGCTGGCGCCGGCCAGGATCGCGTCGAGCATCGACTGTTCGTCGGTGAACGAGGTGAGGATCAGGCAGCGCAACTGGTCGTGGGCGGCCAGCAATTCCCGGCACAGGTCGATACCGTTGCCATCGGGGAGGCGGACGTCGAGCACCGCCACATCGGGGTCTGCTGCAGAGATATGAGTTACGGCTTCGGCCATCGTCCCCGCCTCGCCGACGACATCGAGTTCGGGATCGCCGCTCAAGAGTTCGGCCAGACCGCGTCGAACCACCTCGTGGTCGTCGACCAGAAACACCTTGATCACACCGCAGTAGAGCCCGAAATTGTCGTGAGTCGGTAGGGACTTTGGTCCCGAAAACACCTAACCAACGCCGCGTGCCAAGGGGCCCAACACGACTGGTGAACGACGCCGCGGACGGGGATCGTCAGAGGGGAGTGAGGCAAGCCGACTTGGAGGCCACGGTGACCGATGTGCTGGAGCGATATCGGATGACGCTGCCTCAGGCCCGCACCACCCTCGACCGTGTCGATGCGTGGTGGCGTGCCGCCAATCACATCGCCGCTGGGCTGCCCGGCGGGCGCCGCCCAGAGGTGACCGCGGCCACCCTGGTCTACGCGCATCTGAACCGGGCGATCGTGCGCCGCCGGCAGCGGATGCGTTTCGTATTGGGCTTGCGGCGTGCCGAGATCGCTCAGGCGGCGTCGACCGGTGCCATGCGGATGAGTACGGGGGACTGAAGATGGAGCGGACCACAGCGGCCGGCGAAATCCTCGTAGGAGTCGACGGTTCGGCGTCGTCCAATGCCGCGGTGCGCTGGGCCGCGCACACCGCGGGGATGCGCAACGTGGCGTTGCGCCTGGTCCACGTGGGTACGTCGCCGGCCATCACCACTGTGATGGTGCCGGTGCCCACCGAGTTCGAGGAGTGGCAGGACACCCAGACCCACCAGATCATCGACGATGCCCTGGTGTTGGTGGAGGGGGTCGGCAGTCGGACCGGCGCGCCGGTGCGCATCGCGGGCACCGACATCTACCACGCCGCGCCGGTGCCTACGCTGATCGACTTGTCGAAGGGTGCCGAGATGATCGTGGTCGGCACCCGCGGCATGGGGGCATTTCGCCGCGGCCTGCTCGGCTCGGTCAGCACCGGGCTGGTCCATCACGGACACTGCCCGGTGGCGGTCATCCACGACGGGCCCGCCCCGCCGGCGCATCTGCCGGTGCTGGTCGGAGTCGACGGCTCGCCCGTGTCGATCGAGGCGACCGGGATCGCGTTCGCGGAGGCCTCCCGGCGCGGTGTCGACCTGGTGGCGGTACACGCATGGAGCGACGACAGCCTGTTCGCGGTGCCGGGCGTGGACTGGACTGCCGTCGCCGAAGGCGAAGAGGAAGTGCTGGCCGAGCGGTTGGCCGGGGCAGCCGAGGATTATCCCGATGTCACGGTGCATCGAGTGGTGGTGCGCGATCAGCCCGCGCGCTACCTCGCCGAGCAGTCCCAGGCCGCCCAGCTGCTGGTCGTTGGCAGTCATGGCCGCGGCGGCTTCGCCGGCATGCTGCTCGGTTCGGTCAGTACCGCACTGGTCCACACGGTGACCATCCCCCTGATTGTCGCGCGCCGGAACTAGCACCCCGTGGCGCGCGCATCGAGCCGGCGGACGGAGTTCTCCCCGTCCGCCGGCTCACTCTTTCTAGACTGCGTCGATGTCCGTCAGCTACGAATACGGTGTCGACGTCGAGGCCGTCGACGCCGTCGACTTCCACACCCACGTCGAGATCGACGCCAGCGGCCAGTGCGCCTACGACGACGAGCTGGCCGAGGCCACCGGCCACTACTTCAACCTCGGAACCGACTACTTCTCCCGTGTTGATGACCTCGCCGAGCGCTACCGCCGGCACAACACCGCTGCGGTGGTGTTCACCATCGACGCCCAGACCGCGTCCGGGCACCGCCCCAACTCGGTGGAGGAGCTGATCGCCGGGGCGGCGCGCAACAACGATGTGCTGATCCCGTTCGGCACCGTCGACCCGTGGGCGGGCCCGGCCGCGGTGCGGCGGGTGCACGAGCTCGTCGAACTGGGTGCCAAGGGGTTCAAGTTCCACCCCAGCCTGCAGGGGTTCGAACCCAACGACCGGAGGTTCTACCCGATCTACGAGGCCATCACCGCCGCGGGCGTACCCGCCCTGTTCCATACCGGCCAGACCGGACTGGGCTCGGCGCTGCCCGGAGGCCACGGGATCAAGCTGCGCTACTCCGACCCGATGCTGCTCGACGACGTCGCCGCCGATTTCGCCGAGCTGACCGTCGTGATGGCCCATCCCGCGGTGCCCTGGATCGACGCGCAGATCGCGATCGCCGCACACAAGGCGAACGTGTTCGTCGACCTGTCCGGCTGGGCGCCGAAGTACTTTCCGCCGCAGCTGGTTCGGGCCATCGGCCGGCAGCTGCGGACCAAGGTGCTGTTCGGCACCGATCATCCCTACATCTCACTGGAGCGCTGGCGGCGTGACTTCGACGCCCTGGACCTCGATCCGCAGGTGCTGCCGCTGGTCCTGAAGCACAACGCGCTGCGGGTGCTCGGACTGTCGGGCACCGGCGGACGCCGGGAGTAACGCCACGGCGGCAGTCGCCCGATCGCCGCCGTGGCGTTACTCTCGGCGCGCCAGTTTCGATACGGGATTGACCCTGCCGTGCGCCCGGGTGCGCTGCCCCTTGCCCAACGTGCTCAGCAGCTCGCGGTAGGGCCCGACCAGGTAGGCGGTGTCCCCGGCGCTGAGCTGCGTGTCTCGCCGCGGGTGCAGCCGGATCGGAGAGCCTTCGTTCGTGATCGCGATGACCCGCGTCTGCGTGGACAGCTCGAACATCCGGATGCCATCGAGCTCGCTGCCCCGCTGCACCCGCACCCCGCCGAGCATGAACGAGCGCTGGCCCACCGAGAAGGTGCCTTGGACCTCTAGGCCCATCGCCGCTCCGATGAACCAGGGGGTGGCCAGGTCGACGGTCGAGCGGACGTATTCGAACCCGAACCGCTGGCCGACCGCGGTGCCCAGCGCACGGTCGTAGATCCGCAACACGACCGGTACGTCCGGGCGACCGGTCTGGGTGAGCATCTCGCGCAACACGATTCCGGTTTCGATGTTGACCATGTCGTCCTGGGTCAGGACGGCGACCGCCCGGGCGGACTCGATGCGTGCCGCCTCGAGCGTCTGGTGCAGGGTGGCGTCTCCGAAGATCACCGGCACACCGAGGTCGGCGGCCGCCGACAGATAGCGGTTGTCCTCATTGCGTTCGATCACCGCGACCTCGTGTCCGGCGGCCTTGATCACACTGGCCACCCTGATTCCGAACGAACCGAGTCCCACCACAACGACGTGCCGATTCAGGCGGCGCACCTTCTGTCGGCTGGCGGAGTGGGACAGCCGGCGAGACAGCAGTACGTCGGCGACGAAGGCCACCACGATTGCGGTGGTCGCGACGCCGGCGAGCATCATGACGATGCTCCACAGCCGCAGCCAGGTCGGCTGGGCGACGAAGTTGAAGTCGCCGTAGCCGACCGTCGCGATGGTCTCGGCGGAGAAGTACAGTGCGTCCACCCAGCTCATTCCCGGGTGCCGGTAGGCGTAGCGCAGCAGGATCGTCGAGCCGATGAGCAGTGTCGCCGACACCGCCAGTGCGCGATAGAACATCGGGTTGAGGTCGTCGCGGAACGCGCGCAAGGTGTCGACGATCCGGCCTGCCAACGGGCGTTTCCGCGGCGTCGCCGCCATCGGCGCGGCGACCTCGATGCCCTGCTCGACGAGCTCGTGTGCGGTGCCGATCATCGCCGTCCAGTCGCCCTTGTGCACCTGCACGTCACGCCCGGGGCAGGCGATCACCTCGCCCGCTGCCCCGGAGGCCGCGCAGCGGATGATGGCCACCGGGGCCAGGTCGCCGTAGAGCTCGCGCAACGTGCCGTCGCGGTGGGCGGTGGTGCCGGAGACGACGAAATCGATTCCCGCCACCGAGATCGGGTGTGTGGTGCGCTCCAGACAGGCCTCCACCACCGAGGGCGCCGCGAGATCGGCGACATCGAGAATGGCCCCCGGCCCGTTTCCGTCGGTCATTGCCCCGTGTAGCACGGTGTTGGCCAGCCGGGCGACCACCCGGATCCGGGGGTTGGCCTGCCTGGCCAGCAGTGCGATCTCGAGGTTCAGCGCATCGTCGTCATCGGCGCAGATCACCGCCTCTGCGGTAGCGATGCCCGCCGCGACCAGGCCGTCCGGCGACTGCAGCGTGACGACGCTCATCTCGGCGTTGTTCAGTTCGTCGATGATCCGCAACGCGAGTGCATCGTCGCCGCAGACGATGGTGTGGCCGCGCATGGGGAAACGCTACTGCGGAATCTTCCGCGGTGAGGGGTCAAGATGAGGTATGTCAATCACGTCGCGGACCTATGTCAAGGCATGTATCAACGGCGCCCGGACCCCGGACCAGCATCCAGGACTGCCGGTGACCCCGCAGCAGCTGGCCGAAGCGGCCGTCGCCGCCCACGGCGCCGGGGCGCGGGCGGTGCACATGCACCCCAAGACCGCCGACGGCGTCGACTCGCTGTTGCCCGATGCCGTCGACGCGGCGGTATCCGAGGTGCGCCACACCGCGCCGGGCCTGCCGCTGGGGGTGACGACGGGGTTCTGGGCGCTGCCGGATCCTCAGCAACGGCTGCGGGCTGTCGAGTCCTGGACCGTGCTCCCGGATTTCGCGTCGGTCAACTGGCACGAGCCGGGTTCGGAGGAGCTGGCGAAGCTGCTGCTGAGTCGGGGGCTGGGCGTCGAGGTGGGGATCTTCCATGCCGAGGCCGCCGAGTCCTGGGCGCGTTCCGAGGTGGCCCAGCACTGCCTGCGGGTAATGATCGAGCTGCAGGCCGACGGTGACAGTGCCACCGCCGACGATCTGTTGGCGCGTATCCGCGCCGCGGATTCGCCGGCGCCGGTGCTGCTGCACGGTCTGGACGACAGCTGCTGGCCGCTGCTGCGGCATGCCGGCGAGTGCGGCCTGCAGACCCGCATCGGCATGGAGGACACGCTGAGGTTGCCCGACGGGTCGACGGCGCCGGGCAACGCCGAACTGGTGGCGGCCGCCCTGGACATCCTCGCGCTGTTCAATCGGTAGCGGAATCCAGGGCGAAGTCGGCGAAGTCGAAGCCCGGCACCACCACACAGCTCACCAGAGTCGGCTCGTCACCTAGCGGGCGGGCGCGCTGCCAGTGACCCGGTGGCACCAACAACTGCGGGTGCTGGCCGGCGACGATGTCCGAGCCGAGCAGATGGGTGGTGGCCGAGTCTTTCTCGGGTCCGAATTCGAGCGACAGCGGGCCGCCGCGGTGGTGCAGCCACAGCTCGGCACTGCGGACGGTATGCCATGCCGACTGTTGGCCGGGCATCAGCACGAAAAGGATCGCCGTTCCCGCGCTGCGCGGGCCGCTGTAGTCGGGTGGCAGCGCCGACTGGCCGATCGTCAGCCCGCTGCGCCAGGTCTCGCGGAACCAGCCGCCCTCCGGGTGGGGTGCCAAGTCGAGCTGTCGGACCCAGTCGGGGAGCTCCGTCATTGCCTTACCGCCCTCGATCGATGTTTGGGCCCAGCCTAGAGCCAAACCGGTTGCCGCTTGTCGGCTCACTGGCGTGCCGGCCGGGTCGTCGAAGCCCCGAAGGTTCGGCCCCGGACCGCACGTTGTTGATGCGGTTGCCCGGAGCGCCGGTCGAGGCGGGTTAGGGTCTGACCATGGCACGCCTGCGTCCGGGATGGCTCGTCGCGCTGTGTGCCGCACTGCTGGTCGGCAGCGCATGGCTGCCCTGGCTGACGACCGCTGCCGGTGGCGGCGGGCACGCCAGTGCGATCGGCGGCGCTGTCGGCAGCATCGTGCTGCCGCCCCGCTTCGGTGCGGGACAACTGATCGTGCTGCTGTCCTCGTCGCTGGTCGTGACCGGCGCGATGGCGGCCCGCGAGCTCTCTCCGCGGTTGACAGCGACTGCAGCACTGGTGATCTCGGTGCTGATCGGCATTCTGACGTGGTGGTATTACCACCTCAACGTCAGCCCACCGGTGGCAGCGGGCTATGGCCTCTACATCGGTGCGGGGTGCGCGTTGGCCGCTCTGTTGTCTTCGGTGTGGGCACTGATCGCCGCGCTGCGCGACAGCCGGTTGCGATGAGCCGATCACCCTGACCGACCGTCGGTAGTGAACGTCTCGATGTAGTCGAACACCGAATCCAGCGCCGTCCGCAGCGCGGCCGTGTCGCGCAGCGTCTTGGCCAGCAGGATGCCGCCCTGCACGGTGGTGAGCAGTGTGGTGGCCAGAGCGTCGACATCGGTGTCGGCACGCAGCTCGCCGCGGGCGCGCATGCTGGCCATGCCGTCACGCAGAATCCGTTGCCAACGAAGGTAACTCGTCGCCAGAGCGGCGCGCGCCTCGTCGTCGCTGTCGGCCAGCTCACCGGCCAGCGAGCCCAGCGGGCAGCCGTGCCGGCAGCCCTGGGCCTGCTGAATCTCCACGACGAAATCACCCCAGGCGCGCAGGGCGTCCATATCGTCGAGGTTCGCCAGCAGCTGTTCCTGGATGCCGAGTACCAGCATGCTCTGGTGCTCGATGACGGCCTTGATCAGCCCGCGTTTGTCGGTGAAATAGTGATAGAGCTGCGACATGCTGACTGCCGCGGCGGCGCACACCTGCTCGGTGCTGGTGCCGGCGACACCTTTGTCGTACATCAGTGCCGAAGCAGCGGCCACGACGCGGTCCCGAGTGGCCTGGCCCTTTTGTGTCAGCGCCATTGCGCCAGTCTAGAAGATTTGGAGTTGACACTCCATTTCGTCCGCGCCTAGGGTTGGAGTCATCACTCCAATCCGTCGGATTTCCAGGTGGCGCCATGACGATCACACCCCACGGCATCGCTGAGCAGGCGCAGGCACTGGCCGCGCAGTTCGCCGAGCATGCACCCGCCGATATCCTCGCCGCGTTCAGCGCCGATCAGCAGGCGCTGGAAGGCGCCGGCGTTCCCGCCGGCGTCGCAACGCCCGGGTCGCAACTGCCCGACGGGTCACTGCTGGACGCCCATGGTGCACCCACCACTCTGTGGGAGGCGCGCGGCGGCAGGCCCGCCGTCGTGGTGTTCTATCGGGGCGCGTGGTGCCCGTACTGCAATATCGCGCTGCGCGCTTATCAGCAGGAGCTGGTACCGGCCCTTGTTGAGCGGGGTGTGGTCCTGGTCGCCGTCAGTCCGCAGAAGCCTGACGGGTCGCTGACGACGCGGCAGACCAACGAGCTGACCTATGCCGTGGTCTCGGATCCGGGAAACACGATTGCCGCAGAATTGGGCATCCTGACCGAGCCATCGGCCAAAGCGCTTGCCGCGCAGGTCCAGCTGGGCCTTGATCTGTCCGCGGTCAATGCCGACGGCACCCCCACGCTGCCGATGCCGACAACGATCGTCGTCGACGGCGGCGGGGCGATCCGCTGGATCGACGTGCATCCCAACTACACCTCTCGCACCGAGGTGCCCGAGATCCTCGCCGCCGTCGACGCGCTCAACTCATAGCGATCCTAAACCCGCTGTCGTTCAGTCAGAGTCGACTGTTGCCGGCTCGATGGGCTTGGCGGCGCCGGAGTGTGTGACCTCGATGCGGCGCGACTTGGCGCGTTCGGCCAACGGAATCATCACCGTCAGCACGCCGTTCTCGTAGGTCGCGGTGATCTTCGAGGTGTCGACGCCCTCGCCGAGCGATAGTTGGCGGCGGTAGGTGCCGGAGAACCGCTCACTGGCCAGCCACTGCACCGAGTCTTCCGAGCGGGCCGTGCGATGGGCCGTCAGGGTCAGCGTGCCGTTGTCGACGTTGACCTCGACAGACCCCGGGTCCACGCCGGGCAGGTCTGCGGTCAGCACGTAGTGGTCGCTGACCCTGTAGAGGTCCATCGGCATGAATCGGGGACTACGGGTCGTCCCGGCCTGGGTGTTCAGCAAGCCCCGGGTCACGGCGTCGAGGTCGCTGAAAGGATCAAATCGAAGCACGGTAATCCACCTCCTGTATCACTTTGCGGAGCCCACCACCCGGGCGGGCGGCAATCACTGTGCGATACAAAATTAGCACTCTGGTACAGAGAGTGCTAAGCCTTTCGCCTTGGGTGAACAGCGCTCCCGGGTAGGCTGTTGCGCGTTTGGAGGGAAGCAGGGTGTACAAGCTAACGGGACCGGTTTCGGCCCTGGTGACGGCCGCCGTCGCGCTGGCCGTCGCAGGCTGTTCGGATGGCGAAAAGCCCAGTGCGGCTAAGTGTGACGAGGTGTCGGCGCCGATGGTCGACGTACCCAGCAGGACCGACCAGGAGCCCCGGTTGCGGATGCCGCAGCCGCAGGGTTGGGAGCGCACCACCAAGCTCGACTCCGGGACCATCCGGTTTGCGATCCGCAATCCCGCGTTGGCCGTCGGCGGGTTCACCCCGAACGCCGTGGTGACGCTGCAGAACGTCGCCGCCGATGTCGGCAAACCGAAGCAGATCCTCGATGCCCAGAATCAGCAGCTGGTGGCCAAACTGAAGGTGACCGACTTGAAGGCGACGCTGCGGGAGGTGTGTGGTTCGACGGGGGAGTCCACCACGTACACCGCCCCGGGAATGGGCAAGATCCCGGCCCGCAACGCCACCTCGCTGATGGCGGTCTACCAGGGCGGGGATACCAACTACGTCGCGACCGTCACGGTGCAGACGATCAAGGCGGACGATCCCACCTATGCCAAGGACTCGGCCACCATCATCAACGGATTCCAGATACTTCCGCCCAAGTGACGGCTGGGCTGATGTGTGCGCCGGCCAGTGGCTGGACACATTGATCGCAGGCCAGTTGTCCGGTGAACGGCGCACCGCAGCCGCAGTGGGTGAGCAGCATCGCCGGTCCCTCGGGTGCGTGGAACCATTTCTGGGCCCACTGCAATGCGGCAACGAGGACCGGGAAGAATGCTCGGCCCTTGTCGGTCAGCAGATAGGCGGCCCGTTCCGGGCCGGTTCGCTCGGCGGGTGACATGGTGAGCACCCCGTTGGCGCAGAACGTCTGCAACCGTTGGGCGAGCAGGCTCGGTGGCGCGCCCAACTGGCTCTGAAAGTCGGTGAACCGCGTCGTGCCCAGGAAGGCGGCGACCAGAAGGGCTGCGGCCCAGCGGTTTCCGAACACGCTCATCGTCTCGGGGAACAGAGGGGTCTGCCGCCCCGCCGGAGTGGATTCCGACCGCCGCCTGGTCGCCGCGGCGGGGGCTGAGCGAGCCCACTCTCCGCTGGGGCCCAACGCCAGGTGCACATCCTCAACGCCCGCGCAGGTCTGACAGTTGTTGCATCGCAACAGCGGTCCGAATGGCCGCCCGCAGCTCTGGTGGCGTACGAGCGGAAGCCGTTTGCGATGTTCGTTTTCCCAGTTGCGTTCCCAGTTCCACATCGACAGCAGCACCGGCCACAGCGCCCGGCTGCGGTGGGTGAGCAGGTATTCGGTCCGTGCGCGGGTGGCCAGATGTTCCTGGCGGACCAACAGCCCGTCGCGGACCAACGTCTGCAGTCGGCTGGTGAGCACCGAGTTCGAGATCGGCAGGCTGGTCATGAACTGGCCGTAGCGCCTGGCCCCCAACAACGCCTGCTGGACGATGTGCAGGTTCCATTCGTCGCCGAGCAGGCCGAGCATGTGCCCAATGGCGTTCGTGCCGCCAGGCGCCAGAACAGTCGGCGCGTCGGCGTCGGTGGACTCCAACACTAGCGGCCCACCGCCGCAACGGCCGATTCGGCGGTGGGCCGGTGTCGCCCCACGCCGCCGGTGATCGAGGACGAATGGAGATCGTCGGTAATCCGTTCCGGCAGTCGTACTTCAGGCAGGAGCGCGCGCACCGATTCCGCACCGGCGGTATCGGTGATGTAGGTGGTGTCCACGACGGGGCCGACCCCGGGGAAGGCTCGGGCGAAGTTGTTCCGGTAGCAGCACGGGACAATGTCTCTCACATCGGTAAAGTTAATACAGCTAAGAGAACGGCGGGCGGGATTGGCCTACTTCCGATGCCTCGTGCGAGTTGGTTGATGCCGGCTCGGTCCACGAGGCTTCGCTGGAACCGGTGGGAACAGGGCTCGTTGTTGAACGCCTTGAGCCCCGCGGGACCCGGAGGCCCCGTCGAGGGGCCGAGCCTCGGCGAGCGAGTGCTTCGTCTCCCGGCGCAGCGTCGCCATCCCGCATCCTTTTGACCTCTGCCACTTGCATTTCGGGATGCGGCGTGAGCGTTCCGTATCGGATCGGCCAGACCGCTACGGTCGCCACCAGCGGGAGGGCATCAGGCAGTGTCATCTCCGCTGGGCTGTGGCACCTGTAGACGGATGTTCAAAGTTGTGCTGTGTTGTAGCCCACATTCGGTACAGTCGGTGCGGCTCGGCAGCACACGGAGTTTGGGGGGCAGATGGAGTTGCGGAGACGAGATCACCCGGGTGGTCGAGGTGGGCAGGTGTCGCGCCGGGTGGTGAAACTAGTAGCAGCGGTCGTCTCGGCTGTCGCGCTGTTCCTGATGTCGGCGCTGCCTGCCTGGGCCGCTGATTCGATCACCCTCACGTGGGTGCGTCACGGCGAGTCCTACGGCAACGTCGCCGGCGCGGGTATCGACACCTCAGTACCTGGTCCCGAACTCACCGTGCTGGGCGAGCAGCAAGCGGAGGCCGTCGCTGCTCAGCTGCTGGCCGCCGGTAGCTACGACAATATCTACGTCTCCGACATGATCCGTACCCAGGAGACGGCGGCTCCGCTGGCCGCCGCGGTCGGGGTCACGCCGGTCGAGGTGGGCGGATTCCGCGAGATCGGCGCCGGCATCTTCGAGGGGTCTCCCATCGACAGCGGGCTGGGGCGCATCGGCTACTTCGTCGTGCCACTGGCCTGGACGTTGGGACTGCGGTCGCTGTCTATTCCGCTGGGGGAGAACGGCAACGAATTCGACGCGCGCGTGGACGACTCCATCGCCACCGTCATCGCCAACGGTGACACCGACCCGCTGATCTTCTCGCACGGCGCGACGATCATGATCTGGACGATGATGAACGTCGACAACCCCGATCTCGGTCTGATGCTCACCCATCCGCTGGGCAACACCGCCATGGTGGTGGTGACCGGCAATCCGCAGGACGGCTGGACGCTGGACAGTTGGGACGGAATCGCCGTCGATGCCAACCCGTCGTTGGGGACGAAACTGTTCGTCAATGTTCGTGACCTGGTTGCGGCGCCGCAGACGAGCCTTTACAGCGTCGTGCAGGCCATCGAGACCGGCGATCTCACCCACATCGTGAATGCCGTCAACGACGGCGTGGTCAACGTTGTCACTGCCGCTGTCGACTTCGCCAGGGACACGGTCCGTGACATCACCGAGGCGATCGTCGGTGCCCTGCCGAACCAAACCCAATCGGTCGCACCGGCGGCCGTTGTGGGAACCAAGACTCCGACGGCGGCGGTGGCCGGCGAAACCCCGGCGGCGGCCGAGTCATCCGACGATTCTTCGGTCACGGCTGTGGCGGGCAAGGCCGACGTCACGTCCAACGGGGCCACGGATCTGACCGACGGCAACAAGGTCGAGCCGGGCAAGGCCGCCAGCGGATCCAGCCGCCGGGGCGGTTCGCTGCACGCGGTCGCCGAGCGGGCCGGAGCCCAGGCATCGAGCGCGGCGGTCGGCAAGGCCGGCACCGGGGCCAAGAGGAGCACCGGTTCCAGCCGGCGGGGCAGCGCCGGCTCGCAGAAGGCAGCCGCCTGACGCTGCGCAGAACGGAGTCCGTCCGCTCCGCGCTGTGCGGTGGGGGACGCCGCGCGCCGGCTGATCGTTGCGGCTGCAACGGATCTCACGCAGCGTCGGCAAGACACGCTGACTCTGTGGACCGGTCGGCGGTGCTGCGAAATTCGCCGACCTTCCTCGCGCCGCTGACAACTTGCGACTATCCGAAGAGCGCCGTTATGAGCGAGAACAGGATGTCTGAGAAGAGTGGTGGTGTTGAGGTCGAGCCGTTGCCGCCGTTGAGACCGTCGACACCAAGGGGGGCGCTCCCGCCGGTTCCACCGGACCCGCCGGTGGCCAGAGCCGTGTCATTCGCGTAGGCGTCGCCGCCCTTACCGCCGGCACGGGCAATCGCCAGCAGGTTCGAAGCGCCGCCGCCGTCCCCGCCGTTGCCGCCGGTGGCCGCTCCCGGGATGACGGATGCATCGGTCAACACGTTGTACGCGTCACCGCCGGCACCGCCTTTCCCGCCCAAGGTGGTTCCGTTCCCGCCGGCCCCGCCGGCGCCGCCGATGGCGAGAGCGGGGTCGCCGGTGGCGCCGGTATAGTGTGTCGCCCCAGCCAGAACGGTGTTCAACACGGTGTACTCGAAAACGAACCCGATGCCACCGTCGCCGCCGCTACCGCCGGCGCCGCTTAATCCGGTGCCGCCCGCTCCGCCGGCGCCGCCCGTGACGGTCCCGGGATGGTAGATCCCGTGGAAGTATCCGAATCCGAAGCTGAGCGCCTGACCGCCGTTTCCGCCGTTTCCGCCGGCAGCGCCGTCGCCGCCCGCTCCGCCAGCCCCGCCGTCCCCGCTCATGAGCCCACTGTTGCCGCCGGCTCCGCCGTTCCCGCCGTTCCCAAGCCCGAGTATTCCGCTACCGCCGGCCCCGCCGTTCCCGCCGGTCCCGCCGCTGCCGAACAAGAACGACGACCCACCGGCTCCACCGGCACCGCCGGCGGTGCCGAACCCCAACAACGTCCCACCGGATCCGCCGTCGCCGCCATTGCCGCCGTTGCCGCCGATCAGTCCGCTGGCTCCGCCGTTGCCGCCGTCCAGGCCGGAGCCGGCGGGCTGGTCATAGCCGTCGCCGCCATTGCCGACCAACCACCCACCGGCGTAGCCGTCCGGGTGGTCGGCTGTCCCGTTGGCGCCATTGCCGATAATCGGACGCCCTCGCCATTCGTTGGTGGCCCACGCGGTGATGACTTCCTCGAGGGTCAGCTGTACCGGCAAATCCAAAATAGTTACCGGAGCGACGGCGGCCTGGAATTGGGTGGTGAAGGACAACACCATGCCAGGTAGCGCGGTGGCGAAATCAATTTCGCCGCCAAGCGAGCTGGCGGTGGCCGACGCGCTCACAGAGGCGGCGGGCGCTGCCGAGGTCCCAACCGCCCGGGCGGAGTGTGCCACCGCGGAAGTCGAGTTGGTGCTGGCGGCGGTGCCCTCGGTGGTTGCGGCCTCCGTGGTCGTGGCATCTGCGCGCGGTGTGGCGGCTGCCGCTGCCGAGGGCTCTGCCGCTCGGGCCGAGGGGGATTGCGCCACCGCAGAAGGAACCGAACTGGTGCTGGGTGCGTTGGCGGTGGAGCGCGCCTGGGGCCTGGAGTCGACGACACCCTTCGCGCCGGTCGGACCGTTCGGCTTTGTGCCGGTGGTCGACTTCGTTGAGTCGGTACTGGGGGTAGCTCCCACGTTGGAGCCGGGGATGTGGTGGCCCGACGTGTTGGTGATGCCGTTGGTTCCTGCGTTGGGCGCGGCGGCGGGACGCACGTTGGAGCCAGGGATGTGGCGGCTTGTTGTGCTGGTGGTGTCGTTGGCTCCCGCCCTGGGGCCGGCGGCGGGACGCACCTTGGAGCCGGTGGCGGCACGCAGCTTGGAGCCGGGGGTGCGCGCCTTGGGGCCAGGGGCGGCACGCACCTTGGAGCCGGGAGTGTGCGCCTTGGAGCCGGGGGTGCGCGCCTTGGGGCCGGCAGTGCTGTGGCTCGACCTCGTGGAGCCGCCGGTGGAGGAATCTGCGTGCGCGACCCCGCTACCGGCGGTCAGCCAAGCGCAGACACCAAGGGTCACGGCACCGGCGCCGAGCCACGTATAGACCTCTCCATGCTGCTGGGCGCGGTGGCGGGCGGCGGTGCGCTGGGCCATGACCTTCCTTCGGCGCGCAGCACGATGTTTTCCAGCCATGGCTCAATTCCGGTCGCTAATGCTCGGCGTCCGTATCGTAGCAACGGTTCTCTCTTTGTGGAATCAGCGCATGTGAATTTGCGGGGTGAAGCTGCCGTTATGCGGGAGTGAGCGGATTCGGCAGAGGGCCAGGCTGCCGTTGTTGTGGCATTCAAAGGATCAACATTCACCAGGCGCACCCCTGTGCATCGTGGTCCGCGACGCTCCAGGTCGCATCGGCGCGACTCACGCATTACCAGGGCGGCGGAGCCGGGAGAGCGAGTAAATCAGTTGGGGTGTCAAGTGGTTGACACGATTTATATAGTATTCGCCGAGCGGCCTTGGCTTATGAAATGTCGCAATCATCGCTCACGACCGAGTAGTCGGACCGCGTCGGTGAAAGAGTGCGGCGGCGGGGCCATTGTCCACGCGCAATACTTGTGCCAACTAGAGAGGGCACGGGAAATCCGGTGCCTTGCGCTCACAACGTAGGTCAGTGTGCTGGCTGGGTGTCCAGTGCACCGTACTGAGAGTCCATAGCAAATCTCCGCGAGGCCATCGAGTTCGATCCCGCTGTCCCTTTGTCCGTCGTCGCTCAACTCCCCCTTCCGGGGAGTGTCAAGGATCAACCGAAGCAACTGTCAACCATCAGCCAAGGGATTGTGCCCCCGGCAGGATTCGAACCTGCGACACCGGCTTTAGGAGAGCCGTGCTCTATCCCCTGAGCTACGAGGGCGGACCGGGTCGCAGCTTACCGCGCGCGGGCCGACCCGCCGTGGGTCGGCCGCCGAGCGGCGGCTGATGGCTCAGCGCAACTCGCTGATGACCTTCGCGAAATACTCGCCGTGGTAGTCCTGCACGGTGAAGTAGGTCAGGCCGTAGCGGTCCCGATGGGCGCGCAGGGTGTCGGCGATGTCGCGCGGTGTCCCGTTGAGCACGCTGGGCATCGCCCGCAGCTGCTCGTCGGTGGCCCCGGGGGCGTACGCGCGGGTCAATGCCAAGTCCGGTATTCCCGACGAGTCCGTGGGTACCGCCGTGATGGCCAGGTTCAGCTCCAGCGTGTCGAAGCGGTCGCCGGCGGCGGCACGGACGAACTCGATGCGTTCGGCCAGCGGATCGTCTGCTGCCGAGGCGCCTACTCCGCCGCCGGTGAAACCAACGATGTCGGCGTGCTGCGCGGCGATGCCCAGCACCCGGTCGCCGTTGCCGGCGATCAGCACCGGGATCGACGGCGTGGCCTGCGTCAGGTATACCGCCGTGTGCCGGAGGTGTTCGACTCGTTGACCCGCGCTGGGGAAGGGAATCTCGGCGGCCTCGAACTCCTCGCGCACATAGCCGGTGCCGAGCCCCAGATCCAGCCGGCCGTCGGTGAGCACGTCGACGGCCACTGCGTCGCGGGCCAGCAGTGCCGGTTTGTAGAACGCGGCATTGAGCACATAGGTCCCCACTCGCACGGTGGTCGCCGCCTCCGCCGCGGCCACCATGGTGGGGAAGGGGGCCGGGGCGCCGAGGTGGTCGGGAACGTGCACGACGTCAAATCCCATGGCTTCGAACCGCCGTACCTTCTCGCGCAGCCGCGCCGCGGACTTGATGTAGCGCACTCCGATGCCGAACCGAAAGTCCCTGGCCACGGGGACCATGCTACGTCTGGTCGACATCGGACAGACCGCTCTTGGGGGCAATTCATCACACCTTGTATGTGAGGTTGCGCGGCCACCTCCCATCGCTGCTACGCACCGGGTTGAGCGGGCGTAACGCCTGCCGCCGCGGATGTCCCGAAGCAGGAAGCGCTGTTGGTCGTCGACGCCGCGGTCGCCGGGCAGGCCTTCGCCGACCACCACGCCGCACCGTGGGGCCGGATCGAACCCGGCGCCAGCGCGGACCTGGTGTGGCTGGACCGTGACCCGCATTCGGCTGCACCACTGGATATTCCGGTCCTGCGGGTGCGCGCCACCTACCTTGCCGGCCGCCGCGTCTGCTGGTGCCTACTAGGCCCTAGCGCACAAAGCCTTTGTTGCGCATCAGGAAATCGGCGAGGAAGCCGTCATGTGGGACCCCGGCCGCGGTGAAGTAGGTGGGAACTGCGCCGGTGTAGACGTTGGCGATGGTCGGGTCGTCGAGCAGGTCGTCGATCAGACTGGAATCGCTGGTGATCGCGGCGACCACCAGCGAACGTCGCAGCGGTGCAATCCCGTCCGATCGCGACCACGGCGACACCCATACACAGGGGAAGGCCAGCTCGGTGTCGAGCTGCTGCGCATCGGGGCGATCGAGCAGATGCACGGCCGGTCGCAGCGCGGCCTGCCCGTTGCCCAGGTCGGCGACGACCTGGCCGGCGCCGAGCAACGGGGTTGTCCCCGCAGCCCTGCCGGCCAGGAAGGCGGCCATGGCGCGGGCCCGCTCGAGCGGCTGGGTGGGCAGGATCGCGCGCTCGTCGTCGGCCGGGAGTGCCTCGACGGCCGAAAGCTGTTGTGCGATAGCCTCAGCCAGCGGTGCTGCGTCGCCCTCGCACAGCACCGCGGTGGCATTGACACAGGCCATGCCGCCCAGACGCATGACCGAATCGACGATGACGTCGAGGTATTCGCGCCAGTCCTGCTCGGCGGTGACGAGGATCTTCGTGCGCCCGGGGCCATTGACGAAGACCTTCCCTTCGCCTCCGTACTTGTCGACGATATCGTCGCCCCCGTAGACGAGAGCCAGGTCGGCCGATGTGATGATCTCGTCGGCGCCGCTGTGGTCGGTGGGTAGGTAGGTCACGTCCTCGCCGCGAAACCCGGCCTCGTGCAACGCATTGACGAGCCGGTGGGCGGTGAACGGTTCGCGCCTCGACGGGCGGACCGCGACACGGTAGCCCAGCGCCACCGCCTGCGGCCACAGGCCGTGCACCCCTGGCGCGTTCCCGGAGGCGTGAACACCGAACACCTCGCCGCGGCGCGACCAGATCGCAACCCCCTGACCGGGGCGGACGTCCCGCCAGTCCAGCACCGCTCCGGTCGGGCGGGCCGGACGCGTCGCGTCGAAGGCCGAGGTGACGGAATCCATCACTTCGAGTGCCTGGGCGCGGGCGACCGCGATGGGCAGGCCGGAAACCCGGCTCGTCACTTTTACATACGAGTCGAAATCCAGGCCCGCGGCGTCGGTGGTGGTGAACAGTTCGGCGGCCTTGGCGATCGCGGCCCGGCGCTGGCCCACCGGCAGCGGCCCGACCTTCCGTTGCGCGGCCATGGTCCGGGCGATGTACAGCGGCGGCGCGATACTGATCTCGGCCACCGGGGTGCCGCCGGTGTCGGCGATGACTTCGCGTTTGCGGGAGCGGTATTCGCCGGTCGGTCCCAGGCCGGGCAGGTCGATCACGGTCAGTACACGCCCTCGATGACGGCCTCGCCGTCAAACGTGGCAACCGGGGCGACCTCGGCGACCGAATCGCCGACCTGGCCGTCGGGTCCGGGCATCCTGATCGCGCTGTCCCGTTCGAGGTTGTTCGGGATGAACATGCCCTTGCTGATGTGATTCATCACCACCTGGCCACGTTCGCCGTAGTCGACGGGCGCCGCGGTGGCGGGATCGATCACCCAGAACACGACGTAGGGACTGCGCGGATCGAAGACGAAGGAGTCGTCGGTCCCCGCCCTGGTCTGTGCCTGCGACAGGATCATGGTGCTGCCGAACACCGTCGCGATCGTCGTGGCCGGAAAGACGTCACGCAGCACGTCGAGGGTGTCGGCGTCGACGTGGGCGCCGCTGAGCAGCACGAAGCGGACCTTGTCGTTGACCAGCTGGGCGAGGTCGTCGTCGCGGGCGATGGCATCCAGCAGCGGCGGAGTGGTGTGCAGGTTCGCGATGTCCTGGCTGCGCAGGATCGATTCGGCCTGATCGAGGACGTGGTCGACGTAGCCGGCGACTTCGGCGGCTGCCCTGCGTGCGGAGAGCTTCTTGACCCACCGCGGGTCGAGGTCCACCGTGTGGCAGATCGAACCCAGCCGCCCCGCGACCGCCCGGGAGAAGTAGCCCACCCCGTGCGGGCCGCTGGGCATCAGGCAGAGAAATCCCCGGCCGGCAACGAAACCGGCGGAGCCGAGGTCGTCGGTCTGCCAGTCGACGACCTGGGCCACCCAGTCCGGCAGCTGAACCGTCCGCTTCGGCGCCCCGGTCGTGGCTCCGGACTCGAAGATCAGGGGTATCGGCGGGGGTGAGCCGTAGCCGCGGGGAATCAGCTCCTCGGCGGCAACCTCGCGCAACTCGTTGACCAGGTTGGGGAACAGGCGCAGGTCGGTGAACGTGCGGATGTCGGTCAACGGGTCGAAGTCCAGGGTCTTGGCCGTCCGCAGCCAGTACGGTGAGCCGGTGTCGGGGCCGAAGTGCCAGGCGATCGCCGTCCGCAGATACGCCTCGGGGTCCGGCGGCGGTGCGGTGCGCGGCAGATCCAGCAGCGAGAAGTCCGAGAAGTCCGAGCCGGCCACAAGGCCGATCCTGTAGCAGCCGCGACAGACGCGACAAGTGGACACGACCGGCGTTCACCCATTGGTCTGCGGGTGTTTGCCCTCCGATCAGTCGGGCCAGGAGCGTGCGGCGGCGACGAGGCCCCGCACCAGCGCCGATGTCGCGGGCGCCAGACCGTCGTCTCCCGGGGGCTGGCTGCGCGGGCTGGTCCCGCGTACCCGCGGTGGGAGTTCGAGCTGCGCCCCACCACCACGGACCCGGTTGACCGGATTGTCGGGGTGCAGGCCGCGAAGTTCGGCGGGGATGGCCTCCAAATCGGTCACCACCCGATAGCCCGGCACGTCGAGGTGATGAGCCAGACGCCGGGCCAGCTCCCGGTTGTGACCGCCGGCGAGCATCTCGGTGCTGCGCCCGATCCGGCCGTATCCGTGCAGTGAGACCGCAACGTCGACGTGGTCGAGGAACTCGGCCAGCCGGGTCGATTCGGCGGCGAGATAGCGTGCCGACGGTAGGTGGTGCGGATAGGCCTCCGGGTGCCGCAGCAGGTACAACGACGCCCCGGCGGCCTCGGCGGCGTGCTCGGCGATGACGTCGGTCATCTGCTCGAGACCGCCGCCGTGGATCGCCAGGAATCCGAACCGCGACCGCAGCCGGCCGGCCTCCACCACGGCCGGGTCGGCCAGCAGGTCCGAAAGCGTCTGCGGTCCGGGTCCATTCAGGGCATCGGCGGGCTTCGGCCAGCGGGCCGGATCCCAGCGACGCAGGAAGTCGACCCAGCGTTGCGGCAGCCCGTGGTGCAGCGCGCCGTCGATGATGCGCTCGAGATAGCCGGGACGGGGCGGCCCGGTCTCGGTGCGGTGGTCGATGTAGACCCACGCCGATGACGGACCGTCGGCGGTGTGCACGGTCAGGCGGTCGCGCCGGTAGCGCACCGGCACGCCCTCGGCGCTGTCCAGGGTGGCCAGGTCCTGGTCGCTCAGCGACCACAGCACGCCGTGCACCCTGCTGCCGGCAAACGGTTCGACGGTCGCCACCCCCCGCTCGTTGATCAGCCAGTCGTGATCGGCCAGCGTGGCCGGCCGCGGCTCGCTGGCCCCGGGGCAGCGCCGGGCCATCTGGTGCACGCAGAGGTTCGACCCGTAGGCGAAGTACCAGTGCCGCACCATCAGCGTGCGACGGTCAGATAGATCAGCACCACATTCAGCAGGGTAATGACGGCGGCGACGGTCCACCCCAGCATCGAGGTCACCCGGTGGTTGCTGTCGGAGCCCATCAGGGTGCGGTTGCTGGTCAGACGCACCAGCGGCACGAGCGCGAACGGGATGCCGAACGAGAGCACGACCTGGGAGATGATCAGCGCGCGAGTGGGGTCGACGCCGGTGGCCAGCACCGCCAGCGCCGGGATGAGGGTGACCAGCCGGCGGACCAGCAGCGGAAAGGACCTCCGCAACAGCCCCTGCATGATCATCGCCCCGGCGTAGGCGCCGACCGAGGTGGAGGCCAGCCCCGAGGCCAGCAACCCGATGGCGAACAGCAGTGCCACCGTCGGCCCCAGGGTGTCGCGGACGGCGGCGTGGGCGCCTTCGATCGTGTCGGTGTCGGTCCGGCCCCGTAGGTTGGTGGCGGCCACCAGCAGCATGGCCAGGTTGACGCTGCCGGCGACCAGCATCGCGAGGGTGACGTCCCATCTCGTCACGCGCAGCAGCAGGGCGCGTGGGCTACCGGCCTCGGGGTGTCCGTGCCGGTCGCGGGCCAGCCCGGAATGCAGGTATACCGCGTGCGGCATGAGGGTTGCCCCCAGCATCGCGGTGGCCAGCAGCACGCTCTCCGCACCCTGGAACCGGGGAATCAGGCCCGCGGCGACCTCGCCGGCCGGTGGGGTGTTGACGAACAGGCTGGCCAGGAACCCGATCGCGATGACCAGCAGCAGTCCGGTGATCACCCGCTCGAAGGCTCGCTGGCCACGGGTGTCCTGCACGGCGAGAAGCAACAGGGACACGATGCCGGTGATGATGCCGCCGAGCAGCAGGGGCAAGCCGAACAGCAGCTGTAGCGCGATGGCGCCGCCGACGACTTCGGCCAGATCGGTGGCGATCGCCACCAGCTCGGCCTGCAACCAGTAGCCGATGCGGGTCGGGGTGCGGGTGTGGTCGCGCACCGCCTCGGGCAGCGAGCGCCCGGTGACCAGGCCGAGCTTGGCGGACAGGTACTGCACCAGCCCCGCCATCGCATTGGCCAGCACGATCACCCACACCAGCAGGAAGCCGAACTGCGATCCGGCGCTGATGTTGGCCGCGACGTTGCCGGGGTCGACATAGGCGATGGCCGCGACGAAGGCTGGCCCGAGCAGATACCAGCCCGGCCTCAAGGGGACATTGGTCTCCGGTGCCAACCCACGCGCTCTCTATCCGGAAAAGCGAAGTAGAAAGTTAGGCTAGCCGAAACCGGTTCGGCTCGGCCACCGGCGGCGATGCCAAGTCGCCGGGGGCGGATGTCACAAACCGATCCAGAGGCCGCCGCCGCCGAGGCCGATACCCAAGGTGCCGAAGCCCCACCCCGGGTACGGGTTGGTCATCGCAGGGTCGGGCGACGTGGTGATCTGGGCATGGCCAGGGGTTTGGCAGATCGTCGTGTTCGGTCCGGTGTCGACACACCGCGGGTCGGCCGCCGCGGGGGCCACGAGCGCAACGCTCGCGATCACAGCGATCGCCAGTGGTGCACTATGAGCGACGATGGTCCGCATGGTTGGCCTCCTTCTGGCCGCGGAGAGGTCGCGCCGGTGGTCAGTGGCCGCCGCCACCATGGCCACCGCCGCCACCGCGGGGGCCCCAGCCGGGGCCGGCGCCGATGATCGGTCCGCCGAAGACGAACGGCTCCCCGAAGAATCCGTCGTACCCCCAGGGGTAGGCGAAGTCTTCCGGAACCTCCGGAGTCGCGTCGAGTTCGATATTGCCCGGGGTCGCGCACTGGGTGGTTTGCCCACCGATCACCGAACTACCCCCGGTATCGATGCAATTCGGGAGCTGGGGGTTGATCAGTTGGGTTTCGGCCGCTGCGGCCGGAGAAGCCAACACGCCGGTGGTTGCGCCGGCGACGACAAGCGGGACCACATAGCGCAACTTCCTGTGCATCGCCTGTCCTTTGTGTCCCCGTGGCGCGTCCCTTACCCAGCAGCGTACAGCCCTTTCCCAGCGACGAGTGGGAGAGAAAGTGTCGTGCAGATGCCCGGCGGCGCGGCCACGACGGCCGGTATCGCGTTGACGACGCGCATGGCGGTGGCCACCAGTCCCGCATGATTGTGGTCACCTTTGCTGCTGCCGAGGCAGAGGTCCATGGCGTAGGACGGCTCGCCGGTGATCTCGATGCGGTAGTTGCCCCCGGGTTGGGCGGGCTGCGGCCACTCGGGGCAGAGGTCCTCGCGCAACCGGGTGACATGCTCGAGCACGATGACCGGTGCCCCGCCGACCAGCCCGATCACCTCGAATCGCAGACCGGCCGCGGTGCCCTCGGTGATATGGCCGGCCGCGATGTCGAAATCCTCGGGTGCCGGCTCACGCACATACATCTCCTCGACACCGTCGAGCTCCAGGCCCAGGCCCGCCGCCAGCTGACGGATGACAGAGCCCCATGCCAGGCTCAGCACGCCGGACTGCAGCAGCATCGGAATCTCATCGAGCGGCTTTCCGAAACCCATCACGTCGAACATCACCGTAGGGCTGTTGTAGGTGGCGTAGTCGAGGATCTCCATACAGCGCACCTGCTCGATGCTCTGGCACGTTCCGGCCAGCGCCATCGGCAGCAGATCGTTGGCGAACCCCGGGTCGATACCGTTGACGAAGAGGCTTGAATTGCCTTCTCGTGTCGCCTCTTCCAAGGGTGCGATCATCTCGTCGGGAATGACCTGCCACGGCCACTGCAGGAATACCGGTCCGCTGCCGACGGCGTTGACGCCGGCCGCGAGAATGCGCCGGTAGTCCTCCAACGCCTCGGGCAACCGATTGTCGGCCAGGGCGTTGTACACCGCGCATTGGGGCTTGGTGGCCAGCACTTCGTCGAGATCGGTGCTCGCCTTAACGCCCGTCGGCTCGGTCAGCCCGACCAGCTCGGCGGCGTCCTTGCCCGCCTTCGCCTCCGAGGACACCCAGACTCCGGTGAGCTCGAACTCGGGGTTGGTGATCAATGCGGTGAGTGCATGGGCACCGACGTTGCCGGTGCCGATCTGTGCGACGCGGATGGCCATGGCTCTCCTTACAGGTCGGGGATCGGGAGATCGAGGTTGGGGACGATCAGACCGCCGTCGACTTCGATCATCTTGCCGGTGAGATAGCTTCCCGCGGGAGAGGCCAGATACACCGCAGCGGCGGCGATGTCGACGGGATCGCCCAACCGCCGCATCGGGGTGGCCTTCTCCATGGGTTCGCGAAGTTCGTCGTTGGCGGCGACGATCTCGAGCGCCGAGGTCCGGATCGACCCCGGCGCTATGGCGTTGACCCGGATCCTGGGGCACAGGTCGAGCGCGGTGAGCCGCGTGTAGTGGGCCAGGGCGGCCTTCGCCGTGCTGTAGGCGGCGAATCCGCGGCCGGCCAATCGACCCATCGTCGAGCTGATGTTGATGATGTTGCCGCCGCCGGAGTGTTCCAGCATCAGCGGAACGGCGGCCAGCGTCAGTGCGTGGGCGGTCAGGACGTTGAAGGTGAACGCGTCCTTCATGTCCTTGACGCTGGTGTTCAGCAGGGCGTTGGGCATGGTTCCGCCGACGTTGTTGACGACGATGTCGAGTCTTCCGAAGGCTTCCACCGTCTTGGCCGCCAACTCGGCCGTCGTGTCGGGGTGGGCCAGGTCGCCGACGACGACGTGTGCGCGCCGGCCCAGGGCCCGAATCTGCTCGGCGACTGCCTCCAACTCCGACTGGGTCCGCGAGGCGATGACGACGTCGGCGCCGGTCTCGGCGAAGGCCACAGCGATGGCGGCACCGAGTCCTCGGCCGGCCCCGGTGACCACTGCAACTTGATCGTCAATGCGGAATCTGTCGAGGATCACGTGTCTCTCTTCCCTTGTCGGCGAACACCCGAAGCTCACCCCGAACGTAACTGAAACACGTTCTAGTTTGTTGGTTTCGTGAATATCGACCGGCGCCGAGTTTCACGTTTCGCCGCGATCCACTCGCGCTTCTGCGCCCATATGTCGGTTTGGGCGCAGGAGGTGGGGCGGTCAGGACTCCGAGCGCCGACGCCGCACACTGGCTTCCAGTTTGGCCAGCAGATCGGAGACGTCCTCGGTCTCGTCCAGTTCGGCCGGCCGGTCCTCGGCGGTGAACGCCTCCGAACCCTCGAGCTTTGCCTCGACCAACTCCCTGAGCTGGTCCTGATAGTCGTCGTGGTAGCGCTCGGGATGGAAGTCGTCGGTCATCGAGTCGACCACCTGGCCCGCCATCTTCAGCTCGGCCGGTTTGATCTCCACCTCCTGGTCGAGAACCGGGAAATCGGGGTCGCGGATCTCGTCGGGCCACAGCAGGGTGTGGACCACCATCACATCGCGTTTGGAGAAGTCCTTGACCCGCAACGCGGCCAGCCGGGTCTTGTTGCGCAGCGAGAAGTGCACGATTGCAACGCGATCCGTCTCCGCCAGCGTCTTGGCCAGCAACACATAGGACTTCGGCGACTTGGAGTCGGGCTCCAGAAAGTAGCTGCGGTCGTACATCATCGGGTCGATCTCGCTGGCCGCGACGAACTCCAGCACCTCGATCTCTCGGCTGCGCTCCTCGGGCAGGGTGGCGATGTCGTCGTCGGTGATCACCACGGTCCGGCCGTCGTCGGCCTCGTATGCCTTGGCGATATCGCGGAACTCGACGACCTCGCCGCACACCTCGCAGATCCGCTTGTAGCGGATGCGGCCGTTGTCCTTGGCGTGCACCTGGTGGAACTTCAGGTCATGATCCTCGGTGGCGCTGTACACCTTGACGGGCACGTTCACCAGACCGAACGAGATCGAGCCCTTCCAGATGGAACGCATACCTCCAGTATGCAGGGCTGACCAGCGCGGCAGGGTCAGATGACCGGCTGAAGGCCGGGATTGACACCGGTCGGCAGCTCCGGGTTCGCGCCGGGCGCGTCATCGTTGTACACCTGGTATGCCGACGGCCGGCAGTTGTTGTCGACCGGCGTCTGGTCGCCGGAGCAGTAGGGAACCAAGTCCTGAGGGTCCGCGAGGGACTGCGGCGCGCTCACCAGCGCCGCCACCGTCAGCAGGCTCGCCGCCCACAACCTGGTCACTGGTCCAACGTAGCAGCGGGTAATACGTTGAGGTGGTGATCGACGTATGGCCTCCGGGTGCGACGACGGGGCCGCGCGTCCGGCTGACCAACGCCGACAAGGTGCTCTACCCGGCCACCGGTACCACCAAGGCCGATGTGTTCCGGTACTACACCACCATCGCCGAGGTCATGCTGCCGCACATTGCCGGCCGGCCGGTCACCCGGAAACGTTGGCCCGACGGTGTCGGCGAGGCGGCCTTCTTCGAAAAGCAGTTGGCCGGTTCGGCGCCGGACTGGCTGGACCGTGTCACGGTCGTGCACCGATCGGGCCGAACCACCTACCCGATCATCGACAGCACCACCGGACTGGCCTGGATCGCTCAACAGGCCGCACTCGAGGTTCACGTGCCGCAGTGGCGGTTCACATCGACCGGAAAACCAGGTCCGGCAACGCGTTTGGTGTTCGATCTCGACCCCGGTGAAAGGGTGGGGATGGCGCAGCTCGGCGAGGTGGCCGGCGCGGTCCGGGACCTGATGGACGACATCGGTTTGACGGTGTATCCGCTCACCACCGGCAGCAAGGGGCTGCACCTCTACGCCCAGCTGCCCGAACCGGTCAGCAGCAAGGGCGCCGTCGTGCTGGCCCGCCGGGTGGCCCGGCAGCTCGAGCAGAGCATGCCCAGCCGCGTCACCGCGACGATGACCAGAAGCCTGCGTGCCGGCAAGGTGTTCATCGACTGGAGCCAGAACAACAGCTCGAAGACCACGGTCGCGCCGTACTCGCTGCGCGGCCGGGAGAAGCCCACGGTGGCGGCGCCACGAACCTGGGCAGAGATCGCCGATCCCGCCCTGCGTCATCTGGACTTCGAGGAGGTGCTGGCGCGCGTCGCCGACCATGGTGACCTGTTCGCGGCACTGGACGCCGACCTGCCGCAGCAAGATCGCCTCACTACCTACCGGAGCATGCGCGATCCGGCGAAGACACCCGAACCGATTCCGGTGTCAGATGTCGCCGGCCCAGCGGCTCCGGTGTCCGATGTCGCCGGCCCAGCGGCTCCGGTGTCAGATGTCGCCGGCCCAGCGGCTCCGGTGGGCAACAACGACACCTTCGTGATCCAGGAGCACCACGCGCGCCGGTTGCACTATGACTTCAGGCTCGAGCACGACGGCGTGCTGGTGTCATGGGCAGTGCCCAAGAACCTGCCCGACACGCCGGCGGTCAATCATCTCGCGGTTCGTACCGAGGACCACCCGCTGGAGTACGCGACCTTCGAGGGCACGATCCCGAAAGGCGAGTACGGCGCGGGCACGGTGACCATCTGGGATTCGGGCACCTACGAGGCGGAGAAGTTCCGGGACTCCGGCGACAAGGGCGGAGAGGTGATCGTCGACCTGCACGGGCAGCGAATCTCCGGTCGCTACGCGCTGATTCAGACCGACGGCGACCAATGGCTGGTCCACCGGATGAAGGGACAGCCTTCCTGGCGCCTGCAGGACTACTCGCCGATGCTGGCCACCCTCGGCTCGGTGGACAAGCTGACCGCGGCGCAGTACGGGTTCGAGGGGAAGTTCGACGGCTACCGGATGCTCGTCGAGGTGGACCACGGCCGGTTGCGGCTGCAGTCGCGCAGCGGGCGTGACGTCACCGACGAATACCCACAACTGCAGTCGCTGGCCGCGGATCTGCCCGACCACGAGGTGATCCTCGACGGCGAGGTCGTCGCCCTCGATGCCGAGGGTGTGCCCAGCTTCGAGGAACTGCAGAACCGGGCCCGTGCCACCAGGATCGAGTTCTGGGCGTTCGACATACTGCACCTCGACGGGCGCTCGCTGGTGCGGGCCACGTACCGCGACCGCCGCCGGGTATTGGAAGCCTTCGCCAAGGGCACTGACCTGATCGTGCCCGGGCTGATTTCCGGTGACGGAGCCGAGGCACTGGCGTTCTCGCACAAGAAGCGGTGGGAGGGCGTCGTGGCCAAGAAGTGGGACTCGACCTATCAGCCCGGGCGGCGGTCGCCGGCCTGGATCAAGCACAAGCTCTGGAACACCCAGGAAGTCGTCATCGGCGGGTGGCGCGTGGGCACCGGCGGGCGTTCCAGCGGAATCGGTGCCTTGTTGCTGGGAATACCCAGCGATGACGGCCTGCGGTTCGTCGGCCGGGTCGGTACCGGGTTCACCGAAAGCGAGCTCTCTCGGCTGAAGGAGACTCTCGCCCCGCTGCACGCCGACGAATCGCCTTTTGACGCAGCGCTTTCCACCCAGGATGCCATGGGTGCGACGTATGTGCGCCCAGTGCTGGTCGGTGAGGTGCGCTACGGCGAGTGGACATCCGATGGGCGCATGCGGCATCCGAGCTGGCGCGGCCTGCGGCCGGACAAGCAGCCCGGTGACGTGGTGCTCGAGGTTCCGGCCTAGGCCGCGTCGTCCTCGCCGATCATTCGCTCGGGGTGGTGGAAGTCGTTGGTGCCGCGGGGTAGTGGGAGCTGTGGTGGCGGGATCCATTCGGTGTCGCCGTTGGCGAGTTTGCGGGTTTTCCAGCCTTGTTCGAGGAGTTTGTGGTCGTTGGGGCAGGCGAAGGTGAGGGTGTCGATGTTGGTGTGGCCGCCGGCGGCCCATTCGTCGACGTGGTGGACTTCGCTGCCGTAGCCGGGTACGTCGCATCCGGGGCGGGTGCAGCCGCGGGCCTTGGCGTGTAGCACGATTCGTTGGTCGGGGCTTGCGATGCGTTTGGTGCGTCCCAGGTAGAGGGCTCGTTGGGTGTGTTTGTCGAAGATCGCCAGGTAGTGGTAGGCGTGGGTGGCCATCCGGATCAGGTCGGGAATGGGCAGCAGGGTGCCGGCGGCGGTGAGGGCGTGGCCGGTTTTGGCCTGAAGGTCCTGCAGGGTGGCGGTGGCGATGACGGTGACCGGAAGGCCGCGGTGGGTGCCCAGTTCGGGGTTGCCCAGTTGGCTGCGTAGCAGGGCGCTCAGCGCGTCGTGCTGGCGTTGGCTGTGGCTGCGCAGATCCTTGGCGGTGACCTCTTCTGCGGGTTCGCCGGTGACTACCGGGGTTTGGTCGTCGGGGTTGCACATGCCGGGGGCGGCGAATTTGGCGAACCAGCCGTCGAACAGGGCGCGCAGCTGCGGGTCGGCGATGAGTTTGCCCACGCTCATGCCGTCGGCGCGTTGGCCCCCGCACCAGGTGAATCCGCGCTGGCGCGCGCGGTCCTCATCGGAGAACGTGCCGTCGGGGTTGACGGTGATCGCCAGCCGCTCGGCGAGCTTGTCGAGCTGGTCGGGTCGCAGGGTGGCGGCGTGTTCGGCTAGGAAGGCTTCGCTGCGTGCGGCCACGTCGGGTGTGATGTGGTCGGGTAGGTCGCGCACGAACCGTTGGATGACTCGCAGGTGGTCGATGTCGAGTTGGCCGGCGTGCCAGGCGACGGCGGTGGCGGGCAGTTGCGGGGGCAGTGGTTGGCCGGTCAGGGTGGTGGTCTCGGCGAGTTGTTGGGAGTCTCGGATTCTGCGGCGGGCCTCGGCTCGGCTGATGCGCAGCACATCGGCCAGCGCGGCGTGGATCGGTGGGCATCCTTCGAACTGTTCGAGGCGTCCGATCAGGTCGTGGGCGACGGCGATCTGGCGGCGGCGGCTGGTCTCCATCCGGTCGAGCACTTCCAGGCGCTCCGGGCCCGCCAATGCGTCGAGGTCGGCTGCGGCCAGTGCCTCGACGGCGGCGTCGAGCGCATCCAGCGCGACATCGATCGAACTCATGTTCGAATACTATCGCGCGCCTCCGACAAGATTCGACAAGTTTGGAAGTCCGGATCAGGTGCGAAGGATGGGCCGCAGGGTGTCCAGCACGCCCGGGTCTTCGATCGTCGACGGCAGCGGCTCGTCCTTGCCGTGCGCGATCCCACGCATCGTCTTGCGCAGGATCTTGCCGGAGCGCGTCTTGGGAAGTGCGGGCACGATGTCGACGAGTTTGAATGCCGCCACTGCGCCGATGTCCTCGCGGACCGCGGCCACCAGCTCGTCGGCCAGGCCCTCGACCGAGGCGCCTGCCTTGAGCACCACGAAGCCGCGTGGCACCTGCCCCTTGATCTCGTCGGCCACGCCGATCACCGCGCATTCGGCCACGGCGGGGTGGGCGGCCAGCACCGCTTCGATGGCTCCGGTCGACAACCGGTGTCCCGCAACGTTGATCACGTCATCGATGCGGCCCATCACAAACAGGTAGCCGTCGGAGTCGAGGAACCCGCCGTCGCCGGTGAGGTAGTAGCCGGGGTGCTCACATAGATACGAGGCCTCGAACCTGGCGTCGTCGCCCCACAACGTCGGGAGCGTGCCTGGCGGCAGCGGGAGGCTGATGCAGATGGCGCCCTCCTCGCCCGGTGCGCTGGGGGAGCCGTCGGGCTGCAGGATCTGCACGTCGTAGCCCGGCATCGGAACGGTCGGGGAACCTGCCTTGATCGGAAGGCGTTGTACGCCCATGGGATTGGCAGCGATCGCCCATCCGGTCTCGGTCTGCCACCAGTGGTCGATCACCGGAATCCCGAGTTTCGCGGTCGCCCATGCGTAAGTGTCGGGGTCCAGGCGCTCACCGGCCTGGAACAGATATTGCAGCGACGAGAGGTCGTACTTGTCGATATAGGAGCCCTCGGGGTCTTCCTTGCGGATCGCCCGGATCGCGGTCGGGGCGGTGAACAACGCCTTCACCCCGTACTCGGAGACGACGCGCCAGAACGCCCCGGGATCCGGTGTGCCGATGGGCTTGCCTTCGTAGAGCACGGTTGTCGCGCCGGCCAGCAGTGGGCCGTAGACGATGTAGGAATGGCCCACGACCCAGCCCACGTCGGAGGCCGCCCAGAACACATCGCCCGGGTCGATGTCGTAGATGTGGCGCATGCTCCACAGCAGGGCCACGGCGTGGCCGCCGTTGTCGCGGACGATGCCCTTGGGCTTGCCGGTCGTCCCCGAGGTGTAGAGGACATAGAGCGGATCGGTCGCGCCCACCGGCACCGGGTCGACGGGTGCGGCCGCCTCCATCAGGGCAGACCAGTCCAGATCCCGGCCCGGGATCAGGTCGCAGCGGTGCCGGTCGCGCTGCACGATCACGCAGGAGCCCGGCCGGTGGTCGGCGAGTTCGAGCGCATGGTCGAGCATCGGCTTGTACTCCACCACCCGCGACGGCTCGAGCCCGCACGACGCCGAGACGATCACCGCAGGTTGAGCATCGTCGATACGGGTGGCGAGTTCGTGCGCGGCGAACCCGCCGAAAACCACCGAGTGCACCGCGCCGAGCCGGGCGCAGGCCAACATCGCGATGACGGCCTCGGGGACCATCGGCATGTAGAGCACCACCCGGTCGCCCTTGCTGACACCGAGCCCGCGTAGAACTCCGGCGAAACGCGCCGTCTCGTCGAGCAATTCGCGATAGGTATAGGTGCGTTTGGAGTTCGCGACGGGGGAGTCGTAGATCAGCGCAACCTGGTCGCCTCTCCCGTCTACGACGACGTGGCGGTCCAGGGCGTTGGCGCAGGTGTTCAGCTCCCCGTCCGGGAACCAGCGGTAGAACGGCGGATTGCTGTCATCCAGGATGCGTTGCGGCACCCGCGACCATGACACGGCGCGCGCGGCCCCGACCCAGAATGCTGCGGGATCGGCGATGCTGGTGTCGAACAACTCGCGGTATCCGCCCATGCCTGCTCCTCCCGTCGTTGGGTGTAAGCACGGTATCGCGCAAAGGTGTCCGAGATCTCACCGACGACGGATTTGTCGCTGAACGCACCGACATCTGCGCCGAGCGGCGAGGTGTTCGGACCACGGTGACGAGCCTTGGCCGCGACCTGGCTATCGTCACCGCATAGCCGCTGTGGAATTCGAAGAACTCGAAGACGCGATCGCCGGGGTCACCCTGAACCGGCCAGAACTGCTCAATGCCATCGACGGTGCGCTCCTCGACGGGCTGGACGACGCCCTCGACCGGCTGGTTTCCGGTGAATACCGGGCCGCAGTCCTCACCGGCGCCGGGCGGGGGTTCTGCGCCGGCATGGATCTCAGCGGCGCCGGCCGGCCGTGGGTGAAACCGTCGGCCACCCAGATCAAGACGACCTGGGACACGCAGGTCCGCCTGGCCGATCAGTACACCCGGCTCTACGAGCTGCCGATCCCGGTCATCGCGGCGGTCAACGGTGCTGCGGTGGGCGGTGGGTTGTCCTACGCATTGCACAGCGACGTTCGGATCGCCTCCGAGCAGGCCTGTTTCGGGTCGGTGTTCATCAAGGCCGGCCTGTCGTTGATGGACATGGGAACCAGCTATCTGCTGCCCCGGATCGTCGGCGCGGGTGTCGCCCGCGAGCTGATGCTGACCGGCCGCATCATCGACGCCGATGAGGCCTATCGGATCAAGCTGGTGCACGAGGTCGTGCCCGCCGAGGGGCTGATGGACGCCGCCCTGCAGATGGCGCGGGCCATCACCGCCAACAACCCGTTCGGGGTGTGGCAGACCAAGACCGGACTAAACGCCGCCCTCGACGCGCCGAGCCTTCGGCACGCGAAGGATCTGGAGAACCGCATCCAGGTGCTCGCCGGATTCACCACCTACCCGGCCGAAGCCGCGGCCGCCCGCATGGAGAAACGGCAGGCGCAGTGGGATCCGCTGTGATACTCAGACTTTCGCGATGACGTTCTCGGCGAACATCTCCAGGTTGCGGATCTTGGTGTCCAGCGGCTCGGTGTCGGGTCCGTTGATGTAGGGAATCCGGAAGCCGACGATCGCGTCCGTCACGCCCTTGTCCTCCAGGCGTTTGATGCCGTCGACGGTGAAGCCGTCGGCCGAGATGACGTGGATTTCAAACGGTCGCGTACGGGCCCCGTCCATCTCAGCCTCCTCGCGGTAGCGCTGGAGCTTGGCCAACAGGTGATCGAGTTCCTCGGGATCGCCTCCGCCGTGCATCCAGCCATCGTTGCGGGCGGCCCGGCGCAGCGCAGCGTCGGCATGCCCGCCGATGAGGATCGGGATCGGTTCGCTCGGAGCGGGCGTCATCTTGGTCTTCGGGATGTCGTAGAACTCGCCGTGGAACTCGAAATACTCCCCGGTAGTGAGCCCGCGGACGATCTCGATGCATTCGTCCATCCGTTTGCCCCGCCTGGCGAAGGGCACCCCCATCAACTCGTAGTCCTCCGGCCACGGGCTGGTGCCGACGCCGAGCCCCAGGCGATTGTCGATCAGGGCCGCCAGTGAGCCGGCCTGCTTGGCCACCAGTGCCGGCGGGCGGATGGGCAGCTTGAGCACGAAGAAGTTGAACCTCAGCGTCGTCGTGACCGCCCCGAGCGCCGCGGTCAGCACGAACGACTCGATGAACGCCTTGCCGTCGAGGAACTCGCGGCTGCCGTCGGGGGTGTAGGGGTACTTCGAGTCGGATTCGTACGGGTAGGCAATGCTGTCGGCGATCGTCATCGCTGAATATCCAGCGGCCTCCGCCGCCTTGGCCAGCGGGACATAGAAGGTCGGGTCCGTCATGGCCTCGGCATAGGTGAATCGCACGTGGCAATGGTAGAACGTGTTCTAGTTGTGGCGTGGGCGATCGGAGCGGGCCAACGAGGACCGCCGCTCCTATCCTGAACGGATGCGCAGGCAGCCCGGCGGCCTCGAGGGCGCCATCATCGCCGTCCTCGGCGGCCGTCACCAGACGATGAGCGTCGCCGAGGTGCGTGCGGAGCTGGACAGCGGACTGGCCCACACGACGGTGATGACTGCCCTGGCCCGGCTGGCCGAGAAGAAACTGGTGACCCGGACCAAGACCGGCCGGGCCTATCGGTACGCGCTGGCAGCCCCCGCGCAGGACCTGCCCGCGCTGCGCGCCGCAATCAGGATGCGCAACGAGCTGGACACCAGACGTGACCACGACCGCGCGGACGTGCTCGCCAATTTCGTCGCCGCACTCGACCCTGCCGATGAGGCACTGCTGCGAAAGCTGCTCGCCGACAACGATATAGGCACCGAATCCGGTGAGGCAACGGCATGACGCTGGTGGTCGTGTTGATGGCGCCATGGCTCGCCGCCTGGCTGCTGACCCAGGGGTTGGCCCGCCTGGAGGCGTTGTTCACCCCCGAGTGGCTGATGCGGGTGCTGGCCGCCACCGGGGTGGTGCTGGCCTTGGCGACCTGGACGTCGGCGCTGGCCACCGCCGTCACGCTGGCGGACCTGCGGAAGGTGCCGTCGATGGCGGTGGCCCTCGCACTGGGCGCATGCCTGTTGTGGACGGCAACCGGTGGCGTCGCGCACGGCTGGCGCGCCGGGATGAATCTGAGGTCCGGGCGGTTGTTTCGTGCCAGTCCGGCTCGTGTGGGTGACTTGCTGACCGTCGACTCCGACGTTCCCGACGCCTTCGCCGTGCCGGGTCGGCGAGGTGTCGTCGTGGTGACGACCGCCCTGGCCTCGGCGATGCGCGGCGACGAACTCGCGGCCGTGGTGCGGCACGAGCGGGCCCACCTGGCAGGTCATCATCAGATGTTCATCCAGGCGATCGAGCTGGCAGCGCGGCTGAATCCCCTACTGCGGTCGTGGCGCGACCCCGTTCGATTCGCCGCCGAACGGGCCGCCGACGAGTGCGCCGCGCGGCCCGACCGCGGCACCGCGCTGAGAGCCGTCGCACGGGCCGCCGTGGTGTGTTCGGCCGCGCGATCACCGGGCTGGGTCGGGATCGCCGGACCGGCCGGCGAGGTGGTCCGCCGCGTGCGGGCGTTGCAGCGGCCCGGTCCCGCACCCCAGCGGATCTGGCTGTTGGCCGCGACCGGGCTACTTGTCGCCGCGCTCAGTGTGAACCTCGCCATGGCGGCCGACGTCACCCAGGACCGGGTGGCACCGGAAGACGGTGAGCCCGCCGTGGCGGTGCTGAGCTAACGGGCCAACGGCGGTCAGTCGTCGTCGTCCGAGACTTCCCCCGGTGAGGCGGGGGCCACGGCCCTATCGGCCCACGTCGCCTGCGCACCGGAGTCGCCAATCCGGTACACCTGCACGATCGTGGCGATGCCGGCCACCAGCACCACCACGGCGGCCACCGCCGAAGCGGCGGTCGACATGGCCTTGCCGCGGTGCTCGCGGAAATGCATCAGCGCCAGCAGTGCCGCGCTGACCACCAGCGCCAGTGAGAAGTAGACCATCGTCTCGCCCAGCTCGGCGTGGGTCTGGACCAGCGGCGTCTCGCCCACTCGGTGCTCGAGCCACTCCCCGGCCTCGGTGGTCAGCGGTGTCAGCGCGGCGGTCACCAGGGACAGCGCCAGCACCAGCCACACCAGCCGCCGCCGCGCTGCCGGCCACACCGCACACAGGATCGCCAGCACCGCGGTCAGCGGAGCCAGCGCCACGATGAAGTGGACGAATAGCGGGTGGGCGGGAAGTCCGTTGAATGTGGACACCTGGTCACTCCTGCCTGGTTGGTTGGTCGGCCTATCCCCGCCGCGAATACTACATATGCTGTAGTAGATCTCGCCGCGCGAGAACATCGGCGCTGATGCGGGGATCATGGCTTACGTGCACCGTTGTTCGGAGGTCCTTTGAACGGCCAGGTCATGCGCTGGGGCCTGCTGGGGGTGACGCTGACCGCGCTGGTCGCCGGGGGCGTCGGCTGGCTGCTCGGTACGTACACGGTCGCCGACGCCTGCTGGTTCGCGGGAACCGTCATCGCGATCATCCCCGCCCTGTGGTGGGTCGTCGCCGCGTTGCGGGACGGGCGCGTCGGGGTAGACGTCCTCGCCGTGCTGTCCCTTGTCGGTGCGCTGGCCGTCGGTGAGTATCTGGCGGGGGCGCTGATCGGAGTCATGCTCGCAACCGGCCAGGCGCTCGACGCCGCCGCCGAGCGGCGCGCCACCAAGGATCTGCGCGCCCTGCTGGACCGGGTGCCGCACACCGCGCGCCTGCGCACCGCCGACGGTGTCGAAGTGGTGGCGCTCGACGCGATCAGGGTCGACGACGTGGTGGTGGTCGGGCCGGGCGAAGTACTGCCCGTCGACGGCCGGGTGGCCTCGGAGTACGCCGTGATCGATGACTCCGCACTGACCGGCGAGTCGGTGCACGTCCGGCGCGACCGCGGAGAGTCCGTACGTAGCGGCAGCGTCAACGCCAGCGGCGGATTGGAGATGCAGGCGTCTGCGACGGCCGCCGAGAGCACCTACGCCGGCATCGTGCGCCTGGCCCGGCAGGCCGCCGCAGAGTCGGCGCCCGTGGTGCGCATCGCCGACCGCGTCGCGGTCTGGTTCCTGCCGGTTGCCCTGGTCATCGCCGGCCTGGCCTGGCTGCTCAGCGGAACGGCCGTGCGTGCGGTGGCCGTTCTGGTGGTGGCCACCCCATGCCCGCTGCTGCTCGCTGCCCCGGTCGCGATCGTGTCCGGGCTGTCCCGGGCCTCCCGTGTCGGCGTCCTTGTCCGCGGCGGAGGTGCGCTCGAAACACTGGGCCGGGCAAGCACATTGGTGATGGACAAGACCGGCACCCTGACATCGGGACGGCCGCGCGGAACAGACGTCGTGGTGGCGCCGGGGTGGACGGTGGACTCGGTGCTGGGGCTGGCCGCCTCGGCCGACCAGCTGTCTCCGCACGTGCTCGCCTCCGCGATCGTCGAGGAAGCCCGGCTGCGCGGTGTGCCGTTGAGCGTGCCCGGCCTGGTCAACGAGGAAGCCGGCACCGGGGTCTCAGCGATCGTGGACGGGCGGCAGGTATCCGTCGGCAACCTCGGCCTCGACGGCGAAATGCCGGCATGGGCGGCCGCGGTGCTGGCCCGCGCGTCGTTCGACGGCGCGGTGGTGTCCTGGGTCCGGGTCGACGGCGATCTCGTCGGTGCGATCCTGCTGACCGACCCGCTGCGCCCCGACGCGCCACGCACGCTGCGCCGGCTGCGTGCGGCGGGAATGACCCGCCTGGTGATGCTGACCGGCGACCGGCCCGCCCCCGCTCAGCAGATCGGTACCGTCCTGGGCCTCGACGAGGTCGCCGCCCAGCAGACCCCCGCCGACAAGGTGGCACAGGTGCGTGCCGAACGCGAACGAGCGGTCACGGCCATGGTCGGCGACGGGGTCAACGACGCGCCGGCGCTCGCGGCCGCCGACGTCGGCATTGCGATGGGGGCACGCGGATCGACGGCCAGTTCGGAAGCCGCGGACATCGTGCTGACCGCCGACCGGCTGGACCGGCTCGCCGATGCCAAGCTGATCGCCCGCCGGTCACGGTTGATCGCGGTCCAGAGCGCCACCGTCGGTATGGGTTTATCGTTGGTGGCGATGGGATTTGCCGCGGTCGGTCTGCTGCCGCCCGCGCTGGGTGCACTGCTGCAGGAAGGCATCGACCTTGCGGTGATCCTCAATGCGCTGCGGGCACTGCGTGCCGGGCGCTCCGGGCTGCCGCCACTGACCCACCGCGCCGAAGAGATGGTGCGGCGTTTCTCCGCCGAGCACGACCGGATGCGGGACGACCTGTCGATCCTGCGAGACACCGCTCAACAGGTCACCGCGGGCCAGTACGATGCTGCGCTGATCTCACTGTGCGCCGCTGACACCTTCCTGGAGGACACCCTGCTGCCGCACGAGGACGCCGAGGACCATACGCTCTACCCGGCACTGGCCCGGCCGTTGGGCAGCACGGAGGCCACCGCGACGATGAGCCGCATGCACGGCGAGATCCACCGGTTGGCGGCCCGGCTGCACAACCACCGTGAACTGGCCGAGGAGACCGGCGCAGTGCGTGCTGACCAGGCCGACGACCTGCTGGCCTGCCTGTACGGTCTGTACGCCCTACTGTGCCTGCATTTCGTGCAGGAGGAGGAGAACTTCTTCGTGCTCGCGCCGACCGTCGCGAACCCGACCGATCAGTCGTGACCGCCGGAGACACAGCGCGTCACCGCTGGCTGACGCGAAACGTCCGGGTGCTCTCGGCGGTGTCCTTCTTCCAGGACGCGGCCAGCGAGCTGCTCTACCCGCTCCTGCCGATCTACCTCACCGCCGTGCTGGGCGCCCCGCCATCGGTGGTGGGCGCGATCGAGGGCGCCGCCGAAGGGGCGGCATCGGCCACCAAGCTTGCCGTGGGACCGTTGGGCGACCGGTTCGCCAAACGCCCGCTGATCGCCACCGGATACGGGATGGCCGCCCTCGGCAAGGTGATCGTCGCAGTCGCCGGTGCATGGCAGGGCGTGCTGGCCGGGCGGGTCGTCGACCGGCTGGGTAAGGGGATTCGTGGGGCGCCCCGGGACGCCCTGCTGGTCGAAGGACTCGACGAGTCGCTGCGCGGCAGAGTCTTCGGCTTCCATCGCACCATGGACACACTCGGGGCGGTGGTCGGCCCGCTGATCGGGCTGCTCGGCTACGAGCTGCTGGATCACCGCATACCGCTATTGCTCTACATCGCGATCGTGCCCGCGGTGCTGTCCGTGTTGCTCGTCGCGCTGGTGGGGGAGCGACGCCGGCCGGGGCCACGGCCGGACCGCCAGTCGGTCCGCTCAAGCCTGCTCGCGGGGCTTCGCGGCCTGCCGCGCCGCTACTGGCGGGTGACCGTGATGCTGGTGGGGTTCGGAATCGTCAACTTTCCCGATGCGCTTCTGTTGTTGCGGCTCAACGAGATCGGCTTCGGCGTCGTCGCGGTGATCCTGGCCTACGTGGGCTACAACCTGGTGTACGCGCTGGGCAGCTTTCCGGCCGGTGTTCTGGCCGACCGCCTGCCGCGCTCGGCGGTGTTCGGCTTCGGGCTGGTGTTCTTTGCGATCGGCTACATCGGGCTGGGGCTGACCACGAACACCGTGGTGGCGTGGCTGCTCATCGGGGTCTATGGGCTGTTCACGGCCTGCACCGACGGAGTCGGCAAGGCGTGGGTCTCCTCGCTGGTCGGTGCCGACCGGCAGGCGAGCGCACAGGGCGTGTTCCAGGGCGCCAGCGGGTTTGCGGTGCTGGCCGCGGGCCTGTGGGCCGGTCTGTTGTGGGGCGCCGACGGCCAGCTGCCGCTGCTGGTATCCGGCATTGTCGGCGGCTGCCTGGCGCTGGTGTTCCTGGCGCCGTGGGCCGTTGGGCGCCCTCGCTAGGGCCGTTGAGCGGCTCTCCCCCGCAAGCGGGAGGTACCCCCACCTCGCGCGGTGCGCGCATCGTCGCTCGTTAGGCTCGTCGGCATGCGGTCGATCCACGTCATCGGTATCGGTGCCGGTGACCCCGCCTACGTGACCGCGCAGGCGGTGCAGGCGCTCAACGACACCCAGGTCTTCTTCGCCATGGACAAGGGCGAGGCCAAGAGTGATCTCATCGCGCTGCGACGCGAGGTCTGCCGCCGCTTCATCACCGACCCCGGATACCGATTCGTCGAGTTGCCCGATCCCAAGCGGGCCACCGCCGGAGACTACGGCCGCGCCGTCGCGGACTGGCATGCCGCCCGGGCCGAGATGTGGGCGCGGGCCATCGAGACGGAGCTGGGTCCCGACGGCGTCGGCGCCTTCCTGGCGTGGGGTGACCCGTCGCTGTACGACAGCACGCTTCGGATTCTCGACGAGGTCGTCAAGCACGTCGAGCTGACCTATGAGGTGATCCCGGGGATCACCGCCATTCAGGCCCTGACCGCCCGGCACCGCATCCCGCTCAACGATGTTGGTGAGCCGGTGCTGATCACCACCGGACGCCGGCTACGCAGCCACCCGTTGACCGGATCGGCGGTGGTGATGCTCGACGGCGACTGTTCGTTTCTCGGTTGCCCGCCCGAAACGCGGATCTGGTGGGGTGCCTACCTTGGGACCGACAACGAGCTATTGGTGGCGGGCACCGTCGGCGAGGTGGGGCAGGGCATCGCCGATCTGCGGGCCGAAGCCCGTGCGCGGCACGGCTGGATCATGGACACCTATCTGCTGCGGGCATGACGGTCACGGTGGAGGTAGCGTCAACCTCATGGCGGGCACGACACTGCGTAGTACCACCAGGGTTGCCGGGTTCGACGACCCGGAGCTCGATTTCCAGCTCCTACGGCAACTGGGTTCTGCAGCCTACGGTGGCGCCTCGGTGGGTGAATGCCTTGCCGTGGCGGCGCAGATCCGCGAGCGTGGCGCCGAACACTGGACCGACGCATTCGCCGAACTCGCCGACCGCCAGCGCGCCGACGGCGAACGTCACGCGGCCGCCGGATGCGGTGTCAGCGCGCGCGATCGCTGCCTGCACGCATCGAACAGTTACCGTGCGGCCGAATATTTTTCGCCGTTCGGTGCCGAACGCCACATCGAGCTCGGGCTGGCCAGCCGGGCGGCGTTCCTGGCCGCGATGACCCACGATCCGGTGGGAGTCGAAGAGCTGTGGCTGCCGTGGTGCGGGCAGCGGCTGCCGGGCTACTGGTTCGCTCCGGCGGGCCGTCGGGAACCGGGCCCTACGCTGGTCGCGACCAGCGGATTCGACGGCACCTTGGAGGAGTCGTACTTCCAGATCGGCCTGGCCGCCCTGCAACGGGGGTGGCGGGTGCTGCTGATCTGTGGACCTGGCCAAATGGACACGGCCAGGACCGAACCCGGGACCCACTTCGTTCCCGACACCGAGAGTTGGGTGTCGGGCTGGATCGACCTGGCGCTGGAACGCGACGAGGTCGACGCCGACCGTCTTGGGTTGCTCGGCATCAGCTTCGGCGGCTACTTCGCTTCCCGCGCCGCTGCACACGAACCGAGGATTCGGGCACTGGTCGCGAACTCACCCGTCATCGACCTGCGGGCCTACATGACGTCGTTCGTCGCGGGCATGGGCGGCGACCCCGAGGAAGCACTCAGCCCCGAAGAGGACTTCAGCCTCACCGATATCGACGAGATCCCTGACGAGGAGATGCCGCATGCGATCAAGGAGATGTCCCGGTCGCTGATCCGCCGTTTCGGCCAGACAACCTTCCTGGCCACCTTCGCGTATCTGCGCGAGTTCGTCGTCGACCCGGCGTCGATCCGGTGCCCCGCGCTGGCTCTGGTCGGCACCGGAGAAGGCGGTGAGCCGATCCGGCAGTACGAGGTGTTCGGCGAACACTGCGGAGGTCCGGTGACCAGCCGGATGTTCACCACCGCCGAAGGTGCCGACACCCACTGCCAGCTGGGGAACCTCACGCTGTCCAACGCGGTGACGATGGATTGGCTCGACAGCGTGCTCGGATCGGGGCATTAGCACCGGCTCGCCGTGGCAGGATCTGAAGACTATGGGGCAGTTTCTCCTTCGCGTAGCGGTGACCGGGCTGGCGCTGTGGGTCGTCACGCTCATCGTTCCCGGGATCGACTTCGTCGGTGGTGAGACCACGCTGCAGCGGATCGGCATCGTCCTGGTCGTCGCGGTGATCTTCGGGTTCGTCAACGCGATCATCAAGCCGATCGTGCAGATCCTGTCGATACCGCTCTACATCCTCACCCTGGGCTTATTCCACGTCGTGATCAATGCGCTGATGCTGTGGATCACCGCGTGGATCACCGAGCACACCACGCACTGGGGACTGCAGATCGACCACTTTTGGTGGACCGCGATCTGGGCGGCGATCGTGCTGTCCATCGTCGGCTGGGCGTTCTCCCTGCCGTTCCGCAGGCCCGAACGCGTGATGGGCGGTTGACCGGTCCGGGCCAGACTGCCCGGTCTGGCCGCAGGCCCGCCTTTGTCGGCCGGGCTAGCCTGATGACATGCCGGAGCTGCCCGAGATCGAGGCCCTCGCCGACCACCTGCGCCGACATGCGGTCGGAAAGACCATAGAGCACATCGACGTTGCGGCGCTGTCGGTGCTCAAGACCTACGACCCACCACCGACCGCGCTGCACGGCCCGACCGTCACCGACGCGGGGCGCTGGGGCAAGTACCTGGGCATGCAGGCCGGCGGCCTGTGGCTGATCACCCACCTGTCGCGGGCCGGCTGGCTGAAGTGGTCGGACAAACTCGCCTCCGCGCCACTGAAGCCGGGCAAGGGGCCGATCGCGCTGCGGGTTCACCTCGAGGGCGGGGTGGGCTTCGACCTGACCGAGGCGGGCACGCAGAAACGACTGGCCGTATGGCTGGTCGAGGACCCGGCGAAAGTACCCGGAATCGCGGCGTTGGGACCGGATGCGCTGGAGGTCGACGTCGAGCAGTTGTCCGACGTATTGGCCGGCAACACCGGGCGGATCAAGACGGTGATCACCGACCAGAAGACCATCGCCGGGATCGGAAACGCCTACAGCGACGAGATCCTGCATGTCGCCAGGATCTCGCCGTTCGCGACGGCGGGGAAGCTCACCGCAGCGCAATTGGCGGCGCTGCACGACGCGATGGTCTCGGTGCTGACCGATGCTGTGGGACGTTCCGTCGGCCAGCAGGCGGCAACGCTGAAGGGGGAGAAGCGATCCGGGCTTCGGGTGCACGCCCGCACCGGCTTGCCGTGCCCGGTGTGTGGCGACACCGTGCGTGAAGTGTCGTTTGCTGACAAGTCGTTTCAGTACTGCCCCACCTGTCAGACCGGTGGCAAAGTGCTGGCCGACCGGAGAATGTCTCGCCTGCTCAAGTGACGGATCCGATGGCGCGGTTCCTCCTCAGGCCGTGTCGGCCTGCATCGTCACCACGCTAGGGTCTGATCGTGACCAGGCAGAGAATCCTCATCACCGGTGCGAGTTCAGGTCTCGGCGCCGGAATGGCGCGCGCGTTCGCGGCCAAGGGGCGCGACCTGGCGCTGTGCGCGCGCCGCGTCGACCGGCTCGACGAACTCAAGGACGAGCTGACACAGCGGTACCCGGGCATCGCCGTCGCCGTGGCCGCACTCGACGTCGACGACCACGAGCAGGTACCCAAGGTGTTCACCGAGCTGGCCGACCAGCTCGGCGGCGTCGACCGTGTCATCGTCAATGCCGGGATCGGCAAGGGGGCGCCGCTGGGGTCGGGCAAACTGTGGGCCAACAAGGCAACCATCCAGACCAATCTCGTCTCGGCGCTCGTGCAGATCGAGACCGCGCTGGAGATGTTCAAGACGGCCGGCTCCGGGCACCTGGTACTGATCTCCAGCGTGCTGGGCAACAAGGGTGTGCCCGGCGTCAAGGCGGCCTACGCCGCCAGCAAGGCCGGGCTGTCGTCGCTGGGGGAGTCGCTGCGCAGCGAATACGCCTCCGGTCCAATCAGAGTCACGGTCATCGAACCCGGCTATATCGAGTCGGAGATGACCGCGAAATCGAAGACCACCATGCTGATGGTGGACACCGACACCGGGGTGCACCGGATGGTGCACGCCATCGAACGCGAAACCGGGCGCGCCATCGTCCCGGGCTGGCCCTGGGTGCCGCTGGTGGCACTGCTCAAGGTGCTTCCGCCGCGGTTCGCCAAACCCTTCGCATGAGCGCCGCCCGCGAGTGTGCATCCTCTGCGAAGAAATGGCCGATATTTCGCAGAGGATGCACACTCGGCGCAGGCAGGCGGCTCAGCGGGCGCGGCCCCGTTCGACCCGATAGTGGCGAACCAGCTCATCGGTTGAGCTGTCCGACTGCTCGGCCGGCGAGCCGTCGCCGGTGAGCACCGGCAGCAGGGCCTTCGCCTGAGTCTTGCCCAGCTCCACCCCCCACTGGTCGAAGGAGTCGATGCCCCAGACGACGCCCTCGGTGAACACCTGGTGCTCGTAGAGCGCGATCAGCTGGCCGAGGACCGACGGCGTGAGCCGGGTCGCCAGAACCGAGGTCGACGGCCGGTTGCCGGGCATCACCTTGTGCGGCACCACCTCTGCCGGTGTGCCCTCTGCGGTGATCTCGGCGGCGGTCTTCCCGAACGCGAGCACCTGCGTCTGAGCGAAGAAGTTGCTCATCAGCAGGTCGTGCATGCTCCCGGTGCCGTCGGCGGTGGGCAGGTCATCGGTGGGCTGACTGAACCCGATGAAGTCGGCCGGCACCAACCGGGTGCCCTGGTGCAGCAGCTGGTAGAACGCATGCTGGCCGTTGGTTCCCGGTTCTCCCCAGAAGATCTCCCCGGTGCTGGTGGTCACCGGTGTGCCGTCGGCACGCACCGACTTGCCGTTGGACTCCATCGTCAGCTGCTGCAGGTAGGCCGCGAAGCGGGCCAGATCATTGGAATAGGGCAGCACCGCACGGGTCTCGGCGCCGAAGAAGTCGGAATACCACAGCCCGATCAGTCCCAGCAGCGCAGGCGCGTTGGCCTCCAGCGGTGCGGTCTTGAAATGGCGGTCCACGATGTGGAAACCGGACAGGAAGTCGGCGAATCCCTCGCGCCCGATCACCGCCATCAGCGACAGGCCGATCGCCGAGTCCACCGAGTACCGGCCGCCGACCCAGTCCCAGAAGCCGAACATGTTGTCGGTGTTGATCCCGAAGTCGTCGACCAGTTTCTTGTTGGTCGACACCGCGACGAAATGCTTCGAGACGGCGGCGTCCCCGAGTGCATCGGTGAGCCAGCGCCGTGCCGCTGTCGCGTTTGTCAGCGTCTCCAATGTCGAGAAGGTCTTGGAGGCGACGATGAAAAGCGTTGTGGCAGGGTCCAGCCCGTCGAGCTTGGCCACCAGGTCGGCTGGATCGATGTTGGAGACGAACCGGGCCGAGATGCCGGCGTCGGCATAGTGGCGCAACGCCCGGTAGACCATCACCGGCCCGAGGTCCGAACCGCCGATGCCGATGTTCACCACGGTCTTGATCCGCTCACCGGTGGCACCGGTCCACTCGCCGTTGCGCAGCCGGTCGGTGAAGTCGCCCATCGCGTCGAGGACGGCGTGCACATCGGCCACGACATCCTGACCGTCGACGACCAGCTGCGCATCGCGCGGCAGCCGCAGCGCGGTGTGCAGCACGGCGCGGTTCTCCGAGGTGTTGATGTGCTCGCCGGAGAACATCGCGTCACGGTGCTCTTCGAGGCGGGCGGTGCGGGCCAGGTCGAGCAGCAGCGACAACGTCTCCCGGGTGACGCGGTGCTTGCTGTAGTCGATGTAGAGGTCGCCGACTGCCAGGGTCAGATCGCGGCCGCGGTCGGGATCTTCGGCGAAGAACTCGCGCAGGTGTTTCTCGGCGATCTGCTCGTGGTGGCGACGCAGCGCGTCCCATGCGGGTGTGGCGGAAATGTCTGCGGTCATTCCAACGACCCTAGTGCGGCCAGGTGCCAGTAGGTGTACATCATGGAGGTATGAGCAACCCAGAGATTGAACGGCTGTTGTCGTCGGTTCCGACGGGGCTGTGGATCGGCGGCGAGGAGCGCCCCGGGTCGTCGACCTTCGAGGTCTACGACCCCTCAAGCGAACAGGTCCTCACCACCGTCGCCGATGCCACTGCGGTCGACGCGGTGGCCGCACTCGATGCCGCCTGTGCGGTGCAGGCAGATTGGGCTGCGACCCCGCCACGTGAGCGCGGCGAGATTCTGCGCTCCGCCTTCGAGACCATCATCGCCAGCGCCGGCGATGTCGCCACCCTGATGACCCTGGAGATGGGCAAGGTCGTCGCTGAGAGTATGGGTGAGGTCAACTACGGTGCGGAATTCTTCCGCTGGTTCGCCGAAGAGGCCGTCCGCATCGGCGGCCGGTTCACCTCGGCGCCGGCCGGCAACGGCCGCATCATCGTGACCAAGCAGCCGGTGGGCCCGTGCTACGCGATCACGCCGTGGAACTTCCCGCTGGCGATGGGCACCCGCAAGATCGGACCTGCGATGGCCGCCGGCTGCACGATGATCGTCAAGCCCGCGCAGGAAACGCCGCTGACGATGCTGCTACTGGCCAAGCTGATGGCCGAGGCCGGGCTGCCCAAGGGTGTGCTCTCGGTGCTGCCGACCAGCGATCCCGGTGAGGTCACCAAGGCCCTCGTCGACGACGGCCGGCTGCGCAAGCTGACTTTCACCGGCTCGACCGGTGTGGGCAAGGCACTGGTGAAGCAGTCGTCCGACAAGCTGCTGCGCACCTCGATGGAACTCGGCGGCAATGCGCCGTTCGTGGTGTTCGACGATGCCGATATCGATGCCGCCGTCGACGGCGCGATGCTGGCCAAGATGCGCAACGGCGGCGAGGCCTGCACCGCGGCCAACCGCATCCACGTCGCCAACGCCGTGCGCGAGGAGTTCACCGACAAGTTCGTCAAGCGGATGGGTGAAGTCAACCTGGGCAACGGCCTGGATCCCTCGGTCAAGCTGGGCCCGCTCATCAACGCCAAGCAGTTGGCCAAGGTGCAGGAACTCGTCGACGACGCCGTGGCGAAGGGCGCCAGTGTGGCACTCGGCGGTCAGGCCCCCGGCGGCCCGGGCACCTTCTACCCGGCGACTGTGCTCGCCGATGTGCCAGCCGATGCCCGCATCCTGCGCGAGGAGGTGTTCGGCCCCGTCGCCCCGATCATCGGATTCGACACCGAGGAGGAGGGTATCGCCGCTGCCAATAACACCGCCTACGGGCTGGCCGCTTACATCTACACCGAGTCGCTGGACCGCGCGCTGCGGGTGGCCGAGGCGATCGAGTCGGGCATGGTCGGTGTGAACCGCGGCGTGATCTCTGATCCGGCCGCCCCGTTCGGCGGGGTCAAGGAATCCGGCTTCGGCCGCGAAGGCGGCTATGAGGGAATCGAGGAATACCTCGACACGAAATACATCGCACTGACCAAGTAGTTCGGTTCGGCAATTCGACGTAAACGACCGCGCGCCTGCCGCGTTCGGAGTGCGTTCGCGCCTAGAGTCACATGCCCGGAGGCAGGGAGGGCATGAACGTGACCACGGCGTCGGCGCGCTCTGGCGCGCAACGTCGATGGGTTGGCGCTGAACCCTCCCGCGTCCCACGCCGGCGCCCGCCGCGGCAGGGCAGCGCCGGTATCCCGTCGCTGAATGGCATCCGCGGGATCGCCGTGGCACTGGTCCTGGTGGGACACGGCGGAATCCCGGGTGTGGCCGGCGGATTCATCGGCGTCGACATCTTCTTCGTGCTCAGCGGGTTCCTGATCACGTCGATCCTGCTCGACGAGCTCGGCCGTACCGGGCGGATCGACCTCGGTGGTTTCTGGATCCGTCGTGCCCGGCGGCTGTTGCCGGCGCTGCTGGTGCTGGTCCTGGCGGTGGTCTTCACCCGCACCCTGTTTCCGCCGCAGGCCGTGGCAGCCCTGCGTGATGATGCGCTCGCCGCGTTCTTCTGGGTCGCCAACTGGGCTTTCGTCTTCCACAAGACCGACTACTTCAGCCAGGGCGGGGCGCCGTCACCGCTCCAGCACACCTGGTCGCTGGGCGTGGAGGAGCAGTACTACCTTGTCTGGCCGGTGCTGATCGTGGCCGTGGCGGTGTTGCTGGCGGCGATCGCGCGGCGACGCCACACCACCGCGACGCTCGGCAGGGCTCGGGTCGTGGTGTTCGGCTTCGCTGCGGTGGGCGTGCTGGCGTCGGCGTCGGCGGCCATCCTGCTGGCCTCCGACGCGTCGCGCAACCGCGTCTATTTCGGTACCGACACCCGCGCGCAGGCGCTGCTGATCGGCGCCGCGGCGGCTGCCCTGCTGGTCCGCGACTGGCCGGCGGCGGTGGCCGGCTGGTCGCTGATCCGGTCGCGATGGGTGAAGTGGGTTGCCCGGATCGTGCCGCTCGCCGGCGTGGGTGTGCTGGCCGCCGTTGTACACGTCGCGACCGGCAGTGCAGCCGAATTCCGGCACGGTCTGCTGATCATCGTCGCGGTGGCCGCCGTGGCGGTCATCGCACCCGTGGCGCTTGACCAGGAGGGTCCGGTGGCGCGTGTGCTGGCCGCGCCGCCGCTGGTGTGGCTGGGTGTCATCTCCTACGGCGTCTACCTCTGGCACTGGCCGGTCTTCCTGGTGGTCAACGGGGAGCGCACGGGCTGGTCGGGCTATTCGCTGTTCGCGGTGCGCTGCGCGGTCACCCTGGCCGCGGCGACGGCGTCGTGGTGGCTGATCGAGCAACCGGTCCGGCGCTGGCGACCCGTGCATATCCCCCTGCTGCGCCTGGCAGCGGCCACCGTCGCGACGGCCGCCGCGGTCACGATGCTCGTCGTGCCTGTCGCCAACCGCGCGGATCTCGGCCCCACCTCGGACGTGTCGCAGGCCGCCGTTGTCTCACCCGTCGAGACGTTCCGGCCGGTGTCGCGGCTGCATACCGGTCCGCGTCAACACACCGTCTCGGTATTCGGTGACTCGGTCGGGTGGACGTTGATGCGGTATCTGCCTCCCACTGCCGGGATCAGCTTCGTGGACCGCACCACCATCGGTTGTGGTGTGGCGCGTGGCGGGCCCTACCACTACGGCGGCCAGACGCTGGCGCAGAAACCCGAGTGTGACGCCTGGCCGCAACGTTGGGCCGAGCGAATCGCCTACGACCGGCCCGACGTCGTGCTGCTGGTCATCGGGCGCTGGGAGATCGTCGACCGCATGTGGCGGGGCAACTGGAGCCACATCGGTGATACCGCCTACGACAAGTACCTGGCCTATGAGTTGCGCCGCGGGCTGGACATCCTCGGTTCGACCGGGGCCCGCATCGTGGTGACCACCGAGCCGTACAACCGCCACGGCGAGCAGCCGGACGGCCGACTGTATCCCGAAGACCAGCCGATTCGGGTCAAGCGCTGGAACACGTTGCTGCGCAAGGTTGTCGAGGACCACCCGAACGTCACGGTGCTGGACCTGAACAAGAAGCTGTGTCCCGGCGGGGTCTACACGAACAGGGTCGACGGTCTGCGGATGCGCATCGACGGCGTGCACCCAACCCCGCAGGCGGTCAAGTGGCTGACGCCGTGGTTGGTCGACGCCGTTCGTTAGTCGGTATGCGGGCTCAGTGCCCGAGTCGGCGGTGTCTGCGGGCCGACGTCAGTGCCCGAGTCGGCGGTGTCTGCGGGCCGACGTCAGTGCCCGAGTCGGCGGTGTCTGCGGGCCGACGTCAGTGCCCGAGTCGGCCGCGGCCCAGCCGCAGCAGCAGCATCGCCAGATCCTTGCCGTCCTGGCCGAGTTCGCTGTAGCGCTCGATGACCTTCATCTCTCGGCTGTGCACCAGCCGGGTGCCGCCGGAGGCCATTCGGGCCTGTCCGATCTGCCGCGACACCTCGGTGCGGCGCTTGACCGCGGCCAGGATCTCGGTGTCGAGACGGTCGATCTCGAGCCGCAGGCTGTCGATGTCGGGGACCTGATCGGCTTCGGGAACGGTCTCTAGAGTCATCGGTTCGTTCTCCTCGTGTGTGGGTTCTGGTCTCATCGTTTCCGGGCCTCACACAAGAGACGAGCCCCGGATCCGGCTGCGGACCTCGGGGCTCTCTGCGAACAGCTAAACCACGGGCACCGCTGGCCGGTACCCGTAGAAAAATCGCTGCTGTGCGGCAAGCACGGATTTGAGTGTGCCACCACGTGCCCGACTTGTCCAAAAAAGTGTCGCCGGTCAGCGGTAAGTTGGTTCAGACATGAGTGTGCACATGACGGAATTCAAGCCCCCGGCGGATGCTGCCGAACTGCTCGACGGTCTCAACCCCCAACAGCGTCAGGCGGTGCTGCACGAGGGCGTGCCGCTGCTGATAGTGGCCGGTGCCGGCTCGGGCAAGACGGCCGTGCTCACTCGCCGGATCGCCTACCTGCTGGCCGCCCGTGATGTGGGCCCCGGGCAGGTTCTGGCCATCACGTTCACCAACAAGGCCGCCGCCGAGATGCGGGAGCGGGTGGTGGCGCTGGTCGGCCCGCGTGCCCGCAACATGTGGGTGTCGACATTCCACTCCACCTGCGTGCGCATCCTGCGCAACCAGGCCTCGCTGCTGCCCGGGCTGAACTCGAACTTCTCGATCTACGACGCCGATGACTCGCGCCGGCTACTGCTGATGATCGGCAGGGACATGGGGCTGGACGTCAAGAGATACTCGCCGCGACTGCTGGGCACCGCGATCTCCAACCTGAAAAACGAGCTGATCACCCCCGAGCAGGCGGCCGCGGCGCTCGAGCCTGGCTCCGACGATCTGGCCCGCACCGTCGCCGGCGTGTACGGCGAGTACCAGCGCCGCCTGCGCGCGGCCAACGCGCTGGACTTCGACGACCTGATCGGCGAGACCGTCGCGGTGCTGCAGAATTTCCCGCAGATCGCCCAGTACTACCGCAGGCGGTTCCGCCACGTCCTCGTCGACGAGTACCAGGACACCAACCACGCTCAGTATGTGCTGGTCCGCGAGCTCGTGGGAGATTCAGCGGTGGGCTCCGATCAAGTGCCGCCCAGCGAGCTGTGCGTGGTGGGTGACGCCGACCAGTCGATCTATGCGTTCCGCGGTGCGACCATCCGCAATATCGAGGACTTCGAACGCGACTTTCCGGACGCGACCACCATCCTGCTCGAACAGAACTACCGGTCGTCCCAGAACATCCTGTCCGCGGCCAACTCCGTGATCGCCCGCAACTCCAATCGCCGGGACAAGCGGCTGTGGACCGACGCCGGTGAGGGCGAGCTGATCATCGGCTACGTCGGCGACAACGAACACGACGAAGCGAGGTTCGTCGCCGGCGAGATCGACGCGGTGGTCGATCGTGGTGAGATCACCTATAACGACGTCGCGGTGTTCTACCGCACCAACAACTCCTCGCGGGCGCTGGAAGAGGTCTTCATCCGGGCCGGGATCCCCTACAAGGTGGTCGGTGGCGTTCGGTTCTACGAGCGCAAGGAGATTCGCGACGTCGTCGCCTACCTGCGGGTGCTGGACAATCCCGGCGACACCGTCAGCTTGCGCCGCATTCTCAATACCCCGAGGCGCGGCATCGGCGACCGTGCCGAGGCGTGCGTGGCGGTGTACGCGGAGAACACCGGCGCCACGTTCGCCGATGCGCTGGCCGCCGCCGCCGAGGGCAAAGTCCCGATGCTGAACACCCGGGCGGAGAAGGCGATTGCGAGTTTCGTCAACTTGCTTGACGGCTTGAGGGAACGCCTCGACTCTTCTCAGTATGAGCTGGGCGACCTGGTCGAAGCGGTGCTCGACCGCACCGGCTACCGCGCCGAACTGGAATCATCCAGCGACCCACAGGATTTGGCCCGGTTGGACAACCTCAACGAATTAGTCAGTGTGGCGCACGAATTCAGCGCCGACAGGGCCAACGCGGCGGCGCTGGAGGGCGACTCGGACGTTCTCGAAGACGAGGACGTTCCGCAGACCGGCATGCTGGCGGAGTTCCTGGAGCGGGTGTCGTTGGTCGCCGATTCCGACGAGTTGCCCGAACACGACTCGGGTGTCGTCACGCTGATGACGCTGCACACCGCCAAGGGTCTGGAGTTCCCCGTCGTCTTCGTCACCGGCTGGGAGGACGGCATGTTCCCGCACATGCGGGCGCTGGGCGATCCCACCGAGCTGTCCGAGGAACGCCGGCTGGCCTATGTCGGCATCACCCGGGCCAGGCAGCGGCTCTATGTCAGCCGTGCCAAGGTCCGCTCGTCGTGGGGTCAGCCCATGCTCAATCCCGAATCACGCTTCCTGCGTGAGATTCCGGAGCATCTGATCGATTGGCGGCGCACCGATCCGGCTCCGTCGTTCAGCGCCCCGGTCAGCGGCGCCGGGCGGTTCGGCACTCCGCGCCCGTCACCGATGCGCAGCAGTGGCGCGGGCAAGCGCCCGCTGCTGGCGCTCGAACCAGGCGATCGTGTCAGCCACGACAAGTACGGGCTCGGCCGAGTCGAGGAGGTATCCGGGGTCGGGGAGTCGGCGATGTCGCTGATCGACTTCGGCAGTGCCGGGCGGGTCAAGTTGATGCACAACCACGCGCCGGTGCATAAGCTCTGACTCACGGCCTCGCGTGTCGCTAGCGCAGCCGGCACCAGCGGCGGGTCGACGAGTGCAACGCCAGTACCAGACTGGCCACCGGGAGCACCGGAACGAGATAGGCGGGCAAGGGGATTCGGGCCCCGGCGATGACGCCGCTGCCGAATGTCAACAGTGCCACTATCGCTCCGAAGGCGATCAGGTATCGGCCCACGGACCGACGTAGCAGCAGCAGGATCACGCCCGATGTGGTCGTCACCGCGAAAAGCAGCGTCAGGAATCCGACGGCGAGGCAGAACAGCCGGTCGGTGCGCCACCAGCCGGAGATGAGATCGCCCGCCAACGCCGCTGTGGCCCAGCCACTGACGATGCTCACAGCGCTGGCTGCGATGGCCGTCCGTCCGGTCGAGATGTCCACGAAGGCCGATCGCGCCGGAACGGCCAGCGGTGTGGCGCGCCGGATCAGCCCGGTCGGTGCGTCCTCGGGCGACGGGCGGGGGATCTGTGTGGTCTGCCCTTCACCGGGCGGCGGAAGCGGCCCGGTCGGCGCTCGCCGGATGATTCCGGTGCGGGTGTCATCGGGGCTCGGCCCGCCGGGCGGCGGCCTGGGAATCGGGCCGGTCGGCGCTCGCCGGATGCTGGGCGGGGTGGAACGCGGATCGTTCGGTACGGACACCGGATCAGCCGATGGACAGGCCCCGTTGTGCCAGCCACGGCACCGGATTGATCCGGTTGGTGCCGTTGAGCAGAACTTCGAAGTGCAGGTGCGGACCGGTCGAGTTGCCGCGGTTGCCGATCGTCGCGATCTGATCGCCGGCCATCACCCGCTGGCCGATATGGACCTGCCAGGTGTTGATGTGGCCGTACAGCGTCACCGTACCGTCGGCGTGCCGAAGCTTGACCCAGGCCCCGTAGCCTGCCGTCGGTCCGGCATCGACGACCACACCATCGGCGACCGCGTAGATCGGGGTGCCGATCGCGTTGGCCAGGTCGATCCCGCCGTGCAGTGCACCCCACCGGTAGCCGAAGCCGGAGGTGAAGATGCCCCTCGTCGGCATCACGAACAGCGGCCGTTGCAGCCGGGCTTCCCGCTCGGCGCGTTCGGCCGCGAATGCGACCCCCTTGGCCAGCTCCTCGTTGTGGACGGCGGAGTCCGCGTTGGGCTTGACGGCGATGAGCTGCATGCCCCGCGGCGATGTCGTGATGGAGCCTTCGATCGGCGTCTTGTCAGCGGCGAGCACCGTGCGGGTGACGACCTTCTCGGGCGGCTTGACCGCCGTGTAGGCGGCAGCGGCGGCGGCGCCGGCGGCCATCGCGGCGATCATCACACGGCCCTTGACGGGGCCGGTCGGCTGCCGCCGGTGCTGCGGGGTCCGCGGCAGCACGTCGGTGGTCTCGGTGTTGTTGTAGAGGGGCTGCTCGGCGGCGCGGGTGGGGGGCGTGGCGGCGAACTCGGCGGGGACGGCCAGCTGCAGCGGCTCGAGGTCGTCGGCGTCGTGCAGGTCGTCGAGTTCCGGGCAGTGCACGACCCGGGCTTCGGTGTCGAAGGCCGTGTGTTCGCGGAAATCCACCTCGTCGAGATTGCCGAACTCGTTGAACGGAATGATGTCCGTCACGTCGACCTGCTCGGGATCCAGGGCCCGGCGGGAAGCAGCGGTGCGGGCAAAAGGCCTGGTCACGGCGCGTGGTCCCTCAATGTCTCCGGATGGAGATGAGGCCGACCGTTGCTGCGCCAAAACTGTAATGTCCCTCTAGTCGTGACCAAAGCGTTATCTAGACCCCAGAGACGTTAATCAAAACCCAATGAGGGTGGCAACCCGTGCCGATGTTCCATCGAGGATTGTGAGTTGAATCACTCAGGCTCCGCGGTGAGATGTGCCACATGAGCGGTAGGCGAGGAGGGCGGCTCCCGCAGCGCTAGATACAGTTCCCCCGGAGCGACTTCCGCAAACGACAACAAGCGTCAGCGCCGACAAGACAGTGAGCCAATGGATCTTTTCGAGTATCAGGCGAAGGAACTGTTCGCCAAGCACAACGTTCCGACCACTCCCGGCCGGGTAACCGACTCCCCGGAGGACGCCAAGGCGATCGCCGAGGAGATCGGCAAGCCGGTGATGGTCAAGGCGCAGGTCAAGGCGGGCGGCCGCGGCAAGGCCGGTGGCGTGAAGTACGCCGCGACACCTGAGGACGCCTTCACCCACGCCAAGAACATCCTGGGCCTGGACATCAAGGGGCACATCGTCAAGAAGCTGCTGGTCGCCGAGGCCAGCGACATCGCCGAGGAGTACTACATCTCCTTCCTGCTCGACCGCGCCAACCGCACCTACCTGGCCATGTGCTCGGTCGAGGGCGGCATGGAGATCGAAGAGGTTGCGGCGACCAAGCCGGAACGGCTGGCCAAGGTTCCCGTCGATGCGGTCAAGGGTGTCGACATTGCGTTCGCTCGGTCGATCGCCGAGCAGGGCCACCTGCCCGCCGAGATCCTGGACGCGGCGGCAGTGACGATCGCCAAGCTGTGGGAGGTCTTCGTCGGTGAGGATGCCACCCTCGTCGAGGTCAACCCGCTGGTGCGCACGCCCGACGACCGGATCCTGGCGCTGGACGGCAAGGTCACCCTGGACGCCAACGCCGACTTCCGGCACCCGGGGCACGCCGAGTTCGAGGACCGCGACGCAACCGACCCGCTGGAACTCAAGGCCAAGGAGAACGACCTCAACTACGTCAAGCTCGACGGGCAGGTCGGCATCATCGGCAACGGTGCCGGTCTGGTGATGTCCACGCTGGACGTGGTCGCCTACGCCGGAGAGAAGCACGGCGGAGTGGAGCCGGCCAACTTCCTCGATATCGGTGGCGGGGCCTCGGCCGAGGTGATGGCCGCAGGCTTGGACGTCATTCTGGGGGACAAGCAGGTCAAGAGTGTGTTCGTCAACGTCTTCGGCGGCATCACCGCCTGCGACGCGGTGGCCAACGGCATCGTCAAGGCACTGCAGATCCTCGGCGACGAGGCCAACAAGCCACTGGTGGTGCGTCTGGACGGCAACAACGTCGAGGAGGGCCGGCGCATCCTCGCCGAGGCCAACCACCCGCTGGTGATCCAAGCCGAGACCATGGACTCCGGTGCCGACAAAGCCGCCGAGCTGGCCAACAAGTAGCAAAGGACCAATGACCCATGTCAATATTCCTGAACGCAGATTCCAAGGTCATCGTCCAGGGCATCACCGGCGGCGAGGGCACCAAGCACACTGCGCTGATGCTCAAGGCCGGCACCCAGGTTGTGGGTGGTGTCAACGCCCGCAAGGCCGGCACCAAAGTCTCCCACGTTGACAAGGGCGGTAATGCCGTCGAGTTGCCGGTGTTCGGCAGCGTCGCCGAGGCGATGAAGGAAACCGGCGCCGACGTGTCTGTCGCCTTCGTGCCGCCGGCGTTCTCCAAGGACGCGATCATCGAGGCCATCGACGCCGAGATCTCGCTGCTGGTGGTCATCACCGAGGGAATCCCGGTGCAGGACACCGCCTACGCCTGGGCCTACAACGTCGATAAGGGACAGAAGACCCGCATCATCGGCCCGAACTGCCCGGGGATCATCACGCCCGGCGAGTCGCTGGTGGGCATCACGCCGGCCAACATCACCGGCAAGGGCCCGCTCGGGCTGGTGTCGAAGTCCGGCACGCTGACTTACCAGATGATGTACGAGCTGAGCGATTTCGGCTTTTCCACCGCCATCGGCGTCGGTGGTGACCCGGTCATCGGCACCACCCACATCGACGCCATCGAGGCGTTCGAGAAGGATCCCGAGACCAAGGTCATCGTGATGATCGGCGAGATCGGCGGCGACGCGGAGGAGCGGGCCGCCGACTACATCAAGGCCAACGTCTCCAAGCCCGTCGTGGGGTACGTGGCCGGCTTCACCGCTCCTGAGGGCAAGACGATGGGCCACGCCGGCGCCATCGTGTCGGGTTCCTCGGGTACCGCCGCGGCCAAGAAGGAAGCCCTCGAAGCCGCTGGGGTCAAGGTCGGCAAGACTCCCTCGGAGACGGCGTCTCTGGCACGAGAGCTCCTCAAGAGCCTGTAGCTTTCCCTGCGCGAGCAGACGCAAAAGCGCCCGCACGCTCGGCGTGTCGGGTGCTTTTGCGTCTGGTGGCCGCTCTGGTTAGCCTGTCGAACTATGCTGGATCCCCGCACCCCGGTCATCGTCGGCGTCGGTCAGTCCGCCGAGCGACTCGGCACTGCCACGTACCGCGGTATGTCGTCGGTGGAGTTGGCGACGGCCGCTGCCGAGGCGGCGCTGCGCGACACCGGCGCCGACGCCGACGCGGTCGCCCGCGCCATCGACACCGTCGCCGGGATCCGGCAGTTCGAGATCTCGGGTCGCACCCCGGCCCCGATGGGGAAGTCCACGAACTACCCGCGGTCGGTGGCCCAACGAATCGGTGCCTCGCCGGCGCGCGCGGTGCTCGAACCCATCGGGGGGCAGGGGCCACAGCACCTGGTTACCGAGTTCAGCGGTGTGATCGCGGCGGGCGGCGCCGAGGTGGTGATGATCTTCGGCTCCGAGAACACCTCCAGCATCAGGTATTTCGCTGACCGTCCGGACAAGCCCGACCACTCCGAAACGGTTGAGGGTCAGCTGGAGGACCGTGGCTTGGGCTACGAGGGCCTCTTCGACGACTACACCGTCGCCCATGGTCTTGTCGGCGCTCCCGCGCAGTACGGGCTGCTGGAGAACGCACGCCGCGGCCGGCTGGGGCTCGGTGTCGCCGACTACCGGCGCAAGATGGGTGAGCTGTTCGCACCGTTCACCAAAGTGGCGGCCAAGAACCCGTTCGCCGCGTCCCCGGTGGAGCGCAGCGTCGAAGAGATCATCACCGTCACCGACGCCAACCGGATGATCTGCGACCCGTACCCGCGGCTGTTGGTGGCGCGCGATCAGGTGAACCAGGGTGCGGCGGCGGTGCTGATGTCGGTGGCGGCGGCCCGTCGCCTGGGTGTGCCCGAGGAGAAGTGGGTCTACCTGCGCGGGCATGCGGACATGGTCGACCAGCCGCTGCTCGACCGGGCCGAGCTGGGACACAACTCGGCTTCGGTGCTGGCTGTGCGCGAGGCGCTGGCCGTGGCCGGTGTGGGCCTCGACGACCTCTCGACGTTCGACCTGTACAGCTGCTTTCCAGTGCCGGTGTTCAACTTCTGCGACGGCATGGGGCTGGCCACCGATGATCCGCGCGGATTGACGCTGACCGGCGGCCTGCCGTACTTCGGCGGTCCGGGCAACAACTACTCGCTGCACGGCATCGCCGAGACTGTCAGCGAAATGCGGGACACCCCAGGCCAATTCGGCCTGGTTGCGGCCAACGGCGGCATCATGAGCAAGTACTCGGTTGGGGTGTACTCGACCGCTCCGGCCGAATGGAAGCCCGACAACAGCGCCGCACTGCGCAGCGAGGTCGCCGCGCGGCCCAAGGTGCCGGTGTCGGTGAGAGCCGATGGCCCCGCGACGATCGAGACCTACACCGTGCGTTGCGACTGGCCGGTGCGCACCGGGATCATCATTGGCCGCCTCGATGCGGACGACACCCGCTTTCTGGCCCTCACCGAGGACACCGAGCTGGTCGGGCTGCTCAGTGCGGGTGAACCGCTGGGCGTGCGCATCACGGTCTGTTCGACCGAGAAGGGCAATCGGGCCGCTCTGGCCTAGGGGTTTCTGGCGAGCAGACGCAAACTCGCACAACGGGGGTCCCATTTGTGCGAGTTCGCGTCTGCTCGCGGGCGGGGGCCTCAGGCCACAGCGGCCAACTTGCCGGCCAGCCGTTCCACATAGGCCGCGACCTCGTCGGCCGACTTGTCCGGCAGGCCGAACAACACCTCGGTCACGCCCAGCTCCTGCCAGTGCGCCAGCTTCTCGGGTACCGGCCTGAAATCCAGCGCCACGATCTGCGGCGCGCCGTCGCGCCCGGCCGACCCCCAGACGTCCTGCAGGAGCTTGACCGGCTCATCGATGTCCACATCGCGTGGGGTGGTGATCCAGCCGTCGGCGCTGCGGGCGATCCACGTGAAGTTCTTCTCGGTGCCTGCCGCACCGAGCAGCACCGGGATGTGCGGCTGTACCGGCTTGGGCCAGGCCCAGCTGGGGCCGAACTTGACGAACTCGCCGTCGTAGGTCGCCTCTTCCTTGGTCCACAGCTCACGCATGGCTTCGATGTACTCGCGCAGCATGGTGCGCCGGCGGCCCGGCGGCACGTTGTGGTCGGCCAGCTCGTCGGTGTTCCAGCCGAACCCGGCGCCGAGGCTGACCCGGCCGCCGGACAGATGGTCAAGCGTGGCAATCGATTTCGCCAGCGTAATGGGATCGTGCTCGACGGGCAGCGCGACCGCGGTGGACAGTCTGACCCGGGAGGTCACCGCGCACGCGGCGCCGAGGCTGACCCAGGGGTCCAGCGTACGCATGTAGCGATCGTCGGGCAGTGACTCGTCGCCGGTGGTCGGGTGGGCGGCCTGTCGTTTGACCGGGATGTGGGTGTGCTCGGGTACGTAGAACGTGTGGAACCCGTGGTCGTCGGCGAGCTTGGCCGCTGCGGCCGGAGTGATGCCGCGGTCGCTGGTGAAGAGCACGAGTCCGTAGTCCATGCGGGGAATTAGAACGTGTTGCAGTCCGGCATGGCAAGGGTGCGCCCCGGCCAGCGGGACTGTTCACACCGGCCCGCAATTCGCCGCGTTGTCGCGGCGCGAGTGCCGGTCATCCGGTGTCGTGTGACCGCAGCGCGGAGCCGGCGTCTGTCCGATTGAGACGTGTGCGGCGCAAAGTGTCTGTGTGACACGCCGATGGACGTTGTCCCGACGGCGCCGTGCGCTAGCGTGGGTGGTCGAACTGGGCCCGTCGGCCCGTTCGTGAGCCACAACCGACACAGCGCCGCAGGGTGCCGGTGTCACAAGGCTGGAGGAGAGCCATGACCTACCCGCCCACGAACCCGGGCTATCCATCTCAGCCACCGGGCTCGTACGGTGCCGGGCCGTCGTTCGCACCGGCTGAGGCCGGGCCGGCCAAGCTGCCCGTCTATCTGACCGTTGCAGTGGTCGTGCTGGGTCTGGCTGCCTACCTGGCCAGCTTCGGGCCCGTGTTCACCGTCAACACCCAGATCGGCCCATTCGGTGGTGCTGAGCTCACCGGCAGCGGCGGCGGGTACCCGATCATCGCCGCGCTGGTCGCCGCGCTGCTGGCCGCTGTCGGCCTGTTGCCCAAGGTCAAGGACTTCAATGCCGTCGTCGCCGCGGTGTCGGTACTGGCGGTGCTCCTCGTCGTCGCCCAGGTGGTGAGCAAGCCGGTCGGCTTCACGGTCGGCTGGGCACTGTGGTTGGTGCTGGCATTCACGTTGCTCGAAGCCATCGCCGCAGTGGCGGTGGTGCTGCTGGAGGCCGAGATAATCAGCGCGCCCGCCCCGCGGCCCCGCTACGAGCAGTACGGCCAGTACGGCCCGCCGCCCGGCGGCTACTACGGCCAGGCTGGTCCACAGGGCCCCGCGCAGCGTCCCGGCTACCCGACGCAGTACCCGGGCGGCTACCCTTCCGGACCGTCTACCGGCGGATTCGGCGCCCCCGGTCCGCAGAGCGGCCCACCGACACCGCCCACCGGTTTCCCGAGCTTCAGCCCGCCGCCCTCGACCGGTTCGGGTCAGCAGCAACAGTCGCCCGGTCAGTCCGGTCAGCAGCCGCCGTCGCCTGGCCAGTCCGGCCAGCAGCCGCAGGCTCCATCATCGGGCCCGACACCGTCATAGTCAGGCCCTCCCTCGCGCAGCTCGGCTAATCGGCGCGACGAGTGACCCGGATGGAGGACAAGCCCCGTACAGTCGGCGCCCGCCAGGCGCGTGACCTGGTCCAGGTCGCGTTCGGCCCGTCGCTGGTGGCGCTGGTCGTCATTGCCGCGGTGACGCTACTGCAGCTGGTCATCGCCAACAGCGACATGACCGGCACCCTGGGAGCGATCGCCAGCATGTGGCTGGCCGTGCATCAGGTGCCCATTTCGATCGCGGGCCACCAACTCGCGGTGCTGCCGCTGCTGCCCGTGCTGTTGATGGTGTGGGGTACCGCGCGGACCACCGCGCAGGCGACGTCGGAACAGGCGTCGTGGTTCGTAATCCGCTGGATCGTCGCTTCGGCCCTGGGCGGCCCGCTGCTGATCGCGGCGATCGCACTGGCGGTCATCCACGACGCGTCGTCGGTGATCACCGAGTTGCAGACGCCCACCGCGCTGCGCGCATTCTGCGGCGTCCTGGCCGTGCACGGAATCGGTGCTGTGCTGGGCGTGGGCTCTCGCGTCGGTCGCCGGGCCCTGACGGCCCTGCACCTGCCGCCCTGGCTGGCAGATGCCGTACGGCCTGCGGTGGCCGGGCTGCTGGCGTTGCTCGGGCTCTCCGGTGCGGTCACCGCCGCATCGCTTGTCGTGCACTGGGCCACCATGCACGAACTGTTCGCCATCACCGATTCCATATTCGGTCAGTTCAGCCTCGCGGTCTTGTCCGCGCTCTATGCCCCCAATGTCATCGTCGGTACCTCGGCGGTGGCCGTCGGATCCAGCGCCCACATTGGGTTCGCGACGTTCAGTTCGTTCACCGTGTTCGGCGGCGACATACCCGCGCTGCCGATCCTGGCGGCGGCGCCGGCACCCCCGTTGGGACCGGTGTGGGTGGCACTGCTGATCGTCGGCGCCGCATCCGGTGTCGCGCTGGGCCAGCAGTGCGCGCGGCGGCCGCTACCCTGGCCTGCGGCCTTCGCCAAATTGGCGATCGCCACGCTGCTCGCCGCGGCGACGATGGCTCTGCTCGGCTACGCGGCGGGCGGGCAGCTGGGCAACTTCGGCGACGTGGGGGTCGACCAGGCGACGTTCGGTCCGGCGGTGTTCCTGTGGTTCTTCGTGATCGGCGCCCTGACGATCGTGATGGCGGGTGGCGTGAGGCGGCCGGCCAAGCGGGCGGCGCCTCCTGCGCCCGAGCCGGCGTCCGAGCCGGAGCCGGGGTCCGACGCCGAGCCGATGACCGAGCCCATCGAGCTCACCGAGCGTGAATCCACGGCGAAAAATCCGCCGGAATCCCGCCCTGCGTTCACACTCGACGAGCCGGATGGCCCGCGGGAGCCGGTGCCAGTGCCGGAACCGGATCCAGTGCCCGAGCCGGATCCAGTGCCCGAGCCGGGACCACCGCCTTCGGCGCCCGCTCCGCCGGTGCGGCCCGCACCCGATCTCGAAGACGTCGAGGACCTGATGTTCGTCGACGACGACATAGACCCCGGCTCGCAGGACCGCTAGAGGTCCGAGTGTGCGGGGTTCCTCCTCGCGCGTCGCACGCATCGTCACCCCGCGGGGTTTGAGGTGCGGGGTTCCTCCTCGCGCGTCGCGCGCATCGTCACCCCGCGGGGTTTGAGGTGCGGGGTTCCTCCTCGCGCGTCGCGCGCATCGTCACCCCGCTAGGCTCATCGCCGTGCAGCATCCGCTTCGCGTCCCCCCCAGTGCGCCGGCCCGGCTGGTCGTACTGGCATCGGGGACCGGGTCGTTGTTGCAGTCCCTGCTCGAGGCCGCCGTCGATGGCTATCCAGCGCGGGTCGTCGCCGTCGGCGTGGATCGCGCCTGCCGGGCCGTCGAGATCGCCCAGGCCGCCTCGGTGCCGACGTTCTGCGTGCCGTTGGGCGACCACCCCGACCGCGCCGCGTGGGATGCCGCGATCGCCGACGCGACCGCCGCCCACGCGCCGGATCTGATCGTCTCGGCCGGCTTCATGAAAATCCTTGGACCGGAGTTTCTTGCCCGATTCATGGGCCGAGTCCTCAACACCCATCCGGCCCTGCTGCCGGCCTTCCCCGGCGCGCACGCGGTCGCCGAGGCGCTGGACTACGGCGTCAAGGTGACGGGCTGCACGGTGCACCTGGTGGACGCCGGGATGGACACCGGTCCGATCCTGGCCCAGGAAGCGGTCCCGGTGCTCGACGATGACGACGAACAAACTCTGCACGAACGCATCAAGGTCGTGGAACGACGGCTGCTGGTGGACGTGCTGGCCGCGCTGGCGACGTGCGGCGTGACCTGGAGCGGTAGAAAGGCGACCATAGGATGACTGCGGGTACTTTGATCGGGAAGAGGTCGATTCGGCGCGCGCTGATCAGCGTGTACGACAAGAGTGGCCTAATCCCGCTCGCCCGTGGTCTGCACGAGGCCGGCATCGACATCGTCTCCACCGGTTCGACGGCCAGAACCATTGCCGACAAAGGCATTCCGGTCACACCGGTGGAGTTCGTGACGGGTTTCCCGGAGGTGCTCGACGGCCGGGTGAAGACCCTGCACCCGAATATCCACGCCGGTCTGCTGGCCGATACCCGTAATCCCGAGCACATGGCTGCCCTGGAGAAACTCAAGGTCGAGCCGTTCGACCTCGTCGTGGTCAACCTCTACCCGTTCAGCGAGACGGTCGACTCCGGGGCGGAGGTCGACGAATGCGTGGAGCAGATCGACATCGGTGGGCCGTCGATGGTGCGCGCTGCGGCCAAGAACCACGCCAGCGTCGCGGTCGTGGTCGATCCGCTGGGCTACGACGGGGTGCTGGCGGCCGTGCGCGCCGGCGGGTTCACGCTGGCCGAACGTCAGAAGCTGGCCGCGCTGGCGTTTCGCCACACCGCCGAATACGACATCGCCGTCGCAAGCTGGATGGACTCCACGCTCGCACCGGAGGAGAATCCGGCGGCTGCTGAGTTGCCTGCCTGGTTCGCTCGGTCGTGGCGACGCACGTCGCTGCTGCGCTATGGCGAGAACCCGCACCAGCGGGCCGCGCTGTACAGCGACGACATTGGGTGGCCCGGCTTGGCTCAGGCCGAGCAGCTGCATGGAAAAGAGATGTCGTACAACAACTTCACCGATGCCGACGCGGCCTGGCGGGCAGCATTCGACCATCAGCAGATCTGTGTGGCGATCATCAAGCACGCCAACCCGTGCGGCATCGCGGTTTCGTCGGTGTCGGTGGCCGATGCCCACCGCAAGGCGCACGAGTGCGATCCGCTCAGCGCATTCGGTGGGGTCATCGCGGCCAACACCGAGGTGACCGTCGAGATGGCCGAGCGGGTCTCGGAGATCTTCACCGAGGTGATCATCGCGCCGGCCTATGAACAGGGCGCGGTTGAAATCCTGGCCCGCAAGAAGAACATTCGGGTGTTGCTGGCCGCCGAGCCGCTGGTCGGCGGGGTGGAGATCCGCCAGATCGGCGGTGGTCTGCTCATGCAGGAGCGCGACGGCATCGACGCGCCGGGCGACGACCCGGCGAACTGGACGCTGGCCACCGGCCGGCCGGCCGATCCGGCGACGCTGGCCGACCTGCAGTTCGCCTGGCGCGCCTGTCGCGCGGTGAAGTCGAACGCGATCGTGGTCGCGTCCGGTGGCGCCACCGTCGGCGTCGGGATGGGCCAGGTCAACCGGGTCGACGCTGCCCGGCTGGCGGTCGAACGCGGCGGCGACCGGGTCCGCGGCGCCGTGGCGGCATCCGACGCGTTCTTCCCGTTCCCGGACGGGCTGGAGACGCTGACCGCCGCCGGAGTCACGGCGATTGTCCAGCCCGGCGGATCGGTGCGCGACGCCGAGGTCACTGTAGCCGCCGAGGCCTCTTCGGTGACGCTCTACCTGACCGGAGCCCGGCACTTCGCACACTGACCCGTACCGGCGGTTAACGTCGCCGACACCTGCTGGTCAGTCCGTGCTGCTAGACCGGTTGACCATGTCTAACCGGACGACGACAGTACTGGCCGTAGCGATAGTCGGGTTCGTGGCGCCGGTGGTGTCATGCTCGACAGAACCCCCAGCACCCTCGGAGACCCAGCCCGCCGCACAGTTCACCACCGCCGCCGGCAAGCCACTCAACATGTCGCCGGCGCAGCTGCTGAACGCGACCGGCGGTGCGACACCGGTCGCGCTCGGCAAGCCCGCCCACGGCCAGTTGGCCTACGGCAAGGCCGGCCAGATCGTCTACACGCCGGACCCGGGATTCTCCGGTACCGACGAACTGCCGCTCACCACCACGGACTCGGTCAAGTTGTACTCCGTCGACACCCCACCGATCATGAAGGTCGGCGACGTCGAAATCCAAAGCAGTGCAGCAGGGTCCGCCATCGCCGCAGTACCGGGAAAGCCCGACGAGATCTACGGCCTGACCGACCGCGGCCCCAATGTCGACGGCCGGACCGACGACGAGAAGGTGCTGCCGGTCACCGATTTCAACCCGCACATCACCAGGTACCAGCTCAACGACGGCACTGCGGCCGCAGTGCAGACCATCGGGTTGTCGGGGCCCGACGGCAAGCCGATGAACGGGCTCGTCGACCCCGCGGCCACCACCGGCGAGACGATGGTCGGACTCGACGGTGCACCCCTGCCCACCTCTGACCACGGCCTGGACACCGAGGGTCTGGTCGCGCTGCCCGACGGCACGTTCTGGGTGTCCGACGAGTACGGCCCGTTCCTGGTGCATTTCGACGCCTCGGGAAAGGAACTGGAGCGGCTCTCACCCTTCGACGGTTCGCTGCCCCAGGAGTTGGCGCTGCGCAACGCCAACCAGGGGATGGAAGGTCTGACCATCACGCCCGACGGATCCACGCTGGTCGGCGTCATGCAGTCGGCGCTGAAGGCCCCCGGCCTGGAAGGGAAGGCCAAGGCCGTGCCGATCACCCGCATCGTGACCGTCGATATGGCGACCAAGGCCGTCGCCGAGTACCTCTACCCGCTGGCCAATCCGCAGAAGTCGAAGGTCGGCGTCTCGGAGATCACCGCACTGAGCGACACGAAGTTCCTTGTCGCCGAACGAGACGGTGCGCTACAACCCGAGGGGAACAAGAAGATCTACGTCGCCGACATCGCGGGCGCTACCGATGTCGGGCCGCAGGCCGACGTGGCGGACGCCACCTATCAGGCCGACGGCGGCGGGCTGCTGGTCGACGGCAAGCCACTCGAGACATTCGTCGGGGTCACCGACGACGCGGCGGCCATCGAGAAGCTGAAGGGCGCGGGCATCACCGTCGCGGCCAAGTCCCTCAAACTCGACCTCGGCGAGCTGGTCAGGCAGTTGAATCCCAACGGCGAGTTCTTCGGTCATGACAAGGTCGAGGGTCTGGCCACGCCCGACGGCGGGACGACGCTCGTGATCTCCAACGACAGCGATTTTGGCTTGGACGGTATCGAGACGACGGACCCGCCGATGACGCTGAAACCCAAGACGCTGGCCAACGGCCAGCAGGACAGTGGCGAGTTCCTCGTCGTCGACACCGCCAAGTTGCCGGCGAAAACCGAGGCCACGACGATATCGGTCAAGGTCGGCTGAGGTGCTCGCCGCCAGGCCGATCTGACGTTTGCGCTGACCGCGTACTGACGTACGGGCGCGACAGTCGTAGCGTGGAGAGGTGACTTCACCTGACAACCTCCCACGCACTCTGGGCGAGCTGCGTGCCTCCGGCCACCGTGAGCGCAGCGTCAAGCAGGAGATCCGGGAGAACCTGTTGGCGGCGCTGGCCGAGGGCGAAGACGTCTGGCCAGGCATTTTCGGCTTCGATGAGACCGTCCTCCCGCAGATCGAGCGTGCGTTGATCGCCGGCCACGACTTCGTTTTGCTTGGTGAGCGCGGTCAGGGCAAGACGCGGTTGCTGCGCTCACTGCAGAACCTGCTCGACGAGTGGACGCCGGTCATCGCGGGTGCGGAGCTGGGTGAGCATCCCTATTCTCCGATCACGCCGGGGTCGATCCGGCGTGCCGGTGAACTCGGTGACGAGCTGCCAGTGGCGTGGCGGCACCGCAGCGAGCGCTACACCGAGAAGCTCGCCACCCCCGACACGAGCGTCGCCGACCTCGTTGGGGACATCGATCCGATCAAGGTCGCCGAAGGGCGCACCCTCGGCGACCCCGAGACCATCGCCTACGGCCTGATCCCTCGGGCGCATCGCGGCATCGTCGCCGTCAACGAACTGCCCGACCTGGCCGAACGTATTCAGGTTTCGATGCTCAACGTGATGGAAGAGCGCGACATCCAGGTGCGCGGTTACACGCTGCGACTGCCTCTCGACGTGGTGGTGGTGGCCAGCGCCAACCCCGAGGACTACACCAACCGCGGCCGCATCATCACCCCGCTGAAGGACCGCTTCGGCGCCGAGGTCCGCACCCACTACCCGCTCGAACTCGACGCGGAGGTCGGTGTCATCACCCAGGAGGCGCACCTGAGTGCACAGGTGCCCACCTACCTGATGCAGATCATTGCCCGGTTCACCCGATACCTGCGCGAGTCCACCTCCGTCGACCAGCGTTCCGGTGTGTCGGCGCGGTTCGCGATCGCCGCGGCCGAGACAGTGGCCGCCTCGGCGCGCCACCGGGGCGCGGTACTCGGTGAAGACGAACCGGTGGCCCGCGTGGTCGACCTGGGTACGGTGATCGACGTACTGCGCGGCAAGCTCGAATTCGAGTCCGGTGAGGAGGGTCGCGAGCAAGCGGTCCTCGAGCACCTGTTGCGCCGCGCCACCGCCGATACCGCTCAGCGGGTGCTCGGCGGCATCGACGTCGGGTCGCTGGTCGCCGCCGTCGAGGACGGCTCGGCGGTCACGACGGGCGAGCAGGTGTCGGCCAAGGATGTGCTGGCCGCGCTGCCCGGGCTGCCCGTCATCGACACCATCGCCACCCGGCTGGGCGCCGACACCGACGGTGAGCGGGCCGCGGCGCTGGAGCTCGCGCTGGAGGCGTTGTATCTGGCCAAGCGGATCGACAAGGTGACCGGAGAAGGCGAAACCGTCTATGGCTGACCGCCCACACGGCAGGGGCTCCCGGTATTCGGCTTACACCGGGGGACCCGATCCGTTGGCGCCACCGGTGGATCTTCGTGACGCCCTTGAGCAGATCGGCGAGGACGTCATGGAGGGCACCTCGCCGCGGCGGGCTCTGGCGGAGATGCTGCGCCGCGGTTCGAAGAACGCCAAAGGAGCCGACCGGCTGGCCGCCGAGGTCAACCGTCGACGGCGGGAGCTATTGCAGCGCAACAATCTTGATGGAACCTTGCAGGAGATCAAACAGTTGCTCGACGCCGCGGTGCTGGCCGAGCGCAAGGAGTTGGCCCGGGCGCTCGACGACGACGCCCGCTTCGGCGAACTGCAGCTGGATGCGCTGTCGCCGTCACCGGCCAAGGCGGTCCAGGAACTGTCCGACTACGACTGGCGCAGCGACGAGGCACGGCAGAAATACGAGCAGATCAGGGACCTGCTCGGCCGTGAGATGCTCGACCAGCGGTTCGCCGGGATGAAGCAGGCGCTGGAGAACGCCACCGACGAGGACCGCCAGGCTGTCAACGAGATGCTCGACGACCTCAACGACCTGCTCGACAAGCACGCAAGAGGGGAGGATTCGCCGGAAGACTTTCAGAACTTCATGCGCAAGCATGGCCAGCACTTCCCGGAGAACCCGCGCAACATCGATGAACTTCTGGACTCGCTGGCCAAACGCTCGGCGGCCGCGCAGCGGTTCCGCAACAGCCTGAGCCCCGAGCAGCGGGCCGAGTTGGACGCGTTGGCGCAGCAGGCGTTCGGCTCACCGCAACTGATGAATGCGCTCGACCGCCTCGACGCTCACCTGCAGGCGACCCGGCCCGGCGAGGACTGGGACTCCTCGTCGGAGTTCTCCGGTGACAATCCGCTGGGCATGGGGGAGGGTGCGCAGGCGCTGGCCGATGTCGCCGAACTGGAGCAGCTTGCCGAGCAACTGTCGCAGAGCTACCCCGGTGCTTCGATGGATGACATCGATCTCGACGCGCTGGCACGCCAACTCGGTGACCAGGCCGCCATCGACGCCCGCACGCTTGCCGAATTGGAGCGGGCGCTGATGAACCAGGGTTTCCTCGACCGGGGTTCCGACGGGCAGTGGCGACTCTCGCCGAAGGCCATGCGCCGGCTTGGCCAGACCGCTCTTCATGATGTGGCACAACAGCTTTCCGGGCGTCACGGTGAACGTGACACCCGTCGTGCCGGCGCGGCGGGGGAGCTGACCGGCGCGACGCGTCCCTGGGCGTTCGGAGACACCGAGCCGTGGAACGTCACCCGGACCCTGACCAACGCGGTGCTGCGGCGCGCCGGCGAGAGCGCTGACGGCGGGGACGGCCGGATCCGGCTCGTGGTCGAGGATGTCGAGGTGTCGGAGACCGAAACCCGCACCCAGGCGGCGGTGGCGCTGCTGGTTGACACCTCGTTCTCGATGGTGATGGAGAACCGGTGGCTGCCGATGAAGCGCACCGCGCTGGCGCTCAATCATCTGGTGAGTACCCGCTTCCGCTCCGACGCCCTGCAGATCATCGCCTTCGGCCGGCATGCCCGAACGGTGACCGCGGCCGAGCTCACCGGCCTGGAGGGCGTCTACGAGCAGGGCACCAACCTGCACCACGGGCTGGCGCTGGCCGGCCGGCATCTGCGCCGGCACACCAATGCCCAGCCGGTGGTGCTGATCGTCACCGACGGTGAGCCGACCGCTCACCTGGAGGACTTCGACA